>Ga0182743_1000120_pt1 | contig 139363 bp, 126 predicted proteins | sample eDN3rd30CKraftOP_FD_128522 | JGI IMG/M metagenome (GOLD analysis project Ga0182743, IMG submission 128522) | Enriched Organic Plus compost microbial communities from Emeryville, California, USA - eDNA 3rd pass 30_C Kraft OP (version 2) (version 2) ...
GAAGGCGGCGCGGGCGGCGGCGGCGGTGGCGATGGCGGCGGTAGCGGGGGGACCGTGATCGGCAGCGTGGTCGGCGGTACGGGCGGCGAAGGCGGGGCCGGGATCGGCAAAGTCGTCACGGGCGTGCTTGAAGACCGCAGGAACCAGTCGTTGTCGTTCTCGGCATTCGCCGTCACGCCGCCCCGGAACAACTGGTATTCGAACACGCCTGCGGCGACCCGGCTGCCAAGTGCGAACGCTCCGGGTTCCGTCCTCGCGCCGCCATATGCGTCAACGACCCTGATCCCGTCGCCGACAGTCATGTCGCCCGGGCCATTCAGGTTGGAGACATTGAGCGTGGTGAAGCCCGACGCCGTCGGGGTGGCCGTCGCCGTCGAGTTCTTCTGGATCACGAGCTGGTCGGAGGGCGAGTTGTCGCTGCCCAGAACGGTCTGCAGATTCAGCCGGCCACCCTGTCCGACATAGTTGCCGTAGATCACGAACCGGTCGGTTGCCGTCGCCTGGCTGTTGGTCAGGTCGATGGTCCCGGCGTTGTTGACCGTGGCCAGGGCGCTCGGATCCCAGGGCCTGGTTACATGGGTGCCGTTGCCGGCCAGAACGGCGCTGTTGGAGTAGATCGCCAGGGTTCCGGTTCCGGTTCCGGGATCGCCCAGAGTCAGCGTGCTGTAGTTCTTGAACGTGAGCTGCGAATTGCCGGTGAGGTCGATCCGCTCCCAGTATGTCAGCTGCGCGACATCGACCCCCGCGCCGTTCTGCGTGTTGAGCCAGACCATGTGGTCGTTGCCCAGCCCGCCATCGAGAGGCAGCCCCGGTGGCAGGTTGGTCGCGGTGAGGCCGATAAGCGCCGCGTTGTCGTCGCCGTCTCCCATCCGGACGCCGGCGACGATCAGCCCGCCGGTCCAGCCAAGAAAATCGTTGCCCGGGCCGGCCTGTATATCCGAACTCATCGTGCCGCCGACGACGGTGGCGAAGTCGTTGCCGTCGCCGAGATTGACCGTGCAGCACATGCTGCCGCTTTGCATGCTGAAGACGTCGCTGCCGGCCCCGAGATCGACGCTGCCGCTGGTCTGCGAGCGATTGATATAACTATCGTTGCCCGGCCCAAGAATGACCGAACCGTTGATTGTCCCGGAATTATCTACCTTGTCGAAGGAGGCACCCGTGCTGCTGATTCCATTAATGACACCGCCTGCCCTGTTGTAGATCGTATTGTCGATGGAGTTGGACGCGGTATGGCCGTTGCTGAATGTCAGGCCCTGGTTGACTAATCCCTCGTTGTCGATCGTGTTTGTCGGGGCATTGAGCGTGATTTGATTGATGGCCGCGCCAGCGCGGTTGACGACGCTGTTTGATGTCGTCCCGTTCAGGGTGACGGCATTGTTGAGAACGCCGAAATTGTCGATCTCGTTCTGCGCGCCCGACATGATCAGGGTATTGATCGAACGTCCGACCCGGACAGTCACCCTGTTGAGGCCTGTCCCTTCGACATTGAGCGTGGTGCCGCCGAACGTGCCGTTCTGGTCGAAGGCGAAATCACCATTGTTGGTGACGGTGATATTGCCGTTGATCTGACCGTTGTTGTTGAAGATGAGCGATGAGAGGCCGTTGACTGACACCGGTCCGTTCACGGTCGCGCCGGGTGCCACCTCGAGCACGACATCGGGGCCGGGTGGCGGGGGCGGGGTGATTGTCAGCCCGTCCGGGTCCGTGCCGGCGCAATCCACCGTGCCGGCGTCCACCACCACGCATTGCGCGAGCGCTTCGCCATCGAGCAGGCAGAACAAGGCCAGGGATGCCACCGTTCCCAGAAGGAGGTGTCTTGGGCCCCGCCGGCCTGGAATCGCAGCATCCGCAAGGAATTGCGAACAAGGATGTCCGGGCTGGGAATGCTCCTCCCTTGCCGTATGCAGACGTTGCCCACACCGCCGCGAGACTGCAGGCTGCCACCGCTGCGCCTTCCGTGGTCCGTTGCCACCAAAGGCAGCGCCGTCGGGGATTGAGCCTCGCATGGCCAGCCTCTTCATGCTCACACGATTAGTATTCGTATGCACAACCTGAAGTGGTATCAGGATACTGTCAATTCAGAATGAACTGCGATTCGCTGAACAAGAATTTCATAACAGAAACATTGTGCGCAAGCGCCAGTCCGGCGCGAGAATCCATGTCCTGCCGTGAGCGGACGGCATCGATACGCGGCATGCCTGACGGGGCAGGGCATTTTTCGGATGAAATTCACCCGCTCAGAATTGTGTTCATGGCGCTGGCCCGGTCGAACAATTCCAGAAGGGCCCGCGCGGCCCGGCCGCGGGGGGTCTCCAGCCGCGGGTCGCGGTCCAGCAGCAGGGCGGCGTCCCGCGCAGCCATGCGGATCAGGTCCTCATGCGCATGCGGGTCGGCAAGGCGGAATCCCGGCAGGCCGGATTGCCGTGTGCCCAGCGCATCTCCCGCGCCGCGCAGGCGGAAATCCTCGTCCGCGATCACGAACCCGTCCTCGGTGTCGCGCAGCGTCAGCAGGCGGCGGCGGGCGATCTCGTTCAGCCCGTCCGCGTAGAGCAGCATGCAATAGGATCGCGCCGTGCCGCGCCCGACCCGGCCGCGAAGCTGGTGGAGCTGGGCGAGGCCGAAGCGTTCGGCGTGCTCGATCACGATTACCGTCGCCTCCGGCACGTCCACGCCGACCTCCACGACCGTGGTCGCCACCAGCAGCCTGCTGCGCCCGGCGGCGAAATCGGCCAGCGCCGCGTCGCGCACGGCCGCCTCCTGCTTGCCGTGGGCGAGGCCGACCGCCTCGCCGAACCGTTCCCGCAGCGCGGCGGCGCGGGCCTCGGCCGCGGCCAGGTCCACCGCCTCGCTCTCGGCCACCATCGGGCAGACCCAGTAGATCCGTGCGCCCGCCTCCATGGCCCGGCCGCAGGCCGCGACCACGTCCTCCACGGCGGAAAGCGAATGCAGCGTGGTGCGGATGGGCTGGCGGCCGGCCGGGCGGCCGCGCAGGCGGCTGACCTCCATCTCGCCCCACTGGGTCAGCAGCAGGGTGCGCGGGATGGGGGTCGCGGTCATCACCAGCACATCCGTCAGCGCGCCCTTGCCGCCCATCAGCAGGCGCTGGTGCACGCCGAACCGGTGCTGCTCGTCGATCACGGCCAGCGCGAGGTCGCGATAGGTCACGGCCTCCTGGAACAGCGCATGCGTGCCGACCACGAGCGGCAGCGTGCCGTCCGCGAGGCTGCGCAGCACCCGCTCCCGCTGCTTGCCCTTCACCGATCCGGTCAGCAGCCCGACCGGCACCGGCGACAGGCGGGAGAGCGTGCGGTGGTGCTGCTTGGCCAACACCTCCGTCGGCGCCATCAGCGCGGCCTGGGCGCCCGCCTCGGCCGCGCGCAGCATGGCGAGCAGCGCGATCAGCGTCTTGCCCGACCCGACATCGCCCTGCAGCAGCCGCAGCATGCGGGTCGGGGCGCCGAGATCGTCGTCGATATCCGCCAGCGCCTGCCGCTGGCCCGGGGTGAGGTCGTGGCCGAAGCGGCGCAGCGCCTCGGCCCGGTAGCGTCCGTCGCCCAGCAGCGCCCGCCCCCGGCGGGTGCGCACACGGCGGCGGACGAGGCAGAGCGCGATCTGGCCCGCCAGCAGCTCGTCATAGGCAAGGCGGCGGCGGGGCAGGGGGCCGGGCATCTCCTGCGGCGCGTGCAGCATGCGCAGCGCTGCGGCGAAGCCGGGCCAGTGCTCGCGCTTCAGCAGCGCCGCATCGTGCCATTCCGGCAGGTCCTCGGGCAGGGCGGCGAGGGCGGCCGACATGGCACGGGCAAGCTGCTTGCCGATCACGCCCGCGGTCAGCGGCCAGACCGGCTCGACGGCCGGAATGCGCTCCGGCGGTTCCACCCAGTCCGGCGCGACGATCTGCTTGATCCCGCCATGAACGCTGACCCGGCCGGAAACCGTCACCCGCCGTCCTTCGGCGTAAGGCGCCACCTGCCAGGGCAGGGCGTTGAACAGCACGATCTCCAGCGGCCCGGTCTCGTCCTGGCCCACGGCGCGCCAGGGGCCGCGCCGTGCGGGGGCGCCGACGCGGCGGATCTCCAGCGCGACCGTGGCGATCCGTCCCGGCTCGGCCTCGGCCACGGTGGAACGGGTGCGGCGGTCCACATGCGTTTCGGGCAGGTGGAACAGCAGGTCGAGCAGCCGCTCCCCGCCGACCAGTCGCACGATGGCCTTCAGCGCGGGGGGCTTGGGGGCTGCCAGGCCGGTGATCGGCTGGAGCAGGGGAATGAGATGCGAATCCGTGGTCACGGGCTGACACTGAAAGGGGTGCGGTCTATACGCCAGCGTCCGTGGCATTGCTCTGCCGCCACACCCTGGACCTGATGCACACGCTTGACCCCCGCCGCCGCCGCCTGTTGTTCCGTGCCACGCACCGGGGCACGCATGAGACCGACCTGTTGCTCGGCGGCTATGTCGCGCCGCGACTCGCAGCCATGACCGCCGCGGAGCTGGACGCGCTGGAGGCGGTGATGGAATTGCCGGATGTCGATCTGGCCGATTGGCTGACCGGCCGCCGTCCGATTCCGGACGACCCGACGGCCCCGCTGTTGCGTGCCATCGCCGCGGCCGCGCTGGAGACGAAATGATCACCGTTCATGGCGCCCCGGAAGGCTTCGACGCGGTCCTGCTCGCTCGCCGCCGCGCGGAAACGGACACGCCCGTGCTGCATGTCTGCCGCGACGATGCGCGCATGGCGCGGATGGCCGAGGCGCTCGCCTTCTTCGCCGCGGATGTCGAGGTGGTGCGTATCCCCGCCTGGGACTGCCTGCCCTACGACCGCGTCTCCCCCAATCCGGAGCTGGTCGCCGAGCGCATCGCCGGGCTGACGCGTCTGCTGGAACCCGCCGCCGGCCCGCGCATCGTGCTGACCACGGTCAATGCGCTGGTGCAGCGGGTGCCGCCGCGGTCGGTGTTCCAGGGCGCCTTCCTGCGCCTGGCCCGCAACGGCACGGTGGACCAGGACGCGCTGGTGCGGTTCCTGGAAGCGAACGGCTACGGCCGCGCCGGAACGGTGATGGAACCGGGCGAGTACGCGGTGCGCGGCGGCATCATCGACCTGTTCGCGGCGGGGGAGGCGGAGCCGGTCCGCCTGGACCTGTTCGGCGACACGGTGGAGAGCATCCGCCGCTTCGACCCCGGCACCCAGCGCAGCGGAGAGTCGCTGGACGAACTGGTGCTGCGGCCGGTGAACGAGGTGTTCCTCGATCCTGACAGCATCACCCGCTTCCGCACCCGCTGGCGTGAGCTGTTCGGCCCGAAATCCGCCGACGATCCGATCTATGTCTCGGTCAGCGAAGGCCGACGGCATCCGGGCATGGAACATTGGGTGGCGCTGTTCCATCCGGCCATGGAGACGATCCTCGACTACGTGCCGGGCGCCTCCGTCAGCCTCGACTACCAAGCGGACGACGTGTTCCAGGCGCGGCTGGAGATGATCGCGGACCACTACGCCGCACGCCAGGTGCCGCCGCGCGAAAACGAGGTTCCCTACCGGCCCGCGCCGCCCGAGCTTCTGTATCTGGACCGCGGCGCCTGGGACGGGATGCTGGCGCACGGCCCGCTGTTCGGCTTCTCCCCCTTTGCCAAGCCGGACGGGGCGGAGGGCGTGGAAGCGGGCGGGCGGCCGGGGCGGCTGTTCGCCGAAGGCCGCGCGGCACCCGGCCAGAACGTCTTCGCCGACCTCAAGGAGTATTTCGGCCGGCTGCGCGAGCGCAAGGAGCGCCTGCTCCTTGCCGCCTGGACGCGCGGATCGCGCGAACGCCTGGCCAACCTGCTGCGCGAACACGGGTTCGACAAGGTCGCCGCCGTGGATGCGTGGTCGGAACTGGGCGGGCTGACCGGTGATACGGTCGCGCTGGCAGTGCTGGGCCTGGAACGCGGCTTCTCGGGCGCGGTGGAGAAGGGCGCGCGCGGCCAGTGGACCATCGTCGCGGAGCAGGACCTGCTGGGCGAACGCATCGCCCGCCCGCCGCGTCGCCGCAAGCGCGCCGACCAGTTCATCGCCGAGGCGACCGAGATCGCGGAGGGCGATCTGGTCGTCCACCAGGACCACGGCATCGGCCGTTATGACGGGCTGGTCGCGATCGAGGTGAACGGCGCGCCGCACGATTGCCTGCGGCTGCTCTACGACGGCGAGGACAAGCTGTTCCTGCCGGTGGAGAACATCGAGCTGCTGTCGCGCTTCGGCAGCGACACGGGCGGCGTCGCGCTCGACAAGCTGGGCGGCGTGTCCTGGCAGGCGCGCAAGGCCAGGATGAAGACGCGCATCCGCGACATGGCCGGTGAGCTGATCCGCACCGCCGCCGAACGCCGCATGCGCGAGGCCCCGCTGATGGTGCCGGCCGAAGGCGCGTGGGACGAGTTCTGCGCCCGTTTCCCCTTCGCGGAGACCGAGGACCAGCACCGCGCCATCGCGGACGTGCTGGAGGACCTCGCCTCCGGCAAGCCCATGGACCGGCTGGTCTGCGGCGACGTGGGCTTCGGCAAGACCGAGGTGGCGCTGCGCGCGGCCTTCGTTGCCGCGATGGGCGGCGCGCAGGTGGCGGTGGTGGTGCCGACCACGCTGCTCGCGCGGCAGCATTTCCTGACGTTCAGCAAGCGGTTCCAGGGCCTGCCGGTCCGCATCGCCCAGCTCAGCCGCATGGTCACGGCCAAGGAGGCGTCCGCCGTCCGCGCCGGGTTGAAGGACGGGTCGGTCAACATCGTCGTCGGCACGCATGCGCTGCTGGCCAAGGGGATCGAGTTCGCGGATCTCGGCCTCGTCATTGTGGACGAGGAGCAGCATTTCGGCGTGGCGCACAAGGAACGGCTGAAGGCGCTGAAGGCGGACGTGCACGTGCTGACGCTGACGGCAACGCCGATCCCGCGCACCCTGCAGCTCGCGCTCACCGGAGTGCGGGAGATGAGCCTGATCGCGACCCCGCCGGTCGATCGCCTCGCCGTGCGCACCTTCATCATGCCGTTCGATTCCGTGGTGATCCGCGAGGCGATCCAGCGCGAGCGGTTCCGCGGCGGACAGATCTTCTGCGTGGTGCCGCGCATCGAGGATCTGGGCCGCATGGGCGAGCGGCTGCGCGAGATCGTGCCGGAGGCGCGGATCACCCAGGCGCACGGCCGGCTGGCACCGACCGAGCTGGAACGGGTGATGACCGAGTTCGGTGACGGCAAGTTCGACATCCTGCTGTCCACCAACATCGTGGAGAGCGGGCTCGACATGCCGGCGGTGAACACGCTGCTGATCCACCGCGCGGACATGTTCGGCCTGGGCCAGCTCTACCAGCTTCGCGGTCGCGTGGGCCGCGGCAAGCAGCGCGGCTATGCCTACCTGACCTGGCCGCAGACGCACCGGCTGTCGGCTGCCGCGCAGAAGCGGCTGGAAGTGATGCAGACGCTGGATGCGCTGGGCGCGGGCTTCACGCTCGCTTCCCACGATCTCGACATCCGCGGCGCGGGCAACCTGCTGGGCGGCGAGCAGTCGGGCCATATCCGCGAGGTCGGCATCGAGCTGTACCAGCAGATGCTGGAGGACGCGGTGGCCGAGCTGAAGGCGGCCGAGGGCAAGCGCCGCGCCGAGAGCCGCGACTGGACGCCGACCATCAGCCTGGGCCTGCCGGTGCTGATCCCCGAGACCTATGTGCGCGACCTGCCGGTGCGGCTGGGCCTGTACCGGCGCATCGGCGCACTGTCCTCGGACGCGGAGACCGAGGCGATGGCCGCCGAGCTGGTGGACCGTTTCGGCCCGCTGCCGGCGGAGGTGGAGAACCTGCTTCAGGTGGTGACGCTGAAGCGCATCTGCCGCGAGGTGGGGATCGAGAAGATCGACGCCGGGCCCAAGGGCATGGTGCTGACCTTCCACGGCAACGCCTTCGCCAATCCGGGCGGGCTGGTCGCGTGGCTGGCGACGCAGAAGGGCCTCGTGCGGCTGCGGCCGGACCACAAGCTGGCGCTGGTGCGGGAAATGGACGTGGCCGCGCGCGTGCGCATCGCGCGCGACCTGCTGGGCAACCTGCAGCGGCTGACCGCACAGGCGGAGGCGGCGTAGGGCAGGGCGGCCCGGTGGCCGCCCCTTCCGGTCAGGCCTTGTCCACGTTCCAGAACAGGCAGAACCCGCGCGGAATGCCGGTGATGTTGCGGCGGTAGGCGGTGGGATCGAGCGATTGGCCGAGCGGGATGTAGGGCACATCCTGCGCCGCCTGCGCTTCGATCTGCGCGCAGATGGTCTTCTGCGCGGCGAGGTCCGGAGCGTCGAACCACGCATCGCGCAGGGTTTCCAGCTTCGGGCTGTTGGGCCACCCCGCGAAGGCGCGGTCGCCGTTGCCACGCAGCGCCAGATGTCCGGCCGGCGTCATCTGATCGAGGCCGCCGAACGAGGTGAAGAACACGCTCCACCCGCCTTCGGTCGGCTTCTCGCGCCGCACGCGCCGCTGGTTCATCGCGGCATTGTCCATGGGCAGCGGCTGCACATTGAAGCCGATGCGCTTGAGCAGATCGACACCGACCTCGGCCACCGACGACAGTGCCGACGCCGAGCTCTGGATGGCCACCACGGTCTCCCCGCCGTAGCCGGCCGCCTTCAGCGCGCGCTGCGATTCCTCGATCGGCGGGGGGACATGCGCGCTGCGCTGCGCGGCCATCGGCCCGGGCGCCAGGAAGCCGATATCGTCGCGCCACCAGCGCCGGTCCTCGCCGATCATCGCCTGCATGAAGTCGGATTGCCTGACGGCGTTGAGCACGATGCGGCGGATCGCCGGGTTGTCGAAGGGCGGATGCAACTGGTTCATCCGCATGATGCTGATCTGGCCGGTGGCGTCCGTGATTTCGACCGTCACCTCACCGCCGCGCTGCATCAGCGGCAGCAGGTCTCCGGGCGGGCGCTCGAACCAGTCCACCTCGCCCGTCATCAGCGCGTTCGCCGCCGTGGCGGCATCGGGCATGGTGATCCATTCGACGCGGTCGAGCTTCACAACCTTCGGCCCGGCCGTGAAGCTCGGTGTCCCGCTGCTGCGCGGCACATAGCCCGGGAACCGCTCGTAGATGTTGCGCGATCCGGGCACCCGTTCCGCGGCGTTGAACGTGAACGGACCGCTGCCGACCACCTCCCGCACCGGCGTGTTGGGCGGGGTCTGCGCCAGCCGCTCCGGCATGATGCAGGGCATGTGGGACGCCGCCTTGCCCAGCGCATCCGGCAGCATCGGGAAGGGTTTGCTCAGCCGGAATCGGATCGTGCGGTCGGTGGGAGCGGACAGCTCATCTGTGACCGCAAGCAGGGTGGAGCCCAGTGGATCGCGCGCGCCCCAGCGGCGGATCGAGGCGACGCAATCGCGTGCGCGCACCGGTTCGCCATCATGGAAGCGCAGCCCCTCGCGCAGTGTCAGAGTCCAGGTACGGCCATCGTTCTCGACGACATGGCCTTCCACCATCTGCGGCTGCGGCCGGTACTGTTCGTCGAGCCCGTACAGCGTGTCGAAGACGAGATAGCCGTGGTTGCGCGTGACGTAGGTGGAGGTCCAGACCGGATCGATGATGTCGAGGTCGTTGCGCGGCACGAAGCGCAGCACCTTCGTCGGCTGCGCAAGTGCCGGTGCCGCGAGGGTGGCCGCACCTGCGGCCAGCAGCGTACGGCGCCGCATCACGCCGCCGTCTCCGCCATGGTGCGCGACAGGTCGGGCACGACGCGGCCAAATCCCGGCTGCGCGGACAGCATCTGCTCGATGCCCAGCGCGATGCGCAGCAGCCGTATGTCGTCCTTGTAGCGGCCGATCAGGTTGATGCCGAAAGGCAACCCGTCGCGCCCCGCGCCGGCCGGTATCGTCGCCACCGGATGTGCGGTCCAGGTGATCGGGGTGTTGAGGTTGGCTGTGGGCAGCGCATCGAAATCGTATTCGTCGATGGCGAAGCGGGCATTGTCGGCGCGCAGCGCCGTCTCGCGGCGGTTGACCTCCTCCACGGTGGGCAGCGTCTGCGCGGAGCCCGGCGTGATCAGCACGTCATGGGATTGCAGAACGGAGGCCAGCGCGCGGAAGGCCTGGGTCTGCACCCGCTGCGCGTCCGCGATCATCGGCGCGGTGGCGGCCATGCCGCGGCGAAGGTCCACGTTCTTCTGCGGCGTCAGCTTGTCCGGTGTGGTGCGGTGTATCTCACCGAACTGCACGAGGTAGGCGAGCGTGCGCAGCATGTAGAAGGCGCGGACGATGTCGCCGAGATCGGGCGTAACCCATTCGATGCGCGCCACATGCGGCGCGATGGCCGCGATCACCTCGGCGAAGCGGTCCCGGATGTCCTGCGCGACGTTGATGCAGCCGAGATCGGCGGAGACCGCGACCCGTAGCGTGGCCGGATCGACCGGCACCGGATCGAGCAGCGGCGCGGGGTCGGCACTCCAGTCGAACGGGTCGAGCGGGTCCGAGCACATCATACCCGCGAGCAGCAGCATCACATCTTCTGTCGTGCGCGCCATCGGCCCAAGCACGGAGGAGACGTCGAAGCCGAGCGGCTGGGTCGGCCGCACGATCAGCCCCGGGCTCGGCCGCAGCCCCGCCGTGCCGTTGCCGGCCGAAGGCCCGCGGATCGATCCGCCCATGTCGGAGCCCGTGGCCAGCGGCACCAGCTCCGCCGCAAGCGCCACCGCCGACCCGCCCGAGGAGCCAAGGCATGACAGCGACGGATCGTGCGCGTTGCGCGTCAGCCCGTAGAGCGTGTTCTGGGACGTGCCGCCCTGGAGCAGTTCCGGCACATTGGTCTTGCCGATGATCACGCCGCCCGCCGCGCGGATCGCCGCCACGGTGGGCGCGTCCTCTGTGGCGATGCGATCGGCGTAGAGCGGGCTGCCCTGGGTGGTATGCAGCCCCGCAACATCGGTCGATTCCTTCACGCCCACCGGCAGGCCCAGCAGCGGCGGCAGCGTGCCGCCTTGCATGACGCGCGCTTCGGCCGCGGCGGCTTCGCGTTCCGCTTCGGGCCAGCACATCTCGACGAAGGCATTCAGATGCGGATTGAGCCGGTCGATCCGTGCGCGGGTCGCCGCGAGCACTTCGCGCGGCGAAATCTCCCGCGCCGCGATGCGACGGCGCAACTCGGTTGCAGACAAGGCGGTGATGTCGGTCATGCTACCCTCCGCGTGATTGCGCGTAGGGTTTCATGGGTGGCGGAGGGAGGCAATGTGGAAGGGGAAGACGTACGCCGTTCGGCCGACGAAAGCGGCAGGGCGCCGTTTCGGCTGCGTGATCGTGGCACGCGGGCCGGGAAGGGCGGGGCCCTTCCCGGGGAAGCGGTGGTCAGTCTCGACGGCGGCGCGTTACGAAGCCGAGGCCAGTCAGGCCCATGCCGAACAGCGCGATCGACATCGGCTCCGGCACGGACGTCTCCGGCGGCACGACGGTCGAGTAGAGCGAGACATTGGCAAGGAGATCCGCCGTATTGGCCTGGCCTTCGTAGGTAATGAATGACGAGGCGAAGTTCCCCTCTCTCACGAACCCCGAGATCGCAAGTGTGTATTCGTCGTCTCCGATCGTGAAGCTTTCGGTGCCCGAATTGACGCTGAGGGTCACCCGATCGGCGCAGGGCGTACCGCCCGGATAGGCGCAGGGAACTATGTTCGGGGTCTCTTCGTGGATGACGTCGAAGACGAAGTTACGAAAACCCTGATCTGTCCCATCAATGAGAATCTGGGCCGTGACCGTCAGCGTCACGGCGGTCAGCCACGGCTCGGTGATCGGTTCGTTATAGTGTGTGAAGGTGCCGAGCTTGAAATCATCGGACGGCGTATTCGCAGCGTCCACATCGATCTCGACTGCCGGCGGCGTCACACCATCGAACTTGTAGCCGCTCTGGCCGTCACTGCCGACCGGCACGCCCCACCAGACAGTGGGGTCCGAGCTGCCGTTTCCGGAATAGCTCACGCCTCCGCCGTTGTTGGTTGTTGCACCAGACCAGGTGGCAGTGATGTTGTTGATGGTGACCGTGGCCGCCGATGCAGCCGCCGGCAACATGGTGACGATAGCCCCTGCCGCCAGTAACGCTCGAAACATCATGGCATATTCCCACAGAATTGTTCCGGTCGGGACACTTGCCCCGAACGTCGCCTGCCCTGCGGATGCAAGCAATTGGTGTGCCATATTATTTCGAATTGGCAATTCTTTGAGAAATAAGGCTTTCCTGAAATCGGCTGAGCGGCAGGAGGGGAGTCCGTAAAATTCTCCGACACCAAGACTCGTAAAATCTCCCGACCTTTTTCCAACGCTCGCGCTGCCGGGCACCGATCCGCGGGCGGCGTGCCAGGCACATCCGTGGCGCTCGAAAAGTCGCAGGCGGAGACCATCGCCCATCTCGGAGACGCTGCACTGAACCTTCGGCGACTAGCTGGGATCGGCCAGGCGTCCGGCATCGAGGAAGCCGCGCCCCTATGGCACCGCGAGCGTCGAACCCGACTTCGCCGATGCGATCATCGTCTCGAACACCGAAACGCCGTGGATCGCTTCCTCCACCGGAAGCAGATAAGCGGGCCCGCCCGCCGCCGCGGCCGCGAAGGCGGACAGTTCCGCGCGTTCGATATCCGTGGGCGGAAAGTCGCGCACCCAGCCTTCGCCTTCCAGCGGCGTGAAGCGCAGCCGTTCCTGCCCGTCCATCTCCACGATCGCCTTGGTGCCGTGCAGCGCCACGCGCCACACGCGCGGCGCCAGTGCGATGGTGGCGAACAGCACGCTCGGCCCCGCCTTCAGCCGCCCCAGCATCGCGGTGGTGTCGTCGATCGCCGGATGCACCTGCGCGCGGCTGTCCACCGTGACCTGGGCGAACGGACCGCACAGATTGATGATCATGTCGATCATGTGGATGCCCATGCCGCCCATGCCGCCGAGCGGGCTTTCCTCGCGGTCCGCGCGCCACATGCCGGCCTTGTAGCCGGCGGCACCCGGGCCGCTCATCTGCCCTTCCACATGCAGCAGCGTGCCGAGTTCGCCCGCCGCCAGCATGCGCTTGATCTCCGCCACCGCGGGCAGGAAGCGGCGGTTGTGGCCCAGCGCCATCACCACGCCCGCATCGCGGCAGGCCTTCACCGCGGCCTCGGCCGATGCCTTGCTGAGCGTGAAGGGCTTTTCCACGAACACGTGCTTGCCCGCGCGGGCGGCGGCGATGACCTGTTCGGCATGCTGCGAATGCGGCGTGGACAACACCACCGCCTTCACCGCCGGATCGGCGATCACTGCATCGTAGTCCGGCAGCAGGCGGATGCCCTTCTCCTTGGCGTAGGCTTCCGCCTTGGACAGCGTGCGGGTGGTGCCGGCGACGAAGCGGATGCCCGCTTCGGGCGTGGACTGCACGGAGTTGACCAGTACCTGGCCCCAGCGGCCCATGCCCACGATGGCGGCATCCAGCATTCCGACTACTCCTTTGGTTCGATCGCGTGCGCGAAGCGCCGCCTGTTGCGAAAAGCCCAGACCCAGATCAGGACCGCGACCACGGCCGCGGCCAGCACGGGAACGCGCAGGCCGAACAATTCGGACAGCGCGCCGAAGAACAGTGCCCCCAGCGCGGGGAAGGCGCGCACGATCAGGCCCCAGACACTGAGCACGCGCCCGATCATCGACGGCGTGGACGCGTACTGGGTCAGCGACTGGATGGAGATCCCGTGCGCCGTCGTGGCCGCGCCGATGACCGAGATCGCGACCAGGGCCACAGTGAAGGAATTTGTCGCCACGAAGCCCGCCGTGCCCAGGACCATGATCAGGCCCGAATGCACGGCCCATTCCGTCTGCCCGCGCAGCGAGGTGCGTGCGGCGATCGCCAGCCCGCCGGCCAGGGCGGCGACACCCATCACGCCGGTCAGCAGCGCCAGTCCTCGCGCACCGCGGTGGAACAGCACATCGACGAAGGGGGGCAGCATCTCCGGCACCGCGCGCACCATGCAGGCGAGCAGGGCGGCGTAGAGGAACAGTCCGCCGATACCGACATGGCGGGCGACATAGCTGAAGCCTTCCACCGTCTCCCGCCAGATCGACCCGGTGGGCGCATGTCCGCGCCGGTACTCGGGGGCGAGGGTCAGCAGCGGCATCGTCAGGCTCGCGATCAGGTAGCTGAGGCTGTTCGCCAGCATGGGCGGTGCGCTGCCCCAGGCCGCGATCAGCGGGCCGGCGAGGGCCGGGCCCAGGAAGCGCGCCACGTTGAAGGTGATGGAATTCAGAGCCACCGCGCCCGGCAGGTCGGCGCGCGGGACGATCCCGGGCACGATGCTCTGCCGCACCGGCTGGGCAAAGGCCTGGGTGATGCCGAGCACGACCTCAAGGACGAGGATGATCTCGATCCGGACCGCGTCGAGCAGCACCAGGGCGGCGAGCACCGCGCCGTGCAGGCAGGCGATGTTCTGGGTGATCATGGTCAGCCGGACCCGGTCGGCCCGGTCCGCGGCCGCGCCCGCGATGGGTGAGACGATCACCGACGGGATCAGGTTGCTGAAGGCGAGCGCGCCGACCCAGAAGGCGCTGGCCGTCAGTTCCCAGGCGAGCCAGCCCACGGCCACGCGCTGCATCCACATGCCCGTCCAGGACAGCAGGCTGCCGGCATAATAGATTTGTGCGTTGCGGTAGGAGAGGACGCGTTTGACCGCGCCAAGGCTCGCCACGGGTCAGCTGCGGCCCGTCAACTCCCGCTGTCCGCGCCGCGGATGCATTGCTCGATCAGGCGGTCGCGTTCCACGCGGCGGAGCATGCGGTCGGTCTCGCCGCGCGGGTTGTCGCGGTCAACGCCCTGCGGGAACGCATCCTCGCGGTACAGTTCGGTGCGTTCTCGGCGGGTCACGGTGGTGTCGGCCTGCTGGCGGCAGGCTGCCTCGGCGGCGGCTTCGCCCGGGCTGCGGACAGGCTGCTGCTGCGCGCAGGCCCCGAGCGCGAGGATGGCCACGGCGAGAAGGCGGATCATGCGGATGCTCCGGCAGGCAGGGGGCGGCCCAGTCGGGCGCGGAAGCGACGGTCGTCGAAACGCGCGTCGCGGTCGAGCGGTTCGCTGGAGGCGGCTTCCAGCAGGGCTGGATGGAATTCGGTGCCGTCATGGCCGACGGCATACAGCCCGCGCGTCCAGCCGGTGCGGGCGAGCAGGTCGATCAGCGCGAGCAGGCGCAGGCAGAGCGCCACCCCGTAGGTGTTGTCCATGCCGACCGTGCTGTCCACCGCACCGGCCCAGCAGCGCGCATCCGAGTCGTCGAGCGCGAGGTCGGTCGTGCTGCCGTCGCCACGGCGGAAGCGGAAGGCGCGCGAGGTGCCCCACAGCCGGGCGGCGGCGGCTTCGCGCGCGGCATCCCACGCCGCGACCAGATCGCGGCGGCGCACCGGGGGCAGGGCCTCGGGCGGCATGGCGACGAGATAGGTAAGGGCGCCGTCCGGGCCGGCGCCCACGCGCACGGCGGAAGGCATGCCCCAAACATGGACCTGCGCGCCGTGTCGCGCCAGCCTGCGGCAACACATGGGAGGCACCGTATGTCCGATCCGTCCCGCCTGACCGCGACCGAGGCCGCGAAGCGCATCGCGGCGGGCACGCTGCGGCCCGAGGCCCTGATGGAAGCCTGCCTGGACCGCGTGGCGGCGCGGGAGGAACAGGTGCGCGCCTTCGCCTGGCTGGACCCGGCCCTGGCCCGGCGCAACGCGGCGGCCGCGCGGTCCGGCCCGCTGCGTGGGCTGCCGGTGGGCGTGAAGGACGTGATCGACACCGCGGACATGCCCACGCAGATGAATTCGCCGGCCTGGGCCGGATGGCGGCCGCGTTCGGATGCGGGCTGCGTGGCCTGGACGCGTGCCGCGGGCGGGGTGGTGATGGGAAAGACCGTGACCACGGAATTCGCCACCCGCCATCCCGGTCCGACCGCGAATCCACACGGGCTGGGGCGGACGCCGGGCGGGTCGTCCTCCGGCTCGGCCGCCGGGGTGGCGGATTTCTTCTTTCCGCTCGCCTTCGGCACCCAGACCGGGGGCAGCGTCATCCGCCCGGCCGCCTTCTGCGGCGTGGTCGGCTACAAGCCAAGCTACGGGATGATCAACCGGATCGGCATGAAGATCATGTCCGACAGCCTTGATACGGTTGGAGTCATGGCGCGTTCGGTCGCGGATTGCGCGCTGTTCGCGGGGGCGGTGTCGGGCCGGGACCTTGCCGCGCCCGTGCCGGACACGGCGCCGCGCATCGGCATCTGCCGGTCGCCGTCATGGGATCTGGCCGCGCCCGAGACGCGGGACCTGCTCGGCCGCGTGGCCACGCGCCTGTCGGCAGCGGGTGCGCATGTGGAGGACCGCGAGCTGCCCGAGTCCTTCGCCGAGCTGGTCGCGGCGCATCCGGTGGTGATGCATGCCGAGAGCGCGCGGGCCATCGGATGGGAACTGGCCACGTCCCGGTCCCAGCTCTCCGCCGCGCTGACGGAGAAGATGGACTGGGGGCTGGCGCAGGCGCCGGACCGGCTCGACTGGGCGTGGCAGGTGTTCCGGACCGTCCAGGCCGGCTTTCCCGCGGCGACGGAGGGGCTGGATGTGCTGGTCACGCCCTCCGCGCCGGGCGAGGCGCCGGAAGGGCTGGGCTGGACCGGCGACCCGGCCTTCAACTTCATCTGGACCTCCCTGCACGTGCCCTGCGTGACGGTGCCGGCGGGGACGGGGCCGAACGGCATGCCGCTGGGCATCCAGATCGTGGGGCGGCGCGGGGAGGACCGGGCGGTCCTGGCCTGGGCGGAATGGGTGGCGCGGGCGGTGGGGTAGCGCGGGGGCACCCTGCCAACAGTCCGCGCGGAAGGCTGCCGATTGGCAACGATCATCGAATGGCCAGGAACCCTCAGAGGACGACCAGGACGCCCGGCCCGATCCTGACAATCGGCCATTCGACCCATCCGCTGCGCATGTTTACCGACCTGCTCAAGCGGCACGGCGTGACCGCAGTGGCCGATGTCCGCTCGATCCCCTACAGCCGCTTCAATCCGCAATTCAACAAGGCGGACCTGGAGCGCAGCCTGAAGGCCGAGGGCATTCGCTACGTCTTTCTCGGCCGGGAGCTGGGTGCGCGTTCCGACGATCCCGCGTGCTACGAGAAGGGGCGCATCCAGTACGCGCGGCTCATGCGCACCGATACTTTCCGCAGCGGCGTCGAACGCTTGCGGCGCGGGGCGGCCGAGCATCGTATCGCCTGCATGTGTGCCGAGAAGGAGCCGCTGGAATGCCACCGCACGCTGCTGGTGGCCCGCGCGCTGGACGCCGAAGGGATCGAAGTGGCCCATATCCATGCCGACGGGCGGCTGGAGCCGCATGCCGCGGCGATGGACCGGCTGCTCGATCTGACCGGCGTCCCGCGCGACGACCTGTTCCGCTCACGCGCCCAACGCGTCGCTGAAGCACTGGCGCGGCGGGAACGGCAGGCGGCGTATGTGGATCCGAAGCTGGCTGCCGGGGCGGTGGAGGATGCGCGTTGAGCCTCTTCAGCGTTCCCTATGCGGAGACGGCGCAGCAGGCTTCGCGATCCGCCTTCGGGGCGCAGCACGCCTGCGACGCCCGGTGCCTGGGCTTGCAGGTGGCCGGGCGCGGTGCGAGGCGGAGCACGGCACGGCCATCCTCGATCCGCAGCGTGTCCGCGTCGAACACCCGCATCGCCTCGTCGGGTGGCCCGACCTCGAACGTCAGCCGTGAATCCCTGTCGAGCGCGACCTGCCGGGCAACCCGGTCGAGGATGCCCCGCAGCCTGTCCACCGGCAGATAGCCCGGCGTCCCCTCCGGGCCGAGATCCTCGATCTGGAGGATCGTCTCCCGCCACGCATCGGGATTGCCGCCGCAATCGAGCGTGACGAAGGCGCCGGCCTTGACCTCGGTGACATGATAGCCGGGCCGGATCGCACGCCCGCCATACACGATCATCAATTCCCGCCTGCCGGATCGCGCGAGAGCGGCCAGGAACGCGCCGAACGAGGCGTCGCCGTGAAATTCCGTCTCGGGGGGGCTGGTCATGGCGTCCATCTGCGGCTACCTATAATTCAACATATATTGAGATATTGAGTTGGGTATGGATGAAACGCAAGCCCTCGATGCCTTCGCCGCGCTCTCGCAGGAGACGCGGCTGCGGATCGTGCGCCTGCTCGTCGCGGCCGGGCCCGATGGCCTGGCCGCCGGCGCGATCGGCGCGGCCATGGACGGCGCATCGTCCTCCCGCATGTCCTTCCATCTGAGCCACCTGGAACATGCCGGGCTGGTCGGGTCCCGCCGCGAGGGGCGTTCGATCATCTACAGCGCCTCCTACCCGGCGCTGTCCGACCTCATCGCCTTCCTGATGCGCGACTGCTGCCAGGGCCACCCCGAAGTGTGCGTCCCGGCCGTGGCCGCGCTGTCCGCCTGCTGCGAACCCGCGAAAGCCACGCCCCATGCCTGACACACTCCCGCCCGAACGGCTCTACAACGTGCTGTTCCTCTGCACCGGCAACTCGGCCCGCTCGATCATGGCCGAGAGCATCCTGACAAAGGACGGCGCGGGCCGCTTCCGTGCCTTCTCCGCCGGCAGCCACCCGAAGGGTGCCGTCAATCCCTTCGCCCTGAAGGTGCTGCGCAGCTTCGACTACCCCGCCGAAGGCTTCCGGTCGAAGGGCTGGGAGGAATTCGCGGAGCCCGGCGCGCCGGTCATGGATTTCGTGTTCACCGTCTGCGACAACGCGGCCGGCGAGGTCTGCCCCGTGTGGCCGGGCCAGCCGATGACGGCCCATTGGGGCATCGAGGACCCCGCCGCGGTCGAAGGCGCGGACATCCGGAAGGAGGCCGCCTTCGTCTCCGCCTTCCGCTTCCTGAAGAACCGGGTTTCCCTGTTCACGGCGCTGCCCATCCGAAGCCTCGACAGGATCGCCCTGGGGACGAAGCTGCACGAGATCGGCAGGACCGAGGGCACGACCACGCCCCGGCCGAGCGCGGCATGAGCCCGGCCATGGACGTGGTCATCTACCACAACCCGGAATGCGGCACGTCCCGCAACACGCTGGCGATGATCCGCAATGCCGGGATCGAACCGCATGTCATCGAATATCTGAAGACGCCGCCCACGCGGACGATGCTGCGCCATCTCCTCGCGCGTATGGGCATTCGCCTTCGCGACCTGCTGCGTGCGAAGGGCACGCCCTATGCGGAACTCGGCCTGGGCAACCCGGACCTGACCGACGACCAACTCCTTGACGCCATGATGGCGCATCCGATCCTGATCAACCGGCCCATCGTGGTCAGCCCCAAGGGTGTGCGCCTCTGCCGCCCGTCCGAACAGGTGCTGGACCTGCTGCCGCCGCAGCTTGGCGCATTCGTCAAGGAGGACGGTGAACGCGTGGTGGACGAACACGGCCGCCGCGTCGCGACGGCGTGATGTCCGGTTTCGAACGCTACCTGACCCTATGGGTCGGGCTGTGCATCGTGGCCGGCGTGGCGCTGGGGCACCTGATGCCGGGCGTTTTCCACGCCATCGGCGCGGCGGAGATCGCCAGGGTCAACCTGCCGGTCGCCATACTGATCTGGCTGATGATCGTGCCGATGCTGATGCGGATCGACTTCGCGGCCCTGGGCCGGGTGAGGGAGCATTGGCGCGGCATCGGCGTCACGCTGTTCGTCAACTGGGCGGTGAAGCCGTTCTCGATGGCGGCACTCGGCTGGCTGTTCATCGGCCATCTGTTCCGCCCCTACCTGCCGGCCGACCAGATCGACAGCTACATCGCGGGCCTCATCATCCTCGCCGCCGCACCCTGCACGGCAATGGTCTTCGTCTGGTCGAACCTCACCAATGGGGAGCCGCATTTCACGCTGTCGCAGGTCGCGCTCAACGACACGATCATGGTGTTCGCCTTCGCGCCCATCGTCGGCCTGCTGCTGGGCCTGTCGTCCATCACCGTGCCTTGGGACACGCTGGTCCTGTCCGTCGCGCTTTATATCGTAGTGCCGGTGGTCGCCGCACAGGTCGTGCGCCGGCGGCTGCTGGCGGAGGGGGGCGAGGGGGCGTTGCAGCGCCTGCTGGGCCGCCTCCAGCCCGCGTCGCTGGCCGCGCTGCTGGCCACGCTGGTCCTGCTGTTCGGTTTCCAGGGCGGGCAGATCCTGGCGCAGCCGCTGGTGATCGCGCTGCTGGCCGTGCCGATCCTGATCCAGGTCTATCTCAATTCCGGTCTCGCCTATCTGCTCAACCGGCTGACGGGCGAACGGCATTGCGTCGCTGGCCCCTCGGCCCTGATCGGCGCATCCAACTTCTTTGAACTCGCGGTGGCCGCGGCCATCAGCCTGTTCGGCTTCCAGTCAGGCGCCGCGCTCGCCACCGTCGTCGGCGTGCTGATCGAGGTGCCGGTGATGCTGTCCGTGGTCTGGATCGTGAACCGGTCGAAGGGGTGGTATGAGCGCGGCGGACAGACGCGCCTTCGACATTCACCAATGCGATCTTCCGGCGAAGCGGCCGGTCGCTGACTTCTCCGCCAGTCTTGCCTTGAGGTGGTCCGAGCACTCCCGGTCCGCGGGGGGCAAAGGTCAGTGCAGCGCGTTTTCCCAATCCCGGCCTCCATGGAACACGCGCAGGATCGTCACGGCGGTTTCATTCACGGCGAAGGCAATGGCCGCCCGGCGCTTGAAACCGACAATCCGCAGGCCCTGCCTGATGTCATCACGGTTCCGGCCGCGCTCTGCGGCATGAGGGAGGCCCCGGCAGAAGGTTTCGATCCGCTCGATATAGGCAAGGGCGACACCGGGCGTGGCCACGCCTGCGATCCAGTCATAGAGATCACGAAGGTCCTGATGCGCTTCCGGCGCGAAGACGACGATGCGCGCCTTCACGCCTTTCCCTTCAGCCGCGCCGCATGCCGGGCCCGGATATCCGCGAACACGGAGTCCGCATCACGTCCCCGACCCGGATCGGCCTGCATCGCGTCATAGGCCGGCGCGACCTCTTCCCGCAGCCAGCGCTCGATGGCCGCATCCCGCTCCTGAAGGGCGCGCAGGCCGGCCCGTACCACCTCGCTGACCGACGCATAGGCTCCGGACGCTACCATCCGGTCGATGAAGGCGGCATGCTCCTCGGGCAGGCTGACGGTGCGCTTCCCGCTGTTCGCCATGAGACCCTCCTTTGCCGGGTCATCATAGTAGGTTGGTGTGAAAAAATCATACCAACGGTGCCAGGCGATTTTGTGGAATTATTTCCTGTATCTGTTCATACTCCCCGCGGACATTTTCCCACGCGTGCCATTGGGGACGCGCGGGGCTTTGCATTGCTTTCCATCCATCCGCCCGGACAGAGGGGAGCATGGTAAGATAGTAAGATCGTAAGATAGTAAGGCGAACGCCGCCGCCCTATCGCTCCAGCAGCAACCGCCGCCGCACCGCCAGCCGCCACGCTCCCGGCGGGTCGCTCAGCACCGGCACGCGCCAGCACGGCCGGGGCGCGATCCGCAGCCGATAGGGGGCGCCGCCGAAGAAGCGGAAACTCAGGCGGTCCCGCCCGTCGATGCGCAGGTCGTGCAGATGCCCTGTCGTGTAGGGAGCGCCGAGCGTGACCTGCTCCGCCAGGCGCAGTTGCGCGTCGATCAGGCAGATCGCCAGCGCCTCCTCGAATGGCACATCCTGGGTCAGGAACAGCAGCGCCTCGCCGCCCAGCGCGAACTGCGCCTCCAGCACCAGGCCGGGAACCGTGGCGCCGGTCGCCTCTCCGTCGCGCAGCAGCAGCGAGGCCGCTTCCCCGCAGGCGCGCAGGGCGAAGCGGCGCGTGGGGAACAGGCCCGCGCTCAGCGCGGCGCCGGGGCCAGGCGGCGTTCCGCCTCCCGCAGCGTGGCCAGGGCTTCCTGCGTGTCGAAGTCGCGCAGCACGCCGTCCTCGGCCATCTCCACCTCGGCCACGAACTCGGCGTGTCGGGCGACCAGTTTCCGCGCCCCGGCATCGCCCGACAGTGCGGCGATCTCGTCGAAGAAGCGGCGCGCCCAGATCATCGGGTTACCCGGCTTGCCGTCATGGACGGGCTGCACGATGGCGCGGCCTTCCTCCGGATCGAAGGCAGCGATCAGCCGGTCGATCATCGCGGCTGTGACCAGCGGCATGTCACCCAGGCACACGATCGCGGCGTTGGCCGAAGGCGGCAGGGCCGCGATACCGGACTTCAGGCTGGCGGACAGCCCGTCCGCGTAGTCACGCGCCTCCACGAACGTGACCTTGCGGCCAGCCAGCGCCGCCTCGACCTCGCGCGCCTGGTGTCCCAGCACCACGATCACCGGGCGAGCGCGGGAGGCGAGGATCTGGTCCACCACGCGCGCCACCATGGGCACGCCGGTTTCGTTCGGCACCAGCAGCTTGTTGACCGGGGCCATGCGGCTGGACCGCCCGGCCGCGAGCACCACAGCCGCCACGGAAGGGGCGCGGCGCGGCGCGGTGGCGGGGCGGGGGCTTGCGGGCGCGCTCGCACGCGGCAGGGGCCGCGTCTCGATCTCCTTCAGCAGCCCGCCCACGCCCATCCGGGCGATGTCCCCGCCCGTGACCGGGATGCCCGCGAACAGGCGTTGCAGCACCCAGTCGAACCCGTTGATCTTGGGGCTGCGCGCGCAGCCGGGCAGCACCATCGCGGGAATCGCGCCGATACGGCCCAGGCAGATCAGGTTGCCCGGATCGACCGGCATGCCGAAATGCGTGATCTCACCGCCCGCCTGGACGATGCCTGCCGGCCCGACATCGCGCCGGTCCACCACGGCCGAGGCGCCGGCCACCAGCAGCAGTTCCGCGCCCTGGGCCAGCAGGCGGCGGAGCCGGTCGGCGATCGGCCCGGCATCGTGCGGGCAGCGCAGCGGCGGCAGCAGCGTGCCGCCGAGAGCATCCACGCGGGTCCGCGTCGCCTCGATCGTGCCCTCGGTGACGCTCTCCTTGAGGCCGGTGAGTTCGGTCAGCACCAGCCCGACCCTGAGCGGCCGGAACGGGTGCAGCGTCATCGGCGCGGTCTTGCGGGCGAGCGCCTCGGCGATGGCGAGCACGCTGCCCGGTACCGCGAAGGGGATGACCTTGATGGTCGCGAGCATCTCGCGCGGCGCGACCACGGCGGCATCGGGCAGCGTGGCGATGGTGAGGGATTCGTCCACCGCGTTCAGCCGGTCCACGGCGGCCGCGTCCACGCGCAGCAGCCCGGCGGATTCGGCGGTCAGGTTCACGCGGCCGGTGGAGGCGCGGGTGCGGCCCACGAGCGGGGCGGCCAGCGCGTCGGCGAGGCGGTCCGCAGCCTCGTTCTCCGCCACGTCGCCGGGTTCGAGCCGGGCGGCGATCACCTCGGTCAGGCCACCTTCGGCGAGCGCGGCGAGTGCTGACTCGTCCAGCACCGTGCCCTTCTTGATCGCCTTGCCCTTGAGGCGCTGCGTATGCGCCAGGATGGCGCCTTTCGCCGCGCCGAGCGCGACCGCGCCGAAGATCATGCGCGCCGCCGTTTCGGGGCGAGCGGGTGCCCGCTCACGCTGCCGCCTTCGGTGCCGCGGCCCGTTTCGCCGCAAGGTCCGCGCCCCGCCGCACGGCCACGATCTCGGCCGCGATGGACAGGCCGATCTCGGGTGCGGTCACCGCCTCGATGTTCAGGCCCACCGGCCCCCGGATCCGGGCGAGGGTGGCATCGTCATGTCCCAGCTCTCGCAGCCGCGCGAGCCGCGCGGCGTGGGTTTTCCGCGACCCGAGCGCGCCGATGTAGAACGCATCGGATCGCAGCGCCGTATCCAGCGCCGGGTCGTCCAGCTTGGGATCGTGCGTCAGCGTCACCACCGCCGTCCGCACATCCGGCGCCAGCGCCGCCATCGCTTCGTCCGGCCACTCGGTCGAGACGGTCACGCCAGGGAAGCGCTCATCCGTCGCGAAGGCGCGGCGCGGATCGACCACCGTCACCGCGAAGCCGAGCGGTACCGCGAAGGGCACCAGCGCCTGCGCGATATGCACCGCGCCGACCACGATCAGCCGCAGCGGCGGGTTGTGGACCTGGAGGAAAAGCTGCTGTCCGCCACCCAGATCGACCGTGCGGCTGTCGTCGTCCGCGAGCGCCGCCGCCGCCGCCGCGTTCCAGGCGGGCGGTGCGGCCGGATCGGGCAGCAGGCGCTGCTCGCCCGCCGGCAGCAGCGTGCCGATTGCGACGGGCCGCTTCGCGGCCTTGGCCTCCATCAGCGCCTTCAGCAGGGCAGGGGTCACCCGAGCTTCTCCACGAACACCTTCACCTTTCCGCCGCAGGCGAGCCCGACCTCCCAGGCGCGTTCGTTGCTGACGCCGAAATCGAGAAGCTGCGGCGCGCCGGTGTCCAGCGTGCGCATGGCCGCGTCCGCGACCGCGCCCTCGATGCAACCGCCGGACACCGACCCGGCCATGCGGCCGGAGCGGGTGACGGCGAACTGGCTGCCGGCCGGGCGGGGGGAGGAGCCCCACGTCTCCGTCACCGTGGCCAGTGCCACCTGCTCGCCCTCGGTCAGCCAGGTGGCGGCCGTGGCGAGAACGTCTTCCTGATCGGGATTCATGCGGCCCTCCTCATGCCCGGCTGCGGTCCAGACAAGGTCGCCACCAGCGCGCGCAGGCTGGCGAGGTTGTGCACCGGCCGGAATTCATCCACGTGCGGCAGCATCGCACGGATGCCTTGCGACTTCGGTTCGAACCCGTCCCAGCGCAAGAGCGGGTTCAGCCAGATCAGCCGGCGGCAGGACCGGTGCAGCCGGTCCATCGCCTCGGACAGGCCGCGCGCACCGTCGCGGTCCAGCCCATCGGTGATCAGCAGCACCACCGCGCCCTGGCCGAGCACGCGGCGCGCCCAGTGCTGGTTGAAGGTCTCGATCGCCTCCCCGATCCGCGTGCCGCCGGACCAGTCGGGGACCAGATGGGCGACCATCTCGAAGGCCACTTCCGGATCGCGGTAGCGCAGCTGGCGGGTCACGTTGGACAGGCGCGTGCCGAACAGGAAGGTCGCCACGCGGTCGCGATCATTGGTCAGCGCATGCAGGAAATGCAGCAATATCTGCGCATAACGTGCCATCGATCCGCTGATGTCGCAGATCGCCACCAGGGGCGGCGGCCGCTCCACCTGACGGCGGCGGGCGATTGCCAGGATCTCGCCCCCCTGGCGCAGGCTGGCCCGGATCGTCGCCCGCAGGTCGGCGCGGGGGCCGGACGGATCGGGGCGGAAACGGCGGGTCCGGCGCGTGTCGAGCGGCAGGGCGAGCTTCTCGATCTCACGCTTGGCGGCCGTGATCTCGTCCGCGCTCATCGCCTCGAAATCCATCCTCTGCAGCCGCTCCTGCGCGCTGACGGTCAGGGCGGCATCGAGTTCGGGGGGCGGCGTGTCGGTCTCGGAGGTCTTGCGCTCCCGCCCGGCCATGGCCTCGGCCACGCGGCGGGAGGTGGGCGGCGGCTTGGCCTTGTCCTTCTGGCCGGAGAGCAATGCGCTGGCCGCGGCCTGCCGCGCCGCGGTGGGGTCGCGCCAGAACAGGGTGAAGGCCTGGTCGAACACGTCCCACTGGTCATGCCGGTGGACCATGACGGCGCGGAGCGCTGTGCGGACCTGGGCACGCTCGCCGATGTCGATGCGGGTCAGTGCGTGCTGGGCGGCCACGGTCTCGGCCGGGCCGACCGGCAGTCCGGCGCGCCGCAGCAGCCGGGCGAAGTGCATCACGTTCGCGGCAAGGACGCCCGGCGGCGCGGTATCGGCGCTCATGCGGCCTGGCGTGCCGCCTCCTTCGATTCGTCGAGCAGGCGGGCGGCCTCGGCTCCGCGCATCTTGGCGATGTCGTCCTGGTACTTGAGCAGCACGCCCAGCGTCTCATCCACGTGCTCGGGCGTCAGTTCCACGGCGTCGAGATGCCGCAGCGCCTGGGCCCAGTCGATGGTCTCCGCCACGCCCGGCATCTTGAACAGCTCGGCCCCGCGCATGCGCTGGACGAAGGCCACCACCTCGGCGGCCAGCCTGGCGGGCACGTCCGGGGCGCGGAGCGCGAGGATCGCCCGTTCCCGCGCCGCATCGGGGAACTCGACCCAGTGATACAGGCAGCGGCGGCGGATCGCGTCATGCACCTCGCGGGTGCGGTTCGACGTCAGCACCACGACCGGCGGCACGGCGGCCTTGATCGTGCCGAGTTCCGGGACGGTGATCTGCATGTCCGCGAGGATTTCCAGCAGGAACGCCTCGAACGGTTCGTCGGCGCGGTCCAACTCGTCGATCAGCAGCACCGCGGGCGGGCCGTCGATGGCGGCGAGCAGCGGGCGCTCCAGCAGGAATTCGCGCGTGTAGATCGTGGCGCCCAGCCGGTCGCGGTCGGTCTCGCCCGACGCCTCGGCCAGCCGGATCGCCATGAGCTGCTTGGCGTGGTTCCACTCATAGGCCGCGGCCGCGAGGTCGAGCCCGTCATAGCATTGCAGGCGCACCAGCCGGCGATCCAGGCCCGTGGCCAGCACCTTGGCGATCTCCGTCTTGCCGGTGCCGGGCTCGCCTTCCAGGAACAGCGGCCGCTGCATGGCGAGCGACAGGTGCACGGCGGTGGCCAGTGGCTGGTCGGCGACGTAGCCGCCCTTCTCCAGCAGGCCCGCCGTCTCGCTGACGGTCTTCGGGATCACTGCAGGAACGAGCCGCCGATCAGCACCAGGATCACGAAGAAGATCGCGAACCCGACCCAGGTGACGAGCGGCAGGCCGAGGGGGGCGGAGGGGATCAGTGAGATCGCCGCAGGGGCGGCCGGTGCGGGGGCGGCGGGCGCCGCACCCGTCGCGGCCTCGGCCTCGGCCGGCGCGGGCGGGGCGACCTGGCTCGCGAACCGCTCGAAAAACGCATCCGCCATCTGCTTGGCCGTGGCGTCGATCAGCCGTGCGCCGAGCTGGGCCATCTTGCCGCCGACCTGGGCCTTGACCTCGTAGGTCATCAGTGTGGCGCCGCCATCGGCATCCGCCAGCTTGACGCTCGCACCGCCCTTGGCGAAGCCGGCCACGCCGCCCTGGCCCTCACCGCTGATCGTGTAGCCGTTGGGCGGGTCGATATCCGACAGCAGGACCTTGCCCGCGAATTTCGCGGCGATGGGACCGATGCGCACCGCGGCATTGGCCTTCATCTCCGTGTCCGACAGCTTCTCGACGCTCTCGCAGCCGGGAATGGACGCCTTCAGGATCTCCGGATCGTTCAGCGCATCCCAAACACGCTGTTTCGGCGCGGGGATCAGCCGCTCGCCGGTCATCTCCATCTTCGAGCCACTCCAGAAAAGGTGGGTATCAAGTTACGAGCCGGTCGAAGGTCGCGCAACGCACCGGCCCGGGAGCCTGCCTCCTGTCCGCGCCGGGGTTGGAGAGCGGGCATCCGCTTCCTAGCGTTCCTTCGGGAACGGGACGGGAGGAGAACGCGATATGGCAACGGCCCTCATCTGCGCAACCTGCGGCACCCAGCACGCGCCCGGTGCGCAACCGCCTGCCGTCTGTGCCATCTGTGCGGACGAACGCCAGTACGTGCCCGCCTCCGGCCAGGCCTGGACCACGCTGGAGGCGGTGGCGCGCGGCCACCGCGCGGTCCTGAAATATGACGGCGCACTGCTGGGAATCGGCTGCGCGCCGGATTTCGCGATCGGCCAGCGGGCGCTGCTGGTCCGCCATCCGCGGGGCAACGTGCTGTGGGACTGCATCACCTTCCTTGACCCCGCCCTGGTCGAGGTGATCCGGGCGCTGGGCGGGTTGTCCGCCATCGCCATCTCGCACCCGCATTACTACACGACCATGATCGAATGGAGCCGCGCCTTCGGCGGCATCCCAATCTACCTGCATGCCGGTGATCGCGAATGGGTGATGCGTTCCGGGCCGGAAATCACCTTCTGGGACGGCGAGACGCGGGAGATCGCCCCTGGCCTGACCCTGATCCGCGCCGGCGGGCATTTCACGGGCGGGACCGTGCTGCACGATACGCGCGGGCCGGGCGCGCTGCTGACGGGGGACATCCTCCAGGCCGTGGCCGACCGCCGCTTCGTCGGCTTCATGCGGAGCTATCCGAACTACATCCCGCTGGGCGAGCCGGTGGTCCGCCGTATCGGCGCGATCCTGGCCCCCTGGCCGTTCGAGGCACTGTACGGAGCCTTCTGGGGCCGGGTGATCGAGACGGGGGCCAAGCGGGCGGTCGCCGCCTCGATCGACCGGCATGTGGCGCAGCTCAACCGGCCGTGGCCGTAATCGCTTGCGCCCTGGGGCCGTGCCGGTAGGTTCGGCCGATGCCTTTCCTCATCGGTATGATCCTCGCGGCCCTCGCCGGGCCGGCCGCGGCGGCCGAACTCGACGCGAGCGGCATGTCCGCGCTGTGGGGCCTGCCCTTCGCAGGGCTGCTGCTGTCCATCGCGGTGATGCCCCTGATCGCGGGCCGGATCTGGCACCATCACTACGGGGCGATCACGGCCGGCTGGGCGGCGCTGTTCCTGATCCCGTTCGCGGCCGCCTACGGCTTCGGCGCGGCCGCGAGCGAATTCGCGCACGTCCTGGTGCAGGAATACGTCCCGTTCATCGCGCTGTTGCTGGCGCTGTACACGGTGGGCGGCGGCATCCTGCTGCGCGGCACGCTGCACGGCACGCCGCTGGTGAACACCGCGATCCTGGCGCTCGGCACGGCCATGGCCTCGCTGATGGGCACGACGGGGGCGGCGATGGTGCTGATCCGGCCGATGATCCGGGCCAACGCCTTCCGTCGGCGCAAGACCCACACCTTCGTCTTCTTCATCTTCCTGGTCGCCAATATCGGCGGCAGCCTGACCCCCCTGGGCGATCCGCCCCTTTACCTGGGCTTCCTGAAAGGCGTGTCCTTCTTCTGGCCGACCGAGCACATGTTCGCCGAATTCCTCACCTGCTCGGTGCTGCTGCTCGCCGTCTACTGGCTGCTGGACAGCTGGATGTGGCGCAAGGAAGGGCCGGAGAAGCCGGAGGGGCCGGCCGAGCCGCTCAGCCTCGACGGGCTGGTCAACCTGCCGCTGCTGCTCGCCGTCGTCGCCACGGTGCTGATGCAGGGCGTGTGGCAGCCGGGGGAGGTGACACTCTTCGGCCAGCATGTGGGGCTGGAGCGCGTGGTCGGCGTGCTGCTGTTCCTTGTCATCACCGTCGCGTCGGTGTGGTTGACCCGCAAGGAGGTGCGGGAGGCGAACGGCTTCGCCTGGGGGGCGATCCTGGAGGTCGCGAAACTGTTCGCCGGCATCTTCATCACCATGGCGCCGGTGCTGGCGATCCTCCGCGCCGGGCTGGACGGGGCGCTGGGCGGGCTTGTCGCGCTGGCGTCCACGCCTTCGGGGGCGCCGATTCCGGCCATGTATTTCTGGCTGACCGGGGCGCTGTCCTCCTTCCTCGACAACGCGCCCACCTATCTTGTGTTCTTCAACATGGCCGGCGGTGATGCCGCGACGCTGATGACGGATGGCGCGCTGATCCTCGCCGCGATCTCCTGCGGCGCGGTGTTCATGGGGGCGAACTCCTACATCGGCAACGCGCCCAACTTCATGGTGAAGGCGATCGCCGAGGAGCAGGGCGTGCGCATGCCGAGCTTCTTCGGCTATTGCGGCTGGGCGCTTCTGTTCCTGGTTCCGCTGTTCGCGCTGATCACGCTGATCTTCTTCCGGGGATGAGACCATGACCTATCTGCTCGCCACCGACCTGCCCGAGATGCCGGCAGGGCAGCGCTTCCGCGCGCTGCTGGAGCGCGGCGGCATCCTGGGCCTGCCGGGGGCGCAGAACGGTCTGGCCGCGCAGCAGGCGAAGCGGGCGGGGTTCGAGGCGCTGTACCTGTCGGGCGCTGCAATGACGGCAAGCATGGGCCTGCCCGATCTCGGCATCATCACGGTGGATGAAGTGTGCTTCTTCATCCGGCAGGTCACGCGCGCATCGGGCCTGCCGGTGCTGGTGGACGGCGATACCGGCTATGGCGAGGCGCTGAACGTGATGCACATGGTGCGGTCCTTCGAGGATGCCGGGGCCGCCGCTGTGCATATCGAGGATCAGTTGCTGCCGAAGAAGTGCGGCCATCTGAACGACAAGAAACTGGCCGATGCGCGTGACATGGCGGCCAAGGTGGCGGCGGCGGCCCAGGCGCGGCGGCACCTGTTCCTGATCGCGCGGACCGACGCCGCGGCGAGCGAGGGGCTGGAGGGCGCGATCGCCCGGGCGAAGCTGTATGTCGAGGCGGGCGCGGACGCGATCTTCCCCGAGGCGCTGAACACGCGCGAGATGTTCGAGGCCTTCGCCAAGGCGATGCCCGGGGTTCCGCTGCTCGCCAACATGACCGAGTTCGGCCGTACGCCGTTCTTCACGGCCGACGAGTTCAGGGCCATGGGCTACAGCATGGTGATCTGGCCCGTGTCCTCACTGCGCGTGGCGGCCAAGGCGCAGGAGGAACTCTACGCCACGCTGCGCCGCGACGGCACGACGGAGGCGATGATGCCGCGCATGCAGACCCGCGCGGAACTTTACGCGACGATCGGCTACCACGATTTCGAGGCGCTGGATGCCTCGATCGTGGCGACGGTACTGCCGGCGGCGGAGTGATCTCACTCCGGTTTTCCGCCTGCGGGAGAGGGAAGGTCGCGGACAAGGCAGAGAAAATGAACGGGCTCGTCCGGCTTATTTCACCGCCGGCAGCTCCACCGCGTAGCTGTCCAGCGGCGGCACGCTGCGGATCACGCCGCGCCGGTGCAGGTATTCCGCGAAGCGCTGGTAGCGCGCGCTGTCCACCGGGTTGGGGCTGAGCGAGAAGCGCCGCAGCGTGTCCGACCAGGCACGCCGGTTCAGCTCATTGTCCACCTCGCGCCGTCCCTTGATGAACAGCTTCCAGCCCTCATCCGGGTGGTTGACCAGCCAGTGCGTCGCGGCCTCGGTCGCGTCCACGAAGCGGCGCAGCAGCGGGTCGGCGCGGCGGTCGCGATGCGCCACGTAGATCAGCTCATCGAACACCGGCACGCCGTTCTCCTCCGGATAGAAGGCGCGGCCGGGGCGGCCTTCGATGTCGAGCTGATGCAGCTCGAAATTGCGGAACCCGCCCAGGATCGCATCCACCTGCCCGGCCATCAGCGCTGATGACAGCGCGAAGCTGACATTGACCAGCGACACGTCGCGCAGCGACAGGCCGGCGTGCTCCAGCATGCCGGCCAGCGCCACCTGCTCGCTGCCCGCGACAGAGTAGCCGATGCGCTTGCCCTTGAGGTCCGCGACGCTTTGGATCGGGGAGGAACGGAGCACCGTCACCGTGGTCAGCGGTGTGGCGACCAGCGTGCCCACGCGCAGGATCGGTAGACCCTGGTCCACCGCCATGTGCAGGCCGCGCTGGTAATACACCGCGATATCGCCCTGCTTGGCCGCGATCAGCTTCGGCGGGTCGTTGGGATCGGCGGGCGCGACCAGCCGCACGTCCAGCCCGGCGCGCGCGTAGATGCCGGTTTCCACGCCCATCACCAGCGGCGCGTGGTCGGGGTTGATGAACCAGTCGAGCAGCACCGTCACCCGGTCCTGCGCCCAGGCGGGGGCGGCAAGCAGCAGAAATGCCGCGAGTAGTCGCTTCATGGGCGGTGTCCTTCCGTCAGCGTGTCGGCCTGCCACGGGATCATCCGCCGCAGCAGGGCATCGAGGGCGAACCAGAGCGTGAGCGAGATCGCCGCCAGCACCAGCAGGGCTGCGAACATCAGGTCGGTCTGGCTGCGTCCGTTGGCGTGAAGCATCAGGTAGCCGAGCCCCGCCGACGCCCCGACCCATTCGCCGACCACCGCGCCGATCGGCGCCACCGCGGCCGCGACCCGCAGGCCGGAGGCGAGGGCGGGAAGGGCGGCCGGCGCCTGGATGCGCCACAGCACCGCGCCGCGCGTCGCTCCCATCGTCTGGGCGAGGTCGAGCCAGCCCGGCTCGGCCCGGCGCAGTCCGTCATAGAAGGCGCTGGCCACGGGGAAGAAGATGATCAGGGCCGCCATGACCACCTTGCTCGCCATGCCGAAGCCAAGCCACAGCACCAGCAGCGGCGCGATGGCGAAGACCGGCACGGCCTGGCTTGCCACCAGCACCGGCAGCAGCCAGGGCCGCACGCGGGGTGCCAGCGCGAGGCCGATCGCCGTCAGCACGCCGATCAGCGTGCCGAGGATGAGGCCGGATGCGATCTCTGCGGCGGTGATCAGTGCGTGGCCCGCCAGGATGTCGGCGTCCCGCCACAGCGCCATAGCGGTGCGCGCGGGCGCGGGCAGCAGGAAGGGCGGCGCGCCGGTGCTCCACACCACGACCTGCCAGATCGCGACCAGTCCAATCGCGGCGACGAGGCCCTTCATGCGGGTGGTGCCAACTTCTTCTCCCATGTGGCAGGAGAGGGGATGGGGCAGAGAGGGCCGTGAATGACACCGGCCTTATTCATGCGGCTTCGGCCAGCTCGGCCAGCAATGCGCCCGTGGCCGCGGCGGCGATGGCGGCGGGGCGGGGCGGGGCGCCCACGGGCACGGTCAGCGGTTCCGCCGTGGCCGGCATGCCGCGCAGCAGCAGCGCCGCATCGGACATGCGCAGCGCCTCGGACGGATCGTGCGTGACCAGCACCACGGTACGCCCGGCCAGCAGTTCCGCCGCCAGATCCTGCAAGCGGTGCCGCGTCGGCGCGTCGAGCGCGGAGAACGGCTCGTCCATCAGCACGACGGGCCGATCCTCCATCAGCGTGCGGGCGAGTGCCGCGCGCTGGCGCTGCCCGCCCGACAGCGTGCCGGGGCGGCGGTCCGCGAGGGGGAGCAACCCCACCCGGTCGAGCAGGTCGCGCGCCCGGTCGAGATCGGGTTTCACGCCGCGCAGCGCATCGCCCAGCACGACGTTGCCGAGCACGCTGCGCCAGGGCAGCAGCAAATCCTGCTGCGCCATCCAGGCGATGCGCCCGACGAGGGGACGGCTGTCGGAAGCCGTGATCGCGCCGCCCTGCGGCAGGGGCAGCAGCCCGGCGATGAGGCGCAGCAGCGTCGATTTGCCCGAGCCCGAGGCGCCGAGCAGTGCCGTGGTCTTGCCGGCGGCGAGCGTCAGGGTCTGTGCTGCGAGCACGGGGCGGCCGCCCAGGTCCACGGGCGGCAGGCGCAGTTCGAGTCCGGGGGCAGGCATGGACGGCACCGATCCCTTCGCGGGTCCTAACCCGATCAGGTTCCAGGGGTCGTGGGCCGAACCCACCTCTCAGCCGGTCTCCCGGCTCCCCCCGATGACGTGATGACCTTGGCAGCGATGCCGCGGTGTTGCAAGGCGGTGAAGCTCGGGCAGAGTGCGGGCGTGACACCGCGTTTCGTCGGCAACGAGATCTATCGCCGCTCCACCTATGGGCCGAAGCATCCGCTGGCGATCCCACGGGTCTCCACGGTCACGGATCTGTGCCGTGTCCTGGGCTGGCTGCCGGAGGCCGCCTACGTGACCGCGCGCATGGCGACCGAGGCGCAGCTCACCCGTTTCCATGACCCCGCCTACATCGCCGCCCTGCGCCGGGCGGAGGCGGCGCAATCGGTCAGCGACGCGGACCGTGCGCGCTTCCGCATCGGCGCGGACGGGAACCCGGTCTACCGCGAGGTGTTCAGCCGTCCGGCGACCAGCGCGGGCGGCATGCTGATGGCGGCGGCGATGACGGGCCAGGGCGGCACGGTCTATGTGCCGGGCGGCGGGACGCATCACGGGCGGTGCGACCGGGCGAGCGGGTTCTGCTACATCAACGATCCGGTGCTCGCGATCCTCGCCTGGCTCGATGCCGGCCTGACGCGGGTGGTCTACCTGGACCTCGACGCGCATCACGGTGACGGCGTGCAGGATGCCTTCGCGGGGGACGCGCGGGTGCTGACCATCTCGATCCACGAGGCGGGGCGCTGGCCCTTCACCGGTCTGGCGGACGATGACGCAGACGGGTCGGCGTTGAACCTGCCCGTGCCCGAAGGCTTCCACGACGACGAATTCGCCTTCCTGCTGCACGAGGTCGTGCTGCCCGCGATCGCGGCGCGCCGGCCGCAGGCGCTGATGGTCCAGTGCGGCGCGGACGCGTTGCAGGAGGATCCGCTGTCGCGGCTGGCGCTGTCGAACAACGCCCATGCCTCGGCGATCCGCGCGGTGCGCGATCTGGCGCCGCGGCTGATCGTGACCGGGGGCGGAGGTTACAATCCGTGGTCGGTGGGGCGCTGCTGGGCGCGGGTCTGGGCCGCGCTGAACGATCTGGCCGAACCGGAGTGCCTGCCCGAACCTGCCGCACAGGTGCTGCGCGGACTGACGCTCAACCGCGCGGCGGGGCGCAACCCGCCGGAGGCGTGGTTCACCACGCTGGTCGATCCGCCGCGCGGCGGAGCTGTCCGGGGCGAGGTGCGCGCGCTCGCGCAGACACGGAGGATCGCGGCATGAACCGCCGTTTGTTGCTGACCATGTTCGGGGCCGTCGCCACGGTCGCCACGGCGCAGACCGGCCCGCAGCCGGAACTGCCGAAGGAGAAGCTGGTCATCGTCACCCGCGACGGGACGCGGCACGACTTCATGGTCGAGATGGCGGTGAAGCCGGAACAGCAGACGGTCGGGCTGATGTTCCGCCCCAGCGTGCCCGCCGATGGCGGCATGCTGTTCGACTGGGGGGCGCCACGCGAATCCGCGATGTGGATGCGCAACACGATCAGTTCGCTGGACATGGTGTTCATCAATGCGGACGGCACGATCCGGCGGATCGCCGAGCGCACGGTGCCCCTGTCGCTGGCCACGATCGACAGCCGCGGCCCGGTGCGGGCGACGCTGGAACTGGCGGCGGGCACGGCGCAGCGGCTGGGGCTGCGGGTGGGCGACCGGGTGGAGCACCCCATTTTCGGCAACGGGCCCTGACGCGCTGGGCACGCGCGCCCGTTCAGTACGTCAGAACCGATACGAGATGCCCAAAAGACCGAACGGCTGGGTGGCGCGCTCGACAAGGGGACTATCGGCAGCGTCGCCGAGAAGCTGGGCGACCCCGATCGTGGCTGTGGCCGACCAGCTCGGCGAGATATCGTAAACTCCTGTCAGGCTGGCATGGACGTCACGGAAGCCGGAGCCCGGCTGGTATGCCGTGAAGAGCGAGCGCTGGGCCTGGACCGAATCCACACCGAACCATTGCTGCATATGATCGCTGTCGGCCCAGGTGACACCAACCTGGCCGACGAGCCGGAGGGATGCGGAGACCCGATGCTTCGCCGAAGCGCCGAGCGTGATTGTCGTGCCATCCTGGTCGCCAAACGCCCGCTCGGCCTCAAGCCTCACTCCGAACATTCCGAATTCGCCGCGCACGAAGACCTTGCCTCGCGCGGCGCCGTCGATGTCGCCCATGCCGCGCAGCCTGTCGTCATCGTCCTGGTCTCGCCCAGGTGCGTATCCGACCGAGGCGCCCATCGAGAATGGTCCCCGGCGCAGCAGCACGACGCCGAGCCCATCGCGCGTGTTGAGGAAGATGGTATCGAGCAGCGGCAGGTCAGCGCGGTAGGCGATGTCGATCAAGGGGATCGGAGAGACGCCGAATGTCTCGCTGCCCGGATATTCGGGACTGACGCCGGCGCCGATGCCGAGCCGGACCGACCACGTGCGGGGCGCCAGTTCATCCGCCGTCTGCTGCGCCCGCCCCTGGGCTGGAAGCAGCACGGCGCCGCTTGCAGCGATCAGGGCCGCGGCCCGCACGACGGGGCCACATGACGGGCGGTAGGTCGATATCATTCGCGTCATTCTCCGAGCAGCGAGGGCCGGTGAAGCCCGATACCCGGTCGCACTAGCGGCGCTGCATTGCGGCAAGCTGACAGTTTCGCCGGTCGAGAACCGGCGGCTCACACGTGCGGGCGCATGTCAGGTTGCGGCAATGCTAGGCTCCTAGAAGACGCGACGCGCCGGCGATGCTGCGGGGCCGGCGGCATCGGGCAGGCTATCGGTGTCCCGCAGCGTGGCTCCTGGCAGGCATTCCCATGCGTATCCTCCTGGTCGAGGATGAGGTCGAACTGGCATCCGCGCTCCGCGCCGCCCTTGCGCGCCGGGGCTTCATCGTCGACTGCGTGTCGCGTCTCGACCAGGCGCGGGAGGCGTTGCGCGATCCCGGGTTGCGCGCCGTATTGCTCGACAGGGGCTTGCCCGATGGCGACGGCATGACCCTGCTGCCGTTCCTGCGCTCGCTCGCCGACCCGCCGCCGGTGATCGTGCTGACGGCGCGCGGCCAGACCATGGAACGAGTCGAAGGCCTCGATGCAGGGGCGGACGACTATCTGGCCAAGCCCTTCGAACTGGACGAGCTGCTCGCGCGCCTGCGCGTGGTGACGCGGCGGCGCGCCGGAACGACCGAGCCGATCGTGCTCGGGGCACTTCGGTTCGATACCCAACACCGTGAAGCCTGGGTGGATGGCCAGGTCTTGCATCTGCCGCGGCGGGAATTGGCCGTGCTCGATCTGCTGATGCGTCGCGCCGGAAGGGTGGTTCTGCGCGAAGCGCTGGAGGCCGCTGTCTTCGGGTTTGATGACGTGCCGGCCTCGAACACCCTTGATTCGCATGTTTCGCGGCTGCGCCGACGGCTGGCGGAGTCCGGCGCGGGGGTGGCGATCCATGCCTTCCGGGGTGTCGGATATATGGTCCGGGCGGAGTAGGGGCCGTGCCCGTTGTTCCTGTGCCCCGCCGCGCCCCGCCGTCCCTCGCGCGCCGAATGATCATGGGGCTGGTCGCCTTTCAGGCGGCTGCCGGCCTGCTGGTGATCATGGCGGAGCCGCTGAAGGCGCAATTGCCGCTGCGCCAATGGCTTGCGGCGCAACAGGCGGCTCAGCTTCTGGCCGGCTCGATCGACCGCAACGCATCCGGCACATTGATCTTCCAGCCGACACCGGAGATGGCGGACTACCTGGCGCGGACGCCCGCGTTCTGGTTCCTGGCAAGCGATGGCAGCACGCTGCTGCGTGGCGGCGAAGGCGGCAGAGTGCGCTTCAAGCAGGGAGCCGATGGCGAAAAGAGCGATCAGCGGGGCACGGTCTTCCGTCTCGACACCGCCGGCGGCAGCGTGGCCGTGCTGCTGGGCGGCCAGCAAGGGGGCTTCCTGGACGGCATTCGGGCGTGGCTCGGAAACCGGCTGTGGCTATGGCTGATGGCGGTCGCCGTCGTCTCGCTGTGCACGACGGTGGTGACGATCGGGCTGGTGCGATGGCTGCTCCGCCCCGTCAATCGCGCGGCCGCGGCGGCTTTGGCAGCGGGCCAGGACCGCCCGGCGCTTCCCGAGGCGGGCGTGCCCGCCGAGATTCTGCCATTGGTCAGCGCGACCAACGATGCCTTCGACCGGCTGGCCAATGAACATGACCGGCAGCGCCGGTTCATGGCCAACGCGGCGCATGAGTTGCGGACCCCGATCGCGATCCTGAACGTGAGGCTGGATGAGCTGCCCGAGACGCCGGTCAAGCTACGGTTGCGGCAGGATGTGAAGCGGCTCGCGACGCTTGCCGACCAGTTGCTCGATCTGGAGCGGCTCCGTCATGCGGAGCCGCGACACGATCAGATGGTGGATCTGGTCGCATTGGGGCGCCGCGTGGTGGCCGAGATGGGCCCACTGGCGGTCGACGGCGGCAACAGCCTGGAGTTTCGGACCGAGTTGCCACGCCTGGATGTGCGCGGAGATGAACAGGCGCTGCGAAGTGTCCTGCTGAACCTGATCAGCAATGCCCTGTCCCATGGCGGCCAGGGTGTGGACGTGGAATTGCGCGTCGGGGCCGACGGCGTGATTGAGGTCGCCGATAGCGGCATGGGCGTGCCGGCCGAGGTGCGTGAACGTGTATTCGAGGCATTCCAGCGCGGCGGCGGTAACGGCGGCGGGGCCGGATTGGGGCTTTACATCGTACGCGAGGTGCTGCGCGTCCACGGCGCGCAGATCGAACTGCGTGATGGGGCTCCGGGGGCGGTCTTTCAGGTCCGATTTCCGCGGGGGAAATGGGCTCCAAGCCTTGGATGAAGTACTGAAGACCGCGGAATGGCTGGCGCGCCCTGGTGGACTCGAACCACCGACCCACAGCTTAGAAGGCTGTTGCTCTATCCAACTGAGCTAAGGGCGCCGCGTGACGCTCAGTGCGTCCAGTTCTCGCTTCGTCCGACGCGGAAATTATCGGCGTAGGCCTTGGGCACGATCCGCCGCGGCCGCGGCTGCTCCACCACATAGGCGATATGATTCGCCTTGGCGTAGGCCTCCGCCGCCTCGCATGTGTCGAAGAACAGCCGCACCTGGGCCTGCGTGTCGTCCGACCCGATCCACCCCATCAGCGGATCGGCGCGCCGCGGCGCGGCCGGCTCCCACTCCAGCACCCAGCGCTTGGTCCGGGCCCAGCCCGATTGCATGGCGTTCTTTGGAGGCTGGTAGATTCGGGCGCGCGTCATGTTCCCCTGCCTGCGGGTAATCCCAATCAGGCGTGTCTGTATCCAAGACGCGGCCACCCGCCAAGCGTGGTCGGGGCGCCGAGATTCGAACTCGGGACCTCCTGTACCCAAAACAGGCGCGCTACCAGGCTGCGCCACGCCCCGGACCAGAGAAAATCGCTGATTTCCGAGGCTTCTAGCCTAAGGGGAGGGCGCGGGCAATGATCCTGCCCACGTGAACAAAATGAGGAAGTGGAGCACGCGGGGCCCCCGAACGCGGCGGGAAGGGGCCTCCATCCGGCACCGTGCCCTCGTGGCGTCCACGAAGGCACGGGCGGAAGCGAGGGCGACGGGGGGCACCTACGCGCGTACGACACCCATCACCAGCGAGACCAGGAACAGCACCAGGAAAATGAAGAACAGCACCTTGGCGATGCCAGCCGCGGCCGATGCGATGCCCCCGAATCCGAACAGTGCCGCGATAAGCGCGACGACCAGGAAGATCAGCGTGTAGTACAGCATGCCTGGTTGCTCCGATCAGTCTGTGTCAGTCACGAAACGCGCGGGAAATGCGTCGGTTGCGTGGGGCGAACGGCGATGCCGCGCCAGGATTCAGAATCGCGTCTCCCACGACTGCACCTGGCGTTCGGCTTCGTCCTTGGCGATGCCGTAGCGTTCCTGGACCTTGCCGACCAACTGGTCCCGCTTGCCCTCGATAACGGTCAGGTCGTCATCGGTCAGCTTGCCCCATTGCTCCCTGACGCTGCCGGTCATCTGTTTCCAGTTGCCGGCGATCCGATCCCAGTTCATGGCGTTCTCCTTCTGACGAGTGGCGTATCGCCTTCGGAAACGCCGCGACTGGCGGTCGAGTTTCGGGTCTGCGGGTGGCGTTCAGCGGCGCGCGTGCCCCGACAGGATGGCGGCCGCGCCTTCGGTGCCGTTGCGGAAGGCCTCGTCGAAGGACACGCCCGCGATACGCCAGCGGTGACGGCGCTGTTGCCAGAGCAGGGACCATTCCGCGACCCAGCCAAGGTCGGCATCGCTCCAGCGCAATACGCCTTCAAGCGGCACCAGGCCGCGCGGGGGTGGCGCGTCGGTGAGCGGCAGCGTCACGCGCAGGCCAACGCGCGCCGCCGCATCCAGCAGCGATGCGCGCGGCCGGTCGCCCTTCACCGTGTCGGCGGCCAGCGCGTAGCTGTCGCCGCCGCGCTCGGTCATGGTGACGTGGGCAAGCAGCCGTGGCCGTTCGCCTCGCCAGGGCCGGCTGCCGAGCCGCGCCAGCGCCGCGTCCACCTTCCGCGGTGCGAAGCGGCAGGTGAGCGTGTACGGCCGGTCGCGGCTGCCCTGTTCGTCCATCATCGGCCGGTCGGACATGCGGTCGCGGTAGTCGAAGTCCTCGACCAGCGCACCGGCGCGCGCGGCCAGCGCCGCGACGCGCGGATCGTCGCGCAGGGCGGGGGCGCCGGAAACCTTCACCAGCACATCGGTCAGGCAGCGCCCCAGCCCCGCCGGGCGCTCGCGCATGTCGGTCCCGGTGACGATCGCCTGTGCCTCATACAGCGGCGCGGGCTGGGCGAGGGCGGCGGCGCTGATGACGAACGCCGCCAGGACGGGCAGGATCGTGCGCATGCTCCATCGTTACCGCCAATCCCGGCGCAAGGCGACGCGCCGATGCTGACCCGTGTCTTGCCCGAATGGGTGGACCATTACGGCCATATGAACCTGGCCTGGTATCTGGCCGTGTTCGACATGGCGACGGATAGGATGTGGCCGGCACTCGGCCTCGGCGCCCCGCTCCGCGCGCAGGAATTGGGCACCTTCGCCGCGGAAAGCTGGGTCGCCTATCGCCGGGAGGTGAAGCTGGGCGATCCGCTGGACTGCGACAGCGAGGTCCTGGCGCATGACGGTAAGCGGCTGCTGATCCGCCACCGCATGCGCCATGCCGAGGCGGGATGGGAGGCTGCGGTCTGCGAGCTGCTGTTCCTCTGCGTCCATCTGCAGCGGCGCAAGGTGACGCCGTGGCCGGAGGAGGTCACGCCCCTGTTCGCCCGGGCCACGGTCGCGGGCGGCGCGCCGCCTCGGCTTTCCCTGCGCCGTTAACCGGCGGATCATGCCGGGCCGTCATGCTGCGCGGGCAGCGAAGGTCCGGCCATGCTCGACGGGTTGCCCAACACCACCGCCTACACCCTGATCATGCGCGACCGCGCGACATGGGAAACCCGCTTCGCCGCGCAGAAGACCACGCGCCGGGATATCGTCCAGTTCCAGGAACGCGTCGCCGGCATCGATTCGGCCGAGGCGTTGCTGAAGGACTACAGGACACTGAAATTCGTGCTGACCGCCTTCGGCATGGAAGGCGAGATCGGCAAGACCGCAGTCCTGCGCAAGCTGATGACGGAGGACCCGACCGATCCGGAGGCGTTCGCCAACCGCATGGTGGATCCGCGCTACCGTGCCTTCGCCGATGCGATGGCGGCGTGGTTGCCTTCGGATGCCGTGCGTGCGCGTACCCTGGACACGATCGCCGCCGGTTACATGACGCGTAACCCGGCCGCGGCATCGCAGGTGACGGCCGATTTCAGATCCCGCGCAGTCCCCGTGCGCACGGTCGGGGAAGTGATCGGTGATCGCACGCTCGCGGATTACACGCTGGAAGCCTTCGGCATCGATCCCGCCATCGTCGATGACGACGCGTTGCGCAGGCTGCTGACCGAGGATCCGGGCGACGGCAGCAGCTATGCCGCCGGGCAGGGCGGCGGCGCCTATGTCAGCTATGCGCACGCGCTGGCGGGCTGGATCGGCAATGCGGGCGTGGGGAGCAGGCTGGCTGCCGGGATCGTCGATCGCTGGACGACCAACGCCTTCGAGATCGACCAGGAAGGGTCCGGCGTGCGGGCTGCGCTGTATTTCCGCCGCGTCATGGGCACGGTCTCCTCGATCAACGCATTGATGAGCGACAAGGTGCTGATGGAGGTCGTGCGCGGTGCCTACGGGCTCGGCGACAAGTTCGGCCTGCTGGAATTCGAGCAGCAGCAACGCATCCTGGCGCAGAAAGTGGATTTCGCGGCCCTGGAGGACCCCGCCGCGATCGATCGCCTGGCGCAGCGCTACCTGCTCGGCCAACAGGGCGGCACCGCTTCATCGCCGCTGCTGGCGCTGTTCGACAATTCGGGCAACGCGAACACTGTCGTCACCCTGGGCCTGCTGTTGCGCGCCCAGGCCTGAGACGTGCTTACGCGGGGGGCGAAGACGCCAGCCGCCAGCTTTCCGCCCAGGCCGGGAGCGCGCCCATCGGCAGGGCCCGGCCGATGAGGAAGCCTTGCGCCATGTCCGCGCCCGCGTCCCGCATCATCTGCCACAATTCCGGGGTCTCCACGCCTTCGGCCACCACGGTCAGGCCGCGCGCCTTGCCGTCCGCGATCGCACGTTCGACGAAACGCCGGGCATCCGCCCGGCTCGCCGATTGCCGCACCAGATCCTTGTCCAGCTTCATGCCGCTGAAGGGCAGCTGAAACAGCGCGCGATGGTCGGCGACCGACGGGCCGACATCATCGACCACAAGCTGGTACCCCGCATGCCGCAGGCGCTCGGCCGCGTGGTGCAGCGACCGGACATCGCGCACGGGCCGGCTTTCGGTCAGTTCCACGATGACGCGTTCGGCGGCGATGCCGGCCACCTGCCGCGCCGCATCCAGCCGGGACAGGGATTCCGGCATCAGCAGGACGTCCAGCGGGAAGTTGATGCCGATGCTGGGGCGCAGCGTGCCGGGTGGCAGGCGGGCGATGTCGAGCAGCGCGCGGATCGTCACGTCCTCGGTCAGGAACCCGGCCAGCCCGGCGCGCTCCGCCAGCGCGATGAAGGCGTCGGGCGGCAGTGTGCCGTGGACGCTGTGCTCCCATCGCGCCAGCGCCTCCAGCGCGACGAGGCTGCTGTCCGCGTAGCTGACGATCGGCTGGTAGTGGTTGACGATACGCCGCTCCGCCATCGCGGCGGCGAATTCGCGTGATGCGAGAGCCGGACGTTCCAGCATCCCGTCCCGCTGCGTGAGTCTGGCGAAGAGGTCGGCGGCCGAGGATGCCACGGACGCACGGGGCGGGGCACCGGGCGTGTATCCCAGCCAGACGAGCTGCGTCTGGGCGCCGGGTTCGCCTGCGGTGAGCCCGACGAGATCGCGCAGATGTTCCCCGGCCGCGGCGGGTTCGAGCAGCAGGTGGGAAAAGGCCGCACGCGGATCGACAAGCCGGCCCATCGCCTCATGCCCCGAATGGGCCGTGTCCACACGCAACCCGCCCGCCCGTGCGGCGGCATCACGCACCGGTCCGGCCCAGGCGGATTCCTCTGCCAGGAGAAGCACGCGACCACCGCCAAGCCTGCCGCTTCCGGAGCCCACCGCCTGCTGCCGTTCCAATCCTGTGCCGTCACAAATATTTTGTGACATCAGAGAGTTTCTCAAGAATTATCCGGTTTGCGCAATTGGGAAAGAACCGCTGAGAGCGGTTTTCATGTGAGCGTGGCGTTGCCTGTGCGGCGAAGGCTGCCGCAGCCGGCCTGTGCTGGCGGTATGATATGATTGCAGTGGCCGCGGCGGGCGGCCGTCCGTGCGGGCTGTCAGCCGGTGGCGCGATCCGTCCGCCAAGGCCGGATGCTCCACAGCCGCGCGATCTCGGCTTCCTCGGCGGCGATGCGTTCGGCCCAGTCCTGACCGGAGATATAGTAGGGCAGGATGCCATCCCCATCCGACTGGGCCTGGAATTCGGGATCGGCCACGGCTGATTGCAGGGCGGCCCCGATCCGCGCCACGCGCGCGGCCGGCAGGCCGGACGGGGCCGCGACGCCGCGATAGATCCATGCCGACAGCCGGATGCCCTGGTCCACCAGGGTTGGCCAATCGGGGAATGCTTCCGCCTTCAGGCTCGCCACACCCAGCGGGACCAGATGCTCCTCGCGCAGGCCCGCCGCGGCTTCGCTCAGCGGCAGGATGCCGGCAGCGACATTGCCGGAGGCAGTTGCCTGGCGCACGGCCGTTCCCGTGGGGAAGGTCAGCAGATCGAACGGCACGCCGGTGATGTGCTGCAGGCGCAGCGCGGCCAGATATGCCGGACTGCCGGGCGCGGTTACGGCCACCGGTTCGGACGCCGCCACGCGCATGAGATCGGCCATCGTCCGCAAGGACTCCGTTGCCGGTGCGACAATGGCGATCGGCTCCTTGGCCACGGTGCCGAGCAGCAGGAGGCGACGCATCAGCGACCGGTCGCCGAGTTCGATGCAGCGGGCCGGCAATGCGGGGGTCGAGACCCAGCCGAGCACGGTTCCGTCTGCCGGCGCACTCGCGACGCGGCGATAGGCGACCACTCCGGCGGCACCGGGCCGGTTTTCCACCTCGACCCGGATGCGGGGCAGGTGGCGTTCCAGAAACGGCGCGAAGCTGCGTGCGGCGATGTCGGCCGGGCTGTCCGCCGCGCCGCCCGTCACCAATGTCATCTGCCGCGGCGGTGCGGCCAGGGCGGGGGCGCAGGCGCCCGCCATCATGCCGGCCAGCAAAGGCCGACGGCGGATCATCGCGCCGCCGAGCGCTCCGCTACCGGTTCCGCCCCGCGCCGCAACTTATGCTCGCCCAGGAACAGCAGGATCGGTGCCGCGATGAAGATGGAACTCGTGGTCCCGATCAGCAGGCCCACGAGTGTGACCACGCTGAATTCCCGCAGCGCTTCGCCGCCGAACAGCACGAGGGGAATGGCCGAGAGGAACACGGTGAGCGAGGTTCCGATGGTCCGGTTCAGCGTCTCATTGATCGAGAGATCGATCAACTGCCGTAACGGCATGCTCTTGAACTTCCGCAGGTTCTCGCGCACGCGGTCGTAGACCACGACCTTGTCGTTGATGGAGAACCCCATGATGGTCAGGATCGCGGCGACCGAGGTCAGATTGAAGGGCAGCTGCGTCACGACGTAGAAGCCGACCACCTTGGTCACGTCGAGCGCGAGCGTGACCACCGCGCCGAGGCCGAACTGCCATTCGAAGCGGAACCAGATATAGGCCAGCATCGCCAGCATCGCGAGGCCAAGCGCGGTCATCCCGTCGCGGAACAGTTCCGCGCTGACGGAGGCGCCGACGCTTTCGACGCGGCGCAACTGCACGCCCGGCACCGATTGCTCAAGCGCCCCGCGGACCTTGGCGATGGCCTGCTGCTGCGCAGCTTCCGGGCCCGGCTGGCGGGGCAGGCGGATGATCACATCCTGCGGGGAGCCGAATTCCTGCAGCGAGGCCTGACCGACCTCCTGCTGCGCGACGATCTGCCGCAATGCGGGGAAATCCGCCGCTTCCGGCGTGCGCACTTCCATCAGGATGCCGCCGGCGAAGTCGATGCCGTAGTTCAGCCCCGGGTGGAAGAACAGCAGCAGTGAGGCGACCGACAGGAAGGCCGAGGTCGCAAGCCCGATGATGCGGCCGCGCATGAACTGGATGCGCGTGTCGTCCGGGATCAGGCGCAGGAAAGCCATCTCGCCGTTCCCCCTTACACCGGCAGCGCCGCAGGGCGGCGGCTGCGATACCACGTGGCCGTCATCAGCCGCACCAGCATGGTCGCGGTGAACATCGAGGTCATGATCCCGAACGCGACTGTCACCGCGAAGCCGCGGATCGGCCCGGTGCCGAAGGCATAGAGCAGCGCCATCTTGATCAGCGCCGTCAGGTTGCTGTCCACGATCGTGGCGAAGGCGCGGGTATAGCCGGCCTCCAGCGCGGAAAGCGGCGTGCGCCCGCGCTTGGTCTCTTCCCACACGCGTTCGTTGATCAGGATGTTGGCGTCCACCGACATGCCCACCGACAGCAGCAGCCCGGCGATGCCCGGCAGCGTCAGCGTCGCCTCCAGCAGGCTGAGGAAGGCCAGCGCCAGGATCAGGTTCACGATCACCGCGATCGAGGCGAAGGCGCCGAACAGCTTGTAGACGGTCAGCATATAGGCGCAGACCAGCACCAGCCCGACCACGCAGGCGATGATGCCGGCACGGATCGCGTCCGCGCCGAGATCGGGGCCGACCGTGCGCTCCTCCACCACCGTCAGCGGCGCGGGCAACGCACCCGCGCGCAGCAGCACGGCGAGATCGGTGGCCGAGGCGGCGGTGAAGCTGCCGCTGATCTGGCCCGACCCGCCGGTGATCGGTTCGCGGATGTTCGGCGCGCTGATCACCCGGTCGTCCAGCACGATGGCGAAGGGCTTGCCCACGTTGTTGCGCGTCACCTCCGCGAAGCGGCGGGCGCCGACGCTGTCGAAGTGGAAATTGACCACCCATTCGCCGGTCTGCGGGTTCTGCCCGGCGCGGGCGTCGGTCAGGTTGGCGCCGTCCACCTCGATGCGGCGGCGGATCGGAAACACGGTGTCGGCGTCGCGGCCCTCGCCGCGCAGGAACTCCACGCCAGGGGGCGGCGGCTGGCCGGCCTGCGGCACGGCGCTTTCGTCCAGCAGGCGGAACGTCATGCGCGCGGTCGTGCCCAGAAGCTGCTTGATCCGGGCCGGATCCTCGACACCCGGCAACTGCACCAGGATGCGGGATGTGCCCTGCCGGGCGATCACCGGTTCGCTGACGCCGGTGCCGTCGATGCGTCGGCGGATGATCTCGATGGATTGCTGGATCGCGCTGGTCGCCTTCTCCCGCAGCCCGACCTCGGACAGCGTCATGGTGATCTGCCCGTCCGCGGTTGCGGCGACGTCGAGATCGGGCAGCGAGGTGCCGATCCCGGTCGTGACCGGGTTCGCCAGCTCCCGCAGCCGCGTCATCGCCTCCTGCGCCTGGGACGGATCGCGCAGCCGGATCAGCACCTGGCGCTGCGCCGGCCGGGCCGCCACGGCGGTGTAGCCGACCAGCGGCTGGCGCCGCAGCGCCTGGCGGGCGGAATCGGCGAGGCTCTCCAGCCGCTCCCGCAGCGCGGTGTCCATGTCTACCTCCATGAGAAGGTAGGACCCGCCCTTGAGGTCGAGGCCGAGCTGGATCTGCCGCCACGGCATCCATGACGGCATCGCGTCCCGCGGCCAGAAATTGGGCACGCAGAGGATCGCGCCAACCAGGCAGATGCCGACGATCATCCAGGTCTTGAGGCGGCTGAAATAAAGCATGGCGGCCGGTGTCGGCCCTCTCCCAGGGAAGCAGGGGGCGGCTTATGCCACCCCAGCCTCCGCCGCGCTACCCGCCGCGCGCCTGCGTGCCCGCACCGCGCAGATCGTTGTTCGGCAAGTATTCGTCGCGCGGGGCGGGGATGGCGTTCGGCTGGTCGTGTTCTTGATTTGTTCCATGCCTTCAGGCACGATTGCCGCATGGCGCTTTCCTTTCCCAGTGACCGCGCCGCGCGTCTGGCCAGCCTTCGCAGCCAGATCGCCCGCCTTGAAGGCGGCCGCCATGCACGGGTGCGCGATGCGGTGCCCCTGGCGCCGGGGCTGGACGCCGTTCTGCCGGCCGGGGGACTTGCGCGCGGGGCAGTGCATGAGGTGCTGGCGGAAGATGACGGAGCCGCCGCGGGCTTCGCCGCGCTGATGCTGGCGCGCGCGGCCGGGCCGGTGCTGTGGATCTCGCCTGCGCCCGATGCCTATCCGCCGGGCCTCGCGCAGCTTGGCCTGAAGCCGGCCGGCCTGGTGCTGGTCCGTGCCCGGGCAGGCGATGATGTGCTCTGGGCGCTGGAGGAAGCCTTGCGTGCCCCGGAAGTGGCCGGGGCGGTGGCGTTCGCGGAGCGGCTGGACCTGACCGTCTCGCGCCGGCTGCAACTGGCGGCGGAGGCGGGGGGCGGGCTCGGCCTGGTGCTCCGCCCGGATGCGAAGCAGGTGCCGCCGACCGCGTGCCTGACGCGCTGGCGGGTGGGCGCGCGGCCGGGGCAGGGCGGGTCGCGGCACGTGATGGGCGATCCGGTCTGGCGGCTGGACCTGCTCAAGTCGCGCGGCGGCGTGACCGGCGCCTGGGATGTGGCGCTGCGGGCCGGTGGCGGGCTGGAGGTCATGGCGGTGTCGAGACGCCCTCACCCCGACCCTCTCCCGCGAGCGGGAGAAGGACAGTGTGAGGGCCCCCTGCGGGCCGCGGGATGAGCATGCGTCCGCGCGCCTGCCGTCCGCCGCGCCTGGGCAATCTGTTGGGTCGCATGCCCGCGCCGCCGGCCGTGACGCCGCAGGCCGAACCGTCCGCCGGCACGCGGCGGTGGCTCGCGCTGCACCTGCCCGACCTCGCCACCGACCGGCTGGCCCGCCGCGACCCCGCCCTGGCCGGCATCGCCTTCACAACCTGGGCGGCCGAGGGGCCGGCGCGGCGGCTGCAGGCGGTGAATGCGCGGGGCAGGGGGGAAGGGCTCCTTCCCGGTATCGCGGTCGCCGATGCGCAGGCCATCCGGCCCGATCTGGTGCTGCGCCCCGCCGATCCGGCGGCCGATGCCGCGCTGCTGACGGCGCTGGCGGTCTGGGCGCGACGCTGGACACCGCTTGCGGCGGTCGATCCGCCAGCGGGATTGCTGCTTGACATCACCGGCGCCGCGCATCTCGCGGGCGGGGAGGCGGCCTTGCTGCGGGAGGCGCGCGCTCGGCTGGCCGGGGCGGGGTTCGCGGTCCACGCCGCCATCGCCGGCACGGCGGAGGCGGCAGGCGCGCTTGCACGGAACGGACAGGAGATCGTGGTGGCACCGGGCGGGGAAGAAGCGGCCATCGCCCGGCTGCCGCTCACCTGCTTCCGCCTGGAGCCGGAACTTGTGACCGGCCTCGCCCGGTTCGGGCTGATGCGCGTGGCGGATGTGCTGCGCCAGCCGCGTGCCGCGCTGGTGCGGCGGCTGGGGCCGCAGGCGCTTGCCGCGCTGGATGCGGCGCTCGGCCGCCATGCCGTGCCGGCCGATCCGGTCCGGCCCCGGGCACCCGCCCTGGCGGAGCACAGTTTCCCGGAACCGTTGCTGACGGCGGAGGCATTGACCATCGCCACCGGGCACCTCGTCGCCGCGCTGTGCCGGGACCTGCATGCGGCCGGGCTGGGCGCGCGGTCGCTGGCGCTTGACTGCCATCGCGTGGATGGGACGCGGCAGCGGCTGGGTCTCGGTCTCGGCAGCGCCAGCCGCGATCCGGCGCATCTCGCCCGTATGCTGCGCGGCCGGATCGAACGCATCGCCCCCGGTTTCGGCATCGAACGCATGGTGCTGTCCGCGGCGACGGTGGAGCCGCTCGCCCCGGTCCAGACGGGGCTCGACCGGGATGCGGGCGCGACGCTGGCTCCGCTGCTGGACCGGCTGGCGCAGCGGCTGGGGCACGACAACGTGTTCGCGTTTGCGCCCCGGCCCAGCCACGTGCCCCACCGCGCCGTCCGGCCAGCCGATCCGCACCGTCCCATGCCCTTGCCGCCGCCGAACTGGGCGCAACGGTCCCGGCCCGTGCGCCTGCTGCAACAGCCGCGGCCGGTTGGCGTGATGGCCGAACTTCCCGATGGTCCGCCCGCCCTGTTGCGGTTCGGGCAGGGAAAGGCCCAGCGCGTCCTTCGTGCCGAAGGGCCGGAACGGATCGGCGGCGAATGGTGGGCGGAGGACGCGCCGGACGAGGATTACTGGCGCGTCGAGACGGAGACCGGCGCGCGGCTGTGGCTCGCCCGCCGTGACGGCGCCTGGAGCCTGCGGGGGGTCTTCGCGTGACCGCCGCCTATGCCGAACTCGGGGCCTGCTCCAATTTCAGCTTCCTGCACGGGGCGAGCCATGCCGAGGAGATGGTCGCCACCTCCGCCGCATTGGGCCAGTCGGCCATCGCCATCTGCGACCGCAACAGCGTCGCCGGACTGGTGCGGGGACATCTGGAAGCGGTGCGGCGCAACGCCCGCTTCATCCCCGGCTGCCGGCTGGCGCTGGAGGACGGGGCCGAATACCTGGCCTGGCCGACCGACCGCACCGCCTGGGGACGGCTGTCGCGACTGCTGTCGCTGGGCAAGATGCGGGCGCCCAAGGGCGAATGCCATCTGTCGCGCGCGGAGCTGATCGCGCATGCGGAGGGGCTGGCGATGGCGCGCATCGCTCCGGACGTGCCCGATGCGAGCTTCACGGAACGGCTGTGCGCGGATGCGGCCGCCTTGAGAGGGCGTGTTCCGCTGGGACTGCATCTTGCCATCGCGCCCGCATGGCGCGGTGATGACCGGCGGCGGCGCGATGCCTTCGCGGCCATGGGCATGCCGCTGCTCGCGGTGGGCGATGCGCGCATGCATGCGCCGGAACGGCGCCGCCTCGCGGATGTGCTGACCGCGATCCGCCTCGGCACCACGGTCGATCGATTGGGCTTCGCGGCCGAGGCGCATGCGGAGCGGCATCTCAAGCCGCCGGCGGAGATGGCGCGGCTGTTCGCGGACCGGCCCGACGCCATCGCGGCCGGGCTGCGCATCATGGAGGCGTGCGACTTCTCGCTGACGGAGCTGCGCTACGAGTATCCGGAGGAGATCACCCGCCCGGACCGCACGCCGCAGCAGGACCTGGAGGAGCGCGTCTGGGACGGGACCAGGACACGATGGCCGGACGGCGTGCCGGAGAAGGTGCGCGCGCAGCTTGCCGAGGAACTCGCCCTCGTCGAATACAAGGATTATGCGCCGTATTTCCTGACGGTGCATGAGGTCGTCCGCTTCGCGCAGACGAAAGGCATCCTGTGCCAGGGCCGCGGATCGGCCGCCAATTCCGTGATCTGCTACGTGCTCGGTATCACCGGCGTGGATCCGATGCGGCACGAATTGCTGTTTGCCCGCTTCCTCAGCCGAGAGCGCAACGAGCCGCCCGACATCGATGTCGATTTCGAGCATGAGCGGCGCGAGGAGGTGATCCAGCATATCTACGAACGCTATGGGCGCGACCGCGCGGGTATCGCCGCGACCGTGATCCGCTACCGGCCGCGCAGCGCCATCCGCGAGGTCGGCAAGGCGTTCGGATTGTCCGAGGATATGACGGCGCGCATCGCCGGGCAGATGTGGGGATCAGGCCATGGCGACAGCGTGGCCGAGCGTGCCGGAGGTGCCGGCGTTGCGCCGCTGGATCGGCGCATGCGGCTGGCCGTGGAGCTGGCGGACGAACTGGTCGGTTTTCCCCGCCATCTGTCGCAGCATGTCGGCGGCTTCGTCATCGCGCGTGGCAAGCTGACCGAACTCTGTCCTGTCGCCAATGCAGCGATGGCGGAGCGCACCACGATCGAGTGGGACAAGGACGATATCGAGGCGCTGGGCCTGCTGAAGGTCGATGTGCTGGCACTGGGCATGCTGACCTGCATCCGAAAGGCGTTCGCGCTGATCGAGGCGCATCACGGGCGGAAGCTGTCCCTGGCTTCCATCCCCCACGACGATGGGGGCGTGTACGACATGTTGTGCAAGGCGGATGCGATCGGCGTGTTCCAGGTGGAAAGCCGCGGGCAGATGAACATGCTGCCGCGCCTGCGGCCCCGCGATCTCTACGATCTGGCGATCGAGGTCGCGATCGTCCGCCCCGGACCGATCCAGGGCAACATGGTGCATCCCTATCTGCGGCGGCGTTCGGGCAAGGAACCGCACGACTACCCCTCCGAAGAACTGAAGCAGGTGCTGAAACGCACGCTGGGCGTGCCGCTGTTCCAGGAACAGGCAATGCAGATCGCGATGGTCGCGGCCAAATTCACGGCGGATGAGGCCGACGGCCTGCGCCGCGCCATGGCCACGTTCCGCAACGCCGGCACCATCCGGAACTATCGCGACAAGCTGATCGAAGGCATGGTCGCGAACGACTACACGCGCGACTTCGCCGAACGCTGCTACCGGCAGATCGAAGGCTTCGGCGAATACGGCTTCCCTGAAAGCCACGCCATCTCCTTCGCGCTGCTGGCCTATGTCTCGGCGTGGATCAAATGCCACTACCCGGCCGTCTTCGCCTGTGCGCTCCTCAACAGCCAGCCCATGGGTTTCTATTCACCCGCGCAGATCGTGCGCGATGCCGGGGCGCATGACGTGACGGTGCGGCCGGTGGACGTGCAGTTCAGCGAATGGGACTGCACGCTGGAACCGTCTCCCGATGGTCTCGCGCTGCGGTTGGGCTTTCGCCAGGTGCGCGGCTTTTCCGAGGATGACGCACATGCCCTGGTCGCGGCGCGCCGCCTTGGCAACGGTGCGCCGTTCGGCTCTGTCGAGGAACTGGCCCGCCGGGCCGGGCTGACCCGCGCGGCGGTCGCGACGCTCGCGCGGGCGGATGCGTTCGGCTCGCTGGCCTTGAAGCGTCGCGATGCGCTGTGGGAGGCGCGCGGCGTCGAATCCGTGCCGCTGCCGCTTTTCGCCGCCGCCGAAGGCCGCATCCTGGCGGAACCGCAGGCCGACCTGCCGGCGCTGACCCAGGGCGAGGAGGTGATCGAGGACTACGAAACCTTGTCCCTGTCGCTGAAGAGCCATCCCTGCCGCCTGCTGCGGCCGGACCTGTCCGCGGAAGGTCTTGCCGACACGCGCGCCCTGGCGAACGCGCCGGACGGGGCGCGCATCCGCCTCGCCGGGCTGGTGCTGATGCGCCAGCAGCCGGGCAGCGCCAAGGGCATCATCTTCCTGACGCTGGAGGACGAGAACGGCAACGCCAATGTCGTGGTGTTCGCCGATGTCTTCCGCGCGCATCGCGCGGTGGTGATCGGCGCCAAGCTGATCGAGGTCGCAGGCATCGTCGAGCGCGTGACGGAGCAGGAAACCCCGATCGTGCATCTCGTCGCCAAGAGTCTGGCTGATCGCGGCGACCTGCTGGCCCGGCTGCCGCTGCGGGGAGGGGGCGGTGATCCCTTGCTGCCGGTGAAGCCGCTGTCCCCGCGCGAACGCCCCGGCCGCTACCTGCCGCCCAGCCGCGATTTCCATTGAGTAACGGAGTGCGCAGGCCCGGCCGGCTTCCTGTAGGATCGCGCGATACAGTGCCGGATGCGCCGTCATGAGCTGGTTGCCTGCCGAAGATCCCGTCTGCCAGGCCCATCCCGAAGCCGGGCCGGAACTCGTCATCATCCCCCGCAGCCACGATATCGGCGGCTTCCGGGTCGGCCGCGCGCTGCCGTCGGCCAAGCGGCGGCTGGTCGGGCCGTTCATCTTCCTCGATCAGATGGGGCCGGGCGAGTTCGTGAAGGGGAAGGGGGTGGATGTGCGCCCGCATCCGCATATCGGCCTCGCCACCGTCACCTACCTGTTCGACGGCGCGGTCATGCATCGCGACGGGCTCGGCACGGTCATGGAGATCCGTCCGGGCGAGGTGAACTGGATGACCGCCGGCAGCGGCATCGCCCATTCGGAGCGCACGCCGACGGCGGAGCGCGCCATCGGCACGCGGCTCTACGGCATCCAGTCCTGGTTCGCCCTGCCGCATGCGATGGAGGAAACCGCGCCCGCCTTCTTCCACCATGGCGCCGATACCCTGCCGGTGATCGAGGACGGCGCGAACCGCGCCCGCGTGGTGCTCGGCAGCTTCGCGGGGAAGACGAGCCCGGTCGCGGTGCCATGGGACACGCTCTACGTCGATGCGACCATGGCCGAGGGCGCCACGCTGCCCCTGCCGCATGAGACCGAGGAGCGGGCGCTGTTCGTGCTGGAAGGTGCCGTGGAGATCGCGGGCGAACGCTGGGATGAGGGCAGGCTGCTGATCTTCCGCGCCGGGGATCGCGTGTCGGCCAAGGCCCTGCTGCCGTCGCGCGTGCTGCTGCTGGGCGGGGCCGCGATGGATGGGCCGCGCCACATCTGGTGGAACTTCGTCAGCTCCTCGAAGGACAGGATCGAGCAGGCGAAGGAGGATTGGCGCGCCGGCCGCTTCGCCCATGTGCCGGGCGAGACGGAGTTCATCCCGCTGCCGGAGATGTAGCCGAAGTAACCCAGCCATGGGACCAGATGTGTTGCGGTTTTATGACATATCTGGACAAATCCCTCCATGTCCGCGAGTCATGTCATCCTGGAACTGGCGGGCGCCATCGCGCTGCTGCTGTGGGGCCTGCACATGGTCCATTCCGGCGTCATGCGCGCCTGGGGCGTGCAGTTGCGCGCGGCCATGGCCGCGCGGCTGCGCCGGACCTGGACCGCGGTGATCGCGGGCGGGCTCGCCACCGCGGCACTGCAGAGCAGTACGGCCACGATCATGATGGCGACCGCCTTTGCCGCCTCGGGCGCGGTGACGCTGGCGGCCGCGCTCGCGGTCGGTCTCGGCGCCAATGTCGGCAGCGCCCTGATCGTGATGGCGCTGTCCTTCGACGTGACCGCGCTCTACCCGGTGCTGCTGCTCGCGGGCGTGGTCTGCTTCCGGCGCTTCCGCCGCACGCGCGTGCGCGATTTCGGCCGGGCGGCGATCGGCCTCGGGCTGATGCTGCTTGCGCTGCACCTGATGGCGGACACGGTGACGCGCGCCGCGCAGACGCCGTCGGTCATGGAGATGTTGCGGCTGGCGAGCGGCGACCTGCTGCTCGATTTCGCGATCGGCGCGCTGCTCGCCTGGGCGGCGCATTCGTCCATCGCGACCATGCTCGTGCTCGCCGGCCTCGCGGGCAGCGGCGTGGTGGAGCCCGGCTCGGCCTTCGCGATGACGCTCGGCGCCAATCTCGGCAGCGCGATCAACCCTCTGATGGACGCCTGGGGGCCGGATCGGGCGCGGCTGATCACGCCTCTGGCCAATCTGCTCAACCGCCTCGTCGGGATCGTGATCGCGATTCCGCTGCTGGCGCCGGCCGCCGCCTTCCTGCCCGGCGCGGTGGGCGGGGCGGGCACCGCGGCGGCGTTGTTCCATCTCCTGTTCAATGTCGTGACCGCGCTGCTGTTCCTGCCGTTCCTCGAACCTCTGGCGCGCATGCTCGCGGCACGTCTGCCGCCGCTCGCCGATCCGGCCAATCCCGCGACGCCGCGCTATCTCGATGAGGGCGCGCTCGGCATGCCCGCACTCGCGCTCGCCAACGCGGCGCGCGAGGCGCTGCGCATGGCGGACGTGCTGGAGGCGATGCTGCAGGATTCGGAAGCTGCCTTCCGCGACGGCGACCGCGACCGCGCGGCCGCGATCGGGCAGCGTGACGACATCCTCGACAGCCTGCACGCCGCCATCCACCGCTATCTCGCGGCCGTCAGCCAGGACGGGCTGACCGAGAAGGAGGCCAGGCGGCTGGCCGAGATCCTGGGCTTCGCCATCAACATCGAGCATGCGGGCGACATCCTCGACAAGAACCTGATGGAGCTGGCGCAGAAGCGCGTGCGCCTCGCCATCCCGCTGCCCAGCGCGGCGCTGGACGAGATCGGCACGATGCACCGGCGCCTGACCGAAAGCGTGCACCTGGCCGCCGCCGTGTTCATGTCCTCGGACACGGAGGCGGCGCAGCGTCTGGTGGGTGACAAGGAGTCCTTCCGCGACGTGGAGCGGTCGGCGCATGCGCGGCATCTCGCGCGGTTGCGGGACGGCGACCCGGCCGTAGTCGAAGGCAGCGGCATCGAACTCGACGTGGTGCGCGACCTGAAGCGGATCGGCGCGCATCTGGCCGCCATCGCCTATCCGCTGCTGGAGCGGGAAGGGCGGCTTAGACCGACGCGGCTGGCATCCTGATCAGCCCGTTCGGCCATAGCGGGCCAGGAACTCCTCCCGCACCGTGATGCCGAGGCCCGGCCGGTCCGGGATGGCGACATGCCCGTCCTCGACCGGGAAAGTCTCCTCGATCAGTTCGTGCAGCATCGGGTTGTGGCCGAGCGAGTATTCCAGGATGAACCCGGCGCTTTGGCTCGCGGCAAGGTGCAGCCCCGCCGCGAAGGCCGGCGCGCCCGACCACAGATGCGGCGCAAGGCGTAGGTTGAAGGCCGACGCGATGGCGCCGATGCGCACGCCTTCAGTGATGCCGCCCGCGATGGCGAGATCGGGTTGCAGCACGTCGGCGGCGCGCAGCTCCGCGATTTCGCGGAAATCGTGGCGGGTGAACTCGCTTTCGCCGGTGCTGATCGGCACCGCCGAGCTGCGCCGAACTTCGGCGAGTCCGGTCTTGTCGTCGGCGGTCACCGGCTCCTCGAACCAGAACAGGTCCTGGTCCTCGACCATGCGGCAGAAGGCGCGTGCCTCGGCCACGGTCCAGGTGCCGTGCGCGTCGGCCATCAGCTTGATGTCCGGCCCCAGCGCCGCGCGGGCGGCGCGCACGCGCTGGGCGGAGCGGGCAGGGGACCCGTCCATGATGCCGACCCGCATCTTCGCCGCGCGGAAGCCGCCCCTGTCGCAATAGCCGCGCAACTGCGCGCCGATGCCGTCCGCATCCGCCCAGCCGCCCGAGGCATAGGCCGGCATCCGTTCCGCCCGTCTGCCGCCCAGCAGCCGCCACACCGGCGCGTCAAGCGATTTGCCGAGGATGTCCCACAGCGCGATGTCGATGCCCGCGATGGCCGAAATCGACAGGCCGCGGCGCCCAAGCTGCGGGAACACATGACCTTCGGCCACCGCATAGCCCTCACGCGGCGTGTTGTAGAGTACGTCCCACAGCCGCGAGATGTCGCGCGGGTCCTGGCCGATCAGCAGTGGCGCGTAGTCCTGATTGACGATGGCGGCGAGGCCGGCGCAGGCGGCGGCACTTCCGACGCCGGCCTTGGCCTCGCCCCAGCCGGCCAGGCCCGTGTCGGTGGCGATGCGGACGATGACGGAATCGAAGCTCGCGACGCGGCCGAAATCGCTGACATGCTGCCGCTCATGCGGGATCGGGACGTGGCACCACGTCGCATTCACCGAAGCGATCCGCATCAGCGCACACCCGTGCGCAGCATCCGCCCGCCATCCGTTTCCATCGCGTTTCCCCGCCTGCGTTGCCGGGCACGCTACCTGTCGGGGTCGCGTATCGTCCAGCCGTGCTCAGCCGCCGCGTTCGGCGCGCTTCGCCTCCTGCCAGGCAGCCTCCATCTCCTCCAGCGTGGCGTCCGCGGGCTGGCGGCCCTGGGCGGCGAGGCTGGCTTCGACGGCGCCGAAACGCCGCTCGAACTTCGCGTTCGCGGCGCGCAGGCACGTTTCCGGATCGAGGTCGAGCTTGCGGGCGAGGTTGGCGAGGACGAAGAGCATGTCGCCCACCTCGTCCTGCAGCCGGGCGCGGTTGGCCTGCGGCAGCTCGGCGCGCAGTTCGGCCGTCTCCTCGGCCAGCTTGTCCAGCACGCCTTCGGCGTCCGGCCAATCGAAACCCACGCGTGCGGCGCGCCGGGTCAGCTTGGCCGCGCGGGTCAGCGCCGGCAGGCCGACCGGGATGCCTGCGAGGGTCCCGGTCTCCGCCCGGGCCGCGCGTTCGGACGCCTTCTGCGCTTCCCAGGCATGGGTCTGCTGGGCGGCGTCACGGGCCGTATCGTCGCCGAACACGTGCGGATGGCGGCGCACCATCTTGTCGGCGATGGCGCGGGCCACGTCGGCATAGGCGAAGCGCCCTTCCTCCTCCGCCATGCGGGCGTGGTAGACGACCTGGAACAGCAGGTCGCCGAGTTCATCGGCAAGCGCCGGCCAGTCGCTGCGGGCGATCGCGTCCGCGACCTCGTAGGCTTCCTCGATCGTGTAAGGGGCGATCGAGGCGAAATCCTGCACGCGGTCCCAGGGACAGCCATCCGGGGCGCGCAGCCGGGCCATGATGGCGAGCAGGCGGAGGGTTTCGGTTGCGGCCGGGTCGTCGGTCATGTGCCGCGTCTAGACCAGGAACGGCGCGGCCTGAATGCCCTACGATCCTACTATCTTCCCGGGGCCCTCCCGACGCATGGCAACGCCCGCCGCCGCGCGGGCCGAAGGCCACGCATAAGCGCAACCTGGCCGCTTGTTGGGAAAATAGTCTGCAAGATAAGTCAATCCGTTTCAGGCAGTTGCGTCATCCCGTGTCGTTTCCCCCACTTGATGCCGTCTCCATAAAGGTGTGACTGGCAGTTTCCGGTATTTCCGGACAATCACGATTCTCGACGGTGAGGATGATGGTCAGCCAGACTGAAGGTCGCTTCCTAACGCTCCACGAATACGTCAAGGCCGCACGCAACCGGCTCAGCCCGGATATCTGGGACTACCTCGTCGGCGGGACCGAGACCGAGACCACGTTGCGGCGCAACCGTCTTGCGCTGGACAGCATCGCCTTCCGTCCCCGCGTGCTGCGGGACGTATCGGCCATCGATGCGCGCGTCGATTTCCTCGGCCGGAAGATACGTCTCCCCGTGGCGCTCGCCCCCATCGGGTCGCTGCAATCCCTGTCGCCTGCCGGTGCGGCCGGTGCGGCGCGCGCGGCCGCCGCCTTCGGGGTGCCGGTGATCACCAGCAGCGTCACGCCGCAACCCGTGCTCGATGACGTGGCGAAGGCGGGCGGACAGCGCGTGTTCCAGCTCTATGTCCGTGGCGACCAAGCCTGGCAGGACAAGCAGGTGAAGCGCGCCGAGGATGACGGCTACGCGATGTTCTGCATCACCGTGGACACTGCCATCTACAGCCGCCGCGAACGCGACATCGCCAAGCGCTTCGTGAAGCCGTGGCGTGCGGACGTCCCCGGCATGCAGTTCCAGGCCGCCCTCAACTGGAGCCATGTCGCCCACTATAAGAAGCATCACAAGCTGCCCCTGGTGCTGAAGGGCATCGCCACGGCCGAGGACGCGGTGATGGCGGTCGAGCACGGTGTGGATGTGATCTACGTGTCCAACCACGGCGGTCGCCAGCTCGATCACGGGCGCGGCAGCATCGAGGTTTTGCCGGAAGTGCTGGAGGCCGTGGCCGGCCGCGCCAAGGTCTGGGTCGATGGCGGTTTCTCGCGCGGTTCCGACGTGGTGAAGGCCATCGCGCTCGGCGCCGATCTGGTCGGGCTCGGCCGGCTCTACGGCTACGGGCTCGCGGCGGACGGTGAGGCCGGCATCGAGGGCGTGCTGGAACTGCTGGAGGATGAGGTCATCTCCGTGCTTGGCCTGCTGGGCGTGACCGGCTTCGCCGCGCTCGGCAAGGAAATGCTGCATGCCGCGGCGCCGACCGTGCTTCCGGGCGTGCACAGTTCCTTCCCGCTGCTGAACCTCGCCGACCCCGGATACTGATCGCCGGAGGCCCCTCGGGGCGCATCGCTGGTTGACATGCCACTGTCGCGCATGCGCGACTGGCATGGCGCCTGCCCGGAGAGGCGGGGCTTGGGATGCGAATGCCATTCCCGCCTGGAGGTGAAGCGATGTTCAAGGCCGGTGCCGCCGCCCGGAGATTTCTGCTTGCAGTCCTGATCGTCACGCCGCCTGCCTGGGCGCAGACGCTGGCCTTCGCCACCGGCGCTCCGCCCACCTCGATCGATCCGCATTTCCACACGCTTACGCCCAATGCCAATGTCGGCACGCATCTGTTCGGCGCGCTGGTCGAGCGCGACGCGCAGGCGCGGCTGCGGCCGGGCCTCGCCGAATCCTGGCGGCTGGTGAACGACACGACCTGGGAGTTCAAGCTCCGCAAGGGCGTGACGTTCCACAACGGCGAGCCGTTCACCGCCGAGGACGTGGTGTTCACCATCGAGCGCGTGCCCAACGTGCCGAACAGCCCGGCCTCCTACGCGGTCTATACCAAGCCCATCACCCGGGCGGAGATCGTCGATCCCTGGACGATCCGCTTCTCCACCGCCGCGGTGCACCCGCTGCTGCCGACGGATCTGTCGCAGATCCACATCCTGACGCGCAGCATCGCCGGCCATGCCACGACGGCCGATTTCAACAGCGGTCGCGCCGCGATCGGCACCGGCCCCTACCGGCTCGTCAGCTACAGTCATGGCGACCGGCTGGAGCTTGCCCGTAACGAAGCCTATTGGGGCGAGAAACCGGCCTGGGAGCGGGTGGACTACCGCATCATCGGCAACGATGCGGCGCGGGTGGCGGCGCTGCGCTCCGGCGATGTCCAGCTCATAGACGGCGTTCCCACCGGGGATATCGCGCGGCTGCGCGGGGAAGAGGCGATCACCCTGTCGGAGGCGACGAGCCTGCGCATGGTCTACCTGCGCGTCGACGTCGGACGCGACGTCAGCCCTTACGTCACCGGGCCGAACGGCGAGAAGCTGGACCGCAACCCGCTGAAAGACCCGCGCGTGCGCGCCGCGCTGTCCATGGCGATCAACCGCGATGCCATCGTGGACCGGGTTATGTCCGGCGCAGCACTCGCCACCGGCCAGCCGATGCCGCCCGGCACCTATGGCCACATCCCCGACCTGAAGCCGCCTGCCTATGATCCGGCCAGGGCGAAGCAACTGCTGGCCGAAGCCGGCTGGCCTGACGGGTTCGGCATCACGTTGATCGGCTCCAACGACCGTTACATCAACGATGCGCAGATCATCCAGGCGGTGGGCCAGATGTGGGCCCGTATCGGCGTGAACACGAAGGTGGAGGCGATGCCGTATTCCGCCTTCTCCCAGCGCAATGCGCGCAGTGATCTGTCCGCGGCACTGGGCGGCTGGTCGAACGTGTCGGGCGAACCGTCCTCCGGCCTGCGGGCGCTGCTGATGACGCGCGACCTGCCGCGCGGCTACGGCACCGCCAACCGCAGCGGCTACAGTAACCCGGATTTCGACAAGCTGGTGATGCGCGCAATGGTCACCACCGACGATACCGCGCGCGAGCAGGTGTTCATGGAGGCCACGCGCATGGCGATGGCGGATCATGGCCTGATCCCGCTGCACATCCAGAAGAACGTCTGGGCGATGCGCAAGGGATTGGTGCACGATCCGCGCGCCGACGAGATGACGCTGGCGATGGGCATACGCCCGGCGCCGTAGGGCGGATCGGCCTTGCTCTCCCCGGACGGGAGAGGAGGCAATCCGTGTCATCCCGGCGACCCCTTGCTTGACCGCTGGTGTCACACCTCTTCTCCCTCTCCCGCGTGGCGGGAGAGGGGACGAGGCGGAGAGGTCAGCGTTGGTGTCAGCTCAGCTTCGCGCCACCCCAGGCCAGTTCCTGCTGCACGAGGCTGACCCAGTAGGCCGCGCCCAGCGGGATGATCTCGTCGTTGAAGTCATAGTGCGGCGTGTGCACGCCCGGGCCGATGCCGTTGCCGATGAACATGAAGGCGCCGGGCCGTTCCTGCATCATGGCTGCGAAATCCTCGCCCCCGGTACGCGGCGGCGCGTTCGCATCAACCCCCTCCGCACCGGCCACCGCCGTCGCGGCGGCAACCGCGACCTCGGTCTGCGCATCGTGGTTCACCACCGCGATGCCGCGGCGGTTGTAGGCGACCTCCGCCGTCGCGCCGTGCAGCGCGGCGAGGCCTTCGGCCAGCGCACGCAGCCGCGTCTCCATCACATCGCGCACCGACTCGCGATAGCTGCGGCCGACGCCGGCGATGGTGACCTCCGCCGGCATCACGTTGACGGACTGGATATCACCGCCGCCGAGATAACCGACACTGAGCACGGCGGATTCGGTCGCGGGCACGTTGCGCGCGATGATGCTCTGCACGCCGAGCACGAAATGCGCCTGCACCACGGTCAGGTCATTGGCGAGGTGCGGCCCCGCGCCGCCATGCCCGCCGCTGCCGCGGAAGGTGACGGACCAGCGGTCGCCGGCCGCCATCAGCGGGCCGGGCCGGGTGCCGAAATGCCCCGCGGGCTGGGCCGGATCGTTGTGCAGCCCATAGACGGCATCGACGGGGAAGCGGTCGAACAGCCCGTCGGCCAGCATCGCCTTGGCGCCGCCGCGGCCTTCCTCGGCGGGCTGGAAGATGAACTGCACCGTGCCGCCGAAATCCGGGTTCTCGGCAAGATAGCGTGCGGCCCCCAGCAGCATCGTCGTATGCCCGTCATGGCCGCAGGCATGCATGATGCCCGGCGTCGTGGAGGCATGCGCGGCACCCGTCTGCTCATTGATGGCGAGTGCGTCCATGTCCGCGCGCAGCCCGATGGCGCGCTGGCCCGGCAGCCGCCCCTTGAGCGTGGCGACCACGCCGAACCGGCCGACGCCCTCCGTTACGGTCAGGCCCCAGTCGCGAAGTGTCTGCGCGACGAGGGCAGAAGTGCGGACCTCTTCCATGCCCAGCTCGGGATGGGCGTGGATGTCGCGGCGGATCGCCGTCAGGTCCGGGTGGAAGTCACGCAGGCGGTCGAGGACGGTTTTCGACATGATGCGGCCTTTGGAAAAGGGGCGGGGAGGATGCGACGGCCGTGGTTGCGTGTCATGTCCGGGCATGGCTGCTGCAACCGCCCTTCGATTTTGCATACCACCCGCGTCCGCAAGGACCTGGGATATGTGAGCGGTTTCACCCGGGTTCATGCGCGGCATCGCTACATGCGTAAGGGTGAAACAGGAGAAACCACCCATGCCGCAGACCGCCCACGCGACCGAGCCTCTCCACCAGCCGGAGCGTCCTGACCGCCGCGACCCGCCGAAGGTGGATTTCGCCCAGGATTTGTCCCGCCTGTCCCGCCTGACCCAGTCCGACTACGTCGCCTGACCCGACCGGGCAGGGAAGCTGCCCGGACGGTGTTCACGGCGGTCGCGTCGGTTCACCGTGTCGCGTGACGGGAATGAGGGCTGGCGCCGTCCGGCTTTCGCCGCCTCGACCGTCGGCGCGTATTGCATTCTTCTTGAAAAACTGTCCGCAAATGGATGCCGCCGGCACGGGCATCCATGGGCGCCGCACATGCCGCGTTTTCCGACCACCGCAAGGACGAAGGGCCGGGAGATTGCTCTCCCAGCCCCTGTAAGCTGATCGGACGGGCGGTGTTGCGCCCTTTCGTATGCCTAGGCCGCGCGGCGCCGGCGCGTCACGCAGCCAAGACCAAGCAGGCCCACGCCGAGCAGCGCCAGCGTCGCGGGTTCCGGCACCGCGGTCGGGGGTGTGCTTCCTGTATCGAAGAAGGAGATATGGGAATATCCGGGATTCTTCGGGAAGTATTCGGTCAGGTTGATCTCGGCCGACGTGATCGGGGAATCCAGATCGTAGAACAGAACGTACCCGTGCGCCTGCTTCACCGTGAAATAGTGAATCTCCGGATCACCGACGCCGGGTGTATAGCTGAAGGACAGCGTGTTCGTGCCCTTATTGTAGTCGATCTCGAATTCGAGACCCGTGACGCTGGCGAAGCTGCCGAAATCTTCTTTGCCATCGGAGCCGGCCTTGTAGATCGTCGGGGACCCAGGACCGCCCTGATTGGTGCCGGTGGTCGTGGCGTAGCAGTTGGCGAATCCGCCTTTCCCGCCGCAGTCATTGCCGCTGTAGTACGTTCCGCCGCTGAGGGCGGCCTGTGCTGAAGCGCCAAAGCCAATCGCACATGCGACCGCCGCCGCCAGCAAATATGGTTTCGCCATGATCCTCTCGGTTTGAGGCATGCCGCCTCATTATGCGGCGAGGGTAGAAGCAAGGCTGATGCCACTAAGCCATATCAAAGGCTTGGCCGATTGGCATTCAATCGATGTCAAAATTCCCGACAATGAGGCCGACGGAGCGTGAGACTGCGCCCCAGAAACAGCAAGGGCGGCTCCCGCAGAAGCCGCCCTCCGGTCTCACGCGGTGGCTTGCCGCTGGTTCAGGCTGCCTTACGCCGCCGGATGACGCCGAGGCCGATAAGCGCCGTCCCGAGCAGGGCGAGAGAAGCGGGCTCGGGCACTTCCGTCGAGGGCGGCGGCGTCGTGGGCCCCGAGAAGTCGGCCGTGATGTAGAGCGTGGCCCAGTTGTTTTCGCTATTGTACCAGTTATAGCCCGTGGTGACCCACGTCTTGTCCTTCTTCTTCCTGCCGGTGCTGACGTAGTGGCCATCCTCGGTCAGGTAGCTGTTGCCGTCGCTTTCGACCTTGTACTGAAGGTTGCTGACAGTGACGTCGCCAAGATCGAACACGAGGTTCGACAGGTCGGCGAGTGAGAAGCCGCTGATCGTGTCACCCGGGGGATTCGTCGGGTTGGTGATGGTCAGATCGAAGGTCTGCGTCTGGGAGTCGTTGACGGGCGAGGTGAAGGTGATCTGCAGCGTCCAGTCGACGTAGAACGTGTTGAGGTCGTTGACCTGGTTCGTCGCGGAATTGAACCAGGTAAGCTGGGCGATGACGACATCATTCGCCGGTGTGTTGGCATTGATCGCCACGTCCACCGAGGTCAGGGTGCTCGGGTTCTGGAAGTCGCGGTAGCTGGAAGTGCTGCCCCACTGGACCTGGGTGTTGCTGCCGTTGGAGGTGCCGACGATCCGGCAGCTGTCCCCGACATCGCAACTGCTCAGATGGCTGAAGGACCCTCCGCTGGATCCGACGATCGGGGCTGCCACCGCGGCGGCCGACAGCCCGCCGAAGGCGACGGCTGCGCCCATCAGGCGCCCCAGGATTCCGTGTGTCATGGTCGGCTCTCTCGTCCTTGATTGATCGGGCGCTGCTGCCCCGTGCGGGCTGCTGGAAAGCAACTGCCATGCCAAAAAACTTCCCGTTGAATTTCAACTGGATGTAATTCCCGCAAGTTGGATCTGATGTCGCAATGTAAAGATAACCTACGGTAGATATGTAAAGAAAACCGACAGAAGCTTCCGCGCGAGTCGCTGAGGCCGATGCCGCGCCCAGGTGGTGGCGGGGCGCATGTGCCGGCGGCCCATGGTCGGGCGCGGCAGTACATCCCATCTATCGCAGTCCATGAGCCTTCATGCCTTCGCCGACCTGCTCGAACGGCTGGTCTTCACGACCTCGCGGAACGCCAAGATCGCCCTGCTGGGCCGCTATTTCGCCGAGCAGGCCGATCCCGACCGCGGCATCGGCCTTGCCGCCATCACGGGCGATCTGGCGTTCACGGCCGCGAAGCCCGGTCTGATCCGGGAACTCGCCGCGTCCCGCACCGACCCGGTGCTGTTCGACTGGTCCTACGACTATGTGGGCGACCTGGCCGAAACCGTCGCCCTGATCTGGCCGGCGCAGACGACCGAGGCCGAGGTCCCATCGCTGGCCGGCATCGTGGAGGCGCTGGAACTCGCGCCCAAATCCGAACTGCCGCGCATCGTGGCGGGCTGGCTGGACGCGGCCGGTATCTCGGAACGCCTGGCGCTGCTCAAGCTCATCACCGGGGGGTTGCGGGTGGGCGTGTCCGCACGGCTCGCCAAGACCGCGCTGGCCGCATGGGGGAAGGTGCCGGTGGAGCAGATCGAGGAGGTCTGGCACGGGCTCGCGCCGCCCTACCGGGCGTTGTTCGACTGGCTGGAAGGCCGCGCGCCGCGTCCGGACCCCGAGCAGGCGCCGGTGTTCCGCCCGCCCATGCTGGCGCATCCGCTGGAGCCGGCCGACCTCGCGGGCCTCAGGGCGGCCGCGGCCGACTGGCGCGCCGAATGGAAATGGGACGGCATCCGCGTGCAGCTTGTCGCCACCACGCAGGGGCGACGCATCTTCTCGCGCGGGGCGGACGACATCTCCTCCGCCTTCCCGGAAATCCTCGCCGCGATGGACTTCCACGGCGTGCTCGACGGAGAGGCGCTGGTCATCCGCGACGGGAACGTGGCGCCGTTCGCCGACCTGCAGCAGCGCCTGAACCGCAAGGTCGTCAGCGCGCGCATGCTGAAGGACTATCCGGTCGCGATCCGTCTCTACGACATGCTGTTCGACGGCACCGAGGATCTGCGCCCGCTGCCCTTCGACCTGCGGCGTGCGCATCTGGAAGCCTGGGTGGAGCGGATGCGACCCGCGCGGATGGATCTTTCGGAGCTGATCCCGTTCGGATCGCTGGACGACCTCGCCGCCATCCGCGAAGGGGCACGCGCGGCCAGCATCGAGGGGCTGATGCTGAAGCGCGGCGACAGCGCCTATCTCGCCGGACGGCCCAAGGGGCTGTGGTGGAAATGGAAGCGCGATCCGCTGACGGTGGATGCGGTGCTGATGTATGCCCAGCGCGGCCACGGCAAGCGGTCGAGCTTCTATTCCGACTACACGTTCGGCCTGTGGCGCGACGACGGTGAGCTGGTGCCGGTCGGCAAGGCGTATTTCGGCTTCACCGACCAGGAGCTTGCCTGGCTCGACAAATGGGTGCGCGACCACACCACCGCGCGCTTCGGCCCGGTGCGGGAAGTGGCGAAGGCGCTGGTGCTGGAAGTGGCCTTCGATGCCGTGCAGCGTTCGACGCGGCACAAATCCGGCGTGGCACTCCGCTTCCCCCGCATCGCCCGCATCCGCATGGACAAGCCCGCCGATCAGGCCGACCAGCTGGATACGCTGCTGCGGCTGATCGAGAACCGGCCGCTGCTGGATCCGGCCGAGACTACAGCATCTCCGGCCGGAACCGCGCCCGGCGGCTGATGATCCGGCCTGAGACCATGAACACGCCGTCGCCGGTGTAGTGCAGTGTCTCAGGGTGTTTTGGCGATGAGGCCACCTGCGCGGCCACCACTTCGAAGATGAAGAAGTTGTAGCGGGCGACCAGGCTGTCGTCGGCGAGACGGCATTCGAAATGCGCATGGCATTCGCGGATCAGAGGCGCCGAGACGCGCCGCGCCGGTTCGGGCGTGAGGCCGTTGGCGGCGAACTTGTCGATCCGTGCGCCGGTCGTGTTGCCGATATCGACCACCGCGTTGGTCAGTGCCGTGGTCGGCAGGTTGATGACGCACTCGCCGCTGCGCCGGATCATCCCGAAACTGTGGTTGCCCGCGGCGATCACGCAGCCGACCAGGGACGGGGTGAATTCCATGACCGTGTGCCAGCCCATGGTCATGATGTTGGTCCGCCCCTCCGCCGCGGAGGAGACGAGCACGATCGGCCCCGGCTCCAGGTAGCGCCGGGTGAGGGCGACCGGCAGGTCGGTCTTGGGAAAGCTCCGTCGGGTCATGCCGCTGCCTCCATCCCGTGCGCCGCAGCCGTGCATTGACCTCGCGCCCGGTCGGCGGGAGGGTTCCTGCAACCAACAGGGAGGATGCCCACCATGCCGCTCGTCCCCAATCATGCCAAGCGCCGGATGCAGAAGGGCGGTCTCGCGCTCGGCTTCGGCGTGCATCATCTGCGCGGCGCGGCAGTGCCGCTGCTCACGGCGGCCACGGGGCATGACTGGGTGTTCGTGGACATGGAGCATGGCGCGACCAGCGTGCATGACGCGACCCAGATCTGCCTCGCCGCGCTGGGGGCGGGGGTCACGCCCATCGTGCGCTGCTGCCACGACGCGCTGGATGAGGGGACGCGCGCGCTCGACAACGGCGCGCTCGGCGTCATCGTCCCGCATGTGGACACCGCCAAGCAGGCGAAGCGCGTGGCCCAGGCCTTCCGCTATCCGCCTGCCGGGCACCGCTCCTGGGGCGGTCCGCCGGCTGCCTACGGCTTCGCGCCGCCGCCGGTGAAGGAGGCGCAAAAGGCGCTGAACGACGAGCTGCTGATCACGGTGATGATCGAGACGCCGGAGGCGGTGGAGAACGCCGCCGAGATCGCCGCGGTTGAGGGCGTGGATGCGTTGATGATCGGAACCTCCGACCTGTCGGCGGAGATGGGTGTCCCGGGCGAGATGGGGCACAAGCGCGTGCAGGCGGCCTACGAGCAGGTCGCGAAGGCGTGCCGCAAGAGCGGCAAGATCCTCGGCATGGGCGGCGTGTACGACGAGGTCTGGGCGAAGGCCTATATCGGACTGGGCGCGCAGTTCGTCCTGACGGGATCGGACCACAATTTCCTGATGTCCGCGGGGTCCGCCCGCACGAAGCTGCTGCGCGGGTTCGAGGCGGCGCCGCCCAAGGTGCCCAAGCCGGGCCGTAAGGCTGCGAAAGCCGCCTGATCCGCTGCGGATCGGCGGTTGGCGCCGATCCGAGGCCGCAACTGCGGCCCGCGGCTTATGCCGCGAGCCAAGCGCGCGGACGCGCGCGCCCGGTGCCTGAGGGCATTCAATAAGTCGCCCGGCCGCCCGACACGTCGAACACCGCGCCGGTGCTGAACGACGCTTCCTCGCTCGCCAGCCAGCACACAAGCGCGGCGACCTCGGAAATCTGGCCGAACCGCCCGATTGGGATCTTCGACAGCATGAAGGCGATGTGCTGCTCGGTCATCTGGTCGAAGATCGCCGTCTTCACCGCCGCCGGGGTCACGCAGTTCACCCGGATCTCCGTCGCCGCCAGTTCCTTGCCCAGCGACTTGGTGAAGCCGATGACGCCCGCCTTGGACGCGCTGTAGGCCGACGCGTTCGGATTGCCTTCCTTGCCGGCGACCGAGGCGATGTTGACGATGCGGCCGTAGCCGTTGCGTTCCATGCTAGGGATCACCGCGCGGTTGCACAGGAACAGCCCGTTCAGGTTCACGTCGATCACCCGCCGCCAGGCATCGACCGGATAGTCGCGCACGGTCGCGTTGGGGCCGGTGATGCCCGCGCTCGCGACCAGGATGTCGATCTCCCCATCCAGTGCGGCGCGGGTCTCCTCGACCGCCCTTGCAACGGCGCCGGCATCGGTCACGTCCAGCGCCACCGCGTGCCGTGCGCCCGTGCCGGCCTGCGCCGTCCTCAATGCCTCGTCCTGCATGTCCCATAGGCAGACCGCGGCCCCCTCGGTCGCGAGCCGCGTGGCGATGTCGAGGCCGATGCCGGACGCCGCCCCGGTGACGACGGCGCGGCGGTTGCGGAAGCGGTTGGCGTAGAATTCCGGCATGGCGTTTCCCGTGTTGGTGGTGGCGGATGATCCCCTGATCGTGGACCGGGCGCCACTCCGGCAGCACGCGGACCTTGCTCCATCGCGGCCGGCACCGCATGGTCCGCCGCCGTGAAATCAGAAGTCCAGACCGATATTCGGCCGCATGCCTCCCACTGGGGCGCTTACGGCGCCGTGGTGGAGGGCGGTCGCGTCACCGCCGTCCGCCCTTTCGCGCGCGACCCGTCCCCGGCGCGCCTGATCGAGAGCGTGCCCGACATCGTCCATGCGGCCTGCCGGATCGACCGGCCCTATGTCCGGAAGGGCTGGCTGGAAGGTGACCGCGCCGGCGGCACGCCGCGCGGCGGCGAGGCGTTCGTGCCGGTGGATTGGGACACCGCCATCCGACTCTGCGCCGAGGAGGTCGCCCGGGTGCGGGACACGCACGGGCCCGCTTCGATCTTCGGCGGCTCCTACGGCTGGTCCTCGGCAGGGCGGCTGCACCATGCGCGCACGCTGCTGCACCGCATGCTCGGCCTTTCGGGGGGCTACACGGGCCAGCTCACCAACTATTCCTATGCCGCCGGCATGACGCTGATGCCGCATGTCGTCGGCACCAACGATATCGTCCAGGCCAAGGTGACCGACTGGCGCGCCATCGCGCAGCACTGCCGGTTGATGATCTGCTTCGGCGGCCTGCCGCTGAAGAACGGCCTCGTCACCGCCGGCGGTTCGGGCGCGCATGAATACCCCGGCTGGCTCGCGCATGCCGCGCAGGCCGGGGTACGCTTCGTCAACCTGTCGCCGCTGCGCCAGGACGCGCCGGAGATGCTGCGTGCCGAGTGGATCCCGGTCCGGCCGGGGGGCGACACCGCGCTGATCCTCGCCATGCTGCATGTGCTGGTGACGGAGGGGCTGGCCAAGCAGGACTTCCTCGACCGCTGCACGGTCGGCTGGGACCGGCTGCGCGCCTATGTGCTCGGCGAGACGGACGGCGTGGCCAAGACGCCGGACTGGGCCGCCGCGCGCACCGACATGCCGGCCGGGACGATCGTCCGTCTCGCGCGGGAGGCGGCCGCGCTGCCGACCATGCTGACCATGACCTGGTCGCTGCAGCGTGCCGAGGGTGGCGAGCAGCCTTTCTGGGCGCTTGCCGCGCTTGCCGCGGCACTTGGCTGGATCGGCCAGCCCGGCTGCGGTCTGGCCTATGGCTATGGCAGCATCAACGGCATGGGCACGCCGCGGCGGGACGTGCCGTCGGTATCCGGCCCGTCCGTGCGCAATCCGGCCAATTCCTGGATCCCGGTCGCCCGCGTGACCGACATGCTGGAGCATCCGGGGGAGGCATACGACTACAATGGCCGGCGCCACACCTATCCCGACACCCGGCTGATCTGGTGGGCGGGCGGCAATCCGTTCCACCATCACCAGGACCTCAACCGGCTGCTGCGCGCCTGGGCGCGGGCCGAGACGGTGATCGTCAACGAACCGTGGTGGACTGCGCTCGCCCGGCAGGCGGATATCGTGCTGCCCGCCACCACCACGCTGGAGCGCAACGATATCGGCTCTTCCTCCCGCGACCGGTTCGTGATGGCGATGCGGCAGGCCATCGCGCCGGTGGGGCAGGCGCGGAACGATTTCGATATCTTCGCCGACATCGCCGATGCGCTCGGCATCCGCCCCGCCTTCACCGAGCAGCGGGACGAAGGTGCATGGCTGCGGCACATGTACGACCGCTGGCGCCGCGCCTGCGCGCAGCAGGGCGTGGAGACACCGGATTTCGAGACGTTCTGGGACGCGGGGCATGTGGAGATCGAGGCACCTGCCGACCCCTTCACCCTGTTCGCGGATTTCGTCCGCGATCCGGAGGCGCATCCGCTGAACACGCCGTCCGGCCGCATCGAGGTGTTCAGCGAGACGATCGCCGCCATGGGCTACGACGACTGCCCCGGCCATCCCGTGTGGCGGGAACCGCAGGAGTGGCTCGGCGCGCCCGACGCCGGGGACAGGCTGCATCTGCTGTCCTTCCAGCCCGCGACACGGCTGCACGGCCAGCTCGACCAGGGGCGCGTGTCGCTGGAATCGAAGATCCAGGGGCGCGAGCCGATCCTGCTGCATCCGGAGGACGCCGCCGCGCGCGGTATTGCGGCCGGTGACGTGGTGCGCGTGTTCAACGACCGCGGCGCCTGCCTCGCCGGCGTGGTGCTGACGGACGGAATCCGCCGGGGCGTGGCCGCGATGGCGACGGGGGCATGGCTCGATCCTGAGCAGCCAGGCGTGCCGGGCAGCCTGTGCGTGCACGGCAATCCCAATGTGCTGACGCGCGACGTCGGCACGTCGCGGCTGGGGCAGGGGCCGGTCGCGCAATCCTGTCTTGTTCGGGTGGTGCGGCATGAGGGCCCCTTGCCGCCCGTGAAGGTCCACGCACCGCCCCGCATCGAAGCATGATCCGCCGCCGTGGGCTGATCGCTGCCGCCATCGCGGCCCCTGCGCTCGCGCGGGCGCAGACCGACCTGCTGCCCGCGCCGCGGGCCGCCAGGCAGGATGACTGGACCGCGCCCGGCTATACCCGCGACGTGCTGATCCGCTGGGGTGACCGCGTCGCCTTCGATGCCCCGGCCTGGGACCCGCGGGTGCCGAGCGTGCTGTCCGCCTCCACCCAGTTCGGCTGGGACGGCCGCATTCTTGGCGTGGCGGTCCCGCCCCCGGCCACCGACAACGTCCCGCGCGTGGTGCTGGCCATCGCGCATCCGGAAGTGTGGCCGGCCATGGCCTTCGCCGGAACGGACCAGCCGGCGATCGCGGCGGCCATGCAGGGGGCCAGCCTGCTGAACCTGGAACTGCAGCGTGGCCGCTGGATCGTGGTCGATGGCGGCTATCAGGCACGCCGGCTGTGGACGCGCACGCTATGCGGCATTTCCGGCCCCGCCGCCGACCGGATCGGCCGGTCGGTGCAGGGGGTGCTGAACGTGCAGGGCGGCTGCGTGACACCCTGGGGCACGCTGCTGCTGGCCGAAGGCGATCCGGCGGGCTGGTTCGGCCGCCTCTCCGCCGATCCCGCCTTCGCGGATGACGGCAACGCCGTGCGTTTCGGCTGGGTGGCGGAGGTCGATCCGCTCGATCCGCTGGCGCTGCCGGTCAAGCGCACCGCACTCGGCCGCTTTCCGCACGCTGATGTGGCGGCGGCGCAGACGCCGGACGGGCGCGCGGTGGTCTATCTCAGCGAAGGCCGCGCCTTCGGCGGGCTGTTCCGCTTCATCTCAAGCGGCGACGCCAGGGTGCGGGACGCCCTCGATTCCGGCACGCTCTCCGTGGTGCGCATCGAGGGGAGCGGCGTGCGCTGGGTGCCGCTGGGTGAGGGCAGCACGCTCGCGATGGCCGATGCGGTGGCGCGCGCGGGGGGCGGCGGGTTCGACACACCGGCCGGACTCGCGCTCGATCCGCGCGGGGGGCGCCTTTATCTCGCCTGCAATGGCAATGCCGCGCGCATGCCGGACCGCGTGGACGCGTTGAACCCGCGTGCCGGCAGCGAAGCCGGGCATGTCGTCGCCTTCGACATTCCGGGCGGCGACCATACGGCCGAACGCTACGCGGGCCGGGTGCTGTTCCTGGCCGGCGATCCGATGCCCGATGGCAGCCGGCTATCGAATCCGGAGACGCTGTTCTGCGATGCCAGCGGGCGGCTCTGGGCCGGTACCGACCAGGGCGGCCGCGCGGGCCCCGTGGCGGACGGGCTGTACGCGGTGGCCCCGTCCACCGCCGCTCCGATCTACCTGGCGCCGGTGGGGGGCGCGATCGGGCAGGCCACGATCCTGCCCGATGGGCGGACGATGCTGGCCATGGTGCGCAGACCCGGCGCGGCACAGGGGGCGAATTTCGACCGCCCGGCGACGCGCTGGCCGCAGTTTTCCCCCGGCAGTCCGCCACGCTCCACGCTGATCGCGATCACCCGCAACATTGGTGGCCCGCCCGGTGGCTGAATGCCCTGTCTGTCAGCCAGCGCAGCCGTGATCGACACAAGGCTCGCGAAACGACCGGGTTTCATGCTGCGCTGCATTCCCCTGTCCTGAGGTGAATATGTCGGCTCTCGACCGCTGGGCGCCCTATGCCCTCGCCATCCTGCGCATCGTCGCGGCGCTGCTGTTCCTTGAACACGGAACGCAGAAACTGTTCGGCTTCCCAGCGCGTGCGGGTGGCGGGGCAGGGCCGGAACTGTTCTCACTGATCGGCATCGCCGGGCTGATCGAGATCGTCGCCGGGGTGATGATCGCCCTCGGCTGGCTGACCCGCCCGGCGGCCTTCATCGCGTCGGGCGAGATGGCCTTCGCCTACTGGATGGCGCACGGGCCACGATCCTTCTTCCCGGTACTGAACAGCGGCGACGCATCGATCCTGTTCTGCTTCGTGTTCCTCTACCTCGTCTTTTCAGGCCCCGGTGCCTGGGCGTTGGACAACCGCAAATGACCGAGGTGCAGTGGGCACGGTTGCGCGCGGACGAGCTGCGCGCGCTCGCGGACCGCGACGCGGTGGTGGTCGCCACGATCGGCGCCACCGAGCAGCACGGACCGCACCTGCCGACGCTGACCGATCACCGGCTGGTGTCGGAGATCGCCGCACGGGCGGCGCGTATCGCTTCCGCCCGCGTGCCGGTCGTGGTGCTGCCGGTGCTGCCCTTCGGCCTGTCCGGGCATCACCTCCCGTTCGGTGGGACGATCACGCTCGATCTGCAGACGCTGCACGCGACCTTCCGCTGCATCCTGCGCAGCCTCACGGCGCAGAAGTTCCGCCGCCTGTTCATCCTCAACGGTCATGGCGGCAACACCGAGCCGCTGCGCGTGATCGTGGGCGAGCTGACGCAGGAATTCCCCGGCGCGACGATCGGCTGTGCCACCTACTGGGACCTGGCCGCGGACGCGATCGGCGCCATCGCCACCGCCCAGGACAATGTCCGGCATGCCTGCGAGGTGGAGACGAGCATGGTCTGGGCGCTGGAGCCCGACCTGGTCGATCCCGCGCGGCTTCAGGGTATCGATGTGCCTTCCGTGCCGGGGGCGTCCGCGATCGCGGGCGTGAACCCGGCTGCCTATCGCTGGCGCAGCTTCGCCGGCCGGACCCCGAACGGGCTGATCGGCCATCCATCCGCCGCCTCGGCGGAGAAAGGCGCGCGGTTCCTCGACGCCATCGCCGCCAGGGTGGCCGATGCCTTCGCGGATGAGGTGTTCTGGACGACGGCGTAGCGGATCGGGGCAGCGGCCGCCCTTGACGCCGTGCGGCCGCGAACCCAGTTAGCGTCCTGATCCGGGCCCCTCTGGCGGCCGCCCGCGCCGGATGGCGGGGTGTCCGTGATGTCGGATCGCGTGCAATCGCGCGATCCGGGCCCTCTCTCCAATTCATGCCCCGGTCGCGCCAGAGAGGAGTGACTGGGCATGGACATCCTGTCGGCGGAATGGCTGGGCAAGCCCCTGTGGATGTGGGCGGGCTTCCTGACGGTCGTGCTGCTGCTGCTCGTCTTCGATCTCGGCGTACTGAACCGCCGCGACCGGGAGATGAGCATTTCCCGCAGCCTGTGGCTGTCCGCCTTCTATATCGGCTTCGCCACGCTCTACGGCGCTGGGCTGTGGTGGGCCTATGAGACCGGGGAACTGGCCACCAGCGACGGAACCCATGCCGGGGTGGCGTATTTCACCGGCTTCTTCATCGAGAAGGCGCTGTCCATCGACAACGTCTTCGTCATCGGCCTGATCTTCACCACGTTCGCCATTCCGCGGAAATACCAGTACCGCGCCCTGGTCTGGGGCATCATCGGCGTGATCGTGCTGCGCGGCATCATGATCGGCGCAGGTGCGGCGCTGGTGCAGCAATACGACTGGGTGCTGTTCGTCTTCGGCGCCTTCCTGATCTTCACCGGCATTCGCATGTTGGTCGCGTCGGAAGGCGAGCAGGACATCGCGGCCAACCCGATGGTGCGCTTCCTGCGCCGGAACATGCGTGTCTCGGATCGGCTGCATGGGCAGCGCTTCTTCGTGACGGAGGCGCATCCGAGGACGGGACGGATGATGCGTGTGGCAACGCCCCTATTCCTCGCGCTGGTCGTCATCAACGTGGCGGACCTCATCTTCGCGGTGGACAGCGTGCCGGCGATCTTCGCCATCACCACCGACACGTTCATTGTCTACACGGCGAACATCATGGCGATCCTGGGCCTGCGCGCGCTCTACTTCGCGCTCTCGGCCATGGTCCACCGCTTCCGCTACCTGGAATACGCGCTGGCCCTGGTGCTCGTGTTCATCGGCGCGAAGATCTTCTGGAACCAGATCATGGGCAAGGTCGATCCGGCCGTGTCGCTGGGCGTGACCTTCGCGCTGATCCTGGGCGGGGTGCTGTGGTCGCTGTGGAAGACGCGGAGGGACGCCGCGGCCGCGCTGCCTACTTCGTCACGGGCAGGCGGGGCGCAGGATCGCGCATCGGCGCGGTCTTGAGGTGCTCCACCAGCTTGCAGGAGGTCTCGACGATGTAGTCGGCGAACATCCTGCCAGCCTCGGCATTGGCAAGCGCGGGATCGCCGCCCACCACGGCGTCGCAATGGTCGGTCATGTTGATCGGCACCATGACCTCGGCCTCATCCAGTTTCACGGAGGTGAGGCCGTTGGTGGGCAGGCCGATCAGCGTCTTCGCCGGTTCGGGCGCGCCGGCCATCTCGCGCCGCGTCAGATGCGGCAGCAGGTATTCGTAGACCGATCCGATCGGGTCCGAGCCGTGGCCGGAGGCGCGTGCGACGTTTTCCCCATGCGCCTTCGCGCGCAGGCTGTTCGGCACCAGCGGCCAGATGTTGAGCCACGGGACGATCACGCCGCGTTCGCGTCTTATCTGGCGCAATGTCTCGTCGATCAGCGCGTTGTTGCCGGTATGGCCGTTGAACACCAACAGCCGTTCCAGCCCGTGGTCCAGGAAGCCGCAGACCATGTCGCGCAGCACGGCGCGGAAAGTCGGCGCCATCACCTGCATGCCGCCCGGCACGTCACGGAAATAGTCGGCGCAGCCGAAGGGGAAGGTGGGGGAGACCAGCGCCCCGGTCCGTTGCGCGACGCGCGATGCGAGTTCGGTCGCGAGCAGGAAGTCGCCCATGGGGTTGCACGGGCCCTGGATTTCCACGCTGCCCATGGGCAGCAGGATCACCGGATCGCGCGCCGCCTGTTCGCGGAATTCGAGGAAGGTCATCTCTTCGATCCGGTACTTCGTCATCGCGGCTTCGGGCTCCCGTCTGCGTGCGACGCCATAGTCTGTCCGGATCTGCCGACCGGCAAGGGAGCATCTGCTGCCCATTCTAAACGCAGCCGCAGAATTCTGTAGCAGACATGATGACGCCACCTGGGTCTATGCCTAGGATTTTGCCACGAAGCGGAGGCGGGCGGATGGGCGAGCGCAGGAAATTGCGGCTGGGTCTTTCGATGCGCGGGATCGGCTACCACTGTGGCGCTTGGCGCCATCCCGGCGTTCCCGCCGGCGGCGCGCGCGATTTCCGCCACTTCCTGCGCGTCGCCCAGACGGCCGAACGCGGGCTGTTCGACATGGTGTTCCTGGCCGACGGCATCGGCATCCGCGGCAAGGATGAGCCGCCGGGCGCGCTGTGCCGGTCCGACCAGAATGCGGAGCTGGAGCCGCTGACGCTGCTGTCCGCGCTGGCGCCGATGACAAAGCATGTCGGCCTCGTCGCCACGGCTTCCACCACCTACAACGAGCCGTACCACGTCGCCCGCAAGTTCGGATCGCTGGATCACATCAGCGGGGGCCGCGCGGGCTGGAATGTTGTCACTTCCTGGTCCGATGCCGAGGCGCTGAATTTCGGCCGCGAGAGCCAGATGGCATATGCCGACCGCTACGAGCGCGCGATGGAGTTCGTGCAGGTCGTGCTTGGCCTGTGGGACACGTGGGAAGCGGATGCCTTCGTCGAGGACAAGGCATCGGGGGTCTTTTACGATCCGGCCAGGCTGCACGTGCTGGCACATCGTGGAAAGCACTTCGCTGTGCGCGGCCCGCTGTCGGTGTCGCGCACGCCGCAGGGGCGGCCGGTGATCGTGCAGGCCGGCGCCTCCGAACAGGGCCGGGAGATCGCGGCGGCCACTGCGGACATCGTGTTCAGCGCCGAACAGGATCTGGACAAGGCGCGCGACTACTACGCTTCGATCAAGGGGCGGCTGCCCAAATACGGCCGGTCCGAGGACAGCTTGCTGATCCTGCCCGGCCTTGTGCCCATCGTCGGCCGCACCCGCGCGGAGGCGCAGGCCAAGCTCGACGAATTGCAGGATCTGATCGATCCGCTGGTCGGCCTGTCGCAGCTCACCGGCAATTTCGGCGACCTGTCCGCCTATCCGCTGGACGGCCCGGTGCCGGATCCGGTGGATCCGAAGCTGCGCAGCCGCGCGCAGGTGATGCTGGAGGTGGCACGGCGCGGCAACCTGTCGATCCGCGAACTCTACAAGGCGGTGGCGGCCGGGCGCGGGCACCGCACGGTGATCGGCACGCCGGCGGACATCGCGGATGCGATGGAGGAATGGCAGCAGGCGCGGGCGGCGGACGGGTTCAACATCATCCCTTCGCACCTGCCGGTCGCGCTGGACGATTTCATCGAACTGGTCGTGCCCGAACTGCAGCGCCGCGGCCTGTTCCGCACTGCCTATGAAGGGGCGACCTTCCGCGCCAATCTCGGCCTGCCGGAGCCGCCGAACCGCTACATCCAGCAGGCGGAGCAGCAGGCGACGGCCTGACGCGCGCCGCGGTCACGCGTGCCCGACCAGCCCCGCCGGTTCGGCGCCGGTTGCGCGCATCACGGCCGCGAGCAGTCGCAACGCCTCGGCCCCGCCCTGGTCCGTGAGCATGCCGCATTCGATCTCGTCGGCGAGAAGCTCTGCCTGCGTGGCGATCGCCGCGGCGGCGGCACGGATCGCCTCACGGCTCAGATGCAGCCGCAGGTCATCGGACAGGACGTGCCAGTCGGCGGTGCGCATCGGGCGCCCCCAGGCATGGCCATACTGGCGTGAACGGCGGTCCCGGACCGCTCTGACGGCCCCGACATACACGGCAGATCTTAACGGGCAGTCGCCGTCCGGGTCAGCGCAGCGTCACGGTGACGGGGGCGAAGCCATCGAAGGAGACGGTCACCTCCGCCGGGCCGTCGAGCCAGGCGGGCGGCGTGACGCTGCCGAGCATGACCACCTGGCCCGCGCGCAGCCCGCCGAAAACGGACGCCGCCTGCGATCCGGCGAGCCAGGCGAGCGCGGCCATCGGATGGCCGAGAAGGTCGCGCCCGTGGCCTGAATCGCGCAACGCGCCGTTTACGGTCAGCCGCCCCTGCACGGCACCCAGATCGACGCCGCGCCAGCCGGCCAGCGGCGGGCCCAGGATCGCGGCGGCGTGGAATACCTGGTCCGCGATCAGCGTGGGCGTGCCGAGCGCGCGCAGGTCGGCATAGCGGTTCTCCACGAGTTCGATCGCGGCGAAGACCTCGCCGACCGCGGCTTCGGCCGCTGCCTGCGTGGTGGGGCCGGCCGGCAGGTCGTGGGCGAGCCGCACCGCGATCTCGCATTCCACGCCTGGCGCGACATGCCGGGCGCTGTCGATGACCGTGCCGCTGGGCCGCAGCGACGCGGCTTCCATGAAGCCCGCGGCCGGGCCGGACAGGCCCAGGTAATCCTGCATGCGCTTGGCGGTGGCGCCGATCTTGAAGCCGGCGGGCGGCACCGCGCCGTGGAGGCGGGCGAGGGCGTGCTGGGCGGCGTAGCCTTCGGCTTCGTCGCGCGGGGCGATGGCGGCATCCAGCGGGGCCACCCCGGCGCGGGCCTGCCGGGCGGCGCGCAGGGCTTCGGCGGCGGGCCGCGGGTCGAAGCCGTTCATCGCCGGGACAGCTCGTACAGCGCCACCGCGGCGGCGGCGGAGACGTTCAGGCTCTCGAACCCGCCGGGCATGGGCAGGCCCGCGATCTCGTCGCAGGTCTCCCGCGTCAGTCTGCGTAGACCTTCGCCCTCGGCGCCCAGCACCAGCGCCACCCGCCGCTCCGCCAGCGCGGGGCCGGAGAGGGGGCCGCCACCCGCGTCGAGCCCAACGGTCCAGATCCCGGCCGCCTTCAGCGCGACCAACGTGCGCGCGAGGTTGACCGCGCGCAGCAGGGGCACGGTTTCCAGCGCGCCGGAGGCGGCCTTGGCCAGCGTGCCGGTTTCCTCGGGCGCGTTGCGGTCCTGCACCACCACGCCGGCCGCGCCGAACGCCGCGGCGCTGCGCAGGATCGCGCCGACATTGCGCGGGTCCGTGACCTGATCGAGCACCAGCAGCGGTCCCGGCCGATCCAGAACCGCGGCCAGCGGCGGGGGCGGCAGCGGGTCGGCCATCAGGGCGACGCCCTGGTGGACCGCGTCGCGGCCGAGCAGCCGGTCGATCTGCCCGCGTTCCATCCGTTCGGCCTGGATCGGCCAGGGCTGGCGGATGCGCGCGGTGAGCGCGGTCTCCGCCTCTTCGGTCACCACGAGGCGGCGGAGCCGGCGCGCGGGATTGGCCAGCGCTGCGGCGACGGCGTGGAGCCCGTAGAGCCAGTGCCCGCCCGCGCCGCCATGGCCGGGCCGGGGGGCCCATGTCTCCTGCGCGCCGGCGTCCGGTGTCCGGCGCGGGCCGCGATCGTCGAAGCGGCGCCCCTGGCCGCTGCGGCCACCTTCCGGCCGCGGGCCGAATGGCTTGCCGCCGCCCGGTCCGTGGCCCGGACGGCCCTGGAACGGGCGATCGCCGCGCTGGCGCTCGCCTTCGCCCGAGCCGGCACGTCGCGAATCGTCACCACGGCTGCGCTGATCGTCGGGGCGTCGCGGGCCGCGGCCCGGGCCAGACCCGCCACCCGGCGGGCGTCCATGCGGAGGCTTCATGGCGCGGGCTTGTAGCGCCCGTGGCGCTTCGTTGACAGCCGGCACGCGGCGGCATAGTTGCGGCGCCTGCGCGGAGGGGTGCCCGAGTGGCTAAAGGGGGCGGACTGTAAATCCGCTGGCGCACGCCTACGTTGGTTCGAATCCAACCCCCTCCACCATCCGCTCACCCTCACGACCGCCGATCCGGACCGGGCTCGACGCACAGGCGGGCCGGGAGCACCATCCGTGCCGCCATCCGCTGTCGCTGGGACCGGATGCTGCCGGAGACCGCCACGTCTCCGCCGTTGGGAAAGAGGTAGAAATGGACACCGCAGTCGATGACCGGATGCTGAGCACGGGGCTGGAGCGTCAGGCGCTGGACCATGTCTGGATCCATAGCGCGAATTGGAACGACCTGGTGACGGGCGGCCAGTTGAAGGTCATCGACCACGCCGAGGGCAGCTACCTCTACGACATCAAGGGGCGCCGCTACTTCGACGCGCTTTCCGGCCTGTACGTGGTCAACGCCGGCCACGGGCGGCGGGAGATCGCCGAGGCGATCGGGACGCAGGCCGCCAAGCTGGCCTACGTGTCCTCCGCCACCATGACCAACAAGCCGGCCGTCCTGCTCGCGGACAAGCTGGCGGCGCTGACGCCGGGCGACCTCAACCGCATCTTCTTCTGCTCGGGCGGGTCGGAGGCGGTGGAAAGCGCGATGAAGATCGCCAAGCAGATCCAGGCGCTGCGCGGCTTCACCGACCGCAGGAAGATCATCGCGCGCAAGGGCGGCTATCACGGCGCGACCTTCGGTGCGATGAGCGTCAGCTTCGGCCGCAACGCCGATTATTTCGCGCCGTTCATGGAAGGGGTGAGCTTCATCGCCTCGCCCAACCGGTATCGCAACGAATTCGGCATCGAGGGTGAGGCGGGCGACCTGCGCTGCGCCGAGGTGCTGGAGGAGGAGATCCTCGCCCAGGGGCCGCAGACCGTGGCCGCCTTCATCGCCGAGCCCGTCTCGGCCGCCAACGGGACGCATGTGCCCTCCGCCGCGTATTGGCAGAAGATCCGGGAGATCTGCTCGCGTCATGGCGTGCTGCTGATCGTGGACGAGGTGATCTGCGGCTTCGGGCGGCTGGGCACGATGTTCGCGACCGAGCAGTTCGGCATCGTCCCGGACCTGATGACCATGGCCAAGGGCCTGACCTCCGGCTACGTGCCGATGGGGGCGGTCGCGGTCAGCGATGCCGCCTACGAGGTCTTCAAGGGCACCGACCACGCGCTCGCGCATCTGCTGACCTTCGGCGGGCAGGCCGTGGCGGCGGCGGCGGCGCTGGCGAACATCGCCATCATGGAGCGTGAGGACCTGCCCGCGTCCTGCCGCAGGATCGGCGCCACGCTGGAACGTCTGCTCGCCCCGCTCGCCGCGCATCCGACCGTGGGCGATATCCGCGGCCGCGGCGCGCTGTGGGTGCTCGACCTGGTGCAGGACAAGACGACGAAGGAAGGCTTCGGCAAGGGGGCCGCGGCGCAGAAGCACCCCTATATCCGCCGCCTTTCGGCCCTGCTGGATGAGCGTGGCGTGCTGACGCGGCTGATGGGCACGATCCAACTCGTCCCGCCGCTGGTCGCGACCGATGCCGAACTGGCCGAGGTGGTGAAGGCCATCGACGAGAGCCTGTCCATCGCGGAGCAGGAATTCCAGTTCCGCTGATCCGGCACGCCTGTCCGGCCCGGGGCTTCCGGGCCGGGCGCGGCGATCCGCGCGTACCCTGCGCTACGGTGCCGGCCGCGCGTGGATGGCGACCACCTGTTCGTCCATGCGTGGTGTGTAGGCGATACCGCGGCGGGTGCCGACCGCCGACATCTGCACATATAGCGGGATCTGCACGTGCAGATCCTGCACCTCATGCATCAGGTCGCGCAGCGCGGCCGTGCGTCCATCGTCCATGCGCACCATCAATGCGCGGATCTTGGCGTCGAGCGCGGGATCGCTGAAGCCGCTGCGATTGGCGCCGCCGAGATTGTGCGGGATGTCGCGGGTGTGGAAGGACGTGGAGAGCACGTAGGACGCATCGCCGGATGAGAAGGAGCGGCCGACGAAATAGAGCGGCAGCAGCACCCGCGCCGGACGGATGCGCGGGAAGAAGACCGTGCTCGGCGTCACGTCCACCGTCATCTTCAGCCCGGCGCGTGTCAGCATCTGGCCGATCGCCTGGCAGATGCGGGCATCGTTCACGTAGCGGTCGTTGCTGCAGGAGATGGTCAGACCGAACCCGTCGGGGAAGCCGGCCTCGGCAAGCAGGCGGCGGGCGCCGTCGATATCGGCGGGTGGGACCGGTGTCGCCGGATCGTAGCCGCCGAATCCCTCAGGCGTGATCTGGCCGGAGGCGACGGCCTGTCCTTCCATGATGCGATCGACCAGCGCCTTCCGGTCGATCGCCAGCGACAGCGCGCGGCGTACCCGGACATCGGACAGCGGATTCACCGGCAGCGGCGTTCCGGATGCATCGACGACAAGCGGCAACGGGTCAGCCGCCACGTTCAACGCCAGGTACATGATACGATCGGTCGGGCGGCTGGCGATGTTGATCTGGTTCTCGCGCCGCAGCCGGGCGATATCGGAGAGTGGCACGTCCTCGATCAGATCGTAGTCGCCGGCGAGCAGGCCTGCGAGGCGTGCGGCATCATTCGCGATGACGCGGACGTTGACGTGCTGCCATGCCGGCTTGGTCCCCCAGTAGCCTTCATACCGCTCAAGCTGCATGCCGGATGGCGAAACGCCGCCGTCCACGACGCGAAACGGGCCGGTGCCGATGGCGGCGCGGCCGCTGTTGAAATCCTGTGTGCTGGCGTTCGCAGCGGCCTTGGAGGAGATGACGAACACGTTGGTCATCTGGCCGGGGATCACCGGGTTCGGTTCGCTGGTGTGCAGCCGGACGGTCAGGGGATCGACCACCTCGACGCGGGAAATGGTGCGCAGGTTGATGGTATAGGGGCCGATGTTGCCCGGGATATGCGGAATGCGGGCGATGGAGAAGGCGATGTCCTCGGCACTGAACGGGGATCCGTCATGGAAGGTCACGCCGGGGCGCAGCTTCAGCTCCCACACCGTAGGTTCGACGGCACGCCAGCTCTCGACAATGCCGGGTACCTGCTTGCTGTCGGAATCGCGGTTGATGACCGTGTCGTAGATGTGTCGGGCGGCGGCCATGTTGGGGCCGTTGAAGAAGAAGTGCGGATCGATGCCGAACGTCGACTGAACCGCCATCGTCAGGTCCTGTGCACCGGCGGGCGTGCCGGCCAGCGTCAGGCAGATCGCGCCAAGCGCAAGCAGGCGTGGCAAATTCTTGCGAATGGATCCCATCATAGCCTCCTGTTCAGACGCGGCCGCCGGTTGGCCGGCAGCGTTGGCTCTGCCCGGCGTCCAGCGGCGATAGGCTTCGAGCCCGGCCGGATGATCCGCCATGCCGCGCGAACGTGGGCTCGGCGACGGCATGGCGTGACGCGTCTCCTATTCCGCGGCCTGTGCGAAGGGGCTCGGAGGAATGGCGAGGCCCAGGTTCTCCCGTAACGTGGTGCCTTCGTAGCAGGTGCGATAGACGCCGCGGCGCTGCATCTCCGGCACCACCATCTCCACGAAGTCCTCGATCGCCCCCGGCAGATAGGGCGGCAGGATGTTGAATCCGTCCGCTCCCTTGCCCGCGATCCACTCCTGCATCAGGTCGACCACCTGTTCCGGCGTGCCGATGACCGCATTGTGTCCGCGGCTGAAGGAAATGCGCTGGTAGAGCTGGCGGATGGTCAGGTTCTCGCGGGCCGCGAGGTCGTAGAGCAATTCGCTGCGCACCCGCGGCGCCTCGTCCAGTCGCGGCACCGGGCCGTCGAGATCGTAACCCGAGAAGTCGCCGATCAGGTCGTTGAGCTGGTTCAGCCCGACCTTGGGATGCAGCAGTTCGAGAAGGTCGCTTGCCTTCCGCTGGGCCTCGGCCTCGGTGCCGCCGACGATGACCGACAGGCCGGGCATGATGAACAGCTCATCCGGATGCCGCCCATACCTGGGCATGCGGTCCTTGACCGATTTGTAGTAGGCCTGGGCATGCGGAAGGTTGTCGCTGGCCGCGTAGATCACGTTGGCATGCGCCGCCGCGATCTCACGGCCCTGGTCCGTGGCGCCGGCCTGGATGATCACGGGTCGGCCCTGCGGGCTGCGGGGAATGTTCAGCGGCCCCTTGACGGCGAAGTGCTTCCCCCTGTGGTCCAGCACATGCATCTTCTCCGGGCGGAAGTAGATGCCGGCCTGCTTGTCGATGGGAAACGCGTCGTCATCCCAGCTTTCCCACAGGCCGCGGACCACCTGCACGAACTCCGCCGCGCGGTCGTAGCGGTCGAGTTTTTCCGGGGGCTTGTCGAGGCCGAAATTCAGCGCCTCCGCCTCAGACCATGAGGTGACGAGGTTCCAGCCCGCGCGGCCCCCGCTGATGTGGTCGAGCGAGGCGAACTTGCGGGCAATGTGATAGGGCTCGTTGTAGGTCGTGGAAGCGGTGGCGACGAGGCCGATATGGCTTGTCACCATGGCGAGCGCGCCGAGCAGCGTCAGCGGTTCGAAGTTGACGATGTCATGCGCGGTCATGGCCAGTGCCTCGTGCGCCTTGGCACGCACGCCCGCACCGTCGGCGAGGAATGCCATGTCGAACAGGCCGCGTTCGGCGGTGCGCGCCACATGGATGATGCTGTCGAGGTCCATGTCGCCACGGGCCGGTGCCGAGGGCAGCCGCCACGCCGCGAGGTGGTAGGGATTGCGCATGGACAGTCCCAGCCGGATCTTGCCGTCAGCAGCCGCCATTATTCGGAACCTTTCGAGAAGCGATGTCCGTGCCCGCCGAAGTCCGCCGCGCGCAGATCCCGGGCAGGGGCGGGGGAGGCGGGCCGGGGTGCCGGCGTGCTCCGAAACGACAGCAGCGATCGCGGCACGGCACTTGCGGACACGTTCGGATTGCCTCCTGTTCGCGGTCAGCCTGCGCCGTCCGTGACGGCCGCGGCAAGGGGCAGGGCGGGCGTGTATTGACCTGTGGAACGGAGGCCTCGCAAATCCGTCCGGTCCGGTTCCCGGCGGCTGGGATTCGCCTTAGAATTCACCTATGGCCCGCAGCATTCTGTTCGACACGGAGACAACCGGAATCGAGGTCGCGCTTGGCCATCGTGTGATCGAGATCGCGGCCATCGAGCTCGCCAATGACCTGCCCACCGGCAATACGTTCCATGTCCTGATAGACCCGGAACGCGACATCCCCGAGGACGCGACCCGCATTCACGGGATTCGCCGGGAGGACCTGATCGGCAAGCCGCGCTTCGCCGAGATCGTCGATGAGATGCTGGAGTTCTTCGGCGACGATCCGCTGGTCGCCCATAACGCGGTGTTCGATTTCGGCCATCTGAACGGGGAACTCGGCCGCTGCGGTCGCAAGCCGCTGGATGCCGCCCGGATGGTCGATACGCTCGCGCTGGCGCGGACCCGCTTCCCTGGCCTGCCCAACAGCCTGGATGCGTTGTGCCGCCGCTTCGACATCGATCTGTCGGAGCGCACCACCCACAACGCGCTGCTCGATTGCCGGCTGCTGGCGCAGGTCTATGTCGAACTGACCGGGGGCCGGCAGCGCGGATTGGAGCTGGCGGCGGAACCGCGCGTCGCCGCGACCGCGAGCTACGTGGCGACCGGGCCGCGCCAGAAGCGGCTGGTGGTGCCGACCGATGCGGAACGCGCCGCGCACGCGGCCTTCATCGCGCGGCTGAACGATTCGCTCTGGACGGCCTGAGCCGGCCACGCGCGGCGGCACAGCACGCCGCAGGGCGTGGCATCAGTGGATGCTTGTCTCGCCGTGCGGGGAGTCGAGGCTGAAGGCGGGGATGTCCACGTCGAACGCCTCGCCGCTGTCGGGCGCGACCATGTGGTAGGCGCCCGTCATGAAACCGGATGGCGTGTCGAGCGGGGTGCCGGAGGTGTAGGTGAAGGATTCGCCGGGTTCGAGCACCGGCTGCTCGCCGACCACGCCGGCGCCATGCACATGCTGGGTGCGGCCGCGCCCATCGGTGATGTGCCAGGTCCGGCGCAGCAACTGGACCGTGCGGCGCCCAAGATTGGCGATCTCGACCTTGTAGGCCCAGACATAGTGGCTCTCATCCGGGGCGGACTGGTCCTCAAGGAAGAAGGTGCGGACCGTCACCGTGATCCCGTGTGTGGTCTTGGTGTAGCCATCGGCCATGGCGGTCTCTCCTGGTGCCGATTCTGGGCACCGTGACGGCGGAGGTAAAGCGCTCTTCAACCGCGTTTCATCAGCGCCGTGGCGGCCCCCGCGCCGACCAGCATGGTGCCGCCGGCACGGTTGAGCCAGCGACGGACCGCGGGGTGGCGGATGTGCGCGGCGAGCCGGATGGCAAGTGCGGCGAAGATGGCCGCGTTCGCGGCCGCCATGGCCACGAAGGTCGCGATCATCAGCGCGGCCTGGGGGGCGAAGGGCCGGTCCGTGGAAACGAATTGCGGCACGAAGGCGACGAAGAAGGCGATGCTCTTTGGATTGAGCGCGGTGACGACGAAGCCGTCCCGCGCCGCGCGCCAGGAGGACCCGGCGCCGGGCGGGGCGGCCGTCTCCTCGGCCGTATCCGCCCGCCACAGGCGGATGCCGAGGAACACCAGATAGGCCGCGCCGATCAGCTTCAGCGTGGTGAACAGCGTGGCGGAGGCGGCCAGCAGCGCGCCGAGCCCCAGCAGCGACAGCGTCATGGCCACGAGGTCGCCGCCGGCGACGCCGGCGACGAGGGGCAGGGCCTGCGCCCTGCCACTGCCCAGCGACCGCCCCACCACCATCAGGATGGTGGGGCCGGGGATCGCAAGCAGCACAGCACTCGCCACCACGAAGGCCAGGAACGCGGTGGCGTCCACGCGCTACTCCGCCGCCGTGGCCAGCCGTATGGCGGCCAGCGCGTTGAGCAGGTCCTCGGTCAGGTCGGCCGGATCCTCCAGCCCGATCGAGATGCGCACCACCCCGTCGGTGATGCCGAGCCTCGCCCGCTCCTCGGCGCCGATGCGCATGTGCGTGGTGGTCGCCGGGTGCGTCGCGAGTGACTTGGAGTCGCCGAGATTGTTGGAGATGTCCACCAGCCGCAGCGCGTCCATGAAGCGGAAGGCGGCTTCCTTGCCGCCGGCCAGTTCGATCGTCACCATCGACCCGCCGCCCGACATCTGGCTGGCGGCGAGCGCGTGCTGCGGATGGTCCTGGCGGGTGGGATACCAGACGCGCGCGACCTCCGGCCGTTCGGCCAGCGTGTCGGCGATCTGTGCGGCGGCGCGGCACATCGCATCCAGCCGCAGGGGCAGGGTTTCCAGCCCCTTCAGGATCACCCAGGCATTGAACGGGCTGATCGACGGGCCGGTGTTGCGGATGAAGGGCTGCAGCGTCTCCTCGACCCACTTCTTCCGGCCCAGCACCGCGCCGCCGAGCACGCGGCCCTGGCCGTCGAAATGCTTGGTCGCGGAATAGACGACCACGTCGGCGCCAAGTTCGAGCGGTTTCTGGAGCAGCGGTGTCGCGAACACGTTGTCCACCACCACGATCGCGCCCGCCGCATGCGCCAGCTCGGCGACCGCGCGCAGGTCAACGATGTCGAGCATCGGGTTCGATGGCGTCTCCAGCAGGACCAGCGCGGTGGGCTTGGACAGTGCCGCGCGCCATTGCGCGAGGTCGGAGCCGTCGACGAATTCGGTCGCGATGCCGAAGCGCGGCAGCAGGGTCGAGACGATCCAGTGGCAGGAGCCGAACAGGGCGCGGGAGGCCACGACGCGGTCCCCGGCCTTCAGATGCGACAGCAGCGCGGCGTTGACCGCGGCCATGCCGGTGGCGGTGCAGCGGCAGGCTTCGGCCCCTTCCAGCAGGGCGAGCCGCTCCTCCAGCATCGAGACCGTGGGGTTGCCGAAGCGGGAGTACTGATAGTGGGTCGCCGTGCCGGCGAAGGTCGCCTCAGCCTGGGCGGCGTCGGCGTAGACGAAGCCGGAGGTGAGGAACAGCGCCTCGGCGGTCTCGTCCTGGTCGGAACGTCTTGTGCCGCCGCGGACCAGTCGGGTTGCGGGGCGCCAGTTTGCGGGATCGGTCATGAAACTTCGGGTCCTTCTCCGTCGTGACCCGACCGTGGAGTGTCGCGCGGGAAATTCCCGCGACGGCCTCTTTAGCGCGCTTGTTTCACCTCGCCGCAAGCCGGCCGGACAAATCCACGAGGGGCGCGAGCGCCGGGCGGAGGGATAGGGCGAGGGGGATTGCCGGGTCAAGGGTCGGCCCTGTAGATACGGTGCCGCGTGCGGGCGTAGTTCAATGGTAGAACGGCAGCTTCCCAAGCTGCATACGAGGGTTCGATTCCCTTCGCCCGCTCCAGCCGTCCTCCGGAAATGCCCGCTCGCTAAGTGTCATGCGCTGGCCAGGGGCACCTGAAGCGCCCAGCGGGGACACCGATAGCGTTCGTGGATAAATGCCGGAGAAGGATCGCGTCATGCGCGAAAATTCTAAAAAAGAATACTAATAATGCATTTTTTGATGATCCGACCTGCATGATGAGGATAAAAACATAATTGAAATCTAAAAAATAGAAAGATATCTATGCCGCATTCGGCAACAACGCCTCGTCTCGGGGCGATGCCGAAGCCAGGGGGACGGCCCCAGAGCGGAGAAGCGGCTGCGATGTAGAATCCATGATCTCAAGTGCTCGCCTGGCCGCCTGCCATTGGCTGCCGGGACGGGATGAGGGGGGATGGCGTCAACGGGAAGGAAGCACGCCCCGGGATCCGATGATCCCGGAGCCAGTTCTTCCGCGCGGCGGACAACGACTGCGTCTGGGAACGGCTGGAGCCGGGCCATCCTGATCGCCACGGACCGCGGATCGCAGGATCCGGTTCCAGGCTTTCCTTGAGCGCCCGGCAGGCTCGGCGGTGCCCCGCCTCAGTCGGAACCGCTCTTGCAGTGAAGACACACGTATATGTTCAGCCTTGGCCCCGTGCTCGCGGCCGCCGTCCGGTGCGGCCGCAGGATTGCTCCGATCCGGCCGCGCAGGATTGTGCGGTCGCCGCGCAAGTTCGTGGCACCGCCGCGCCGGACCCTGCCGACGGCATTGGCGCCCAAGCCGCGCATCGTCCGCAGGGTGGCGAATCTGGCGCTTGGGTGCACCGCGACGGTGCTGCCGACATCGGCGCTGGTCCCGTCCGCCGTGACGGCGATGCCGTCGGCAGCACCACCGGCCATGGTCGCACCCGCCGATTTGCCGTTCGGAATCGGGGCGGGACCGTTGCTGCCCATGGATCTGACGGGAACGGGGATGTTCTTCGCAGGCGGGACGGGCGCGCCCGGAACGCCGCCTGTGACCCAGGTTCCGCTGCAACCCGGGCCGGGCCCGGACCCCGGATGGCCCGGCACGGATAAGCCCCCCACGGATCCGGGCGGACCGGGGGAGGAGCCGCCGCCGTCCGAACCTCCTTCGCAGAGCGTGCCCGAACCGCCCGCGGCGGCGTTGCTTGCGGCGAGTCTGGCGGCGCTTGCCCTGGTCAGGCGCTTCCTTCCCGCACCGCGCGGCCTCCGCCGCCGCTAGTTGCGTGATGCGGCGGTGGTTCTCAGGCCTGCCGCCGCGCGCGCAGCGCGATCCAGAACGATACTTGGGCGATGATACCCGCCGCCGACAGGATCAGTGCAGCCGCCAGCGCCGGGTCACGGCCGAATCCGACCAGTGCCGTGCAGGCCGCGCCGATCGCCATCTGGGCGAAGCCGTACAGGCCGGACGCGGAGCCGATGGCCTGCGAATCGACGCTGATCGCCTCCGTCAGCGCGGCGGGGGAGGCGAGGCCGACCCCGGTGGTGAACACGAACATCAATCCGATCGCGAGCGGGACTGACAGCGCCCCCAGCAGCACTGTCGCCAGCAGGCTGAACGCCGCGAGGATGCCCACCCAGTTCGCAGCCAGCAGCAGATGCCGCGTCTGGACCCGGCCGAGCAGGCGGCTCGCCAGCATGCTGCCGGTCCAGACCCCGAGGATGAGCGTGGCAAGGTAGGCACCCACCGCGCTGGTCGGCTGGTGCAGTTCCTGCACGAAGACGAACGGGGCGGCGACGAGGAAGGCGTACATTGATGTGGTGACGCAGCCGCCGCCGATCGCGAAGCCGAGGAAGGCGGGCGAGACGAAGAGCCGGCCGTAGTTCCGGATCACCGCCGCGCCGCTGCTGTGGCCGGGCGCCTTCGTTTCCGGCAGCATCCGCCATGTCAGCGTGAGGTTGAGGACGCCCAGCGCGCAGAGCAGCACGAAGATGGCGCGCCATCCCGCGATATCCGCCACCGCACCGCCGACCAGGGGCGCAAGGCCGGGTCCGAGCGTGACCATCAGGTTCAGCAGCGCGAGCCGTCGCGCCGCATCGGTCTGCCCGCCGGCCGCGTCGCGCACGATCGCCCGGCCCAGCACCAGCCCCGCGCAGCCGCCGAGCGCCTGGAACAGCCGCGCGACGATGAGCGTGCCGACGTCCTGCGCAAGCAGGCAGCCCACGCTCGCGGCGACGTAGATGGCAAGCCCCGCCATCATCGTCGCACGGCGTCCGAACCGGTCGGAGAGCGGGCCGTAGATGAGCTGGCCCACCGCAAGACCAAGGATGTAAAGGCTGATCGTGAGCTGCAGGGAGGCATTGGTTGCCTCCAGCGCCGCGGCGGCGACCGGCAGCGCCGGCACGAAGATGTGCATGGCGAGCGTGCCGCTGAATGTCAGCAGGGTCACGAGCCAGAGGGGGATCCGTGGGGCAGGGGCCTCCGGCGGCCGCCCTGCGGGGCCAGTCATGTCAGTCACGGCAGGGTTTCATCATCACACCCGGGCGCATCGAAGCGTCCGTTGCGCAGGGCTGTGTCGCACCTAGCCGTTCGCCAGCTCGGCCACCGCCGCCGCCAGCACGCGTGTCCCCGCCGCGAGCTGCGCCGGCGTGCTGTATTCGGCCGGGTTGTGGCTGATGCCCTTGCGGCAGGGCACGAAGATCATGCCCGTGGGGCAGACCGGCACCAGGAACTGCGCGTCGTGGAACGCACCGGACGGTAGGCGCATGTGGCCCAGTGCGCTCGCCGCCGCCGCGCGTTCGACCGCGTCCACGACCATGGGCGCGAACTCCACCGGCATGGCCGTGAACCGCTCCTCGACCTCCACCGTGCAGTCGCGCACCGCTGCCTGCACGATGCCCGCGACCGCATCGCCCCGCGCGCGCAGGACGCCTTCGTCCGGATGGCGAAAGTCGATAGTGAATCGGACGAAGTCGGCGACGCTGTTGGAGGTGTTCGGATGCACCTCGATGCGGCCGACGGTGAAACGCAGCACGTCCGGCGGATCGTGCATCAGCGCGTTCAGCGCCGCGATGGCGCGGACCGCATCCTGCACCGCGTCCTTGCGCAGGCCCAGCGGGGCCGTGCCGGCATGCGCGGTTTCGCCCCGCAGCGTCACGGTGAACCAGCGGCTGCCCTGGATGCCGGTGACCACGCCGATATCCAGATCGGCGGCCTCCAGGCGCGGCCCCTGCTCGATATGCGCTTCCACGTAGGCGAAGGGCTTCCCGCCCAGCGGGCGTTGCGTCAGGTCGGCCTCGGCCGCGCGGTGTTCCGCCAGCGCGGCCGCGAACGTCACGCCCTCGGGGTCCGTCACCAGGAAGAAGTCCTCCGGCGTCTTCAGCCCCGCATACGACATGCTGCCCATGCAGCCCGGCGCGAATCGCCCGCCTTCCTCGTTGGTCCAGGCCACCACCTCGATCGGCCGCTTCGTCTGCGTGCCGGTCTCATGCAGGGCGGCCAGCACCTCCAGCCCCGCCATCACGCCATAGATGCCGTCGAAGCGGCCGCCATTGGGCTGGGTGTCCATATGGCTGCCGGTCAGCACCGGGGCGAGGGAGGGGGCGCTGCCCTCCCGGCGCAGGAACAGGTTGCCGATCGGATCGACCGACACGGCGGCCCCGGCACGTTCGGCGCGAGCGATCAGCTCCCGCCGCGCCTGACGGTCGAGCGCGGTCAGACAGGCCCGGTTCACCCCGTCGCCCGGGATCGCGCCAATCCGGGCCATGTCCATCAGCGACTCCCACAGCCGCGCCTCGTTGACCGCGGCGGCGAGGCCGCTGGCTCCACTCTGCATGCCGTTTCTCCTGACGGCCGCATCAAGGAACCGGGGGGCGGCCGCGTCAACGCCGCTGCGGGCTGCCGGAAGGGATGATCCGCAGCCCGGGTGCCGTGGCGCGGCCTTCCAGGATCGCCGCGATCTGGACCCGGTCGCCACCCCCGATAACCAGCGTCGCCGGGTCGGCATCGGCCACCCGGGTTCCTTCCGGCGCCTCGATCCGGGCGACGTGGCGCGGATCACCCAAGCCCGGCTCCGGATCGCCCTCGATCTTCGCGGCCGGATCCTCGGCCCGCTGCTGCACGGGCACGAGGCTCCAACGCACGCCGTCCGGCGCGTCGTAGGCGTACAGGTCAAGCTCCATGCGGCGACAACGCCGCACGGAGCGGCGCGTTGCCTCCGCCGGGCCGGTTCAGAGATTGATCTGGCTGTTGCCGAGAACCGACTTGTAGCGCGCGACCTCCAGCACCAGGAAGTCGGCGAAGTCGCGTCCCTGCCGCGTGGTGACCAGCATGCTCGAATTGCTGAGCATCTGTGCCACGGACGGGACCGCAAGCGCCTTCATCGTCGCCGCGGCGATCTTTTCCGTGATGTCCGACGGCAGTCCCGCCGGTCCGAACAGCCCGACCCAGCTCATCGCGTCGAGGTCGCCGTAGCCCTGCTCCTGCAGCGTCGGCATGTCGGGAAAGCGCGGGATGCGCTTGAGCGTGCCCGCCGCCAGGGGACGCAGCTTGCCGGCGTCGATATACGGACCGACCGAGCCGACCCCTTCGATGATCATGTCGATACGTCCGGCGATCACATCGGCGATCGCCGGCGTCGAGCCGCGATAGGGCACGTGCGTCAGCTCGATCCCGGCGGCGCGGGCGAACATCTCCGCCGCGATGTGATGCAGCGCCCCGATCCCGGCGGAGGCATAGGTGAGCTTGCCCGGCGCCGCCTTCGCGGCGGCGACCAGGTCGGCGGTGCTGTGGAAAGGGGATGTCGCCGGCACGGACAGCATGTGCGGGTGGGACGCGATCTGGATGATCGGCGTCAGGTCGCGGACCGGGTCGTAGGGCAGGTTGGCGTAGAGCGCGGCGGCGACCGCGTTCGGGCTCGAATGGCCCATCAGCAGCGTGTACCCGTCCGGTGCGGCCTTGGAGGTCGCGTCGGCCGCGATGGTGCCGGCCGCGCCGGACCGGTTCTCCACGACGAAGGTCTGGCCGAAGCCGGTGGTGAACTGCTCGGCCATCGCCCGCGCGACGATGTCCACGAAGCCGCCCGGCGTGAAGCCGACCAGCAAGCGCACGTTCCGTTGCGGCCATTCCTGGCTGGCGTGCGCCGCCCCCGCGGCGGCGGTCGCAGCCAGTGCGCCCAGCAGTGTCCGTCTCAGCATCAGGAGGCCCCCTTGTCGCCATTCGGCGTGTTTCCCGGTCGCCGGCACATGGCGCGGCGCGGCAGTGAGTGTCAAACCAGGGGCGGGCGTCTGCCCCGACCGGGACGCATCTTTTCTTCAAGCGCGGCCGGGGGCATGTCGGTACGGACAAGGAGCACCCCATGCGCTTCGATTTCGATCTTTTCGTCATTGGCGGCGGGTCCGCGGGCGTCCGCTGCGCCCGGATCGCCGCGACCCATGGCGCGCGCGTCGGCATCGCCGAGGAGCGGTTCTGGGGCGGCACCTGCGTCAATGTCGGCTGCGTGCCCAAGAAGCTGATGGTCCAGGCCGCGGAATACGGCGCCTGGGCCGAGGACGCGGTCGGATTCGGCTGGGACATCACCAGGGGCGGCCATGACTGGGCGGGCTTCCTGGCCCGCAAGGACACGGAGATCACCCGCCTCGCCGGGATCTACCGCCGCCTGCTGGATGGCGCCGGGGCCACGATCTTCGACGCCCGCGCCCGGCTGGTCGATGCCCACACGATCGAGGTAGGCGGCGAGCGCAAGACCGCCGAACGGATCGTGGTCGCCGTGGGCGGCCGGCCGGAACGCCCCGCCATCCCCGGCGCGGAGCTCGGCATCATCAGCGACGATGCCTTCTACCTGCCGGAGATGCCGAAGCGGATCGCGATCGTCGGCGGCGGCTATATCGGGGTGGAGTTCGCCGGCATCTTCGCCGGGCTCGGCGCCGCCGTGGAACTGGTCTACCGCCAGCCCCTGCCGCTGCGCGGCTTCGACGCCGATCTGCGCACCGGCCTGGCCGAGGCGCTCGTGGCGCAGGGCATCTCGCTGCGGCCCGATTCCACGCCGACGCGGCTGGTGAAGGGCGAGGGCGGCCTGCGACTGCACCTGTCCACGAATTTCTCGATCGAGACCGACTGCGTGTTCTTCGCCACCGGCCGCGTGCCCAACACGGCCGGGCTGGGGCTGGAACAGGCGGGCGTCACGCTCAAGCCGAACGGGGCGATCGTGGTGGACGAGGACAAGCGGACCTCCGTACCGCACATCTTCGCCATCGGCGACGTCACCGACCGCATCAACCTGACACCCATGGCCACGGCGGAGGGGCACGCGCTGGCCGACACGCTGTTCGGCAACCGCCCCCGCCGGCCGGGCTACGACAACGTGCCGACCGCCGTGTTCAGCACGCCGCCCATCGGCACGGTGGGGCTGACCGAGGAGGAGGCGGCCCGCCAGGGGCCGGCCGACATCTACGTCACCCGCTTCACGCCGATGCGCCACACCCTGACAGGACGGCAACGGCGGACGCTGATGAAGCTGGTCGTCTGCCAGCGCACCCAGCGCGTGCTGGGCGCCCATATGCTGGGCGAGGACGCGCCCGAGATCATCCAGGGCCTCGCCATCGCCATGAACGCGGGCGCGACCAAGGCGGACTTCGACCGGACGATCGGCGTGCATCCTTCCGCGGCGGAGGAATTTGTCACGCTCCGGACGCGCACCCGGGTTGCGGGTGAACTCGCGGCGGCGGAGTAGCCAGCACGGTGCCGTATGTGGATAACTGGCGTCCCGATGGAGGGAACGAAACGATGACCGCGCGACCCTGGACCCCGGACTCCTGGCGTTCCAAGCCGATCCGGCAGGTTCCGGCCTATCCCGACCCCGCGAAACTCGAAGCGGTCGAAAGGAAGCTGCGCGGCTTTCCTACCCTCGTTTTTGCGGGGGAGGCCGACCGGCTGCGCGCCCATCTGGCCGCCGCCTGCGAAGGCAAGGCGTTCGTCCTGCAGGGCGGCGACTGCGCCGAGAGCTTCGCCGACTTCAACGCCAACGTCATCCGCGACAACCTGCGCGTGCTGTTGCAGATGGCGGTAGTGCTGACCTTCGGCGCGGCGCTGCCGGTGGTGAAGATCGGCCGCACCGCCGGCCAGTTCGCCAAGCCGCGGTCGTCCGACACCGAGACCATCGGCGGCGAGACCCTGCCGAGCTACCGCGGCGACATCATCAACGGCCCGGAATTCACCGCCGAGGCGCGCGTGCCCGATCCGGCCCGGATGGAATTTGCCTACATGCAGTCGGCCAGCACGCTGAACCTGCAGCGCGCCTTCACCACCGGCGGCTATGCCGACCTGCACGAGGTGCACCGCTGGAACCTGGGCTTCGTGGCCCGGTCCCCGCTGGCCGACCGCTACCGCGACCTTGCCCACCGGATCGACGAGACGCTCGCCTTCATGGCCGCCTGCGGCGTGACCAGCGAGACCGCGCCCGCGATCCGGGAGACCGAGTTCTACACCAGCCACGAAGCGCTGCTGCTGCCCTACGAGCAGGCGCTGACCCGCGAACCGTCCACCCATCCGGGCAAATGGTACGCGACCAGCGGCCATTTCCTGTGGATCGGCGACCGCACCCGTCAGCCCGACCATGCGCATGTCGAGTTCCTGCGCGGGGTCAAGAACCCGATCGGCATGAAGGTCGGCCCGAGCATGGACGCCGATGAGATGGTCCGGCTGACCGAGATCCTGAACCCGGAGAACCGGCCTGGCCGCATCACCCTCATCAGCCGCATGGGGGCGGACAAGGTGGAGGCCGCGCTGCCGCCGCTGATCCGCGCCATCGAGAAGGCCGGCCGCAAGGTGGTCTGGCTGTGCGACCCGATGCACGGCAACACGATCAGCACCGCCGCCAAGGTCAAGACGCGCAGCTTCGATGCCATCCTCCAGGAAGTGCGCCGCTTCTTCGATATCCACCAGGCGGAGGGCACCTGGGCCGGCGGCGTCCATGTCGAGATGACGGGTCAGAACGTCACCGAATGTGTGGGCGGTGCTCACCGGTTGACGGAAGCTGATCTTTCAGGGCGTTACGAGACATTCTGCGATCCGCGCCTGAACGCGGAGCAGTCGCTCGAACTCGCCTTCCTCGTGGCCGAGGAGCTCAAGGAACGCCGGCTGGCCCCGGCTGCGCGCGCGGCGGTCGCGGCGCAGTAGTGCCATGCCCGACGACCAGGCGCGCCTGATCGCCGAGGACATCGGCGCGCGGACGGACAGCTACTTCAACCGGACGCGCGCCATCGTCGAGCGCTTCGGCGATCGCCGCGTCACCTACGCGGTGTTCCTGCGCCGGCCGGTGATGTCCGCGCCGCGGCTGATGATCGACTGGCTGGTCGCGGTGGCCGACGCCCGGCGCATGCAGATCGAGATCGACCTGCGCCAGCCCGAGGGGCAGTGGGTCGGGGCGGGCGAGCCGATCGCCTATGTCAGCGGCTCGTTCCTCCAGCTCGCGGACCTGGAGACGATCCTGCTCCAGAAGCTCGGCCCCGCCTGCGTGGCCGCGCACAACGCCTATCGCATGTGCCGGGTGCTGCCCCAGGTCGGCTTCCTGGCCATGGAGGCGCGGCACTGCGCGGGCGCCGAAATGCAGGAGATGATGGCCTATGCCGCCTCGGTCGGTTCGGCCGCCGCGCAGCGGGAAGGGGCGATAGGTTTCGTCGGCACCGCGACCGACTACACCGCGCACTGGTTCGGGGAAGCGGTGGGGCGCGGCACCATGCCGCACGCCCTGATCGGCTATGCCGGATCGACCGTGCGCGCGGCGGAGATGTTCCGCGAGACCTTCCCCGACGAGCCGCTGACCGTGCTGACCGACTATTTCGGCCGGGAGGTCACGGACGGGCTGGAGGTGTGCCGCCGCTTCCCGGACCTCGCGGCGTCGGGCCAGCTTTCGGTGCGGCTCGACACGCATGGCGGCCGGTTCTTGGAAGGGCTTGATCCTGCGGAGAGTTATGCCGTCCTGGAGCGGCACGTGCCGGGTGCGATCCGCCGCTACCGCAGCAATGACGAGCTGCGCTACCTGGTCGGCACCGGCGTCTCCGCGGCGGCGATCTGGCGCATGCGGGAGGTGTTCGACCAGGAAGGCTTCCCGCAGGTGAAGATCGTCGTGTCCTCGGGATTCGGCGTCGAAAAGTGCCAGGTGATGGCCGATGCCAACGCGCCGATCGACGTGATCGGCACCGGTTCCTTCCTGCCCGATCTGTGGAGCGAGACCTACGCCACGGCGGACATCGTGGAGTATGACGGCGTGCCCATGGTGAAGGTCGGCCGCGAGTTCCTGCTGCGGAAGAACGAGGCGCGGCAGTCGTCGAACGGCGCCTGACGCACAGAAGACGCTGACCGCGCCCGCGTTGACCCGGACCGACCCCCTCCATAGCTTCAGCTTATGAGCGACACGCTCCGCATCGCCCTCGCGCAGATCAACCCGCATCTCGGCAACGTCGACCGTAACGTCGCGCGCATCCGCCGCGCCCGTGCCGAGGGCGCGGCGCTGGGGGCGGACCTCGTGGTCACGCCCGAGTTCTCCATCGGCGGCTACCCGCCGGAGGATCTCGTGCGCAAGCCGGCCTTCGTGGACGCCTGCACGGCTGCCATCGCCGACCTGGCCGCCGAGACCGCGGATGGCGGGCCGGGGCTGGTCGTGGGCGGGCCGTGGTCGGACGGGGAGCGCCTGTTCAACGCCGCCTACCTGCTCGAAGGCGGGCGCATCCTGGCCCGCCGCGCCAAGCACGAGCTGCCGAATTACGGCGTGTTCGACGAAAAGCGCGTCTTCGACATCGGCCCGCATCCCGGCCCGGTTCCTTTCCGTGGCTTCCGGCTGGGCCTGATGGTCTGCGAGGACTGGTGGTTCCCCGGCGTGTCCGAGACGCTGGCCGAGAGCGGCGCCGAGATGCTGCTGTCCATCAACGGCTCGCCCTTCGAGGCGGAGAAGCACGACCGCCAGCGCCTGCCGCTCGCGGTGGCGCGCGTGGTCGAAACCGGATTGCCCTTCGTTTTCCTCGCCCAGGTCTGCGGCCAGGACGAACTGGTGTTCGAAGGCGCGTCCTTCGTGCTCAACCCCGACCGCTCGCTCGCCGCCATGCTGCCGATGTTCGAGGAAGCGGTCGCGCTGACCGAATGGCGGCGGGAAGGGGACCGACTGGTCTGCGCGCCGCAGCCTCTGCCGCCGATCCCGTCGCGGCTGGAGCAGATCTACCGGGCGATGATGCTCGGTCTGCGCGACTACGTGGACAAGAACGGCTTCCCCGGCGTGGTGCTCGGCCTGTCCGGCGGTATCGATTCGGCGATCTCGGCCGCGGTGGCCGCCGACGCGCTGGGGCCGGACCGGGTGCGGGCGGTGATGATGCCGTCGCCCTATACCAGCGCGGAAAGCCTTGAGGATGCGGCCGAATGCGCGCGGATGCTGGGCATCCGCTACGATACGATCGGCATCGGCCCGGCCATGGAGGCGTTCGGCGGCATGCTCGCCCCCGCCTTCGGCAACCGTCCGCCCGACATCACCGAGGAGAACCTCCAGTCCCGCATCCGCGGCGTGACGCTGATGGCGCTGTCCAACAAGTTCGGACACATGCTGCTGACCACCGGCAACAAGAGCGAGATGAGCACCGGCTACGCCACGCTCTATGGCGACATGTGCGGCGGGTACTCGGTGCTGAAGGACGTGTACAAGACCACGGTCTTCGACCTGTCGCGCTGGCGCAACGCGCATGTGCCCAGGGATGCGCTGGGGCCGGGCGGGCCCGTGATGCCCGACCGTGTCATCACCAAGCCGCCTTCCGCCGAACTCAAGCCCGACCAGACGGACCAGGATACGCTGCCGCCCTACGAGACGCTGGATGCGATCCTGGAAGGGCTGATCGAAGGCGAACACAGCGTGGACGATATGGTCGCCCAAGGCTTCGACCGGCCGACCGTGCTGCGCGTGTGGAAGATGCTCGACCGGGCCGAATACAAGCGCCGGCAGGCCCCGCCCGGCGTGAAGATCACGGCCCGCGCCTTCGGACGGGACCGGCGCTATCCGATCACCAACGGCTTCACCGCGCTGGTGCGGTAGGAAAGCCGTTCGGGGCCGGGTTGTGTCGCCCGCAACCGCGGTGCGACGCGAATGCGCTTGAGCATTTCGCGTTCGGTGCTAAATGGCCCTGTGACCTGCTGCAGGTCTCATCTGCTGGTTGGGGAGGACGCCATGTCTCACGACGCCCTCTTCCAATTGGGGATGGGCCCAGTCCGACTGGAAGCTCCCCAAACGGAAGATTCCTTTGCCCTGCGTGGCCTGCGAAGGCCCGTGAGGACATTGAACGGACGCTGGCCCCGCGCTTCGAGCGCATAGCGGCCTCCGCCTGATCATCGGTGCGTGCCCGAAGGTGCCGTCAGGCGCCGCCTCGGGCATTGGCGCGTGCATCGCGACAGAGGCGCTTCCAACGGCGGTGCGAGATCCGCCGTAGTCAGGACGAGCAGTAACGCATTGAATATCCAGACCCCTTACTACCTGATCGACAAGACTGCGCTTCTGCGGAACCTGCGGACGGTCCGGCGCGTCCGCGAGCAGTCCGGCGCGAAGGTGCTGCTGGCGCTCAAGTGCTTCGCGACGTGGTCGGTGTTCGACCTCATGCGCGAATACATGGACGGCACGACCTCGTCCTCGCTGTACGAGGTGCGGCTGGGCCGCGAGAAGTTCGGCGGCGAGACCCATGCCTACAGCGTCGCCTACGCCGACGACGAGATCGATGCGGTGGTCGCGAACGCCGACAAGATCATCTTCAATTCTATCGGACAGCTCGGCCGCTTCGCCGATCGGACAGGGACGCTGGCCAGGGGGCTGCGGATCAATCCGGGGGTCAGTTCCTCCGGCTTCGATCTCGCGGATCCGGCCCGGCCGTTCAGCCGGCTCGGCGAGGCGGATTCCGCGAAGATCGCCGCGGTCATCGACCGTGTCGATGGCTTCATGATCCACAACAACTGCGAGAACGCTGATTTCGAACTGTTTTCCACGTTGCTCGACCGGATCGAGGCGCGGTTCGGCGAACTGCTGTCGCAGGTCGAGTGGGTCAGCCTGGGCGGCGGCATCCATTTCACGGGCGAGGGTTACCCGCTCGATGCGTTCTGCGCCCGCCTGAAGGCGTTCGCGCATCGGTTCGGCGTGCAGGTCTATCTTGAGCCCGGTGAGGCAGCGGTCACGAAGAGCACGACGCTTGAGGTGACGGTGCTCGACACGCTGTTCAACGGCAAGCACCTCGCCATCGTCGATAGTTCGATCGAGGCGCACATGCTGGATCTGCTGATCTACCGGCAGAACGCGAAGGTCGCGCCCGATGCCGGCCCCCACAGCTACATGGTCTGCGGAAAGTCGTGCCTGGCCGGGGACATCTTCGGCGAGTTCCGGTTCGGCCAGGAACTGCGGCCCGGCGACCGGATCTCGATCCAGGACGCGGCGGGCTACACGATGGTGAAGAAGAACTGGTTCAACGGCGTGCGGATGCCGTCGATCGTCCTGCGTGAGCAGGACGGCAGCCTGAAGCTGATCCGCGAATTCTCCTTCGAGGACTACCTGACGAGCCTGTCCTGAGGCTCCCCCCTTTCACGGAACCGAACGGAGGTTCAGACGAGATGAAGAAGAATGTCCTGATCATCGGCGCAGGCGGTGTCAGCCAGGTGGTCGCCCACAAATGCGCGCAGCACAACGACGTGCTGGGGGATATCCATATCGCGTCGCGAACGCTCGCCAAGTGCGAGGCGATCGTCCGGTCGGTCCGCGAGAAGGGCAGCCTGAAGACCGAAGGCAAGCTCGTCGCGCACGCGCTCGATGCGCTCGATATCGCGGCGACGTCCGCGCTCATCCGCAGCACCGGAAGCCGGATCGTGATCAATGTCGGATCGGCCTTCCTGAACATGTCGGTTCTGTCGGCCTGCCTCGCCACCGGCGCGGCCTATATCGACACGGCCATCCACGAGGACCCGCGCAAGATCTGCGAGACCCCGCCGTGGTACGGCAACTACGAATGGAAGCGGCGCGCGGAGTGCGAGAAGGCCGGCGTGACCGCGATCCTCGGCGCCGGCTTTGATCCGGGCGTGGTCAATGCCTATGCGCGGCTGGCCAAGGACGAGTATTTCGACCGCATCGATTCCATCGACATCGTCGATGTGAACGCGGGCGAGCACGGCCGCTACTTCGCCACCAACTTCGACCCGGAGATCAACTTCCGCGAGTTCACCGGGCAGGTCTGGTCCTGGCAGAACAACAAGTGGACATCGAACAAGATGTTCGAGGTCCGCAGGGACTGGGACCTGCCCGTGGTCGGGACGCGGACGACCTACATGACCGGGCATGACGAGATCCATTCGCTGTCGAAAAATCTCGGCGTGCCGGACATCCGCTTCTGGATGGGCTTCGGCGAGCGTTACATCAACGTCTTCACCGTCCTGAAGACCCTCGGCCTGCTGTCGGAGCAGCCGATCCGCACTGCGGAAGGGCAGGAGGTCGTCCCCCTCAAGGTGGTTAAGGCGGTGCTGCCCGACCCGTCCTCGCTTGCGCCGGATTACAAGGGCAAGACCTGCATCGGCGACGTGGTGAAGGGCACCAGGAACGGCGAGGCGCGGGAGGTCTTCATCTACAACGTCTCCGATCACGAGGCGGCCTATCGCGAGGTCGGCAGCCAGGCCATCTCCTACACGGCGGGCCTGCCGCCCGTGGCGGCCGCCATGCTGATCGCGCAGGGGACATGGGATGTCCGCACCATGGCCAATATCGAGGAACTGCCGCCGCAGCCGTTCCTCGGGCTGCTCAACCGCATGGGCCTGCCGACCCGCATCCGGGACGAGCGCGGCGACCGTGCGCTGACGTTCGAAGCGGTGAGCGCCACGGCTTCGGCGCCCGAACCGGTCAGCGCATAGGCGAGGGGCCGGGCGCCGCCGCCGCGGCGGTGTCCGGCTTCGCTTCACCCGCATTGCGGGCCGCCATGCGCCGGCCGCAGATGTAGCCCCAGGTCATGTACGGCCCGATCGTCGTGCCGGTGCCGACATTGCGGGTGCCGATCGGGTTCGCCATCGCGCCGCCGGCGCAGAACAGGCCGGGGATGACGCTGCCATCCGGCCGCAGCACCTCGCCATGCGCGTTGGTCCGCGCCCCGCCCTTGGTGCCGAGGATGGCGCGGTTGAAGGGCATGGCGAGGTAAGGCGGGCGGAAGATCGGCGTGATGCCGGCGCGGCGGCGCTTGTCGGCGGGCTTCTCGTCGCGCCGCGCCGGCCGGCCGAACTCGGCGTCGTGCTGCGCCTCGGCGGCGGCGTTGAAGCGGGCGACGGACTCGGCCAGCGCGCCCGCCGGAAGCCCGGTCAGCGCGGCGAGATCTGGGAGCGTGCCGGCGCGGCGCAGCCAGGCGGGATCGTCCTTCGCGGCCCAGCGCACCAGCGGCATCGCCTCCAGCATCCCGGCATCGCTGATGATCCAGGCGGGCAGGTGGACCGGCGCGCCCGTGGCGTCGCGCGCGTCCAGCGCCTCCCCGATGTTGAAGGTGAGTTCGTTGACGAAGCGCCGCCCGTGCCGGTTGACCAGTATCGCATTGGGTTCGGTGTGGAAGGGGACCGGCATGGCCAGCAGGCGGCCCTGGTGTCGCTTGGGGATCGAGGGCGTCAGCGTCGCCTGGTCCATGTGCGCGAGCTGCGCACCGGCCGCAGCGGCCATGCGCTGGCCATCGCCGGTATTGCCGGCCGGGCTGCCGAGGTAATCGACGGGGCCGGGGAAATACTCCGCCAGCATCGCCGCATCCCATTCGAAGCCGCCGGTGGCGATCAACACGCCCCTTGCCGCGTGCCATGCCTGCTGGGTGCCGTTCTGCACGACCGTGGCGCCGTTCACCGCGCCGCCCGGATCGGTCAGCAGCGTCATCGCCTGCGCATCCGTCTCGATGCGGCAGCCGGCGTCGAGGCAGCCGCGCAGCAGGCCGATGATGAGCGCCGTGCCCTTGCCGCGCTCGCCCGTGAGCAGGCGCCCGATCACGCGTGGCAGCAACGCGGCGGTGGTGCGGACCGGGTGATGGTAGAGGTCGGTCTCGACCGCCTCGTGATAGGTGAACAGGTCGGGGATGGTGGAGCGGCAGATGCGCCGCGCGAACGGTCCCGCAAGCGACCGGCGCAGCGGCAATGGTGAAAGCATCCGGCCGCGCGGCCTGGCGCCGGGCAGGGTGCGCAGCGGATCGGGTTCCGGCGTGAGGCGGAAGCGGAGCGGCGTGTGCGCCTCGACGAAATCCAGCATCTCGGGCGCCGTGGCGACGAAGGCCTGCCATAGCGCATCCTCGGTCGCCGCCCATCCGTCCGGGGCCGCGGCGCGGATATAGGCCAGGGCGTCGGCCGCGCTGTCGGCGATGCCGGCCTCCCGCGCCTGCCGGCTGGCGGGGATCCAGGTGCCCGCGCCGGACATGGCGCTGGTGCCGCCCACCGCATCCGCTTTCTCCAGCACGGTCACGCGCAGCCCGGCGCGGGCGGCGACGAGGGCGGCGGTCAGTCCCGCGCAGCCGGAGCCGAGGACGAGGACATCGGTCTGCCTGTCCTCACTCATCCAGCCCCACTTTCCCGCGCCCATGCTTGGTGCGGGCGCGGGCGGCCTTGCCTTCCAGCCGCCGTTTCTTCGAGGCGAGCGTGGGCCGCGTCGCGCGCCGGGGCTTCGGCGGCTCGGCCGCGGCCGCGATCAGCGCGACCAGCCGGGCGAGGGCGTCCGCCCGGTTGCGCTCCTGCGTGCGGTGGCGCTGGGCAGTCAGCACCAGCACGCCATCCTGGGTCAGCCGCCGCCCGGCGCGCGCGACCAGCCGCGCGCGCACGGCATCGGGCAGGGACGGGGAGTTACGCACGTCGAAGCGCAGTTCCACGGCGGTCGAGACCTTGTTGACGTTCTGCCCGCCGGGGCCGGAGGCGCGGATGAAGCGCTCCGTGATCTCGCCTTCGTCCAGGACGATGCCGGGGGCGACGCGGATCGCGCCGGTCCGCGCGGGGATTGGATCGTCCATGAGATCGGCCTTTCTCTGCCTCGCCCGATAGAGGTCGCGCCGCACCGCTTCAAGGATCGCCGCAGCCGTCCTACAAGCGCCGCCCCATGGCCCCGCCGCCTCTTCTGCTGCTCCAGGATATCCGCCTCACCTTCGGCACGAACCCGCTGCTCGATGGGGCGACGCTGTCCGTCGCGCCGGGGGAGCGGCTGGCGCTGGTGGGCCGCAACGGGTCGGGCAAGTCCACACTGCTCAAGGTGGCGGCCGGGCTGATCGATCCGCAAGGCGGCACGCGCTTCTTCCAGCCGGGCACGACCGTCCGTTATCTCCCGCAGGAGCCTGATCTTGCAGGATTCGAGACGACGCTGGCCTTCGTCGAGGCGGGGCTTGGCCCGGGGGACGATCCCTACCGCGCCCGGTATCTGCTGGAGCGGCTGGACCTGACCGGGGAGGAGGCGCCGGCCGCGCTTTCGGGCGGCGAGGCACGCCGGGCCGCGCTTGCGCGCACCCTGGCGCCGTCGCCGGACATCCTGCTGCTGGACGAGCCGACCAACCATCTCGATCTGCCCGCCATCGCCTGGCTGGAGGAGGAGATCGCCTCGCTGCGCTCCGCCCTGGTGCTGATCAGCCATGACCGGCGGTTCCTGGAGCGGCTGTCGCGGTCCATGGTCTGGCTCGACCGCGGCCGTACGCGCCGGCTCGACCAGGGCTTCGCCGCATTCGAATCCTGGCGCGACACGGTGCTGGAGCAGGAGGAGACCGAGGCCCACAAGCTCGGCCGACAGATCGCGCGGGAGGAAGACTGGCTGCGCTACGGCGTGACCGCGCGGCGCAAGCGCAACATGCGCCGCGTGGGCGAGCTCCAGGCATTGCGCGAGCGACACCGCAGCCGCGTGACCGCGCCCGGCACCGCGAAGCTGGTGGCGACCGAGGGCGAAGGCTCCGGCACGCTGGTCGCGGCGGCGGAGGCCATCTCCAAGTCCTTCGGCGATGTGCCGGTGGTGCGCGACTTCTCCACCCGCATCCTGCGCGGCGACCGGGTGGGGCTGGTCGGGCCCAACGGGGCGGGCAAGACCACGCTGCTGCGCATGCTGACTGGCGACCTGCCGCCGGATTCCGGCAAGGTGACGCTCGGCACCAACCTGCAGACCGTGGTGCTGGACCAGCGCCGCGCGAGCCTCGATCCCGATGCCACGCTCGCGGACACGCTGACGGGCGGCAACGGCGACACGGTGTTCATCGGCGACCGCCGCAAGCACGTGATCGGCTACATGAAGGACTTCCTGTTCGCCCCGGAACAGGCGCGCACCCCCGTCTCCGCCCTGTCGGGGGGCGAGCGCGGGCGGCTGCTGCTGGCGCGCGCGCTGGCCGCGCCCTCCAACCTGCTGGTGCTGGACGAGCCGACCAACGACCTGGACCTGGAGACGCTCGACCTGCTCCAGGAGATGCTGGCCGACTATGCCGGCACGGTGATCGTGGTCAGCCACGACCGCGACTTCCTCGACCGGGTCGCGACCTCGGTGATCGTGGCGGAGGGGGAGGGGGGCTGGCAGGAATATGCCGGCGGCTACAGCGACATGGTCGCCCAGCGCGGCCGGGGCGTGGAGGCGAAGCAGGCGCCGCGCCCTGGGCGCCCGGCCGCCGCGCCGAAACCGCCGCCCGCCGCGCGGCCCGCCCCGCGCGCGAAGCTCAGCTTCAAGGAGCAGCACGCGCTCAAGACCCTGCCCGGCCGCATCGAAGCCTTGCAGGGGAAGGTCGCGCAATTGCGGGATGCGCTGTCCGACGCCACCTTGTACGCGCGTGACCGCGCCGCCTTTGAACGTCACTCCACCGCGCTCGCGGCCGCGGAGGCCGAGCTGGCCGCGGCCGAGGACGAATGGCTGGCGCTGGAATTGCGCCGCGAGGAACTCGCGGCCGAAGGAGATACCGCATGAGCGACCTGTTCGCCCCCGCGGGCGGCTTCGCCGTCCGCATCATGGACCTGTCCGGCGCCAACGGGTCCGATCCGGTCGAGACCGTGAAGGGATTCGAGACCCTGATGCATGCCAACGCCTTCGCGCGGCGCTACGTGCGCGACAGCATCGAGCGCTGCCGCGCGCCGGGCCTGGGCGCGGAGCAGGTGCTGGAGGCGTGGTTCGCCTATGGCGAGGATGCGGTGGTGGTTGCGGACAGCCAGGGCTGGCGCAGCGCCGCCGAGATCCGCGACTTCGCCGCCCGCCCCTCGGGCAGCGAGGATCGCGACTGGCGGTCGCTCGACCCCCGCCGCCACGGCGATGACGAGGACGACGAGGCTTGAGTCTCTTCCGCTTCGCTCCCAGCCCGACCGGGCTGCTGCATGTCGGCAATGCCCGCATCGCGGTGATGAACGCGCTCGCGGCACGGCATGCGGGCGGAAGGCTGCTGCTGCGCCTGGATGATACCGATACGGCGCGGTCGAGGCCCGAATACGCCCAGGCGATCGAGCAGGATCTCGCCTGGCTCGGCATCGCCTGGGATTCGCTGGTGCGGCAGACCGACCGGTTGCAGCTGTATGCGGCCGCGGCCGAGAAACTGCGCGCCGCCGGCCGGCTCTATCCCTGCTTCGAGAGCGAGGAGGAGCTGAAATACAAGCGCGAGCAGCGCCTCCGCCTCGGTAAGCCGCCGGTCTATGACCGCGGCGCGCTGAAGATGACGGCGGAGCAGCGTGCCAAGGCCGAGGCCAACGGCAAGCGCCCGTACTGGCGCTTCCTGCTGAGCGGCCGCACCGTCGCCTGGCGCGACGCGGTGCTGGGCGCGCGTCACGTGAAGCTGCCGGCGCTGTCCGACCCGGTGCTGGTGCGGGCGGACGGCAGCTTCCTCTACACCTTCACCTCCGTCGTGGATGACATCGATCTCGGCGTCTCCCAGGTGATCCGGGGCGAGGACCATGTCACCAACACCGGCATCCAGATCGACCTGATCGAGGCGCTGGGCGGCGCGGCACCGGGCTTCGGGCATCTGCCGCTGCTGGCCGATGCGGGCGGTGAGAAGCTGTCGAAGCGCATCGGGTCGCTGTCGCTGCGCAGCCTGCGTAACGATGGGATCGAACCGGAGGTGGTGGTGGGCTTCCTGACCGCGCTCGGAACCGGGGAGCCGCCGACGGTCGGCAGCATCGCCTCGCTCGCCCCCGGCTTCGACCTGTCCCGCTACGGCAATTCCTCCGCACGGTTCGATCCGGCGCAGCTTCTCGCGCTCAACCGCCGCCATCTGCACGGATTGCCGTTCGCGGCGGTCCGCGATCGCCTGCCACCGGGCGCGACGGAGGCGTTCTGGAACGCGGTGCGTGGCAATCTCGACCTGCTGTCCGAGGCGCGGGGCTGGTGGGAGGTGGCCAGCGGCACGATCGTCCCGCCGGTCATCGAAGGGGAGGGCGACTATCTGCGCGCGGCGGTCGCGGCCCTGCCGGACGCGCCCTGGGACGCGACCGTGTGGGATCGCTGGATCGAGGCGGTGAAGCAGGCCACCGGCCGCAAGGGCAAGGCGCTGTTCCGGCCGCTGCGCTTAGCGTTGACCGGCGAGGAACACGGGCCGGAACTGCGGGAAATGCTTCCCCTGATCGGCCATGACCGGGCAAGCTTGCGCCTGCGCGTCGCCGCCGGAGTTTGAGAATGTTCCCCCGCTCGTGTAGCTGCCCCCGCGTCTGAACGGCCGGAACCGAACGGTTCCGGAGGGGAAGTCTGACCTGGACACGACGATGGAATTGCGGCTGCACAACACCGCCACCCGCCGGAAGGAGGTCTTCCGGCCGATCGATCCGCAGCATGTGCGCATGTATGTCTGCGGCCCGACGGTCTACGACCTCGCGCATCTGGGCAATGCGCGGCCGGTGATCGTGTTCGACGTGCTCGCCCGGCTGCTGCGGCACGTCTATCCGCGCGTGACCTATGTGCGGAACATCACGGACGTGGACGACAAGATCATCGACCGCGCCAAGGCGAGCGGCGAGCCGATCGACTCCATCACTGCGCGCACCACGGAAGACTTCCATCGCGACATGGCGGCGCTGAACGCGCTGCCGCCGGATATCGAGCCGCGCGCCACCGGCCATATCAGCGAGATGGTGCTGGTGATCCGCAAGCTGATCGAAAGCGGGCACGCCTATGCCGCGCAGGGGCACGCGCTGTTCCGCGTGAAATCCTTCCCCTCCTACGGCGCGCTGTCCGGCCGCAGCCCGGACGAGCTGCTGGCCGGCGCGCGGGTCGAGGTCGCGCCGTACAAATGCGATGCGGGCGATTTCGTGCTGTGGAAGCCATCCACGCCCGACATGCCCGGCTGGGACAGTCCCTGGGGCCGGGGGCGGCCGGGCTGGCATATCGAATGCTCCGCCATGGCCTGGAAGCATCTGGGCGAGAGCTTCGACATCCACGGCGGCGGCGAGGACCTGATCTTCCCGCATCACGAGAACGAACGCGCCCAGAGCTGCTGCGCCTTCCCGACAGGGCTGTTCGCCCGGGTGTGGGTGCATAACGGCATGCTGCGCGTGAACGGCGAGAAGATGTCCAAGAGCCTCGGCAACTTCCGCACCGTGCGGGATATCCTGGCGCACGGCCCCTGGGCGGGGGAGGCGTTCCGGCTGCTGACGCTCAAGACCCATTACCGCGCGGCGCTGGACTATTCTGACGACGCGCTGGACGGCGCGCGCAAGGAGCTAGACCGGTTCCAGCGCGCCATGGGCGATGCCGTCCCGGCGGCGGAGGTGCCCGGATCGGTGCTGGCGGCGCTGGCGGACGACCTGAACACGCCGCTCGCGGTGTCCCACATGCATGCGCTGGCGGATGCGGCCATCGCGGGCGACAGGGCGGCGGCCTCGGGGCTGCGTGCGGCGGCGGACCTGCTGGGCGTGGCCTGGACCCCGGCCGAGGCGTGGTTCCGCGGCGACGTGGGCGACGTCACGCAGATCGAGGAAGCCATCGCCGCCCGACTCGCCGCCCGCAAGGCGCGGGACTTCGCGGAGGCCGACCGCATCCGCGCCGACCTGCTCGCCCGCGGCATCGTGCTGGAGGACGGCCCCTCCGGCACGACTTGGCGAAAGGCGTCCTGAGCCAGGGCGCTATCGCCCGCCGGCGATGTAGAGCGTGCTGCCGGTGATGTGCGACGCGCCGTCGGACAGCAGGTAGAGGATCGGGTCCGCGACCTCCTCCGGCGTAGCGAGGGCGCCGAGCGGGACGAGGCTGGCCATCGCCGCCATTTCGGTCTGCCCACCGGCCAGATAGCTGAGCATGTCGGTCGCGGTCAGGCCCGGCCCCACGGCGTTCACGCGGATGCCGAGCGGCGCCAGCTCCCGCCCCAGGCCGATCACCGCCGTTACCAGCGCGCCCTTGCTCGCGGCATAGACCACGTTGCCGACGATGCCGCCGGTCCGCGCGGCGACCGAGGCCAGCGCCACGAAGGACCGCTTCGGGCCGGGATGCGCGGCGGCGACACGCGCGAACGCGCCGGCGGCCAGCAATGTGCCGGTCACGTTGACGGCCATCACGCGGTTCAGGTCGGCCTCGGTCTGCTCGGCGGTGGCCTTGACCGGCCCGGTGATCCCGGCCGAGGCGACCACCGCGTCCGCTGGGCCGAAACGGGCCTCGCAGGCCGCGAACAGTGCCGTGGTCCCGGCCTCCGTCGCCGCATCGGCCTGCACGGCCAGCGCGCCGGTCCGTTCGGCGAGTGCGGCCGCCTCGGCCTGGGCGCTCGCCCAGGAAAAGCACACGTTCCAGCCGCGCGCGGCGGCCATGGCCACCACAGCGGCACCGATGCCGCGGCTGCCGCCGGTGACGATCAGGGTTCGGGACATGCCCCATGCTGGCATGTCGCACCGTTCCGGCAAGACCGGCCGTTGCGGAGCCGCCCGAGGTAGGGTAGGTGCCCCGGCTCACGTTCCAAGGCCGGCGGCCGCGGGCGTGGTGGAATTGGTAGACACGCCGGATTTAGGTTCCGGTGGCGCAAGCCGTGGGGGTTCAAGTCCCTCCGCCCGCACCACTCCGCCCCGTGTCCCGCCGGTTGGCCAGAGGGATTTCCGCGCCAGATGCAGGTTACCGAGACGCTCTCCGAAGGGCTCAAGCGCGCTTACACCGTCGTCGTTCCGGCGGCCGATATCGAGGGCAAGCGCGCCGCGCGGCTGGCCGAACTCGGCAAGACGCTGCGCCTGCCCGGCTTCCGCCCGGGCAAGGTGCCGATGCCGGTGGTGAAAAGCCGCTACGGCACCGCCGTCCAGGCCGAGGTGCTGGAGCAGTCCGTGAACGACGCGACCCGCCAGGTGCTCGCCGACCGCGGCCTGAAGCCCGCCACCCAGCCCAAGGTGGACGTGGTCAGCCTGGATGACGGCAAGGACCTGGAATTCAAGGTCGAGGTCGAGCTGCTGCCGGAGATCCCGATGCCGGATTTCGGCGGCATCTCCCTGACCCGGCTCAAGGCCGAGCCCTCCGAGGAGGCGCTGACCCGCGCGCTGGACGCGATCGCCGCCCGTGCCCGTGAGCTGGTGGACGTGCCCGAGGCGCGTCCGGCCGAGAAGGGCGAGGTCCTGACCGTTGATTTTGTGGGAAAGATCGACGGCACGCCGTTCGCCGGCGGTGCCGCGCAGGATATCGATGTCGAGGTCGCGGGCGCCGGTTTCATCCCGGGCTTCACCGAGCAGCTTGAGGGCCTGTCGCCGGGCGAAAGCCGCACGATCGAGGTCACGTTCCCGGCCGAATACGGCAATGCCGAGGTCGCCGGGAAGGCCGCGACCTTCGACATCACCGCTAAGGCGCTGAAGCGCCCGGTGCTGCCCGCGATCGACGATGCGCTGGCCGCCAAGATCGGCTTCGAGAATCTCGCCGCCCTGCGCGAGGCCGTCACCCAGCAGATGCAGCGCGAATACGACCAGCTTTCCCGGCTGAAGCTGAAGCGCGCCCTGCTCGACGCGCTGGCCGAGCGTGCGGCCTTCGAGGCGCCGGCGGGCATGGTGGAGGCCGAGTTCGGTGCCATCTGGCAGCGCGTGGAGGCCGACCTCAAGGCCGGCCAGCTCGATGCCGACGACGCGGGCAAGGACGAGGATACGCTCAAGCGCGAGTACCGTGCCATCGCGGAGCGGCGGGTGAAGCTTGGCCTGCTGCTGTCCGAGATCGGCAGCGCCAACAACATCGCTGTCTCCAACGACGAGATGATCCGCGCCATGCGCGCCGAGGCCGGCCGTTATCCGGGCCAGGAGCAGCAGGTGATGGAGTTCTTCCGCAAGAATCCCCAGGCCGCCGAGGGGCTGCGGGCGCCGATCTTCGAGGACAAGGTGGTCGATTTCGTCGTCGAGCTTGCCAAGGTCGAGGACAAGGCCGTCACTGCCGAGGAGCTTGCCGCCGAGTCGGACGCTCCTGCCGCAGCGTGACGCGGGCGGGGGCGTTGGAACCTTGGCGGTTGCTCCCTAGATGATTGCCTCGCGGGCATCTTCCCGCGCAGGCCGATGAAGGACGAGGCATGACGATCCGCGACCGCGACCCTGCGGAGATCTACAGCAACGCGCTGGTCCCGATGGTGGTCGAGCAGACCGCCCGGGGCGAGCGCGCCTTCGACATCTACTCGCGGCTGCTCAAGGAGCGCATCATCTTCCTGACCGGCCCGGTCCACGACCAGGTCGCATCACTGATCTGCGCGCAGCTCCTGTTCCTGGAGAGCGAGAATCCGAACAAGGACATCGCCTTCTACATCAACTCCCCGGGCGGGGTGGTGACGGCGGGGATGTCGATCTACGACACGATGCAATATATCCGCAGCCCGGTCAGCACGGTCTGTATCGGCCAGGCGGCCTCCATGGGCAGTCTGCTGCTGGCGGCCGGGGCGAAGGGCAAGCGGTATGCCCTGCCGAACGCCCGGATCATGGTCCACCAGCCTTCGGGCGGGGCGCAGGGGCAGGCGACCGATATCGAGATCCAGGCCCGCGAGATCCTGGCGGTGCGGGCGCGGCTGAACCAGATCTACGTGAAGCATACGGGCCAGCCGCTGGAGACGGTGGAACAGACCCTGGAGCGCGACCGCTTCATGTCGGCGGCGGAAGCGCAGGCCTTTGGCATCGTCGATCAGGTGGTTGAGGTCCGCCCGGGCGCGCCCGAGGGCGAGTCGACGAAGAAGTGATCGCCGTGCCGCTGGTGCGGCACGGGTTTTGCTTGAAATTTTGCACGGCGGGACGGCGCCGCGTCGCTTCGTGACAGGCCGATTGCTTGTCCCGCCGCGACGAGGGGGGTTATCCTTCCGTGATGGCGGCCCTGGCGTGACCCGGGGCGGGAGTAGGCATGAGCAAGTCGGGCGACAGCAAGAACACCCTCTATTGCTCGTTCTGCGGGAAATCGCAGCACGAGGTCCGCAAGCTCATCGCGGGGCCGACCGTGTTCATCTGCGACGAATGCGTCGAACTCTGCATGGATATCATCCGTGAGGAGAACAAGACGCATCTGGTCAAGTCGCGCGATGGCGTGCCGACGCCGAAGGAGATCTGCAAGGTCTTGGACGACTACGTGATCGGCCAGGACCACGCGAAGAAGGTCCTCTCGGTCGCGGTGCACAACCATTACAAGCGGCTCGCCCACGGCGCGAAGAACAACGACGTCGAGATCGCCAAGTCCAACATCCTGCTGGTCGGTCCCACCGGGTCGGGCAAGACGCTGCTGGCGCAGACGCTGGCCCGCATCCTGGACGTGCCGTTCACCATGGCGGACGCGACCACGCTGACCGAGGCCGGCTACGTGGGCGAGGATGTCGAGAACATCATCCTCAAGCTGCTGCAATCCGCCGACTACAATGTGGAGCGCGCCCAGCGCGGCATCGTCTATATCGACGAGGTCGATAAGATCAGCCGCAAGTCGGACAACCCCTCCATCACCCGCGATGTGAGCGGGGAGGGTGTGCAGCAGGCGCTGCTGAAGATCATGGAGGGCACGGTCGCCTCCGTCCCGCCGCAGGGCGGGCGCAAGCACCCGCAGCAGGAGTTCCTGCAGGTCGATACCTCCAACATCCTGTTCATCTGCGGCGGCGCCTTCGCCGGGCTGGAGCGGATCATCGGCGCGCGCGGCAAGGGGTCGGGGATCGGCTACGGTGCGGAGATCCGCGGCCCGGACGAGCGGCGCATGGGCGCGATCCTGCGCGAGGTGGAGCCCGAGGATCTGCTCAAGTTCGGCCTGATCCCCGAGTTCATCGGCCGCCTGCCGGTGGTCGCCACGCTGGAGGATCTGGACGAGGCGGCGCTGGTCGAGATCCTGACCCGGCCCAAGAACGCGCTGACCAAGCAGTACCAGCGCCTGTTCGAGATGGAGGGCGTGCGGCTGTCCTTCACCGACGATGCGCTCAAGGCCGTCGCGCAGCGCGCGATCCAGCGCAAGACCGGCGCGCGCGGCCTGCGCTCGATCATGGAAGCGATCCTGCTCGGCACGATGTTCGACCTGCCCGGCCTCGACAACGCCGAGGAGGTGGTGGTGAACCGGGAAGTGGCCGAAGGGCGCGGCATGCCGCTGATCACCTACGGCAAGGAACGCCAGACCACTGCCTAGACGCCCGTTGCCGACCGCGCCGGTCCCCCGGCGCGGCGGTCCTTGCGAAGGGGAGCGCGGGGACCGATATCCAAGACACACAGGTGACTGGGTGGTGTGCCGAAAACCGGGCATGGCCCGGTTGACCGTCCAGTTGGAGGTCCAGTGACATGAGCGAACCCGAAACGCCGCCGCCTGCCGCCCCGTTGGTGCAGGCCGATATGCTTCCGGTGCTGCCGCTCCGCGACATCGTCGTGTTTCCGCACATGATCGTGCCCCTGTTCGTGGGGCGGGAGAAGTCGGTCCGCGCGCTCGAAGCGGTGATGAAGGAGGACAAGCAGATCCTGCTTGTCGCCCAGAAGAACGCCACCCAGGACGACCCGTCCGCCGACGAGATCTATCGTGTCGGCACCGTCTCGACCATACTGCAGCTGCTGAAGCTGCCCGACGGCACCGTCAAGGTGCTGGTCGAGGGTAGCCGGCGCGCGCGTATCGCCGCGTTCAAGGAGACCGAGCAGTATTTCGAGGCACACGTCGAGGCGATCGACGAGCAGGAGGCCGCGGCGGGCAAGGAGAGTGAGGCGCTCGGCCGGTCGGTCGTCAGCCAGTTCGAGCAGTACATCAAGCTCAACAAGAAGATCGCGCCGGAGGTCCTGGTCTCGATCAACCAGATCGACGACATCTCCAAGCTCGCCGACACCGTGGCCTCGCACCTGAACCTCAAGATCAGCGAGAAGCAGGAGCTGCTGGAGACCGCCGGTGTTACCGAGCGGCTGGAGCGTGTCTTCGCCCACATGGAGGGCGAGATCGGCGTGCTGCAGGTGGAGAAGCGCATCCGCAACCGCGTCAAGCGGCAGATGGAGAAGACGCAGCGCGAATACTACCTGAACGAGCAGCTCAAGGCGATCCAGAAGGAGCTGGGCGAGGGCGAGGACGGCAAGGACGAGACCGCCGAACTCGAAGCCCGGATCAAGAAGACCAAGTTCAGCAAGGAAGCGCGCGAGAAGGCGATGCAGGAGCTGAAGAAGCTCCGCACCATGTCGCCGATGAGCGCCGAGGCCACGGTGGTGCGCAACTACCTGGACTGGATGCTCACCATCCCGTGGAAGAAGCGCAGCAAGGTCAGCCGCGACATCGTCCAGGCCGAGAAGGTGCTGAACGAGGACCACTACGGTCTCGACAAGATCAAGGAGCGGATCGTCGAGTACCTCGCGGTGCAGGCGCGCTCGCCCAAGATCAAGGGGCCGATCCTGTGCCTCGTCGGCCCGCCCGGCGTCGGCAAGACCTCGCTCGGCAAGTCGATCGCCAAGGCCACGGGCCGTAACTTCGTGCGCATGAGTCTCGGCGGCGTGCGCGACGAGGCGGAGGTGCGCGGCCACCGGCGGACCTATATCGGTTCCATGCCGGGCAAGGTCATCCAGGGGATGAAGAAGGCGAAGACCTCCAACCCCTTGTTCCTGCTGGATGAGATCGACAAGCTCGGTGCCGACTGGCGGGGCGATCCGTCCTCCGCGCTGCTGGAGGTCCTGGACCCCGAGCAGAACAGCACCTTCAACGACCACTACCTGGAGGTGGACTACGACCTCTCGGACGTGATGTTCGTCACCACGGCCAACAGCCTGCGCATGCCGCAGCCGCTGATGGACCGGATGGAGATCATCCGCATCCCCGGCTACACCGAGGACGAGAAGGTCGAGATCGCCAAGCGCCACCTGCTTCCCAAGCAGGGCGAGGCGCATTCGCTGAAGGCCGATGAATGGTCGGTCAGTGACGATGCGCTGCGCGAGCTGATTCGCACCTACACCCGCGAGGCGGGCGTGCGGAACCTGGAGCGCGAGCTGGCCAACCTCGCCCGCAAGGCGGTGAAGGAGATCGTCACCGGCAAGGTGAAGAAGGCGGTCATCACCAAGAAGAACCTCGCCAAGTTCGCCGGCGTGCCGAAGTTCCGCTTCGGCGAGGCGGAGGCCGAGGACATGGTGGGGGTGGTCACCGGCCTCGCCTGGACCGAGGTGGGCGGCGAGATCCTGACGATCGAGAGCGTGCTGCTGCCCGGCAAGGGCAACGTCAAGCAGACCGGCAAGCTCGGCGACGTGATGCAGGAGAGCGTGTCCGCGGCGCTGAGCTATGTCCGCAGCCGCTCGATCCAGTTCGGCATCAAGCCGACCGTGTTCGAGAAGCGGGACATCCACGTGCACGTGCCGGAGGGGGCAACTCCGAAGGACGGGCCGAGTGCGGGCATCGCCATGGCGACCTCGATCGTCTCCGTGCTGACCGGTATCCCGGTGCGCAAGGACATCGCCATGACCGGCGAGGTGACGCTGCGCGGCCGCGTGCTGCCGATCGGCGGGTTGAAGGAGAAGCTGCTGGCCGCGCTGCGCGCGGGCATAACCACGGTCTTCATCCCGAAGGAGAACGAGAAGGACCTCGCCGAGATCCCGGACAACGTGAAGAAGGGGCTTACGCTGATCCCCGTGGCGCACGTGGATGAGGTGATCGGCCAGGCCCTGGTGCGTAAGCCCGAGCCGATCGCCTGGGTGGAGCCGGAGGAGGCGGCCGCGCCTGCATCCAAGCCCGGCGCGGCGGCTTCGCTGCCGCACTGACCGAGTCGCAACGGCGAACGGGGGCCGCCTTCGGGCGGCCCTTTTTCGTTCCCGCCCGAGTCGTCGTGCTGCACCGCCGAAAACGGCGGATTCCTTGGGGAAAACGGGCATTGCGATCGTTGACGGCGCGGAATCGCGCTGCGTAGTGTCATCGGGACCGGGCGGCGATTCGCGCTGTCCGCAGCCGCAGCTGGCGTGCAAGCGCGTATGCAACACCGAAGGGAAGGGTAGCCGCCGATGAACAAGCAGGACCTGATCGCGACCGTGGCCGATGAGACCGAGCTGCCGAAGGCCAAGGCCGCCGAGGTCGTGGATGCCGTGTTCACCGCCATCGAGAAGGCGCTGAAGAAGAAGCAGGAGGTCCGGCTGGTGGGTTTCGGCACCTTCGCCACGGCCAAGCGCAAGGCCGGCAAGGGCCGTAACCCGCGCACGGGCGAGGAGATCAAGATTCCGGCTTCCACCTCGGTCCGCTTCAAGGCGGGCAAGGGTCTTAAGGACGCCGTGAACTAGTCATCCGGCATCGGCCGGAGCGTATGCGGGGCCGCCTTCGGGCGGCCCTTTGCATTTGTCCCCCGGTCTGGGTAGTCCGGCGTTGCGGCGGGCGCTTAGCTCAGCGGTAGAGCGTCTCGTTTACACCGAGAGGGTCGGCGGTTCGAATCCGTCAGCGCCCATTGCCGCCGGTGCCGCGCAGCGGACCGCGGGCGGCAATCCGCCGGAGGCAGGCCGGTTATCGGCACCACATGACCGGAACGCGAAGCGGACTCGCCCCTCAACATCTCTCTCAACCCAGCCATTTTTCATCCGCGGGGAAGAGAAGTCCCGCCTTTCCGCATGTGCCTTGACACCCCCCGACCCCCCGCCTACACGGCGCGTCTCGCGAGGGTCTGCGGGCGTAGCTCAGTTGGTTAGAGCGCCGGCCTGTCACGCCGGAGGTCGCGGGTTCGAGCCCCGTCGCTCGCGCCATCGCTAGGATCGTGGAAACGGCGCCCGGCCCACAAGGCCAAGGCGCCGTTTCGCGTTATGCGGCAATCACTTGCACCGCGCAGGCGATTTGCGTGGGAGCTATGGCTTGATGCGGATGATGCGCGTATGGTCGGGACGTGCTGCGCCGCGGCAATCGGCGCCGCGCCGGACATGGCCAAGCCTTGGGGATGAAGATGCAGCCGCTGCTCGCGGATTATCTGCCGATCCTGGTGTTCATGGCGATCGCAGGGGTGATCGCCGTGGCGATGGTGGGGGGCAGCCTGCTGGCCGCCCGGCAGAAGCCTTACGCCGAGAAACTCGCCGCCTATGAGTGCGGCTTCCCGGCTTTCGACGATTCGCGGCGCCGCTTCGACGTGCGGTTCTACCTGGTCGCGATCCTGTTCATCATTTTCGATCTGGAAGTGGCCTTCCTGTTCCCCTGGGCGGTCAGCCTCGCCGAGATCGGCGTGTTCGGCTTCCTGTCGATGATGGGGTTCCTCGGCGTGCTGACGATCGGGTTCATCTACGAGTGGCGCAAGGGCGCGCTGGATTGGGAGTGAGCCATCCATGAGCGGATCCGCCATCGCCTGGAACAGGGACGCACTGGGGCCCGGGCCGGCCCAGGACGCGGTGATCAAGGGCATCACCGGGGAGATCGCCGACAAGGGCTTCGTCGTCGCCCAGCTCGACAAGGTGGTGAACTGGGCGCGCACCGGCAGCCTGTGGCCGATGACCTTCGGGCTCGCCTGCTGCGCCGTGGAGATGATCCACGCCTACATGAGCCGCTACGACCTCGACCGCTTCGGCGTCATCCCGCGCGGGTCGCCGCGGCAGTCGGACGTGATGATCGTGGCCGGCACGCTGACCAACAAGATGGCCCCCGCGCTGCGCATGGTCTACGACCAGATGAGCGAGCCGCGCTGGGTCATCTCCATGGGCTCCTGCGCCAATGGCGGCGGCTACTACCATTATTCCTACTCGGTGGTGCGCGGCTGCGACCGGGTGGTGCCGGTGGACATCTACGTGCCCGGCTGCCCGCCCTCGGCGGAGGCGCTGGTCTACGGCATCCTGCAGCTCCAGAAGAAGATCCGCCGTACGGGGACGATCCTCCGTGGCTGAGGCGGAGGCTCCGGAAATGGCGCCGGCGGAAGCCCCAGCACCCCGGCCGGGCGACATCTATGCCGGCTTGCCGGGCGTGCTGGAGATCGGCGACGAGAAGGGCGAGGTCGTGCTGCACGCGGCGCGCGACTCGCTGATCGCGCTGATGCGGACGCTGCGCGACGATCCCCGCTTCGCCTTCGAGCAGGCGATGGATATCTGCGGTGCCGACTGGCCGCAGCGCCCCGAACGCTTCGACGTCGTCTACAACCTGCTCTCGCTTTCGCGGAACGCGCGGGTGCGGGTGATCGTCACGACGGATGGCGTGGCGCCGGTGCCGAGCGTTTCGGGGATCTGGCCCGCGGCCACATGGTGGGAGCGGGAAACGTGGGATCTGTACGGCGTGGTCTTTTCGGACCTGACCGATCATCGCCGCATCCTGACCGATTACGGGTTCGAGGGGCATCCGCTGCGCAAGGATTTCCCGCTGACCGGCTATGTCGAGGTCCGCTACGACGAGGAGCAGCGCCGCGTGGTCTATGAAAAGGTGCGCCTCACCCAGGATTTCCGCAGTTTCGACTTCCTCTCGCCGTGGGAGGGCATGACCACGTTGCCCGGCGACGAGAAGGCGTCCCGCAACGGCTGAGCCGATCATGGACACGCAAACTTCCGAAACGCCACAGCGCCGCACTGTGGAGATCGACAGCCACACGCTGAACTTCGGCCCGCAGCATCCGGCCGCGCACGGCGTGCTGCGGCTGATCCTGGAGATGGACGGCGAGGTGGTGGAGCGTGCCGATCCGCATATCGGCCTGCTGCATCGCGGCACCGAGAAGCTGATCGAGTACAAGACCTACATCCAGGCGGTGCCGTATTTCGACCGGCTCGACTACGTGGCCCCGATGGCGCAGGAGCACGCCTTTGCGCTGGCGACAGAGAAGCTGCTCGGTGTCGCCGTGCCGGAGCGCGGGCAGTGGATCCGGGTGCTGTTTGCCGAGATCAGCCGTATCCTGAACCATCTGCTGAACGTCACGACCTACGCGCTGGACGTGGGCGCGATCACGCCGTCGCTGTGGGGGTTCGAGGAGCGCGAGAAGCTCATGGAATTCCATGAGCGGGCGTCCGGCGCACGGCTGCATGCGAACTATTTCCGGCCGGGTGGCGTGTCGCGCGACCTGCCGGCGGGGCTGACCGACGATATCGCCGAGTGGGCGCGGGGTTTTCCGAAGTTCATCGACGATCTCGAAGGCCTGCTGACCGAGAACCGCATCTTCAAGCAGCGTACCGTCGATATCGGCGTGTTCAGCGCGGAGCAGGCGATGGCCTGGGGGTTCTCCGGCCCGTGCGTGCGGGCGTCGGGCGTGCCGTGGGATCTGCGGCGCAGCCAGCCCTACGACACCTATGCCCAGGTGCAGTTCGACGTGCCTGTGGGGCGCAACGGCGATTGCTACGACCGCTACCTGGTGCGCATGGCGGAGATGCGGCAGTCGCTGCGTATCATCGAGCAGGCGCTGGCGGCGATGAAGCCAGGGCCGGTGAAGGCCGACGACCACAAGATCACGCCACCCACGCGCGGCGAGATGAAGCGGTCGATGGAAGCGCTGATCCACCACTTCAAGCTGTTCACCGAAGGCTTCCACGTGCCGCCGGGCACCACCTACACGGTGGTCGAGGCGCCGAAGGGGGAATTCGGCGTCTATCTGGTCAGCGACGGGACCAACAAGCCGTATCGCTGCAAGATCCGTGCACCCGGCTTCGCGCATCTCCAGGCGATCGAGGCGCTGGGCAAGGGACACATGCTGGCGGACGCGGTGGCGATCATCGGGTCGCTGGACATCGTGTTCGGGGAGATCGACCGGTGAGCACCGAGCAGCCCGAGACCTTCGCCTTCACCGAGGCGAACCTGAAGCTCGCGAAGAAGAACATCGCCAAGTACCCGGAGGGGCGGCAGGCCTCGGCGGTGAAGGCGCTGCTCGATCTGGCGCAGCGGCAGATGCACGAGCAGACCGGGGCGATGTGGGTGCCGCGCGCAGCGATGGACGTGGTCGCGGACATGCTCGGCATGGCGCGTATCCGCGTCTACGAGGTCGCGACCTTCTACGGCATGTTCAAGCTTGCCCCGACCGGGCGGCATCACCTGCAGGTCTGCACCACCACGCCGTGCTGGCTGCGCGGATCGGACCAGGTGCTGGCCGCCTGCCGCAGGGCGGCGGGCAACGTGCCGGACGGGGAGGTCTCACCCGACGGCATGTTCTCGGTGGAGGAGGTCGAATGCCTCGGTGCCTGCGCGAACGCGCCGGTGCTGTGGATCGGCGACGAGTTCTACGAGGATCTGGACGCGGCTTCGACCGAACGGTTGCTGGAAGCGTTGCGGCGTGGCGAGGAGGTCCGGCACGGGTCGCAGATCGGCCGCCAGGGCTCGGCGCCCGAGGGCAGTCCTTCCACCCTGACCGATCTGCCGCCGCGCGAGAGCATTCCGCTCGCGACGATTCCGGCCGAGGCGCAGGAGTAGCCCATGGCGCTGCAGGACAAAGACCGCATCTTCACCAACCTGTACGGGTTGCAGGACTGGCGCCTTGCCGGCGCGCGTGCGCGCGGCGACTGGTCCAACACCGCGCAGATCGTCGGCCAGGGGCGTGACTGGATCATCGAGCAGGTGAAGGCATCCGGCCTGCGCGGCCGCGGCGGGGCGGGGTTTCCGACCGGGCTCAAGTGGTCGTTCATGCCCAAGCAGTCGGACGGCCGGCCGGCCTATCTGGTGGTGAACGCGGATGAGAGCGAGCCCGGCACCTGCAAGGACCGGGAGATCATGCGCCACGACCCGCACAAGCTGGTCGAAGGCTGCCTGATCGCCGGCTTCGCGATGGGCGCGGTGGCTGCCTACATCTACATCCGCGGCGAGTTCATCGAGCCGTATCATCACCTCCAGGAAGCGGTGGATGAGGCCTATGCGGCCGGTCTGATCGGCAAGAACGCGTCGGGCACCGGCTACGATTTCGACGTGTTCGTCTCGCGGGGCGCAGGGGCCTATATCTGCGGCGAGGAGACGGCGCTGATCGAGAGTCTGGAGGGCAAGAAGGGCATGCCCCGACTCAAGCCGCCGTTCCCGGCTGCTGTCGGCCTGTATGGCTGCCCGACCACGGTGAACAACGTGGAGAGCATTGCCGTGGTGCCGGAGATCCTGCGCCGCGGGGCCGCGTGGTTTGCGGGCTTCGGCCGGCCGAAGAATTCCGGCACCAAGATCTTCTCCATCTCCGGGCACGTGAACAAGCCGTGCAACGTGGAGGAGGAGATGAGCATCCCGCTGCGTGAGCTGATCGAACGCCATGCCGGTGGCGTGCGCGGCGGCTGGGACAACCTGCTGTGCGTGATCCCCGGCGGATCCTCCACGCCGCTGCTGCCCAAGCATATCTGCGACGACGTGCTGATGGATTTCGATGCGCTGCGCGAACACAAATCGGGCCTCGGCACCGCCGCCGTGATCGTGATGGACAAGTCCACCGACGTGATCAAGGCGATCGCGCGGCTGGCGAAGTTCTACAAGCATGAGAGCTGCGGCCAGTGCACGCCGTGCCGCGAGGGCATGGGCTGGCAGTACCGCATGATGGAGCGAATGGTCGAAGGCCGTGCGGAGATCGAGGAGATCGACGTGCTGGAGAACGTGACCCGCCGTATCGAGGGGCACACGATCTGCGCGCTGGCCGATGGCGGCGTGTGGCCGGTGCAGGGGCTGATCCGGCATTTCCGGCCGCTGATGGAGGAGCGCATCCGCCAGTACAAGCAGCGCCAGTCGGCGCCGCTGCCGATGGCGGCGGAGTAGGGCGATGGCCAAGGTCACGGTCGATGGGGTCGAGGTGGAGGTGCCGAACGGCGCCTCCGTGCTGCAGGCCTGCGAGCTTGCGGGTAAGGAAATCCCGCGCTTCTGCTACCATGAGCGGCTGAGCGTCGCCGGCAACTGCCGCATGTGCCTGGTCGAGGTGGAGAAGGCACCGAAGCCGGTCGCCTCCTGTGCCTATCCGATCGCGGACGGGATGAAGGTGTTCACGGATTCGCCGATGGTGCGTCAGGCCCGGCGGAACGTGATGGAATTCCTGCTGATCAACCATCCGCTCGATTGCCCGATCTGCGATCAGGGCGGCGAGTGCGACCTGCAGGATCAGGCATTCGCCTACGGATCCGATCTGTCCCGCTATCAGGAAGCCAAGCGGGCGGTGAAGGACAAGAATCTCGGCCCGCTCGTGAAGACTGTGATGACGCGTTGCATCCACTGCACGCGCTGCGTCCGCTTCGCGACCGAGGTTGCGGGCGTGCCGGAGCTCGGTGCCACCGGACGCGGCGAGCAGATGGAAATCGGCACCTATGTCGAGAAGGCGCTGTCCTCCGAACTGTCGGGCAACATCATCGATCTGTGCCCGGTCGGCGCGCTGACCTCCAAGCCCTATGCGTTTGTGGCGCGGCCGTGGGAGCTGACCAAGACCGACGGGATCGACGTGGCGGACGCGGTCGGCACCAATATCCGCATCGACGCACGCGGGCCCGAGGTGCTGCGCATCCTGCCGCGGCTGAACGAGGACGTGAACGAGGAGTGGCTGGCCGACAAGGGGCGCTTCTGGATCGACGGCCTCAAGCGCCGCCGTCTCGACCGGCCTTGGGTGCGGCGTGACGGCAAGCTCGTGGCGGCGAGCTGGGAAGAGGCTTTCGCCGCGATCCGCGATCGCCTCGCGGGTGTGCGGGGCGAGCGTATCGCGGCCGTGGCCGGGGATCATGCCGACGCGGAAAGTCTTGTTGCGCTGCGCGACCTGATGGCAGGGCTGGGCAGCGCCCATCTGGAGTGCCGGCAGGACGGGGCGCTGATCGACCCGTCGCGGCGCGACTTCTACCTGTTCAACACCACGATCGCCGGGATCGAGGCGGCGGACGCGGCGGTGCTGATCGGCACCAATCCGCGCCGCGAGGCCCCGGTGCTGAACGCACGCCTGCGCAAGCGCCATCTGGCGGGCAGGTTCCGCGCCGGCGTGATCGGCCCGCAGGCGGACCTGACCTATCCGGCGCAGAGCCTTGGTTCCGCGCCGACGGACATCGCGGCGGCGTCCGCCTTCCTGTCGGGCGCGGAGCGGCCGATGGTGATCGTGGGGCAGGGGGCGCTGGCGCGGCCGGACGGGGCGGCGGTGCTCGCCGCCGCATGGAAGCTCGCGGCGGGCGCCGGGGCGCTGCGTGCCGACTGGCACGGGTTCAACATGCTCCACACGGCGGCCGGGCGCGTGGCCGCGCTCGACCTCGGATACGGCCGGGGGCGGGCGCCAGAGGCGATGCTGGATGCCGATGTGCTGTATCTGCTTGGCGCCGACGGGTTCGATACGTCGCGCATCGCACCGGACACCTTCGTCATCTACCAGGGCCATCATGGCGATGCCGGCGCGTCCCGGGCGGACGTGATCCTGCCGGGCGCGGCCTATACCGAGAAGGACGCCACCTGGGTGAACACCGAAGGCCGGGTGCAGCGCGGCTTCCTCGCCGTGTATCCGCCGGGCGAGGCGAAGGAGGATTGGCGCATCCTGCGCGCGCTGTCCGCAGTGCTGGGGCACGCGCTGCCCTATGACACGCTGGCGGAGGTGCGCGCGCGGCTGGTCGCGGTGAATCCGGCGTTCGGTCGTATCGACGTGCTGGAACCCCAGGGCTGTGCCGACCCGGCCGGCCCTGCGGGGGATCCCGGGGCCGTGACGGGGGCGGCCTTCCTGCCACTGATCCGCGACTACTACCGCACGGATCCGATCAGCCGGGCGAGTCCGACCATGGAAGCGTGCAGCGCGACCTATGCCACGCCGGCCCCTGCGATGGCGGCCGAGTGATGGCGGAGTTCTTCGCAACCCCGGCCGGCCTTGTCCTGCTGACCTTCGGCAAGGCGCTGGCCCTGCTGGTGCCGCTGCTGATCGGCGTCGCCTATCTGACCTGGGCCGAACGCAAGGTGCTGGCCGCGGTGCAGTTGCGGAAGGGGCCGAACGTGGTCGGCCCGTTCGGCCTGCTGCAGCCCTTCGCGGACGCGCTGAAGATGCTGACCAAGGAGACGATCGTGCCCACCGGCGCGAACCGTCTGCTGTTCATGCTCGCGCCGATGCTGACCTTCTCGCTCGCCATGCTCGCCTGGGCGGTGATCCCGGTGAACGACGGCTGGGCGATCGCGGACATCAATGTCGGCGTGCTGTATCTGTTCGCGATCTCCTCGCTCGGCGTGTACGGCATCATCATCGCGGGCTGGGCGTCCAACTCGAAATACGCCTTCCTCGGCGCGCTGCGGTCGGCGGCACAGATGGTCTCCTACGAAGTCTCGATGGGCTTTGTCATCGTGACCGTGCTGCTCTGCGTCGGCAGCCTGCGGCTGAACGACGTGGTCATGGCGCAGCAGAATGTCTGGTTCGCGATCCCGCTGCTGCCGATGTTCGTGGTGTTCTTCATCTCCACGCTGGCGGAGACCAACCGCGCGCCGTTCGACCTGCCCGAGGGCGAGAGCGAGCTGGTGGCGGGCTTCTTCGTCGAATACTCGTCCATGAGCTTCGCGCTCTTCTTCCTGGGCGAGTACGCGAACATGTTCCTGATGAGCGCGCTCACCACGATCCTGTTCCTCGGCGGCTGGCTGCCGCCGCTGGCGATGGAGCCGTTCACCTGGATCCCCGGGCCGATCTGGTTCGTGCTGAAGGTCTGCCTGTGCCTGTTCGTGTTCCTGTGGGTGCGCGCGACCTTCCCGCGCTACCGCTACGACCAGCTCATGCGGCTCGGCTGGAAGGTGTTCCTGCCGCTGTCGCTGCTCTACCTCGTGCTGACGGCGGGCGTGCTGCTCGCCCTCGGCTGGCTTCCGGGACAGGCTTGAGAGGGCGCCTCCGATGACCTATCCCGCCCAGGATTGGGGAACCTGACATGGTGGCCATGCTGGATCGCGCCGCGCGCGGCCTGCTGCTCTCCGAGCTGCTCTCGGGGATGGCGCTCACGCTGAAGTATTTCTTCAAGCCGAAGGTCACGCTCAACTACCCCTACGAGAAGGGGCCGACGAGCGCGCGCTTTCGGGGCGAGCATGCGCTGCGCCGCTACCCGAACGGGGAGGAGCGCTGCATCGCCTGCAAGCTGTGCGAGGCGATCTGCCCCGCCCAGGCGATCACGATCGAGGCCGAGCCGCGCGACGACGGATCGCGGCGGACCACACGCTACGACATCGACATGACCAAGTGCATCTATTGCGGCCTGTGCGAGGAAGCCTGCCCGGTGGACGCCATCGTCGAGGGGCCGAACATGGAGTTCGCGACCGAGACGCGCGAGGAGCTGATGTACGACAAGCAGAAGCTGCTCGCGAACGGCGATCGCTGGGAAGCCCTGCTTGCCAAGCGGCTGGAACTGGATGCCCCTTACCGATGAGGACCGGCGCATGCGCGCCGCAATGACCATGACCCGACCCACGGGGGCACGATGATCGCCTCGCTGGCCTTCTACCTGTTCGGCGCCATCCTGATCGCCTCGGCCGCGATGGTCGTCACCGCGCGCAATCCGGTGCACTCGGTGCTGTTCCTGATCCTGTCCTTCTTCAACGCGGCCGCGTTGTTCCTGATCGCGGGGGCCGAGTTCCTGGCGATGATCCTGGTCATCGTCTACGTGGGCGCGGTCGCGGTGCTGTTCCTGTTCGTGGTGATGATGCTGGATGTGAACTTCGCGCAGTTGCGCGAGGGCTTCCAGCGCTACGCCCCGGTGGGGGCGGTGATCGGCTTCATCCTGGCGCTGGAGCTGGTGCTGGTCTTCGCCGGCTGGCAGTTCGCGCCGCAGGCGAGCGTGGTGCGGATGGCCCCGGGGCCGGAGGGCGTGACCAACACCGCGGCACTCGGGCGTATCCTCTACACGGACTACATCCTGCTGTTCCAGGCGGCCGGGCTGGTGCTGCTGGTCGCGATGATCGGCGCCATCGTGCTGACGCTGCGCGACCGCGTGCGCAGCCGCCGGCAGGTGATCGCCGATCAGGTCGCCCGCAGCGCGGGGGAGGCGATCGTGGCGATGGACGTGCCGCTGGGCGTGGGCATCGGCCAGACCGGCATCCTGCGCAGGCCACCGCCGCCCGCGCCGAAGCCGCGCGAGGAAGAGCACGCGCACGGGCATGGCGGGGGGCACCACTGATGGCGGTCGGGCTTTCGCACTACCTCACCCTCGGCGCCATCCTGCTGGTGCTGGGCGTGTTCGGCATCTTCCTGAACCGGAAGAACGTGATCGTCATCCTGATGTCGGTCGAGCTGATCCTGCTCGCCGCCAACCTCAACTTCATCGCCTTTTCGGCGGCGCTCGGCGATCTGGTCGGGCAGGTCTTCACCATGCTGGTGCTGACCGTGGCCGCGGCGGAGGCGGCGATCGGGCTCGCCATCGTCGTGGTCTATTTCCGCAATCGCGGCACCATCGAGGTCGAGGACATCTCGACCATGCGGGGCTGAACGCATGATCTACGCCGCTGCCGTCTTCGCCCCCCTGGTGGGCGCCGTCATCGCGGGCTTCCTGGGCCGTGCCATCGGCGACCGGGCCAGCCAGGCCGTGACCATCCTGTGCATGGCGCTGGCCGCGGTCTGCGGCGCGGTCGCGTTCGCGAACGTGGCGCTGGGCCATGCGCCGACCGTCGTCCATGTCCTGACATGGGTGGATTCCGGCACGTTCGAGGTGTCCTGGGCGCTGCGCTTCGACACGCTGTCGGCGTCCATGGTCGCGATGGTGACGCTGATCTCCACGCTGATCCACATCTACAGCGTGGGCTACATGAGCCATGACGCGACCGTGCCGCGGTTCATGGCCTACCTGTCGCTGTTCACCTTCGCCATGCTGATGCTGGTGACGGCCGACAACCTGCTGCAGATGTTCTTCGGCTGGGAGGGTGTCGGCCTCGCGAGCTACCTGCTGATCGGCTACTGGTACGACCGCGAGAGCGCGAATCGCGCGGCGATGAAGGCCTTCATCGTCAACCGCGTCGGTGACGTGGGCTTCGCGCTCGGCATCTGCCTGCTGTTCTGGCAGTTCGGCTCGATCGAGTTCGGCACCATCTTCGGCACGGTCGAGCAGCACAAGGACGCCACCTACCACCTGTTCGGCAGCGACTTCCGCGCCTTCGAGGTGATCGGAATCCTGCTGTTCATCGGTGCGATGGGCAAATCCGCGCAGCTTGGCCTGCACACCTGGCTGCCGGACGCGATGGAAGGCCCCACCCCGGTCTCCGCCCTGATCCATGCCGCGACCATGGTCACGGCCGGCGTGTTCATGATGGCGCGCATGTCGCCCGTGATGGAGTACGCGCCCACGGCGCTGTCCGTCGTGACCTTCATCGGCGCCAGCACCGCGCTGTTCGCCGCCACGGTCGGCATGGTGCAGAACGACATCAAGCGGGTGATCGCCTACTCCACCTGCTCGCAGCTCGGCTACATGTTCTTCGCGGCCGGCGTCGGCGCCTATCAGGTCGCGGTGTTCCACCTGATCACCCATGCCTTTTTCAAGGCACTGCTGTTCCTGGGCGCGGGCAGCGTGATCCACGCGATGTCCGACGAGCAGGACATCCGCAAGATGGGCGGCATCTGGAAGAAGATCCCGCTGACCTACACGATGATGTGGATCGGCAGCCTGGCGCTGGCTGGCGTGCCCTTCTTCGCGGGCTACTACTCGAAGGACGCGATCCTGGAAGCGGCCTATGCCGCGCATACGCCGATCGGCACCTATGCCTTCGTCTGCGGCATCCTCGCCGCCTTCCTGACCGCCTTCTATTCCTGGCGCCTGCTCATCCTGACGTTCCACGGCAAGCCGCGCGCGGACCATCACACGATGGAGCACGTGCACGAGAGCCCGGCGGTGATGACCGTGCCGCTGATCGTGCTGTCCATCGGCGCCGTCGTCTCGGGTTACCTGCTCTACGACAACTTCGTCGGCCACCACTGGGCCGAGTACTGGGGTGCTGCGATCCACAACGCCGAGCACAACCACGTCCTGCACGCGATGCACGAGGTTCCGTCCTGGGTGCCTGTGCTGCCCACGATCGTGGGGGCAGTCGGGATCGCGGCGGCGTACCTCCTCTACATGGCGTTCCCGTCCGTTCCTCCCGCCATGGCGCGGAGCTTCCGCGGCGTCTATCTGTTCCTGCTGAATAAATGGTACTTCGATGAGCTGTACGACCGGCTGTTCGTGCGGCCCGCATGGCGCCTGGGCGTCGGGCTGTGGAAGGTGGGGGACGCCGCCATCATCGACGGCATGCCCAACGGCGCGGCCTCGCTCGCGGCCGGCAGTTCGCGGGAGGTGGTGAAGGTGCAGACCGGGCAGGTCGCCCATTACGCCTTCGCCATGCTGATCGGCGTGGTCGTCCTTGTCAGCCTCTTCCTGATCGCGCGGTGAGGTCCCGATGAACGCCGCAGGCTTCCCGCTGCTGTCGCTTCTCACCTGGCTGCCGCTGGTCGGCGTACTGGTGATCCTGTCCGTCCGCGGCGAGAAGGAGGTCGTTGACTCCAATGCGCGCTGGACCGCGCTGTGGACCTCGCTGATCGTCTTCGCGCTGTCGCTCGTGCTCTGGTTCCGCTTCGACAAGGCCGAGCCCGGCTTCCAGTTCGTCGAGAGCCTGGACTGGCTGCCCGAATTCGGCGTCGGCTACCGCATGGGCGTGGACGGCATCTCGGTGCTGTTCGTCCTGCTGTCCACCGCCCTGACACCGATCTGCATCCTCGCTTCGTGGGAGGCGATTGGCACGCGCGTGCGCGAGTACATGATCGCCTTCCTGATCCTGGAGACGATGATGGTCGGCATGTTCGCCGCCCTCGACTTCGTCGTCTTCTACGTGTTCTTCGAAGGCGTGCTGATCCCGATGTTCCTGATCATCGGGGTGTGGGGCGGGCCGCGGCGTGTCTATGCCGCGTTCAAGTTCTTCCTCTACACGCTGTTCGGCTCGGTGCTGATGCTGCTGGCGCTGATCTTCATGTGGCGCGTGGCCGGCACGACCGATATCGCTGTGCTGCTGCGCACCGCCTTCAGCCCGGCGGCGCAGACCTGGCTGTTCCTGGCCTTCCTCGCCTCCTTCGCGGTCAAGGTGCCGATGTGGCCGGTGCACACCTGGCTGCCGGACGCGCATGTGGAAGCGCCCACTGGCGGGTCCGTCATCCTGGCCGGCGTGCTGCTGAAGATGGGCGCCTACGGGTTCCTGCGCTTCTCGGTCCCGATGCTGCCCGAGGCCGCGGCCGAGTTCGCGCCGCTGATCTTCGCGCTGTCGGTTGTGGCGATCATCTACACCAGCCTCGTCGCGCTGGTGCAGGAGGATATGAAGAAGCTGATCGCCTATTCCTCCGTCGCCCATATGGGCATGGTCACGATCGGCATCTTCAGCTTCAACAAGCAGGGGACCGAGGGCGCGCTGTTCCAGATGCTTTCGCACGGCGTGGTCGCGGGCGCCCTGTTCCTGTGCGTGGGCGTCGTCTACGACCGCATCCACACGCGTGAGATCGCCCGTTACGGCGGGCTTGCCACGCGCATGCCGGCCTATGCCTTCGTCTTCATGCTGTTCACCATGGCCTCGGTCGGGCTGCCGGGCACGGCGGGCTTCGTGGGTGAGTTCCTGGTGCTGATCGGCGCCTTCAAGGTCTCCTTCTGGCTCGCGCTGCTCGCCGCCTCCGGCATGATCCTCGGCGCCGCCTACATGCTCTACCTGTATCGGCGCGTGGTGTTCTCGAAGCTGACCCGCGACGACCTGAAGGCGATCCTGGACCTGTCGCCGCGGGAGATCGCGGTCTTCGTCCCGCTGGTGCTGCTGACGCTGTGGATGGGGATCTATCCGTCCAGCTTCACCGGCTTCTTCGATGCCTCCGTGAACGCGATGATCGGCCGGCATCAGGCAGCGATCAGCGGGGCGCATTACGCACTGGAGATCGTGCGATGAACTGGACCGTCGCGCTGCCGGAGATCGTGCTGTCCGTCGCGGGCATGGCGATCCTGATGTTCGGTGTGGCCCGCAAGGGGGAGGGCGGGTTCGCCGCCACGATGCTCGCGCTCGGCGCGCTGCTGCTCACCGCCGTGCTTGTCCTCTCCGCTCCTGTCGGGACGGGCTTCCGCGCGCTGTGGATCAATGACGACTTCTCGATCTTCAACAAGATCCTGATCCTGGCCGCCGCGGCTCTGGCGCTGATCCTGTCGGTCGATTTCAACGCCCGGCAGGGCCTGTCGCGGTTCGAATATCCGGTGCTGCTGGTCTTCGCCGCGGTCGGCGCGCTGATCATGGTCTCGGCCAATGATCTGATGACGCTGTATCTGGGGCTGGAGCTGATGTCGCTCGCCCTCTACGTGGTCGCGGCGTTCGACCGGGATTCGGTCCGCTCCTCGGAAGCCGGGCTCAAGTATTTCGTGCTCGGTGCGCTGGCCTCCGGCCTGCTGCTCTATGGCGTGTCGCTGATCTACGGCTTTGCCGGCACGACCAGCTTCCCCGGTATCGCCCGCGCGCTGACCGATGTGCCTTCGACCGGACTCGTGGTCGGCATCGTGTTCGTGGTCGCGGGGCTCAGCTTCAAGGTCAGCGCGGTGCCGTTCCACATGTGGACGCCCGATGTCTACGAAGGCGCCCCCACGCCGGTGACGGCCTTCTTCGCCACCGCCCCCAAGGTCGCCGCCATCGCGCTGTTCCTGCGCGTGCTGGTCGATCCGTTCGGCGGCATGGCGGCGCAGTGGCAGCAGCTCATCGTGCTGGTCTCGGTCTGTTCCATGGTGCTCGGCGCGCTCGCCGCCATCGGGCAGCGCAACATCAAGCGGCTGATGGCCTATTCATCCATCGGCCATATCGGCTACGCGCTCATCGGCCTCGCCGTGGGCAGCGAGACGGGCATTCGCGGCGTGCTGATCTACATGGCGATCTACGTCGCCATGAACGCCGGCACCTTCGCCTGCATCACCGCGATGCGCCGCAACGGCCGGGCGGTGGAGGGGATCGATGACCTCGCCGGCCTGTCGCGTACCGATCCGGGGATGGCAGCGGCACTCGCGGTGTTCATGTTCTCGATGGCGGGCATCCCGCCGCTCGCCGGCTTCTTCTCCAAGCTCTACGTGTTCCTGGCCGCGGTTGAGGCCGGGATGTGGGCGCTGGCGGTGATCGGCGTGCTGACCTCGGTGATCGGCGCCTATTATTACCTGCGCATCATCAAGGTGATGTACTTCGACGCGCCGGCCGAGGCGCTGGAGACGCGGCCCGCGAGCCTGTCGGTGGTGATCGCCGGCACCGGCCTGTTCAACGTGCTGTTCTTTCTGATGCCGGCCCCGCTGGTCGCCGCGGCGGCGGTCGCGGCGCGCGCCCTGTTTGCCTGAGGCGATGGACTGGCGGCTGCGCCTGTACGGGACGCTGCCGTCCACATCCGATCTGTGCATCACGCTCGCCAAGGCGGGCGAACCGGAAGGCTTGGCAGTGCTGGCGGGGCGCCAGAGCGCGGGGCGGGGCAGCCATGGCCGGTCCTGGGAATCGCGTACCGGCAACCTGCATCTTTCGCTGCTGCTGCGCCCGGTCGGGCCGGCGAGCGAGGCAGCGCGCTGGGGGCTGCTCACAGGCGTGGCGGTGGCGGAGGCGCTGGCACCGTATGCGCCCGACATCATGCTCAAATGGCCGAATGACGCTCTGCGCGACGGAGCCAAGCTCGCGGGCATCCTGGTGGAGAGCGCGACGGCCCCGGACGGCGGACTGGGCTGGCTGGTGATCGGGATCGGCGTGAACCTCACCTACGCACCGGAGATCGCGGGCCGTCGCACCACATGCCTCGGCCCCGACGCGCCTGCGCCCGAGGCCGCCGCGCGGGCCGTGCTCGACCGCGTGGCGCATTGGCGCGGCATCTATCTGCGCGACGGTTTCGCGCCGGTCCGCGCCGCCTGGCTCGCCCGCGCGCATCCAGCCGGCACCGAACTGCGCCTGACCCGGCCGGGCCATGAGATCGGCGGCCGCTTCGCCGGCCTCGCTGAGGACGGCAGCCTCCTGATCGAAACCGGCGGGCAGGTGCGCGCCTACACGGCCGGGGAGCTGGCCTGATGCTGCTCGTGGTCGATGCCGGCAACACCAACATCGTCTTCGCTGTGCATGACGGGGCCGACTGGCGCGGAAGCTGGCGCATCGCCACCGACGACCAGCGCACCTCGGACGAATACGCGGTCTGGCTGCTGGCCCTGCTGACGCATGCCGGGCTTAAGCCCGCCGACATCGACCGCGCCGTGATCGGCACGGTGGTTCCCGCCGCGCTGTATCACCTGCGCCGCCTCTGCCGCGACTGGTTCGAGGTGGAGCCCCTGGTCGCCCGCGCGCATCTCGACTGGGGGTTCGAGATCAAGGTCGATAACCCCGACGAGGTCGGCGCCGACCGCCTGCTCAACGCGCTCGCCGGCCATGCCCGCTATGGCGGGCCGCTGGTGGTCATCGATTTCGGCACCGCCACCACCTTCGACGTGGTGGACGCGGATGGCAGCTATATCGGCGGCATCATCGCGCCGGGCATCAACTTGTCGATCGAGGCGCTGCACAAGGCGGCCGCCCGCCTGCCGCGCATCGGCATCGGCCGGCCGCAGGCGGTGATCGGCCGCTCCACCGTGCCCGCGATGCAGTCCGGCATCTACTGGGGGTATGTCGGCCTGATCGAGGGCCTGGTCGCCCGCATCCGCGCCGAATTCGGCGGCCCGATCACAGTGGTCGCCACCGGCGGCCTCGCGCCGCTGTTCAGCGAAGGCACGCTTGTCATCGAACACACCGATCCCGATATTACCCTGGAGGGGCTGCGCATGCTGGCTGCGCGCAACACGGCCCCTCCCTTGCCGCGCGATCGCGCGCGGCTGAGCGACAGGGACTGAATGACCGACAAGAACGGAGACCTCGCCTTCCTGCCGCTTGGCGGGACGGGCGAGATTGGCATGAACCTCAACCTGTATCGCAGCGGCGGATCGTGGCTTGCCGTCGATTGCGGCATCGGCTTCGGCGGCGGCGACATGCCGGAGGTCGAGGTAATGATGGCCGATCCCGCCTTCATCGCCGAACGCCGCGACCGGTTGCGCGGTCTGGTCATCACGCACGGGCATGAGGATCACGTCGGCGCCGTGGCGCATCTGTGGCGCGCACTGCGCTGCCCAGTCTACGCCACGCCGTTCACCGCCGCCGTGCTGCGCCGCAAGCTGTCGGAGGCGATGCTGCTCGACCAGGTTCCGGTGCATGTGATCCCACCCGGCGGCAGCATTGATCTCGCCCCGTTCGCGATCAGCTTCATCCGCATGGCGCACTCGATCCCGGAGGCGCAGGCGCTCGCGATCCGCACGCCGCAGGGCACGGTGCTGCATACCGGAGACTGGAAACTCGACCCGACCCCGCTGGTCGGCCCGCCGACCGATGAGGCCGCCTTGCAGCGCCTGGGCGACGAAGGCGTGCTCGCCATGGTCTGCGATTCCACCAACGCCCTGGTTGACGGCACGTCGGGGTCCGAGGCCGAGGTCCGCCGCAGCATGGTCCCGCTGATCCGCGACCTGACCGGCCGCGTGGCCGTGACCTGCTTCGCGACCAATGTCGCGCGCGTGGAGACCATCGCCAAGGCCGCCGAGGAAGCCGGGCGGCATGTCGCGATCGTCGGCCGCAGCCTGCGCAACATCACCGCCGCCGCGCGGGAGACCGGCTATCTGCGCGACGTGCCGGAATTCGTGGACGAGGACGACGCCGGCTCGATCCCGGACGAGAACCTGCTGCTGATCGTCGCGGGCAGCCAGGGCGAGCCACGCTCGGCGCTCGCGCGCATCGCGGCCGACACGCATCCCAACATCGCGCTGGGGGAGGGGGATACGGTGATCTTCTCCTCCCGTGTCATCCCGGGCAATGAGCGCGCGATCGCGACCGTGCAGGACAATCTGACAAGGCGCGGCATCCGCGTGATGACCGATGCGGACCACATGGTCCATGTCTCCGGCCACCCGGCGAAGGACGAATTGCGGCGGCTGTACCGGCTGGTGCGCCCGCGCTTCGCGGTGCCGACGCATGGCGAGTGGCGCCACCTGTCCGAACACGCGACCCTGGGCCGCGAGATGGGCGCGACCCCGATCATCGTCGAGAACGGCGACATCGTCCGGCTCGCCCCCGGCACCCCGGAGATCGTGGACAGCGCGCCCACCGGCCGGCTCGCGCTCGACGGCAACCGGCTGGTTCCCGTGGGCGGCGAGGTGCTGGCCGCGCGCCGGCGCATGCTGTTCAACGGCGTGGTCATGGCGAGCGTGGCGGTGGACGAAGCCGGCCGCGTGCGCGGGACGGCGCGCATCTCCGCCCCCGGCCTGCTGGCGCCCGAGGATCCGGAGATGGAGCGGGTCGCCGGCGAACTGGCCGGCGCGATCGCCGACCTTCCCGCGCCCGTCCGTCGCGACGACATGGCGCTGACGGAAGCCGCGCGCACGCTGCTGCGGCGCGCGCTGGGCCGCCGGCTGCAGAAGCGGCCGATGGTGGACGTTCATCTGCTGCGGGTGTGAGGTCGCCTCATGAGCTGGTTCACCGCTGTCGTCCTGTACGTCCTGATCTGGTGGACGGCGCTGTTCGCGGTGTTGCCGCTCTGGACGCGACCGGTGTCGGAGGCCGACCCCGAGACCGGATGGCGCGGTGCGCCCGCGCGCGCGTTGCTGGGCCGCAAACTGATCGTGACCACGCTGGTCGCGGCCGTGATCTGGGCCGCGGCCTTCGCCCTGATCCAGAGCGACTGGCTGAGCTTCCGGAGCGGCTTTCTGGCCATGCCTGAAGAATAGGCAATTGGGTGACGGACTGAGCGCTATAGCTCAAATAAAACGCAAACATTGTCCAGGACGCGCGAAAAAGCGTCAAATGACCTGCATTTTGGCTGGACCCTGAGGCGGGGATTCACGCATCATCACGGCTAGGGAGAGGGGTTGGCCCTCTTCCTGCCGTGTGACTGGCGTTTCCTCCCTAAACTTGGGCTGCGCGCTTATCAGCGCGCGGCCCTTTTTCTTGTTAAGGCAGTATTGACAGGAAGTCACGCAGAATAATGCGCAAACGCCGCGCTTGGAGTATTTTTGTTGCGTTGCAGCAAGCCGCTCACGCTGGCGGTCAGCCTGTTGGCGACTGACTTTGGCATGGCGCGGGAAGTACGGATGCCCGTCGCTGAATGCGCCGCATTGCTCTCGGCGTCGGCCGACCCGCCCGGCGGCAGTGGCACGCGCGACGTGTTGCGCGGGAACTGGTGCGGGGGCCTGGGGCGCCCCGCCCGATCAGGCTAGGCTGGCGTTGTAGGCCAGCGTCACCACGATGAAGTTGGCCGCGGCGACCATGTCCGGGACCCTGGTGCGGATCGTGTATCCGTCCACCCGCTCGACCTGCGGCAGCAGCGACAGGATCTCGGCGGGCGGGCGATGCTTGAAGCTGACCTCCAGCACGATCTCGCCTTCGATCCTATATGGCTTGAAATCGCCGATCCGGCCGATCGCGCGGCGTGTGGTCTCTGCCACCAGGTCGTAGCTGGCTTCCGGGGTCATGGTGCGGGCGGCGAAGGTGCCGTAGGCCCATTTCACCACCGCGGCTTCCACGTCGCCGACCAGTCCCTTCGTCTCATCCACAAACTGGTCGTCGCCGGAAATCGCGATCAGCGGGACGCCAAAATGGCCGATCAGCGGGTGGTAGAACCCGGCTTCCGACACGACCCTACCGTTCAGCCGGATCTCGCGGATCACACGCCCCTGCATCGTGTGTCCCAGCACGCCGGAGACATGCGTGCTGCCGGTATGCCAGCCCAGGAACAGCGCGCCGTCGAAGCGCCCATGCTCCACGCCCTGGACCATGCCGAGGGGGCGGGGCTTGCCGCGCACGAGCTGCACGAACTTGGGCAGCCGGTCGGGCAGGATGTTCAGGTGCGTGCCGTGGCTGTCGGCGACCACGACCTCCTTCACCCCGGCGGCACGGGCGGCCTCGCAGGCGGCGACGACCGTATCGGTCATCCATAGCCGGCCGGACTGGTACTCGAATCCGTCCAGCATCGTCTGGTCGCGCGTGGCGACCCCTGCGATGCCCTCGATGTCGGCGGAGATGAAAAGTCGCATGGTCCCCTCGTTCACTTGCGAAGCCGCGGGTCGAGCGCGTCGCGCAACGCATCGCCCATCAGGTTGAAGGCGAGCACGGTGATCAGGATGGCGAGGCCGGGCAGGGCCACCAGCCACCACGCCGACTGCACGAATTGCAGCGACCCGGCGAGCATCGTGCCCCACTCGGCGGTCGGCGGCTGCGCGCCCATGCCCAGGAAGCCAAGTGCCGCCGTGTCCAGCACCGCGACGGAGAAGCCGAGCGTGGATTGCACGATCAGGGGCGGCAGGCAGTTCGGCAGCAGCGACCGTAGCATCAGTGTCGAGGTCCGCACGCCGGCGACGCGGGAGGCATCGATATACGGGCGCGGCATTTCGGTCAGCGCCGCCGCACGCGTCAGCCGCACGAAGCCGGGCAGCATCACCACGGCGATGGCCAGCATCGCGTTCACCAGACTGGGCCCCAGGATCGCCACCAGCACCAGCGCGAGCAGCAGGCCGGGCAGCGCCATCAGCACGTCCATCATCCGCATGACGAACAGGTCCCATAGCCCGCCGAAATACCCGGCCGTCAGCCCCAGTGCCCCGCCCACGAGCAGCGCCAGCGCGACCACCATCGCACCGATCGCGAGCGACAGCCGCCCCCCGTGCAGCAGGCGGGAGAGCATGTCGCGGCCGACATCGTCCGTGCCAAGTACGTAGCGCCAGTCGCCGCTGATCCAGGCCGGCGGCTTCAGCAGTGCGTCGCGGTATTGTTGATCGGGGTCATGCGGCGCGAGCAGGTCCGCGAAGCCTGCCAGCAGCACCAGCAGAACAATGACACCCAGCCCGACCATGGCCGCGCGATTGGCCGACAGGCTGCGCCATGCAACCGCCATAGGGCTTGCGGGCGGCGGCACCGCATCTGCGCGGGGGTCAGCGCCGGGCATGGCGGATCTGCGGGTTCAGCAGGCCGTAGCAGAGATCGACCAGCAGGTTCACCGCCATCATCACGCCCGCGATGATGACGATACCGCCCTGGATCTGCGGATAGTCGCGGCGCTGGATCGCCTCGACCAGGAACTTGCCGATGCCGGGCCAGGAGAAGATCGTCTCGGTCAGGATCGCCCCCGACAGCATGTTGCCGAGCTGCAGGCCGATCACGGTCACGACCGGGATCAGCGCGTTGCGCAGCGCGTGCACGTTGACCACCCGGAAGGCGGACAGGCCCTTGGCGCGTGCGGTGCGCACATAGTCCTCGCCCAGCACCTCCAGCATCGCCGAGCGCGTCATCCGCGCGATGACCGCGAGCGGGATGGTGGCCAGCGCGACCGCCGGCAGGATCAGATGCGCGACGGTGGAGCCGAACGCGCCCGGTTCCTCCGACAGCCAGGAATCAAGCAGCAGGAAACCGGTGATGGGCTCGACGTAATAAGCCACGTCGATCCGGCCGGAGACGGGCGTCCATCCCAGCCCGACCGAGAAGAACAGGATCAGCAGCAGCCCCCACCAGAAGACCGGCATCGAGTAGCCGGTCAGCGCCGCCGTCATCACCGCGTGGTCGGCCGCCCGGCCCCGGCGCAGGGCGGCGATGATGCCGGCCGGGATGCCGAGCAGCACGGCGATCCCGAGCGCGGTCAGGCCGAGTTCGATCGTCGCCGGGAAGCGGATGAGAAATTCGCTGGCCACGCTCTCCCGCGTGCGGACGGACACGCCGAAATCCCCCTGCGCGAGCCGGCCGATGAAGCCAAGATACTGGCGCCACAGCGGCTGATCGAGCCCGAGCTCGGCCAGCAGCCGTGCATGATCGGCGGGATCGAGCGCCCGTTCCCCGGCGGCGATCTCCACCGGGTCGCCGGGCACCAGATGCAACAGCATGAAGGCGACGAAGGTCACCGCGACCGCCGTGGGCAGCAGCACGGCGACGCGGGACAGGAGCCAGCGGATCACGCCCGAAGCATCAGCGTCGCAGCGAGACGCCCACGAAGGGCTGGCCGCCGAACACGTGCACCCGGTAGCCCACCACCTCCTTGCGGATCGGCGTGAAGGTGGAGGAGTTGGCGATCAGGAAGGTCGCCGCATCGTCATAGGCGATCTTCTGTGCGCGGATGTAGAGTTCGGCCCGCTTCGCCTGGTCGGAGGTGGCGTTCGCCTGCTCGATCAGGTCGTTGAATTCCTTGTTGCACCAGTGCGCCCGGTTGCCGCCCGACTCCACGGCAGCGCAGGTCCAGCCGGACAGGATGATCTGGCTCGGGTCCGGGTAGTCGTAGATGTAGCCGGCCATGGCGATCTCATGTTCGCCCTGCCGCGCGCGGCGCAGGTATTCGCCCCATTCGAAGGTGGTGATGCTGGCCCTGATGCCCACGGCGGCGAGGTCGGCCTGGATCATCTCCGCAGCGCGGCGGCCGTTGGGCATGTAGCCGCGTGTCACCGGCAGCGCCCACAGCGTGGTGGAGAAGCCATCCGCCAGCCCGGCTTCGGCCAGCAGCGCCTTGGCCCGGGCAGGATCGTAGGCGCGGGGCTTCAGGTCGGGGTTGTGCCCCCACAGCGCCGGCGGGATCAGGGCCGCGGCGCGGCGGCCGGTGCCGCGGTACACAGCGTCGATCAGCGCATCGTAGTTGATCGCGTGCTCGATCGCCTGGCGCACGCGGATGTCGTCGAAGGGTTTCTTCGCCTGGTTGACTGCCAGGAACCCGTAATCCGCGCCCGAGACCTCCAGCGTGGTCAGATTCGGGTCGGCCTTGATCGTCTCCAGGTCGGCCGGGTTCGGATAGCGCGCGATATGGCATTCGCCCGCGCGCAGCTTGGCGAGCCGGACCGACGGATCGGGTGTGATGGCGAAGACGAGGTTGTCCACCTGCGCGGTGCGGTCGGTGAGGCCGGCCTGCTTCGCCCAATGCTGCGGGAAGGCCCGGAAGCGGACAAAGGAATCGCGCTGGAAGGCGACGAACTGGAAGGCGCCGGTGCCGATCGGCTGCTGATTGTAGAGATCGGGCGTCTTGGCCGCGAGCATCTTCTGCCCGTACTCGGCCGACATGATCGACATCGGCTCGACCGTCAGCGTGGCCAGGAACGCGGCGATCGGAACCTTGAGCACGAAGCGGACCGTGTAGTCGTCCACCTTCTCGATGCGGTCGAGCCGTGTTTTCAACGCATTGTCGTACATCCCGTACCCGGTGCCGCCGATGCGGTGGTACGGGTGGTCCGGGTTGCCCATGCGATCGAAGGTGTAAATCACGTCATCGGCGTTGAAGTCGCGCGTGGGCGTGAAGTGGCGGTTGGAATGCCATTTCACGCCGCGCCGCAGATGCAGCGTCCAGGTCAGGCCATCCGCCGAATTCTCCCACGACTCGGCGAGGGCGGGGATCAGCTTCGATCCCCCGATCTCGTTAGCGACCAGACGGTCATAGACCTGCTGGGCGTAGTCGTAGGTGGTGTTGGAGCCGGAGAACTGAGGGTTCAGGTTGTCCGGGCTGCCCTCGGTGCAGGCAACCAGCGTGGATTGCGCCGCGGCTGCCCCCGTCATCGCCACCAGCGCCGCGGCCGCGCAGATCTGTCGGAACATGTTGAGACCCACAGCGAACTTCCCTTTCTCCGGATCGCGGAATGGTTTCACTCCGATCCGCATGGCTTGTCCATGCCGGCCGTGCGGCTTGAAGCGGCGCGAGGGCTGGCGCAGACACCGCGCATGAGCAGGTTGCGGATCGGGCTCGCGGGCGCCGGGCATTTCGGACGGTTCCATGCGCTGAAGGCGGCGGCCTCGCCCCGCCTCGCGCTGGTCGGCATTGCCGACCCAGATGGCGCGCGCGCGGCGCAGGTGGCGCAGGAGGCCGGCACCACGGTCCTGCCGCTGGGGGAGCTGATCGCCGCAGTCGATGCGGTGATCGTCGCCGCTCCCGCCGCGTGGCACTACGACATCGCCGTGGGCGCACTGGCAGCGGGCCGGCACGTGTTCGTGGAAAAGCCGGTCGCCGCCACGGTGGACCAGGCCGAGGCGCTGATCGCGCTGGCACAAGAACAGAAACGCGTCCTGCAAGTCGGTCATCTTGAAAGATTTTCTGCCGCGACCGGGGCGCTGTCCGGCCGTCTTGGCGCGCCGCTGTTCATCGAGGCGACGCGGATCGCGCCGTTCAAGCCGCGCGGTACCGATGTGTCGGTGGTGATGGATGTGATGATCCATGA
>Ga0182743_1000123_pt1 | contig 137488 bp, 115 predicted proteins | sample eDN3rd30CKraftOP_FD_128522 | JGI IMG/M metagenome (GOLD analysis project Ga0182743, IMG submission 128522) | Enriched Organic Plus compost microbial communities from Emeryville, California, USA - eDNA 3rd pass 30_C Kraft OP (version 2) (version 2) ...
GTTCGCCGAGTTGTTCCAGGTACCCTGACGGTCGCTGCCCGAAGATGCGGTCGAGAATCGGGTCGCTGCTGTAGTACGACGGGCACATGATTACGCGTGATGCCCTGGTGCGTGCGGCCGCCCAGTGCACGATCTCGAGCTGGCGATCGGCGAGGTCCCCGACATCGCCGCGCATGTCATCGAAAAGAATCGCGAGGTCATCGACCCCGAGCGCATCGAAGTACTCGAGCTTGCGGGCAAATGCAGCACGCGCTTCAGGGTCAGCGAACTGCTCGTGCAGTTTGAGCGGGCTCAGCCCCACACCGAAGCGCACGCCGAGCTCATGACATAGTGCTGTGATGCGCTCCAGCTCGAACGTCGTCTCGTCCGGATACTCCTGCTGCCACAGACGACGCAGGTACGGATCGACCTTCGGTGCGTAGATGTAGAACCGGTACTCGTGGGCTGCGAGGTAGCGGATCGTGTCCGCACGTTCCGCCCACGACCACGCCTTGCCGTAGTACCCTTCGATTGTTCCAAGCGCGAATTCCACAAGCCCGCCTTCAAGTAGTCGCGATCACCGCACCCGATCCCCTCGCGGGCTCACCAGGTACCACTCGCCGAACTGGTCGGTGATGTCCTGGCCGCGCGTGCGTCCCGGGATGCTGTCGCGGAAATAATAATAGAGCGGGTGCCGGTTGTAGGTGATCTGCGTGGTACCATCCCGGCGCGTGCTGCTCCCGATCAACCGTTGCCGGACCGCGCTGTCGGAAGCCGTCGCGATGGCGCCATGCACGGCGAGGAACGGCGGCCAGATAACGGCACATTTGTCGTAGCAGGTGCTCTGGTCGGTCGAATCGTTCGCGAACAGGTAGAGCGCGCGACCCGTTTCGTCGGTCAGGTAGGTGCCGTGTTGCGGTGAACGCGCGGTCGCGAGCGCTGTCGCACGGATCGGCTCGTTCGGGCGAGTGCGCACGATCGCCTGCGATGACTCCGCCGCGCTCGTGCCCGCAGTGTCCTGCACACGGGCTTCCTCCCGCGCGCACGCAGAGATCAGCAGAATTGTGCAGAGCAGGGTCGTTCGGGTGCGCATTGCAGTTCCTGGTTCCGGACAGAATCGTGCATTGCACAGAGTACGCCTGTCCCGTTCTCGCAGAGGCGCTGAGGCGCAGAGCCGCGGAATCTCGTTTGTCCTGGAGTGCGGGTTATTCGGGCGTCCTGGCTGGGATAGTTCGTTATTGGGAATTCTTTGGGACGTGTGGATCCGGATTGCGGGAATTCAAGCTGGCGGCTGAGGTACTGGTGCCAGGAACGATGGCATCATGCGGATCCGGATTGCGGATGGTCAGGGTAGGAACTTCAAAACAGGAATTCGGAACCCGGGTTCTGGATCGGGACATTGACCGATCAGAACCCGGCTCCGTGTGCTCTCCGTTGGACCTCTGTGAGAAACCGCGGAGGAGCGGCGATGCTATTTGCTTGCCCGCAACTCTGCGCGCTGGAGGATGTGGGCGGTTACGGCGGGGCCGAGCTGCGGATGCAGAGGCAGGGTCGGATCGGAGTAGCTTGCGACCTGTTTCGCCTGCTCACGCACTTCCTTCAGGATGTGATTCATCCCGTCAAGGAGGGCGACCTGCGCCGCTGGATTGGCGGCCTTCAGCACTTCGGCTTCGCCGGTTGGAATCTGGATGTCGGTGGTCCCCTGCACGATGAGCACGGGCACCTTCACCTTCGCGATCTCGGCGGCGGGCGAGATGTTGAGCTGCGAGATCAGGTACGGCTGCACACTCGGGCGGTAGAGCGCGATGAGCGGCTGCGGGACTTCGGCCACTGTACGGCCGGCCCTGAGCTCGTCGAGAATCCTGAACGCGTCGGGCTTCATCGCCGACGGCAGGTTGCGGTCGAGCTGTTCGCGGATGATGTCACCCAGCGAACGTCCCGCACCCGCAATCGAAACGAACGCATCCGCATCGGCACTCACCGTCGCAAGCATACCGATCAGCGAGCCTTCGCTGTGACCGATCACGGTAATGGTCGAGAATCGCCGGTCCGCGCGCAGTTGTCTGACCCACGCCGCCGCATCGTCGACGTAGTGGCTGAAGCGCAGATCGGCTTCACTGGTCGCGGCAGCAGCACTCGCGCCGATCGCGCGCTTGTCGTAGCGGACCGAGGCGATGCCTTCGTTCGCCAACGCCTCGGCAAGTAGCTTCAGGCTGTTGTTCTGCCCGGGCAGCGCCGGGCTGTTGCCGTTGCGGTCCGTCGGGCCGGATCCTGCAATGATCAGTGCGACCGGAACTTTGCCGTCCACCTTCGCAGGCAGGAGCAGCGTTCCGTGCAACGTCCCCGTCGCGGTTTCGAGTTGGACTGGCTGTTCCTGCGCCGCCGCAGCGGCAGTCTGTGCGCTTACGGCAAGCGCAAGCAGGATGGACATCATCGGGGCTCCTTTCGCCAGATGAGATACGAGTAAATGATCGAACCGACTGCGGCCAGTACTGCTGCTCCGATCGCAAGCCCCGACATCACCTTCGACGGGAATGCCGCGGATAAGAGCATCGCAACACCGGCAAGTGTCATCAGATAGCCGGCAACACGGTGTGTCTTCGCCCACACCCGCTCATTGCTCAGCGTCCACGGCGTACGCACACCGAACCACCAGTTGCTCCGCGCGCGCGGCAGGACGTTCCCGGTGATCACCAGCAGCACACCGACCACCGCCGGCACCACACGCTGGATCGAAATCGGCCAGCCCAGCACACTTCCCAGGATCAGCACATGCAGCACCATCATCATCGTGATGATGCCGTATACCACCAGGTGATACGTGCCGGTGAACTTCTGATAATTCGCGTATCGCGGGTCGACCTTCGGCAGCACCGTCATCAGAATCCACAGACCGAGCGCGATCGCCGGCATCAGGAACGCCCCGGCAAACCGGCTGCCGTAACGATCGACCTCCCCGTCCCACGTCCAGTGCAGCGGCATCTCCGACGGCAACCGGTTGTATACGAGTGCAGAGAACAGAAACCCGGCACCGATCAGCAGCGCGGGATACACGCGTAGAACCTTCACGATTCCTCCCCTCCTGACCCCGGCCTCGTCCACTCCATCAGCCGACTCACCAGGTCCTCGAAAACAGTGGTATTCAGTTCGTACACGACCTGCTGCCCCTGCCGCTCCGACAGGATCAGCCCCGCATCGCGCAATAGGGCCAGGTGCCGCGAAATCGTCGCCCACGACGTCGGGAAATGCTCGGCAATCTCCCCGGACGTCTTCGGCCCGTCACGCAGCAGCCGCAGAATCTCGCGACGGCTCGGATCGGCCATCGCCTTGAACACATCAGCCATGGCAGGAATCTAAGTTATTTAGCCAATTACGCAAGTATCTAAGTGTTCGCGTCTTCTGGTGTTCGCGCTCCGCCTTGTCGGGCCGGAGCGTATCGCCCGGTCCAACCTGAGCCCCGCGCGCAGCACATCGCCAATCCAACCATGTTGACTGCAACAGCAATTGGCGTAAGAATGCCGGACCGCCATCCACTCCGATCCGGGAGTTCTCCTCATGCGTGTTATCCGTGCGAGCATCATTGCGGTCGTCGTTGGTAGTGCTGGGTGCAGTGATGCCGCGAGCAACGGCTGGACTGTAAGTGAGCAGAAGAGTTCCGGGGGTGTGTCGCATGTGGTGAATGTGCCGCCAGCCGATGGGATCAGGCCGACCTGGAAGGTGGAGCCGGAGGTGCGCATCGGCGAAATCGAAGGCACCGGCCCGGACGTGTTCGGTCAGGTGAGGGGGCTGGTGATCGACGCGCAAGGGAGGATGATTGTGCTGGATGCGGCAGCGCAGGAGCTGCGAGTGTTTGCGCCCGATGGCCGGCATCTGCGCACGATGGGGAAGAAGGGCGCCGGCCCTGGCGAATTCAGTGGCGCGAACGGGATGGTGATCGGACACGACGATGTTGTGCGGGTGAACGATCCGCAGAACAAGCGCATCTCGCTGTTTTCTGCGGACAGTGGTTTTGTGACGTCGTTCGCGATCGATGTACGGTCGTACGGTTGGGTCTGGCGCGCGATGATCGACACTGCGCTGGTGACGTGGGAATCAACGCTGATCGCGCGGGATTCAAGCTACATTTATGGGCTGAAAGGCTACGACGCACAGGGTCGCTGGACCGACACGATCCTCGATGAGCCGCTCGACATGAACCGGACCAATCCCGGTTCCTATTCGTGGAGAACCGCGACCGGAGGTGGCGTGATGTCGGTCCCGTTCTGGCCGACCAGGCATGAGCTGATGGATTCGAAGCGGTTCTACTGGAGCACGGAAGCCACCAACGAATATCGCATCACCCGTACGACACTGCAGCGCGATACGGTGCTGATCCTCGAGGCGAAGCGACCGCTGGTTGCGGTGAGCGCGCACGAACGTGACTCGGCGATCGCGGCCGTGCGTAAAAGCGCAGGGCAGCAGGACTGGTCGCTGATACCCGAATACAAGCCGTTGATTCGGCAGTTGTTCCTGTCCGACGAGGGCGATCTGTGGGTGTCGGTCGAAACCGGCGACGCCGCGAGCACGACCTACGATGTGTTCGGCGGAGACGGTCGCTACAAAGGCACCGCTGTGATCAATGCGAGAGTCGAGCGGTGGGTCAGTCCCATTGTGCGAAGCCACACGTTCTGGGCGATCGTCCGTGACGATCTCGACGTTGCCTACGTAATCCGCGGCCGCCTCACCCCCGCCGAACAGAATTGAATGCCAAGGGAACGCGCACGTGCCCGTGCCCGTTCCCTTCCCATGCCCGTGGTCGTGTTACGCGCCCGTTCCCGTACCCGTAAACGTGCCCGCCGCCCGGCAGTTGCCCGCGCCCACTAAACGTGCCCGTGCCCGCGCCTGCCGCGCCGCAAACAATCGCAAAAAAATCGATTCTCGCGACCACGAAAAGCAGCGATTCGACCCACTGATCGACCGCAGTTGACAGCGTACCGAACAGCTACGACACTACCCCGGCGAAGTGGCTCGCGAGTGATGCGCGAGTGTCGATCTCTTCCCCGATGTTCCCGTGGAGTCCCTCCCCTCCGCCATGCAGCCGCAGTGTTGCGCTGCGACGTAACAAAAAAGCCCGAGACAGCAAGACACCTGTTGGGTCGACCTGCGAGTTACGCGGGCCGGCAGCACATCGTCCGTATCACCTGACCGCTGGAGCGCAACATGGCACCGACCTTCCGCAAGCTGACACTCGAGCAGTTCGCCGAACTGTTCACCGGGTTCCGGTTCACGCGTCGCATCAACGCCGTCCATCTGCATCACACGTTCAGACCGAATCACGCGCAGTGGCGCGGGCACGAGTCGGTCGTGGGGATGTGGCGGTATCACACGGAGACGAACGGCTGGAGCGACATCGCGCAGCACATCACGATCGATCCGGAAGGGCAGATCTGGACCGGACGCAACTGGAACCGGCCGCCCGCGAGTGCGAGTGGGCACAACGGGTCGCAGGCGGTCGGCCCGTTCATGATCGAGCTGGTCGGCGACTTCGATGTCGGGCGCGATCGATTCGAAGGTGCGCAGCGTGAAGCGGCACTGGATGTGATCACGCTGGTGCAGTTGCAGTTCAGTCTGATTCCGGAAGCCCTGCGATTCCATCGCGACATGTCGCACAAGACCTGCCCTGGGAGCAGCATCCAGTACGAAGAGCTGGTGGCCGAGGTTCGGGCGAGGCATGGCGCATCGGAGGGGATCGTGCGGCGCACGACGTTCGTCATTGGCGAGCCGCAGCCGTTCGGTTCGGATGCGCTTGCGATCGAATCGCTGCGTCGCGAACTGGTCGCGAGCGGGGCCAGCAATCTGATGGACCCGGTCGATGCGGAGCCGGAGGAGGAAACAGCTTCGACGCGTGCGCCGGCCATACCGACGGTACGGTTCGATGGCGCGGAGCGTCGGCCGAAACTTTCGGCCGAGAACCTGACGGCGTTGCGGCCGTTCGTCATCAATCTGCGGCAGGGCGAATTCTCGAATGACGGGCTGTTCGCAACCGCTCCGGGTGATGTCGATGCAATTTTCGAGGAGCACCTGCCGCGCGAAATCGAGGTTGCAAGGGCGAAGGGTGTGCCGCCGCGCATCCTGTTTTACGCGCACGGCGGACTCGTTTCCGAATCCGCAGCGCTGCAGAAGGCGAACGAACGGGTCGAGTGGTGGCTGCGCCAGGGGATCTATCCGATCTACTTCGTGTGGGAAACCGGCCTGTTCGAGATGATCGGTCAGTTGCTCGAGCGCACACGTGCACATGCGGTCGCCGGGACGCGTGATGTGTGGGATTACACGACGGATCCGGTGGTCGAGGCCGCGGTTCGTGCACTTCGTGGCCCGACGATCTGGGCCGGGATGAAGCGGAGCGCGGAGCGTGCATGTATGGGAACCGGCGGTGCATTGCACACCGCAATGCGTGTGGCATCGTTCTGCGCGAAGAATCCTGATGTCGAGTTGCACGCGGTTGGCCACAGCGCCGGCTCGATCTTCCTGTCGCACTTCCTGCCGTCCGCGCTGAATGCGGGTGCACGCAGCTTCCGGACAGTACATTTCCTTGCACCGGCGGTGCGCACAGATGTGTTCCGCGAACGGCTCGGCGATCTGCTCGGCAGCGGCATCGATTCCCTCACGCTGTATACGATGCGCAAGGACCTCGAGCGTGCAGACGACTGTCGGGGCGTGTACCGCAAGTCGCTGCTGTATCTGATTCAGAACGCGCTCGAGCCGGAGTCGCCGACCCCGCTGCTCGGGCTGGAAGAGAGCCTGCGCAGCGACATCGAACTGCGTCGCATCTTCGGGCTCGGTGAGAAGCCGTCTCCGGTTGCGAATGTGGTGTGGTCGCCGTCGGCCGTCGAAACCGGCAGGAGTTCATCCAGGGCGACAACCCATGGCGGTTTCGATGATGACGCGGCGACGCTCGACAGCATCGCACGTCGTGTCCTCGACCTCACGGATGCGGATGTGCTGAATGTACTCCCGCCGGTTCCGACGACGCGCAGCTACGGCTGGAACGATGGCGTCGACTGGCCGGAACGGTTGCAGGTCGTCGTTGATCGGCCGACCGTCACGCCGTTCACCGTGCCCCAGGCTCCTGTCATCGCGAAACACGTGAGCGGCAGGCGGCGGGCGCTGCTGGTCGGCATCGATCAGTATGCCGCTTCACCGCTCAACGGCTGTGTTGCGGATGCACGGCTGTGGGCGCGGACCCTCGGCGATCTCGGGTTCGAACCGAACCTGTTGCTCAACGAGCAGGCAACCCGGAGTGCGATTCTCGACCGACTGAACACGCTGGTCAACACGAGTGCGCCGGGCGATGTGCTCGTGTTCCAGTTCGCCGGCCACGGCACACAGTTCTACGACATCGATGGCGACGACCAGGCCGACACGATGGATGAAGCGTTGTGCCCGTACGACATGAACAGCGGCGCGTTCATCATCGATGACGATCTCGGCCGCATCTTTGACCAGCTTCGGCCGGGCGTGAACCTCACCTGCTTCATCGACTGCTGCCACAGCGGGACGATTTCGCGGGTGGGCATCGGCCGTGCGGCGCTGCGTCCCGACCAGCGCGTCCGTTTCATTCGTCCGACTCCGGCGATGCAGCAGGCACACTTCGAATTCCGCTCACGTCTCGGCTCGACACGCTCGGCGCAGCGCGGGATCGAAGTGATGAAGGAAGTACTGTTCGCCGCGTGTGAGCCGTTCGAAGTTGCGCTCGAAAGCAACGGGCAGGGTGAATTCACGCAGCGTGCCGTGCAGGTACTCAGCACCGGCGGCATCGAGGTCACCAACGAGCAGTTCCATGCACGTGTAAAGGAAGCGTTCGGCACGGCGCCGCGGCAACACCCGCGACTCGACTGCCCGACACCGGCGCGCACGCTCGGTCTGCTGCAGCCATTCCCGGTCGAGCCGGTCAGCCCGGTCCCGCCGGTTTCGGCTGTACCGAAGGAGATGCTGACCGAAGCGCTCCGGCTGATCTCCCTTGCCGTTCACGCGTAGGTTGATCATGCCTCTCCAGGCAGCAGCGCTCGAAGGGCCGGCGACGACGCCGGCCGCTTCGACCAGCGCACAGGGCAGCGCGTATCCGCAGCAGGGAAGTGCCGTGGTCACGAGCTACGAAGGCGAAGGCGAAGCGTACACGCTCGGTCGTCGCTTGTATCGCGCGCTCGCGAGTCGCCCGTACGAACGCACCCCCGCGGACCCGCTGTATCGGCCGCTGCGCATCTTCACGCTCGACCCGGCCACACCGATGCGCGAAGGTGCCGTCACAACCGTCAACATCGCGTTCGAACCGCTCGAGATCGGGCCCGCCGGTCGCGTTTTCGAGGTCGACGCACGCGACGGCACGCACGGTGTTGCGTATCGGCAGGTCGACCTCGAAACCCGCGACGTGCTGATTCGCAACGGACGCGTTCCCTCGATCGCGGACCCGGAGTTCCATCAGCAGATGGTGTATGCGGTCGCGAGCACGGTGTACGATTCGTTCCGGCGCGCGCTCGGCCGTGATCCCGGCTGGGGTTTCCAGCGCGAGCCGGTCGGGACGGAGCCGCTTCGGCTGATGCTGCGGCCCCACGGCGGGCATCAGCGCAACGCGTACTACGATCCGACCGATGGCAGTATCACGTTCGGCTATTACCGCGCCGACGAGGTGGTCGGCGGGAACAACCTGCCGGGCGGGCTGGTGTTCACCTGCCTTTCGCACGACATCATCGCGCACGAGGTCAGTCACGCACTGCTCGACGGGCTGCGCGCACATTTCGCGCTGCCCACCGGCCCCGATGTGCTCGCGTTCCACGAAGCGTTCGCCGACCTGGTCGCGGTGTTCCAGCACTTCAGTCATGCGGCTGTGGTTGAGGCGGCGATTCGTGCTTCCGGTGCCCGACTCGATCGTGCAACATTGCTGACCGACATCGCCACACAGTTCGGCCACACGACCGGGTCGAAGCAGGCCCTGCGCACTGCGATCGAGCCCAACCAGGATCCCGAACAGTTGCCGCAATACGCAAACGCATCGGCGGAGCCACACGAGCGCGGACGGCTGCTGACCGCCGCGGTGTTCGATGCATTTGCGACGGTTTACGCGCGCAAGGTCGAGCGCTACATCCGGCTGGCGACGGGCGGGACGGGTGTGCTTCCCCCGGGTGAGCTCCCGGCGGAGCTCCGGAAACTTCTGGCCGAAGAAGCGAGCCAGCTCGCGCAGCAATTCCTCGCCATGTGCATCCGCGCGATCGACTACTGCCCGCCGGTCGACCTGCATTTCGGCGAGTTCCTGCGTGCGGTGATCACCGCGGATATGGACCTCGTCCCGGATGACCGCTGGGGGTACCGTGCGGCGTGGATCGATGCGTTCCGTCGCCGCGGCATCTACCCGGGCGATGTCACCAGTCTTTCAGAAGACGCGCTGCTCTGGAGACCGCCGCGCGCCGACATCACCGAGGAGCCGGAGTTGTGCTTCGGCGCGCTCCGCTTCGCGGGTGATCCGGGACGAGTAGCGGGATACAACGAACTGCGGCGGCAGGCGTGTATGCTGGGCCGGCTCATCACACAGCCGCAGTACCGCGAGGAGCTCGGTCTCGCAGAAAACGGCGACCCGCGACTCAACGGCGATACCGTCGATCCGCCGTGCATCGAATCGATGCGCACCACACGCCGCGTCGGTCCCAATGGCCAGGTCGTTTTCGATCTGGTCGCTGAGGTCACACAGTGCAGATACACGACCGACGAGTCGAACAACATCGCGTTCAGACACTACGGCGGTGCCACCGTTATCCTGAATCCGATGGGCGGAATACGGTACGTGGTCTCGCGAAGCGTGCTCCGACAGAAGTGGCTGCAACAGCACCGCGACTACATCGCAGGACCCGGTGCCCGCTTCCACAGCGCAAAGAACGGCGAACTCGCTCCCCGCGACAAGCTGTTCAGCATCGTGCACACCATTACGCCGCGGTAAAGGACTGGAGCAATACCGGTACTCGGAGCTGTGGGCACGGGAGTGGGCGTGGGCGCGGCCGCGCCCCACACCCGCGCCCGGTAGCGTCCGCTTTCCGCCAGCCGCGCAACCGCATAGCTTGCCCGAGCCACCCCCACTTCACCTAACAACCAGACGAGCCGATGAGAAAAGTGATCGTGCGCTGTCTCCTGCTGGCGGCGCTGCTCCCGGTTACTGCCGCATCCGCGCAGGTCTCGCAGGACGCATTGCTGCGGGAATTCGAATGGCGAAACATCGGCCCGGCCAACATGGCCGGGCGCGTAACGCACATCGAAGCGGTCGAATCGAATCCCGCGATTGTGTATGTCGGCGCTGCCTCGGGCGGCGTGTGGAAATCGACCAGCGGCGGCGTGACGTGGGAGCCGGTTTTCGAGAAGGCGGGCTCGCCGAATATCGGCTCGATTGCGGTGTTCCAGCCGAATCCCGACATCGTCTGGGTCGGCACCGGCGAAGGTTGTGTGCGTAACAGCGTCGGCTGGGGGGACGGCGTCTGGAAATCGACCGACGGCGGGAAGACCTGGACCAACATGGGGCTGCGCGATACGCATCACATCGACGAGATCGTCACGCACCCAACCGATCCGAACATCGTGTATGTCGCATCGCAGGGACATCTCTGGGGACACACCGGCGAGCGCGGCATCTTCCGCACGCGCGACGGCGGCAGGACCTGGGAGAAACTCACGAACGGTTTGCCCGACGACGCACGCACCGGCGCATCGGAACTCGAGATGGATCCGACCAACCCGAACATCCTGTACGCGGGCATGTGGGAGCGCATTCGTGAACCGCAGCGTTTCCTGAGCGGTGGTCCGAACGGCGGGATCTATCGGAGCGTCGATGGGGGCAATAGCTGGACGAAGCTGACCAGCGGCCTGCCCTCAGGCGACATCGGCAAGGTCGGGCTGAGCATTCATCGCGGCAATCCGCGCATCGTCATGGCGATGGTCGAGGCAGGGTATCAGCCCGCGCCGCGTGTGAACGGTCAGCCGAATCCCGAATACACGAATCTTGACATGCCTGGCAGCGGCATCTACCGCAGCGAAGATGGCGGCGCGACCTGGAAGCTGGTAAACCGCTTCAACAACCGGCCGTTCTACTATAGCCACATCTGGATCGACCCGAACAACGATCAGCGCGTATTCGTACTCGCGACCGAAGGCCACGTGTCGAAGGATGGTGGGAAAACCTTCGCGCGTACGATGGACGGCATCGCCGGCGACTTCCATGCGTTGTGGATCGACCCGAAGGACAGCAACCGCTTCTACGTGGGCAACGACAAGGGTGCGTACGTCACGTTCGATGGCGGCCACCGATTCGTCATGTTCGACAACATGGACCTCGGCCAGTTCTATGCGGTCACACTCGACAACCGCGATCCGTACTGGGTCTACGGCGGGTTGCAGGACAACGGCAACTGGGGCGGCCCGAGTAACAGCCGCGACTACAACGGAATCCTGAACGACCACTGGTTCAAGTTCCACTCGGGCGATGGCTTCCATACGACGGTCGACCCGAACGACTGGCGGACCGTCTACACCGAATCGCAGAACGGCAACATCCGTCGCCTCGACGCCGTGTTCCGGCAGCAGGGCAAAAGCACCACGCCGATGCCGCGCACCGTAACGAACTACACCGAAGTAACCGGCGCTCCTGCCGAAGCGGGTCGCCTTCCGCGCGACCGGTTCCGCTTCAACTGGTCGACGCCGATCATGCTCTCGCCGCACGACAGCCGGATCCTCTATCTCGGCGGCAACTACCTGTTCCGCAGCACCGATCGTGGCGAATCGTGGACGATCATCAGTCCGGATCTGTCGACCAACGATCCGCGGCTCACCGACCCGACCAGCGGCGGGCTGACGCCTGATGCGAGTGGTGCCGAAACGCACGCGACCGCGATCACGATTTCCGAATCGCCGCTGCGCGCCGGTGTGATCTGGGTCGGCACCGATGATGGCAACGTGCAGCTCACGCGCGATGGCGGGAAGACGTGGACGAACGTGCGCGACAATATCAAAGGTGCACCGCGTCTGTGGGTGAGCCGCGTCGCCGCGTCGCGCTTCGACGAAGGCACCGCCTACGTCACGCTCGACGGCCATCGCAGCGACAACTTCCGGCCGTGGGTCTTCAAAACAACGGACTTCGGGAAAACCTGGACCTCGATCAGCGCCAACCTGCCGGCGAATGAGCCCGTGTACGTGATCACCGAGGACCTGAAGAACCCGAAACTGCTGTTCGTCGGCACGGAGTTCGGCGCGTACGCGTCGACCAACGGCGGACAGAGCTGGGCGCCCGTGCTGAACAACATGCCCAAGGTCCCGGTGCATGACCTGGTCATTCATCCGCGCGAGAACGATCTCGTTGCCGCGACGCACGGCCGCAGCATCTGGATCATGGACGACATCACCCCGCTGCAGCAGTTGACCGATGCCGTCGCGGCTGCCGATGCACACCTGTTCCAGAACAAGACCGCCACGCTCTGGCGAGGCGTGAGCCGCGGCGCGACCCGCGGGCACATGCTGTTTATGGGCAGGAACCCGCTCAGCATCCGGCAGCGCGAGCCCGGAAACTCGCCGAGTGAACTCGAGAACTCCGCGGCCATCCACTTCTACCTGAAGCAGCCGCAGCGCGTGAAGCTCGAGGTCACCGATGCGAGCGGGAAGCAGACCTTCACGACCGATGTCGACGGGAAGGAAGGCATCAACCGGTACTGGTGGAACCTGCGCTTTGGCGCCCCGACGCGTACGGTCGCGAGCGGCGCTCCCGAAGGCGGGTTCCAGTTCCGCGGCCCGCAGGGCACGCCGGCGGCGCCCGGCACCTACACGGTCAAACTGACTGTTGGCGGGAAGGTCCTCGAAGGCAAGCTCACGGTCCGCGAGGATCCGGGCCTGCCGCAGTAATTCGCTCAGCCCCGCGACGGTCACCATGCAAGCGTCGCGGGGGCCATGCTGGCCGTTCTGCCAGTCTCAGTGCGCGCGCCGGTCGAAACCGCAACGCCCTGCCGACTGGGACTCGCCCGAGTCCCCGGCACCGACCTAGATTGCCGATATGCTGCGATTGCACTCCTACAGCTTCGTGCGCCCGCGCTCGCTCGAGGAAGCGCTGGGCGCGTACGCAAACGACCCCGAAGCGTCGATGTTCATCGCAGGCGGGACCGACCTGATGCCGAACATGAAGCACAGGCTGTTCACGCCGCGGCAACTGATCGGGCTGAAGCGGCTGCCTGAGTTGCACGGCATCGGGGTGCGTGATGGCGAGCTGCGCATCGGGGCGGGGGAAACGCTGGCCGCCGTGTCGCGGCACCCGCTCGTGCTGGAGCATGCGCCGGCACTCGCGCAGGCGGCCGGGCTGGTCGCGGGCCCGCAGCTTCGCAACATGGGCACGATCGGCGGGAACCTCTGCCTCGACACGCGCTGCACCTACTACAACCAGACCTGGTTCTGGCGCAACGCGCTGGGCTTCTGCCTGAAGAAGGACGGCGACAAGTGCCACGTCACGCAGGTCGGGAAGAAGTGTGTGGCCGCACACTCCGCCGACACGCCGCCCGTGCTGATGACGCTGAGTGCGGTCGTCGATCTCGAGTCGGCCGAGGGCTCACGCACTGTGCCGGTCGCCGACCTGTTCGTTGCCGATGGTATCTGGAACAATGTGCGGCGCAAGGACGAGGTGCTGACGGGCGTGCGCGTGCCGCTTTCGCCGGGGCGTCGGTCCGCTTTCGTGAAGCTGCGGCAGCGCCAGTCGATCGATTTCCCGCTGCTCAACGTTGCGGCGAGTGTCGACTTCACCGATGCCGATGAAATCGCGGATATGCGACTCGTGGTGTCGGCGCTTGGCTCACGCCCGCGCGTCGTTTCGGGACTCGAACGTATCGCCCACGGCCAGCGCTTCTCGCCCGAACTGATCGATGCGGTCGCGGATCGCGCGTTTCAGCAGTGCCATCCGCTGACCAACATCATCGTCGACCCGGAGTGGCGTCGCGCGATGGTGCCTGTCCATGTAAAGCGCGCACTCGGTCAGATCGCCGCGCACTGAGAACGCGGCCGTCTATCGCGTCGGCTGCCTCGCCTTTTTCCTCGCGCTGCCGAGTGTGATAAGTACAACGCCCGCGAGAATCACGGCCGACGCCATCAGCACGCTTTTGCTCAGCTTTTCGCCAGCGAACAGCCACCCCAAAATCAGCGCGACGACCGGGTTCACGTACGCGTAGGTCGAAAGCCGTGCCGGCGATGCGACGCGCGTGAGCCAACTGTAGGCCGTGAACGCGACAATCGAACCGAAGAACATCAGGTAGGCGATCGACAGCACCGACTTGAGCGATATGGTCGAGGCATCGATGCGCGTGTGTTCGCCGGCTACGAAGCCCAGCAGCGCGAGCAGCACCGCACCGCTCAGCAGTTGCAGCGCGGCCGTGAGCAATGCGTTTTTCGGCAGTGGCGCACGCCCGGAGTAGAGGGTGCCGAAGGCCCAGCAGAGTGAGCCGAACGTGAGCACCGCCGCGGCGAGGATGTCGATCTCGGAAGTGCCGGTGAAGGCGCCCGGTCCCACCAGCAGCACCAGCCCGAGCAGCCCCACGATGACACCCATCATCACGACCAGCGTTGGCCGCTTGTGATACGGGGGCAGCCATTGCAGCAGCACCACGAAGAGCGGGACGATCGCGACCAGCAGCGCGGCGATGCCGGACGGCACCCGCTGCTGCGCCCAGACGACCGCGCCGTTGCCGCAGAGGAAAAACAGCGCGCCGGTGATGATGCCGGCCCGCCAGTTCTCCCAGGTCGGCCTGGCGCCGTCCTTGAGCCGGACCCAGGCGTACAGAAGCGAGCCGGCCACCCCGAAGCGGATCGCCGCCATCAGGAAAGGTGGTACGGTCTCGATCGCGAATGAGATGAAGAGATAGGTCGAGCCCCAGATGAACCAGACGGCCGCAAAGGCGGCCAGGAGCTTGACGGTTCCGGGTTGTTGCTGCGGATTCAGAGTGTGCTGCCGATCGTTACGTGTCACCGCGCTGCCTTGTCCTGTGGGCGCGGCGGCCCCGATAATAGCCGCGCCGGTTTCGTCGGGGAAGTGGCCGATCCGGAGCTTCAGACTGGTCATTTCCCACGCCCTGACCCCCTTGCAGGAGCCATACTGTTGAAGTTGAGCTGGCAGGTTCTCGAGCTGCGTACGAAGCACGAGTTCACGATCGCCCGGGCCGCTGCGCCGCCGGTGCGCCGGAACGTGTGGGTTCGTATCAGGAGCGGATTGCTGCGCGAAGGCTGGGGCGAAGCCGCACCGAATTCGTACTACAACGAAACTGCCGATACTGTCGTTGCCGCACTCGCGCGTTACCGGCGCCTGCTCGAGCCGATCAACATCCGCACCATCGCGGATGTCGAAGCCTTCGAACAGCGCCTCGCGAAGTTCGACTCAGGGAATGCATCCGCGCGTGCCGCGGTTTCCGCCGCCCTCTACGACCTGCTCGGCAAGCGCGAGCGCGAACCGGTCTGGCAACTGCTCGACCTCGATGTCTCGACCGCGCCGGCCTCGTCCTTCACCATCGGCATCGATGAAGTCGAGCGCATGCGCGCCCACGTCCGCGAGGCACGCGACTACCGCATCCTCAAGATCAAGGTCGGCACGCCGAATGACGAAGCGATCCTCACGATGCTGCGCGAGGAGCGCCCGGACGCAATCATCCGCGTGGATGCGAACACAGCCTGGACCGCTGATGAAGCGATCGCGAAGCTGCCGATGCTCGAAGCCTGCAACGTCGAACTGATCGAACAGCCGCTCCCCCCCGACGACCTCGACGGCCTCGCCCGGGTCATGCGCGCCTCGCCCATCCCGATCATCGCCGACGAATCGTGCAAAACCGCCGGCGACGTGAAGAAGCTGCACGGCTGCGTGCACGGCGTGAACATAAAGCTGGCGAAGTGTGGTTCACTGGACGAAGCGATGCGCATCGCATCTGCCGCGCGGAAGTACGGCATGCAGGTGATGATCGGCTGCATGATCGAAAGCACCCTCGGCATCGCAGCCGCTCTGCAGCTTACGCCTCTGTGCGACTATGTCGACCTCGATGGCGCTGCGCTGCTGGCCAACGATCCCTTCGCAGGGCCAGGCATCGAAGCGGATGGATCGCTGCGATTCAATCAGGAGAAAGGCCTCGGCGTGCGGACCCGGAAGTAGATATCGGCCCGGATTCCGATTGGCCGCTGTGTGAGGAAGTAGTTTCACGCGGAGTCCGCGGTGGACGCGGAGTTCTCTCGCCGTGTCGCCGGGGACGTTTCACGCTGTGTCGCCGAGCGTTTCACGCTGTGTCGCCGAAAGTTCCACCCCGTATTCACCCGTAATTTTGAAGCAGGCAAGCAGAAGGAAATTGTTGCAGTTGACTCCGCGAACGCCGCGGCCTCCGCGTGAAACATCATACGGAGCAGCGATGATCCGAGTTTGCCCGGTTGCTTGCCGCTCCGCGAACGCCGCGGCCTCCGCGTGAAATCATCGCTCGGGCAGCGATGATTTCGAAGCTCATCCGATCAGCTTCAGGCTGGGATCTCCAACGATCAGTTCAGTTGAAGGTGAAAAATTCGCAAACGCGTACGGCCGTTATTGTCGATGCTCACGGAGTATGCGGTATCCGATCGGATCAGTTGAATCGGTACGGGGAGCGCCTGCGAACTCCATTCACGTTCGCGAGCGAGGTCCACAATCGCACACCGGAACATTGCGGATTGACCGGGCTGCTTCTGTTGCGTGAAGCAAGTCGCGAAACGGATCGAATCGATCGGCAGCAAGGCGTCGACCCACATTTGGGTTCGTGACCATGCCCGACTTTCCTGCTGCGTACGCGGCTCAGGAGTTGGGAACTCCCAGGGTTCGTACCACGCTCTCGCAACTTCAATCGTGCGAACCTGCTCCTGACCTCTGAACAGGGTGATCCGATTCGAAGTCGTCGTGGCAATGGCCACCAGGTCACCAACCGGCGCAGCCCGGACGGACATCACGCTGCGTTCGATGCGGCTTCGTACCACAACGGGTCCGCCAAAGGAGCCTCGTGGTGTGCCATCCGTTGCATAGCGCATGAACATCCTGCCACCGGCTTCGGCTGTTTCACCACCGACGAGGAAGTCTCCCCTGAACAAGTGAAGCGAGATCGCGCGCGGACTGTTGATTCTGATGGTCGAGAGAACGGCCCCCGATGCAGAGAACGTCGTGATGCGCTGGTTGATGGGGTCCAGCACAGCAATCGCACTGTCGCCTACGACAGTGCTCGCCGCGGGAAACCGGAACTCGCCAGGACCTGAGCCCGATGCGCCAATCACGCCGACGAGATTTCCGGCACGATCGAATCGCTTCAGATTGTCCTGGCTGCCATCGGTTACCACGATGTGACCCTGCCATAGATCAACGTCGATGGGGAAAGCAACAGGGGATGCGCCATCGTGGAGAATAATGTCCGCTATCTGCCCGAGCTCTGCAAACGCTGTATCCGGCAGATCAGAGTTCGACTGCTTCGAAGCCGATTGCCGCTGCGGTGGGCTTTCCTGCGGCTGCGAATCCCGTGCGCATCCAACGCTCACGAGCCAGGAAACAACAACGACTTTCCGAAGCTGAATCATCGGAGTACCCTGGGGGAAAAGGAGGCAATCATGTGCAGGATGAAGCAGAGGAAATTGCGGCTGACACCAGAAGAGGCACGAGCGGAGTCCGAATGGTTGCTGCGTGTGGACGTTTAGTTTCACGCGGAGTCCGCTGGGTTCGCGGAGTTCTATCCCGGTATCGCCGGAAGTTTCACGCGGTGTTCACCCGTATTTTGAAGCCGGCAAGCAGAGAAGTTCACTCCGCGAACGCCGCGGCCTCCGCGTGAAACCATCGCACGGCGAAACGGTTCCGTTAAGGCTGTCGGATCGCGGCTACGAGAATGCCGGAGCAGTCCGACCTGAGCGGCAGGGACCGTGTTGCCGGGATGCTGTTTCGCGCAAGGATTTCCGTTCGCACGGTCGCGAGGGAGTCGCTATCCGGATGGTAGTTCGACGTGTCCGGGTACGACGCATCCCACTCGATCCGGACCGGTCGTGGATCCACGAGAGAACTCCACTCCGTGCTGCTCGCGATAGGCGTTTACGGCGACCTCGAACGGATCGTCCGAGACCTGCTGCCGGTCCCGGGCCAGCGCCTGGCTGCACGCGAGCGTAGCAACGCTTATGCCGTAAGGCATTTCTTCCACCCGACCATTGGCGCTCCAATCCAATAAACACCTATGCAACGCGGCGTCACTGATTGATTGAAGAAAAGCCGGCGCAACTCCGCGAACCCCGCGGCCTCCGCGTGAAACAATCGCACGGGAAGCGATGATGCCGAAGCTTACGCGATGATGTCGGCGATGGCAGCGGGATCCGCGGGCACTTCCAGCAGCTTGAAATCGTGCAGTGCGAGGTCCGGGTCCTTGAGGCCGTTCCCGGTGAGCACACACACGCAGCGGGTCGCGGGTGCAACGGTTCCGTCGAGGACGGCGGCGCGCAATCCCGCAACAGATGCTGCCGATGCAGGTTCGCAGAACACGCCTTCATTCGCGGCGATCATCCGGTAAGCCTGCATGATCTCGTCGTCGGTGACGGCGCGGATCTGTCCACCGGAGTTGTTGGCGGCGGCGAGGGCCGGATCCCACGTGGCTGGTTTGCCGATGCGGATCGCGGTTGCGATCGTCTCGGGGTTGGCGACTGGCTGACCGCGCACGAGCGGCGCGGCGCCCGCGGCCTGGTTGCCCAGCATCCGCGGCAGCTTCGTCGCGCGGGATGCTTCCTTCCAGCGACGGAACCCAAGCCAGTACGACGTGATGTTCCCGCCATTCCCGACCGGCAGCGACAGCAGGTCCGGGGCGTCGCCGAGCACTTCGCAGATCTCGTAGGCCGCGGTGGTCTGGCCTTCAATGCGGTGCGGGTTCACGGAGTTCACGAGCACAACGTTGTGCTGTTCCGCGACCGCGCGGGCGAGGTCGAGCGTGCCGTCGAAGTTGGTGTCGACCGAGAGCACTTGTGCGCCGTAGATGACAGCCTGCGCGATCTTGCCCGGTGCGACCTTGCCACGCGGCAGCAGTACGACCGCGCGCACGCCGGCCCGCGCTGCGTATGCGGCCGCGCTCGCCGAGGTGTTGCCGGTCGACGCGCACAGGATCGCGCGCGCGCCGCCCTCGAGCGCCTTCGCCACCGCGACCACCATCCCGCGGTCCTTGAACGATCCGGTCGGGTTCAGCCCTTCGTACTTCAGCCAGAGCTCGTCGACGCCGACCCACTTCGCGAGCTGCGGCGAGTGGAGCAGCGGCGTTGAACCTTCGCTGAGCGTGAGTCGCGGGGTATCCGAAGTGACCGGCAGCCACTCGCGATACCTCGCAAGAATCCCCTCGCCTGCACTGTGCGATCTGCTCATGAACCTCGAGTCCGTTTCTCTGATGCGATCCGATTACTGATCGTGCGCGTATCGCGGCACATGCAATTGCAACGCGTTGCCGCACGCATCACAGGTTTTCGATGCGAGCGCCAGCCGTATCACTTGCCGCAGCGAACGATACAGCGCCCGGCCGCTCATCGGCGAGGGCCTCGGCCATGACCTGTGCGACGTGTGGTGCCGAGTCGCGTGCACACACGGCGATCAGACCCGAGCCGCTGCCGGAGATCGTCGCTGCGAATGCACCCGCATCGACTGCTGCCGAGAGTGCAGCAGCACCGTTCGGAATGAGCGGCAGACGATACGGCACATGCAGTTCGTCGTCGAAGCCGATGCGCAGCAGGTCGGGATCGGCGGTCGCGAGCCCGTGCAGCAACGCGGCGACGCGACCGAGTCCGCCCGTCGCAAGTGCATGCGGAACGTCCGTCGGCAGCGCGCGTCGCGCCAAAGGCGTCGGCACTTCGACCGCGGGTGCGGCAAACGCAAACCCGAGCGCGTCGGCCAGCGGTAGCCGGAATGCACGCGCGCTACCCTCGAGCCCGCGCGCAACCCCGACCAATCCACCGAGCAGCGCGGGCGCGGCGTTGTCCGGATGGCCCTCGATCGATTCCGCCCGCACGAGTGCAGCTTCGCGGTCGAACGGTGCACGCAGGACCGCGGATGCGAGCGCGAGCCCCGCAACAATCGATGCAGCCGATGAACCCAGCCCGCGCGCAACCGGAATCTCCGATGTCACGGCGATGTGTCCGGTCGGTTCGTGTACACCTGCGCGTGCGAGCGCATCGCGGAACACACGCTCGAGGTGATCGTGCGCATCGCTCAGATCCGCAACCGTGCCGCCACGCTCGATGTGCAGTGGTGTTGTTGTGGGAGTGTACTCAGCGCGGAGCTGACGATCGAGCGCGAGGCCGATGCAGTCGAACCCCGCGCCCAGGTTGGATGTGCTGCACGGCACGCTCACACGTGCGTGCTGCAGGCGGTCGGCGCTTCTCATTTGGCCGGAGACTACAGCAGGCCGAGAACGCGGCCAGCGTGTTCGGCCGGCTTGACCCGCGGCAGCACCTTCTCGATGCGCCCTTCTTCGTCGATCACGAACGAGGTGCGCTCGACGCCCCAGAACTTCCGGCCGTACATGTTCTTTTCCTTCCACACGCCGTAGCGCTCGGCGACCGCGTGGTCCTCATCGGCGAGGAGTCGGAAGTTGAGATCGTACTTGTCGCGGAATTTCCGGTGCGATTCCACACTGTCCGGCGAAACACCGAGCACGGTCGCACCGCGCGTTTCGAATTCCTGCGTGCGATCGCGCAGTTCACAGGCCTGCGTCGTGCAGCCGGGGGTGTCATCGGCAGGGTAGAAGTAGAGCACGACCTTGCGGCCGCGCAGATCTTTCAGACGGACGGTCGAGCCGTCGTCCGCAGGAAGTTCGAAATCGGGAGCTTCTTCGTTTTCGTTCGGATACATTACGCCACTTCAGTTGCTTCGGAATTCGTCGCAGCTTCGGGAACGGGCTTACGTTCTTCCAGCCAGAGCGAAAGCGCAAGCACCGCTGCGCCCGTGGTGATTGCCATGTCTGCAACGTTGAAGATCGGAAAGTGGAAAAAACCGAGGTCGAACGGCCCGATGAAGTCGACCACGCCGAGGTCCCAGCGCAGTCGATCGATGAGATTGCCGACTGCGCCGGCGATCACCATCGCAAGCGAGCAGATGCGCAGCCAGTCGTTCTGGCGCGCCTGGCGGAACAGCACGATCAACGCACCGAGTACGACGAACGTGGCCGCGATGATGACCCAGCGCGAGCCACCCACGCTCAGCCCGAAAGCGACGCCTTCGTTATAGATCAGCGTCAGCGGGACCAGATCGCCGAAGCCACTCAACGTGTAGCCGTGCGTCAGCTCGTTCAATGCCCAGCGCTTCGTCATCACGTCCAGCGCCAGAATCGAGGCGACAATGCCGCCCGCTGCTAGTATCTTTCGAGCCATTCCTGCTCTGCCGAAGGGGTTTAGCAAATGTAGCCCAACCAGGCGGTGGGGCAAAACCCGTGCTTTCGCAGCCGGGCGGCTGACGCATACAATACCCGGACAATGCCCGATACCTTCGAATTACCCATCCCGGACTTTTACGATCCGGCCAACACCACGCGCTGGAAGTACCGGCCCGACCAGCAGGCCCTATTCGAGGCGGCCGTCCGCTGGCGTGCGAAGCACCGGATCAAACCTTCGAGCCGCGACGCGTTGCGCGTCCATCTTCTGCTGATCGACCTGCAGAAGGACTTCTGTTTCCCCGAAGGCTCACTCTTCGTCGGCGGGCGCAGCGGCCGCGGCGCTCTCGAAGATAACGACCGGGTCGTGCAATTCATCTACAGAAATCTCGGCAACCTGACCGAGATCAGTTGTACGATGGACACGCACTTCCCCCACCAGATCTTTTTCCCCGAGTTCTGGCTGACCCGCGACGGTTCGCCGCCGCACGCGAATCGCGAGGTCACACTCGAACAGGTCCGCTCCGGCGAACTCCGCCCCAACCCGGACCTCGCCCGCTGGCTCGCCAACGGCGACATCGACTGGCTGCAGCGCCAGGCCGAGTACTACTGCGAACAGCTCGAAGCCGCGGGGAAATACCGGCTGTACCTCTGGCCGCCCCACTGCATTCTCGGCTCCGACGGCCACGCCCTGGTCGGCACGGTCCACGAGGCCCGCATGTTCCACGCGTACACACGCCTGGCACCGGCGCATGTCGAGACCAAGGGCGAAAGCCCGCTGACCGAATACTATTCCGCTCTCGACGCGGAAGTCACCACGAGTCACGATGGCGTGCGCCTGGTCCCCCCGCGTGGCGGCTTCCTGCAGACCCTGCTCGAAGCCGACAAGGTGATCATCGCCGGCCAGGCCGCCAGCCACTGCGTGAAGAGCACGATCGAGGACCTGCTCACCCGAATTGATCCAAACCTGACGCGAAAGGTGTATATCCTTCAGGACTGCATGTCCTCGGTGACGGTGCCGGACCCGGCCCGCCCGGGCGAGTTCCTGTTCGACTTCACGCCCCAGGCGGAGGCGGCGCTGGCACGGTTCAAGGCCGCCGGCATGCATGTGGTCGAGTCGACCACGCCGATGGCGGACTGGCCCGAGTGGTCTTAACGGATTTTTGTTTCACGCGGAGGGCGCGGGGTTCGCGGAGGGCTTCGTCGTCGATCGAGCCGATTCGCGCTGGCTTCTGTGTTGAATGCGGCGCAGCTTTCCAATTCGTGTGATCGGTGCCAATCTGCCCCATAGGACACCGACGGTTCGTTTTGTTGTTGTAATAAAAAGCAACGAATGAAGAATCTGGGCGTGGATTGGATCGCGTGCGTGCGGAGACAAAACTCCGCGGAATTCGCGGACTCCGCGTGAAACCAGTGCCAAACTCCGCGCAATCCGCGGACTCCGCGTGAAACGAATTCATGCCCAGCGATGATGTAAACGATGTGGCGTTGAATCATAAGAGAAGCGATGCGTAGACAGACACCTACAGTAATGGTCGGCCATGTGAAGGTGGGGAGTGCCCATCCGATCGTGGTGCAGTCGATGACCAACACGGATACGGCGGACGCGAACGCGACGGCGGAGCAGGTCGAAGATCTCGTTCTGGCGGGCAGCGAACTCGTACGCGTGACCGTGAACAATGAAGAAGCAGCGGCGGCGGTACCGGAACTGGTGCAGCGGCTCGAGGACGCCGGGGTGCAGGTCCCGATCGTCGGCGACTTCCATTACAACGGGCACCTGCTGCTCAGGCAGTACCCCGAGTGCGCGCGCGCACTGTCGAAGTATCGCATCAATCCGGGCAACGTCGGGGCGAAGCGTCGCGACGACAACTTCCGCACCATCGTGCAGATCGCGCTCGAAAACGACAAGCCGGTGCGCATCGGCGTGAACTGGGGCTCGCTCGATCAGCAACTGCTGACCGAGATGATGGATGAGAATGCGAAGCGCCCCGATCCGGTCGATGCGAAGGAAGTCATGATGGAGGCGATGGTCGAGAGCGCGCTGCGCTCCGCTGCCCTCGCCGAAGAAACCGGCCTCGCCCACGATCGCATCATCCTCAGCGCCAAGGTTTCCGGCGTGCAGGACCTGATCGCCGTGTATAGCAAACTCGCCAGCCGCTGCGACTACGTGCTGCACCTCGGGCTGACCGAGGCCGGGCTCGGCACGAAGGGCATCGTCGCGAGCACGGCGGGACTGGCCGTACTGCTGCAGCAGGGCATCGGCGACACGATCCGTGTCTCGCTCACGCCCCGGCCGGGCGGCGACCGCGCCGAGGAAGTCCGCGTCGCACAGCAGATCCTGCAGTCCCTCGAGCTGCGCAGCTTCACGCCGCAGGTCACATCCTGCCCAGGCTGCGGCCGCACCACCAGCACCTTCTTCCAGAAGATGGCCGAGGACATCCAGGACTACATCCGCGAGAACATGCCCACCTGGCGGGTGCGCTACCCCGGCGTCGAAGAAATGAAGGTCGCGGTCATGGGCTGCGTCGTGAACGGCCCCGGCGAATCCAAACACGCCAACATCGGCATCTCGCTGCCCGGCACGTTCGAAGAGCCGAAGGCGCCCGTCTACGTCGACGGCCGCCTCATGACCACACTCCGCGGCGACCACATCGTCGAGGAGTTCCTGCGCATCCTCGACGACTACGTCGACTCGCACTACGCTGGCGCTGCCGAGGTCACGGCGCTTTAGGCACGGGCAGCGGGCATCCGGCACGGGCAACAGCCGGGCGGCGGGCACGTTTACGGGAACGGGAACGGGCGCGTAACACGACCACGGGCACCGGAACGTGTACGGGCGGTCGGGCACGTGCCCCGAAACGCTTGCGGGTACGGGCACGTGCCCGGTCAATCTCCCACGCGCCGCGCCTCCGGGCGCGTGCCCGGTCAATCTCCCACGCGCCGCGCCTCCGGGCGCGTTTGCGACCTAATACCGGACTGAACCGTCCAATCTCCCAATGCTCCGGACGGGAGCGCCGGGCCTGGGAACTTGGTCCGATAGAAACCGGCAAAACTCCCAAACGCGCGCCTCGCCACAGCGGCTGGGAAGTTGGACCGGCAGCAGCTTCCGTTCGCCACACCACGCGCCTGCCGAACCGGGAATGAGCCGTCCCGAACTGCGGACCGCGACGTCATCCTGCCCGGATTCACCGAGCCCGAACGCACCCATGAACTTTGATCCCGCAGCGCGCGAGATCACGCACGAGCAAATGGATCCCGCTCCGTTACGTGCCCGTGTCCGTACACGTGCCCGCGCCCGTGGTCGTGTTACGCGCCCGTTCCCGTGTCCGTACACGTGCCCGCCGCCCGGCCGTCCGCCTCACCCGCGCCTGCCGCCCGGCCGTCCGCCTCACCCGCGCCTGCCGCCCGGCCGTCCGCCTCACGCGCGCCTGCCGCCCGGCCGCCCGCCTCCGCCGCGCCTGCCACCCGGCCGTCCGCCTCCGCCCGCGCCTGCGCCTGCCGTCCGGCAAACGCCCCCGTGTGTTCGAATCCGGGATGCAGCCTTCCCATCCGCGGGTAAACCTGCCTCCTCACGTGCTTGGGTAAAAGCCCGTAATTCACAGCACCCCAACAGTTTACGCCAATTTCCGTGTGCGGCACGTGCCTCGCCTCATTCAGCCTCCCGGAAGGTGAGCGACACCAGGCCCGCCCGGGATGCGTAGGGGGCGCGGCAATTCATTACCGGAGTCCGATCCAATGAGAATAAATCTGAAGCGCGGGCGTGGGCCGGCGCTGCTGCTGCTGTTGGGGGCGTGGCCGCTGGCGGCCTCGGCGCAGGACCCGCTGCCGGCGACGCTGACGCTGGAGCAGGCAATCCGGCTGGCGAAGCAGAGCAATCCCGAGTTCCGGATCCAGGCGAACGATGCGGCGGTCGCGGACTGGGCGCTGGCAGAGTCGATGGCGTCGCTGCTGCCGAACGTCAGTGCGAACACGGGGTTCACGTACCAGCCGTCGGGGCGGCCGGAAGCGTTCGGTGCGTTCACGCCGGAGGACCTGGGGATTTCCCGCACGCCGGCGTACTACTTCTCGAACTACGGGCTGAGTGTCTCGCTGGGCATTTCGGGTTCGACGTTCTTCGAGATGGCGCGGCAGAAGGCGAACCGGGCGTCGACCGATGCGCGGATCACGGCGGCGGAGTTCCAGCTCGAGGCGGATGTTTCGCGGGAGTACCTGACGGCGCTGCGGTCGAAGGAAGGCGTCGCGCTGGCGAAGGCGGACCTGGAGAGTGCGCGCGAGTCGCACAAGCTGGCGCAGGCGCGTTTCGATGTCGGCGAGGGGACGAAGATCGATGTGGCGCAGGCGGAGGTCGCGGTCGGGCGTGCGGAAGTCGCGCTGATCCAGGCGGAGAACCTGCACGAGACGGACAAGCTGCAGCTTTTGCAGCGGATCGGCGTGAGCCTCGACCGCGACGTCGAACTGACCTCGAAGCTCGAGGTCTTCGAGCCGCAGTGGTCGAGGGAACAGTTGATCGCGTGGGCGTCGGAGAGCCATCCGCAGATCCGGTCGGCGCGGGCGGCGGAGGCGGCGGCGAATGCGACCTCGCGGGCGGCGAAGACGCAGTACCTGCCGTCACTGTCGCTAAGTGGGAGCTGGGGTGGTAATGCCCGCCAGATCGGGATCAGCAATGACGAGCTGATCGAGAACACGAAGGAAAGCATCGCGAACCAGCGCTCGAGCTGTGAACGGAGCAACAAGTTTGCGTCGCTGATCGGTGAACAGCTCGCCGACTGCACGAGGTACTTCTACACGGACGAGCTGGGGCAGCGCGCGATCGCGGCGAACGAGGTGTTCCCGTTCAACTTCACCCGGTCGACCCCGATGTTTTCGGCGCGGATCTCGATTCCGATTTTCGACGGGCTGAGCCGCGAGCGCAACATGCAGCAGGCGCGGGCGGAAGCACAGGATGCGAAGTATCGCCGGCATGCGGCCGAGCTGGCGCAGCAGACGGCGGTCTCGACCGCGTTCCTGAACCTGAAGGCAGCACATCGCTCGGTGGAGATCGAGGAGCGGAACCGCGAAACGGCCGAGACGCAACTGGAGCTGGCTCGCGAGCGCTACCGCCTCGGCGCAGGTACCTTCGTCGACCTGAGCGTTGCGGAGGCCACCAAGGCGCGCGCCGATCGCGACTACCTCGCCGCTGTGTACTCGTTCCATGAAAATCTGGCCGCGCTCGAGGCCGCCGTCGGGCGTCCGCTGCGACCGGCACAGCAGGCCAATCGATAACCGGTTGCAACGTTCCAGGGATTTGAACGGTCCAAAGAAAAGAGTGTACCATGGTTGATATCATCCGGACCAATAAAAAGAAGAAGCGTACCCCCTACTACATCGGGGGCGGTACGCTGCTGGTGTTGCTGGTCGGCGCGAAGGTGATGACGCTCGAACCGGCGCCGCCTTCGGTGGATGCGGCCGCGGTGTTCCCGGATACGGTGACGCGCGGCGACATGCTGAGGCAGGTACGCGGGCCGGGTACCCTCGTGCCGGAGAACATCCGGCTGATCACCGCGCTGACGGCCGGTCGCGTCGAACAGAAGCTGGTGATGCCGGGCGACAAGGTAGAGAAGGGCGCCACGCTGCTGATCCTGACGAATCCGGACGTGCAGCTCCGTGCGCTCGACGCACAGCGGCAGCTCTCGGATGCGCAGTCGCAGTTGATCAGCCTGACCGCGAATCTCGAGACGCAGCGGCTGACGCAGGAAGGTGCGGTCGCGCAGATCCAGAGTCAGTATAACGAAGCGGTGCGTACCGCGAAGCTGCAGGAAGAGCTCGCGTCCAAGGGCATCGGTGCGGCCAACGAGGCGAGCCGTGCCCGCGATCAGCTCAATGAATTGAATCAGCGGCTCGAGATCGAGAAGAAGCGGCTCAATGTGCTGAACGGCTCGATCCAGGCGCAGATCGACGCACAGAAGGCGCAGGTCGAACACCTGAAGCGGACCGTCGCGTTCAATGAAGAGCAGATCGCGTCGATGAACGTCCGGGCGGAGAGCGACGGCGTCGTTCAGCAGATGGACCTGGAAGTCGGCGAGTGGGTGAACGCGGGCGCACTGCTCGCCCGGGTCGAGGCGCCGGGCCGGCTCAAGGCCGAGCTGCGAATCCCGGAGACACAGGCGATCGACATCGTCATCGGACAGGACGCATCGATCGACACGCGAAACGGAGTGATCCAGGGACGCGTAGTACGGATCGACCCGGGTGCAACGACCGGGACCGTCGGCGTCGATGTCGCGCTGATCGGGGATATCCCGGCGAGTGCGCGTTCCGGTCTGAGTGTCGACGGCACCATCACGATCGAACACTTGAAGAACGTGTTGTCCGTGGGCAGGCCGATTTACGGTCAGCCGAACAGCCAGGTCGGGATCTTCAAGCTCGAAGCCGACGGCAGGACTGCGGTTCGCACCAACGTGAAGCTGGGCCGCGCATCCGTGAACGACATCGAGGTTCTTTCCGGACTGCGCGAAGGCGACATTGTGATTCTTTCCGACATGAGCCAGTACGATGCCTTCGAGCGTGTACGGCTGAAGTAGGCAGACTCGACTTTATCTGACAGCGGGACCAACCAGGAGAAGACCATGGAGCAACAGGCCGAGTCGCTCATTCGCCTCGAGGGCGTGAGCAAGGTGTTCCTCACCGACGAAGTCGAGACGCACGCGCTGGCAACGGTGCATCTCCAGATCAACCGCGGCGAGTACATCGCCATTGCCGGCCCGTCCGGCTGCGGCAAGACCACGCTGCTCTCGCTGCTCGGGCTGCTCGACACGCCGAGCGAAGGTACCTACTGGCTCGACGGCAAGGATGTCTCGAACCTGTCGGCCAGCGAACGCGCTCGGGTACGCAACCGCGAGATCGGCTTCATCTTCCAGGCGTTCAATCTGATCGGTGACCTCACGGTCTTCGAGAACGTCGAACTGCCGCTCACGTACCGCGGAATGTCGTCGGGGGAGCGCAAACAGCGCGTGCAGGAAGCGCTCGAGCGCGTCGGCATGTCGCATCGCATGAAGCACTACCCGTCCCAGCTTTCGGGCGGTCAGCAGCAGCGTGTCGCCGTCGCCCGCGCGATCGTCGGCCGCCCGCTCATCCTCCTCGCCGACGAGCCGACCGGTAACCTCGACTCGAAGAACGGCGAGGCCGTGATGAGCCTGCTGAAGGAATTGCATGCCGATGGCGCGACCATCTGCATGGTGACCCACGACCCGCGCTACGCGCGTCACGCCGAACGCGGGATCCACCTGTTCGACGGCCAGGTCGTCCGCGACGAAAACAGCGTGCGCGCCGAAGAACTCGAGGAAAGCGGGTTCGACGTACACCAGACGCACTGAGGTCGTCGATCTTCTCGTTTGACGTCATCGCGTGGTTCGGCGCTTTCGTTACCGAAATGGGGCGAACGGATCGGAAGCGAAAGCGATAGCGAGAGCGAGAGCGTAGGAACGGAAACCTGAATCGAAATCGAAATCGAAATCGAAATCGTGGGAACGAAAAGGGGCGCGGAAGAATCCGCGCCCTTTTTTCAGGCTGGCATTCCGCCAGTCAGAACCTAAACCGTCGCGGTAGGTAACCCCGCGCCCGCGTCCGCGCCCCGCGCCCTAAAGAAGTCCGCGCCCCGCGCCCTAAAGAAGTCCGCGCCCCGCGCCCAATCTCGGCTTTAGCCGCCGCGTCGTGCGCTGTCCGGACTGAGGGGCCGCGGCAGCACAGGAGGTCGCACGGTGCTATCGGGGGCAGCGGCTTTCGAACGTGCGCTGTCGGCCGAAGCTACGCCCGGCCACGGCCGGGCGGGCGCCAGCGGTTTGCCCAGCAGTCCGTCGGCGGAGGCCGAACCGGAACCGGTATCGGAGCCGGAACCTGCGACCGGCGCCCCGAGCATCTGGTTTTTCAGTGCGTAACGCCCGCTCGCGCTGACCGAAAAGCCGGGTACGGTGCGGGTCCGCTCGAAGTAGTCGTACCCGGTTTTCAGGTTCGACCAGAAGCGGGTCAGCGCGGGTTCGTTCGCGAAAACGCGCACGAGTTGATCGAGTGAACGATCGTCCAGGCGGGTCGGGAAGATGTGGACGGGGATTCGCCGCTGGCCCGTGCTGCGCGCCTCGACTGCGATCCAGTAGATCTCCTTGATCGCGTCGTCGGTGACCGCCATGCACCCCGCCGAGTTACAGCCGCCGTGGATGAAGATCTCGCCCCCCGGATTCGGGCTCTTCCACAGTGCCCGGTCGGCGCGGTTCGGATAGTCGAGATGCAGCGACAGGTGGTACTCGCTGGTCGGGTTGAACCGGTCGATGAAGTAGAAGCCCTCCGGCGTCTGTCCATCGCCCTCGAACTGCTTCGGCCCGAGTTCGCCGGCAAGGGCGCAGATCGGGTAGGTCTTGAGCAGGGCGAACTGTTCCGAACTGGTCGGGCGCACCCAGAGTTCAAGTTCGCGCTCCCGCTTGAAAATGCGGATGAAAACTTCGGCCGCCGGATACTCGATCCCGCGCTCGCGGTACAGCTTCTTGATCTCGAAGCGCTTTTCGATGCGCGCCGCCAGCACGCGCGAGTATTGCGTCTGTTCCTTCGTGAACGGGCCCAGCGGGTCGGGCCGCCGGATCAGGCCATGCTCCATCGGTTCGTTCCGGCCACTCGCGGTGCCTGCACCGACCCGTCGCGCCTTGCCGGTATCGACGGCGGCTTCCGTCGTGCTGCCCGGGGCGGCCTGCTCCGTCAGACTGTCGACCGAGGCTTTCTCAAGCACGCTGTCCGCGTCCGGCCGTTTCGCCGCACCGGTGTCCGCCGGCATTGGCTGTCGCGCCGCGCTGTCCGGGGCCGACCGTTTCGCCACCCCCGTGTCGGCAGGTGACGGCTTTGCGGCAACGCTGTCTGCTCCGCGCTTTGCCGTCCCGGTGTCGGGAGCCGCAGGCCTCTGCATCATGCTGTCCGCAACCGGCCGCTGCCCCGCCTGCTGAGCGCCCACGGCCGCGGGCACCAGAAACAGGGCCGCTCCTGCTGCGGCTCGAATCACGAATGTTGTCCAGCTACGCATCGTCATCCTGCCCCGCTCCCACTCGACCGGGTCGAAAAGGTCATGTTCCGTGCCGCCGAGGGTGCGGGCTGTTATTCGAGAACTCGAAGAGTAACAAGTACTTGCAGCGTCCCCAAGGGTTCCGTTCCAACCGGGTCTGGTCCAATTGGGGCAAAGCCGCGCTAAATTCCCCCGCCATGAGAATGCTGATGCTGGGTGCCGCGCTAGCGGCCATGCTGACGGGACCGGGCCAGTTGGCGGCGCAATCCGCATACCTGCTCCGTCCCGACCGGGTGTTTGACGGCGCGACCGCGCAGCCGCATAGCGGCTGGGTCGTCCTGGTGCGCGGGAACCGGATCGAGGCGGTAGGGCCGGCGTCCGAGGTGAACGGGCAGGGCGCCGAGGTGATCGACCTGCGCGGCACGACGCTGATGCCGGGACTGATCGAGGGCCATTCGCACCTGCTGCTCCATCCGTACAACGAGACGCCGTGGGAGCGGCAGGTGCTGAACGAATCGCAGGCGTTGCGGGTGGTGCGTGCGACAAACCACGCGCGCAACACGCTGCTGGCCGGGTTCACCACGGTGCGGGACCTCGGGACCGAGGGTGCCGACTACGCGGACGTTGGGCTGAAGCAGGCGATCGAGCAGGGGATCATCCCGGGCCCGCGCATGCTGGTGGCGACGCGCGCGATCGTGGCGACGGGTTCCTACGCACCGAAGGGGTTCGACCCGGCGATCAGGGTGCCGCAGGGTGCCGAGGAAGCGGATGGCTACGATGGGCTGATCCGGGTGGTGCGCGAGCAGATCGGCAAGGGCGCAGACTGGATCAAGGTCTACGCGGACTATCGCTGGGGTCCGGAAGGGCTGGCGCGTCCAACGTTTTCGCAGGACGAACTGACGACGATCGTGCAGACCGCGGCATCCGCGGGGGTTCCGGTGGTCGCGCACTCGAGCACGCCGGAAGGGATGCGACGGGCGACGCTGGCGGGCGTCGAGACGATCGAACACGGCGACGCCGGGACCGCCGAGGTGTTTGCGCTGATGGCGCAGCGCGGCGTCGCGCTGTGCCCGACGCTCGCCGCGGGTCATTCGATCCTGCGTTACGGCGGCTGGGACCCGGAGCGTGACCCCGAGCCTGCCAGAATCCGCACGAAGCGCGAGAGCTTCGCGGCGGCGCGGGCGGCCGGCGTGACGATCTGCATGGGCGGCGATGTCGGCGTGTTCACGCACGGCGAGAACTGGCGCGAGCTCGAGCTGATGGTGCAGTACGGGATGACCCCGGTGGAGGCGCTGACCGCGGCGACTTCGGTGAATGCGCGGGTGCTGCAGATGGCGGATCGCATCGGCAGCGTGAAGCCGGGGCTGGTTGCCGACCTGGTTGCGGTCGCGGGCGATCCCACGGCGAATATCGCGGCGGTGCGCGAGGTCCGCTTCGTCATGAAGAACGGCACGATCTATCGGAGACCGTGACGTGGCGGTGACGGAGATGGCCCGCGTTGCGAACGGTGACGAGTCCGAAACGGAAGCGGTGCAGGCAGAAGGAGCAGCGGACGCGCAGTTCGATGCGCGCTACCGCCATCTGTTCGAGAACTCGCGGGACGCGATCTACATGACGACGCGCGACGGGTCGTTCACGGATGTGAACGGCGCGATGCTCGAGCTATTGGGATATACGCGCGAAGACCTGCTGCAGCTCAACGCTGCCGAGTTGTATGCAGATGCGTCCGAGCGGACGCGCTTCACGAAGGATCTCGAACGCGACGGGTACGTGCGCGAACACGAGCTTCGTCTGAAGCGGAAGACGGGCGAAGTGATCGTCTGCCTGAAGACGGCGAGTGTGCAGCGCACGGCGGACGGCGTCATTCTCGGCTACCAATGCATTCTGCACGACATCACGGAGCGCAAACGCGCCGAGTCGGAGCTGGCGCACACGGCATTTCACGATGCGCTGACCGGGCTTCCGAACCGTGCGTTGTTCCTCGACCGTCTCGAGCGACTGCTTCGCTACGCGCGTCGTCACCGCAGCTACCGCTTCGCGGTGCTGTTCCTGGATCTCGATCGTTTCAAGCTGATCAACGATTCGCTCGGCCACCTGGTCGGGGACGAACTGCTCGTCTCGGTTGCGCGGCGGCTGGAGGGCTGCATCCGTGCGGAGGATACGGTCGCCCGGCTGGGCGGCGATGAGTTCGCGATCATCCTCGACGCGATCCAGGACCCGAGTCATGCGACGCGCGTCGCGGAACGTGTCCTGATCGAACTGCAGCGGCCGTTTACGATCGGCGCTCACGAGATCCACACAGGTACGAGCATCGGCATCAGCCTGAGCCTGACCGGCTATCCGTCGATCACACACATGCTCGAGGATGCCGACGCGGCGATGTACCGTGCAAAGAATGCCGGTCGCAATCGATTCGAGGTGTTCGACACGGCGATGCACGAGCAGGCGCAGGAATCGCTGCGGCTCGAACGGGAACTGCGCCGCGCGATCGATCGCCACCAGCTCGTGCTGCACTACCTGCCGGTCTACTCGCTCAAGGATCGCCGAATCGCCGGGCTCGAGGCGCTGGTCCGCTGGCAGCACCCCGATCGGGGGTTGCTGCTGCCGAGCGATTTCATCGAGGTCGCGGAAGAAAGCGGACTGATCGTGCCGCTCGGCTGGTGGGTGCTGCGGCAGGCGTGTGAGCAGATGACGCTGTGGGAACAGCAACTCGGCTTTTTTGCGGAAGGCCTGACCGTCGGCGTGAACCTCTCCGGCCGGCAGTTCCTGCAGCCCGATCTGGTCGCGAACATCGAGCGTGTCCTGCGCGAAACGCGTGTCGGGCCGGAGCGACTGCGGCTGGAGATCGCTGAGAAGGACATGATGCACAATGCCGATGCGGCCCTCGCCGTGCTCGAACAACTGCACAACCGCGGCATCCGGATCATCATGGACGACTTCGGGACCGGCTATTCGTCACTCAGCTACCTGACCCGGTTCCCGATCCACGGCTATAAGATCGATCGGTCCTTTGTCCGAGACCTCGGCTTGAACCGGCATTCCGAGGGGCTGGTCCGCTCGATGCTCGCGCTCGGCAATTCGATGGACCTGGTCGCGATCGCCGAAGGTGTCGAAGCCGAGTCGCAGGTCGACCAGCTTCAGCAATTTGGTGTCGACTTCGCGCAGGGATTCCTCCTTTCGGCACCGGTGGATGGTGCCGCGATCGCCGAGCTGCTGCAGCGGTAGCTCAGTCCCGGACTGCCGCCAGTTTCGAGGAGTTCAGCAGCGCGTCAGCGCCGCACGATCCCGATGATCCGCCCCAGCGTTCCGGCGAGCCAGAGGCGTCCGGGCGTGGTCGCGATGGTGTTGTAGCCGGCCGTGTCGGCTGCGGCCCAGGTTGCGCCCTCGCCTCGCGAGGTGCCGTAACCCGATGGGCCGGTCGCGATTACGGTGTGCTGCGCGTCCCGCGCGTAGGCGACGCCGTAGCGCACGCCCGCAGGCGCACTGCTCCCCACCAGCGTCCAGGTGCGTCCGCCATCGCGGGTGCGGATCACGTTCTGCTGCGCTTCCGTCCGCTTCTGGTAGTCGCCACCGACCGCTACCCCGTTCAGCGTATCGCGCATCGCGATACCGAACAGCCCGGCTGTCGATGCACCCGGCAGGGTCGTGTTCCACGCGGTCCAGTTGCGGCCGCGGTCGCGCGAGTGGAACACCCGTGCATGCGGACCGCCACCGGTCACGAACCAGGCGTGCCCGGGCGCGAGCACGGTGACATTGGTCCCGCTCGCCGCAAATGCGGCTTCGCCGGCGAGCGGCACGGGTATGTTTGCGGCGGGAACGTCGGACCAGGTCGCGCCGCCGTCCTCGGTCCGAACAATGTGGAACACGCCGTCTACCGGGTCGCCAAAGGCGATGCCGGTTTTTTCATCCCAGAATGCGATGCCGTCGAGGAACACCTGCGGATGCCGCTTCTCGTACTGCCGGGTCCAGTTGCGCCCACCGTCGCGGGTGAAGTAGATCGCGCTGTATCCCCCGTTGAAGTCGGTCCCGAGCAGCCAGGCCGTGTTGCCGTCGAGCGCATGCACATCGACGAAGAACAGGGTCGCCGCGCCGGGCACGGAATCGCGTTGCCAGGTGCGACCGCCATCGAGCGTACGTGCGTAGCGCCCGCCTGAACCGGAGCCCCACGCGACGTTGTCGTTGACGGCGGAAAGGCCGCGGTACTCCACGGCCGGCTGGGCTGCGACGGGGCGGGGCGCTCCCGCGAGCACGGCCGCCGAAAGCAGTGTGGCTCCGAGTGTTCGCGCGAATCCTGGGCTGACCTGCATGCGGTGCCTCGAGTTTGGGGTCAGACTGCCCGGAAAGCTATGAATGGCCCGGATCAGTGGCAAAAGCGTGGTGGGTGTCCAGAAGTCGGCGTGCCAGCAGTTGTCAGTCATCGGACGACAGGAAGTTCCGCGCTTGCCCGACAGAAGCCGGACTGGCGGGCAGGTAGCTTGTTGATGGAAACGGTCGTCAGACCGGAACCGAACAGCCGTGGGTTGTATCCAGGAAGTTAGGCGGGGCGTCTCGAACTCGGGGGGGATTGGTCGCACTGCCGTCTGGATTCAACCCACGGTCTGTTTCCCCATTTTCTGTCCTGCCGCTATTTTGCCTGCCAGCGATAACGACCGGAACCAGTCGCGTGTCGATTGGGTTCGATCTGGTCGATACTACCCTTTCGACTGCCAACCTGGTGAGGCAATGATTTCACGTCGGATTCTTGCAACGGCGCTGCTGCTGCCGGTCGTCCTGGTGTCGGCTGCGGGCCGGCACTCGACCGCCGAGCGCTACAATTTCGACACATCGCACACGCAGATCGGGTTTGTTGCCCGGCACATGCTGGTGACGAACGTGCGGGGCAAGTTCAACAAGTTCGAAGGTCACATCATGCTCGACGCGCAGGACGTCACGCGCTCGAGCGTGCAGGTCACCATCGACGTGGGAAGCGTCGACACGGATAACGAGCGACGCGACAATCACCTGCGCAGCGCGGACTTCTTCGAGGTCGAGAAATTCCCGAAGATGACCTTCACCAGCAAAAAGGTCGAGAAGCGCGGCAGCCACCTGGTGATGATCGGTGATCTGACGATCCGCGACGTGACAAAGCAGGTCGAGATCCCTTTCGAGCTGAGCGGGCCGGTCACGCAGGGTGGCCGGAAGCGGATCGGTGTCGAGGCGATGCTCAGGATCAATCGGTTCGACTACGGCCTGAAGTGGAACCAGGCGGTCGAGGCCGGCGGCCTGGTCGTCGGTGAGGAGATCCGCGTGGAGCTGAACGTTGAGGCAGTCGCCGCGCCGCCGGCGAGCGAATAGGTGACGTACACAACAGTCGAGGCATGGACAGCCGCGCCTCGACTGTTGCCCCTCCTGTGATTAACTTCGTCATACCCTCTGGCACAACACACGCCTGAACCAGAAAACCGCGGAGCGAATGCTGCGCGCAAGGGGCGGTTATGGCATTTTCCAGGAAACGCACACCGGCCAATCGGCTCGATGCCGAGTTGATCGAACTGGAGCAGCGTGCCGAGACGGTGGTCGTGCCCGGTGCGGACGCCCCGTTCTTCAATGCGGCTGGCGACCTGTGTCTGGAGGCGGGGCTGCGCGATCGGGCGCTCGAGTACTACGGGCGGGCGATCGATGCATACCTCAATGCGGAGCGCTGGGAAGCCGCGGCCGCGATCTGCCGGAAGATCCTGCGGATCTCACCGGAAGCGGTGCGCGCGCGTTGCACGCTCGCGTGGCTGGCGATCGGCAAGGGGTTCGTCGCGGAAGCGACGGAGCACCTGAGCGACTACGTGGAGGCGGCGCGTCGTGCGGGGCGGACCGAATACGCCGCGAACCAGTTGCGCCGGATGGGCGAGGTCTCGGACAACGGGTCGTTGCGCCTGGTCCTCGCCGAGCAGCTTCTGACGCTGGGCGCCGACCGCGCTTCCGACTACCTGTTTGGAACGGTGTATCAGGAACGAAACCGCGGGGGCGCGCGCGACGACGAACATCCGCAGAACTGGAATCTGATTCGACGCGCGGCGCTGCTCGGGCCGCGGGAGTTGCGCGGCGGCGATTCGCTCGCGGTCTCGGGCGCCCTGCTGAGCTGAGCTCGAAGCAGCATCCCTGAAAGGCGGCTCTGGCCGTCGGCGCGATTCAGCGATACGATTCGTAAGTCCAATCCCCGGAGCCATTACATGCGCCTGCGCCAACTGGCGATACTGATGGCGGCACTTCTGGCCGCCGCATGTGAAAAAGCGCCGACCGAACCGATGCGGGACCTCGACGCGGAGATTGCGAGTCTTTCTCCCGGCGAGAATACGCCGTTCGGGAGCTCGCCCTCGACGCTGCGTCAGCTTTTCCGCGCCGCGGTTGAGCAGGCGGAGCTGGAGCGCGGGCGGGGCGCGGTGCAGGACCTGCTGAAGCCACTGCGCGAGCTGAATGAGCAGGCCCGCGACGCGCTGCATGCGGGTGACCGGCCGACCGCCCAGGCGCGCATCGCTGCAATTCGTGATGAGGAACTCCGGCTCGTGCTGCTCCTCTCCGGCAACGGCATCGCCTATCGGGTGCTCGAGGATGTCGGGCTCGAACTGATCGAGGCGAAGCAGGGGCTCGAACAGGCGGCGGGACAGGGTACCGATGTGAGCGGGCCGGCGGTGCAGGCGGGTGAAGCGACGCTCCTGCTTGCGCGCGCAAACGCCGCCTACGCGGATCGCGACTACAAACTCTCGCTCGACCTCGGCACACGCGCGGCCGCGCTGATCAACGGCATCGACCACTTCCTGATCGGACTCAACCGGATCGTAGGACTGGAAGGGTTGTTGCAGCAGGCGATCGCACGCGTTGCCCGCACCCAGGGAACCGAGGGCGTGAGCACGCTGCTCGCACCGCTGCAGACGCTGCGGGAAGAGGCTGCCCGCGCGGTCCGCAATGGCAGCCGCGAACTCGCACGCCAGAAGCTCGGCGAAGTCCGCACCGAGCAGCTTCGCATCATCATCGACGTGCTCGGCGACCAGACGGCCGGCATGGTGTCCGGCAAGGTCAGCCGTGCGCTCGCCGAGTTGCGCCCGGTGGTTGGGGAGGCGGGCGGCGGCACACGCGTACAGCGGGCCCGTCGCATGCTGACCGAAGCCAGCGACCTGAACGCGCGGGCACAGAAGGCGATCGAGCGCGGACAGTATGCTCCGGCGCTCGACCTCGCTCTGCACGCGGCCGGCCTGGTCGACGCCGTAAGACACCTCCTGCCTCGCTGAAATGGCACTTATCTTCGGTACACATCCGGTGGACAATGGCGGCATCCACATGGCGGCACTCCGTGCCGCCAACGCCGGCATGCGCGCAGTCCAGATCTTTACCGCCATCCCGAAGTTCTACGGGGACAAATCGACGATGAAGCCGGAGCGCATCAAGCGCTTCCAGGAGACCATCGCGAAGACCGAAATCACGCTGGACAATGTGCTGGTGCACGCCGCGTACGTGCTGAGCGTCGCAACCGCGGAGCCGGACAAGTGGGCGCGCGCGAGCGCGGGGCTGACCAAGGAACTGGAGCGCTCGAGTGCGCTCGGCGTCGGGCAGTTCTGTTTTCACCCCGGGTCAGCCAGCGATGGCAATGTCGAACTCGCGGCGGAGCGCGTCGCGAAGGCGATCACGACGGCGCTGCAGAGCATCGACAGCAAAACCCGCATCCTGGTCGAGAACACCGCGGGCGCGGGCAAGACGATCGGGCGTACGGCGCAGGAAGTCGCGATGATCCTGGGGCATGTGCCGGCCGAACTGCGGCCGCGCACCGGCTACGGCCTCGACACGTGTCACCTGTTCGCGTCGGGTTACGACATCACCGCGTCCGAAGAAGCGCTGCGCGATGTGCTCGACGAGTTCGAGGATGCGACGGGTGAGCCGCCGGCATTTTTCCACCTGAACGACAGCGCGGGTGAACTCGGTTCGAATCGCGACCGCCACATGCTGCTCGGCGAAGGGCACATTGGAACAGAGCCGTTCCGATGGCTGCTGCACGACCGGCGTGCGCAGGACATTCCGCTGATCCTCGAGACGCCGCAGCTCAACACCGATGTCGCCGACGATGATCCCTCGGGCGATCCGTACGATTTGCGCATGCACGAATTGCTGAGCTCGCTCTCCCCGAAATGAAGCCGGGCCCGCTCGACGGCGTCGTCGTGCTGGACCTGAGCCGCGTGCTCGCCGGTCCGTACTGCACGATGATCCTCGGCGACATGGGCGCAGATGTGATCAAGATCGAACACCCCGTCGGCGATGAGACGCGCCGCTGGGGTCCTCCCTTCGCCTCCGGCGAATCGGCGTACTACCTCTCGGTCAATCGCAATAAACGCTCGGTCACGCTCGACCTCGACGTAGAGGACGATGTCGAACTCGTGCGACGCATCGCGGCGCGCGCCGATGTACTGGTCGAGAACTTCCTGCCGGGCGCACTCGAGAAGCGCGGTCTTGCACTGCGCGATCTGCGCGCAGCCAATCCGCGACTGATCACACTCAGCATCAGCGGCATGGGCGCGACGGGTCCGGAGAGTGGAACGCCAGGCTACGACTTCATCGTGCAGGCGGCGAGCGGACTAATGTCGATCACTGGACCGGCCGATGGCGAACCGCACAAGCTCGGCGTTGCGGTCGTCGACCTGACCACCGGGATGATGGCCGCCAACGCCATCCTCGCCGCGCTGTATGCGCGCGAAAAAAGCGGTGAGGGGCAGCACATCGACATTTCGCTGTTCGAAACCGCGCTCAGTTGGCTGGCGAATGTTGGGCAGGGCTGGCTGATGACGGGCGAGTCGCCGCGGCGCTACGGCAATGCGCACCCGACCATCGTGCCGTACCAGACGTTTGCGGCTGCGGATGCGAACATCGCGATCGGTGTGGGCACGGATGCGCAATGGCAGCGATTGTGTCGCGCGATCGATCGCGCTGACCTCGCGGCCGATCCTCGTTATGCCACCAACCCCGGTCGTGTGCAGCATCGCGCGGAACTCGTCGGCGCGTTGGAGGCGACGTTCGCGCAGCGCACCGCGGACGAATGGGGCGAGCGGATCCGTGCGGCCGGCATTCCGGTCAGCAAGGTGCGCACGGTCGACGAGGCGCTGCAGGATCCACAGGCTGCAGCACGCGACATGATCGTCGCGGTGCAGCATCCACGGATTGGTGAACTGCGGTTGCTGAGCTTCCCATGGAAATTCTCGAACACGCCAGCAGCCATCCGGCGCCCACCGCCGCTTCTGGGTGAGCACACGGACGAAGTGCGCGTGGAGTATCGCGCGTAGGGTTGCGGTTGGCCCCGCTGTCACGGTGGACTGCCCGGCCCGTGCGCACCGGGGAGAAGCCCATCGCGTATCGCGGCTTACAGCCGGAACAGGTACGACAGCTTCACGAAGAAACCGTCCGCGTTTCGCTGGATGCGCTTGAACGCGAAGGCGCCCTGGTCGGTGGCGCTGCTGCCGTAACCCGCGAAGATGACCGTGCCCGGGCTGGGCTGGTACGACAGCAGGATGTCGCCCCGGAAGTCGCCCGACTCGAACGCGCCGTTCCAGTAGCTCCCGTCTGCCGGGTTGTAGATCAGGATCGGATCGCCGCCGTTGCGTTCGTAATCGGCAAGGGCATCGCGCTGGTCGGCCACGTACTGGCCGACCAGTCGGATGAAGAACGGCCGTGAGATCTGGTATTCCAGCTTGAGGCGCGGAATGCGTGAAAGGCGGACCACGCTCGGGTCTTTTGTGGTGCCGTCACGCAATGTCACTTCCGGCCGGATCGTGCGCTGTTCGATGTAGTCGAACGTGATGCGCGCCTTGTCATCCGGGCGCCAGGTCGCGCCGACATCGGCGATCACGATGTAGCCGGGCGCCCACTCCTCGAAGTTCTCATCCCGGCCAACCACGAAGAACACGTTCCCGGAAAAACGTGACCACTGCGGTGTGTTCGCGCGCAGCATGATGTCGTAGTTGGGGATGCGACGGCGACCCTCGAACTGCACCGTATCGACCGCGCCCTCGAGGTTGGTCGTGACGACGCGGTAGTTCGCGTAGTATGCGGCCGGGTAGCGGAACGTCTCGATGTACGCGTCGGCGCCGAGATTCCAGCCGCCGCGCAGTCGCCACTCGTTGTTGATGTGGAACTTGATGTCGTCGGGGCCGGCGCCATCCTCGAATTCCTGGTAGTCCCACGTGTTGTCGAAGGTCAGTCCGAACGTGTAGGCCTGCACTCTCGAATCGGCATCGCCGTAGAACGTGAAGCGCGGGCGGATGTTGGTGTTGATGATGCCGCGTCGATTCACGAAGCCCGCGCCCGCAACGAAGTCGTCGTGGATCGCATTGACGCTGGCGAGCAGGTTGAAGCGCCGGCCGCTGCGGTCGAAGGAGAGGTTCCAGAGCGGTTTGCGACGCTGCGTGTCGCCGGTGCGCCAGAAGCTTCCTGCGGCCTGGAATGCGAGGGTGTACTGTGAAGCAAGCACGAGTCTGCCATCGATGCCGGCCACACGATTGTAGTCGTCGCCATCGATGCGGTCGGTGTACAGCACGCCGATAGACGACTGCTCGCCCACGTTGCGGCGAACCCGCAGGATGTTGAAGACCGGCGTGTCGTCGCCGCTGCGCGAAAGCTCCTCGGCATCGACTGCAGACATGAAGCCGATAGTCGCGCCGCCAATCGAACCCGTGAACTTGGCGGCACCGATCGGATCCGCGATGCGCCGCGTGTAGATCAGTCGGTTCGGGACCGTGAACTGCTGGATGTTGTCCAGAAAGAACGGGCGCTTTTCCGCGAAATACAGCGACTGTCGCGGGTCGAAGTTGATTTGTCCCGCGTCGGTCTCGACCTGCGAAAAGTCCGGGTTCACCGTCGCGTTCATGGTCAGGTCGGTCGTGATTCCCCAGCGCAGGTTGAGCCCGAATTCCGGCTCCGGGTTACCGTAGCGGAAACGGCCGTCTTCACCCGCGCCGATGCGCGCGCCGTCGTAACGGGCCGTCGTGACCGGATTGATGTCCATGACCAGCCCGCGCCGCAGGTTCGACAGGTCCTTCAGACGGCCGGCCTGCCCGAGGAACGAGGTCTGTCCGCGCCGCAGCGGCGTCCAGCTCTGGTCCTGCCCCGAATGCTGCACGCGGCGTATTACCTGCAGCCCCCAGTCCTGAACCTTCCGCGATGGGTAGTTCAGCGACTTGAACGGGATCCTCACTTCGAGTTCGTAGCCGTAGTCGGTCACGCGACCCTTCGACTCGAATACGTAATCCGGGCTCAGGTCCTCGCTCGAACCACGTCCCGTTTCCGTGTAGACGCCATCGCCCTGCACGCCGAGCGGGTTGAGCAGGAACCAGATCGCCTGCCGTCGCTGGTCGAACGTGTCGATCATGAGCGAGATGTAGTCGTCCGAATCCAGACGATCGCGATCGGCGAGGCTTGCACGCACGCTGCCGTGCGGTTCGTACGCGCGCACGCCGAAGTAGATCTCGTGCTCCGTGTACCACACGAACACTTCGGTCGAATCCTCCGCTGCAAGGCCGTCGACCGGGTTGTACTGCGAGAAGCCGGTCAGCAGCGCGGCCTCTCGCCAGGGCGCCTCGTCGAGACTGCCGTCGACGACGATGTCCGACTGCAGCCTCGGGACCGCAACGTCGAGGTTGCCATCACGGCCGTGATACACGGCCTGCGCTGGCGCCGGTTGCATGGCGAGCTGCAGCACCGCGGCAAGTGCGATGATCATACGTTTTCAGGATCGCTGGAGTAGGAGTTCAGCCTGAAATCTGCAACCTGCGCAGGGTCCGGGGTAGCGCCGGATGCCAGGCGGAACGCTCGATGGGACGAGCGGCAGGTTCGAGGGACCAGCATCGTCATCAACGGAAGGGCTCGCGCGCGACGCAGCGAGATCGTCCATTGGCGTGGCAGGCTCTGGCGCTTCCCGTGCGGGAACGGTATCGTGGGCGCGGCCTATGCACGTATTGATAATCGAAGACGATACAGCCGTCGCTGAACTGGTGCGTCGAGCCCTGGCTGCTGAAGGGATCGGCGTTGTGTTGGCGAAAGACGCCGCCACTGGGCGGGACCTCGCCCTGAATTCCGACCCCGACGCAATTCTCCTCGATCTCAACCTTCCCGATGCCTCCGGGTTCGACCTCATGCGCGAGCTGCGCGAAAAGGGCAAGGTCGTCCCCGTGCTGATGCTGACCGGCCGCAGCGCGATGGAAGACGTGATCAGCGGCTTCAACGCCGGTGCGGACGACTACATCACCAAACCGTTCGATGTCCGCGAACTCGTTGCGAGAGTGCGTGCCGTGACGCGACGCGCGAGTCAGGCGCGGCTCGATCCACTCGAATGGCAGGGGATCGCCGTCGACCGGCTGCGAAGGGAAGCCACACTGAACGGTGAGAAGCTCAAGCTCACGCCCAAGGAATTCGGCGTGCTGGAGACGCTCATGCTGACGCCCGGCGAGGTCGTTCCGCGCCTGGTGCTGCTCGAGAACGTCTGGGGTTTCGAGTTCGACCCCGGCACCAACGTCGTCGATGTGCAGATCACACATCTCCGCGCAAAGCTCAAGGCAGCCGGATCAAACGTGCGCATCCGAAATGTGCGCAGAACCGGTTTCCTACTCGTTGCTCCAGCCGAATCCGATTAGCTGACCGGCCCCGATCCTGCAACTACGACCAGGGGTTTTTCATTGCACCCTGGAGTCGTGTTTGATGAAGTACCGACGAGCAGGAATCCTGGCCTTTGCACTGATCATCGCCGTCGTTGCCGCTTTCGCCGCACTCGCAAGTTACCGTGCGGACGTACCCAACGCGTCGGCTGATGGTGACGTAAGTGTCAGTTCGCTTTCCCTTCTGGTTGATATATCCGAACGCCGACTGTACGTACGGGAGAACGGCGAAACCGTCGCAAGTTATCCGGTCGGCGTCGGCACGAAGAATCACCCCACACCGCGCGGCTCGTTCTCGATTCGCCACATCATCTGGAACCCGCGCTGGGTCCCCCCCAACGAAAAATGGGCCCGCGATAAAAAGCCGCGCGGCCCCGGAGATCCGCTCAACCCCATGGGTCGAGTCAAAATCTTCTTCGATGAACCCGATTACTACATCCACGGCACCAACGAACCGGGCACCGTAGGCCGCGCGGTCTCGCACGGCTGCATCCGCATGCGCAACGACGACGTGATCGCCGTCGCAAAACGCGTGATGAAAGCTGGCGGCGCACACCGCCCCGCAAGCTGGTTCCGTCGTGTCCTCAACCGCGTCCGGTCGACTCAGGAAGTCTACACCGATCGAGCTGTTACTTTGCGCGTGCGAAGCTAGCGGGGGCGTGGCCGCGGGCGCGGGCGCGGGCGCGGGGCGCGGGCGCGGGCGCGGGCGCGGGGCGCGGGCGCGGGCGCGGGCGCGGGGCGCGGAAAAGATATCGGTGTCGCACCCGGCAACTTTGGTTGTTTATGCAAGTTTGCGGGCGCATCGCGCGGGAACGAACCGGAACGGGAACGAACCGCCGGGAACGAACCGGGAACGGGAACGAACCGGGAACGGGAACGAATCGGGCACGGGAACGTGCCCGTGCCCCTAAACGTGCCCGTCCCCGTGGTCGTGTTACGCGCCCGTGCCCGTTCCCGTACACGTGCCCGCCGCCCGGCAGTTCGCCGTTTTTGCCCTACCGCCCAAAGGTTTCCGGCGTGAGCGACACGCGCACATGGTTCTCGCGGCGGAGGTAGCGTTTCGCCGCGTCCTGCACGAGTGCCGGCGTGAGCGCCTCAACCAGTTCAGGGTAGGTCAGGACGTTCTCGAGCGGTTCGGCGTTGCCGTCGCGCGCGAGCAGTTGCTGAGCCCAGAAGCGGTTTTCCTGGAGGCTGCGCTCGTAGTCGCGGCGCTGGGTTTCCTTGACCTTCGCGATGTCGGTTGCGGAAACCCCGTTCTTCTGAAGGTTCTCGATGGTGGCGAAGACCTGTGCGGCGAGGCTGTCGAGTCGTTCGGGTGCGGCGCCGAAGGCGATGTGCACGGCGTAGCTCGGCCAGGGTTCGTTCTGCACAGTGTGGCGGATCGACACACCGTACGTTCCGCCGAGGTCCTCGCGCAGGAGTTCGCGCAGCCGGATGTCGAGCACGGCGACCAGCGATGCGAGCGCGTGGCGGTTCATGCGCGTGTAGTCGAATTCTCCGGTGAAAACGATCTGCGTTTGGCTTTTCGGTTCGGTGCCGCGGCGCACGGTTTTCTCGATGACACCCGCGGGCGGCCGGATGCCGGTGTCGCGTCCGTGCTCCTTGCGCTGCAGTGAGGGCAGCGATGCGATGTACTCGGTGACCAGCGGTTTGATCGAGTCGAGTGTAAAGTTCCCGACAAATACGAAGGTGAAGTCGCTGGCGTCGGCGAATCGCTGCTGGTAGAAGCGCAGCGCTTCGTCGAGTTCGAGTTCGCCGAGCAGTTCGGGCGTGAGAGGCCGCTGTCTGATGTGGTGCTGCGACAGCGTGGCGGTCAGTGTGTCGAAGTAGGCCGTCTCCGGGCTTGCATCGCGGTTGGCGACAATTGCGCGCACACGGTTCACGTACGACTGGAACGCGACGGTATCGCGGCGTGGTGCCGTGAAGTAGAGGTGAATCAGCTCGAACAGCGTGCGTACGTCCCTCGTCGATGCTTCACCGCTGAACCCTTCGCGCTGCTCTGCGATGTACGGACTCACGTTCGCCATCTTGCCGGTCATCGCCTTGGAGAACTCGATCGGGTCGAACCTGCCGATCCCGGCGAGGTTGACGAGTGTGGAGGCGAAGATGGCGGATGTGTGTTCATCATCGCTGGCGAGCGAGTGACCGCCGGGGCTGTGCGCGGCGAAGATGATCTCGTCGTCCTTGAAGCGGGTCGGTTTGAGCAGCACACGTGCGCCGTTGGACAGTGTCCATTCGGTCACGCCAATGGCGGGGTGCTGCTTTTCGGAGGTGATACGACCCGCGCTCGGCGCGTTCTCGACCAGTGGCCCGTCGACCACGCGATCGACGTACGGTTGGATATCGCGCCGCTTCACCGAGTCGACCAGCGCGAGCACCTGTGCGGCAGTCGGCGGGACGATGCCCTGCTTTTCCGGCGCCTGGATCACGATCACCGTGTTGCTGTCGCTCTGCCAGGCGCGCCCCGCGGCTTCGACTTCGGCGCGCGTGATGCCGGGGAGCAGTCGTTTGACCAGCTCGTATTCGGCCGCGATACCCGGCGTCGCTTCGTCTTCGAGGAAGCTGCGCACGTATTCACTCGCGTAGCTCGCGCTCTCGGATTTGTCGCGCTCGGCGTACGCCGTTTCGTAGTAGCGCAGCAGCGAGGTCTTCTCGCGTTCGAGTTCGGAATCGGCGAATCCGTGGCGTTCGGCGCGTTCAGCCTCGGTGACGAGTGCTTCCAGGCCTTTCATGATGCCGGTCTCGGGAACGGACGCGCCGATGCTGAAGACATCCTTCGTGCGAATCATCCCGCCGCGACCAGCGCCCGCGTTGATGAACGGCGGTGCGGCCTGCTGCGTCATTTCCGCGAGTCGGAAATTCAGCATCGCGCTGTAGAGGTAATCGACCAGTCCGGCGCGGTAGTCGGCCTCGGTGCCCTGTTCGCGCGGCGCGAGTTTGTGATAGATCTCCACGCTCGTGCCGGTCGCTTCCGGATCGGTTGCGATGCTGACCAGCGGCTGTGCATGGTCGGGCACAGGATACTGCGCACGTTCACGCGACTGCTTTGCGGCGGGGATGTTGGTGAAGTGCTGGCGGATCAGCGCCTCGACCTGTGCGCGGTCGAAGTCGCCGACGGCGACGACTGCCATCAGGTCGGGCCGGTACCATTCGCGGTAGAAGCGCACAATCGCGGAGCGTGGCGCGTTCTGCAGCGTTTCACGCTCCCCGATCGGTAGCCGCTGCGCGTAGCGCGACTCATGGAACAGCACCGGGAAATACTTCTCGCGCATGCGCGCATCGGCGCCCAGCCCAAGGCGCCACTCTTCGATAACCACGCCGCGTTCCTTGTCGACTTCAAGGCTGTCGAAGCTGATGTTGTGCGCCCAGTCTTCGAGGATCTGGATGCCCTTCTCGAGGAAGGTGCCGCTGTCGGTAGGGACCGTCAGCATGTACACCGTTTCGTCGAACGAGGTGTACGCGTTCAGGTCGGCACCGAACTGCATCCCGATCGACTCGAGATAATCGACAATCTCGTGCTTCTCGAAGTTCTTTGTGCCGTTGAAGGCCATGTGTTCGACGAAGTGCGCCAGCCCGCGCTGGTCATCGTCTTCGAGCACGGACCCCGCATTCACGACCAGGCGCAGCTCGGCGCGAGCCTCCGGCTTGCGATTCTCGCGGATGTAGTAGCGCAGCCCGTTCGGCAGCGTGCCGATCGTGACCGCGCTGTCAGAGGGCAGCGGCCGGTTCTGCTGCGCTGCAGCGGGTGCGACCAGCAGCAGGATGAGCAGCGCGGGAATCAGTCGAAGTCTGTTCATGGTGGACCGTATTGTTCGGGTTCAGCCGTGTCGTCGCGGAATACCGCGGCGAAAGCGCTGGTTGTTCGGGTTCAGCCGAGCCGTCGCAGAATACCTTCCGCGAAACACTCCGTGGCTTCAGGCCGGTTCGAGAAAAAGAGCCCGGGCTCGAGCAGCTCGAGTTCCATCAATCGGAACCCTTCCGGTGTGCGTACCCCATCAACGCGTGCATAGAGCCAGTCGTAGCGGACCGCCTCGAGGATGGAGCGCGCCTGCGCGACCAGCGCCGGCGGCGCCTCAACCGCCTCGGTGGTGCCGCCGTGTTCGGCCTGGACCCGGAACTCGCCGGAGGCCGCGCGTTTCACCACGGCATGACTGAAGGCGCCGTCGATGAAAATCAGTGACCACTCGCCATCGCTGACGATTTCAGGCTGGTACTCCTGGGCCATCACACCGCCCTCGGCCAGCAGCTCCTGCAGGCAGGTATTCGCAGCGTCGCTGTCGGCGATCGAAAACCGCAGCGTCTTGTGCCCGCCCGCGGAAACCACCGGCTTCAGGATCACCTCGTCCCAGTTGGCCGTGTGCATGTGCGCACGCAGATCGAATCGATCACCGGGTTCGATCCAGGCGGTCGGAATCACCGGAACTCCCGCGCAGGCGAGGTCGCGCAGGTAGCGCTTGTCCGCGTTCCAGCGTACGAGGTCGAGCGGGTTCACAACCCGGGCACCGCTCGCTTCCAGTGTATCGAGCCAGCGGAAGAACTGCGTCGGCTTCAAATGATAGTCCCACATCGAACGCAGCACGACCAGGTCGAAGTCGGACCAGTTGAGAGTGGCATCGTCCCAGACAGCGGGCACAACATCAACGCCGCGGCGCGCGAGTGCTGCCGCGGCCAGTTGATCATCGGGGGTCAGCGCGGACAGGGCGCTCGAGGTTGCAAACGCGATTCGCATGTATGTCGATGAAGATCAGGGAGTGTTTGAGCTGTGCGAAATAGAAACGCTTCCCGGCAATGGCCAGGCGGACGCAACTACGTACAGGTTTGAGTTGTGCGAAATAGAAACGCTCCCGTTGTGGCCAGCCAGTGGCCACAACGGAAGCGTGCGGCGGGTTTAGCGTCCGAAGTTGATCAGGACCAGGTCGACCCTGCGGTCGCGGTTGCCGTCGATCAATTCGGCAATCGGGTATCGGCCCGCATTCACCAGCAGCACCGAGCGCCCATCCAGGTAGTCCCAGCGCCCGCTCAGCGGTTCGCGGACTCCGAAGCCGCGTCGCCGCGCATCCAGTCTGTCGTATACCCCGCGGCCCAGGATATCGATCAGCACATCGCGGCCGAACACATCCCGGCGCGAACTCGTGCGACGGAAGATCACGTCATCCCAGCGAACCCGGTCCCAGCGGATGTTGCTGCTGCGACCAAGACCGTATCCCTTCCGCAGGCACCACTCGCGTCCGTGTACCGGATGCCCGGCGCCGGAGCGGCAGAACGCGGGACCGTTGCCGCTGCCGCGACGGTAGTCCTCCCAGCGCCGGCTGTCCCAGTCGCCGTAACGCCAGCGATCGTCGCGACGATTGCGGTCGTCATCACGACGCGGGACGATGATCACGGGATACTTCGCATCGCCTTTGCCGCGCGTTTCCACTCGCGGGGTATCCCGGCGATCCCGGTCGCGCTCCGAAGGACGACGCACGGCTTCCACGCGTTTCTTGTCCTTGTCCTTCCCGTTCCCATTGCCGCGACCCTGCGCCAGCGCAAACGATGGGTCCGCAACACTCGCCGCTATCGCGGCGGCAACGATCAGCGTCCACTTTTTCATTCTGACCCCTCCTGCAGGCCGTGCTGCCGTGTTTTGCTGCCGGCATGGTGAAGGGCAAACGCCTTGCCAGCCGAAATGTGCCTGAATCCGCCGTTTTTGCTGCGTCCGCGTCATCGCATGAGGACAATCGCGACGTTTGCACTGTCATCCTGTGGGGGCGCCTCGGCGTAGTTCATATCGCGTGCATATTGGTGCGAGTATTTGATTTGTCGCCGATTCGAATTCGCTGGGGAACACCGGCGGGCTACTTGTGGTATAGCACGTCCCTCCAAATGGAAGCCTTTCCAACTTGCGCACAGAGGGGGTTCGAAGCGTACTGCTTCGACCTCCTCTGTTTTTTTGTGGGTGCCCATGAAGTGCGCAGGCGAATGGGGTGCTCCAGCGGCGTCGACGCGGGGTGCGCGCCGGCGCGGTGCGGGCTACAATTGCGCCCGGACTTCAAGCAGCGAGAGACTTTGATCCAGCCGTTTTATCATCGCGTGACGGATGGGATACGGGTGACGGTGAAGCCGGAGTATGCGGCGGAGCACTCGGATCCCGCGGTCCCGAGTTATGTGTTCATCTACCACATTCGCATTGAAAACGTGGGCGACCGGACCGCGCAGTTGCTGTGGCGACACTGGTACATCCACGATGCGCTTGGCGGCGATAGCGAAGTGGAGGGCGAGGGCGTCGTCGGCGAGAAGCCGGTGCTGGCCCCCGGCGATGTGCACGAGTACGAGAGCTACTGCATCCTGCGCGGCCCACGTGGTCACATGGAAGGCTACTACGAGTTCCGGCGAACGGATGGCAGCGAACTGCAGGTCCCGATTCCGCGATTCGACCTGATCGCGTAACAACACCTGGCTGGCGCGGATGGTGCCTGATCGGAGGGTGTGATGGGCGATGCGTTGTGGGGGACAAACGATCAGCACGACCGGTTGTCGGAACTGATCGGTGCGGACCCGGCGATCAAGGAAGCGCCGCTGCGGCGCGATGTGCGGTCCCTCGGTCAGCTCCTGGGACAGGTCCTGCGCGAACAGGCAGGGCAGCGCATCTACGAGGCGGTCGAGCACGTGCGTCAGCTCGCGGTCGAACATCGCGAGCAGCGCGCCGGGAGCGCGGAGCCCGGCGGCGGCGGGAACTCACCGCTGTGGCAGGCCGGTCGAATCATCATGCAGCTCGATCTGCGCGATGCGTATCTGCTCGCGCGGGCGTTCGCGACCTACTTCGAATTGACCAACCTTGCCGAAACCAATCACCGCAAACGACGCCGTCGCGCGAAGGCGCTGGATCCGGAGCGTGAGCCTGAGGGCGGCAGCATCCGCGGCACATTCGCTCGTCTGCGCGCTGCGGGTTTCGACGCACGACACGTGGTGTCAGCGCTGGAGCAGATCGAGATCGTGCCGGTTTTCACCGCGCACCCGACCGAAGTCGCGCGGCGCACGGTGCTGTTCAAGCGTGCACGCATCGCGCATGAGCTCGAACAGCTCGACCGGCTTCCGCTGCCTCCGCACGAAGCGTTCGAGCGGCAGCAGCACATTCTTGCCGAGATCACGACGCTGTGGCAGAGCGATGATGTACGACGCAGGCAGCCGACCGTGCGTGATGAGATCTCGCTCGGCCTCGACTACTACGAAACCGTTCTGATCGACACGCTCCCCGCGGTCTATGCGGAGCTTGCCGCCGCGTATCGCGCGACCTTTGCTTTGGCGAACGAACCGGTGCGCGTGCCGTGTGTGCTGCGGTTCGGGTCATGGATCGGGGGCGATCGGGATGGGCATCCGTTCGTGACGCCGGAGGCGACGCGTGATGCGCTGCAGCGCGCACGCGAGCTGATCCTCGACCACTACAGCCGCGCGATCGAGAGCAGTGTCGAAAAACTCAGCGCCTCGACCCTGCAGGTTGGGGTCTCGCCTGAGCTGGAGCAGGCTGTCGAACGGTACGAACACGAACTCAGTTGGCCGGACCCGAGCCCGCCGCACCGTTCCGACTACGAGCGGTACCGCCGTTTCCTCTCGCAGATCTGGCGTCGTCTGCAGGCCACCCGCATGCAACCGACGCACCCGGACGCGTACCGCACACCAGGGCGGTTCGCGCATGATCTTGCGCTGATGCGCGAGAGCCTCGACGCGAATGCGGGCAGGCGCATCGCCGAACAGGTCATCGTTCCGCTCGAGCAGAAAGTCGACACCTTCGGCTTCCACCTGCACACCCTCGACATCCGCGAACACGCACGCATCCACACGGAGGCGATGCGCGAACTGACCGCGGGACATCAGAACGCCGAAGCGCAGACAGCCCCATCGGAAGCGACGCGCCGACTGCTCGGCACGCTGCGCGAGATCGCAGAGCTGCAGCGGGAGTACCCGCCCGAGGCAATGCGCACATATGTCATCAGCGGCGCCGGTTCCGCGCAGGATGTGCACGACTGCATCTGGCTGGCTGAATTGTGCGGGATCTCCGTCGCACGGGACGACGGCGGTCGGCAACTGATGCCTGCACCGCTGTTCGAGTCGATCCAGGATCTGCGCGACGCGCCGGAAGTCATGCGCACGCTCTGGAACTCGGGCGCGTACAGCCGCTACCTCGAATCCTGGGGTCGCGAACAGGAGATCATGCTCGGCTACTCCGACTCCAACAAGGATGGCGGCATGATCACCAGCACGTGGGAGCTGTTCCGGGCGCATCGTGCTCTCCACGAAGTCGCACGCGAAGCGAACGTGAAACTCACGCTGTTTCATGGTCGCGGCGGAACCGTCGGCCGAGGCGGCGGGCCCACGCAGCGAGCCCTCGCCGCGCAGCCTGCAGGCGCTTTTACAGGCCACCTCAAACTCACCGAACAGGGCGAGGTGATGGGCTGGAAGTACTCCGATGAGGTGCTGGCCAGCCGGTCCTTCGAGTTGATGATCGCCGCGTCGCTCGAGGCATTGCTTCGCCCCGCATCAGGCGGCGTTGCTGCTGCGGCCGCTTCGGAGAAGCAGTGGGATGAACCGATGCAGCAGCTCTCCGGCCACGCATTCAAGGTCTACCGCACACAGATCGCGGACAACCCGGACATCATCCCCTACTTCGAGCAGGCGACGCCGGTTGCACAACTCGAGCTTGCGCGCATCGGCTCACGTCCCTCCAGGCGCAAACAGACCCATCGCATCGAGGACCTGCGCGCGATCCCGTGGGTGTTCGGCTGGATGCAGAGTCGGCATGTGCTGCCCGCGTGGTTCGCTGTCGGCAGCACGCTCGAAGACTTCGCCGGACGCCACGGCCTCGACCTGCTGCGTCGCATGTACCGCGAGTTCCCGCTCTTCAACGACCTGATCGGCAACACCGAACTCGGCATCGCGAAGGCCGATTTTGCGATCGCCCGGATGTACAGCGGAATGGTCGAGGATCAGCAGCTCGCCGCGCGCGTGTTTGCGATGCTCCAGGAAGAGTTTACCCGCACCGTGGAGTTCGTGCTCGCGGTGACCGAACAGAAAACCGTGCTGGAGAACAATCCGGTGCTCGCCCGCTCGATCCGCCTGCGCAATCCGTACGTCGATCCCCTCAGCCTGCTGCAGATCGAACTGCTGCGCCGGAAACGCGAAGGCGCCGAGGACCAGTGGCTCGACTTTGCACTGGCCGCGACCATCAACGGGATTTCCGCCGGCCTGCGCAACACCGGCTGACACGGCAGTCGCCCCCGATCACCCGGCAGCGCGTGGCCCGGCACCGCGTCCGTAACCTCCCGCAGCCGGGATCAGCACCCCGAAGAAACGGCGAAAGCGGGGACGGCTGGCGCGGAGAAACCCCGAAAACGTCCCGAATCGCAAATGACACCCTTGCCATCCCGGGCGCTGCGATGCGGTATAGAATCCCCGTTCGGGTTCGCCCGGCGGCAGACTGAGCGCGTTGCAGCCGAGGCAATGATACCCCCCGGGTCGTGCCTCCTCTGTGGCCGCTCAGTCTTTTTTAGATCGGATCACGGAATTCGGGCGATGTGCTGAGGCCCTCGCCGAGCAGTCGCTGCGTCAGCGGTTCATCGAGGTCGGGGTACTCCGCCTGCAACTCACGCACGATGGTGGATACGCGACGGGTGCGATCGGCGTCATCGAGGTCGCCGGCGAATTCGATGTCCATGCGTCGAAACAGCTCGTTGCGCGCCTGGGTGTAGGCGACTTCGCGCCGGTCGAACAGGCTCATCTCAGACCCGGTCACGCAGGGCGAAGACGCCGGAGAGTTCCGCGCAGTTGGCGCAGCAGTACATCGCGTCACCTGCCTCCACGCCGTGCCCGATGATGCGACAGTCGCAGTGCGCGCAGTGCGGGGCGAGCATGTGAATGGCGCATTCGAAGCTGTCGAACGTGTGCCGCGCGCCGCCCATCTCCACGTTGAATGCCTTGTCGTAGTCGTTCCCGCAGTGTTCGCAGACCGCCATGACTCCTCCTGTTATTCGGGTGGTGCGCCGTGCCGCAGCCTCAGGATCACAAGAACCACGATGGCGATGAGCACGATTGGCGTGTACATCCAGAACCCGGCGATGATGGCGACAACGCCAAAAAGGATCGCCAGCGGAATAAGCGCTTCAAACCAGCGCGAACGACGAGCCACACGCCCTCCTTGTGATGTAAACGTGTCGTCGCATAAGCCGGGCCCGGCGCGTTTCGGGCGCGCGCAAGCACAGGGATTGCAACACGTGGTGCAACGCAAGTTCACCGAAGGGGGCAGTATGGTGATCCGAAAAAATCTGAACCGCGTGCTGCTGTCGGCCGTGTTGCTGGTGCTGGCGGCGTGTTCACGCAACGAGCTGATCGATCGTGAGGCGGAGGTGATCTACCAGCTCGAGGTGGTGAATTCGCAGGACCATCCGATGAACGTGTCGATCGACAAGGGTGAGGGGCTGGTGACGCTCGGTCAGGTGGGGGCACAATCATCGCGGAGGTTCGAAGTACCGTCGCGAACGGATGAGGTCGAAGTGATCGCGGTTGCGCCCGATGGAGGGGAGCAGAAGCGAAGGGAAGTGGATCTCGATCGCAACCGGATCAATCGTGTGAATCTCTGAACGAATGTCGGAGAGGCCCGGCGGATGGAACTCCGCCGGGCCGTGGCATGTAACCCCCGCAGGCGATAACGCATTCACCGTTTCAATGTAAGTCGATGCAGCAAAATAATTTCCGCGGTTGGTTAAAGCGCGGCGGCGGCGTTCTGCTGCTGGCGCTGGCAACGACGGGCTGTGCAGCGAAGAAGATCATCCCCTTCGGCAGCGCACCGGAAGATCCCGCCGTCATCGAAGCACGACGCGCGGAGGAAGCTGCGCGCAAGCGGGAAGCTGCTCGTGCCGAGGCGCGTGCGCGCGTACCGGCGTCTCCGACGCTGGCCAAGGGGCCGACGCGTGCGGCGGAACGTGTTCGGACAGCGGCGCTGAAAGACCGGCGTTTCCGCATCGTGGTCTCCACACAGGATCGCGGACTCTGGTTGATGAAGGGCGACTCGATCGTGTTCACCGCACCGGTTGCGGTCGGGATGTCGGAGAATTTCACGTGGGCGGGGAAGACGTACGATTTCACCACGCCGCACGGTGTGCGCAAGGTGCTGCGCAAAGCGACGAAGCCGCTCTGGGTCCCTCCCGACTGGCACTACTTCGAAAAAGCCGCGGCCGATGATCTGAAGGTCGTGCAGCTCAGGGGGAAGTCGAAGATCAAGCTCGAAGATGGTACCACCATCGAAGTGCGTGGCAACCAGGTGGGCCGTGTGAACCAGTTCGGCAATTTCTGGCCGTTCACGCCGGGCAACGAAATCGTCTTTGAAGGCAAGATCTTCATCCCGCCGATCGGGTCAGAACAGCGGAAGGTCCCGGAGGTGCTTGGAACGCACAAGCTCGAGATCGGTGAGGGATATCTGATTCACGGCACGAACGAAGAAACCTCGATCGGCGACGCTGTCAGCCATGGCTGTGTGCGCATGTACAATGAAGATGTCGCGCTCGTCTTCGAGCGTACCCCGGTCGGCACCCCCGTCTACATCTTCTGACGGGTCACGACCCCGGTGCCCGCCGTCGCAAGAGGCTTGCACGGATGGAAACGGGCGGGCACTTTTGGGGATCGCTCACCAAACGAGGTCAGGCAAAATGAGAAACTCCATGTTCCGTCCGGTGCTGCTGGTGCTGGTGGCCGGTCTTGCCGCATGTGGCGGTGCGTCGAGCGAGACGGCTGAGAAGGCGGCGGAAGCACCGGTGATCGAGGAAACACCGCAGGCGTATCGCGAATATGCCGCGCAACTGCGGCACGAGGGCAAACATCAGGAGGCCGCCGATGCGGCGCTGAAGGCGTTTACGCTCGCGCGCAGCGGTCCGCGCGTCGACGAACGCATCGAGCTTGCCAAGGCGTTCGGCGCAGGGGGCAACAGCGCCGGCGCGATCAACGAGATCAAGGAACTCGAGGGCCTGAAGCGCGATGGCGAGATTCAGCTTGACGAAGTTGTGATCGCGGAGGTCTACGCGCAGATCGGGGACCCGAATGCCGTGTTCCGCTGGCTCGACCGCGCGATCGCCGCAAATTCGCCCAATGTTGCCGCGATCGAAACGAATGAGGATCTGAAGCCGGTGCACGACGATCCGCGCTGGCCGGACATCGTCACGGCCTCGAAGCAGTAGCCGCTAATGGGGGAGAGCCGGTCGCGTGCGGCTCTCCTCAGCTTCCGCGTATAAATTCCTGGATCGCCTCGCGGTACTTCCGGCCGGTTGTGAGCCGGACCCCATCATGCAGCACAACGACGTAGTCTCCCTGGTACAGCGATTCGAGCTCCCTGATGCGGTCGATGCGCACGATGACCGAACGGTGAATACGCAGGAAGCGGCGGCCATCGAGCTTCGCTTCGAGGCTGTTCATGCCTTCCCGCACCAGGTGCATCTTCCCGCTGACATGGATCTTCGCATAGTTGCCCGCCGCCTCGATGTAGTCGATGTCGTCGACACGGATGATGCGGATCCGGCCATCACTGCGTGTGACCAGTCGTTCGATGAAACGGGGCTGTGCGCCGAAGTGTGAGAGCAGCGAGAGAATCTGCTCGCTCTGTTCGCGGCGGCTGCGCCCTTCGATCTGGACGCGGGCGCGTTCGAGCGTCCCGGCCAGGCGCTCGGGGTCGAGCGGTTTGAGCAGGTAATCGAGGGCGGCCGCCTCGAACGCCTGGAGCGCGAACTGGTCGTACGCCGTCACGAACACGATCGCCGGCAGGTCCTCGCCCTCCAGTTCACGCAGCACGCCGAAGCCATCCAACTCACTCATCTGCACGTCGAGGAATACAAGGTCGGGGACCAGATTGCGGATCGCGGTGATCGCACTCGCACCGTCTGCACATTCGCCGATCACTTCGATATCGCTGTGTTCGCCAAGGTGCAGGCGCATGCCCTCGCGGGCGAGCGGCTCGTCATCGACGATCAGGGCGCGGATCTTTTCCATTCGTTCTCTTCTCGCTGCTTGAGTTCGGCCGGAACCAGCCGGAACGGGATGCTGATCACGACCAGCGCGCCACCCTCGGCCGCGTTTTTACGCGTGAGCGACTGATCGCTGCCATAGAGCTGTTCGAGACGTGCCGCGGTGTTGCTGAGTCCCACGCCGGTGCCATTCGTGCCAAGCTGCTCCTTGCGGAAACCCGCACCGGTATCGTGCACGGACAGCTCGAGCCGGCCGCCGAGCCGGGTCGCCGCAATGTGAATACGACCGCCTTCGATCTGTCGGCCGATCCCGTGTTTGATCGCGTTTTCGACCAGCGGCTGCAGCACCAGACTCGGGACTTCGGCATCGAACAGCGCGGCCGGGACGCTGGTCTCCACAACCAGTCGCTCACGGAAGCGGACCTGCTCGATCTCGAGGTACCGCTCGAGGATATCGAGTTCTTCGCGCAGAGAGATCGTCTGCCGCGAATTTTCGAGCGAGAGCCGCAGCAGATCGCTCAGCCGGTTGATCATCCGCACGACCCTGTGTTTGTCTCCCTTCAGTGCGAGCACGGAAACCGTGTTCAGCGTATTGAAGAGGAAGTGCGGATTCAGTTGCATGCGCAAGGCTTCGAGATTCGCACGCGAGAGGCTTGCCTCCAGACGCGAGGTCTTCAGTGCGAGTTCGGCGGCGATGCGTTCGCGTTCCCGAAACCGCCGACTGTAGTCCAGCAGGTACCAGCCGCCCACAAAACCCCAGTAGTACAGCACGTCGAGCACGAAGTAGATCGACACGAGACGGGTCAGGTTCTGGAGGAACGGCATACTCGCCGTGCCGGGCGCGATCAGGTAATCGCTCAGGAAGCTGGAGCCGGCGAGGTGCGCCATGCTGAAGACGATGGATGCGGCGATGTGGATCGGCAGTGCGCGCAGCCAGTGATCATTGTCGAGGCGGACGCGTCGGGCGATCCAGATGGTTGGGGGCAGCAGCAGCCCGAGCACATACCAGGACGGCATGGTCGCGGCGAGCGCGCTCGACCAGGAAATCGAGAAGCCCTGGGCACCCGCGCCGAGAAAGACCTGGGTGCCTTCGACAAAACCGATCGCCGTACAAAGCAGGACGACAATCAGCGTGAGCTTCCACCAACTCCACTTCACGAAGGAACCCTCCGAAACCAGCCATCGGCCCGGAGCCGCCGACTTCCTTCCGGGCACTGCGTTCTGACTGCGAGAAATCGGACCGTGCGACCGGCTGGAAGCAGCGTTCCGGACCTCACTGTGTGTAGCGACGGGTAGCCGCAATATGCGCTGCTGCCGGGCCACTCCGCACCTGCCTACGCGCTGAGTCGGGCGGGCAGGGTCGGCTGCAGCAGGTTGCGCGCATACCTGCGTGCATGATGCAACTGACTCTTCGATGTGCCCGCCGCGATGTTCAGCCGCCGCGCGATTTCCTCGTGCGGCTCACCCTCGAGATGGTAAAGAGTGATCACTGTTCGGTAGCCGGTTGGCAGGCATTTCAACACATGCTGCACGTCGAGTCGCGCGTCGGCCGCATCCCACTCATACACCGAAGGCGTGTGCTCCGGAATGTCGGTGGTCGCATGCAGCCGGTTTCTGCGGTGCAGCGCACGTGCACAGTTGAGCGCGATCGCCGTCAGCCAGCTCGCGAAGCTCGCCTCCCAGCGGAAGCGCGGCGCCGCCTGCAGCGCGCGGGTCCAGGCTTCCTGCACTACATCTTCGGCATCGTGTTCCGACCCGAGCAGCCGAAGCATCATCGCGTACACACGACCGGTATGCCGTTCGTACAGTTCGCGGAAGGCAGACTCATCCCGGCGCTCGAGCACACGCGCGACCAGTTCGCTGTCGCTGATGACATGCATGGGGCTGGCGTTCATGGCGGGAAATAGAGCGCGTGCGGGCACGACCGATGAATGGATCAGGGACGAACGACTACGCCGACCGCTCCATCCGACAGATCACCTCTGCACCGTGACGCACAACACCGCCGCCAGCGCGCTTCTTGCACCCGCTGTTGAGCCGCTTCACTCGCGAATGAAGGAGGCATGGCCATGCGCAACAGGGACCTGGTGGAAAATCCCCGTCCTGTAATTACACACGGGCCGGCAGATGACGAGAACGCCCAGACCGTTGCACAATCGGTGGCGGGTGTCACGGGGGCTGCGGCCGGCGCGGGAGTGGGTGCGATTGCCGGACCGGTCGGTTCGCTGATCGGCGCGGCCGCCGGTGCGCTCGGTGGCTGGTGGGCAGGACGCACCGTTTCCGCCGTCGCCGGCGGGTTCTCCGATGAGGACGATGCGCACTACCGCCGGATCCACGACGATTCCGAGCGGCGTAGCGGTCGCACCTACGATGAGGTTCGCGACCTCTACCGCTTCGGCCACCTCGCCGGCGCCAACCCCGACTACCAGGGCCGCGGCTTTGACCACGTCGAGCCCGAACTCCAGAACGCCTGGCGCAGCGAACAGCGCGAGACCTACGGCGCCTGGGACGATGTGCGCGACTACATCGCGCGCGGCTACGAGACTCGCCCACGCTACTGAGTCCGCGGCCGCAGCCTTGCGCGGCTGCATGGGGAGCACGATCCTGCTCCCATGATCACACTCCTGCTCGCCCTCAGCGTCGCGGCTGCGGACACCACGCTGCTCGCCCGCGGTGAAGCGGCTGCGGACACGACGCTTCTGCGGCCCGGTGTTTCGCTTGAACTCGCGCGGCACCGCGCGGCCACACTCAGCGCGGTTCGTTACGACATCCGGCTCGACGTGCGCGATTCCGCGCGGGCGCTCGGTACGGTCGCGATCGAGGTGAGTCGGGCCGCCGGTGCCGGCGACCTGATCCTCGATTTCCGTGGCCTCGAACTCGGCGCTGTGCGGGCGAACGGGCGCACCGTCTCGCCCACATGGCGCAACGGGCATGTGCTGGTGCCTGCGTCGGTGCTGCGGGCTGGAGAAAATCGCATCGATGCGGATTTCACGGCCGCGATCGCGCCGGCCGGTGCAAGCATCATCCGCTACCACGATGCAACGGACGGGTCGACCTACCTGTACACGCTGCTCGTGCCCGCCGATGCCAACCAACTGTTCCCTTCGTTCGATCAACCGGACCTCAAGGCCCGGGTCCGCTGGCGCATCGTCACGCCGCGCGGGTGGAACGTGCTTGCGAATGGGCCGCTCGAAGAAACGGTCGCCGTGGCCGGCGATGCGATCGAATCGCGCTTCGCGCCGAGCGAACCGATCTCGACCTACCTGGCCGCGTTTGCCGCAGGTCCGTGGGCGATCGTCGAACATCGGGGTGAGCCCGCGATGCGGCTGTTCGTTCGCAAGTCGCGCATGAAAGAAGTCGATGCCGACACGCTGCTCGCGGAAAACGCAGCCGCGTACCGCTGGCTCGAGCAGTACTTCGGCGTGCCGTACCCGTTTGCGAAGATCGATCTGCTGCTTGCGCCCGCATTCCCGTTTGGCGGGATGGAACACGTCGGCGCGATCTTCTATAATGAAAACAGCTTCATCTTCCGCGAACCGCCGACGCCGACCGATCGCTACCGCCGCGCCGCGACCATCTATCACGAGATCGCACACCAGTGGTTCGGCGACTTCGTCACGATGCGCTGGTTCGACGACCTGTGGCTGAAGGAAGGGTTCGCCACGTTCATGGGCGCGCGTGTGCAGGAAGCGCTCACCCCGGAAGCCGGTGCGTGGGTCCGGTTCTACCTCGGTACGCGGCCCCCGGCCTACGCCGTCGATGCGACCTCCGGCACGGTCCCCGTCTGGCAGGAACTGCCCAACCTCGACCTCGCCAAGAGCAACTACGGACCGATCGTCTACAACAAGGCGCCGGCCATCCTCAAGCAGCTCGAATTCATGGTCGGCAAGGACCGCTTTCGTGCCGGTGTGCAGCGATTCCTGAAAACGCACGCGTACGGCAATGCGACCTGGCAGCAACTGCTCGAAGCGATCGGTGCGGCTGCCGGCCGCGATCTCACTTCGTTCGGCGAACACTACATGCTGCGCGCCGGCATGCCGGTGATCGAAACCGAACTGCGCATCGAGAACGACCGGATCGCTGAGCTTGCGCTGGTGCAGCGCCCTGCACGCAACCTGCCCGGCGACCGTGGCGGGTGGTGGCCGGGTCGCATGCAACTGCGACTCGGCTACCGGGAGCGGCCGGATACCACGATCGCGGTGACGTTCGACGGCGCGCGCACGACCGTTCCGGCAGTGCAAGGACTCCCCGCGCCGGCGTATGTCTGGGCGAACGATGGCGACTACGGCTACGGCCTCTTCCTCGCTGATACACGCAGCGCGACGTGGTTCCTGGAGCATCTGCCCGAGGTGCGCGATCCGCTCCTGCGCGCGATGGGCTGGGGCGCCGTGTGGGACCTGGTCAGAGAAGCCGCGCTTGCGCCCACGGACTTCCTCGATGCCGCACTCGCCGCACTTCCGCGCGAGAACGACGAGAATATTGCAAACGCACTGCTGGGCAGGATGCTGACTGCAAGCAGTCGTTATCTCCAGGCCGAGGCTGCTGCGCGCGTGCAGCCGCGGCTCGAGCAGTTGCTGCTGCAGCGCGCGGGTGATCAGACACTTTCCTACGGACTCCGCAAAGCCGCTTTCGATGCGCTGCTCGCGAATGCGCGTACACAGCAGGGCAGGACGGTGCTGCGCGCGTACCTCGATGGCTCACGCAGCTTCGAAGGCAAGCCGATCGCACAGGTGAGCCGCTGGGTCGCGGTGCGCAGGCTCGTCGCGCTTGGTGAAACGGATGCAGCCGCATTGATCGACCGCGAAACACAGCGCGACACCACACCCGAACGTACCCGCGCCGCCTACATCGCACGCGCTGCCGTTCCCGATCAGCAGAACAAGGAGCGGTACTTCGATGGCTACCTCAACGATCCCGCGCTCAACGAGGAGTGGGTCACTGCGTCGCTCGGCGCATTCAATGATCCGATGCGCCCCGATTTGACGCTGCGCTATCTTCGGCCCGCACTCGAAAAGGCGGAATGGATCCGCGATCACCGCCGCATTTTCTTCCTGCCGCGCTGGCTCGAGTCGTTCATCGAGGGACAGAGCACGGCGGAAGCGCTGCGCATTGTGGACGATTTCCTGAACGCGAATCCCGCACTCTCGATCGATGTACGAAGGAAAATCCTCCAGTCGCGCGATGAACTCGAACGCACGGTTCGCATCCGCGGCAATACCGCTGCAGCACCCGGAGCCGATCGACGATGAACATGAGGTCGAGGATTCTGCTGGTTGCTGCAGTTGTGCTGACCGGTGCATGCGGCGAGCGCGAGGAAGCCGCAACCGCTGGAACGGCTGATACTGCTGCGGCCGCTGTTTCTGCGGGTAACATCGAGGTCGCGCTCTCCGATTCGGGACTCGCGCTCTCCAGTGAATCGGTTCGTCCCGGAAACACGCAGGTCACGATTAGGAATCACGGCGAGTATTCGCACGGCATCGTAGTGCGCGGGAATGGCTTCGAGCAGAAGATCCAGAGTGTGGCGCCGGGCACGCAGACCGTGCTCACCATCGATCTGAAGCCCGGCACGTACGAATTGAGCTGTCCGCTCAACGACGCACGCGGTGATCACGCCGCCAGCGGCGAACGTGCCACGCTGATCGTCACGACGTAGCTGCGACGCGTACACCGTCCATCGCCTTCTTCTGCGGTTCGAGGCGCTGGTCGCGGCCGTAGATGTCATGGTGGAAGTGTGTGGTGCCGTCCTGGTCGACCCACGCGGTAAAGTACAGCAGGTACACCGGAAGCTTCCGGTCGAGCGAAATCCACCGTTCGCTTTTCGATGCGAGCATCTCATCGAGAATCGCAGGGCTCTTGTTGGTCTGCATCCGCACGAGCAGCCGTGCGAGGTCTTCGGGCCGCTCGAGACGGATGCAGCCGTGACTGAAGTCGCGTCGCGTCCGCGAGAAAAGATGATCGGCCGGCGTGTCGTGCAGGTAAATGTCGTCGTCGTTCGGGAACAGGAACTTGAAGCGACCAAGCGCATTGTCCGGACCCGGACGCTGGCGCACCGAGCCGTCCTTCGTCCGTTCCATGTTGTTCCGTTCGAGGTACCCCGGATCCTGCGCGAGTGCAACCGCGATTTCTTCGTCGTAGATGCTCTTCGGCACATTCCAGTAAGGGTTCACCACGATGCTCTCCATGGTATCGATCATGACCGGCGTCTCCCACGCGGGCTGACCGACCACCACACTCATCGCTTCGACCACCTGGTTCTGATCGATGAACTCCAGTTCGAACCCGGCGATGTTGACCAGGATGTAGCGTTCGCCGAAGTCATCGGGGAGCCAGCGCCAGCGGTCCATGTTCAGGCGCAATTCGTCAATGCGCTCCTGAACCGAGCGATTCAGTTCCTCGAGCGTCTTCTCACCAAGTGCGCCGTCGGCTTCTATGCCGTGCCGGTCCTGGAAATGCCGGAGCGCCTTCTTCAACTCCGCATCGAACAGGGCAGGGTCCGCCGCGCCCTTCTGCGCCAGCGCAGCTTCATTCGGATCCAGCCCGGAAACCAGCCGTGTCCGCAGCACCGCCACCGCCGAGTCGCGCTCCCCCTGCTTCAAGGTCGCCTGTGGCACCTTCGGCCAGCCGCCACGTGCTGCAATCTGCTGATACTCCGCCAGTACCTTGCGCATGCGTTCGTACTGCGGCATCGACGGCCGCAGCGTGTTGACGACCTGCGATGCCGGCTGCCCCTCGATGATCGCGTTCAGCACGATGTCCTCGCGCGCGCCACCCCGCGGAATCCGCCACGCGACACCCGCCTTCTCCGGGTCGAGCGTGCCGCGGACCAGGTCGTTCGCGTACCGGTTGAACCCCTCCGACAACATCACATCCAGCCCGGCGAGGTATCCCGCACGCACCGAGTCCGCAACCGATTGCTCCTCCGCTTTTTCCAGGTTCCGCGACAGGTTGTAGATGATCTCGTATTTGTAGATCCGGTTTGACAGCCCATCCTCTGTCGATCGCCCGATCGCGTTCAGCACATCCCGCCCGCGCGGCAGCAGCCCGTCCTCACCGACCCACGCCGGCTGGAACCTGCGCGAACGATAGAAGTCCACCGTCGCCTTCGAGACCTGCACCGTGTCCCCCGAGGCAAACCGTATCGTCGAATCCTGCGCGAGCCCCTGCAGCCACACCCGCACATGGTCCGTCTCCAGCGTCTTCGCCCGGTCGCGTTCACACCCGCTCACCGCCAGCACACCCGCGAACAGCACAACCACTCCGCGCACGATCACTCGAATCACCGGCACTCCCTTCCTGCAGACTCGTTGAAGCCGTGCGTCCGCGGTGCAAGTCCCGGACCAGTGGCCCGGTACTGTAAGTGTCTGTACCATAAGCAGTTGCGGTCCTGCGCCCGCCCTTGCAGTGCGCGCCCCGCCGTTGCAGTGCACCCCGCCGTTGCAGTGCACCCCGCCGTTGCCGTTCACACGCCCGCGCCCATTGCCGTGCCCCTGACCGTGGTCGTGTGACACGCCCGTGCCCGTTCCCGTAAACGTACTCGCCGCCCGGCAGTTGCCCGTGCCTGCAGCCGCAGCCACGTGCCCGCGCCTCGCGCACAGATCTCGCGGTAAACCACCAGACGATGGAGGTGAGAAAGAAATGGCGAGCAAGGGAACGATTGCGATTCTGACGGGCGGCGGGGATGTGCCGGGGCTGAACCCGGCGATCCGTGCGATCACGATTCGTGCGACGCGTGAAGGGTATCGCGTGCTGGGGATCCGGCGTGGCTGGGCGGGGCTGGTCGATCTGGTGCCGGACAAGGGTGCGGACAATTCGGAGAACCTTGTCGAACTGACGGAGCCGGTTGTAAACCGCGCGGGGCGGACCGGCGGCACGTTCCTGCACACGTCGCGAACGCGTGCGAGTCATCTGCCGAAAGCGCGCGTGCCGCGGCATCTGCAGCATCTCTACCAGGATGAGGTCAACGACATCACGCCGACGGTGCTGGAGAATCTTGCGTGGCTCGGTGTCGACGTGCTGATCCCGATCGGCGGGGACGACACGCTGAGTTACGGGAAGCGCCTGCATGATGAAGGGGTGAAGATCGTTGCGATCCCGAAGACGATGGACAACGACGTGTACGGTACGGACTACTGCATCGGGTTCAGCACGTGTGTCACGCGGACGATCGAACTTGCGCATGCGTTGCGCACGTCGGCAGGCTCGCATGAACGCTTTCTGGTGATCGAAGTGTTCGGTCGGTACGCGGGCTTCACGGCGCTGTTGCCGACAATGGCGGGTGCCGCGGACCGGTGTGTGATTCCGGAGCACCCTGTCGATGTGGAGCAACTGACCGAACTCCTGGTCTACGACCGCAACCGCCACCCGAGCCGCTACTCGGTCGTGCTCGTCTCAGAGGGGGCGAGCCTTACGATGCACGACGGGATGAGCTTCGAAGGCGAAGAGACCGACATGTTCGGGCATCGCAAACTGGGCGGCATTGGCGACAAGGTGGCCGCGGCGCTGAAGGAGTATTCGCCGAAGTACAACAACGGACGACGCATCGATGTGGTGAATCAGCGACTCGGTTATCTCGTGCGTTCAGGAGATCCGGATGCGCTCGACTCGATCGTACCTATGGCGTTCGGCAACCTCGCCCTCGACCTGGTGGATCGCGGTCACTTCGGCAGGCTGGTCAGCGTGCATCGCGGGTTCTACGACAGTGTGCCGATCGACCGCGTTACCCTGGAGAAAAAAGTCGTCGACGTGGCGAAGTACTACAACACGGAGCGTCTGCGTCCGAACTACGAGTTCGATGGCCGGCCGCTGTTCATCATGACGTCGGACTGATGCGCCGCTGAGCAAGCAGCCAGGTCGCGAGTTCTGGCGTGGCGTACGCGCGGTTCCATGCGTCGTGGCCGATTCCCTCGAATTCCGTGTAGCGCACGTTGCCATGCGCGTGCTCGAGCGCGCTCACAAAACTTCGCGATTCGTTCACCGGAATGATCGGGTCCTCGCTGCCGTGAAACGCCCAGATCGGGAGCTGGCGCAGCAGCGCTGCGGCGGTTGCAGCCGGCTCTGCGTCGGTAGGGACGCTGATGGTTTCGGGGAGCTCGACCCCGCCGCAGACCGGGACAAGCGCAGCAAACCGGTGAGGCCCCTGAAGCGCGAGCCGGATTGCACCGAATCCGCCGATCGAGACACCGGTGAGGTAGACGCGATCCGTGTCGCCGTTATAGAAATCGATCACATCTTCGAGTGCGGCGCACGCCGCGTCCAGCATCTGGCCCCGCCAACCCAGTCCGCGCAGTGCCTGCGGAAACACCACGAGCGCGGGGAACCGTTCGGGATTCTGCTCCAGCGCGGGACCGAGCCCGACCGTGGTCGGCGCGACCCCGTCGGCACCGCGTTCTCCCGAACCGTGCAGGAACAGAATCACCGGCCAGCTCCGGTCGGGGTGATAGCCGGGTGGAATCCAGACGCTGTAGCGCTGCCGCCGCCGACCGACCACGCCCGTCCGCTGCAGCATCCCTGCGCGAGTGATCTGCGTATTCACGATATCTCCCGGTTCTGCTGCCGATCCGTTCGGCGCCCCGCCAGCCGTGTGCAGCTTCCACGCCTCCCGGTCGAACACAGAACAGTTCACGCGCAAACAGCGATGCTGCCCAACCGATTGAAGCACACACCGAATCACAACGGATGCTCGCGCCGAGTATGGATTTTGCGACCCGCACGCGCCGAAAAACACGAGGGGGATGATGAAACGATTGGTCCTTTCGATCTGCTGCGCGGCGCTCCTGGTCGCCGGTCCCCGCCCTGCGCAGTCGCAGGTTCTGACCGGCGCGATCGGCGCCGGCGCGGGGCTCGCCGCCGGCGGATACATCACGCTCAGCATCGTCGTGGCTCGGGCCCAGTTCGGGCATTACCTGCACGACGCGAGTGAACTGCTCGGCTGGCATTCGACGCCCGTGCTGGTTGGCGTGGGCACCGGCACCACGGTCGGCGTGCTGTACCCGGACCGACTGGTGACCGGCGCGATTTACGGCGGGAGCGGGACGATTATCGGCGGGCTGGCCGGCGCCGCCATCGGCAAGCTGGTGTCGAATCGCCCCGAGGGCCCCTGGGCAGGCGCGGCCATCGGTGCCGGAGCCGGTATGGCGATCGGCTCGCTGATTGGGATCCTCATCCCGAAGAAGGACGTCGCACCCGAAGACGTCAGCGCCTCCGCCGTTCCCATTGGATTCAGGGTCCGGTTCTGATGCGCTCGAGGTTTACGGTCCCGCTGGCCGTGCTGCTCCTGGCCGCCTGCAGTCGCAACCCGCCGCCGCCCAGCCCGGCCAACATTATGGTCCGCGAGCCACACGCGGACTCGATCGAGAGCGTAATTCTGCTCATCGGCGACGCGGGCGAGGCCACCATGGATCACAGCCCGATCCTGCACCGTCTGCGCACCGAGGCGAGCACCTGGGCTTCGAGTATGCCCGACTCCAGCACCCTCGTGCTCTGGCTCGGCGACAACGTCTACCCGGGCGGGCTGCGCGAATTCACCCATGAGGGCTGGGCCCAGGATTCGACGCACCTGGCCAGCCAGCTTCAGGTGATCGATGGCGATACCACGATTCGTAAGCAGGTCCGCGCCATCTTCATCCCCGGCAACCACGACTGGGGCCACAAGCCGGGCGAGGCCGGGGTTCGCCGGATCCGCAACATGCAGGAGTTCATCGACCGAAACAGCCGGACCGCCACGCTGCTGCCCCGCGATGCGCAGCCCGGTCCGGCCATCGTCGATGTCGGACGGCACCTGCGTTTCCTGATTATCGACACCGCATGGTGGCTGCTCGACGCAAGCGCCGATGCCAAGCGCGAGATGATCCTCGGCGTCGAGCGCGCGATGCGAAGCGCCGGGAACCGCGAAGTCATCCTGCTTGCGCATCACCCCTGGGAATCGGGCAGCTCGCACGGCGGCCTCACGCCGTTCTGGAAGACGCTCGGCATCAAATGGCTGCTCAACAAATCCGGCGCTGCTCTGCAGGACATCAACTCGCTGCCGTACCGCGACCTCAAGAACCGGATCACCGAGGTGTTCGAGCAGGTCCGTCGCCCGCTGCTCTGGATCGGCGGCCACGACCACGCCCTCCAGGTGATCCGCAGCATCGGCACCACCGACCCGGTCTACAGCGTCATCAGCGGCGCCGGCAGCAAGTCGTCCGTCATCGGCCCGCGGCCCGGCAGCCTGTTCCAGCGCGATGAGCCCGGGTTCATGCGCCTGATCGTGCAGAAGAACGGCGCCATCGACCTCTGGATCGTCAGTGCTCCCCCCGACTTCCTCAATTGCACGAGCAACAATCCCGCCCGCCGCGATCAGTGCATGAACGTCGGCGTGGAGTCGTTCCGCAGTGTGTTCTCCTACCGGCTGCGCGCTCCAGCCACCGGCACCGCCGCCGAGGGCTCGCGGCGGTAGCCCTCCCCCCCCCGTTCGTTCGTGCGCTTGTTGGTGGTTTTGGCATCCGGGTTCCGGGATTCTGGGATTCTGGGGTTCTGGGATCCGGGATTTCGGGTGTGGGTGTGGGTGTGGGTGTGGGTACGTGCCCGTTCCCATGCCCGTTCCCATTCCCGTGGTCGATTGTACGCGCCCGTTCCCGTACCCGTAAACGTGCCCGCCGCCCGGCCGTTGCCCGCGCCTGGGCAGTCCCGTTGCCCGCGCCTGGGCAGTCCCGTTGCCCGCGCCTCCAACCGTGCCCCCAAAATATTTCCGCTATCTTTAACGCTGCCGCCCGGGTCCGTGTCCTAAACCACGACTGAACAGCGCGTTCGCAAGACAGAGGGAATGGCAGCGCCGACCGCCGATACCGCCCAGCTCGTCCTTCAGGCTCGTCAGGGAGACGCCACAGCATTTGAACTGCTGGTGCGCCGTCATCTCAGGGCGGCGTACGCGGTGGCGCTGGGGGTGACCGGCAGTGAAGCGGACGCGGAGGACATCGTCCAGGAATCCTTCGTAACGGCGCTGCAGCGGCTGGACGACTGCCGGGATCCGCAGCGGTTCAGTGCCTGGCTGATGCGGATCGTGCGCAACCGATCCTTGAATCATGTGCGGGACGAGGGGCGGCGGTCGGCGCTGTCGCTCGACGACGTGACCGTTCGGTCGAAGGACAATCCGGCTGTCGATGCGGAACGCAGCCAACTGCGCGAGCATCTGATGGAAGAAATCGAACACCTGACCCGACTGCAGCGGGGTGTGTTGCTGCTGCACGATCTCGAGGGGTACCGCCACCGCGAAGTCGCGGAGGCGTTGGGAATATCGGAAGTATCATCGCGGGTGCACCTGCTTGCAGCTCGCCGCGCGCTGAAAGCGCGCCTGACAGGGAGATATAGCGCATGAGCGATTCAAATCGCGTGGACCTGCGCATCCTGGATCCACGGCTCGACCCGGACCGGTGGGAGCGGATGGTGCGCGGGATAATGAGGGGGGCTTCGGACGAACTGCTGCGCCGACGCCGGCGGACGTACGCCCCGACGCCCATGGACGGGCTGGTCGCGCTGCTGCGGCCGGCGCTCGCGGCCGCAGCGATTCTGGCCGCCATTTCGGTTGCTGCACTCCGGCATGCGGACGGCAACCCGACACACCCGGGCTCATTCGTCGAATCGAGCCTGCTGCCCGAGCCGATCACGATCTGGCTCGAGGACGGCGCGCCGCCGACGGCGAGTGACCTTTACGTCACAGCGAACGGAGATCTCTGATGTTCGGAAGCTCGGCAGGTCAGGGGCGGGCACGCCTGGTTGCGACCATGATGCTCGCCGTCACCTTCGCGGTCGGTGCCCTCGCGGGTGCAGCCGGCGAGCGCCTGCTGGCTGCAAAGGGCAAGGTCGAAGTTGATAACCAGCCAAGCAGCCGCAACCAGCGCGGCGGCCGCGGCTCGATCCTGCTCGAACCCGGCGTATTCGACGTGCTTTCGGCGACGCCGGAACAGCGGGCCGAGATCACCGGCATGATCGCGCGCCGCGACAGCCTGGTCGTCCAGATCTGGGATGAAGTCGAACCACGGCTGGAAGATGTGTTCCACCGTTCGCGTCGCGAACTGCGACTCGTCCTCGATGCGAACCAGGAACTCAAGCTCGACAGCCTGCTCGGCGATCGTCGGGCCCGCTGGAGACAGAACCGCGAAGTGCGCCAGCGTTGTGAACAGGCGGCGGCCTCAGGACCGAACCCCGCACCGTCGCTCGCGAAACCGGAGAACTAAAGGCAAATGCAGAGAAATAGAACGTGCGCTGTTGCTCTTTCACTGCTGCTGACGGCGGCAGCGGGGGCAAACGCGCAGTCTGATACCGTTCGTGTGAGTATGACCGAGGCGATCGAGCGCGCCCTGCGGGCGAGTCCGCAGATCGTGCGCGGGACCGGTTCGGTCGCGACGGCGGAGTGGGCGGAACGCACCGCGCTCGGCGCATTTCTGCCTTCGGCCTCGATGTCGTCGGGGACGTCCAAGAGCAGCACAACGCGATTCAATCCGCAGACCAACACCGACGTGACCGGCGCATCGAACAGCTACAGCGCCGGGCTTTCGATGAGCTACGATGTGTTCACCGGCGGCCGTCGCGGGGCACAGCGCCGTCGCGCGGAGGCGAACACGACCTCCGCCGAAGCCTCGCTCGTCGAGCAGCGCTTCAATGTCATACTGGCGACCAAGCGCGCCTTTTTCGATGTGCGACGTGCGGCCGAACTGTCGGCGGTGAACCAGGCCAACGTCGAGCGTGCGGAGCAGGCGCTCGATGCCGCCAACCGTCGGCTGGCGGTCGGTACGGCGACACGTTCCGATGTGCTGCGTGCGCAACTCGAACTCAACAACGCAAAAAACGCGGTGCTCAACTCGCAGAACCAGCGGCGCAGCGCGGCGTTCTCGCTCGGCGCGCAGATCGGTGTCGAGGGCCCGGCGCTACCGGTGATGGACTCCGTGGTGGTGCCGCGCGCGCTGAGCATGAGCAACGAGCAGATCGTTTCGCTCGCGATCGACGCCGCTCCCGCGGTGCGTTCGGCCGAAGCCTCGCTCGATGCGGCGCGCGCGTCGGCTTCGGTTTCGCGCGCATCGTACTTCCCGACGTTGCGCTTCAGCAGCGGCTACGACTGGTCGAACAACGAGATGAACATCGAGTCCGGCCGCACCAGTTGGAGCCTGCGACTCAACCTCTCGTACCCGATCTTCAACGGGTTCACACGTGAAGCCGATGTGGCAAACGCAAACATCCAGACGCGCACCGCAACCGCGGATCTGCACGCGGCACAGCGACAGGCGCGTGCCGACGCCGAGCGCGTGCTCGGTGCGCTGAACCTCGCCGAGGAACAACTCGCGCTGCGCCGCGAAGCACTCGCCGTCGCCGAGGAAGACCTGCGCGTGCAGCAGGAGCGCTACCGCCTCGGCATGACCACGATCCTCGAACTGCTCACGTCGCAGAGCGCACTCCGTTCCGCCGAGAGCAACCTCGTGACCGCGCGCTACGACTATGAAATCGCGCGCGCCGAACTCGAGGCGCTGGTCGGGAGGGAGCTGTGATTTTCAAACGACGGAGCAAGAGCGCAGAAGCGAACGAACACAACACCAGTGAACTCAGCTTCCCCGGCCGCGGGCAGGGGGGTGTGCCCGGCGAACAGCCGGTCGTGATCGCGCTGCGCGGAATCCGCAGGATGTACACGATCGGCGAGCACGAAGTCCACGCACTGCGCGGCGTCGATCTGGAGATCCGGCGCAACGAATACGTCGCGATCATGGGACCGTCCGGCTCGGGCAAGTCGACGCTGATGAACACACTCGGCTGCCTCGACACGCCCAGCGGGGGTGAGTACTGGCTGGAGGGAGAGCAGGTCTCGACCATGAACGACGACCAGCTCGCGCGCATCCGCAATCGGCACATCGGGTTCGTGTTCCAGACGTTCAACCTGCTGCCGCGCGCGACGGCGCTGCACAATGTCGAACTGCCGCTGATCTATGCCGGAGTGAGTCGGGCGGAGCGGCGGGAGCGCGCGGAAGCGGTGCTGAAGCTGGTCCAGCTCGAGAACCGGGCGCATCACCGTCCAGCGGAGCTGTCGGGCGGTCAGCGTCAGCGCGTCGCGATTGCACGCGCGCTGATCACCAACCCGTCGATCCTGCTCGCAGACGAGCCGACCGGGAACCTCGACAGCAAGACCAGCCACGAGATCATGCGACTGTTGTCCGAGCTGCATGAAGGCGGACAGACCATCGTACTCGTTACGCACGAAGGGGACATCGCCGACCATGCCGAGCGGCGCATCACCCTCAGAGACGGACTCATCGAAAGCGATCAAACCCAGGTGCCTGTGCTGGCGTTCGCCGCACACGGAGGTAATCAATGATTCGGAGGAAGATGTGGCTGCCGCTGTTCGTACTCGGCGGTGGTCTGATGGCATACGGCTGCAACGGGACCGAGGCCGCGGTCGAGAAGTCCGCAGGCCCGGAGCTCGCCGATGTGCTGCGCCGCACGCTCGATATCCGCGCGGAAGCCGCCGGCCTGGTTGAGCCGATTACGATGGTCGAAGTGAAGTCGAAAGCCTCCGGCGAAGTCACGTCCGTGCTGGTTGAGACCGGCCAGGAAGTCGAACGCGGCACGCTGCTGGTCGAGATCGAGCCGCGCGATGTGCGTAACGCCTACGCGCAGGCCGAAGCGGACCTGGAAGTGGCCAAGGCGCGTGCTGAAACCTCGGACGCGCAGTACAAGCGCGTACAGGAACTGCGCAAGGCAAACGTTGCGACCGAGCAGGAACTCGAATCCGCGCAGCTCGATGCGGCCAATGCACGTGCCGCGCTGGTCAAGGCACAGACCAGCCTCGAGCTTGCGCGTGAGCGCATGAACGACGTCACGATCCGTGCACCGCTCAGCGGCACGGTCATCTCCAAGACGGTCGAGCCCGGCGCGATCATCGCATCGGCGAGCGGTACGTTCGGCGGCGGCAGCACGCTGATCACCATGGCCGACCTCTCGACCGTGCAGGTGCGCGCCCTGATCGACCAGACCGACATCGGCCGCATCCAGCCCGGGCAGGAGGCGCTGGTCACCGTCGAAGCCTACCCGAACCGGCAGTTCGAGGGCGAAGTCGTGAAGATCGAGCCGCAGGCCGTGGTCGATCAGAACGTCACGATGTTCCCCGTGCTGATCCAGCTCGACAACCGTGAGCGCCTGCTGCGCCCCGGCATGAACACCGAGGTGCAGATCGACATCGCGCGTCGCCCCGATGCGCTGGTTGTGCCCAACGACGCGATCGTCGCGATGCGCGACATGAACAGCGTCGGCATGGCGCTCGGTCTTTCCGAAGACGAGATCCGCGAGAAGATGGACGCGGGCCGCGCAGCCCGCATGAACGGCGGCCAGCCGGCCGGCAACGGCCCGACCGGCCCCGAGGCGGCCCGCCCGGCCGGCCAGGAGGGCGGCGCACACACCGCACAGGCGCCAGGCCCGCAGGGCGGGGCACAGGCTCCGCAGGCGTCCGGCCCGCAGGGCGGGGCACAGGCTGCGCAGGCGTCCGGCCCGCAGGGCGGCGCACCGGCCGGTGGCGAGATGCGGCCAGGCAATGGTCGCCCCGGCGGCAATGGGCGCGCCAGCTTCGGCGGCCCGGGCAACGGTCGCGGCGGCGCCGGTAGCGCGCGCCGTCCCGGTCAGGCCCGCCCCGGCGTGATCTTCGTCGCGACGCCGAACGGCCCCGAGCCGCGCATGGTCATGCTCGGCGTCAATGACTGGGAGCACACCGAGGTCATCAGCGGTCTCAGCGAAACCGACAAGGTCTACCTCATCACCGCGCTTCGCCTGCAGCAGCAGCAGCAGGAGATGACCGATCGCATGCGCCAGCGCAACACCGGCCCGTTCCCGGGCGCGCAGCGTCAGCAGGGTGGTCGCGGCGGCAGCCGGTAGGAAAACACGATGCTGATTGGAGAAACCATCGCAGTCGCGTTCAGCGCGATTCGCGGAAACAAACTTCGGTCGCTGCTCACCATGCTTGGCGTGGTGATCGGTATTGCCGCGGTGATCACCATGGTCGCGCTGGGCGAAGGAGCCCAGCGCGCCGTCGCCGAGCGCCTGCAGGCGCTCGGCACCAACGTGATGACCGTGCGCCCCGGCCAGCAGTTCTTTGGCGGCATCGACCGCGGCGAGAACGCGCTCACGGTTGAACAGGCGCGTGCGCTGCTAATCGACCGCGTCGCGATCAAGGACCTCTCGCCCGAGGTCCAGCGCAGGCAGCAGGTCGAATACAGCGGCAGGAATGCGAACATCGAGATCGTCGGTGTGTGGCCGCAGTACTTCGAGATCAACAACGACCACATCTCGGTCGGCCGTACGTTCACGGAGAACGAAGAACGTGGCCGCCGCCGCATCGCCGTCCTCGGCGCGACCGCCGGCCAGCGCATCGGCATTGAAGATACGGAAACGCTGCTCGGCCGAACGGTCCGCATCCGCGGCATCTCGTTCGAGGTCATCGGGATCCTGAAGACGAAGGGCTCCGCCGGCGGCTTCGGCAACCCCGACGAGCGCATCTACATCCCGCTCGCGACCGCGCAGTACCGCGTGTTCGGCAGCGACCGCGTCAACACCGTGCAGGTCCAGGCCGTGTCGGCCGAAGCCATGAACGCGGCGGCCGTCGAGATCGAGCGCACGCTGCGCCGCGAACGCAAGGTGCTCCCCGGCGAGCCGAGCGATTTCACGATCCGCAACCAGTCGACCCTGCTCGAGACCTTCCAGGAAACCGCACGTACGTTCGGCTTCCTGCTCGCCGGCATCGCCGTCGTGTCGCTCGTGGTCGGCGGCATCGGGATCATGAACATCATGCTCGTCTCCGTCACCGAACGCACCCGCGAGATCGGCGTGCGCAAGGCACTCGGCGCACGCAAACGGGACATCATGCTCCAGTTCCTGATCGAGGCGCTGGTGTTGTGTGTCGCCGGCGGGATCATCGGACTGCTACTCGGTGCCCTCGGCGCATACCTCATGTCGCGCCTCGCCAACTGGAACACCGTGATCGCACCCGAAGCGGTGATTCTCGCGATCGGCTTCTCCGCTTTCGTCGGAATCTTCTTCGGACTCTGGCCCGCGCGCAGAGCCGCGAGCCTCGATCCGATCGTTTCACTGCGGTACGAGTAGAGCCCGCACACGAAATGCCCCCTCACACGAGGGGGCATTTTTTCTAAGCGGCGGCGCGGTGCCAGGCTGCGGTGGCAGGCTGCGGTGCCAGGCTGCGGTGCCAGGCTGCGGTGTCAGGCCGCGGTGGCAGGCTGCGGTGTCAGGCTGCGGTGGCAGGCTGCGGTGTCAGGCCGCGGTGGCAGGCCGCCACGCACGTGCGGCGGCGTGGATGCCAGGCGTGCTGTGGGTCGGAAAGATCGTTCGGCCGCCATGCAACCGAGCGGCACCGAGATGGTTGGCGGCGCGCGGGCACTGTGGCCGTTGAGGCGCCACGCACCGGATGGCGAAGCGGTCCGTGGCGGCGTACAGTCGCCGCGCAGGGACGTGTTCCTCGTCCAGGTCAGCTCCAGCTCATAACAAGTACCCTTTTCCTATCTGCCCGGAGCTTATGAAAGCCCTGCGCATTGGTTCGCTGATGCTGTTGCTGGTGGGCTGCGGTTCGTATCAACTGCCCGCCCCCGAGGACATCGCGGCTGCTCCCGTCGTCGGCGTGAAGGGCCGCCAGGGTTGGGTCCGGAATCGCATCAGCTTCGGCGATTACGAGGCCCGAGAGATCGATCGCGACTGGGTTCGCTCCGACACCACCCGGATCGTGTGGTACAAGGCGTCGAAAAGTGCGCAGCCGTACCGGTTCCAGCTCGCCTACAAAGGCGAGGTCGTCTGGGTCGTTGACTGCGCCTATCGCACGAAAGACCGGGATATCGAGGTCGGCGACGGCTGGGAGTTCGAACTCGAAAGCAATGCCGCGCTGTTCTGCGGACTCGCGCCGGTAGATGGCGGCGAACTGCACAGGCTCGAACTGCACGCCAGCAGAAATCGCGTGCTCACCGGCACCGTGACCGGCGCGTATACGATGCGGGTCGAGGGCCGGGGAACTGCATTGTTCGATAATGGCGAGCATGGCCCCACCGGCGGGTTCTACCTGCGCGCCGACGGGCGTTCCCTTGCCGCGGTGCAGACCGCGAACAGCGGATCGGTGCGCATCGCGACGCACCTCGATTTGCAGCACCGCCACGCCGTCGCTGCCGTCGCAGGAGCACTCCTGATTCTGGACGAGAGCCGGCGCGAATTCTAACTGCTTCGGACCCGGATCTTGTTTTGGACCGGAGATGATTGGGTTGTGCGATGCTTCGGCGCCCGCCGGCGAGGCGGGGGCGGGGGCGGAGTGGCAACGGAGCCATCGCCGCCCGGGATCCGGGCTATATCGCAGACCCCGGGCGCAATGCAGCGCCGCGATTGCGGCAAACGAGCCATTGCCGCGCAGTAGCCACCGCGCCGGCGCTACTCGCAGCGTTCACGGCAATGGCTTTCAGCAGCAGCTTTGCTGCCGCTCCGACGCTACTCGCAGCGTTCGCCGCAGTGGGCTTCCAACAGCAGCTTCACTACCTCGAGGAATTGCGGGTGTGACACCGAACGGCCCTCGCCCGGAACAGTCTTGTGCACCACGACCAGGTCGAGCTTCGGCATGACCAGGATCTGCTGTCCGACCGCGCCGAGGCCGGTGTACGCACCCTCGTAGATGGCCGGCAGTTCGGGATTATCGAACACCCACCACAGATAGCCGTAGCCGAACTCGCCGCTGCGCCGTGGCTCCGGGTTCATCTCGGTGCGACGCGTAAACGGCTGCACCATCTCGTGCACCCAGTCGCGCGGGATCACCTGCGTATCGTTCCAGCGACCTTCACGCAGCATCAGGTAGCCGAGCCGCGCCATGTCGCGCGTCGAGAGATTGATGTGATAGGCGAGGTGCTTTGAAACGCGCGCATTGCCCGACTTGCGCTGGATCGAACGGTTCCAGTCCTGAAACCCGAGCGGTCGTGCGAGGTCCTTCTCGATCGCATCGTAGATGTCGAGCCCGGTTTTCTGCTCGAAGATCGTGCCGAGCACGTTGAAGTCCCAGTTGTTGTACAGGTAGTACGATCCCGGTTTCTGCGACCCGCGCGCCGGCGCAAAGCGCGTGTCGTCGCCGCCGTTCGATGCCGGGTGGTAAATGCCCGTGCGCGCGGTCAGCGCGTCGCGCACCGTCGCCTGCTTTTCCCCGGGCGTGAGCCCTTCCACGTCGTCGATGCCCAGTTGCTCGAGTGTCTCATTGAGATCGATCCGGCCCGAGCGTACGTAGTTCCCGTACAGCATCGCAAGCACGCTCTTCCGCACCGAGGCGAGGTAGCTCAGCGTGTCGAGGTCGCCGTAATCCATCAACACGCGCCCGCCGACGACCGCCATAAAGCCGCTCGTGTGCATCGACGACAGCCTCGTGCGGACACGCTCAAGACCGTCGCTCGCCCAGCCGAGTCCCTCCGGGTTCTGGATCCGTTGCCAGTCGCCCTGCGGATAAACCGGCGCAAGCGCTGCCTTGCTCGCGGTCGTGGTCACCGCGCCCGATGCCGCCGCGCCTGGCGCTGAAGTGCTTGCGGTCGTTGCTGTCACCGCGCTCGGCGCTGCTGTGCGCGCGGGTGCACACGCACCGACCGCCACCGCAGCCAGAAGTAGCAGCGAAGTGAACCGTCGGGCGGAGTAGCGTCCGTTGATCATGGTTCCGTCCACGTTATTGGGAGTGATGGCCGGGAAAATGTGCTGGAATCGAGCGCCGCGCTACGGGCGCGCGCTCGGCGCACGGGCACGGGGACGGGTGGCGCGAGTGGCGCGAGTGGCGCGGCACCGCGCGGAGGTTGTTCATACAAGTTTGCTGCGCTGGGCGGGCGCCGGAAAAAACTCTTTGTCTCTCCCCGGCAACTTTGGTTGTTCATGCAAGTTCGCCGAGCCAGGCAGCCGGCGGGAAAAGTTTCCGTCTCTCCCCGGCAACTTTGGTTGTTCATGCAAGTTCGCCCGGAGCCGCCACTGAGGTCATCGAAGATCTCAGCCGGCATTCAGTTGTTGATGCAAGTTGCTCTGACTCCCAGACACTGGGCTGAGCGGCATCCGACAGCGACTGCTCACCGAAGCTGAACGCCCGATCGGCCGTGGCGCATACAACGACGCATCGTGCTATTCCGCTGCCCCTCCAATGCAGGCATCGTTTGCGCATGTTCAAACATCAACCTCCGGCGGTTCCTCGCCTCGACCAGTGCGCAGGACTCGCTGCGCTCATCATCGGCCGGTTTGCGGCAGGGCTGAACGAGAGTGCGTTCGCCATGTCGAACTTCAGCCTGCCGCGGCTCAATGTTCTGATGTCGCTGAACGAAAATGGCGACCAGACCACGGCCGAGATCGCGAAGACGCTTCACTCCGATCTCTCGACCATAAACCGTGCGCTCAAGCGCTTGCTCGAGGATGGAGTGGTCGAGCCCGGCGACCTTCGCCGGGGCCGGAAGACATACCGCCTCACCGAAAAGGGCCGCCGGCGACTGCGCGCGTGTCTTTCGACCTGGCGGAGTACACAACAGGAGATGAAGCGCGTCATCGGTGAAGACGGCATCCGTGCGCTGCACGCTCTGGCCGAGTCGATCACCAAACATTCGCCCCGGAAAATTCGCTGGTCGCTGCACCCGGCCTATCCCTTCCGGCTGAACGAAGACCGGTACTGACCCGGCCGCTACCCGGACATCTGGCCGCCGGACCGGCGCAAGTTCGGTTCGACGCCGCCGCCTGCCGGACAAACAGGCGAATTGCATGAACAACGGAAGTTGCGGGGAGCGATCGTGCATTTTTCCGGGCGACGCTCTGGTCCGCACAAACTTGTATGAACAACCAAAGTTGCCGGGGAAGGCACAAAAAGTTTTCGGGCGACGCTTTCCGTCCGCGCAAACTTGTATGAACAACCAAAGTCGCCCGGGGAGGACAAAAACCTTTCCGGGCGACGCTCTGGTCCGCACGAACTTGTATGAACAACCAAAGTTGCCGGGGAAGGCACAAAAAGTTTTCGGGCGACGCTTTCCGTCCGCGCAAACTTGTACGAACAACCGAAGTTGCCGGGAAAGATCGGAGAATTTTTCCGGCGCGGCGCGCCGCGGCCTCGGAAGGGCCAATCACCGGGCCCCGCGGTGCGATATGGAACGTGCGCGCGCAAAATCGGTACGGTAGGAGTTAAGTTGGCCTCGTGCGGGAACGTTTCCTCCTGCCAGCGCGTCGGACGGGCGTCGCTCTTCGGGAGATCGATATGACCAGGACAGCTATGGCGATCGTCGTGCTTTTGCTCGGCGTGAACAGCGCGACCGGGGTGAGTGCGCAAAGCACAGTGCGCGTTCCCTCCACCGTGACCGTACCCGCCCGCACCTCCGGTTCAAAGCCTCTGGTGACGCCGGTGTCGAACTCCGCGGCGGCGAGTCGCTCGCCCGCGGCGGTCACTATTCCGGCGCGGGAGGTGAATCGCCTGCGTATCCGCCGTTCAGGGGCCGGCACGCCGCCGCCCGAAGTGCCAGCCATTTCGGGAACGCGCCCGCTTTCGACCACGATGTCGTCCGCAGCGGGCGACGACGCAGGACGCGCCGGCCGGGACCGCGACCGGGGCGACCACTTCGACGGTGACCGCCACGGCCGCGGCGACCGCGACCACGACCGCGGTTACGGTTACGGCTGGGGCTACAACCCGGGATACTGGGGGACCGGCGTGGAGATCGGCATCGAGATTGCCGAGATCGGGATCGAGATCGCGGACATCGGGCTGCATGGGTTGCGCGATAACCGGATCGTGGGGAGTTGGCGCGGGTACCGTGGTTCGGCCGTGGCCGATGGCGAATACGCCGATGTGGTCGCGGCGGAACTGCCGACCGAGTTGCCTGTCGACCTGCCCGCGACGCAGATCGAGGTCGGCGCGGACGGCACGTTTGCCTGGGGCGACCTGCGCGGGCGTGCGCGGGAAATCGTGCCGCATTTCGCGCGCGGCGGCGATCGTTTTTTCCTGATCCGCGATGGCGCTGACGAATACGTGATCATGATCGACGCCGACGGAGAAGCGCGCCTGCTCGACGGGGTCGACGCGATCCGGCGCGGCGATCACCTGCGCTGAACCCACCTGCGGTCCCGACGGCCGGCGCGGCGCAACCGGGCCGGCCGACGCGGCGCAACCGGGCCGGCCGGCGCCTGCTCGCCGGGCCGCATCTGAATCGGTAATTTCCACGAATGAATACGAGAGAGCCGAACGCGCCCGACGGGCGTGGTACTGATTTTATTCGCGCGATGGTCGCTGAGGATGCGGCGCGCAGCAAATACGACGGTCGGGTCGTCACGCGTTTCCCGCCCGAGCCGAACGGTTACCTGCACATCGGGCATGCGAAGTCGATCTGCCTGAATTTCGGCCTCGCCCAGGAGTTCGGCGGCCGGACGCATCTGCGCTTCGATGACACGAACCCCGAAACCGAAGACATCCATTACGTCGAGTCGATCATCAACGACGTGAAGTGGCTCGGCTTCGACTGGGGTGAGCACCTCTATTTCGCGAGCGATTACTTCGAAGCGATGTACCACTTCGCCGAGCATCTGATCACGATCGGCAGGGCGTACGTCGACAGCTCGAGCGAAGAAGAGATTCGCGAAGCAAGGGGCACGGTAACACAGCCCGGCGTGCCGACGAAGTACCGTGAGCGCACGATCGAGGAGAATCTCGACCTGTTCCGTCGCATGCGTGCGGGCGAGTTCCCCGACGGTGCACACGTGCTGCGCGCGAAGATCGATCTCGCATCGCCGAACATGCTGATGCGCGATCCGATTCTCTATCGCATTCGTCATGCGGAGCACTACCGCACCGGCGACAAGTGGTGCATCTACCCGCTGTACGACTACGCGCATCCGATCGAAGACGCGATCGAGAACGTGACGCACTCGCTGTGCACGCTCGAGTTCGAGAACAATCGCGAGATCTACGACTGGATCGTCGACCATCTCCCGCGTGAAGGCGAGTGGAGGATACCGCTCGATTCGCGACCGGAGCAGACCGAGTTCGCGCGACTCGCGCTCGACTACACGGTGATGAGCAAGCGCAAGCTTCTGCAGCTCGTCGACGATGCGCTGGTCAGCGGCTGGGACGATCCGCGCATGCCGACGATCGCTGGGATGCGTCGGCGCGGTGTGACTCCGGAAGCGCTGCGCCTGTTCGCCGACCTGATCGGTGTCGCGAAGGCGAACAGCCGCGTCGACATCGCGAAGCTCGAGTGGGCGATTCGCGAAGACCTGAACGCGCGCGTGCCGCGTGTACTCGGCGTGCTGCGTCCGCTCAAGGTCACGATCACGAACTATCCGGAAGGTCAGACCGAAGAATTCGACGCGCCGTACTACCCGCATGACGTGCCGCTCGAAGGCTCGCGCAAACTGCCGTTCTCGCGCGAACTCTACATCGATCGCGATGACTTCATGGAGAACCCGCCGAAGGGCTACTTCCGACTGATGCCCGGCGGCGAAGTGCGTCTGCGCTACGCGTACATCATCCGCTGCGATGAGGTCGTGCGCGATGCGAATGGCGAGGTCATCGAACTGCTGTGCACGTACGATCCCGCGACACGCGGCGGCGATACACCGGACGGGCGCGTCGTACGAGGCACGATCCAGTGGCTCAGCGCCGCGCATGCACTGCCGGCCGAAGTGCGGCTCTACGATCGGTTGTTCCGCGTGCCGGACCCCGACAGCTTCGGCAACGACTTCCGCGAAGCGATCAACCCCGACTCACTGGTCGTGCTGCCCAACGCACTGGTCGAACCGAGCATCGCAAACGATCCGCCCGGCTCACGCTACCAGTTCGAACGGCTCGGATACTTCTGCTCGGATCCCGTCGATTCGAAGCCGGGGGCACTCGTGTTCAACCGCACGGTCACGCTGCGCGATTCGTGGACGAAAGCCGCCGCGACGGACGGCCGACCCGAACGTGCGCCCGCAAAACCGAAGGTGGTGAAGCCTGCAGCCGAGGCACCGCAGCCGCTCACCGCGCTCGAGATCATCGCGCGCGATCCGGCCGTGCAGCAGTTGTTCGATGAGGCGCTGGAAACGTATCGGAACGAGGATGCCGTCGCCGCGTTCATCGCCAACGAAATTCCGCACGTGCGAGGCGATCGCGCGATCGAGGATCTGCCGTTCCGCGGCCGCGACATCGGCATGCTGGTCGAGATGATCGCAACCGGGATGATCACCGCCGCCGTCGGCCGCGAGGTGCTCCAGACCCTCGCCAGCGAAGGCGGCGACCCGCGCGCCATCGTCGAGGTGCGCGGCCTCACGCAGATCAGCAACCCCTCCGACCTCGCACCGATCGTCGACGCCGTCGTCGCGGACAACGCCGACAAGGTCACGGCGTATCGCGCCGGGAAGGTCGGACTGCTCGGGTTCTTTGTCGGCCAGGTGATGGCGCGCACCGGCGGACGCGCCAACGCCGACATCGCACGCAAGGAGATCCTGATCCGGCTCGAGCGCTGAGCCGTCGCCCACCGAGAGCGGGCCCGGAGTTGACAGCACGCCGGCTCCGGTCCCGTATGCCGGCCCTGCACGCCCGCGATCTGGTGTGCCGCTGCACCCACGGCAGCACGCCTGCGCTGCATGCGTCACGGCAGCTCGCACACGAGGCGGCTCCAGGTCGGCGGGTGCAGCGGGTTTTCCGACTCGCTCGAGAGCCAGACACTGCCGTCGCGCGCGAAGGCGACCGACTCCCCCTGCCGTTCACCCAGCGGCGTGAGGTCCACCACGACCGGTTGCGCGGTGCCGTCGCCCAGCAGGTCGTCGGCCCGGTAGAACCGCAATTCGCGATAACTCCGCACCGCAACCCACTTCCCGTCCGGACTCGCGGCTCCACCGGTCACCCAGTCGAGCGGGTCGGATGGCTGCGGTGCCAGTTCCCGGATCCGCTCCAGCATCCGCACATCCCCGCCCGTATCCCGCGGCACGCGGTACAACTCCACCGCGCCGTGTCGCCCCTTGGTCACGATGAACAGGTCGCCGCCAGGCATCCGGAAAACCGCTTCCGCATCGTGCGCCCCATCCGGGTAGCGAAGTTGCACGACCCGACTGGCACTCGCCGTCCCCGCGGTCAGCGCTGGCTCGGGCACCTCCACGATCGTGACGTCGCTGCGCTCGCCGCCGTTGTCCCCGGTATCGGCAAGGTAGAGGCACGTCCCGCTGCCACACGGGCCAACGCCGAGGTCCTCCCAATCGCGCAGCTTCACCCCCGCGACGCGCACCCGGCCCGAAACCGTACCGTCGCTGCGAACGGCGAACAGCTCGGGCTTCTTCCCGTCGTTATGGGTCCAGAACACCCCGGGCTGCTTCCCGCTCTCTGCCAGCCCGCTCGTCTCGCGCACCTCCCGCGGCAACGGCGCCCCGGCAAAGGTCACCTGGCAGAGATCCCCCGCCAGCTCGGGCGTCTGCTGTACCCCCGGGGCTGCCCCGCACGCTCCGCCCAGCCCGCCACCAGCGAGCAGTATCCATCTCCAATGCATGTTTTATCATCCACCTCGCTTCAGGATCCGCGCAACTCTTTGCACACCTCGCGCCGATTCGGCAGCATCGCTTGTCCAAGCACGGTTTCACGCGAAGTCCGCGGGGGGCGCGGAGTTTATTGACTGCCGAGCCCCCGTCCTGGTCGGAGGCTCGCCTGCGCGGGTGGTGGTGCGGTCCGGCGCGGGCTGGCCGGCGCGCCCCGTCCTGCAGGTGCGGATGCGTGGAACATCTGGACGGGGCTGAATCAGCAGATCGGCGCTTCCGCCAAATCGTGGGCTCCGAGATCGCCAGTGCGCCAGGCGGTGACGTAGATTACAGGCCATGCGAACTCCCATGATCGTTGTGCTGGTTCTGCTCGGCGCGTGCCGGAACCAGCCGGAACCCGGGCCGGCGATCGAGCCGGGCAGCCTGACCGCGGAACGCCCGGCGCTCGACACCGCCACTGCTTTCTGGGCGGACCCGGCGCCCGGGTTTTTGCCTGACCAGCGCATCGGCGTAATCGAGTTCGCCGATAACGAGTGGTGCCTGACGATCCGCAACGACTCGATCCAGCCGGGCGCGCCCCTCCTCATCCTGGCCGCGGATTCGGCGGAACTCGAGATGTGGCCGGCGCGGGTGACGAACCTGCGGGAGCAGCCGTGCAGTCAGCCGGGCACGGATCGCGGGTTCCTGGACGACCCGGACGGGCGGTCGTACGGGATCCAGATCGCGCACAACCTGCACGACGGCGTGTTCATCGGGGTGCTCGCCCCGCTGCCTCGTCCGACCCTGCGAGACTTCCGTTTCCAGGTGGACCTCGACGGCGATGGCGAGCGGGAGCGGTTCGATCAATGCATCAGCTACGAAGGCATTCACTTCCGGGTCTCGAAATCCGGCAGCGGTCCGCTGTGGGAGCGCTACTACGCGCTGCCGTACGATACCGAGCCGACCTGCCCGGAGCTGAAAAGCGGCGGAGTCGCGGCAGCCCGGTAAGCGGGGCAACGCAATTGCGGGCAGCCTCGTGATTGCGGGGCAACCCAACTGCGGGCAGCTTCGTCATTGCGGTGCAACCTGAGCGATAGCGTGAGGTCGAGCATGGGCGGAAGTGTGAGGGCCTGGCGAGGGTTATTGGCGACGCTGCTGCTCGTCGCGGGGTGTGCGAGCGGTGGCCGTGGCGGACCCGCGGTCCGCATCCTCGTGAACAACAATCTCGTCCCGCCGACGCCGGTCAGCGTCTACATGCTCTCGCAGACCGGACAGGAGCGCTACCTCGGCATGGTCGTTTCAAGCTCGACCAACACGGTGCTCTACCAGGGCCTTCCCCCCGTAGGCGAATACCGACTGGTTGCGCGTTCGGAGACCAGCAACCGCAGGATCGTGTCGAATATCGTGCTGATGGACGGCGTGACCGCGCTCGAGTGGAGCCTCGAGAACAATCTCGTCGAAATCCGCGCGACCACCCGCGGCGACTAGCGCCGCCACATCCCAGCGACTAGCGCCGGCACAACGGATCGGCTACTGCTCGCGCCGGATTTCCTGCAGAAACTCGCTCCCGTAGCGTTCGAGTTTGGTCTCGCCGATGCCGGAAATCTGCAGCATCGTGTCGAGCGTCTGCGGGCGGCGCTCCGCGAGTTCGAGCAGCGTGCGATCGCTGAACACGATGTACGCCGGCACCCCATCGCGATCCGCGAGCGCTTTGCGCAGCCCCTTCAGTCGCGTGAACAGCTCGAGCGATTCCTCGCTCAGCGTTGATGGCTCCGACACGCGCATGCTCTTCGTGCGGGTCGATGGCGACGAATACGCTGCAAGCGATTCGACCGTGACCCCACTGCACACATCGCACGACTCGCCGCAGCCTTCGAGTTCTTCGTCGAAGTAGTGCAGGATCGCGGAGTGTCGGCAGCCGCCGCGCTCGAGCAGATCGTACAGCCGCACGATCGACTGCCGCTTCGCGCGGTACAGGTCGCGGTCGTCGATGTTGTCGAGGAACCGCTCGTGCAGCTTTACGTCCGCCCACGAGTAGAACAGCACGCAGTCGCTGGGCAGCCCGTCGCGCCCCGCGCGTCCGATCTCCTGGTACCACGACTCGATGTCGCGCGGCATGTCGCGATGGATCACGAATCGCACGTTCGATTTGTCGATGCCCATCCCGAACGCGATCGTCGCGACGACCACGTCGACATCATCGCGCGCAAACGCATCCTGCGCGTGGGCCCGTTCGTCGTCGCTCAGGCCCGCGTGATACGCCGCGGCTTTCACGCCCTTCGACAGCAGCCAGTTCGTCGTCTGCTCGACCGACTTGCGCGACAGGCAGTACACGATGCCCGAATCGCCCGCGTGTCGGCGGATGATCGAGAGGATCTCGCGCCGCGTATCGCCGGTGCCCTTTTTCCGGCATGCGATGCGCAGGTTCGGTCGGAAGAACGAGCCCTTGAACCCCGCCGGTTTGACCATGCCGAGCTGCCGCAGGATGTCGCGTGCGACCTGGCGCGTGGCCGTCGCCGTGAGCGCGAGCACCGGCACGCCGAGTTCGTCCCTGAGCCCGCTCAGCCGACGGTACGACGGCCGGAAGTCGTGCCCCCACTGCGAGATGCAGTGCGCCTCGTCGACCACCAGCAGCGAGACCGGACAGCTCGGCAGGAACGAGCGCAGCCAGCCGTCGAGCGCCTCCGGGGCGAGGTAGACGAGTTCGTAGTCGCCGCGCCGGAGCCCCGCCACCCGTCGTTTCCGCTCTTCGAAGTTCAGCGACGAGTTGATCGAGGTCGCGCGGAACCCCAGCGAGTCCAGCGTGTCGACCTGGTCCTTCATCAGCGAGATCAGCGGCGACAGCACGACCACCGTGCCCGACAGGAGCTTCGCCGGCAGCATGAACGTCAGCGACTTCCCCGCGCCCGTCGGCATGACCGCGATACAGTCGCGCCCCGCGAGCACGGATTCGATGACGTGTTGCTGCCCGGGTCGAAATTCGGTGTAGCCGAAGACGTCGTGCAGGACCTTGTGCAGATCGAAGCTCGAGGCTGGTTCGCTGCCGTTTTGCAAATCGAAGCTGGATTGGTCCGTACTGTTCTGCATTTCCCCGTAAGATGCGCCCCGCGCACAGGTTAAGTCCATGGCTTGACGGGACACTTTCTCCGCGCTCTCGGCATGTCGGCTCTGCTGCCCGGTTACTGCAAAGATCCGTTGAAAGGAGTTGGAAATTCGAACCCGGGGATTGTTCAGGCACCCGGTGAGGTTCATTGAAGCGACTCCATAATCCGAAGAACCCGGGATCATTCGCTGACCGGCGATACGAAAACTCCGTTGAAATTTTTCAAAAGAATCATGCGGAGCCACGATGGCCGGGATAGCACCTGGTGTGTCCCGGCCTCCGTGAACTCTCCGTTTTACTCCGTGACCTCTGTGAGAAACGCTGTTGAACATGCGCGTCCTCGTGAGTTCAGCGAGAAAGCGCGTCCTCGATGGTCAAGCGAGTGAGATGCGCCGGTCCACGTCGATCGCATCCAGGAAATCCGCGTCGTGGCTGACGACCAGCAGTGCGCCATCGTATGAGCAGAGCGCGGACTCGAGCGCGTCGAGCGCATCGAGATCGAGATGGTTGGTCGGCTCATCGAGTACGAGCAATGACGGTGGCCGCTCGCCGCCGAGCACGCAGGCGAGGGATGCGCGCAGGCGCTGTCCGCCGCTGAGCGTGCCGACGGTCTGCAGTGCCGCTTCGTGCGAGAACAGGAAGCGTGCGAGTGCGTAGCGTGTCGCGGTTGGGTCCATGCGTGGATGGTATGTACGAAAGTTCTCGAGCACGGAGCGCGACGCGTCGAGTGCGGCGCCGTTCTGGTCGAGGTACGCGACCTCTGCATCCGGCAGTCGCCGCACGCTGCCCGCATTCGGAAGCAGTTCGCCGAGTGCGACGCGCAGCAGTGTGCTTTTCCCGCTCCCGTTCGGTCCGGTCAGCGCAACACGTTCCGGCCCTACCATGCGCAGCGATACACGATCGAAAATCGGCCGCGGCGCATCGTCGAAGTACACGGTTACATCGTCGAGTTCGAGCACAACACGGCCCGCCGCAAGTTCGGACGACCGCACGTCGAAACGCGGACGCTCGCGCTGTTCGACACGTTTGCGCGCTTCGGCCGTGCGCGCGCGTCGCTCTTCGACTTCGCGCTCCGTGATGGCACGCACGCGCGCACCGGTCGCCTGCGCCTGGGCCTTGCGACCGTTCAGCAGGATTTTCGGCATGTTTGCGTTCGCGCGATCGCGGCGCCCCTGCGCTTCGCGCCGCGCCTGCCGCTCGCGAACTTCACGCGCCTGCTGTTCCGCCGCACGCAGTGCCGCGCGTGCACTCTCGAGTTCGCGTTCCGCCGCCGCATCGTCCGCCGCGCGACGCGCGCGATACGCATCGTAGTTGCCGCCGTACACGCGCACCCCGAGCGTCGACAGTTCGACGATGCGATCCATCCGCCGCAGCAGTGCACGATCGTGACTCACACAGAGCAGCCCGCCCGTCCACGATTCAACGAAGCTGTACAACGCCTCGCGACTCGCCGCGTCGAGATGGTTGGTCGGTTCATCGAGCAGCAGAAAGTCTGCGCCATCGGATAGTTCGTTATGCGATGCGCTGCTCGCCCCGAGCGCCAGCCCCGCCAGCGCTACCCGCGTGGCCTCGCCGCCGCTGAGCGTGCCGACCGGCCGGTCGAGCGACAGGTGTGCGAGTCCGAACCGCGCCAGCACCGCGGCCGCGCGTTCCGGCAGGTCCCACGCATCGCCGATAATATCGAGATCCGCCGACGTGCCCAGTCCCGCCTCGAGCCGACGCAGTGCGGCGAGGTGTCGGTCGATGCGAAGCACCGCCGCGAGTGGCGCATCCGACGGCGGCCGGAAATCCTGCGGCAGTGTGCCGATCATGCCCCTGCGATGCACCGCGCCCGATGACGACGTCAGCTCGCCTGAAAGCAGGCGGATGAGCGTCGTCTTGCCGGAGCCGTTCGGCCCGACCAGGCCGGTGCGTTCCCGGCCGAAGGACAGCGTGAGGTCAGTGAAAAGCGCGCGGCCGTCAGCCGGCGCGTACGAAACCCGTTCTGCGACGATGCGCGCGTCGCTCGCGTGAGTTGTGGATGACATGCGGATACACTCCGGTCCAGTCGGTTGCGATTGGGTGAACACCGAGCTGGATCGTCCGCATGCATTTCCTCGATTGGCAGGTCATCTCTCCCGCGCCGGACCGAGCTTCGCGCTCGCCGGTGGGCACATCAACATTCGCAGTGGTCCGCTGGCTCGTCAACCGGCGCCTGGCGTGTGCGCCCGCCGGCAACTTTGGTTGTTCATGCAAGTTGGTGCGTGCGGGATGGTCGTGGATTTCGGCGAGGCGGGGGTCGGGGGCGGGGGCGTGGTGGTTGCCTTGCGATTCCGCGCGCTGCGCTGTGCGAATGCGCGCTTTGCTGTGCGAGTGCGCGCTTTGCTGTGCGAATGCGCGCTGTCATGTTGGCGATTGGTGCCGTCAATCGCCCAGTCGCGAGCTTCCTTGGCGCGGATGTGGGTTTCACCTGCCTGAACAGGCTTCCACGCCGGCAATTGCCCCGGCCAATCGCCCAACGACCTCCGTTATTTTCGCGAGTGGGGATTCGACCCGCCTGAAACTGGTCAATTCCGCACTCAACACGCCGGCACCTTCGGCGGGTGGGCAATCCATCCGCTCTGAACTGGTCGATCGCCCGAGCGCCCGTTTCCAGGCCCTTGAGTGGGCAGTTTGCTGCTGCGATCCGCAGATTCGGCCCCGACACCCGTGCCTCCAGGCGCTCGCGACCCCACGCGCACGGGCCGCGCCCGCCCCCCCGATATTGCCCGAGATCCCTCGCCCTCGCCCGCGCCCTCGCCCTCGCCCTCGTCCCGCTTCGTGTAAAGCCGCGTCCCGGAAATGGGGATTTAAGCGACCCGGCCGTGGATTTAAGCGGCTGGAAATCACCCGCGTGCTAGAATGCAACTCGTTGGCGCGTCTATGCGTAGGGAGCCGCGCCGATCGGATTGCAACCTTCGGAACAGCGGTTGCCGTCTTATAGGTAGTGAGGGCCGGCAGGGTGTCGGCAGTGAGTCAGGAGCTTGAGGGCGATGAAGGATAGACGGTTGGGTTTGATCGTGGTGGGTGCAGCGGCGATAACGGCGTTGCTGGTTGCGGAGCCAAAGGCGGAGGAACTCGGGGTGGAAGCGACGCGCTCGGCGGCCACCCACGTGCACCCGGTCGGAAGTGTCGAGCCGTGCATGATAGAAGAGGTCGCCATTGCGGCACAGCCCGTGGTGCAGTCCGCGGGCGCGCAGGCCTGCTGACCTGGTCAGCAGCGTGCATGCGGACAGCGTGCTGGTGCTGTTGAGGCTGTCCGCGTGGGCCGATGCTGTGGCCAGGTTCACGACGCGCGTTCATCGCGCCTCGCAATGTGCCAGCCGGCAGCGCGGCAATCGACGTAAGCAGTCAGCAGTTGTTCCATTCACCAGTCCGGCCTGCGACAGGTCGGTTCCACTATAGATGACGGCCCGGGTAACCGGGCCGTTCTTTTTGGGTGGCCGGGTCGCCCGGCGAATCCTTCAGACCGATGAGCCGGCCGCCGCCCGGTGGTTCAGGCGCCGGGCCGGCGGGCACACCGGTCCATGCGATCCTGGGACAGCGGGAAATTTTGGTCACCTCCCCCATTCCGAGCCCGCCTCGCCTCCGTCCGCCCCTGTTCTCGAATGCTGTTGATCTTAATGCTCGAAATTCGCATCGAAACACGGCTTTTCACGGACTTACGTGCCGAATTCATCAACAGCATTCGCGAACATGGCCCCACCCGGCCCCCGTGGCGCCGGCCCCCAGTTGTCCCCGGCAAACCTCTCCCGGCGAGCGGATTTGTGCCGTCCCGGGCTCTGGTGGGCGCGCTGATTGCACGCGAAGTTGTCTCCATGTTGATCGCACTGGCAGTACTGCTTGCACTGGTCCCGCCGGGACTGGCAAACGACCGCGAAGTCCGCGTCGCCATCGGGCCGTCCGACACCATCTCCGTCGTGGTCGACGGCACCCACGGTCGCCCGGTCGTCGTGATTCCAGGCGTGCTCGGGGGCGCGTACAGCTTCCGCCACGTCACCGACTCGCTGGCGGCGAGGGGGCACGTCGTCTACACAGTCGGCGTGTTCGAGGTGCAGAAGACCACCACCGAGAAAACCGATTTTTCCCTCGACACGCAGGCGAAGCGGGTCGGCGCGGTGCTCGATTCGCTCGAGTTGCGCGATGCGATTCTGATCACGCACTCGCTCGGGGGCTCGGTCGGCTACCGGCTGGCGCTGCAGCGACCGGATCTGGTCAGCGGGATCGTTGCGGTCGAGGCGGGCCCGTCGGAAACCGCGGCCACACCGTCGATGAACAAGGCGGTCAAGCTTTCGACCCTCATCAGGCTGCTCGGGGCGCGTCGCCTGATCGAGAAAAATGTGCGCGATGGGCTTCGCAAGGGTGCGTACGACCAGGAGTGGATCAACGAAACGCTGATCGACGAGTACGTCGACAACATGGCGAGCGACTTCGGACGCACGGTGAAGGCGATGCGCGCGATGCTCGCGTCGAAGGAGCCCGCGCCCCTCGCCCCCCAACTGCGCAATATCCAGGTTCCGGTCCGGCTGCTGACGTCAGGCAAGGTCGACGCGGACGGGACGATTCCCCCCGACCAGGTCGAGACGCTGCGCAGCATCCCCGATTTCGAGGTGCAACTCGTCGAGCGCACCGGCCCCTGGATCCAGGAGGAACGCGCGGACGCAGTGGTCGCGGCCGTGCTCGCTGTCTCGCGCTGAAACCCGTGACGTCGGGCTGATTCCCATCGGATGCCGGGCTGATTCGCGTCAGTATCGCCCTGATTTCCGTCGGACACTTTGGCCGCGACAGCCATGCCGCTGTCCCATCGTATACAAAAATTTCTCGGACGTCGTCCCGAGTCTTTAGTTATGGCCGCCGTTGCCATGCTGCTGTCCCCTGTGCAAATCCCGGCGGGTCGGTCGTCCTCCCTGGCAGAACCTCAGCCAGGAGTACGATGTGCCTCGCACCCCTCTCACAATCCTCGCCACGCTACTGACGCTGGCCGCCTGCGGGAACGGCGACGAGGGCGCAGTCACGAACGGGAGCACCGAACCATCGACCCACGCTGAATACGCGGGCGATGCGGCGCAGTCTGTGGTTCCCGCGCCGATGCCTGCACCAGCCCCACCAGAACCCGCGGCGGCACGCACGCTGGCGACCTCGTCGGCGAAGCTGCGCGACACCAGGGTCGAGACGGCTGCGCAGTTCCCGGCTGACCGCATGCAGAACAGCATGCTGGTACGTACCGGTAACGCGCACATCCAGGTCGACACGCTCGAGCCGGCGATCGCCGCGATCCGCGATATCGCGACGCAGACAGGCGCGACCATCGCCAACACGACGATCTCCGCCGGCACGAACAACATCCGCAACGCGAGCATCGAACTGCGCATCCCCGCACAACGATTCGATGCCGCAGTCGACGCCCTCGCCGCGATCGGCACGGTGCAGTCGGTGAACGTGCAGGCGATCGATGTCGGCGAGGAGTTCGTCGATCTGGAAGCGCGGTTGGCGAACAGCCGACGGCTCGAAGCGCGACTGGTCCATCTGCTCGAAACACGCACCGGCCGGCTCGACGATGTGCTGAACGTCGAACGCGAACTCGCGCGTGTGCGTGAACAGATCGAGCGATTCGAAGGGCGACTGCGCTACCTGCGCGAACACGTCGCACTCAGCACACTGACCGTCGCGATGCATGAACCCGCACCGCTCACCGGCGCACCCGGATCGAACGTGCTGCTCGACGCGCTGGTCGCGGCATGGCAGAACCTCGTCGGCGTGATTGCATTTGCGATTGCTTCGCTCGGCTTCGTCGTTCCGATCGGCGGACTCGCATGGCTCCTCTGGCAGTGGCGGCGACGCCGCTGGTCCGGTGCGATGGCGCGCGCGGGCGGATGAACGGGGCGTGGGCGCGGGCGCGGGCGCGGATTGCCTCGTGCGCACGCCCGCGTGATGTCCGCGCCCGCATCAGTTCGCGGGGGGCGCGCGCCGTGCACGCATCGCGAGCATGCTTGCAGATCCGAACATCGCGTATCTGCTGTTCACGATCGGACTGCTCGGCGTGCTCGCGGAGGTGCTGCATCCGGGTGCGGTGTTCCCGGGGGTGCTCGGCGTGATCGCGCTGCTCCTCGCATTCTTCGCCTTCACGCACCTGCCGATGAACTGGGTCGGCGTGCTGCTGCTCCTGATCGGCATCACCGCGATGGGACTGGACCTCGCCTTGTTCGGCACAGCGTTCATCGCGTTCGCGGGACTGGCTGCGTATGCGGTCGGTTCGTACATGCTGTACCTGCCGACGCCGGCTGCACCGGGCATCGCACCGACACGCAACGAAGTCGACGTGCGGCTGATCGCACTCGTGGTCGTCGGGCTGGCTGTTTTCCTGCTGCTGGTGAGTCGTGCGCTGGCCCGCGCCCGACACGCGCCGGTCGCGAGCGGTGCGGCGGCACTGCTCGGTCAGACCGGCGTCGTCGAAGCGACGCTGAATCCGCGCGGCCGCGTGCGCGTCGACAGTGAATCGTGGACCGCGATTGCAGAGCACGGCGAGGGGATGATTGAGGCGGGAGAAGAAGTGGTGGTGACTGAACTCGAAGGCGTGACACTGCGCGTCGCGCGACTGCATCGCAACAAAGGATCGGCCTGATGCAACTCTCGGTCGACGTTCTGATTCTCGCGGTGCTGCTCCTGCTGGTTGCGATTCTGCTGGTCATGGCGGTGCGCATCGTCCCGGAGTACCAGCGGCTCGTGCTGTTCCGGCTCGGTCGCATGATCGGCGAGCGCGGACCGGGCTTCGTGCTGCTCATCCCGTTTGTCGACCGCGGTGTGCGTGTCGACCTGCGCGAACGGTTTTTCGATGTCGTCCCGCAGACCACGATCACGAAGGACAACGCACATCTCTCGATCGACTTCCTCGTCTACAGCAAGGTCGTCGACGCCGTGCCGAGTGTGCTCAACGTGGTCGATTACGAAGGCGCATCACGCGGCATCGCGATTACGACGCTGCGCGCGGTCGTCGGTAGCATGATCCTCGACGATGTGCTCGCCAAGCGCGAGCAGATCAACGAAGCGCTTCGCGAGAAGCTGGACGAAGTGACGAACCGCTGGGGCATCAAGGTCACCGCGGTCGAGATCCGCGAGATCCGGGTGCCTGGGGAAATCGAGCAGGCGATGACCCGCCAGATGTCGGCGGAACGCGGCCGTCGTGCGATGGTCCTCGAAGCCGATGGCAGACGCGAAGCGACGATCCGCATCGCCGAAGGCGACAAACAGGCCGCGATCCTGCGCGCGCAGGGCGGGGCACAGGCGCTCGACACCATCTTCAGCGTCGCGCGCACCGTCGACAGCAACACGATGTCGCTGCAGTACCTCGATATGCTGCGCACCATCGGCACGTCGGAATCGAGCAAGCTGCTGGTCCCCGCTGAACTGACGGGGCTGCTGCGTCCCTTCCTCGAACACGCCGATGCCGCTGCGCGGGCGCGCGCGCACGTCGGCGACGGTCGCGGGGAAACGTCGGGCGCGGGCGCGGGACGGCGGTAACAACCCGGGTTGGGCATGCACCGCGGTGATCCACGGCGGTAGCGCCTGTGTTGTGCCATGCACCGTGGCGATTCACGGCGGGAGCGGCTCGTGTTGCGTGCTGCCGGTCATGGCGGTACTGAGGCGGCGATTCACGGCGAATTACCACGCATCCGGTGTCAGCACATCCACACCCAGGCGTCCTCGCCCGATAGTCAACACGAGGTTCCGATCCGCGGTGATGAGAGGCGCCTTCGCGAACAGGGCAACGGCTGCATAGAGCGCATCGTACGTGGTTACATCGAACGCGATCGCAATGTCGAATGCACTTTCGATGAGGAGTTCGCTATCGAGGATCGAGACAGGCAGCCGCTCGAGGCGCCGCATCGCTGCAAACGCATCGGTCGGCGGCAAAGTGCCGCGACGTACATGCTTCCAGATCGCGTTCCCGCATTCAAGCGGCCAGAACGACGGCGCGACCAGTCGTACAGCACCACTGCTGACCTGGTCGAAAATTCGCGCGACAGCGGCCGAGTTGTCTTCAGGCAGCACGAACGGCAGCGCGGCACTCGCGTCCAGCACACACGTTCGCGGCCGCATCAACGCTCGTCGCGATCTTCACGAATGAGATCTGCGGACGCGGGCAGGGTCCCGTATTGCTGACGCAGCCGTTCCCGGAAGGCGGTCACGTCCGAATGCCAGTCCCGCGTCCGCAGCGCTTCCCGGGCAGCCTGCTCGATCAACTCGCGCACCGCCTGCTCGGCCGACACGCCCCGCTCTTTCGCTCGCTCGCGAAACGCTTTCATGATGTCCTCGTCGATTCCCCGCACAACGATCTGAGCCATGGCATCCTCCCTGAACGATGATAGCAATTTGATATCATCGCCGGTCGCCGCGCAAGTCTTTTGGGAGAAGAGGCAAACGGCTCAGCCAGGCAGCAGGACACAGTGATCCGGGAACGCTTCCGCGAGTTTGCGATTGGCGGTGACGAGCGGCACCCCGGCATCCAGCGCAAGGGCGACGTACTCGCAGTCTTTACAACAACAGCATTCGCGAACACCGCCGGCGAGGTGGCATGGGTGATTCCCGAACCGCAGTGCCGATTGACAGGTAGCTTCCGGTAGCTACCTTCCGGGATGCGAGTTGTCGGACTCAAGCTGCTCAAGAACAAGCTGGCCGAATACGTGAGGCTGGCGGCGCGAGGCGAACGGATTCTGGTCACCGATCGTGATCGAGTGGTTGCGGAGTTGATCCCGCCACAGAGTGGCACTGCCGAGTTCGGTCGGGACGCGCAGTTGGCGGAAGCCGTCCGGAAGGGTTGGGTGCGACCGCCGGTATTGCCGCAAGCCGGCCCGCCGCCCCGGATGCCCGTTGCTCCGTTCGCGGATTTGATGCGCGAGCTGGATGCCGATCGCGCGGACCGATGATCTACCTTGACACGTCCGTAGTCATCGCGCATCTGCTGGCAGAAGATCATCGTCCCGGTCCCGGGATCTGGGACCAACCGCTGGTGTCGAGTCGCCTTCTGGAATACGAACTCTGGACTCGATTGAATGCGCGAGGCCTGCACGATTCACATGGGGCCGCGGCGAAGGCGTTGATCGGCCGACTGGCGATTGTGGAATTGATCCCCGAAATCGTCGGCCGCGCGCTCGAGCCGTTTCCGGTTCCGCTTCGCACCCTCGATGCGCTGCACCTAGCCTCCGCGGTTTTCCTGAAGGAGCATGGCCAGCAGATCACACTGGCCAGCTACGATGAACGCCTTCTCTCGGCCGCGTCGTCCATCGGAATCAACTCGCACCCGCTCCATAACGGCTGATCCGCGCGTCGTCCCCAACAGCGCAGCGCCGCCTTCCGCGCGAACGCACGATTCCGGCCGGCACCGGCCTCCCGGCGGGCGTCGCGCCGGCGAGAACAGTCGTTTGAGGACAATCGTTTCGGAGCCGCCGTCCCGGCGGCACTGTCTGTAGCTTCGAAGTAGAAATGTCCGCCTGACTTCCGGCCGAATCGCCCATCCGCGGAAGCATTTCAGACGCGTGGACGATTCACTCGCCAGATGCCGCACAATTGACCACACGTCCGGACGCCCGGCGAAAAGTTTGGTCAATCGATCGGTCTGATGACGCACAATCGACCAAACGCGCGAAAAACAGTCGCGGTTGGGCAGTTCGACCGCCGCGTCTCCCGCGATTCACCGCAGCGCACCGGCCAATCGACCAACCACGCAGCAAACCGCCGCGATTGGTGCGTTCGCGGCAGCCAACTACGCGATTCACCCGCCGGAAAGCTCCAATTGCTGCGCTCGCGCCCCGCGAGCGCAACCGCAATCCAACCCACCCGGATCGGCAACCCGCCACGCCAGGCGCACCTCCACGCGGACCCGCCACCCCAAACGCCGGGCCTCTGCGCCCCCGCGCCCAGGAAACGCCACCCCGCCCCCGCGCCAAGGAAACGCCACCCCGCCCCCGCCCCCGACCCCCGCCTCAGCGGCCGGCACAACCCAGCAGATCGCCAACGCCACCGGCCACTGGCGCACCATAGCATCGTGGGCCATATTGCGATCCTCGTACCTCCGCTGTTCCAGCAGTGCCAAAGCTATTTCCAGCAAGCAGTCCACTCCCGCAGTGCCGCGGGGAACCTCGGGAGCCGTGCATGAGCGCGATCCGTTTCGCGTCGTCACTCGCCTTGGTGTTCGTCACAGCGACCGCCGCCACCGCGCAGGTCGGGTACTACCGCATGCCCGCAGTCCACGACGGCGTGGTCGTCTTCGTGGCCGAGGGCGACCTGTGGAAGGCCCCCCTCAGCGGCGGGACCGCAACGCGCCTGACCACCCACCTCGCCGAGGAAACCAACCCCGCGATCAGCCCCGACGGGCGGACCGTCGCCTACACCGCGCGCTACGAGGGCCCGGCCGAGGTCTACACCATCCCGATCGAGGGCGGACTCCCGAAGCAGCACTCCTGGGACGGCATCGGCGCGACCGTGGTCGGCTGGACCCCGGACGGCAGGGTGCTCTACACGACGCGCCGCTACTCGACGCTCCCGAACAACCAGCTCGTCGCGGTCGACCCGAAAACCAACACGCGCACCCTCATCGGCCTCGCCCAGGCGAGCGACGGCAGCTACGACCGCTCCAACGGCACGCTCTTCTTCACCCGACTGCCCTGGCAGGGCTCGCATACGAAGCGGTACGTCGGCGGCACGGTCCAGAACATCTGGTCGTGGGGTCCGCAGGCGGGGGCCGGGGGCGGGGGCGAGGTGGCCGATGAAGCCGTTCCGCTGACGAAGGACTATCCCGGAACATCGAAAACCCCGATGTACTGGAATGGTCGGGTCTACTTCGCGAGCGATCGCACGTGCGCGAAGCAGACGGCGACCGGCTGCGAGTGGAAGCCGGGCATCATGAACCTCTGGTCGATGAAGCCCGACGGCAGCGATGTGCGCCAGCACACAAACCATACCGACTACGACGTGCAGACCCCGTCGATGCACAACGGCCGCATCGTCTACCAGCAGGGCGCCGACCTCTGGACCGTAGATGTCCGCAACACAACCGAAACGCTCGCCAAAGCGGCGAACGCTCAACCAGCCACCCCGCCCCCGCCCCCGACCCCCGCCTCGCAGAAGCTGGCGATCAAACTGACAAGCGACCTCAACCATCTAAGAGACCGTTGGGTCAAGACGCCCACCATGTGGGTCACCGACTTCCACATCTCGCCGACGGGCGACCGGCTCGCGCTGGTCTCGCGCGGCCAGGTGTTCGTCGCACCGGTGGAGTCGGGGCGATTCGTCGAAGTCGGGCGTGCGAGCGGGGTGCGCTTCCGCGAAGCGAAGTTCTCGCCGGACGGCAAGTGGGTGTACGCGTTCAGCGATGCGAGCGGCGAGGTCGAAATCTGGCGATTCGCTGCGAATGGGGCAGGGAAGGGCGAGCAGCTCACGACCGACGCGAAGATCCTGCGCTGGGATTTCATCATCTCGCCCGACGGCAAGCGCATCGCACACTGGGACAAGAACCAGGAGCTGTTCGTCTACGACATCGCGTCGAAGCGCAACACGCGCATCGCGCAGGGCAGGTACGATGGGCAGGGCGATGTGCGCTGGTCGCCCGATTCGAAGTGGCTCGCGTACGTCGAGGCCGGTGCGAATCAGTTGAACCGGGTGCACCTGTACAGCGTCGCGGACGGCAGGACGACTACCGTCACGAGTGATCGGTACGATTCGTACGCGCCGACCTTCAGCAGCGACGGCGCGTGGCTCTACTACCTGAGCGACCGCACGTTCAACAGCAGCGTCGGCAGCCCGTGGGGGAGTCGCCAGCCCGAGCCGTACTTCAACAACCAGACGAAGCTGATGGCCGTCGCGCTCGACCCGTCGGCGAAGTGGCCGTTCGCGCCGAAGACCGAGCTCGACAGCACTCGCGTCGCGCAGGACTCGACCCCGCGCGCCCCCACCATCACCCTCGCCGGCGTGCTGACGCGGCAGTACGAAGTGCCGCTTCCGGCCGGCAACTACAGCGCGCTGAACACCGACGGCAAACGGCTCTACTACGTCAGCCGCGACGACCGCAACACCGGCGGCAACGTCAGAATCAACACGCTCGAGATCGGTCGCGACACGAAGCCCGAAGTGTTCATCGAGGGTGTGAGCAGCTACGAAATTTCCGGCGACCGGAAGAAGGTGCTGCTCCGTCGCGGCGGCGACTTCTTCGTCGTGAACGCCGGCGCGAAGGCACCCGCCGCGAGTGCGCTGAACGACAGCAAGGTCGACCTGAGCGGCTGGCAGTTCGCGCTCGATCGCAGGGAAGAGCTGCAGAGCCTGTTCGACGATGCGTGGCGCCTCGAACGCGACTACTTCTACGACCCCGGCATGCACGGCGTCGACTGGCCCGCGATGCGTCGCAAGTACGAACCGCTCGCCGCACGCGTCACCGACCGCGCCGAACTCAACGACGTCATCGCGCAGATGGTCGGCGAACTCTCCGCGCTGCACATCTTCGTGCGCGGCGGCGACCTGCGCGCCGGCCAGGACACCATCGTCCCCGCAGGCCTCGGCGCCGTGCTCGAGAAGGACGAAGCCCGCGGCGGCTGGCGCATCGCGAAGATCTACAAGACCGACCCCGACATCCCCGCCGAACTCGGCCCGCTCAACCGCCCCGATGTCCGAGTGTCAGAGGGGGACATCATCGTAGCGATCGACCACACGCCGACACTCAGCGTCGATCATCCGGCGCAGTTGCTGGCGGGCAAGGCTGGTAAGCAGGTCCTGCTCTCGATAAAGGCGGGGGTCGGGGGCGGGGGCGGGGTGGCTGGTTTACGGGACGTGATAGTCACGCCGATTTCGATGAGTCGGGAGACGGATTTAAGGTACGACGAGTGGGAGTATACCAGGCGGCTCGCGGTCGATTCGCTCTCGAAGGGGCGTGTCGGTTACGTGCATCTGCGTGCGATGGGCGGCGGCGACATGGCCGACTTCACGCGTGAGTACTACCCGGTCTTCAACCGCGAAGCGCTGATCGTCGACGTGCGACACAACCGCGGCGGCAACATCGACGCATGGCTGCTCAACCGCCTGATGCGGAAGGCCTGGTTCTACTGGGCCCCGCGCGTCGGCGAGCCGACGTGGAACCAGCACTTCGCCTTCCGCGGCCCGATGGTCACGCTGATCAACGAGAACTCGGCATCTGACGGCGAGGCGTTCCCGGAAGGGTTCCGCCGGCTGGGGCTGGGCAAGCTGATCGGCACCCGCACCTGGGGCGGCGAGATCTGGCTCTCGCAGAACAACTTCCTCGCCGACCGCGGCATCGCGACGGCGGCGGAAACCGGCGTGTATGGCCCCGAGGGCGAGTGGCTGATCGAGGGCTGGGGGGTCGAGCCCGATGTGGTGGTGGACAACCTCCCGCGGGCGACGTTCCTCGGCCGGGATGCGCAGCTCGAGGCGGCCGTCCGTGCGATGCTCGCGGAGGCGGACGCGAATCCGAATCCGGTGCCGCCGGCCCCGCGGTATCCGCGGAAGTGATGACCGCGGAGTTCATTGCGAACGCCGCAACTGCAATCGGCGTTGCGGTTGCCGCGTGGCAGATCTGGTTGTCGCGCAGGCAGGCGGTAACGGACTTCGAGGATGGGCTCAATCGGGAATATCGAACGCTGCTCGAGCAGATTCCACTCGATGCATTGCTCGGTGGAGAACTGTCAGACGACGAGCACAACGATGCGTTGCCAGCGTTCTTTCGCTACATCGATCTCTCGAACGAGCAGGTTTTCCTGCGCATGTGCGGCCGCGTTTCGAAGTATACATGGCAGAGCTGGCGGGAGGGGATCCGGAACAACCTCAACAAGCCGAGTTTTAGCCGGGCGTGGCGAGAGATCAAGGATCGCGCGCCGGACAGCTTTTCCGAATTGCGCTACCTAGAAACTGGCAACTACACCGACGACCCAAACCAATGGGCAGGCAACGGAACGGCCGGCTTGAGTTCCCACATTGGCGCAAACGCGCTGGGTAGGGCTGAAAAGCAGGCCAAAGCAGCAGCGGCCCAGATATGAAAGCACGACAAGGCTTTTGCACTCGTTTGTCGAGCGGCTTGCCAGTCCTGGCTAGCTCACCCTGGATTTTAGTTGTGGATCTCAGGATTGATTCGAGGCCAACAGTATGACTGGAACTACCGTCGTTGCAGTCGTCGTGCTTGCTCTTGCCTTGATGTTCCGCGTCGAAATAAAGAAGCTCGTCAATTGGGTCGTCAGTTTCAAACGGCTGAAAAAGACGCAGGATGGGTACTCGCTTGAACCAGGACCCGAACCGGAAACGAAGGACACCACACATTTTCCTGAAAGTAAGATAAGAGCGGCTGAGCTCAGCGGTCCTGCGATGGAATCCCCGCCCGATTCAGAGGAAGGTTTCGGTTGGATTGGGTTGATGTTAAACAAAAAGTACTCGGAAGCGATTGCTCGACTAGACCTTGAATTAGCTGCCGCTGATGACGCCGAGGAGCGGGCAAGGCTGCGCGCATTCAAAGGACATGTCCGTTATGAGGAGAATCCTGCCGCTGGCACGCGGTATTTCGAAGAGGTAATCAGGGACGATCCGCGGCAAGAATCTTCGTACCACTGGTTCGGGTTCTCCCACTACCTGCACGACCTCTATATCGACGCACTTTCTGTATTCGATCGCGGGTTGAGTGTTCTGCCGCGATCCGGAACTCTTATCCAGGCGAAGGCCGATACGCTCACGAAAATTGGCCGTACAAATGAGGCGGTGCATCTAATTCGGCAGGCACTCGGGAGCGGAATCGTTCACGACGGGATCAGCATGGCGCTTGCTGATATCTATCTGGAACAGAAAGACCTGGACGCAGCCGAGGCTGTAATGCTTGCGGCAATTCGGGTCGCCCCAAAACACGAAACGGTACGCTCCAAGTATGCGAGCTTCTTGTGGGAACATGGTAGGTATGACGAGGCGCTCATACAATACGAAGAGCTCGTTGGTCTTGACTCCAAAGACCCTAGATACGCAACGATGCTCGGCAACGTTTTCCTCGGCTTAGGTATGTTCGAGTCCGCGCTGCGCTGGTACAATCGAGGCTTAGAGAACTCGACAGGCGATGCGGGGTGGATTTACGCGAACCTAGGAAATTTATATAGCAGCCGCGGTCTTTACTCACCGGCAATTGAACATCTGCGACGAGCAATCGAGCTGAGCCCCAATTACGAATATGCACACACTCGGCTAGCCGGTGCGATTGCCGCCCGCGAAAAGGAATCCACGGAGGTCGAGGAGGCCCGCAAGCGCGGGCGTCAGAAACTAAGTAAACTGGAGTCAACTGCATCGATGCAACATTCTCACCGAAGTGGTGAGAGCCAGCAAGCTATCGTGAGCGCTGAGGTTCGAGCGCACGCGCTCTCAATCGACTGATGCTAAGACTCGCTCTAGCAGTAGCTACATTATCGGCGTGGCGAACAGGATCCGGCACAACGCCCTCCTTTTTTGAACCATTACTTTGGAATATACGGCGAGGTGTTCGCCCTATGCCGCCGGCTAAGGATGAGAATCTCGGCTCTGGGTCGATTGTTCACAACAGAAGCGTGCAGATTACTACAGACATCCTGACGTTCTGATTGGGAAATGCTAATCAGGACTATCGGTAATGATAAGGATAGCGAATCTCAACGCCTGATTCGTGGGTGAGTAACTGAACGGTGATGGAGGTGATATGGCCACGCTCAACAAATTCCTTGCGGCGTTTATTCTAGTGATAGCGTTTATCACATGGGTCAACTACTATACGTCGCCACCTCGGGCAGAGGCGCGGCGAGAGGCACACGACGTACTCGAGAAATTCAGCAGACATGTGCTTTATCATGCCGTTCCGGAGATACGCGACTCAGCAATGATGCTTGTTCGCAGGGTAAAGCGGCAAGAAGTAGATGGTCAGTATGCACGAGTCGCTTTTGAGGGGGTTGTTGATGCGTTCAAACGAACAAGCCCAGAAACCGCTGATTCGATTCTGCAAGAAAATGCCGCCGCGGTTCGATCTGTGGACAGTATGCGCCACAGCGCTCGTAGAACACGGGACAGCATTGCCGCGGATGAGAGATTCAGAGATTGCGCCGGGAAATCTCAAGCCCGATCGTTCCAGCAGGGGTTAGAGCGGTCAGAAAGAGCAGCGTTGGCCGCAATAGAATGTTCGTCCCTGCTGGTGCGGTAGGGGCCTGAGCTATCCATGCTTGTGCGTCGTGCTACAACTTGCGCCAGGACAGAGCAAGCTAGGTGACATATGTCGACCGCGTTAGCGGGCGAGCCACGAACGCGATAGGTTCGAACTCATCTTTCCAAAACTTGCGCAATCAGCCGAGTGTTCTAGAGGGAGTTGTTAACGGTGAGATGGTGGGGGGGCGGGTAGCTGGCCCAAGAGAAGCGGATCGCGCCTACGAGGTCGACACCGGCGGCGATGCCGCTCAGCCCCGAGACGTTCATCGATCGACTTGACGCAGTTCGGAATGTGTGGATGAACTCGGGCAGCTCGGCGACAAGGGCGAAGTTCCGCTGCCTGATGGTTACCGCTGATCGACGAGAACGCGGCGTCTGACGGCGAGTCCTTCCCCGGAAGGGGTACCCAGGCTGGGGCTCGGCCAGATGATAGGCACCCCGTACCTGGGGCCGCGAGATCTGGATCTCGCAGAACATCGCCACGGCGGCGGATACCAAGAGGTTATGAGCCGAAGGGCGAGTGGCTGATCGAGGGATGGGGTGTCGAGCCGGACGTAGTGCTGGACAAACTCCGGCGGGCGACGATTCTCGGCCGGGAGGCACAGCTCGAAGCGGCTGTCCGCCCGATGCTCGCGAAGGCAGACACGTGCCCGAATGCGGTGCCGGCGGCGACGCGCTACCAGCGGAAGTGAACAGGTAAGACTCATGAAGGCGAACAAGGAATCCAGCGTTCACTCGTATAAACATGATTGGGGAAGAACACAATGGGAATAAAACCACAAGCGGAGAATGCCTTCTTCTCAAAGCATCCTGACCAAAAGCAGGTGGCTCTTGCATTCGACGAATGCTTTACGATCACGCACGGAAAAGAGTTTGGAGGATTCTTCTATTGGGTAGCTGAGCCGAGAAAGCATGTACGTGAGCGCTTTGGCCTTACAAAAGAAATCTTGATGCTTTATTCCCCATTCGATCGAGTTGATCAACGCGCCTTCAAGGCCGTGGAAGACCTGGTTTCGGGGCCGGTCTTAAGGAATCGTGTCGACAATTTGGTCTCGATTCTGGTCCATAACGGAAATCCACACGACGCTGCCGACCTAGCTCGAGAGAAGAATGTGCGTGTTGTCGTCCCGTTCGCATGCGCGGAATTACATGATAAAAACGCAGGAGTTCTATTTGTTCAGTCGCGCTTAGCAAAAGAACTTGGTGCGACGGACTTGTTCGGCATGTCATCACCATTGAAGTCAGATGTCTACTTCTTTGGCCGAGATGATCTCGTTCAAGAGTTGGTCGACAGAGCGACGGTCCGAGGCGAGAATTCGGGTGTTTTTGGCTTGCGGAAAACGGGCAAGACGTCGGTATTATACGCTTTGAAACGACGCGTCGAGAGTCGCCCCATTCTTGTGGAGTACTTCGATTGTCAAAACCCAGGCCTTCAAGGCGCAAGGTGGTGGCAGGCTCTAGAAAATTTGGTAGATCGTCTGGATGCATCCCTAAAGACAAATTACAAACGAAGCGGAAAGCCGAGACTTAACTACCGCCCGGAATCGGCTGGGACTGCCTTTTCCGCGGATATACAGGGTTTACTTGCGAACGGCGGCCTGGACAAAATAATTGTTCTGCTCGATGAAATCGAATGGATCAGCCCCAAATTGAGCGGGGCGCTAGGTAAACATTGGGACGTAGATTTTGTCCCATTTTGGCAAGCGGTCCGTGCCACACATCAAGAAACGCAAGGGCGACTCACATTTGTTGTTGCAGGTGTGAACCCTATGGCGGTTGAAACGCCGCATTTCGATACGCTACCGAACCCGATCTTCCAACTTGCGCGCCCGTATTTTTTGCAACCACTTGCGCAACAAGTGATCCGCGAAATGCTTTCCGTCATCGGAAGATATGCCGGCGTTCAGTTCGACCCCGCGGTGTTCGGTCATGTGCACAAGATGTATGGCGGCCATCCATATATCGTGAGAATTGCATGTAGCGAGGTGGTGAGCCGAATCGATACTACGAATCCACAATATATGGCCAGGGTATGCGTTGACGATTTTGCGGTTGCCGCGGCCGATATCAGCGAGCGGTTGGCTCAGCCAATTAAGGACATCTTGCTGTCGTTAGTATGGTGGTATCCTGAAGAGTATGATCTTCTAAGAATCACTGCGGCCGGTGATACTGCGTTTGTGGAGCAATATGCAACCGAGCGCGGCGGTCACATGCAATTTCATAAGTATGGTATTCTTAAAGACGGAACCACTGAATTCGCAATCGCGGATATGAAGACGTTCCTGCAACACTACGGTGACATGTACAAAAAGGAGCTATCGCCGTTTACACGTAGCGACTTCCCACCAGAGCTGTTGCCCGAGATTCCAGATATTGAGTTGTTGGGGGAATTGTTCATATTACGGACCAATCTAGAGGTCCAGCTTCGGCGATTAGTTATCACAATGCTGAATTTCGCGAAGGGTTTTGATGGGACGAAGGTTGCATTTGCGATGATTGGAGGCCTGGTAAAGCGCCCTGATCGATCTGACCCCGGCGCCTTGTTCGTAGGGAGGCGGCCTCAAGATGTCATCCATGATTTGTACCTGCTTGATCTGAAAACGATTGTCGCGAACAATTGGGATGTGTTCTCGGGACTGTTCGATAATGACAAGGGTCAGTTTGAGTTAAGCATGGATCGGCTTAATAAGGCTAGGCGGGTGGACGGCCATAGCAAGCCAATAACCGTAGAGGAGGCCGGTGCTATCAAAGATAGCTTTAGCTGGTTGAAGTTGAAGCTGGCCAAAGTGCCCTGATGGCGGTAGCCAAGCTTGCACACGGTGGTTCGCAAGTTTAACAGTTCAGGGACGAAAGGCAGATGGTGGGACGTTGCTCTCGTGGACCAGGGCTTTAGATCCGGTACTCGTTGGTATCACGGCGGGGATGCTGTCCTTTTGATGAATACGTTCATCCTTCCAAGCAGGGGGAATTCTGCGGCACTGCCTTTTTGATCGGGTTTTATGATCTAGGCATCGGCCTGTGGGCAGCTTGCGAACCATGGCCCTCCATCAACAATGCGGTTGCCCCGGCGGGAACCGTCCCTGCAAGTTCTTCCTTTCGTTTGGCCGTGGTCCATGATGAGCTTGTCGATCTCCGAATTAGTCACCTCCCGATCGAGTATCTCTTCGATAGAAGAAACGAAGCGACATCGCATTGCTAGAACTGCATTGGATCTGGTGTTGAAGGTTCCGATGTCGTTGCCGCATGCACGTTCCGCTGCGACGATAGGATCTAAGACAGCGTGTCGATGACCGCCAATAAGCGGGGTGTTTGTCGAGGCCGTGGAGAGTCTTGTGCTGATTGGCGAACAGGAGCCTGCCGCGTTCAATAAGCGCTGAAAGCCTAGGCCGGGACAGCGTAGCCACGAAGGTGTGACGCTCGCGGAGTCCATCCTCGGCGGCGTAAATTGCATCCGAGGGTGCTGTGATCACGTCATTAGGACCACATTGTCACGGTTGAATGCCAGCGTAGTGATGACTCGGAAAGCATCAAGTCACTTTGCCTTTGTGCAGCGGCAAGGGGTTCTTTTGCCGATCGACGCGCTTGAAGCCAGCTAAGCCCGGCAAACAATGCTACGAATGGCGCGATTGCCACGCCGGCGGTTTCGTTGTCCATAGGCTCCGTCTGAACCTCGACTCGAGTCATGAGCGGTGATGCAGTGACCGATTCGTGTATAGGGTCGCAATTATAAACGCAATGTCGATGGAGGGGCACTGAATGCGATTATCCAGATCGACCATGGAGTTGTAGCCCTGACGTGTACGGCCATGCCGTTGTGTGATCGTGACCCTGCTGGTCGCAATCTCACAAACTCCCGTCAACGGGAGTACTCGATTCCTCAATCGAAAGCATCACTAAAGCGTCCGTTCTAGCCAGAGATCATCCTTGCCCACGCAGAACGCTGAATTCCCCAAAGAATCTCGCGGGTAGGGGCACGTTGAGCGTCCATTCAATGCTCATCGGCCGGTCGCCACGGATGTCATCCGGATCCGCAACATAGGCCGGCCCGCACACCCGATACGCATCCTCTCTCCGAACACGAACGAACAGCATAAACCGCCACCCGTTCGCAGGACTCCCGAGGTAGCGTCGCCCGGCGGGTGTATCCGGACCCGCCGAGTTCTGCGTCTGCCAGTGGAAGCGCGTCGGACTGATCGCGTAGTCCTGGTACGCGATGTCCGCGTGGTAGCCGGTCGACTTATCCAGCGTCACGAACATCAGCTCGATCTTGCGATCGTGGAGCGGTAGCACACCCGCGCGGAACGGCGTGCGGCGGTTCGCATTGTGGTAGCCGATCGCGGCGAGGATCTCGCGGATGCGGTAGCTGCCGTGTAACTGCAGTGGGATATCCTCGAGGCCGGGGACTGGGGCCGGCCGAATTCGCGACTTCGCCTCGAGAACGTCGGCGAGCTGCCCAAGTTCGTCCACGCATGATGGCGCGGCAGCAAGCCGATCGAGGAACGACTCCGGACTGATTGCATCGCCGCTGGTGTCCACCTGGTAGGCGAGCATCTGCACGCGAACGCGCTCTTCATCACTCAACGCGCCGTAAACCGGACGCGGTTCCGCGACTCGCTTCATCACAGCCAGTTGCGCTGGGTCGTCGAGGTGCAGCAAGTCGCCGAAACGTCGGGAGTAGTACGACTCAGCCTCGACTTCAGGCGTCGACAGCAAACCAGCACGTCGACGTAGTGATGTCCACCCACTCGGCGATGAGGATCGATACACCTCGTCGAGGCTGATCTTCTGATCGTGCAGGAAGTCGGCGAGTTTGATGTCCTGCTTGCCGATGATTGTCGAATAGGTTTGCAGCTCGGCGGTGAGGCGATTCCAGGTCTGCTGCGTGAGTGTGCGCAGGCTGCGCAGCACCTGCTCGCGCGCCTGCTTCTGCAACTGGATGTGGCAGCCGGGCGGCAGCGAGCTGAACCCGTGTTCGACGGCATCGATCAGCTCGTTCCGGGTCAGGCCGGTGATCATCGAGAACAGTCGATCGAAGCGGAACTCCTTCCTGTGCTGACCGACGAAGTCGAGGATCAGGCAGCTCTCTTTCCCGGGCAGGAGTCGCAGACCGCGACCGATCTGCTGCTGGAACAACACGGGGCTCTGCGTCGGTCGCAGCAGGAGCAGCGTGTCGACTTCGGGGATGTCGATGCCTTCGTTGTACAGGTCGACCGTCACCAGCACGCTCACCTCGCCCGACGCGAGTTTGCGCGGTGCGCGCAGTTGCTCGGATTTGGGCGTCGTACCGACAACACAGAGTGCGGGAATGCCGGCTGCATTGAACTGCTGCGTCATGAACTCGGCGTGTGCAACCGACACGCAGAACGCGAGCGCCTTGCTGCGCCGCGCATCGCCGGTCAGACGATGCCATTCATTCACGACCAGCCGCGCACGCGCGGTGTTGCCGACCAGCGTGTTCTCCAGCGCAGTCGCCTCGCCGGGGCGATCCCAGGGGACATCGGAGAAGTCGGTGTCGTCGTCGCAGCCGAAATACTCGAACGGCGTGAGTAACTGCATGTCGAGCGCATCCCAGAGGCGCAGTTCGACAGCCGGTGCGCCATCTGGCCGCGGGGTGAAGAAGCTGGCGATGGGCTGACCGTCTGCACGTTCCGGTGTCGCGGTGAGTCCGAGCAGTTGCGCGGGCTGGATCGTCGTGACGAGTCGGCGGAAGCGGTCGCCGGCGAGGCGATGACATTCGTCGATGACGACGGTGTGCCAGTAGTCGGGGCCGAGTCGCTCGACGAGTTGACGCGATGTGAGGCTGTCGATTGTCGCGAACAGGTTATCGTGCTGCTCGGTGCGCACGCCGCCACTCAGCACCTCGCCGAACGAGTGGTCGCGCAGGACCTCGCGGTACGTGTGCAGCGCCTGTCGCAGGATCTGCGCGCGATGCGCGACGAACAGCAGACGCGGTCTATGGCCAAGTTGCTGAACCATGTTGCGGTAGTCGAGCGCGGCGATAACGGTTTTGCCGGTGCCCGTCGCGGCGACAACCAGGTTGCGGTTGCGGCCGTGCTCGCGCGCGAGTGCAAGCTGGTCGAGCATGTCGCGCTGGTACGGCTTCGGCTGGATATCGAAGAATGCGAGTGGTATGGCATCGCCGCGTCCGCCTTCGCGGCGAAGTGCTTCGTCTACCGCATTGCGAATGTCCGCATCGTCGGGGTTGTAGGGCGTGAACTCGTCGTCGAGCCAGAGCGTGTCGAAGTGCGCCTGCGCGCGGGAGTACAGCGCGTTCTGTCCACGCTCAGTGAACTTCACGGTCCATTCACGACCACCCATCAACGCTGCACCGGAGAGATTCGCACTGCCGACGTACGCCGAGCCGAAGCCGGTCCGTCGATGGAAGATCCACGCCTTCGCGTGCAGGCGTGTGCGTCGCCCATCGAGCGAGATGCGCACCTCGCAGCCGTTCAGCCGTGCGAGGTCGTCGAGTGCGGCGAGTTCGGTTGCACCGGTGTACGTGGTCGTAAGCACGCGGATCGTTGTGCGGCCCCGGCCGGTCGCATCCGCAGCGGTCGCACTGCGCAGGACATCGATCAGCTTGCGCACGCCCGTGACGGTGATGAAGCTGATCAGGATATCGATGCGGTCACACGCCGCGGCTTCACGCCGCAGCTCCGCAAGCAGAGAGGGCGAACCGCGCCCCGCGGTGAACAGCCACGGCGTCGCGAGTCCGGTGTCGGGCGACTCGTGCGCGGGTGAGCCCAGCGGACGGATCGAGCGGAGCACGCGCGCGGGCGTGGCGAGCAGTTCGACCAGGTCGCCGTCGGTGTTCGTCGACTCGCGCACGTGGCGCAGCAGCTCGTTGATGAGTTCGAGCTGACGGGTTGTCCCGTCGTCACCGTCGCCCGCGTGGTCGTGCAGCACACGGGCGAGTTGCTCCCGCAGGACCTCGGCGAGGCGGGTCGAGAGGGAGTCGTCGCCGAGCTCGCTGATGTCGGCGTGATCGCCGCGTTGGGCTTCGAGCGTGCGGGCGACCGCCTCGGTGATGACGAGGTCGTATAATCCGTGCGGTAGACTCACGTCGTTGTCCGGGAAGGGTGTGACGCGAATAGATGCTTGTGGCAAGATGCGCTGGTACACGACTTCGGACCAGGGGCGATGCGGAATGGACATGAACAGAGTGCGTGAACTCAGGGCATTCGCCGTCAGAGTCGGACGGTTCGGTACCTGTACCGAGTGCGCCGAGCGGGTCGTCGAGAAATTCGGCGGCGTGGTGGTTGGCTTCTTCCACGCGGGTAACCCGACCGCGAAAGTGGCCGAGGCGGAGGATGTCACGACTTCGCCATCGTAGAGGACCGCTACCTCGTCGACCCGTGGCAGTCCAGCATTTACGGCGACCCTGCCGTTTACGACCTGACCGAACCCGCCGATGTCGCGCGGGTTCACGTGCTATACGGTGATCCGTCGCAGTGGCAATTCAACGGGACAGGTGCGCCATCGAAGCAGTGGAATCGTCCGTCGCGCGCAAGACCCTTGCGCCCGGCAGTGGAGTACGAGGTCTGACCTGAACTCGCGGTGCAATCTTTACCGTAATACCTTGGTGTCATGGCACTACGCTTTGAATGGGACCCGGCCAAAGATCGGTCGAACAAAGAGAAGCATGGCGTAACGTTCGAGGAAGCTTCGACGGTTTTCAGCGATCCTTTATCGATCACGATCGACGATCCAGACCATTCGAGGGACGAGTCCCGTTTCGTCACCATTGGCAGCTCTGTACAGAATCGACTCGTTGTCGTTATACATACAGACCGGGGTGAAGTACTTCGTCTGATCAGCGCCCGCGTCGCGACGCCGAGGGAGCGCCGAAATTATGAGCAACAGGAACAAGACTGATTCCGACGATATTCGTCCGGAGTATGATTTCACCGGCGGAGTACGCGGCAAGTACGCGAAGCGCTACGCTGAGGGTAGTAATGTGGTCGTGGTAGATCCGGACCTTACCGATGTGTTTCCAACCGCTGAGTCCGTGAATCACGCGCTGCGTGCACTGGCTGAAATCATCCGCGCCGGCCGGCGGGCTTCGTAACTCTGGCTGTGTAATTCCTACGGCAGAGGGCATCGCACCAGGATTCACCCCTGCCCGCGCAACACGCTGACCTCCGGCCCTGCAGACGCTCACGCCCGCGTCCTGCCAACGTAGGCAGGTGTAGATGCGCTTGACTGTGCCCAGTGAGCGATTATCGTTTGAATGCGGCTTGTTGTATTGCCCCCTGCCTGCGGGAGGATCGGGCTCACGAGACGCGACGATTTGAGTTGTAGTGTTGCCCTTTACCTGCGGGTAGACAGGGCTCACAACTCCGGAAGGGCCGCGACGAGTGCGCGGCCCTTCTGATTGCGTAGATCTTCAACAGCCGCATGTGGAGGTCGAGGGAGAGCATGATCCCATTTGGCGCGCATTCTACCGGTGGATGGGCAAAGTGACACAGGAGGTTGCCAGCACGGTTGATACGAAGGCGATTGAGCGGGTGCTTGCTGAAACGACAATCCGTTCGGGCTTGCTGGACATGGTGGAGGCGCTGCAGGCATCGGGAGAAGCGAGTGAACTTACCCAGATGCGAGAACGCGCCCTGGCCCGGGGGCTACGGGAGCGCCAGCGGCTGGAGGCGCTGGCTGGAGGGTTCAAGCCGACGCAGTGGGTAGCAGAGCACCTGGCCATGACACGCCAGGCCATAGACAAGCGGCGTGATGCCGGCAGGCTGCTCGCGATTCGGAACACGGATGGTAGCTACAGTTTTCCGCTTATGCAGTTCGATGAGCATGGGGTCGCGGGCGGTCTGGAGGACGTGCTGACAGCCTTCGCTTTTGATGATCCGTGGCTTCGACTCGCAGCGTTGATCGAACCGACACCTGCGCTAGGCGGCCGTTCGATCATCGATGTGTTGAAGTCCAGACCACCGGAGGCAGAGTTGAGGCGTGTGCTGAGCGTAGCGCGCTCGCAGTACGCGGCATAACGAGTGTGACCGCGCTTCCACGGCACCTGCCGGTCGAGGTGTATGCGCCAGGTGCAACATTGTACCGTGCGCATCGCACCGACCTGGACGCCCTCTTCTTCGGTCCTCCCGATGACGTGCCCATCCATCGATTCGATAGAGAAACTCCCGATCCGCTGAACTGACCCGCACCCGGCCTGTCATCCGCAGTCTACCACCGGAATCCGTATCCATATACATTGATCCGCTGGATCATATCCTCCCAGCTCTGATTCCGGCTGCGTCAACTGACCCGGCAGCCGGGGCCTCCGGATCTCGATGAGCGAATTGCTCGAGGAACTCAAGAAGCGCAAAGTCGTGCGCGCTGCGATCGCGTATGCGGCGGCCGCGTTTGTGGTGCTGCAGGCGGGCGACCTGATTCTGAACGGGCTCGGGGCTCCGCCCATCGTGTTCCGTGTCATGACGGCGCTGACCCTGCTCGGCTTCCCTATCGTGCTCGGATTGGCGTGGGCCTTCGACATCACCGCCGGCGGGGTGCAGCGCGCACCACGGAGCCGCCGCAGCGCGGTCACGGGCACCGTGCTCGTCGTGCTCGGGCTGCTGACCGCGGTGGTTGCATTCACGGCGTTCGGCGGGTTCAGGCGGAACGGCGGCACCGATCGGCGCATCGACTCGATCGGCGTGCTGCCCTTCGTGAGCATGAGCGGCGACCCGAACAACGGGTACTTCAGCGATGGGATGACGGAGGAGTTGCTCAACCTGCTGGCGAAGATCGAGGGGCTGCAGGTCGCGTCGCGTACGTCGTCGTTTCAGTTCAAGGGGAAGAGCGTCGATGTGATGGAGGCGGCGCGCGCGCTTGGCGTGGGGGCGATTCTCGAAGGGAGCGTGCGGCAAGCCGGCAATCAACTCCGCATCACGGCGTAGTTGATCGATGCCTCGAACGGATTCCACATCTGGTCGGAGACCTACGACCGAACGCTCGACGATGTGTTCGCGCTGCAGGATGAAATCGCACGCACAATCGCGGAGAAGCTCAAGGTGGAGCTGGGCGTCGCGCCTGAAGTGACCGGTCGCACCGCGAATATCGACGCATACAAGCTGTATCTTCAGGGCAACTACCACCTGTACCAGTACGACGAGCCCAACCTCCGACGCGCCATCGTCTTCTTCGAACAGGCATTGGCACTCGATCCGAATTACGCGCGAGCCTGGGCGGGCATTGCCAATGCATGGACAATGCTTGCCGATGAGTACGTTCGGCCGCTCGAAGCCTATCCGCAGGCGAGGAGAGCGGCGGAAAAAGCGCTCGCGCTGGATTCCACGGCGGCGGATGTGCACATCGCGCTGGCCTCGGTCGCGATGTGGCATGACTGGAACACCGATATAGCGGGATTTCACATACAGAAGGCGGCGGCGCTGGAACCGAATTCAGCCGAGCCGCTCACGTATTTCTCGTGGTTTATGCAGGATACCCTCGTGACCGATGCGGCCGTCGAAAAAGCCTATCGCCTCGACCCGCTCAATCCCTGGGTGCTCGAGCAATACATCTTCCTGCTCGCCCATCGATCGGAATTTGAAGTTGCCCACCAGCTCGCTGATGGGTTGCTCGCGCGTGATCCTGTTCGGGCCCGATCGCACATGATCAAGGGAGTTGTTTTGCGCAGCGCAGGGCAAAAAGACCAGGCGTACCAGTCGCTTCGCCGGGGGCTGGAGTTGGGGGATACTCTCCCCGTTCTGGTTACACCCATGCTTCCGATGCTGGTAGCGGACAAGAGAATCGATGAGTTGCGCCACCTTCGCGATCGCCTCGCCGCGCAGTATCGAGATCGGTACCGTCGCGAAGATACGATCGCCGGTTTGTCTGTATTGATCGGTGACTACGACGATGCATTTGCCTGGATCGATCGCGCCATCGATTCGCGAGGTTCCGCGGCGATGAGCCTCGCTGGAATTCCCACGTTCCGCCCGCTGCACAACGATCCCCGGTGGACTGCTGCGATCGCGCGCATCACGCCCCGGTCCGACTGACATCGTTGGACTGAGCCGGCAATCTCGCCCCGAGTGTTCGTCGCACTCCAGGATGCGACGCAGCAATCATCGTTGTATGTCCACGGAGATGCTTTACAAATTCCGCCGGCGGGACCATGATCGGTGAGTCGAATCATCGCCCGATAACGCCGAGTATCCTGGAGTTCAACGATGCAACTGAAGATCCCTGAGCAGTTTGCCGCCCTGCCGGTGACGCGGTTGCGGCTTTCGGCCGCACGCATCGAATGGCTGCGGCAGACCGGGATCAGGACTCTTGGCGATCTGAACGGCAGGAAGGTGGACTCGCTGGTGGCGGGCGATGCGGCGGCGTGGCAGATCCTGCCCGGGTTGGTTCGACTGGCGCGCGACATTGCAGCCGGCGACGAAACCCGCTGGCTGAAATCGACCGAACCGGCCCAACCGGGCGAGCTGGATGAGCCCGTCGAATCGGTCCAGCCCGTTGAACCGGTTGAGCCCGTCGAATCGGTTGAGCCACTTGAACCGGTTGAGCCCGTTGAACCGGTTGAGCCTGTCGAGTCGGTTCGGTCGGTTGAGCCGGTCCAGCCTGACGAAGCGGTGGCCGGGGAGACTGTCCCCGAGCTGCCCGAACCCGTCGCGGCGTCACCTGTAACGTGGGCGCTGGTTCACCGGAAAACCGCGCAGGTTCTGAACAGCATCGGCATCCATCGGATCGGGGATCTGGTCGGTCGCACGGTCGACGATCTGCGCAAAGCCGGGATGACCGAGCGCGGCGCGTCGGCGATTCTCGACGTCGTGCGGCAACTGGCGCAGCTTCCGCCCGAACGCCTGCCGGAAATCAGCAGAGTTGCGGCGGGCGAGGAGCTTCGGCTGCCGGACATCGCCCCGGAAGTCATCGCCGCGGTGTGCAGTGCGCGTTCGGCCAACGAGGAAGTCGAGGCGCTGGTCGCCGACCTCCCGGAACGCAATCGCGAACTGGTCCTCGCCCGCTGGGGCTACAACCGCGCATCGATTCCGACGCTCGAAGAAGTCGGCACGCAGTTCGGCCTCACGCGTGAGCGGACCCGTCAGCTCGTGCATCGCAGGGAAGACGATCTGGCGAAGTCCGGATTGTGGCTGCCGCACGCAGCCGCGCTCGTCTCCAGGTTGGAAGCTGCCGGGGCTGAGTTGTCGAGTGATGATGCCGAGTCGTTGATCGAGGCGAGTGGGGTCGAGGCATCGCCGTCGGTCGTGCGCATGCTGCCGCTGCTTGCAGAGCTCGGGTGCGTCCCGGCGAGCGAGAGTATCGAGATTCGCACAACTGCGACCCGCGCGACACGCAACGGACGCCGCTCGGGCGAAGAGGACGAAGTCGTGCGGAAACGCGGTGGGGCTCGCAAGAGCGCGGCATTAGGTGCCAAACGAGGCAGCGCGGACGGCAAGTCCGAGCAGCGCCCCTCGGGCCGATTCGGGTTCAAGGGCGTGCTCGCCGATCGCGGCTTCACGAAGTTTACCCCTGGTGGTCCAGCCCGCTGATCCTGCCTCGCCCCCCTCGCCGTACCGACAGCTTCGCGCCTTTCGAAGTTGGCCCACTCCGCTATTGGGGCGACGCGCGGCGCTGTTTAGATTCGGCGCATGACCTACCGCGCCCGAACTCCGTCCAATTCGGTGTCGCTCGACGAATACGAGCGGCTGCCAGACGAATCGTATCGCGATGAGCTGGTTCGCGGCCGTGTCGTGCGGGAACCGCTGCCAGGCGCCGAACACGATGAACTCGCGATGCGGGTATTCAAGCTGCTGGTGGAGCAGGGTCAGCAAGCGGGGAAGGGCAAAGTAACCTTCGGCGCAGGATATCAACTTTCGCACGATACTGTGCGTGGTCCCGATGTCGGCTTCATTTCCGCGGAACGCTTGCCAGCCGAACTGCCGACCGGCTGGTGGCCGCTTGCGCCGGATCTTGCGGTCGAAGTGTTGTCGCGCTCAAACCGTGTATCCGCGATGAACGAGAAAGTGCTGAACTATCTCGAAGCGGGCACTCGCCTGGTCTGGGTCATCGACCCGCGCACGCGCATCGTCACGGTCCATCGTTCACTGCGCGAGGTCGAGATCCTGCGCGTCGATGACCGTCTCAGCGGTGCGCCTGTAATTCCCGAGCTGGACATCGCGGTCGGCGAACTGTTCGACTGGCGATTCTGTCCGTCACGCGACGCGGTCGAGTCCCTCCAGCACCAACTCCGCGGTCACGCCGAAAGCGAGGTGGCCGGCCAGTCCTCGCGCATGCGCCTGCCAGGGAAAGGCACCCGGACCCGGAGTGAGTCCGAGCAGCGGATTCATCAACTCGTCGACGACGAGGAAGAATCCCGCACCGTACCCCAGCCCTTTCCCGGACGCGGCTCCTTGCCACTGCCGCCGCATCAGGGCGTACGTGATCCCTGCCGAGAGACCGGTCGCCCAGTGGACGGCGCTCGCGACGCGGCTGCGCTGTCGCTCGGATAACCGGACGTTGACCAGAGCGGCGGCCTTCTCGGCGGCACGTGCGGACGAGGGCACGTCGGCACGTACGCGATCCTCGCGCTCGCGCGCCTGCGGATCTTCGTGCTCGTACAGCCAGTTGGTGACCTGACTCATCGCCAGGGTCGCGACGGCTCCGGCGACTGCGCCCTTGATGATCTCGGCACCAATGTGGTGATCGCGCATGTATCTGTCCCTGGTTGGAGCGCATTTGAATGGCCCGGACGCGCCGGTGTGAGGGCGCGGAGGAGTCGTTATCGCAAAATGCCAGCCCTCCGACGACTGGTGTGTCGCAGACAATGGCTGAATGCATGCGGCATCGGTTTAATGCATGCAGCATCGGTTGCTCCTTCTCACACAGAGACACAGAGACGCAGAGACGCAGAGGGTTCGGGGGCCGGAGCATGCTTCCGGTTCCGGGAAGCATTTACATTGAAATGGACTGCGTTCGAGTCTAATCTTCGCAACCATGCATCTCCACTGCGACCTGGAAGGCAATGGCTCGCCGCGAAATCGCATCTCGAATCGGTAGGTTGGTTTCCTGCGTGATTGCTGTGACTGCGACTGCAGGGTGCGGCGATGATGCTGTAAACAACGCCTCGGCGCGGTGGACGCTCGAAGGCCCGGCGGTAGTCATCGCGTCCGAGGAATCCGGGACCACGCCGCCGATCGGGTCTGCGCGGTTCGGGGCGAGGCTTTCGAATGGCCGCATCGTCGTCGCCGATCATCAGGCTGCCGACCTGAAGGTATTCGATGCGGACGGGAAGTATGTGCGCAGCGCCGGTGGCAGAGGCGGCGGGCCTGGAGAGTTTCGACTGATCCTGTCCATGCTTCGCTTGCCGGGAGATACGATCGCGGTCTGGTCGCCGCCGTGGCTGAACCTGTTCGATGCGAACGGCGACTTTGCCGGGCGGGAACTGTTTGACCTGGATTCGCCGACGGGCGAGGAGCCTTTCGGGTTTCTTGCGCTGCCGGACCGCGCACTGCTTGTCCTCATCGAGCAGCGCGCCGATGCACCGCCGGAAAGCGGACTGCACCGGTCGGAGATGGACTACCACCGACAACCGCGCGGCGGCGCCGCAACGCATCTGACGCGCACGCCGTGGGTCGCGTCGTTCTACGATCGTGGCGTGCCGGTGAGTGGGCCACTGTTCACGATCAACTCGGAACATGCGATCGGCGCGACACGCGTCTATGTGGGCGATAACGCGGGTGATACGATCCACGTGTTCGATGCATCGGGCCAGTCGCTGCAACCGATCGTGATCGGTGGTGAGCCGCGTGCACCGACACGCGAGGAGCTGGACGGTGCCGTGGCAGATCGCATCGCGCTGGCGAAACGGCTGGTGAGTCGTGGCCCCACGACGTTTTCACTTCAGGATCTGGAGCGGTTGATGCCGAAGGTCCGCGATGTCTCTGTCTATCCGAGGTTTCGGTCACTGCATCCCGGACCGAACGATGAACTGTGGGTCGAGGAGTATGCCCCCGCGGATTCGCTGCATCGTCGCTGGCTGGTCTACGATGCGGACGCTCGGCTCATCGCCGACATGCTGATGCCGCGCCGGCTCGAGGTGTTCGAGATCGGAATGGACTACATCCTGGGAACCCATCGCGACGAGCTCGATCGCGATGACATCCGGTTGTACCGGGTTGCGCGCGGATTACACTAGTTCGGCATCGATACATGCAGCATCGGTCACTCCTTGTGCGGGATCCATGCGACCCGCATCCACGGCTGTCAGACCCCAATCGCATCGTGGTGGAGTCACTGCAATGGTGCAGTGGCTGAGACCACCAGGGAGGGTCGTAATGAGAACCTTCGCAGGTGCAGCACTTGTGTGTGCGTTGCTGGCAGCGCCGGCGGCCGCGCAGCAGACGCAGCAAACGCAGGAGAAGGCGTCCACCCCGTCAGTTGTTGTCAAGACGATGGCGGATGGGATGGTCGCGGGGTAGGTCGCGGCAGAGATGCAGGGGACGGGTGGGTCGTTCGTCGGCGGTTTCGCGGGCGGCCTGCTGCTCGGGCTGATCGGCACCGGCATCGCGTATGCGGCCCAGGGACCGGCCGACGTTCCGGTCGCATACGCCGCCGACGCACAGAAGTACGGAAGCGAATACGTGCTCGGGTTTCAGCAGGGCTTCGCAGAGAAGTCGAAAAAGAAAAAGCGCGGTGCTGCATTGACTGGTGGCCTGCTCGGCACCGGCGCGCTCGTGGTGCTCGTGCTTTCCGCGTCAGGCAGCTGATGGATCACGCCGGGGGGCCGGTAGGTTCCCCCGGCGGCCACAACGTCTGGTCAGCTTCGAAATAGACTCCCTTACTAAGCTGAAGTTGATTGCCCCTATCGAGCAGACTGTACAGATTGGAATCATGATTCCGGATCGGCAGACCCTGCAACGGATCTGTGCGCCGTACGGCGTGCGTCGGCTACGCGTCTTTGGATCGGTAGCCCGGAGCGAAGATCACCCGGGAAGCGATCTGGATCTGCTGGTCGAGTTTGATCGGCCGGTGACCTTGCTCCAGTTGGTCGGGCTTCAGCAGGAGCTGGAAGACGCGCTGGGCCACGCAGTGGACCTCTTGACTCCTGCGTCCATCAGCCCGCATATCCGCGATCAGGTCCTTCGGGAAGCCAGGACGATCTATGAGCGACCTGCCGCCTGAAGATGTGCTCTATTTGCGTCACATTCTTGATTCAATTTCCCAGATCCAATCCTACAATGCCGGTTTGTCACAAACTGAATTCGAATCGAACAGGCTCGTACAGGATGCCGTGGTCCGCCAGCTACAAATCATCGGCGAAGCCGCGAAGCGAGTATCAGGCGTGACTCGAGGTCAGTCGCCGCAGGTTCCATGTCGCAAGATTACGGGGATGCGAGACAAACTCACGCATGACTACATGGGTGTAGATACCGCGGCTGTCTGGCTAACCTGTCAGCAGGATCTGGTTCCGCTTCGAAGCGCGATATCCCTCCTGCTGGAGTGATGCGTTCCGGCCGATCGTATCAACGTAGCCTCGGTAAATCGCCCCAATGCCCGCCGCTAATCGCGCGTTTGCGGAATTCAACGGCCCTGAACGGGTCGATTTCCCACATGCTGAGCCTCGGCGTGAAGCCCGTGGGGAATTCAACTGTTCCAGGCGGGTCAATTCCCCAAGCGCGCGATAAAAAGCAGCGCGTGGGAAGTTTTGCCGGTTGCCCCGCAGTGTAGTGGGGCTCGCCGAGCCGATTAGACGCCAACAAGACAGCGCGCGGGAAATTTTTGCCCGTGACCCGAGGTGTCGCGGGGCTCGCTGAGTCGGCGCCGGCGTCGTTTTGTCATTTCATAAAAAGAAACGAAGAAAAAACCGGCGGCCTCAGCATCGCGAGGGAATCGGATAATCCTCTGTGGCTCTGCAACTCAGAGGCTCTGTGAGAAAAGGAGCAACCATTTGCGCAGAGGATAAACCCACATTAAGACTATTCCGCGTGTTCAGACGGGAACGCGGATCGACAGTTGCGCGGCGGGTGTGAAGAAGGTGCGCCGGTACCAGAGCACGACCGCGGCGGTCGTGAGCGCCGTGGCACCGACCAGCATGAACATCACGACGATCTGATAGCGGATCGCGAGCAGCGGCGAGACACCGGCGAGGATCTGGCCGGTCATCATGCCGGGCAGGGAGACGAGGCCGACGGTCATCAGGCCATTGATGGTGGGGATGAGTGCTGCGGTCATCGCGCGGCGTTCGGGCTCGGCGGCAGCGCGCGCGGGGGTGGCGCCGAGGGCGAGGTAGGCTTCGACCTGACCGCGCTGCGATTCGAGTTCGCTGGCGAGTCGCTCGGCGGCGAGAGCGGTGGCGTTCATCGCGTTGCCGACGATCATCCCGAACAGCGGGATCAGGTACTGCGGCTCGTACCACGGTTCGACGCGCAGCAGCACCTGTGTCACGAAGGCGAGCGTGAGTCCGGAGCCGACCAGCATCGATGTGCCGCTGATCTTCCAGAGCATCTTTCGATCGTTGCGCAACGGCTTCCTGCCGCGTGCACGTCGTGATGCGGCCTGTGTTGCGCTGAGCAGCATGACGGCGAGCGCGAGCAGCACGAGCCACCACTGATCCACCGCGAAGATGTAGACGAGGATGTAGCCGACCGCGACGAGCTGCACGACCGCGCGGATCGCGCCGACCACGAAGCCGCGCTCGAGATCCAGGCTTCGCCAGCGCGACACGCCAATCGCGACGAGGATGAGCGCGAAGCTGAGCGCGAGATCGGTCCAGGAGACGTCGATGATGCCGGTCGCGGGCGTTGCGGCGTCCTGCAGCATCGCAATTGTGCCGATTGCGGGAGTTACGGCATCCTGTAGCATCGCATGTGGGATGATCATGGCGTGTGAATCGCTATTTCGCGACAGCGAGGAATGCGCGTGTACGCTCGTTCGCGGCGGCCGTGAAAAGCTGCGCCGTGGGGCCCGCTTCGACGACTGTGCCGGAGTCAAGCATGATGGTCCAGGTGCTCATGTCGCGTGCTTCGTAGAGGCGATGCGTGACCATGACGACCGAGACGCCGTACTCGGCGGGCAGCCGCGAAATGGTTCGGAGCAGCCGGTCGGCGATCTCGACATCGAGTGCGGAGGTCGGCTCGTCGAGGAGGAGCACCTCGGGCCGGGTCATGAGTGCACGCGCGATCGAGACGCGCTGGCCCTCGCCGCCGGACAGGCGCGCCGTGTCGCGATCGGCGAAGGATGGTGACAGCTCGACAGCATCGAGCACACGATCGATCGGCAGCGGATCCTGTTGCGCCTCGGGCCCGCCGAGTTGTACCGCAATGTTCAGATTGTCGGCGACTGTTCCGGCGAACAATGCCGGTTGCTGGAAGACGAAGCCCACGCGGCGGCGGAGTGCCGCGACCGGGTAGCTGTCGATCGGCTGGCCGTGGAAGCGAATTGCTCCGGCGACCGGATCGTCCAGCCGATTCAGCAGCCGGAGGAACGATGTCTTGCCGGAGCCGGACGGCCCGATCAGCGCGGTGATCTCCGTGCGCGGGATGTCGACCGAGAGGTCGCGCAGGATGACAGCATCCCCGCGCGCCTGCCGGACGTTTTCCAGCGAGAAGAGCGGGGAGGTGTCGGCCATGCCTGCCGGCATCTGCGCCTGGCCGGTCAGGATTCGTCGGCCTTGGTGTGCTGCACCGTGCCGTCCGGGTGTTCGGGCGGAGCGTAGATCGTGTAGAGTCGCAGCGGCTCCGTCGAGGAGCTGTTGACGACATTGTGCTTCGCGCCGGATGGGATCACGACGATGCTGCCGTCCTTCAGCTCCCGCCGTTCGTCATCGAGTTGCACGTAGCCGGTGCCTGCCTCGATGCGAATGAACTGATCATGCCCCTCATGCGTCTCCAGCCCGATCTCGTCACCGGGCTGCAGGGTCATCAGCACGAGCTGCATGTACTGCCCGGTGTAGAGCACCCTGCGATAGTCCTCGTTCTCGAGCGTGTCCCGCTCGATGTCGGTCACGTACCCGTTCATTTTGTAGCGTCCTGCAAGGGAAATGATCACCAGCCCGCGGGCAATGTGCTACAACCGTGCCCCACATGCTAATCTGCCTGGCTGTTGGGAATAACCCCTCGCGTGGCCCTCCGTGGCGCTTGCGTGCGACGCACAAAGGCGCGGTAAACGAGCGGCTGCGCGCAAAAGGCTGAGAACTGCGTCGAACCCGGCCGGTAATCGCGAGCCGGGTTCGACAACACCCCTGTTTTCGACAACATCCCTGTTATTGGCGCGCCCGGTACTCCGGCGTGAGCATCCCGGCAAATCCCCAGTTGTCCGGCTCCACCTCATCGATCACGATATGCGTGTGCTCGGGGCGTTTGCCGAGCACGCGTTGCAGTGTGGCGGTGATCTCCGCAACGATCTGGGCTTTCTGCTCCCGGGTCACGCCGTCACGGGTGATCCGCACGTTCACGTATGGCATGGGCTGCTCTCCTATTTCGAATGCGCGTCAGTGTGTGCATAAGAGCCGGTCAGGAACTCCTCGACCGGAGACGGCGCGTGCGGGGTCCAGCCGGTCAGTTCGCGGGTGCGCAGGGAAGCGACAGTCTGGTCGAGTGCGAGCGCATCGGCGAAGGGTCCCATGTGCGAGCGCGCGTCCTCGAGCGATACCGACTTCGGCGTGCTGCCGTGCTTCGCCTGAGCAAGCAGGGCGATGTCGCGCATCGTCAGCGATTCGGATGTGCCGTGCAGGACCGAGCCGGCGGGCGCCTCGAGCGCGCGAACGTAAAGATCGGCGAGGTCGTTGAGGTGAACGAGCGGCCAGCGCTGGGTGCCCGCACCGACCACCGGGAGATCGCCGCGCCAGACCATGCCCGGAATGCCGCCGCCGTTGCCGTAGACGATGCCCGGCCGTACAACAACCGAACGCACACCCTGCGCCGCACCCAGCACCGTCTGCTCTACCTCGGGACGCCACGCCACGATGGGCGACGGATTGAGCGTGGTTTGCTCGTCGGCGGCTCCGGAACCGAGCACCCACACGCCACTCGTGTAGACGAATGGATTCCCTGAATCGCCCAGCCCGCGCAGCACCGCGCGCGCCGCCTCCATGTCCACTCGCCCTGCATCCTCGCCGCCGGTATTGGCCGCGTGAATGACGGCATCGCACTCGCCTGCGAGGGACTCGAGTGGCTTCGTTTCCTGCAGATCGCCCCGGACCGTCGTCCAGCCGCGCTCCCGCAATACCGCCTCGGAGTTGTCCGAATGCGCCAGTGCAACAATCGAGTGCCCGACTGCCTGCGCTGCCTTCGCGACGGCGCTGCCAATGTACCCGGTCGCGCCGGTAATCAGAATCTTCATCCTGTCCTCTGGATCAGTGTTGTAAACGACTTGTGTTGTCGACACGCATTGGCTCGAAAATTACTCCGTGGCCTTGCTGCAGAGACGCTGCAGTTCCCGACGGTCAGCCTGCGACAGCGGCTTCGCGAACCGCTCATGCACCGCCAGGATGTCCGGGTCGAGCGCGTCGAGCAGCGTCAGTCCCTCTTCGGTAATTCGACTGAGAGAAAGCCGCCGGTCGTCCGGTGAGCGCACACGCTCGATCAGTCCTTCGCGCTCGAGGCGGTCGAGCAGACGGGTCACGTCAGGTGCACGACTGATCAGACGCGCGGCGATCTCGTAGCGCGGGTGGCCGTCGGGGTACACCCCGCGCAGGATGCGCAGGACGTTGTACTGGTCGTGCGTGATGCCGTAGCCGGCACAGACGTCACTCAGGGCCTGTTCGATACGGCCGGCGAGCACGAGCACGCTCACCATGGCTTCCTGAGCCGTGCTTCTGCCTTTGGTGCGTTGAGCGCGTCTTCGATTCGGCATGCGAACACCTCCGAGATGCGTGTTGACAACACGCTAATCGAAATGGGAGCGGCCTGTCAACTGTGGCAGTCGCCTCCCGGATTCCGTCGCGGTCGCCGCTGTCCCTGCCCTGCTGTTGATGCCGTTGTCGCCGTCGCCGTCCCCGTCGCCTTTGCCTCCCTCACGTGTTGCACCGGCTCCCCGAATTCGGCATCCTGCTCCAGACTGGGGAAGGGAGCCTCCATGGACACGCTTATCCAGGATTTTCGGTACGCGCTGCGGTCGCTCGGGCGGGCGCGCGGGTTTGCGGCGGCCGCGGTGTTGACGCTGGGGGCTGGGGATCGGCGCGAACAGCGCGATGTTCACGGTCGTGAATGGTCTGCTGCTGCGGCCGTTGCCGTATCCGCAGCCGGAGCAGCTCGTGCGTGTGTACAACGACAATCGGCAGGAGGCGCAGAACTCGGGGTTATTCTCGATTCCGGACTTTGCCGACCTGCAGAGCACGACCGGGAACGTGTTCAGCGCGGTCGTGTCGTACCGGTACACGCCGACGTCCGATGCGCACGCTGCTGTTCGGCATCGCGCCGACGGATCCGCTCAGCATGATCGCGGCCGCGCTGGTGCTCGTGCTCACCGCGTTTGTGGCGGCGTTCCTGCCCGCGTGGCGCGCGGCACGGGTGGCACCGTCGGTCGCGTTCCGGTCGGAGTAGCTGCACGAAGCGATCGAAGTCCGGCCAGCGCCGGCGCGTCAGGTAGAGCGTCGGCGCTTCTGTTTTCCTGGAAGGTCACCCAGCGCCGCGCATCGATGACCGGAGCGCCGTCCCCGAGGCAGGTGCCGGCCTCACACGAGCCATACTGCGAAACTGAACATCGTGTCCGTCCATCACTGTGAGCTGGCGTCAAAAACACAATCAGGCGCCAGGCCCTCCCTTCCAGTGAAGAGACACCATGAAAATCCTGCTTGGGCCGCTCCTGTATGCGGCGGAATCAACTGCTGGAGAATGGCGGTTCCGCGTCAATCTCCTGCTGGACGGCGTCGCCCCGCATGAAAACGTTCCGCTCATGGTAGAGTCGGAGGACCAGGATGTTGAGATTTCAGGACCGACACTGGCCTGGGATTTCAGCGAAGTCCGCCCGGATTGCACGCTGTGGAGCTGGGCGTTCAAGGCAGGACGAAGCGCCGAGGAACGCCGCATCAAATACCGAATCAGAGAGTCTTCTGAGGGCGGCCGCACGCTGAAGGAAGTCGACAGCGTCGCTGTTCCTGCGCGAGGTGAGTTGCCGCGCTTCGCATTCGTTTCGTGCAACGGCGTGACAGAAGAAAAACAATTCCACCAGGTCGCCGACTTCACGGCGATGTGGTCGAGACTCCTCGAGTCGCACAGGCAGGTCCTCACTCACGGACGAGACGAGGATCAGCGGAGCGGGTTCCACGTGCTCATCGGTGGCGGCGATCAGATCTATGCCGATTCGCTGTGGTCGAAGGAACCCCTGTTCTCCATCGGCCGCATGAAGGTGGAGGACAGATGCGCGCCTCTGAATGGGTCGAAGCTGAAGAGGCTCCAGTTGGAACTGCGGAAGCAGTACCTCGAGCTCTACATCAAGCGCTGGGGGAGCGGTTTGGTCGCCGATGTCCTTGCCAGGATTCCGGGCGTTTTTACATGGGATGACCACGACATCTTCGATGGCTGGGGTTCGCACGACGAACGCCTGCAGAGCAGTCCCCGTTATCAGGCGATTTTCAGTGCCGCCGCCGAATCTTTCGATGCATTTCAGGTCGGAGGCATGACGCAGGGAGGCAACCTGAAGCCGAATGATCCGGGCCGCGAGACCCGCGCGCATCGTATGCAGTCCGTGAGATTCCACGGCAGTGACCGTGAGCTGGAGGTACTGCTGCTCGATCTGCGCTCGGAGCGCGAGAAGCACCAGGTGTTGTCCAAAGCGCAGTGGTCGGATCTATCCGACTGGCTGGCGACACATGCGGCCGGGAAGGAGCAGCCGAATCGGCACCTCGTCGTCGTATCGAGCATACCGCTGGTTTACATGCGGTTCCGGGCGGAGCGTATCAATGCGCCGTTCGGATTGGAAGACGACCGCGTCGACCAGTGGGAGCACGGGAATCACCGGGGCGAACGCGCTCGATTGATCATGCGGCTGCTTCAGCACGCAGCGGAAGCAAACGCGCAGATTACAATTCTTTCCGGGGATGTGCATGTCGGCTCCCGCGGTCAGGTGCGTTCGACACTTCCGGAACACCGGCTGCCCGGGAGCAGCTCGACGGTCATCCACCAGGTCACATCGTCAGGGATTGGTCACCCGCCTCCGACCTGGCTCCAGTGGAAAGCGATGGAACTTGTTTCGAGCGAGAAGCGCGACAGAATCGCCGATCGTGTGGTCGCGGAAATTCTTCCGGTCACAGCCTCGCATCGCTATCTCCGTACGCGCAACTTCCTCTCAGGCACTTTCGACTCGGTAAGCTCGGGCGGTCGAAGTGTTCGGCTATGGCTGCAGTGGAACACCGAGGAGTGGGGGCCCATTTCGGAGCAGGTTGTGGTCGAGACCTGATTCATCGGGAGCCCGCCCGGAACGTCGTGTCACCCGGCGAGCGAACGGATCAATGCGACGACCTGCTGCTGAAACTCGGGCAGGTCGCGCGCGGTGCTGCCTTCCTGAATGCTCTCCAACAGTTTGTCGATGCTGCTGCGTGTTGCTGCGGGGAGCGCCGCATCGTCCGCGGCGCGTCGCAAGGCCCGAACATACGTACGGTCGAAGAGTCCGGGAGAACCCGCGAGGCTGGCGAGTCGGGCCTGTTCGAGCAACAGGCCGAGCTTGTAGTGCGGGGAGTCGATAAAGTCGCGAAGTGTGCGCGCGGCACCGTCGAGGTCTGCATCAGTACGAAGCTGTTCGAACAGTCGTACAAGCGGAGCCGATGCATCGAGCTCGTGGAGCAGCGTGATGAGTTCGGCGGTCGCGAAGCGGGTAGCGGTCGGGTCCTGCGCATCGAGCGCGGCATCCAGGTCGGCGAGGCGGGCGCCGATGCGGAACGCACGCTGTTCTGTAGAGAGCAGCGAGGCCTCTCCGCGAACGACGGACCAGCCGGCCATACCCCAGTCGGAGCCGAGCGCGGCATCGAACGTCGAGGCGGACCCGACGACGAGCGTCACGCCATCGAGCAGGCCGCGCGGCTGGTCCGGGTTCGATCGCAGCAGCGGCGGAACAACAACGAGCGCCGCGATGGTCGCGGCCATCAGCACGCCGATAACGGGACCCCAGCGACGCACCGACACCGGTCGAGCGTCGCTGTTGCTGTCCGGCGCGCCCGCGGCCGTCAGGTCGTTCAGCGTGTTCGCCGCCTCGACGAACAGCTCGTAGTCCTGCGGGGAGCGCGCAATCTGAGCCAGGGCCTGCTCACGTTGCTCGTGCGAGAGTTTCCCGTCCAGCAGCGCGGCAAGCACTTCCGGGTCGAGGGAATTGCCTGACATTATCCTCCGATCCACGGCGGTAACCGCCTGTTGAGTTGGACGGCCAGCGCCGGCGATTTCCCGGGATGGAAACTCATGGCAGGGCCGCCGAGAAGAAGTGTTCGATCACTTCGCGGCCGATGCCCTGCGATTCGAGCTGCACACGCAACGTTGCGAGGAGCTGCTCGATGCGGCGGTAAAGTCGTTTCTGGTCGAGGCCGAGCGTACGCGCGATGTTGGCGACGGTAGTGCCCTCCCAGTAGCGCAGCCGCACGATCAACTGGTCCTCCGGCGGCATGCCGGCGAGGGCGCGAGTCAGCGCAGTACGCGCATCGTCCCACTCATCTTCGAATTCGGCCAGCAGGAGTTCGGTATCCGCGCGCTGGGGCGCTGGCGCGGAATCGAGCTCGGCGGAATCTGCAGGTCGTGTACGGGTGCGCACCGGCAGTTGTGCGGCGATGCGCGTGAGTTCGCGCTCGTCGATCGCGGCACCACGTCGGGAGCGCAACACCTGGATCGCCTGGGTGAGGGTGTGGCCGTCGCGGTACAGCAGCATCTCGAGCGCAACGGCGAGTTCACCCAATCGTTTTGCCGCGACTGAAGGGCGCCAGCGCCCCCATTCCCGGATCCGATAATCGCGGTGCAGGTTGGTGATCACGACGGTGAGATACGTCGACATCGAACTGATGCCCTGGAATTTCCGCAGAATGGCGTAGTCGTTTTCGATCAGCCTGAGCCTGACCCACGAAGCGAAGTCGTCCCGCTCATCGGGCGCCATACAATGGCGCCGCGCGATCGACGCGATGATGCGTTCGATCACGGCGAGTTGCTCCATGAAGGTGCGCTGCCCCTCAGAGCTTCTCAGAGAAGGGACCATGCTCAGGTGCTGAATGGGGTTTGGGGATTTTCCGCCCGATTGTGTCTGACCGACGACCTGCGCGAGGCCGTACTCGCGGAATGCATCAGGCGCCGGCAGGACGTTGCCAAAGTAAGACGCCACCGTCCGCAGGGTCAACGCTGTTCCGACGGAATAAAAACCGGCAATCCGCTACTCACGGTCGCAGAATCCCGCGAGCTACACCTTGCAGCGGTCCGCCAATTCTGATCGCGGAATCGTGTTGATCTACAACCCTTCGTACCGGAAAGCGCCCCAGACAGCGGCGTTTTCATACTGGCGGATCATCTCGATCTGGGCGGTGCGCAGCGCCGCGGCGGGAGCGGCACCGGCGATGAGTGCGCGATGAAACGCGATCAGCAACTGCGCGGTCCCGGTGTCCTCGACTTCCCACAGACTGCCGACCACGCCGGCTGCGCCGGCAGCCAGAAACGATTGCGCGAGGCCGGAGAAGCCGCTCGTGCGCGCAGCAGTACGCGAACTTCCCGAACACGCGGAAAGGATGACGAGGCTGTGTGGCTGCAGCGTGCTCATCGCGAGCTGCTCCGCAAACAGCAGCCCGGAATCTCCGGCCGAGTCGGGTGCGAGCACGAGGTGAGAGCGCCCCGGCTGATCGTTGAGGAAGCGTGCGTGCCCTGCGAAATGCAGGATGTCGAGCGAGGCAAGCCGCGAGCGAAGCGCGGTTGGAGTTGCCCTTGTGCCGACCAGGTGCACGGGCCGGTGATACAGTTGCGCGATCCTGTCGAGCTCTGCTTCCGCGGCCGGCAGATCGAGACGGCCCGCGAGCACGATCGACGACGCAGGTGAAAACGCCGGTGCCACATCCGGGCGAATGTGGTCCGCACCAGGGATCATCCGAAGCGTGTATCCCTCGATGAGGAAGCGGTTCGGCGCGTATCCCGGAAGCAGTGCGAACGGCACGGCGTGCAGCGCCTTGTCCGGCACAATCAGGAGTTCGCTGACCGATTCTTCGGGTCGGATGGAGTCGAGCAGGAGCGCGCGCAAGGCCTGCCCGGTACTCGCGAACGCAATCGAGTCGGAGCCTGTACGTGCGAGGCGTACGAAGCGGTCCACCAGTTCGGTCACGTGCGTATTCGATACGGCAATGGCGTGTGTGCGAATCGTATCGTGCGAGATCGCGCGGATCAGCAGTCGGTCATCCAGGAGTGCATACTCGACCAACATCGAAGTTCGCGGCAGCCGTTGTGCAGCTTCACGCGACGCGAGCGGGGCCGACTCGGTGCCGGCTGGATCGACCGATGCCGGATGAAGTCGCGAGCGGGCGAGGTAGCCGAATGCAGTTTCGGCATTGCCGCGGTCGTATTCGAGTCGGATCAGCGCATCGTAGGTCCGGGTGCGGGCTTCGAGAAAGGAAGCGCGCAATTGGAGGTCCATGGTCGAACGCGACTCGAGCTCGATGAGCGCAACGGCCTGCGCAAGATCAGCACTCGCCGCGGCGACATTTCCGATGCTGTTCTGCGTGTTGCTGCGCGCGGTCAGGACGCGGATCAGGTTGATCGGGTTCTTCTGGTCGCGGAAATGCTCGACCGAGGCGGTGAAACGACGGATCGCAGCGGGTGCATCCGTGCTGGCCGAGGCCAGGCCTTCTACAAAGTCGAGGTCCGCTGCTACGCGCTGTCGAAGCAAAGTGTCGCGCACGGCTGCGAAAAAAGCACGGGCTTCGCCGATATGAACCGAAGCGGCTGCGTGGCGACCGAGTTCGAGTTCGGAGCGTGCGACTTCGATGCGGCCCTCGATGGGATCACTGGTGCGCGCCGTCCTGTCCGCGATGTGCAAACCTTCGGTGTGAATGGCGAGCATCGCATGCGGGAAGCCCGCGCGACCGGCTGCCCTGCCGAAGATGACCATCGTATTGTGCAGGGTCGTCGTGACGCCCTTCTGATGCAACTGCTTGGTGGCCGCGAACCAGCGCTGAAACGCGGCGTCTTCCTGGCCGAGACTGTTCAGTGCCTCGGCAACCAGTGACTGCATGGTCGCCTGATGCTGCAGTTCGCCCGCCTGACGGTAGAGGTGTTCGGCAGATTCAAAGTATGGAAGCGCGGTCTCGACGCGGCCCTGCCGGCCGTGACTCAGACCGAACAGGTAGTTGGCGCGCGCAGCGAGCGGAGGGGAGCGTCGCGCCACTGCGCTTTGCAGGAAAGCGCGGACTGCATCATCGGAACGGGCATAGTCACCGGCGAACTGGTCGACAGCCGCGCGATACAGCGCGGGGTACCATTCGAACTCGCTTCCTGCGGATCGAAGCGCTGCAGTCGCGGTCGCAAACGAACCGCCGGCGGCGGCCGGTTTCCCTGATGCGTAGAAGCCTCGCCCATCGGCGTAGGCCGCATGTCCGACTGCGAGCTGTTGCAGCGTCGCTTTCTTCGCGGACGAAATGTGCGTGAGCGCATTGTACACGATCGAGTCTCCCGATCGTGCGGTCAGCCAGGGAACAACGGCGGCTGCGAACTCGAGCGTGCGTTCCGAATCCGCAATTCGACCCGAACTGTGCGCACGACCCCATTCGCCCAGTACATCGACCGTGATGAACTCGCGCGCAACCTGTGGCGCGGCATCGATCAGCTCCCGCACATCTTCAGCAATGATTGCGTGGCCTTGCTGCCAGCGCTCCCGGAGCTTCGTCCACTCGGCTCCCGATTGTCGCGCGGGTGTTGCGAGCCTGCGCTGGTGGGATTTCGCCGCATCGTCCCACGCTGCGTCGGGCGATGCACCCGTGTATTTCGCCCAGCCCCGTGCGGCAGAGTGGTAGAGTCCGAGTTGCTCCAGAACAACCGCCCGGTTGAACAGCGCCTCTTCGTACAACGAATCGCGGGCGAGTGAGCGGTCGAGGTTTGCGAGTGCCTGGAACAGGTCGGTGATCGACTGGCGTGCCTGCGAGCGAAGCAGATACGCAACGGCCAGGTCGTTCGGCAGTGCCGGAGCCAGCGTATCGAGCCCCGCGGCTTCCTCGAGCAGCGCAAGCGCGCGCTCGAGCGGGCGCGCATCAGCGCCTGCGGTTGCGATGTCGATCAGTGCCGAGGCATGCAACGCATCGATGCTGCGTTGCGCGCTCAGTTGCCGGCGTATTTCGATGGCGAGGTCCGCGAGCGCTGCGGCGTCGGTTGAGGCTGCATCGCTGCGTACGCCGCTGATGCGGGCATGGAGGGAGGCAGAGATGCGGCTGCGCACTTCGTCGGTGAGACCAGGTTCGCCGCGACACGCGCCCGCGCAGAACATCGCGATCAGCAGCAGGCTGATCAACGTGTCGAAGCGGCGGCGCGGTTGCAGCATGGGCATGCCTGGTGTAAATGGCCGTCCTCCGAACGCCGTCCTCCCGGATCAAGGCGGATTTGTTCGGCCACGTGCCGCGAATACGATGAAGATGGTTACTGTGCAGGGGACAAGCTGCGGCAGGTGGGTGTTCAGGTCAATGCCGGTGCGACCGAGCCGTCGGGTGGAGCAGGCTTGATCCACGGGTGGGGAATCGACACGGGCGCATCGACTGCGATGGCAGACGAGGGAACTGCCGCGACCTGATCGTGGATTCGGGATTCGCACGACAGGCCGCGGCAGCGGAGTGCTTCACTGCTCCGGCATCACCTGAATGAGCGCGCGTTGGCACCATTCGCTGCCCATCGTGATGGGCTTGTCTGCCAAGGTTGGCGCGGCCTCGGTCGCATGACCTGCGGCGTCCCGTGGCAGCGTGCTGTCCGCACCCACCGCGATGGCTAGCTGATCCTCGGGCTTGAAGGAATGGTCGGTGATCGTCGGAACCGGAAGTTCCCTGTTTCCCAGCCTGGCCTCGATACTGTACTCATCGCTGGACTCGAGCAGTTCGTAGTGTGCCTTGAAGTCGGTGTCACGGACCGAGGCACGGTGTTCCTTCGGTCGACAGGAAGCAGTTTCATTGTCCCAGTCCTGCGGCGGCAGACACTCGTTGCCGAGCTGGATTACGAGGTCGCCGGTGGGATCGACGACATCCAGCACGACAGGGGCAGAACCGTCAAATGGAGTGAGCACGATTTGAAAACGGTCCGGCATCTCCGCGGTGAACCAGAGTTCCGTTGCCACGCCTGACGTGGGCGGTGATTTATGCGTTTTCGCCAGCGTGAATTCATAGCTCCACTCGAGGGCACTGTTTGCATCGACGGTGTGGAAGTAGCCGCCCCTCAGGCGGACCCGGGTCGCGACGCGTAGTGCCCCGTCCGATCTGCTATCGATCCTGGAATCCCTGTGAAGTTGTTCAACGAGAGGGTTGAGAGTGATGTCATCGGTGAACCATTCGAAGTCGACGAGTTTGCTCAGTCCGAGCGTTACGTTCACGCCGCTCGGCGCGTCCGTGGGACGTGTCGGGTCGGGCTGGAAGCTCACGTCGACTTTGGAGAGCGGCATTGCGACGTATAACTGCTCCTTGCCTGTACTGGTGATCACATTGACCTCTCCGGGATTCAACACGTTCGCTGCGGGGATGATCATGTGAGGCGTATGCCGGATCGCGGCGTGACCGTCCCGGTGTTTCAGCCGCGGTGAATTCTCGGGCAGCAGAAGCGTCACGTACTCGTCTGCAGCGGGCCGCAGCTTGCCCTTGTCCGTTGCAACCAGGCAAAGGCCATGGAACTGGATGCGCATCGTCATGCCTCCGGAGAATGTGATCGTATCGATGTATCAGGACGGACAGCGATTGCGATTTCCTATGCCGTTTGCCCAACGATCCGCGATTCGGGGTGCGGACCGGTGATGCGTCGTACGATTTCCGATCCAACCTCTTCCGTGCTGTACGACTTCGCAACCGCGGCGTCAGGCGTGACCACGCCCTCGGCGATCACCGAATCCACTGCGGCTTCGATCGCGGCCGCCTCGTCCGACAGTTCAAGCGAATGCCGCAGCAGCAGCGCCGCGCTCAGGATCATGCCGATCGGGTTGGCGATGCCCTTGCCCGCAATCTGCGGCGCGCTCCCGTGAATCGGTTCGTACAGCCCGGGCGCATCATCGCTGCCGAGCGATGCCGAGGGCAGCACGCCGATCGAACCGGCGAGGACGGCGGCTTCATCGGTGAGGATGTCGCCAAACATGTTCTCGGTGACGATCACATCGAAGTTGCGCGGCGCCATGATCAGTTGCATCGACGCGGTGTCGACCAGCATGTGATCGAGCTGAAGTTCCGGGAACTCATCGCGCATGACACGCACGACGGTGCGACGCCAGAGGCGGGATGTCTCCAGCACGTTGGCCTTGTCGATCGATGTGACTCGGCCACTCCGTTGCATTGCCAGACGCGCGGCGGCACGGGTGACGCGTTCGACTTCTTCCGTCGTGTAGACACACTCATCGACCGCGCGTTCACCGCTGTCGTGGGCCTCGGTCCGCTTGGCGCCGAAGTAGGCGCCGCCGGTCAGTTCGCGCACGATCATCAGGTCGACGCTGTCGAGGTGGTCGGGCTTGAACGGCGTGCGCGCGATCAATGCGGGATGCGGCCGAACCGGCCGCAGATTCAGGAAAACCCCGAGCGCCTTGCGGATGCCGAGCAGCCCCTGCTCCGGGCGCACCTTCGCGTTCGGGTCGTCCCACTTCGGGCCGCCGACCGCGCCGAGCAGCACCGCATCGCTGCGCGTGCAAATGTCGATGGTTTCCTGCGGCAGCGGATCGCCGGTTGCATCGATCGCGGCGCCGCCGATCAACGCGTCCGTACAGGTGAATTCGTGGTGCCAGCGCTGCGCGACCGCATCGAGCACACGGATCGCCTGCTGTACGACTTCGGATCCGACACCATCGCCGGGAAGAACTGCAATGTTTGCTTTCATGCGCTGATCGGTTGTGTTTGGATGTGTTCGAAGCGTGTGATGTCCGCGTCGAGGTCGAGCAGGAAACCGAGGCGGTCGACGCCCTGCAGCAGACAGTACCGGTCGAACGGATCGATCGGAAAGCTCTGCACTTCGCCATCGGGAAATGTAACCGACTGCGCGGCGAGGTCGATGCTGACCTGTGCGCTCGGATCGGCGGTGACCTGCGCGAGCAGTCGTGCGTGGGCCGCGGGGTCGAGCACGATCGGCAGCAGCGCATTCCCGATGGCGTTGCTGCGGAAGATGTCGGCGAAGGCGGTGCTGATGACCGCGCGGAATCCCCATGCGACCAGCGCCCATGGTGCATGTTCGCGCGATGAGCCGCAGCCGAAGTTGCGGCCCGCGATCAGCACGCGCGCGCCCTGCGACTCCGGGCGATTGAGCACGAAGTCCGGCTTCGGCGCGCCGTTCGCATCGTAGCGCCAGTCGGCGAACAGTGCGTCGCCGAGATTCGCGCGATCGGTGATCTTGAGATACCGCGCAGGGATGATCTGGTCGGTATCGACGTCGTCGTTCGGTAATGCGACGACGTGTGAGGTGATTCGTTCGAAGGGTTGCATCGTCATCGTCTCAGCTTTCGAGGTAGGGGCGCGGGTCGGCGATCGCGCCGGCGATTGCGGATGCAGCCGCGGTGAGCGGACTGGCGAGGAACGTGCGTGCGCCCTGGCCCTGCCGTCCTTCGAAGTTGCGGTTGCTCGTGCTTACGGCGTACTCGCCGGGCCCTACGCTGTCACCGTTCATCGCGAGGCACATCGAGCAGCCCGCTTCGCGCCATTCGGCTCCGGCCGCGCGAAACACTTCGTGCAATCCTTCCGCTTCGGCCTGCTGTTTCACCGCGCTCGAGCCAGGCACAACCAGCATGCGCACATTCGACGCGATGCGTCGCCCGCGCAGCACACTCGCGGCCGCACGGAGGTCCGAGATGCGCGAATTCGTACAACTGCCAATAAACACGACATCGATCGTGCGGCCCTGTACGGCTGCCCCCGGCTGCAGGTCCATGTACGACAGTGCGCGATCCAATGCGTCGCGTTCGGCCGTTTCATCCGCGGTCGGAATTCGCCCGTCGATGGGCACGCCCATGCCCGGGTTGGTGCCGTACGTGACCATGGGCGCGAGTGTGGTCGCATCGATCGAGATGCTCGCGTCGTATTGTGCACCCGGATCGGTTGCGAGTGCGCGCCAGCGTTCCACCGCGGCAGCCCACGCGGCGCCCTGCGGTGCAAACGGGCGCCCGGCGAGGTAGGCGAAGGTGGTGTCGTCGGGCGCGATCATGCCGGCACGCGCGCCCGCTTCGATCGACATATTGCAGATCGTCATGCGCTCTTCCATCGACAGCGAGCGAATGGTCGAGCCCGTGTACTCGAGCACATAGCCGCGCCCGCCGGCCACGCCGATCTTCGCGATGATCGCGAGGATGATGTCCTTCGCCGTGACGCCGCGGGGCAGGGCACCATCGACGCGGATCTCCATCGTCTTCGGCTTCTGCTGCAGCAGGCACTGCGTCGCGAGCACGTGTGCAACTTCGGATGTGCCGATGCCGAATGCGAGCGTGCCGAACGCGCCGTGTGTGCTGGTGTGACTGTCGCCGCACACGATGGTTTTGCCCGGCTGCGTGAGCCCGAGTTCGGGCCCGATGACGTGGACGATGCCCTGGCGCTCGCTGCTCAGGTCGTAGAGTTCGATGCCGTACTCCCGGCAGTTCGCTTCGAGTTGCGCGAGTTGTGCGGCGCCCTGCGGATCGAGCATCGGCAATGCTGCGCGGCGGTCGCCGCCGGGAACCTGTTCGCGCGGCGTGGTCGGCGTGGAGTGGTCCATGGTCGCGACCGTGCGATCCGGCCGACGCACACGCAGCCCGCGCGCACGCAGTTCCGCGAAGGCCTGCGGCGAGGTCACCTCGTGCACGAGATGCAGGTCGATGTAGAGCACCGCCGGCGTGTCGGGCGTCTCCAGTCGCACGAGGTGCGCGTCCCAGAGCTTTTCGAAGAGTGTACGTGGTCTGCTCATACGGCCCACAGGTTGTTGTACTGTGCGAGTGCCTGTTCCTCGAGTGCGCGTGCGTGCACCGCCTTGTTCAGCGCATTGAGATACGCCCGCACCGCGCCGTTCACAATGTCGTGCGACGCGCCACGCCCACTGAACGTCTTCCTATCGATGTGCGCCTGCAGCGTGACCTCGCCGACCGCATCGCTGCCGGGTGTGACCGCGTGAATGGTGAAGTCGTCGATCTCGATGCGATGTTCGATGATGCTGTCGATGGCGGCAAACGCGGCGGCGATCGGACCATCGCCTTCGGCACTGCCGTTCACTTCGCGGTCGCCTGAGAGCAGCTTCACCTTCGCGACCGATGCGCCTTCGCCGCAAATCACCTGCAGCCCGCGCAGCCGGTACCAGTGTGGCACGTCGTCCATGCAGCCGTGATGCAGAATCGCGAGCAGGTCTTCGTCCAGAACGTCACGCTTCTGGTTGGCGAGTCGCTTGAAGAGGTCGTACACGCGCTCGAGGTCTTCGCGGTCGAGTTCATAGCCGAGCGAACGGTAGCGTTGCGCAAGTGCATTGCGGCCGGAGTGTTTGCCCAGCACGAGGTGCGTACCCTGCACACCGACACTTTCCGGCGTGATGATTTCGTAGGTCAGCCGGTTCTTGAGCAGGCCGTCCTGGTGAATGCCCGCTTCGTGCGCGAACGCGTTGCGACCGACAATTGCCTTGTTCGGCTGCGGGTGGATGCCCGTGATGTGGGTGAGCAGCCGGCTTGTGCGGTAGAGCTCCCGCGTCTCGATGCTCGTGTCGTACGGAAATGCATCCGCACGTGCCCGCAGCGCCATTACAACTTCCTCGAGCGCCGCATTGCCCGCCCGTTCGCCAATGCCATTGATCGTGCACTCGATTTGCCGCGCGCCCGCATTGATCGCTGCAATCGAGTTCGCGACCGCCAGCCCGAGGTCGTTGTGACAGTGTGCGGACAGCACCACGTTCTCGATCCCCGGCACCAGTGCACGCAGCCGGTGGAACATCTGTGCGTATTCCGTCGGATACGCGTAACCGACCGTGTCGGGGAGATTGATCGTGCGCGCACCCGCCGCAATCACCGCCGTGATCACCTCGACCAGGAAGTCGGGATCCGAGCGACTCGCGTCTTCAGCGCTGAACTCCACATCGTCGACGTACTGACGCGCGCACTCGACCGCCGCAACCGCCCGCGCGATGCATTCCTCGCGATTGATGCGGAGCTTGTGTTCGAGGTGCAGGTCGGACGTCGCGATGAAGACGTGGATGCGCGCACGTTCCGCGCGCTCCAGCGCACCCGCCGCACACTCGATGTCCCGCCGGTCCGCACGCGCCAGCGCGGCAATAATCGGGCGTCGCACCTCGCGCACGATCGAGCGCACCGCCCCTTCGTCCGCGGCCGAACTGATCGGGAACCCCGCCTCCAGAATGTCGACCCCCAGAGCATCCAGTTGATGCGCCATGCGCAGCTTCTCCGCCGGCGTCATACTCGCCCCCGGCGATTGCTCCCCGTCCCGTAACGTCGTGTCGAATATCAGAACCCGCTGCATTGGCGCACCCCGTCGATGATGTAGGCAAAAGAAAAGCGGGCCCTTCCCCACAGGAAGGCCCGCTCACGATACTCGATGCTTTGCTCGATCTATACGCGTGCGCGGGCCGTCCTTCGACGAAGAAGTCGAAGGCCGAGTAGCAGCGCGTTGAGACCGAAGTTCTGTGTCATGCCGTGTTGGTTGTATACCTGATTGGATACAAGGTACGCGAGGGCATGAGTCGGAGGCAAGGGCGAGCGGCGTAGGTCGGCGGGCGTGCGGGTCTGGCCTCCTGGGATTTCCGGCTGGGACATGCCGAAGTTTGGGGGGAGGGGTAACGGCGGGAGCGAGCCGGGGGGCGTAGGGCCTTGTTCTCGAATGCTGTTGTTGTAGCGAGCGGTTTTCTGGGCTAAAGACGGTCAAAGATGCAGTTTCAGCCCTGATTCACCAACAGTAATCGAGAACAGAGCCCCGAGCCGGCCGGTCCGGCGGCGGCGGCTGAATCGGGCCACCGGCATTGCAGAATGGGACAAGCCCACCCGCCGATTCGCGCACGGAAGCCGGGGGCAATGCTCCCTGACTCCGCGGGAGTGTGTGGATGCGCGGGGAGCCCGGCCGTGCTCCCCTGAAGACGCGTCGAGCTGCGCTCACGCTATACTCAGCGGGCGCTGCGGCTTCTTTCGCGCTCGAGGTATGGGATGCCTTCCGTGATCCAGCGCGGCGCCGGCTCGCCCTTGAGGAAGTGGCCGAACCATTCGAGCTGCTTCTTCACGTAGTCGATCTGGTTGTGTTTCTTCGCGAGGCCGTGGTTCTCCCCGTTGTAGACGATCATGACGACGTCCTTGCCCAGGCGGCGGGCGGCGTTGAAGAGCTCGACGCCCTGGCCGAAGTCGACGTTGCCGTCGCGGTCGCCGTGTTCAATCAGCAGTGGCGTCGTCATCTCATGGACGCGGAAAATCGGCGAGTTGCGGATGTAGGCGTCCGGGTCCTCCCAGAGGGAAACACCCATGCGCTCCTGGCCGACTTCGAAGTGCCCATGTTCGGGGAAGCCGCTGTTTTCCGACGAGTAGCCGTAGAAGCTGACCAGGTTCGTGAGCCCGGCGCCCGCGCTGGCGGCGGCGAAAACCCCGTTCGTGTGGGTTGCGAGGTA
>Ga0182743_1000128_pt1 | contig 129164 bp, 107 predicted proteins | sample eDN3rd30CKraftOP_FD_128522 | JGI IMG/M metagenome (GOLD analysis project Ga0182743, IMG submission 128522) | Enriched Organic Plus compost microbial communities from Emeryville, California, USA - eDNA 3rd pass 30_C Kraft OP (version 2) (version 2) ...
CGCCCAGGTGTCCTTCCCCATCATGATGCGGTCCTGGTACTTGATGAAGAATTCGCGGGCATGGCGTGGCTGGCGACCGAGTTCATAGGCGACCGCCGCGAGCTCGGTATACATGTTCGGCAGGGAGTCGAGCAGCCGCCCGAGCCGGTCGAGATCGTTGCCGAACCAACCGAGGTGGGCGTTGATGAACTTCGTCTCCGGGTGTTTGCGGAACACGTCCCACTGCTCGGCCATGGTGACCTCGAAGCTCGCGTACGGCGGCTGCGGCCGGGCGCGGCTCGGGTGCAGCTTGAGTTCGAGCCAGCGCTCGTTGTGTTCGTCAATTGGCTCGAAGAACGAGTTCGGCTCACCCGTGTGGATCAGCACCGGAATGCCGAGTTCGCCTGCTTTCGCCCAGACCGGGTCGATGCGCGGGTCGTTCGTCTTCACCCGGTTGCCTTTGCTGTCCTTCACGTCGAGGCCGAGATTCTTGAAGATCTTCAGTCCCTGGGCGCCGTGGACCTTTACGTCCTCCTCGAGCTGTTTGACTGCGCGCTCGGTCCAGCCGGGCTGGTCGATGCCGCTGAAATCGACGTTGGTGAAGACCACGAAGCGCTTCGGATAGCGCGCTTTCAGCATCTTCACCTTCTGGGCGACCTGCCCGTTCGTGCCGCCGCTCAGGTCGACCATGACGGCCATGTTCAGGTCGTCCATGTCCTTCACCAGCGCCGCGACCTGCTGGGCACTCTGATTGCCGCGCTGGTGGCTGTGCACGTCGATGAAGGGGAATTTCGCCCGCGTAACGTTGTGCACGGGCACCTTCAGGGTGGACTTCGGCGCGTACTCCTCGATGGACATGGTCTGCGCTGCCGCCGAAAGCGGGAACAGCAGGGCCAGCCCCATCAGGATTCTCTGCATCGATTTCATTGGCTGTCCGAATGGCTCAGGTAAACAGGCGTCACCGCAGGGAGCGCGTCCCAATAGGATAAGCCGCTGCGTCGGCTACCGGAACCGTCGCCGGCTTCGCAGGTTGCGACGAATAGCCTGGCGGCGGTGGGCTGACGATAGCGCGCCCTTCTCCGCGTGCGGCCTCCTGTCAGACTCAATTCCGCGAAACCGCTCGCGGTTCCGGTCTGCGAAGGTGGCCTTGATGCCGCCGACCCTGAACACCAGCGGCTTCGGCCGCCGGACCATGCCGCCGGACCCACGCCGCGGGTCCGGACGTCCGTCGATCCGCCGTGCCGTAGCGAACGCCTTCCGGTGCGACGCGCCTATTTTGCTGCCCGGCACCTATTCGCGTAACTTGCATGGCTTGACCAACTTGCAACGATCACCGACTCGGATGGACCGACCCCGGCTGCGCGTCCTTTACATTGTCACTGCGTTTCCCCGCAACGAGCAGGATCTGATCACGCCCTGGCTGATCGAGATGATCGTGCGGCTTCGCGATGTGGGGGTGGACGTCGAGGTGCTTGCACCGGCGTATCGCGGCGGCGCCGACCAGGTCGTCCACGGCATCCGGGTGCATCGGTTCCGCTACGCGCCGGCCGCGTGGGAGACGCTGACCCACGACCAGCCGGCGCCTGATCGCGTGCGTGAACATCCACAGTACCTCGCGCTGATCCCCGGCTACATCGCCGCGATGTCAGCCGCGGCCGCGCGACTCACACGCAAGCACCATTACGATGCGGTGCACGCGCACTGGCCGATGCCGCACGCGCTTGCCGCGTTCGCAGCACGCGCCGCGAGTGGCACGCCGGTTGTGAGTTCCTACTACGGCGCCGAGTTGAACTGGACGAAGAAGCAGCTCCGACCGCTGCTCCCGCTCGCCCGCGCGTTGGTCCGCAACGCGGATATCGTGTCCGCGATTTCGACCGACACCGCGAACTCGGTGCGTCAGCTTTACGATCGCCCGATCGACATCATCCCGTACGGCATCACGATCGAACCCGCGCCGAAGCCATGGAGTGTACCGTTCGCCGGCGCACCTCCGTATACGATTCTGTTTGCCGGCCGACTGGTCGAACGTAAGGGCGTGCACCACCTGATCGAGGCTGTGCGTCGCATGCGGCACCGCGAGCAGATCATCCTGCGCATCGTCGGCGACGGCTCCGAACGCGCCGCGCTTCAGGCGCTTGCCGTTGAACGCGGCGTGCAGGACCGTGTGCGATTCGACGGCTTCGTCTCGAGCGAGGAACTGACACGCGCGTTTGCCGACTGCGACATTTTTGTGCTGCCCGCCGCGCGCGATGCGAAGGGCGACGTCGAAGGCCTCGGCGTCGTGCTGCTCGAAGCGCTGACCTACGGCAAACCCGTGGTCGGCAGCAACACCGGCGGCATCACCGACATCGTGCTGCACGGCAGAACCGGCCTGCTTGTGCCCCCAGGCGATCCGCAGGCCCTCGCCGACGCGCTCGATCGCCTCATCGACGATCCCGACCACGCGCGTGAACTCGGCGAACAGGGCCGCCAACACGTCGACGACCACTTCTCCTGGCCGGTCATCGTGCAGCAGTGGCGCGAAGTGTACGACCGGCTCGCCGCGATGCGGGAGCGCAAGTGAAAAAGACTGCGCTCATCACCGGCATCACCGGCCAGGACGGCAGTTACCTCGCCGAGCTTCTGCTCGAGAAGGACTACCGCGTTTTCGGGCTGGTGCGGCCGGGGAATCACTTCGCCGACTCCCCCGCTGCGCACCTCGAAAACGATATCGAGCTGCTGACCGGCGATCTGACCGACGCTGCAGCAATTCATGATGCTGTCAGGAACGCCGCGCCCGACGAAGTCTACAACCTCGGCGGCCAGACCTTTGTGCCTGCATCGTGGGCAGAACCGGAAGGCACCTTTGAGAGCACCGGGCTCGGCGTGGTGCGACTGCTGGAAGCGATTCGCTCACTCGGAAAACCTGCGCGCCTGTTCCAGGCATCCACCAGCGAGATGTTCGGCACGGCCGCCACGTCCCCGCAGCGCATCGACACACCGTTCAAGCCGCGGAATCTTTACGGCGTTGCCAAAGTTGCGGCGCACTGGAGCACGGTCGCCTACCGTCGACACTACGACCTGTATGCGGTGAGCGGCATCCTGTTCAACCACGAGTCGCCAAGGCGTTCCGTCGAGTTTGTGACGCGCAAGATCACCAGCACGGTCGCACGTATCCGTCACGGTCGCGCTACAGAACTGGTGATGGGTGACCTCGATGCACAGCGCGACTGGGGTTACGCCGGCGATTATGTGCGCGCGATGTGGCTGATGTTGCAGCAGGACGAACCCGTCGACTACGTCATTGGCACCGGCGTTCTGCACAGCGTGCGGGACTTCGTCGAACTTGCGTTCCGCGAAGCGGGCCTGAACTGGCAGGAGTATGTGCGGCAGGATCCCGCGCTGATGCGCGCGCCCGAGCCCGTTCCGCTCGTTGCCGATGCACAGCCCGCGCGCGAACAGCTCGGCTGGGAACCGGAGGTAGGCTTTTCGGAGCTGGTGCGCATGATGGTATCTCACGACCTCGCATTGGAGGCTGAAGGTGCACACTGATCTGCCTCCGCGTATTGGGCGCTTCGCCGGCGAGGAGCGTGAGCCGCAGTATCGTGCCCTGCTCGAAGCAGAGCGCGCGAACTGGTGGGGTTCCGAGAACTTCGACACGTGGAAGCGTCTCTACGTCAGCGAATACGCGCGCGGCTACTACGTGCTGCGCACGCTCGCGAAGTACGCGCCGCAGTACAAAGCCGCGGGTTCGCGCGTGCTGGATGTCGGCTGCGGTGATGCCGGCGTCCTCATCGCGTTTGCCGAACAGGGCGCACAGACCGCCGGCATCGAGCCGAGCGGAAAGAGCTTTGATCGCGCACGCGTCCGTGCGCAGGAACACGGCGTCTCGGTCGATCTGCGCGTCGGCACAGCGGAAGCCCTGCCTTTCGAAGCTGCTTCGTTCGATCTGGTCATCCTCGACAACGTGCTCGAGCACGTCACCGACCGCGAACAGACGCTGCGCGAAATTCATCGTGTGCTCAAACCGAACGGCTTGCTGTACATGGTGATTCCCAAGCCGTTGGCGCTCTACAGCCTGTGGAACGATCCGCATTACGACCTCGCCGGCCTCGTGCTGATGCCGCGACGCATGCAGATCTGGTACTTCGAAAAGATCCGCGGCGGTGGTGAAGGAACCTACGACGTCGGCATCATCCCGACTCGTTGGCGTGTGAAGAAGCTGCTGCGAGGCGCAGGCTTCGAAACGATCGTTTCACCTCGCGAATTGTGGGTGAATTACCTGCGTGACCGCATCTCGGTCCCGGAGGAAGTTCGTCCCGGACTGAAGCGCAGGCTTTCGGCCTGGCTGTCACGGCGTGAGTGGCCGTTCACGAACCCCGTGCTGCGTTGGGTTTTTGATATCAGCATCGGGTCCAACTTCTTCATCGCGAAAAAGCGCTGATGCTGCGCGTCCTGCACTGCCTCTACGATGCGCCCGGCAACCCCTGGCTGGGTGGTGGCGGCGCCGTGCGCGCATTCGAACTGTACCGTCGCCTCGCAGATCGCATCGACCTGACGCTCGCAACCGGCAACTTCCCCGGTGCACGCGATGAGACTGTCGATGGCGTGCGTTACCTCCGACTTGGCTCCGCTGCGAACTATCCGCTCAGTCGTCTGACCTACGCACGCGCTGCTACACGACTGCTGAATACTGCGCAGTACGATGCGGCGATCTACGATTTTTCCGTCTACACCCCGATCCGTGTGCCGCTCGATCGGCCGGTCGGCTACAACGTGTATCACCTGACCGGCCCCAACGCACACGAACGCTGGGGCAGACTCGCCGGTGCAATCGTGGATCGCATCGAGCGCAGACTGCTCAGTCGCGCGCGCATCGTTGCGGCGAGTTCAGGCTACACGGCCGAAGGTGTAAAACCGCTGCTTCGCCCCGGTACGCCCATCGAGCTGATCGGGAGCGGTGTGCCCGACGTGCTGTTCGACATCCAGCGCAAGGAACAGGACTACCTGTTGTACCTCGGCCGGCTCGACCTCTTTCACAAGGGACTCGACGTGCTGCTCGAGGCCGCGGTTCCGCTCTCGCGCGAGTTCCCGCAACTCGAGCTTCGCATCGCGGGCACCGGGCGCGATCGCGCGGAAGTCGAACAGCGCATCGCAGCACTCGGCCTCGGTCACTGGGTGCGCATGCTTGGACACGTAAGCGATGCGCAGCGGCTCGAACTGCTGGCCGGCGCGCGCGTGTTCCTCACCCCGTCGCGCATGGAAGGCTTCGGCCTTGCCGCGGCGGAAGCGATGGCCGCCGCCGTTCCCGTCATCGCAACGCGGGCAGGCTCGCTCACCGAAGTTGTCGATGACGCCGGTGTGCTGGTGCCGGTTGAGGATCCGGCCGCACTCGCGCGTGAAGCCGCCGCACTGCTCCGCGATGACACGCGACGCGCGGCACTCTCGGCGCGCGCACGTGAACACGCATTGCACCACTTCCGCTGGGCCCAGGCCGCGGAGGCGCATTACCATTTCCTCGAGCGCGTGGCCGCTTTGCCGAAGTCCCACGGATGAGTGTAGCCGCTGGCTCGGCACCGACCCGCGTGGTGCGCCTGTTCGCCGGGTTCGCTCTCGGCGCAATCGGCTTTGCGTTTGTTGTGCGCATGATGCTGGCGCAGCGGGCGGAACTCGCGAACGCACTCGACAGCCTGCGCCCGCTGCCGCTGATCGGCAGCGTATTGCTGCTTGGCCTGACTTTCTGGATGGCTGCCGTCGCGTGGCGCTGGGTGATCGGCTGGATGGGCCAGCCCGCACCCGGCGTTGGACGACTCCTCTCTGTCTGGATGCTGTCCGGCATCGCGCGCTACGTGCCCGGCAAGGTCTGGCAGTTCCTTGCCGCGGCCGCGCTTGCACAGCATGCACGCATGAACGCGCGCAGCATGATCGCTTCCGTACTGGTGTACTCGGGGCTGTCGCTTACCGCTGCGGGAGTGATCGCGGCGCTTTCATTGCCGATCGTATTCGGTCCGTCGACTACAACGATCCTGCTGTTGCTGCTCGGTGTGATCATCGGTGTTGTTGTAGTGCATCCGCGTGTAATCGGCACTGCGCTTCGACTTTCAAAGCGCGCGCTGCGCGATTCGCCCGCGACCTGGTCCGGCTCCTGGGCAAACGGAATCGCGCTAATGGTGTATGCGTCGGTCGCGTGGGTGATCTACGGGTTCGCGTTTCACCTGCTCACGAACAGCCTGACCGGCCTGTCGATAGGAAGTGCGCCGGCGATGATCGGAATCAGCGCGATCGCCTTTGTTGCCGGACAGATCGCGTTCATCATTCCCGCAGGGTTGGGCGTGCGCGAACTCGCGTTCACGCAGTTGCTGACCCCCTTGCTCGGACCCGCGATGGCTGCACTGGTTGCCGTAGCCGCGCGCGTCTGGGTTGCGGGTACCGAAGTGCTCGGCGTAATTGTCGCCGTCGCAGCCGACCGGCTGCTCGGTGAACCACTTTCGCAACTGGAAAACGGTCCGCCACATGCCGAAACGAACCGACCGGAAGCCTGAAGCAAAGTCGACCGCACGCGCAACAGCGCAGACGACTCGCCGCCTCTCAACCGAGGCACAAAGCGAGCGCACCCTGCGGCTGTGGCATGTCGCGCTGATCTTCTTCGGATTATCGCTCGTCTACTTCCTCCCCGCACTCGCGCCGGGAAGGCAGATGGGCGGCAGCGACTACATCGGCGGCGGGCTGCCGATCTACCGCTTCATCGCGGAGCAGTTGCGCTCGGGTCACCTGCCTGACTGGCTGCCGGGGTTGTTCACCGGCGTGCCGATCTTTGCAAACCCGGGCAGCACCTATTTCCCCGTCTGGCTGGTCGCGGCACTGCTGTTCAGCGCGGAGACCGCGTTCACGCTGATTTTCCTCGTACAGTTTGCGGTGGCGGGCCTCGGCATGTACCTGCTGCTGCGCGAACTCGGCGTACGCACACCCATCGCGCTGATCGGCGGTATCGCCTACGAGTTTACCGGTTTGCTGACCTCCTTCGTGCACGCCGGGCACGATGGTCGGCTGATCGTGGCATCGCTCGCGCCGCTGGTGTTCTACTGCTTTCACCGCGGCATTCGAACCGGCGCGATCTGGCCGTTCCTGGGGGCAGCCGCCGGTATCGGCGCGGCGTTCCTTTCGTTCCAGATCCAGAGCTCGTACTACCTGCTCGTCAGCGCGCTGATCTGGTGCATCTACCTGCTTTTCCACTTCGATGTGGTGAAGGCGCCGGCGCGGCTCGCACGTACCCTCGTGTTCGGGCTCGGTGCGGTTGCGATTGCGTACGCGCTCGCCGCCGTCGATTTCCTGCCCTTTCTCGGCTATGTCGAGGAGTCGCCGCGCGGGCAGGGCGGCCGCGGATACGAATTCGCCACCAGTTGGTCGCTGCCACCCGAGGAGATCTCCGCCTTTGCGGTCCCCGAGTACAAGGGCTTCCTCGAGACCTACACCGGACGCTCGCCCTTCAAGCTACACACCGAGTACCTCGGCGCGTTCGTCATCGTGCTGCTGATCGCGGGCGCGTACGCGGCACGACGCGACCGACGCTGGCTGTTCTTTGGCGGGCTCTCCCTGTTCGGGTTGTCCATCGCACTCGGCGGCTACACCCCGATCTACCGGCTCTACTACGCGCTGCTCCCCGGGACCAAACTGTTCCGCGCGCCGAACATCGTGCTCTACGTGGTGAGCATGTCCCTCACCGTGATGGCCGCACTCGGTTTTGAATGGCTGGCCCGCCTGCGCGAGCGCGTCACGACCGAACGCCAGGCCGCCGGCGAGGATGGCGTGCGACTGCGCAGGATCGGGAATATCCTGATCGGCATCGCGATCGGCGTATTCGTGCTCGCCGTTTTCTCTGCGATTGCCGGTGGCGAGCCGACCGCCGTATTCCGCACGCGCGGCTTCTTCCGTTTCGCGGTATTCGCGGCCGCAATCGCCATGGCCGTCTGGTTCTGGCTGCGCGGCGGCATGCGTATGTGGACCACTGCATCGATTATCGCGCTGATTGTTGTGGTCGACCTGTGGGTCATCGGCAAACAGTTCTTCACGACCGTCCCGTCGACCGACCAGGTTTTCCCGGCCGACGATGTCGTCGCGTTCCTGAAGTCCCAGCCCGAGCCTTTCCGGGTCTGGGCGCTGCCTCTGCAGCCAGCCTACGGTCCGAGCAACAACTACCTGCTGCTGCACGGACTCGACCAGATCGCCGGCTATCACGGCAACCAGCTCGAGCGCGTGAACTGGCTGCTCGGCCGCGGCCAGGGACAGATGGTCGACTACCACAACCTGCTGAACGGGGTGCCCCCCATCGCGGAGGCCACCAATGGCACGCCGAATCCAACCGTGCTGGCGATCAGCAACGTCAAATACCTGATCAGCGCCTACGACATCGAGGGCCCGACGCTGCGCCGCGTGTTCAGCGGCGCGCCGATGTTGTACCAGGGGCAGCAGTTCCAGTGGAGCGTGTATGAGAACACCCTGGCCATGCCCCGCGCGTATGTCGTCGGCGAGACGGTCCAGGCACCTGACGGCGACAGCGCCCTCGCGGCCGTGCTCAGGCCCGGATTCGATTACCGGCGGAGTGTGGTGATCGAAGGCGCCGAACAGACCGGGCTCGCCGGGGCGGACCTCAATGCAACCGCGCAGGTGACGGAGTACACACCGGATCGCGTCGTTGTGCAGGTCAACTCGCCCGGCAATGGCATTCTCGTCCTGAACGATGCGTTCTACAAAGACTGGAATGTTCGTGTGAGCGGACAACCAGCGGAACTTCTCAGGGCCAATTATGCGTATCGGGGAGTCAGGATCGGCCCCGGACAGAGCGAAGTCGTCTTCAGCTTCGAACCTGCGGGCCTCAAGCTTGGATTTTTAATTACAGTTGTAACAGCGCTGCTGCTGATTGGGGCGGGCGTGTACCAACTGGTGGTCTGGCGACGGACGGACGGGACGACCGCCGAAACACCGGCTTAACAGAAATCGCCGTGCGCGGGTCATGGAATGTTCCGGCGCACGGCCGCAGCCGTACATCGGCCGGGCGGTTCGCCCTGCCGTACGGGGGCTGCTTTCCAACTCCGGATATTCAGGATCGTGATGTTGCAGCAACTTGGAACGGCGTTTCTGCTGGGCGCGATGTTTTCCGCATCGCAGGCCGCGGCGCAGACGCCGGATACAATTCGACTGTCGCTTGCCTCAGCGGTTGACCGCGCCATTCGCAATGGCGACGAGGTTCGTCTCGCACAGGCCCAGGTGGAAGTTACGGACGCGCAGGTCGCGCAGGCGCGGGCGACCGGGCTGCCCCAATTGCGCCTGTCCGGCAACTTCAACCACGTCTACGAAAATGCTCGCGCAAACGCGGTCGGCTCGATTTTCAACCAGCCGAACACGTACAATGCGAACGCGAATCTTTCCCAGGTCATTTTCCAGGGCGGCCGCGTCGTAAATGGCTGGCGTGCCGCGAGTCGAACCCGCGCAGCAGCCGAGCTGAACGAAGCGGAAGCGCGGGCACAGGCGGCGTTCGATGTCCAGCGTGCCTATATGCAAGTGCTCTTCACGCAGCGTCTGGTCGAAATCCAGAGCGCGACGCTCGACCGCGCACGTTCCCATCTCACCGATGTAGAACGGCTGGAAGGTGCAGGCCGGTCCTCGCGCTACGATGTGCTGCGTGCCCGGGTTCAGGTCGCGAACCTCGAGCCCGCACTGATCCAGGCACAGAACGACCACGAGATCGCGCTGCTCGAACTCAAGCGCGTGATCAACGTGCCGATGACGCAGCCGCTCGCGCTCACGACCCCGGTGGACGCAGCGACAGCGCAGGAGGTGGCAGGCCGGGTCGAGGGCGTGATGGACCGGGCGCCCGACCGCGCATTGCTGCGTGCCGCAGAGATGACCGCTTCTGCCCGCGATATCGGCGTGAAGGTCGCGCGTGCGGATTTCCTGCCGAGTATCAGCGTCTTCCTGCAGTCCGGCTATCAGGCGTTCCCGGTTGGCAACCGGTTCCCGCCCGGGATGGGTAAGGTCATCTCGGCGGAGTGTCCGCCCGACTCACCACCCGGCCGCTCCTGCATTACGCACAACGGCGGCTGGTTCGCCGACCGCTCGATGGGTGTGCAGATCAGTTGGCCGCTGTTCGACGGGCTGCGCTCGAAGGGCAATCTCGACCTCGCGCAGGCGCAGGCCCGAGTCGCCGACCTGCAGCTCACGCAGCGTCGTGAACAGGTCGCGGTTGAAGTTGCTTCGGCGCGCGCCGGCTTCACCCGCGCCAAGGCCCTGTTCGATGCTCGGCGCCAGAACACTGCCGAGGCCACCGAAGCACTGCGTCTCGTCAACCTGCGTTATGCCCGCGGGTTGAGCACGCAGCTCGAAGTATCCGATGCGCAGCTCGCGCTGATGCAGGCGGAGAGCAATGAAGCTCGCGCCATCTACGACTATTACCTCTCCGCCGCTGAAGTTGCACGCGCGCTCGGCCAGCCGATTCCGCTGCCCGGTGGTGAGATCAACCCGCGAGAAGATCTGAACTGATGAATACACGTGTTCTTGGTGTGCTCACCCTCGCAGGGTTGCTCGCCGGCTGTTCGGGGGAAAGTGGCAGCGGTGAAGCCCAGGCGCAGGACAACAGCAAATCGAGCAGCAGCGGACCCGCGCAGCAGCCTGGTGGCGGTCGCGGCCGCGGCCCGATCACCATCGCCGCAACCGACGTCGCCAGCGTGCGACAAGGCACAATCGAAGATGCCGTGCCCGTAACCGGGAATCTGCAGCCGCTCGAGCGCGTCGAAATCCGCGCCCGCCTGGAAGGCGAGATCCTGAACGTTGCGGTCCGCGAAGGTGAACGTGTGCGCGCCGGCCAGGTCCTCGCCCGCTTCGATGCCGATGAAGAAGAAAGCGCGCATCAGAGCGCGGAGGCCGACGTGGCCGCGGCAAAAACCGAAGTATCGACGGCGCAGTGGGAACTTGAACAGACGCGCGAGCTGTTCAAGGAAGGTGCGGTTCCCGAGCGCGACGTAAAGGCCGACGAGCAGGCACTCGCCTCCGCGAAGGCAAGGCTGGCCGCGGCGGAATCGCGTCTGCGCACGAGTGCGCAGGCGCTGACCGATACCCGCGTGGTTGCGCCCACGGATGCGCTGGTCGAGCGACGCGTCGTCTCGAATGGTGAGCACGTGAACCGCGGCGCGAGTCTGTTTACTCTGGTGCGGACCGCGACTCTCGAACTGACCGGCGCAGTGCCGGCGCGACTCGCCAATCGCATTACACCCGGCCAGCTCGTTCGTTTTGTCGCCGATGCGCGCACGTTCACCGGCAGAGTTGCGCGGGTCAGCCCGACGATCGACCCCGCGTCCCGCTCGGTTGCAGTCTACATCCAGATCCCGAACAGCGACGGCTCGCTCAAGGGTGGCACATTCGCGAGCGGCCGAATCGTCAGCCGTACACAGGAGAACGCGCTGATCATTCCGACCAGCGCGCTGCGCCAGGAGCAGAACACCGGCGCGCCCTACGTCTTCCGGATCACCGGCGAGAACGTCGAGCGCACTCCGGTCGAGATCGGGCTGGTCGATGAGGCCAGCGGCATCCTGCAGGTGGTGAGCGGTCTGAACGAGGGCGACCGGGTCATCTCGAGCAGCGCGATCAACATCGCGCAACGCCAGGCGAAGGTGCTGGTGATCGGCGGGGAAACGTCGAGTGGCGGGGCGCAGCCGGTTCCGCGGCAGTAGCCCGACGGCACTCACCGGCGGGGACGCCGGCTTGGCTGCGCAATGACTTTGTGCGTGAACCGCAGGCAGGCTCCCGCGGTCACGCCAACCAGATCTGCGAACGATACGAGCGGCGCACGCGCAACGATGCGCCGCTCGTGCAATCCGTAAATTTGAAGATTCGAGGAAGCGATGTTCCTCTCTGACGTATCGATCAAGCGTCCTGTTTTCGCGACCATGATGATGGTCCTGCTGGTCGTGCTTGGCCTGGTCTCATACCAGCGTCTGGCGATCGACGAGTACCCGGACATCACCTACCAGACAGTCGTGGTCCAGGCGACCTACCGCGGGGCATCGCCGCAGGTGATGGAGCGCGAGGTGGCGCGTCCGATCGAGGAAGCGCTCAACACCGTGCAGGGCGTGAAGGAAGTCACGTCAACCGCGTCGGAAGGCAACGCATCCGTACGTGTCCAGTTCGAGCTGGATGCCGACGTTGGTGTCGGCCTGCAGGATGTGCAGGCCAAGGTCGCGTCGATCCGTCGCCAGCTTCCGATCGACATGGAGGACCCGGTCATTCGGCGCTTCGACCCGAACGATCGCCCGATTATGTCGATCGCGATCCAGAGCTCGGCGCGGCCGATCCGCGAACTCACCGATCTCGCAGAAGAGGTGATCTCGAAGCGGATCGAGTCCGTGAACGGCGTCGGGCAGGTCGACCTGTCCGGAGGCACCGCGCGTCAGATCCGCATCGAGCTGAACCCGGATGCATTGCGCGAGTACGGCATCACCCCGACGCAGATCGCGGCTGCCGTTCAACGTGAAAACCAGGAGGTCCCGGCCGGCCGCATCGAACGCGGCGAGATGACCCGCGCCATCCGCGTACTCGGCCGGATCATCGATCCGATCGCGTTCGGCGAGGTCGTGGTCGAGACCCGCAATGGCGTGCCGATCCGCGTAAAGGATCTCGCGACCGTGGTCGACGGCGCCGAGCAGCCGCGCTCCGCCGCGTTCATGAATGAGGAGCGTGCGGTTTCGCTCGACATTCTCAAGGTCTCGGGTTCAAACACTGTCGAAGTTGCGGACGGCGTGCGCGCGGCCGTCGAGCGGATGCAGGGTGAACTGCCCGAAGACATTCGGATGACCGTCATCCGCGACGACTCGCATCGTATCCGTGAGGCGCTGGCGGATGTGCAGATCACGATCATCCTCGGCGCGATCCTCACGATCGGGATCATCTTCCTGTTCCTGAACTCCTGGCGCTCCACCGTCATCACCGGGCTGACTCTGCCCGTCAGCATCATCTCCGCCTTCTTCTTCATGTGGCTGTTCGACTTCTCGTTGAACACCATGACGCTGATGGCGCTTTCGCTCGCGATCGGGATCCTGATCGACGACGCGATCGTCGTGCGAGAGAACATCGTGCGACACCTGGAGATGGGTAAGGACCACTACCACGCCGCGAAGGAAGGGACCAGCGAGATCGGACTCGCGGTGCTTGCCACCTCACTGGCTGTGGTCGCCGTGTTCTTCCCTGTCGCTTTCATGGGCGGGCAGATCGGCAAGATCTTCTACCAGTTCGGCGTCACCGTAGCCGCCGCGGTTCTGGTCTCGCTGTTTGTTTCGTTCACGCTCGACCCGATGCTCTCCAGCATCTGGCACGATCCGGATGCGGAAGGGCGACGCCCGGAGAAAGTCGGGCCGATCCGTCGTGTCTCGTTCGCGTTCAACGACTGGTTCGAGCGCACGGCGGAACGGTATCCCGGCTGGCTGCAGTGGAGCCTGAACCACCGCGGGACCGTGATGGCCGGGGCAACTGTCTCGGTCGTGATCGCGTTCCTGATCATCCCGCGCCTCGGCTTCACCTGGATGCCGGAAGTTGATGGGGGCGAGTTCAACGTGAACTACCGCACCACCCCCGGCGCCCGCGTCGACTACACCGTCGCGAAGGGCCATGAGCTCGCCGCCGCGATTCGCCAGCGGCCGGAAGTCGAGTTCACCTACCTGAACGTGGGCGGCGGCTTCCAGGGCACCTCGTCCGGTGGGCGCGTTTTCGTGAAGCTGAAGGACAAGAGCGAGCGCAAACTCACTCAGTTCCAGATCCAGGACTCGCTGCGCAAAATTTTCCCCAACGTACCGGGGGTCTCCGCAAACATCACCGGGACACCCAGCATCTTCGGCGGCTTCCGCCAGCCGATCCAGATCTATGTGCAGGGCCCCGAGCAGACGCGGCTCAAGATCGCGGCAGCGCAGGTGCTCGAAGCGCTTCGTGACGTCGAGGGCATCGCCGAGCCGAACTCGAGCGACGAAGGCGAGATCCCGCAGCTCAACGTCAACGTCGATCGGCAGGCCGCCTGGGCCGCCGGCCTCGGCATTGGCAGCATCTCCTCCACGCTCGGCCCGCTGTTCTCCGGCTTCCGCGCCACGCAGTGGGAGGACCCGCTCGGTTACTCGCACGACGTGATGCTGGTCTACCCGGACTCGATGCGCGTCTCCGCTGAGGAAGTCGCACAGATCCCGGTACCCAGCACAACCCAGAAGGCAGGCGGCGGAACTGTCATGGTCCCGCTCGAGCAGGTCGCCGAAATCACGGCGGGCACCGGACCGCAGCAGATCCAGCGCCGGATGCTCGAACGCCAGATCAGCATCTCGGCCGGCGCACTCCCCGGCTACGCAGTCGGTGATGTCGCCGATGCCGCCGAAAAGGCGATCGAAGCCGTCGGCCTTCCGGCGGGTTACCACACGTCATTCGGCGGCGACGTGCAGAACATGCGCGAAACCCAGGGTTACGTGCTCGAAGCATTCGTGCTCGCGGTGATCTTCATCTACCTGATCCTCGCGTCGCTCTTCGGATCCTTTATCCAGCCGCTCTCGATCATGCTGGCGCTGCCGCTCAGCTTCATCGGCGTCGCGCTCGCACTGCTGCTGACCAATGGCAACCTGAACGTGATGAGCATGATCGGCATCATCATGCTGATGGGACTCGTCACCAAGAACGGCATCCTGCTGGTCGACTTCGCCAACCAGCAGCGCGCCAACGGTGCCGACCGCGAGCATGCACTGCTGACCTCCGCGCGCATCCGCCTGCGCCCGATCATCATGACCACCGTCGCGATGATCTTCGGCATGCTCCCGCTCGCCTTCGCCATCGGCGAAGGCGCCGAGCAGCGCGCACCCATGGCACGTGCCGTGATCGGAGGACTGCTGACCTCGACAATCCTCACGCTGTTCGTCGTGCCCGTCGTTTACACGCTGCTCGATGACCTCGTGCACATGCGCGTGCGCGGCCTGCTCGGCCGCAAATCCCGCATCGACCAGCAGCCGGAGCCAATCGCCGCCGGCGGTGACTGACCGCCACGCGCCCGGGACGGCTCTGGCATACTAGTCGCAGTCCAGCCATCATTGGATCGTCGACGGGAGGCCGGATGACCCGTACAACTCTGGGCGCGATCGCCGCGGCCGCGGGTGGCGTGATCAGCACACTTTCCGCGGCCTGGCCCGGCGCGCTGCTCGACAATGGCGAACAGCGCGCCACCGGACAGCCGGTCATGTGGTTCGGCGCGCACCTCGCCGCGGGGGCACTCGCGATTACCGCCCTCCTGATCGCGTACCGCTTCACCGGCTTCGCTCGGGCGCTGCTGCTGCTCGCTACTGCGGTTCTGGTTGTCATGCTCGTTTTTGAGCCGTTCGACTTCCTGAACTTCATCACCGGCATCATCCCCGCGGCCTTCATGCTGGCGGCTGCCTTCACCATCGGACCACCGCCACTGATCGTTGAGCGCTGACCCAGCCGCCGTTTGCGGTGGTGAGGGGGGTGGCGGATCCGTTAGCGTTAACCGGGACCCGCGGTCGATTCCGTTGTCGGTGGCGTTTACGTTTACGGTGGCGGCCGCGCTCCCGGACGCGGTGACTTCCCTTTGAGTGGCGCCCTGTACCCCGACAAGCATTGCGGCAGCACGCGACGCGCGGCGGCTTATGCGTCAGACCGACCAATGCGGCGCCACTCATTTCTTGACGTTTCGATTGCTTCGCGGCAGAACGGTGCCTTCGATCGACCGCGCGCCTGGCATGCCCGCCGGTGCACTTCCGTGGCGGCTTGGCGCCCCGCGGGAAAACGCCTGCAATGCCCAGTGCAGCGTGCCCCCGTGCCCCCGGCGCTGCGTGCCCCCGTGTCTGCGGCGCCGCCGACTGCAGTGATCTGCGGTGGTCCTTGAATCGCTGGCTGAAATGAAACGGGCACCGCCGATTAGCGGTGCCCGTACTGAATGACCTTCCCGGGAGTCCCGGAAGTCAGGATTGCGGCCGATGCCCGCAGCTTAGTTGCCGCCAGTCCCGCGCGGCTTGGCCTTGCGAGTCGAACTGCTCGAACTGCTCGAGCCCGAAGTCGAGCTGCTGGACGAGCCGCTCGAGCTGGAGCTCTTGTCCGCGCCTACCGAACTGCGGGTGGTCTCTCGCGAAGGCGAGGAGCTGCCGGTCCGGTACCCGTCGCGGGTGATGCGGCCGCGCCGGCGGGGCTGGTCGTCGTCGCCGTTCGGGTCCCGGATCACGATCACGGGCGGCTGGTTGTAGCCATACCGGTACGAGTACGGCGAGTAGTACGACCCCCACGGGGAGTACCGCGAATAGCCGTAGTAGCTGCCGTCGCACCACGGGTCATACCAGGAGTAGCTGTCGCAGCGATCGGCGGACGCGGAACTCTTGCGCGGCGCCTCCTCCTCCGCGACCGGCGCCGAGGGCCGGACCTCGAAGATATGCGGGTTGGACACGGCAACCACCGCGTCGATCAGGTAGGCGGGCACGCCCGCGTCCGCGAGATTGACCAACCTCCGGCCGTTCAGGTCGAACTCCTGGCCGCGCGCCATCAGCAGTGTTTCGACCGCACGACCGTGGACCGCACCCGATGCTTCGACGATGTCGCTCAGGTCGAGCTGCTGGCTGGCCACGGCGCGGGCCGTCTCACGCGCCAGCCGGTTCGCCTGCAGGATGCTCGCGATATCGGCAGGGATCGCGTCCGAGCCTTCGGCCACCTGGTACTTCACCGACCGGATCGCCGCCTCCTGGCCGACCTCGATCGCATGGATGCTCAGCCACTCGTTTCGCGAGAGCAGGGCGAACAACCCGCTGGTTTTGCGCTGGATCTGTTCGCCGCAGGTCATCAGCGTCTCGAGGTAGACCCGCTGGCCGTCGCCGGACCAGCGCGCGCTTTCGGTGCCGGTGCACCCCTCGCGCGAAATCGCCTGGGGCGAGCCATCCGCGACCACTCGCGAATCGCGCAGCACCTTGCCGTCCGCGATCTCGACCAGTCGCACGCCCTCACCTTCCGCGACGACGCACAGCAGTGCTCCGGCCGGTGCGTCTTCCGCGCGCCAGCACCCTTCGTATGGCAGCCACCGGTCTTCTACCGGCGCCGCCTGAGCATCCGCAGACACCAGCAGCGCGCCTGCGATCAGTGCACCTGTGATTCCCGTCAGTCTGGTCATGTGTGGCTCCCCTCAGAACCGGGCGACAACGCCCGCAGTCAACTGAAAACCGCGCAGATTGATCTTCTCGATGTCCGGCGAAAAGTCCGGGTCCAGCTTCGCCGAAGCGAGGTGGTAGCGGCCCTCAAGGTTCAGGCCGAAGCGCGGATGCGCCCACCACTCCAGCCCGCCGAACAGGTTCAGCATGGGCGCGTTGCCCGATGATGCGAGGTAGTCCGGAACGACATCCAAATCCTCGTCCACGAACTCGCCGTCGAGTTCCACCTTGTAGAACATGATGCCTGCACCCGCCCCTGCATAGGGCAGCACGTTATTCGGTACCCAGGCATACCGGCTCAGGGATCGCCCCCGCTCGACCGGGTAGAACTTCACCCCGGCTGTCAGCGGAACCCGGCGCACTGACGTGTGCTGCGCGATCGGCAGGTCGTCTACGCCCACCCAGTCCCGGTACTCCGAATTGCTGTTGCTCTTCGAATACGAGGCTCCGACCGTGAGGTCCATCCGCGGATTTATCACGAACGACGCGTCCGCGCCGACCATCGCAGAGCGGAAATCGCCGCGGCCCAGCGTAAACTCGCGCATGAAAACATTGTGCAAATCGTCGTTCGCGCTCGGGAGCGCGGCCCCGGCACGAACCGCGATCGAGACGACCGGCTGCTTGAAAAGGTAGCCGTCCTGCGCATACGCCGTCGAAGGCGCGATCAGCGCGAGTCCGGCGAGCAGCCCGAGAGTGTATCTGGCAGGCAGCATGGGTGAGGCCTCCTGTGGGGAATCGTAACCTGCCCGTGTACGTACTGCTTAAGGCCCGATCCGGTTCCGGCAGACCCGTCCAACAGTGCCGGGCCTGCTGTTTTGACCCGGTTCATCGGAGAAACGTTTAAGGCTCCCGGTAACTGACCGCCCGCACCCGCAGTTCGCCGAGACGGGGGTCGTGCCGAAAGACCAGGGCGGCTCGCCGCACCGATTGTTCCGGCAGGTAGTCCAGCACGATTCCACGCCGTTCGACTTCCGCGCCGTTCACCACCAACTCCCCTTCGATCACGATTTGTGCGGCGGTGCGTTCGCCGAGATTGCGGGCCGATAGTTCGGCTACGAACCCCGCCGTGCGTGAAGCGATCGAGTCGACATTCACCACGATATTCGGTGGCGTCGGTGCCGCGCCGATCGCCTGGATTAGAAAATACGCGAGCAGCGCGAGCATGAGGAAAAACCCGAGCGCGCCGACCGCCCATTCGGTGGGCGGGATCTCGCCGACCCCGCGCAGCTTCACTTTCCGCGGCATCTCACAACACCAGTCTGGCCGCGGCCGCTCCAAGCGATGCGGGCATTCCAAGCACAACGACCATCCGAAGCGAATGGTCGAGTCCGCTGCCGTCGAAACGTCCGAATACCCAGAGCAGCAGCCCACAGGCGAGGAGCGCGATGATGTAGCCGGGCATGCCGTAATGCAGAAGCGCGCTGGTGCTCGACACTCCCGGCGCGCGCTGCACCGTGCCCGCGAACTGCATCGCGTATGCAAACGCATGCAGCAACAGCAGTGATACGATGATCAGCGCGACCATATGCCATGCGGTTGCACGCGCGGCGATCAGCACGACCTCCTCGGTTGGCGCGATGTTGAAAGCCAGGAATACCGCGCCAATGAACATGAAAAAGAGCTCGCCTGCATAACCCGCGACACCGATCCGTTCCTCCTCCTCCTCCTTTTCGCTCCCGCTGCCCAGTTGCGACTGGGCGAGCAGCGCCCCGAAACTTGCAGGCACCGCCTGTAGCGAGGTCTGGGCCAGCAGATCGCTCGCCTGCGTGCGTGCATCGAGCACCGCGAGCAGAACCAGCATGAGGAACGACGTGATCAGCCCGATCGCCAGCGCGACGAAGCCATCGACCGCGTCATCGATCAGTTCGAACGTCGGCTCGAATCCCAGGAAATGCGACATCCCTACCAGAACCGGATAACTGACGAACAGCGCCGCCGCGACGCGCAGCGGCTCGATCGACAGCCCCGTCGACCACATCTCCATGGTCATGAAAATCGGCAGGGAGAAGATGATAGCCCCGCCGAGGGCGCGTGCCGCGCTCTTCGCAAATTCGCGATTTCCGTCGCGCTTTTTCTGCCGTGTGCTTTCTTTCCGGGCCATGCCGCGGCCACAGGGAAGACCCGTGCCGGCTGATTCCGGCGAAACGCTCCCATCCCGGCGAACATCGCGGTATCTTCAGGGCACGCCGGATTTTGGCACGGCCGCGACCCGCTTGCAGCCCTGCCGTCAGGATGGGAGTTCAGTTTGATGATTCGTTGGTGGCCGTCGGTCGTCCTCGCCTCGGGCCTCGCTTTGGCCCCGCAACTCGCCATTGGCCAGATGGCCGCGGAGAATGCCGTTGTTGCGCGTCCCACGCCCAGTACGCCCGCGGACCCTGCCGGCCGCGCCGCGTTGCGCGCCGCCAACGCTGCTTCCGGGCTGCGCATCCTGGTGTCCGTCGATCAGCGATGGCTCTGGGTCCTGAACGGCCGTGATACTCTGATGAGTGTCCCCGCCGCCGTCGGCATCGGCCGCGACTTCGAGTTCAATGGCAAAAAATTCCATTTCGCCACCCCGCGCGGGGTGCGCCGTGTACTCGGCAAACAGCCGACCCCGATCTGGACCGTGCCCGAGTGGCACTACCTCGAGAAGGCGCATCGCAAGGAACTCGAGGTGGTTCACCTCAAACCCGAACAGAAATACCTGCTCGAGGATGGCACCTTCATCGATGTCCGCGGTGATCAGGTCGGCAGGCTCAACCTGTACGGCAACTGGTTCCCGTTCTCGCAGGACTTCGAAATCATCTTCGACGGCAAGATCTTCGTGCCGCCGCTGAATACCATCCAGCGCAGGGTAACGAACGCACTCGGCCCCTACAAGCTCGACACCGGCAACGGCTACCTCATCCACGGTACGCACGAGTACAACGAGGAAAGCATCGGCGAAGCCGTGAGCCATGGCTGCGTGCGCCTGAACAATGACGACCTGAGAAAGCTCTACGCGCAGGTCCCGGTCGGTACGCGCGTCTACATCTTCTGACCCCGTCAGGCGACGGGGACGGCGACGGCGACAACTAATCTGCGAGAACTAAGCAGAAAGGGCGGGTCCTGAACTTCAGGACCCGCCCTTTGTAATGCCGGTGCAGGTGCACCGCATACATCAGGTGCACCGCATACATCAGGTGCACCGCATCGTCAGGTTCAGCCTTTGGTGCTGGGCTGACGAACCTGCATTTCCTGGAACCGGCAGCCGACCACGTCAGTCGGGACGTAGATCGAGCGCACGTTCTCGAGCGAGGTCCACAGCGCACGGTCGTTGCCGAGCGACGTGGCGATCGGCGTGCTCGCGTTGAAGCGCGAACGGATGCTCCCGACATCGCTGGCGGCCGCGTAGACCGGCACGTTGTCGAGCGTGCCGAGCACCATCAGCTCACCGCTCACCGTGCGCGGCGAACCGTAGGTCACCCACTCGATGCGACGGTTGCCCGAGACGATCCGGGCCGGTGCACCTGACGTGAACCAGGATGCGTTGCTCGCGACCGTGACGGTCGGCAGCGACGACCGGTACGAGACGCCATTGATCACCGTGTCGCGGCTGGCCGGACGGTACATTGCGCTGACCGTGCGCACACCCCCCGTCGCAGTCGGATCCACCAGGCAGACCGATACCGGCTGTTCGGCCGCGGGCTGCGGCGGCGCAGGCGTCGGCTCCGGCGCAGGGGTCGGCTCGACCGGCGCGGCGGCCACCGGCTGCTGCTGCCGCGGCGGCACGCCGAAGCGCAGATGCACACCGAGCGTCGCGAACAGCTCGTGCACCACTCCGCCGAGCTTCTCCTCGCCGTTCGGCGAAATGTGCAGGAAGTCCGGCCCGGTCTCGACCGTGATGCTGTCGACCCGGTGCAGGTGCGGGTGGAAGAACCGATCACCGATCTCCGCACGCAGCCCGACACGACCCGTGCCGATATCCGCACCGACCGATGCGAGACCGCTCAGCACGGTCAGTTGACCGATGAAGAAGTCGGAACCACCCGACGTGTTCAGTCGGTTCCCCTCCCAGTACTTGTCGTTCGGGAAATCGACGCCCAGGTAGGTGTTGTCCATCGGACGTACCCAGGTCGGTCCCACGCCAACCGCCACGAACGGCGTGAAGCTCGTTCCGGGCTGACGAAGCCGGAACAGCAGATCCCCCGTCAGGTGGAAAAGGTTCACGTCGCCCGTCAGCAGGTTCCCATCCTGCTGCACCTCCCGGTAGCTCCACGCGCCGTTCGCGCGCACGCCGATCCGGTCCGTCACGAAAAACGTCGCCTGCGAACCCAGCAGCCAGCCCGGGTTGAATTTCACTGCCTCGCCGCCTACACCCTGCTCGTCGCCACCCAGCAGCTTCGTCCAGTAGGCACCCCCGGCATTGACCCCAAGGTCAAAGCGATGGCCCTGTGCACTGACACCGACCGGCAGCAGCATCGCCAGTGCAAGCACTCCCAACGGGAGCTTGCTCCTCATCAAAACCTCCTCATTGTCCTCGAACGATGGACTCGTTCCATTCGCGATGGCCTGCAATCGCAATCGACAAAATACAACGTACCAGCCCGCTGAACACATACTCTTCTGTCCCGCAGACCGATCTTGTAGTCGTAGAACCGCTGATTTGTTCGCGGCACTGCTACAACACGCCCCGATACGCACTGCGCTCGAGCCTGTAGCCGGGGAAAATCCGGTCGAGCGCGCGTGCGCCGAGGTGTTTATCTACGACTTCACCGAACACAGCGCGGAAGTCCGTGGTCACAGCGAGGTCGCGGCCTTCATTGAGCTGTTCGGGTTCGAGGCCCGGCCAGTCGCCGTAGACTCTCCCGCCTTTCACTTTGCCGCCCATGACGAACATGCAGTTGGCGTGGCCATGGTCGGTCCCGCCGGTCCCGTTCTCACGGACGGTTCGCCCGAACTCGGACATCGTCAGCACGACAACATCATTCATGCGGTCGCCAAGGTCGTCGTAGAGCGCCCGGATGCCGCGGCCGAGTTCCTCGAAGCGACGCGCGAGCTGACCCTGCGCGCCACCCTGCGCCTGGTGTGTGTCCCACCCGCCTATGTCCACAAACGCGATCTCGACGCCGACCTCCGCCTTGATCAATTGCGCGACCTGTCGAAGCGAGCGACCGAACTCGCCGGGCGGGTACTGCACGCCGGATGCGGGGCGGTAGCCGCGGATGTTCACCTTGCGCAGGATGTTGATCGCCTCAAATGCGCCGTCCGCCGCCTCGCCGATGATGCTCGACGCTTCCGTGCCGTACGTGCGCGTGAACGCGTTCTCGAGCGATGCGTCGCGGCCACCCGCAACGCCGAACGTATCGAGATCCGCGATCGCGAGGCTCGGGTGCCGCCCGCGCAGCGCACGCGGCGTCTCCGGACCCAGCGAAACACCCCGCAATGCGGCCGCGCCCAGCCCGGCCTGACCCGCAGCCGTGCCCAGCCCGACCTGACCGGCGGCCGTGCCCAATCCAACCTGACCCGCGGCGTGGTCGGCCGCGTGCGCCCGGCGATCCTCCAGCGTGCGCCCCGAACAGTCCGCACACGACTCGCCACTGTTGGCCAGCACGCGATTCAGCCAGCCGTCGCGCGTCGACTTTACCCCCGGCGTCGCCGTCTCCATGAAGTCCTGCGCGTCGAAGTGCGAGCGGGTCGGATGCGGCGAGCCGACCGCATGCACGATCGCCAGTTCAGTGCGCCCGAACAGATCGTGCAGCGGTCGCAGCGATGGATGCAGCCCGAAGAAGCCATCCAGGTCGAGCGCCGTGTTCTCCCGCGACGATGATGGCGCCGCTACCGCGATCGACCGGCGCCCCGCGTAGTACGCCCGCTCCCCGAACGGCACGACCATGCTCAGCCCGTCGACCGCCCCGCGCTGGAAGATGCAGATCAGCGTCTTCTTCCTCGCCGCCCCGCGCGTCTCCGCCAGCAGCGACTTCGTGAAGAAGGATGGCGGCATGCCAAGCGCCAGAAACGCCAGCGCGCCTCCCCGCAGAAAAACCCGCCGATTCATTCTTCCCCCCACGATTTCGATTTCGCTTTCGATTTCGATTTCGTCTGTCGCCCGATCCTTCGCGCCACCATGCTGATCCGCTACTTCCGCTGAAACTCCGGCGACCCGAGCACCAGCCCCAGCGTCCGCGCCGGACTGCCTTCCCCCTCACGGAGCACGACCGTCCGCAATGCCGCCGCATCCACCCCCGGCAGCACGCGCGCAAGCACAACATCCAGCGAGTCAGCAGTCATGGCCGCGACCCGCACCCCCTGCAATCGATTCGCACCGAGTGCGAGCGCGAAGTTCATCCGGTTCAGCATCGCGCCGCTGTTCACCCAGTCCGCCGACGCAACCGGGTAACCCGCGGGCGTCGACTCGTTGTACGGCAGGTGCCCGAGCCCGCGCAGCGTCGCAATGGTCTGGCGCGACACACCGACCTCCGCCCTCGTCGCACGGAACGCACTCGCCACCAGCTCGAATGGCGTCTTGACCTTCGCGCGTAGCACGTCGGTTGCGTAGAAGCGCGGCGACGAGAACAGCGCGCGCGTGACTTCGCGCAGGTCGCCTCCCGTGCGCGTGAACACCGCTGCGAGTTCGCGCACGAACGCCGTGTCCGGCTCATCGGATACGAACCGCTCGACCAGCTTGAACGCGATGAACCGCGCCGTCGCCGGATGCGACGCCACGATGTCCAGCACCTCCTCGCCGTCTTCAATCCCGCGCCCCGCCGGCAGCCGATGCCCGAGCACAACCTTCTCGCCACGATCGTGCAGCATCGGCCGGAAGACGAACCCCGTCGTCTGCGAGCGCGGGTTCGGCCGCGTGAAGCTCCAGCCGGTCAGTGCCCGCGCAACCGCAACGACATCGTCCTGCGTGTAGCCGCCGTCCACGCCGAGCGTGTGCAGCTCGAGCAGTTCACGCGCGTAGTTCTCGTTCAGCCCGCGCTCGCGCGTCCGCGGCAGAGGACGCGTCGAGTCGACCGCGACGCTCCCCGCATTGTCGAGGTAGAACAGCATCGCCGGATGCTTCGCCGTTGCTCCCAGCAGGTCGCGAAACCTGCCGAAGACATGCGGGCGAATCACATTCGCTTCATAATCCGGGATCAGAAACCGCGTGATGCCTTTGCCGATGTGCACGTTGAAGTGGTTGAACCAGAAGTCGGTCAACACTTCCTCGAGCTGGCGCTCGCTGTAGACCGCACGGGTGAGCTTCGCGGAGACGAGCTGCACCGCAATCATCTGGGGGGTCAACCGCCGCAACTGCGGGTCCGCCATCGTTGGATCATCCATACGGCGCGCATCGTCCATGCGGCGCGGATTATTGGCCGGGCGTGAACCAGCGGTGCGCGTCGAATCCGCGGCCCGCATGCGACGCTCGCGCTGCACCTGCTCGAACTCGGCGAGGAGTTGCCCCATGTCTTCGCGCAGCAGGGGAAACATCGTCAGTCGGCGTTGCGCGACGGTATCCGCAATGCGGGAAGGCTGGAGTTGCTGCTCGAGCCAGGCCTCGCGCCCGAGCTGCTCGGCGTTTCCGACCGCCTCCGGGGTGACGCCGAAGGTTGCACGCTGCAGCAAATGAATCACTCGCGCGCGTTCGGCTGCGTGTGCGTCCTGCGCACGTGCCGAGCCCGCAAAAGCCGCCAGCATCAGCGCTGCCAACCCGAATCGACTGGCCTGAGATCTCACGCGGACCTCCAGGTGGAATCGCCGTCAGGCATTTCGGACGACCAGGGAACCTCCCGCGTTAAATCGGATGAGGGGGGATGCTCGTGAGGCGCGGCTCGGGTCGCGCCAGGGAATGCGGCAGGAAATCAGTGCTGTTCAGAGGACGGTTCGCGGCTGGTTCACCTTTGCAACAAACGTTTCCGCCGCTAGCTTTTTTCGTCATCTCCAACATTTGAATCAGAAACACGCACGGCGACGCCGCCAGTCCGCGTGCCGGGAAGGACTCGCAGTAACCGCTTGGCCCCATCGCTGGACATCGCAGGGTTTGTAGTACCCACCTTCCAGGTAATACTGCTTGTCGCGTTCGTCGCAGGGGCGCTGCTCTGCCAGGCACAACTGATCTGGCTGAAGCGTCCGACTGCGGCGATCTGGGACGTGCTCCCCTTTGCCGCGATCGGCGGGATCGTCGGCTCGCAGCTCTACTATTACCTGCTGCACGTCAGCTTCTTCGGCGGGATGGTGTGGTACGGCGGGCTGATCGGCGGCATGCTGGGCGCCTACCTGCGATTCCTCCGCTGGAAGATGCCCTTCGAGGTCTACGTGCTGGCAGGCGCCCCGGCGACCGCGCTCGGCCACGCCTTCGGCCGCATCGGCTGTTTCCTCGCCGGCGATGACTGGGGTGCGCCGACCGGTGGCCCACTCGGCATCGCCTTCCCGAACGGTGCGCCGCCCAGTACCGCGGGTGTGCTGCGCGAATTCGGCTACCCCATCGCAGCGCACATCCCGGACACGCAAGTCCTGAGTGTCCACCCGACCATGCTTTACGAGGCCGCGTTCCTCTTCCTGCTCGCGGGCGCACTCGTCTGGTCTACGCGATGCCACTGGAATGCGATGCGGGTCGCCGCGACCTACCTCGGCGGCTACGGGCTCTGGCGCTTCGGAATCGAGTTCCTGCGCGCCAAGAACGACCACATGCTTTTCGGCCTGACCACGGCGCAATTGATCAGCCTCGGCGCATGCGCGACCGCGTGTGTGCTGTGGCGTGCGAGTGCGAAGCGGGCCGTTTCCGATATCCGATCAATCCCTGCGAGCCGCTGCGACGATGCGCCGGCCGCAGCTTCGCCGCGAAGCACGCGGCACCGCTCAACCAGGCAGTGATCCGTATGAAGTACCAGAAGGTCTTCAGCATCCTGTTCGTCACCTGCGGCATCTGGGCGCTGGCCGCGCCCGCCTGCAACCCCTCGAAAAAGGACCCGACCGCCACGACCGGCGTGCCCGACGAACTCACCGTTTCCCCCGCGTTCGGCATCGGCACGCGCGAGGTCGGCGCGGTGATCAATGTGCTGGCCACCGTCGAAGCCGATGGCGAAGGCGTCGGCAACATCAAAGTCCGCTTCAACGTGGTCGAGGGTGGCGGCAGCGTGAGCCAGAGCGAAGTGCGCACCGACCAGTACGGCCTCGCACGCGCGAACTGGACGCTCGGTAGCACTCCAGGCCCGCAGAAGCTGCAGGTCGTCGCGAATGACAACAACAACCTGGTCTACGAGGTGACCGGGACTGCGCAGGCGAAGCCGCTCGCCGCCGTCATCGCGTCGCCGGACACGCTGCGCCTCGAGGTCGGGCAGACCGGCAGCTTCACCGCGCAAGGGCGCGACGCGCAGGGCGGCACGGTCGCCGTGACCGCGACCTGGTCCGCGCTCAACCCGACCATCGCCGACGTCAACACGACCACCGGCCTAGTCACCGCGAAGGCCGCCGGCCTCGGCCGCATCGTCGCAAGCGCCGAAGGCAAGGCCGACACCGTCTACGTCCGCGTCGCCGCACCGCAGCAGGCCACCACCGTCAGCATCGACGCCGCCGCGACCATGCACATGTACCGCATCGGCTCCGGCACCATGAGCGGAACCGGCCTCGCCGCCGGCGACGCCGAAGGCGACGGCAACGGCACCGTCCAGGGGTTCCTGCTTTTCAATCTCGACGCGCTCCCCGCGGGCGTGACCATCACCAGCGCGAAGATCCAGGTCTCCGCCAACACCGCGAACTTCTTCGACAACCCGTTCGCGCTCGGCGCGCTCTACCTCGAGGCGTCGCCCGGCAACCTGCCCGCGCTCGGCGATGACCCGGTAGCGACCAATGCCGCCGTCCAGGTCATGGCCAGCGCGCTCCAGAACGCCGAGGTCGACGTCACGAACATCATCAAGGCCAACCAGGCCGCCGGCACCGTCTGGCTCCGACTCCGCCTGCTCAACCCGAAGAACAACAACGATAAAAGCGAGATTGGCCAGTTCACCGCCGGCCCGCTCAAAATCACCTACTGATCCGATACAATGGGGTCCGGCTCCTTTTGCGGGGCCGGACCGCACCGGACGCGTTCTGTATTAAGAACCCGTAACGAATACTCGCCAGATCATTTATTTCCTTGACGATTGGACCCGTGCGCACCAAACTGTATGCGGGTTCCCCGTCCTGCCGTACTTCAATTCGTGCATAAAAAAGCGCCACGCGCCCGCTGCGCGTGTGCCCGGCCGTTGAAGTCCGGACGGTTCGCATCAAATGTTTACGAATCTCACACTCTCACGATCGGGAGTTGCGAAGATGGCCTCAGGCGAGGCAATGGGAGAGGTGTCGGCTGCAACCGTGCGACGCGCTGAGCGGCTGCTTCACGCAGTGGCCGGCATCGCCGCGGCAAGCGTTCATTGCGACCCGGACGGTCGCGTGCGCGCCGTGCGCATCGTCGCCGCCCCCGGCGTCTCCCCGCGACAGGCGATCCGGAACGCCTGCTCCGTGCTCAACACCGGCCTGCGCACGGCCATCGATTCCCGCTGCATCCTGGTGGTCGACGCGCTGCCGGAGAAGCCGACCAGCAGTTCGCAGGAACTCTCGGTCGACGCGCTGCGCGAACCCGCGGCCGCGCCGCTGGACGCCGCCCGGCTGGACCGCGCCCTCCGCGAGGTCCGGGCCCGGCTCGGCGACCCGCACGCGGGTTATAACCCGATTCCGCGTATCGACCTGGTCGAGGCCAGCCGCCGCGATGGCGAGCCGCTCCGCTGCCGCGTGGTCATAGAGTTCGGCGGCCGGAGGCGCAGCGGCAGCGCCGAAGCCGACGAGGACAAGACCGGCCTCAGCCAGCTCGCAGCCCAGGCCACACTCGACGCGCTGCGCGACTTCGATCGCGCCCACTGGGAGTTCGAAGGCGCCGCCGATGTCATCATCGGTGGCCGCCGTCACGTCGTCGTCAGTGTCAAACCGCCGGCCGGCGCCCCGATCTCGGGTGCAGCCCCGGTCTCGCAGTCGCTGGAGCACGCCATCGCCGTCGCCGTCCTCAACGCCGTCGGCCTCGTCGGCGGCCAGGACCTCGGCCCGGTCGAACCCCGTGCTCACATCACCGTCGTCTAAACCATCACCCTAACCGATAAAGGGAGCCCCCGGTCCGCCTGACATAGCGGAGTCCAGCAATAGCGAAGAGCGGAGTGTCGCGACCATTTCACACTGGCATCTCGGTCGACGATGCTTTTAGGAGGTGACGCTCGATGCTGGCATTCTTTGATTTCTGCGTCGCGTTGTTTAGCCGCGGCACGATTACGCTCGGCTAACATCTATTAAGTTCGGAACCGGGGGCTTCATATTTAATGGATAACAAGGCGCGAATATATATTGCAGCGGTACCTGTTGCAAGTATCGTCATTTTAGCGGCCCTGCCATGGAAGGGGCTGACACTCCTTTCGCAAGAAGACGTTACGGGTCTCATTGGCATAATCGCTTTGGGGCTTTTGGCTGATGCGTTTTCATTTCGCTTGAAAGTCGACAAGGGTAATGCGGCTTCATCGCTAGTTTTTATCTCTCACTTCGCTACGATCATTTTATTTCCACTGCCTGCGGTCGCGGCGAGCGCAGTGGTCACCCAGACCATCGCGGAATTGCTTTTCCACCGTCGGCCCCTCTGGAAGGCTTCGTTTAACGTAGGCCAAGTTGTTCTGTCGCTAGTAATCGCAGGACTTGTTTACAACGCGATAACCCGTCCCCCCAGTTACCCGCTGCAAAATGTTGCTGCATTTGTCGGGATGTCAGCGACGTTTTTTGCTGCAAACCATTTCCTAGTGGGGATCGGGTTTGCGCTGCTTTATGGCGGAAAGTTTGCCACAGTATTTGTAAAACTCATGGGACGAGCCGGGGCAAACATTCTGTACGATGTCCTGGTGAGTCCGATTTCTGTAGTGTTAGTGCTGTTGTACAACATTTGGGACGTTCCAGGTTTGTTCGTTGCGGTACTGCCTCTACTGTTAATCCGCCATTCATATCGAATAAACCAGGATTTGTTGCAGGCAAACAGGGATCTTTTGAAGGTCCTGATCAAGGCTATAGACACTAGGGACCCCTACACATCCGGCCATTCAGTGCGGGTGTCTCAGCTTGCCCGAATTGTGGCAGAGGATATGGACCTGCCTCCTGGGAAGGTCGATAACATAGAAGATGCCGCGCTGGTGCACGATATCGGTAAAGTCGATCTGATTTATGCAGAAATAATCGGTAAGCAAGGATCGCTGAATGATCATGAACGGGGCGTAATCGTGACTCACGCCGCGAAAGGGGCGGAGTTCCTCCGAACCCTCGCAACGGTAAAAGAGGAAGTTGTTCAAGGAGTACGCCACCATCACGAGCGCTATGACGGATCCGGGTACCCTGACGGCTTGGCTGGAGAGAAGATTCCGCTCCCAGCAAGGATCATAATGCTTTGCGATTCCATCGATGCTATGCTGTCGGACAGACCGTACCGAAAAGCACTACCCTTGGAGCAAGTTAAGCAGGAGTTGATCCGCCACTCTGGGACGCAATTCGATCCGAAAATTGTACAGGTGATAGTGAGGCAAGGAACGCTCGAACGAGCAGTGGAATTGATTCCTAGGTCAGAATCCGCTCCGACGATGATAACACTCGTAGGGTGATAACTGGAGCGCCCGACTCCTGAAAATATTCAGACGGGAATTGCCTCCGCCCGGCTTCAGAAGCGCCAGCGAACGAGCACCGAACTGAGTATTTGGCCATTTAGACCTCCGCGGCTCGCGTAGCTGATCGTGACCGCTAAAAATCGGAAAACGTTGTTTGGCCCGAAAGTTCTGCCAAGAAGAGCACGGTATGTCAAACGATGGAACCATTAAACAGGAATGCACCCCAATATGCCTCCAGTATTGGGGTGATGATGTCGGGGCGGTCCGGGGAACCGTCCCAATAAGCCTTCCGCGCAAAGCTATCCTCTTCCTTGCGATTGCGGCTCTAGACGAACGCGATGTTGTACTCCGTGACACAGCAACGCAGTTGTTGTGGGAGAAGGGAGAACATCAACGTCGCAATCAGTCGTTGAAGCAGTTGTTGTTTGATCTTCGCCGGCAAATACCCGAAATCACGGTTACGGTCGCGGGACCTAGATTGGTGGTGGATTGGGGGTCTGTCACCTGCGACATTCGGAATTTCAGGGCTGCCGCGAGCGAAGGAGACGTGCTCACATGCGCCCGCTTGTATCGGGGAGGGATTCTCGGCCACTTTGATCTTGACGGCATCTTAGACCGTTGGCGTGAGGACGTAAACGATCGGCTTCGGGCCGTTTGGGAGCATTGCATCACAGAAGCGCTCGGAGACCTCTCGCGCGAAGCAGAGTGGTCAACGATCGAAGAGATAGCAACGACAGCGCTCAAAATTGAGAATCCGCCTATTTCCTTGATAGAGGCACAACTGAACGCCCTCTGGGCGCTCGGAAGGCGGCATGATCTTCAGCAAGCCATCAGAAAGTGGAGGGTGAGTTGTACCGACGACATAACTCATGAGGAACTCTTCGATGTACTCTCTAGGTTTGAGCAGTTGCCCCATGCACTTCCCGAGCAGCCGGCGTTTATCGGTCGACAGGACGAATTGAAAGAACTTTGGGAGCTACTAGAACAACGCGGCGGCCGGATCGTGCTTATCTCAGGTCCCGCAGGAATAGGAAAGTCCGCGTTAGCCGGCCAGTTGCTCCGAAGTGCCCTAGTGAAGCGGATTCCCGTCCTCCATGCGATTTGTGATCCGAGGTCCAGAAATGTGCCATTTAGTACCGCGTCATTGCTCCTGCAGAAAGGAGCCGACAGTAAAGTTGATGTAAGCCCCACTACTCGGCGCCTCATCACTGCTGCAATGAAGGAAGGGTTGCTTAGTTCCCTCGGTGAGGAACGCACCGGCTTCGGTCATAACGTACGCGCACTAGCAGTCGGACTGGCCGATCTGGTAAACAGCATATCGCACGACGAGACCTGCGTCCTGTGTATTGATGATGCGCAACACGCGGATATATCGAGTATTCATGTCTTGGCGCGTATGATGGAGGAGGTGTCGGTATCACCGCTAGTGGTATTCTGTTCTCGCGAGGAACGTGGTAGCGATCCCCTGGAGCTAGGCTCCTTTTTTCCGACAAGAATCAGGGCCATTAATCTCCACCCGATTCCTGACAATCGGTGTTTCGACATCGTTCAGTCATATCAAAATAAGAATTCCTTGAATCTCACAAACGAACAGCGGAATGATCTAGTTCAACTGTCTGCCGGGAATCCGTTGTTCCTGCTTGAACTTCTGGAGCGCCTTAGAGCTGGCACTCCAATGTCAGGTGCCCCCGGTGTCCCGCCAACAGTTCGAGATAACGTTCGTTTGAGATGGGGTGCTCTGAATACTAACGCGAAAGCGTTTGTGGGCGCGCTTGCCTGCTTCCAAGGCCGCGCAGAGCCGAATTCGGTATTTCATGTGAGCATGTTGTCAGAGCAGGCCGGCTTTGCAGCGGCGGAAGAAGCAGAACAGGAGCGATTCATCCGGGACGAGGGAAGTGAGTATGTAATTAGGCACGATCTCATCACCGAAATTGTTCAGGAATCGATCGGTGCTGCACGAGCAAGAGCCTATCACGCACGAATCGCAGATATTTACGGCCAGTCCGGTGAATCTGCAGCTGTGCAATCCTGGCATCTCGAACTTGCGGGGAAGCACAACGAAGCAGCACGTTCAGCCCTTCGCGCTGCCGAGTTCAGTAGCGACATGCAGGCGCCGAGCGAAACGATCGCCCTGTTGTCGCGCGCCGCGGTTCTCGCTCAGGACCCCCCCATTCGGACGGAAGCATGGGTGACGTTGGGCCGCTTTTACCTGCGTTCTCAAAAGTACCATGAAGCCGTCGAGGCATACGAAAACATCGAAGAGGACAGTCCCACCGCAGAAGTAGAACGGAAAATTGCGAAAATATGTTCGATGTTGGCTGGCCCGGACTCAGATTCTAGCGTTGCGCTAGCGGAGTTGCAGACTGCGGCCAGTACTGCACGCCAACTGGACGACACTGATGGCTGGATAAACGCGCTTGCTGCTCTGGCGCTCTGGTCGGATTTAACTCGCGACCGTGAACTGCTAGGATGCGTTGCGCAAGAGCTACTAGAAGCGTCCGCTCGTGCCGGGACCGAGTGGCTCCGGGTTTATGCATTGACCCTCGCAGGTCCTGCGCTCGCAAATCTAGGCAATTTTGAGCAGGGCCTCAGGTGTGTGGAAGCTGCCGCATCAGAAATGCTGGCAGCTAGTTGGGCGCCAAAAGTGCGGGTGCAAAGCGCACGTGCCTACATAAATCTGCTCGCAGGAAAACCTCGCGAAGCAATGGAAGACCTCGCGGACGCAGAAGCCACACTACGCAAGTATGGCGCTGAGCACGCGATTCCAAACATCCTGAGCAATCTCGGGCTGGCAAAGTGGCAAACCGGACACCTTCAAGAAGCGGAAGCTTTCTTCGAGGGAGGCCGACGAGAAGCCGGCCTGCACGGTCGCGTGCTGGACGGCTGGGCGTGCCTGATTAATTTGGCATTGATGTACTTTTATGAGGGCCAAGCAGATCAAGCCGAACGGATCGCAGATACGATTTTGGAAGAAGGCGCCATGTCGAAAGCTGAAATGGCGGCATTGGTTGCTTGGTCAATCAAAGGGCTCTGCGCCTTGGTTCGTGCGGATGAAGACAATGCCAAACGTGCTGAAAGTGTACTGTCTGACAGGCGCGCGATTCTTGAGCCTTTCCCTGAACCGCACCCAATCGTGTTTCTTAGTCGAATGCAGGAGGCCGACGGATGTAAACCCGGCGCTACCGATATCCTTGTTAGCGCTATCAGCCGACACGCGCCGGCATCGCTATGTCGGATGGAATTGCTTGTCGAGCTAATTTCTGTCGATTCCGCATTTGCGGAAAGCGTGTACGGAGAAGAATTAGAAAGCATTTGTGCTGAACTAGATGAGCGAGGACTGGTGTTTCTTAGATCCAAAGTATCAGCCGCTCTAGGACACGCTCGGCTGTCAGGAGGATAGAGGCAGTAGGAGACTGACTAGAATAAGTAAATCCCCGCGAAAAGACTTACAAATAAGCCGTAATAATCTATCTGTCCACGCAATACTCTGAAACGGCAGGAGAAACCGGGAAGCTGGTTGGGTATTACGCCAACCTGAACGAGTTTGAGAATATACCGCCTGGCAGTCTGGGTCGGGCGAAGTGCGGCGGCATGTTATACTCGGCCTAAATGCCGTGAGACAACTTTGGCAATAGAACGCTGGCAGCACTCAATACTGGCGCGAGTTAGCAACTCGCGTCGGTGTCATGACGCCTAATCGCCTGCACTACCCGGCGCGAAACTGCTCGACAAGCTATTCTCGAAACGAACCGAATAGAAACCGGTAACCTCTCTATGCAACGCCTCACGGCATCGGGTCACAATCACTCGCTCTACCTGGAGTGCCTGCGTGGCCAAGCGCGCGTATTCCGCAATGGGACCCAAATCCAACTCAGCCGCAAGCAGATCCTGCTCCTTCGATACCTCGCCCGCCAAACCCTAAAGGCCGAAATTGATGCGGATACCGTGGCCGAACTGCTCTGGCCGTCTTCAGACAGGAAGCGCTCCAGGCACTCGCTGCGGCAAGCCCTTTCTGAAATCGGGAAATCCCTCCAGGAACTTGCTCCGCACATAGTCTCGGGCAGGGTTGTACTTCAATGGGAGCGGCTTACCACCGATGTGCAGCTGTTCGAGTCAGCTGCGCGGAATCTTGAGTATGAGACGGCGTTTGAACTCTACACTGATCGGTTACCGATAGAGGATCTGGGCAGCGGAGAATTTCTGGAGTGGCAGGAACTCGAACGCGACCGCATCCACGCCCTGTTCTCACATGCAGCGAAGCGCGCCATGGAAGCTGCTGCCGCGAGAGCCGAGTGGCCGATAGCTGAGAAATACGCCTCCTCGCTGCTCCGATTTGACCGGGATGAGAGCGCAATCGAAGCCTGGCTAACTGCGATCGTGCTGCAAGGTGATCATGAGCGTGCACGCAGCGAGGCAACTCAGATCCGCCTCGACTATCAGGACGACCTCTCGCCGGAATGCATAGCGTACCTGAAACGGATTGAAACCGCCGCCCCTCCGGCAGTTCAAATCCGGGGGGCCGGTTTTGTCGGACGGCAGCCTGAACTGAGCCACCTGATCCAGGCTTGGACGGGTACCTGCAACGTTATGGTATTACACGGGGGCGGCGGCATAGGGAAAACAGCTCTGGCCCATCAGTTCCTACGGTATGCCGCGTTGCAAGGGGCTGCCTGTATAACGTTGGTATGCGACCGTCACCGCCGTCATATCCCGTATGCGACCATTCTCGACCTGATCCAATCGACCCCCGCGCGAATCGCCCAAGCCCTCTCGCCTGACCAGGAAATGCTGCTGCGGGACCTTGCCGCCGGGATGTTTCCTGAACGAGTTCCTGACAGAACCAGCAGAAGCACCGCCGATCAGGTCGGCGCGGTGCTGGAGCAAATCCTTTCATCCGATAGCCTGCGGCCGCGCACAATCTTTTTCGTTGATGACGCGCAATACGCCGATGCCTCCAGCCTGGAAGCACTCGTGGAATACTATCGCGACGCCGGCACTACTGCTGCCCTTCTCCTGCTCGCAACGCGCAGCGATGACTCGCCTGCCAAGTGGTCTGCGCGATTCGGAAGGTCTTCCGAATCCATCCAGCTTGAACGACTGGATCCAGACGCGGTCCACACGTATATCGCGGAGTTCGAGACCAGGAATCGTCTTTCGTTTACCCCTCAGGATCGTGCCACGATAGAAAAAATCGCAGGCGGGGAGCCATTTTATCTGGAGTCGCTGGTCGGGAGTATGGTCACGCAGGGGAGAGTGCAGGAGCTGCGCACGGCTGGCAGACTAAAGGAGTTGGTGCAGCAGAGGCTGGAGCCACTCACGGATCAGGCACTTTCCGTACTGGGCGTCTTGTCATGCGCAGGGCGCCCCCTCTCACTGGACGCTATCGTTTTCGCATCGTCCATCTCTGAGGTTTCGGTGTTGCGTGCGGTAGAACAATTGATTGCAGCGCGGCTGGTGGAGGAAGTCAGGAATCAACTCGGTGTCACACACGAATTGATCGCTGAAATGGTGATCGAGTTAAGCACTCGGATCCGCAATCGTCTTTACCATTCGCGACTGGCTGACCATTTCATGAGAGTAGAGGCGCCCGACCATGTGTTCCTCGCCTACCATTGCGAGCAGGCGGACCGTCGGGAGGAGGCATTCCAGTATTTAATCGCGGCTGCAGCGAAAGCGGAGGCGTTCGTTGCGGTAACTGAAACGGAATCGCTGCTCCGCAGAGCGCTGAGCGTCGCAACGCATTCGGAAGCACGTCGAGAAGCCCGCAGGAAGCTCGCCCACCTGTATCTAAGGGTTGCTCGTCTTGCAGAGTGTATCGAACTGGTTCATGGATTTGAAGAATTCGATCCGGAGCTCAGGCTTGCCCGGCTGCTTAGTGAATTGCGAACAGTTGATGATGGTCAGATTGATGCCCGGGCGCTCGACGAACTTATCCAGATCACAGACCGGATCAGTGACAATGAAGTAAGGGTCGTAGCTTTGAACATGTTTCTGGTTCAGGCATATGGCCGTGGTGATGGTGATCTCTTGCGCAATCTGATCGAGTTCATGAATAGGCTGTTGCTGGAAAGCAATGCTGCCGAGCAGGCACGAATAATGGCAGCCGTAACGCAGGTATTCCCTCTCGTAGGGCATAGTTCAAATGATCTCCGCCTTGATTATGTAGAATTAGAATCACGGAATTGGAGACTCAGAGCGAAGGTAATGGAAGCACAGGGGCGAGAGCTATTGCTCAGCGGGAAACCCGCAGATGCGTGTGAGGTTTTTGACCAGGCCTGGGAGCTTCTCAAGCAGCACGACGCCACGGAGTTGTTTGTCGGGATATTTGCGAATCATGGACTTGCGTTATGGCAGAAAGGGGATTTCGCAGCTGCCGAAGTTGCATTTAGCAGCGGAGCGGAGATGTGCCTCCGTTTCGGTGATGCCGGTGGAGCCAGATTCTGCACCGCGAATCTTGCTGCCCTTCGGTTTGATCTTGGGGATGTGGCACATGCGAGCGCGCTTGCCAGCGGTCTGCTTGCGGAAAACGGGGCACGGCTCGTTCTGCAGCTTGCCGCATCGAGCGTCCTCGGCCTTTGTGCTATCGCCGAGGAGGACATGGAAGCGGCAGCCGCAGCGAAAGCGGTTCTGGACGAACACCGCGAGCAGGCCGAACTGCTCTTCATGGGCGCACATCCTACCCTGTTCCTTGCCCGCTACGCGCTGCTGACGGAGGGTCGCGAAATTGCGACGGCGATCCTTGCGGAGTCGATCGAGCGGGAGCAGGACCGGGATGTCCCCGCCGCAATGGCGCTGCGGCTGGAACGCGCCAGGATCATTTCAGAGGATGACCGCACCACCGCGGCAGAGGAACTGGCGGCAGTGGAGAGGCTCTGCCGGGAGCAGGGGCTGCATGAGCACGACGCCCGTATCCGGGAGTTGCACACATTGCTCGATGCTCCCCTTCCTGAGCAGGGCCCGCTCCGCTGTCAGTGAAACATTCCTACCCAATACAGAACTCCTTGCCTTCTGCGGCCGCGAAGCCGCGCTCGTAGTCCAGCCAGGCGTCGATCATCCACTCGATACCGAGATAGTCGCGCAGTTGCGATGGGCGGATCCCGAGCATCCGGCGCATCTGATTGCTCATTGTGAACCCATCGGGATAGCCGAATGCCGTAGCGACGCGGAAGACGGCGGAGTTGCCGCACTGCAGTTGGTTCGCGACATACATCAGCCGACCGAACTGAAGCCAGTGGGACGGAACCGGCAGACGATGGGTTTCGAGATGGCGGCCGAGCGTCCGACGCGACATGTACAGGCGTCGGCTCAGGGCTGCGATGCTGGTGACTTCACGGGCGAGTTCGAGCACCTTGCGGATTTCGCGGCGCATCTCGCCTGGCCGGAGCACCCGTCGAAACGTCAGGTAGTCGATGATGCGTCCGGCCAGGTCGCGAGGGGGGAGTTGCAGCAACGCCTGAATGTGCTCGGGGGTGGCGATGTGGCCGGCGGGAAGAACGCCGTGCGGAGCCATTTCCGCGATCCGCGGCAGCACCGCGCGGACCTGCATGATCTCTTCTGCCGGGGGCAGGATGACGACGAGTGTGCGCCCCTGGCGCATGGCCTGGACACGTTCGACGTCGGCGGCAGAGCTTCCGGGTCTGAGGAACCACACGATGCATTCGCCGCGTTGCACGACGGAGCCGGGATCGACCTCACAATACCGGTCGTACGGAGCACGCAGCAGGTAGATGTTCGGCAGTGTAGCAGGCACGAGGGGCCTCCGGTTGAGGTTGCGGCGGGAAGATGCAGAAGACGGGTCAAAAGCCGGTCAAGCTGTTGCGCATCCGTGATTTCTGGAGTTCCGGGGTGTGCTCCTGCCGGTCGCGCACCAGCGGCGTGAGCCACAACACGCTGGCGTGTCCGCCACGCAGGGGACATCATGGCAGCAGCCAACCAGGAGGAAATCATGCGAAGAATTCCGTGGATTGTGGTGATGGGGCTGCTGATGGCGTGCAGCTCGACCGGCGTGAAGAGTTCGGCGGAGCCGCGCGGGAGTCGGGATGTCATCACGCGTGAACAGCTTGCCGAGTCGAGCGCGGCGAACGTGTACGACCATATCCATCGCGCGCGGCCGGAGGCGCTGCGGGCGAGGGGGCAGTCCTCGATCCGGGGTGGGGCGGAGATGCCGGTCGTCTACATCGACGGCGTACGACGCGGCGCACCGGAATTGCTGCGGCAGATTCGGCTGAACGACGTCGAGGAGATCCGGTTCGTGAACGGCACGGACGCCTCGACCCGTTACGGTCTCGGCCACGGCGGTGGCGTGATCGATGTCAGAACGCGGCAGGGCCAACGCGGCTGATCCGGGACTCCCCTCAACGCGATTTCCCCAGGAGCGACGAAGCTGATGGACACGGAACCCCAGGCAGCTATTCGATGCGGGAATGCAGGGGCATTGGTTGCGACGGGACTGAAGTACGGATACCGCCGGACCGGACGCGAACAGGTGATCGGCACGGCCGATTTCGAAATTCCACCGGGCCGGATTGTCGCGATCGTCGGGCCAAACGGTGCGGGCAAGAGCACGCTGCTCAGGACGATCATCGGGCTGCTGCGCCCGCTGGCCGGCACGCTGACCATCGGCGGGCTTTCCCCGGATGCGCATCGACGGCAGCACGGCATCGGGTATTTGCCCGAACAGATGAACCTGCCAGCAAACTGGACCGCGCGGGGCCTGCTCGCGATGGTCGCGGCGCACACGGGCAGCCGCGCGGCTGAGGATCTCCCCACCGCCGTCGAAATCGCCGGGATCGACTTCGACCCCGGCAAGCGGGTTCAGGAGATGAGCAAGGGGATGCGGCAGCGGGTCGCGCTGGCGATGGCGCTGCTGCCGCTGCCCGACCTGCTGATTCTCGACGAACCGGAGGCCGGGCTGGACCCCGCCCAGCGAGTGCTGCTGCGCGGCCGGCTGCGCGAGTTCGCCGCGACCTCGCGCACGATCCTCGTGGCCAGCCACGATGTGAACGGCATCGGTCAGATCGCCGATCAGGTCTTCCTGATGCGCGATGGCGGGATCGAACCCGTCACCCACGAGCAGCTCCTCGATCCCGCGCTGCTGCTGCAGCTCTTCTCGGGGAGGTCCCTCGCATGACCGGGTTCACGATCGAGCGCGTGGGGCAGGCCTACCTGCGGGGGTTCGTCCGCGCATGGGTCCGTAAGCAGCGCGTACTGCTGGTGCTCACCGGCCTCGCCGTCACGGGAGCGCTCGTGTCCGCGGTGACCGGCAATGCGGAGCCGAGCCGGCATATCGTGCGGTTGTCGATGTTCTACCTGCCGATGATTGCTGGGCTGCTCACCTTGAGCGGGATCGTGTCGGAGGACCGCGACACCAATCTCATGGTGCTCTGGTTCCAGAAACCCGGCCGCATCATTCCCATCTACCTGAAGCGGTACCTCCTTGGTCTCGCGGCTCTGCTCGTCTTTGCAGGCATCGTGATGGTCCTGCTGGGGGTGCTCGCAATCGCGATCGACGTTCTGACGCCGACAGCGATGCTCCGGCGCGCGGCCGTCATGCTGCTGGTCGCCGTCCTGGCCGGGTCCATCGTGTTCGCATTCTCCGCGTGGGGCACGCGCCGGGACGGGGTGCTCGCGTTCATGGTCATCTTCCTCAGCCTCCTGCTCGCCGGCGCGTTCGCGTTTGATGACACCCGCTTCGCTGTTTTCACCCGCGCCGTCGCCTTCCCCATGGATGCGCTCGGTGCGCTCTCCGGAGGCTCAGCGTGGAACGGTTCGCTTCCCCCGATCGTGTTCATCGCGCTGCATATCGCTGCCTGGAACCTGGTGGGTCTGTTCGGCCTGTTGTATACGGAATGGGCACTGGCCAGAGGGCGGATGGGAGCCGGAGAATAACGCCGGGGTGGAACTCCCGCCGGGAACCCGCCGGGGCTGCCCTCGAATTCGAAGGGCACGCCCGCAGGCAGGGGTTCCTGCCAGAAACCAACCAGGGGTAATCGTGCAGTATACATTGGATCCGGAGTCGTGGACGGAGTTCCGAGCGCTTGCGCATCGGATGGTGGATGACATGCTCGACCATCTTTCGACGCTGCGCGAGCGGGCGCCGTGGGAGTCGATGCCGGCGGAGGTGCGCGGGAGTTTCGACGAGCCGCTGCCGCAGAACGGGATCGGCGAGGAGCAGGCGTACGAAGCGTTTGTGAAGACGGTGCTGCCGTATACGAACGGCAACCGGCACCCGCGCTTCTGGGGCTGGGTCAAGGGGAACGGCACGCCGCTCGGGATGATGGCGGATATGCTCGCCGCCGGGATGAACGCGCACCTGGCGGGATTCGACCAGGCGCCCGCACTGGTCGAACACGAGGTGATCCGCTGGATGGCGGAGCTGACCGGGTTGCCATCCACGTCGTCGGGTGTGCTGGTGACCGGCGGGACCATGGCCAACGTGATCGGCCTCGCCGTCGCGCGCCACGCACGCAGCGGCGTGAACATCCGGCACGAAGGCGTGCGCGCCGCGGGCGAACTGGTGGTCTACGCGTCGGTCGAGACGCACAACTGGGTGCGCAAGGCGGTCGAGCTGCTCGGGCTCGGCAGCCAGGCGCTGCGCGCCGTGCCGGTCGACAAGGATCATCGCATGGACGTGGCTGCACTGCGCGAACGTATCACCCTGGATCGTGCGGCAGGACGCAGGCCGATCTGCGTGATCGCGAATGCGGGCACAGTCAACACCGGCGCGTTCGATGACCTCGAAGCGATCGGCGAGCTGTGCCGCGCGAAGGGGTTGTGGCTGCACGTCGACGGCGCGTTCGGCGCGTGGCTCAACGCCTCGCCGAGGTTCAGGCACCTGGTGCGTGGCATCGAACACGCGGACTCGCTCGGCGTCGACCTGCACAAGTGGGGCTACCTGCCGATCGATTGTGCATGTGCGCTCGTCCGCGATCCCGAGCTGCACAAGGCGGCGTTCGCCTCGCCGGCGGCGTACCTGACCCCGATCGAGCGTGGCGTCATCGCGGGCGGGCTCCCGTTCGCCGATCGCGGCATCGACCTGACGCGCAACTTCAAGGCGCTCAAGGTCTGGCTCAGCTTCAAGGCCTACGGCGTTTCGCGCATCGTCAACGTGATCGAACAGAACATCGACGACGTGCAGTACTTCGCGCAGCGTGTGCGTGACGATGCGCGGCTGCAACTGCTCGCGCCTTCGGTCGCCAACATCGCGTGTTTCCGCTACCGCGGCGGCAGCACGGACGATGCGCAGCTCGATGCACTCAACCGCGAAATCCTGCTGCAACTGCAGGAGCGCGGCATCGCGGTGATCTCGAGCACGAATGTGAACGGCCGGTTTGCGCTACGCATCGCCAACACGAATCACCGCAGCACGAGGGCGGACTTCGACGCGCTGTTCGATGCCGTGCTCGCGCTCGGACAGGAGCGCCTGGTTACTTGAGTATTCGTCGTTCGGCTTGATTCCTGCAGCGGCTGGCTGTACCGTAGGCAGAAGGGTTCCTCGTCCCTCAATCCCGGAAATCACCATGCTAGTCCGCAGCCGAATGACGGCGCACGTGTATACCGCGTCGCCGGTGACCACCATTGCGGAAGCGCTGACGCTGACGCGGCGGTACCGCATACGCCACCTCCCGGTGCTCGAAGGCGACAGGCTGGTCGGGCTGGTCACGGACCGTGACCTGCGTCTGGCGACGCCGCCGATCTGGGCGGAGCAGCGCGATGAGCTGTACCGGATGCTGCACACGCGGACGGTCGGCGAGGTGATGATGGGCGCGATCATCACGACCACGCCGGACACGCCGATCGAGGATGCGGCGAAGCAGTTGTACGAGCACCGCATCGGTTGCCTGCCAGTCATGGAGGGCGACCGGCTGGTTGGCATCCTGACAGAAACCGACGTGCTCCGTTCGTTTACCGAATTGTTCGGGGCGAACGATCCATCGAGCCGGCTGGAGATCCGATTGCCGAATCGCCCGGGCGAACTGGCGCGGGTCGTACGGCTGATCGGCATCGACTTCAAGCTGAACATCACCGGGATGGTGGTTCCGCCGCTCACCGGCGGAGACGCGCTCGCGATCATGCACATCGCGACGCTCGATCCGCGGCCGGTCATCGAGCAGTTGCGCAAGCTGGGTTACCGGGTGGGCTGGCCGGCACTCGATCTCGAGCCGCAACCTGCCGATCCGGGATACGAGCCGCGCGAACGTCGCCGCTTCTTTGCCGACGCGCTGTGAATTTCCGCGAGGGTCCGCATTGCGCGGATCCTCGCGCCTGTTGCTGCGGTAGAATTCGCCGTTCGCGCTGAACATCCGATTGCGCGGACTTCCCGACGCGATCTTCCCTTTTTTTATCACGAGAGGTTCCACGGGTACCGCTCTCCTTGAGCTGCTGTCCGACAAGGCCGGCGCGCCGTTCACCGTCAGGGCGTATGAACCTGACGATCAGTCGAAACTCGCGGCCATGTATGCGGATTTCGAACCTAAACGTGCGGCCCAGGGTCTGCCGCCCGAGGGCGACGACCGCATTCGCCAATGGCTCGAGCGCGTGCTCCGCACCGGCCGCCACCTCATCGTCGAGGTGGACGGCCGTGTGCTCGGCCACCTCATGCTGATCCCGCAGGAGAATGGCACCACCGAACTCGCCAACTTCCTGCACCAGTCGATCCGAAACCGCGGCATCGGGACGGCGCTCAATACACTCGGGATCCGCGTTGCCCGCGACGCAGGCTTGAGCGCACTCTGGCTCTCCGTCGAGCCGGCCAACAAGCCCGCGATTCGCTCCTATGAAAAAGCCGGCTTTCGCCAGCTTCCGGGCTCGCTCTGGGCCCCTGAAATCGAAATGTCGGTCGCTTTATGAACTGACCTGCGGCTCGATTACGGCCCGAACCGCCAGCACCAGGTCCGTCGGGGGCACCGGCTTGCGCAGCATCCGCTCGCACCCCGCTTCCGTCGCCTGTGCCGGCGGAACATCGTATCCGCTCACACACACGACAGGGATTCGGCTCGTCTCCGGCGTTGCCCTCAGGATCTCCGTCGCCAGCAATCCGTTCAGCCCGGGCAGCCTCACATCCATCACAATCGCCGCCGGCTTCAACGCCTTCGCCAGATCGATACCGCTCAGGGCATTCGTCGCCTCTTCCACATCGAAGCCGTTGTAGTGCAGCACGGCCGAGTAGATCTGTCGTTCATCGTCGTTATCGTCGATTACCAGAATGACAGGCATCACCTTCTGTCCGAAGCGGGATCCGGGAGAGAAAACAAACCGGCCCATACTGGCCGGAAGCCGCGCGGATTGCAATGTGGCGGGGCGGAACAGTTTGCGGCGAACTGACGGATTTCGGGCCGATCTGCTGCCAAACTCAGGCGGAAAGGGAACAGTTTGCCGGCTGGGACAGAACTGGACCGCGTCCGTTTCTGGCACCGGGATTGCCCGGCTGCTGCAGGGTATCCGGTCTGGAGCGGGAGATGGCCAGGGAAAGTGGAAAGAGGCGAAGCTTCGTTGGGCAGCTTTGGCGGGACTTCAACGACGACAACTGCACGACGCAGGCTGCGGCGCTGGCGTATTACACGGTGTTTTCGCTGCCGGCGCTGCTGTTTCTGATCGTGACGCTGGTGAGTGTGCTGGTGGATCCGCACACGGTGGAGCGGCGGCTGACCGCGGAAGCAGGAGGGATGATCGGGCCGGGTGCAGCGAACACGATCGGGACGATGCTGGCGAGTGCGCGAGAGCAGACGCAGGGCGGGACGCTGAAGCTGGTGCTCGGGGCCGTGATGCTGGTATTCGGTGCGACCGGCGCGTTCATCCAGTTGCAGCAGGCGCTCAATCGGGCGTGGGAAGTGAAGCCGAGCAAAACGGGCGGCGGGATTCGGAAGTTCGTGTTCAAGCGGCTGATGTCCTTCGGGTTCATACTGGCGGTTGGATTTCTGCTGCTGGTCTCGTTGGTGTTGAGTGCGCTGATCAGTGGTTTTGCGGATTCCCTGTCGACGCTGATCGGGGGTGTCCCGCCGATCGTGCTGACCATCGTGCAGAACGTCGTTTCGCTGCTGGTGATCGCGTTGTTGTTTGCGCTGATCTTCAAGGTACTACCGGATGCCGAGGTCGCATGGCGAGATGCGCTGGTTGGTGCAGTGTTCACCGCGGTGCTGTTCACGGTCGGCAAATACCTGATCGGTCTGTATCTGGGGCGGAGCCAGCCGGGGAGTGCATTTGGGGCGGGGAGTGTGCTGGCCGCGATGCTGGTGTGGATCTACTACTCGTCGATCATCGTGCTGCTGGGCGCGGAATTCACGCAGGTCTGGGCGACGCGGCGGGGCGCCGGGATCCAGCCGTCGGCGGGGGCAGAGCGGCTTGCCGAGGGTCCGGAACGAGCGGCGGCGGACTGATTCCGCGGCCCTGCCCGGCTTACTCCGGGTTGTCTTCCGCGAGCATCTCACCGACCCGGCGCATCGCGTTGCCGCGCTCGATCAGGATGCGGCTGAGTTGCGCGAGCTGTTTGCGGGAGGCGCGCGCCGGGTTGGTGCGCAACGCACGCAGGTCACCCGCGGACATGCCGAGGGCGCGTGCGAGTTCCTGCTCGGTTCCCGCAAACAGGTTGGCGGCACTGGAAAAATCGAGGGGCATGTTCCGGATCCGTAGGTTGTTTGTCCGCCTCTAAGCTGTCACGGGGAACGGGATCGCGGAAGATTGCGCGGGGCGAAGCGTGGGCTTCGCCCCGGCCGTTTGCGACGACTGGTCAGAAGATGTAAACCGGCGTGCCAGGGCGTACCAGCTCGTAGAGCACGCCGAGGTCGGAATTGCGCATGCGAATACACCCATGGCTCGCGGCGCTGCCGATCGACTCTTCGTTGTAGGTGTGTGTGCCGTGGATCAGGTAGCCGTCGCCGGTGTCGAGCTTGTAGGGACCGAGCGCGTTGGTCACCCGACGCTGCGTCGTGTTCATCGGCGGGATGAAGATCTTCCCATCGAAGATGATCTCGAAGTCCTGCGAGAACGGCCACCAGTTGCCGAACTGGTTCACCCGCCCGACCTGGTCGTCACGGACCTCGATCCAGGTCCCGTCCTCGAGCAGGTACGGCTCATCGGGCTTGAGATGCACCGCCTCCAGCCCACGCTGGGCGGCTTTTTCGTAGTAATGCCACTCGGGCACGGTCCAGATCGGATCGGCCTGCTTGAGTCGCACCGTACGTTTGCCGCGTGGCGTCGCAAACTTCCACTTCTTCCCGTTGTACTCGAAGGTCTTGCCGATCCCGATCGCGATCGGCGCGCTGACCAGCGTATCCCTGCCGTGGACCAGCCAGAGCCACTTGTCCTCGGTCGAGACCAGGATCTTGCGCCCCTTCGCCGCCTTTGCCGCACGGTACACCGCAACACCGTCGCTGTCCGCGGGCATGGTCGGCCCGCCCTCATCGCCGACCGGACGCCCGGAGCGCAGACTCGCCGGATTAATGTTGTAGCCGAAAATACCAAGCGCGATGATCACGGCGAGCAAGCCGCCCACCCTGAGTCGTCGCGCGGTCACTTTGCCTGCTGCCGACTGCATGTTTGTGCCTCCAGAACCAGCGGATACCACCCCCCCAATCCATTGCAGATCGAGTGCCAGTTTCTGGTATGGAAAGCATGGTGTAGGAAGAACTTACCACCCGCCCAGCGACCTCAGAGGAACGCCATGAGGCGAGGAGATCAGGCGAGGAGATCAGGCGAGGTGATCAGGGCGAGGTGATCAGGCTGGAGGTAAGAGGTACGAGGCGCGAAGGGAAACTGCAGGTAAATGTTAAGTTGACCAGGTGTAAGGCGAGGTCGAGGGTGAGGTCGGAGGTGACAAGCGCGTCAGGATCGAGGAATTGAGGACTAAGTAAGGATCGCGCGGCTGTGGCTCGCCAACCTCCGAGGCCGGTTCTCATGAGCTGGGCGATCCGACCAGGTTCGCGTTCTCGCCTCAAACCCTCGGCGCTCCCGCCTTCTCACCTTCGGAATCACGACCGAATGAGAACATATACAGGCGCCAAAAACCCAAATCGAGCGAGCGGGGACATGGACCTCGTACCATTTATCCTTATTCCTATGCCTTATCACTTGCCCTTAATCCTGGTTCCTTCAGCACTTAACATTAACCTGCAGTCTCCCTTAGTCCTTCCCCTCATCCTCCGGCCGGGCATTGAACCCGGACAGACGGCAAAGGCCTTCGACCTTCATTCCTCGGCTGCGCCAGCCCGCGCCAGACCGCACGTACCTGACCCTTAAGCCTTAAGCCTTGAGCCTTAAGCCTTGCCGTAGATGGCGAGCGGGATGTTTCAGTCGTTGGGATTTCCACGCAGGGCCAGGATCCGTTCGATGGTTTCGCCGATTTTGTTGTTTGGGGTGGACGCACCCGCTGTCAACCCGAGCGTAATGGGCCCGGGGGAGAGCCATTCACCCGTGATGACCTCGGGTGCGTCCGGTGCCAGTTCCTGTTTGTGCCGGATCGTGCCTGCTTCAACATCGATGCAGGTCGCATCCGCGATGTGATATGTGGTCGTGTATTCGCGGCAGAGATGGGCGAGGTGATTCGTGTTCGACGAGTTGTAGCCGCCGATCACGATCATGATGTCCGGCGGATTCTGCATCATGTCGAGCACCGCGTCCTGCCGTTCCTGCGTGGCCGAGCAGATCGTGTCGAAGGAGCGGAAATGCTCCTGCACATGGTCGTGCCCGTAGCGGATCGTCATGCTCTTGCCGATCTCGGCTGCAATCGCAAGCGACTCGGACGCGAGCATTGTGGTCTGGTTGGCAACGCCGATACGCTCGAGATCGCGCAGCGGGTCAAATCCCTTGGCTGCCTTCTCCTCGAAACGCGCGGAGAACTCTTCCAGCGGCAGGGCCCGCTCGTTCTGCTCGATGAAGTCGCACACGAGGCGCGCTTCATCCATGTCGCGCACGATGATGTATTTGCCGTTCGGGTGCGTGTTCACCTGCGAGGCCGTCGCCCGCGTCTCCTCGTGGAAGTACTTCCCGTGGATCAGTGCCGTGAACCGGTCACGCGCATACGACTCGACGCGCTTCCACACATTCAGCACCGAACCACAGGTCGTGTCGACCAGCACGCAGCCGACCTCCTGCAGCCGCGCAAAGTCGTGCATGGTCACCCCGAACGCCGGCAGCATCACCACGTCATCGGCGCACAGCATCGAGAAGTCGAACTGCCCGTCCGCGCCCGGATACAGGAACGTCACGCCCGCGTCCTTCAGGCGCTGGTTGACGTGCGGGTTGTGGATGATCTCACCGACCAGAAAAATGCGGCGGTCGGGAAACTTCACCGTCGTCTGGTACGCGTAGTCGACCGCGCGGTCGACCCCGTAGCAGAAGCCGAAATCCGCGGCGAGGCGGACCGTGAGATCGCCGAAGTCGCGCGTGTAGCCCTGCGCGCGGATCTCCGCAACGAGCGCACTGTGGTACTCCGCCGCCAGAAGCGGCTCGATCTCGCGTTTCAGGCCAAAGCCACGCCGGAAGTAGGTCTGCTCCATAACCCGGATGATAGGGGATTTCAGGGGCCGGGGTCAAACCCGGCATTTGTTCCCGCCCGGCGCCTTTGCCTTTCCTCGCGCAACCGTGGAACTTGTTGGTCCAATTACACTTACGTACCCCGCTTGGTGCCCGTTCGGGGACATCGGACAGCGCGGGCAAGTGACGGTACGGGAAGGTTTTGGGGGACCTTTCCACATGGTTGCACCACGGTCCTTGAAGACCTGCTGGCAAGGCGGGGGTCCGATGCACTGGCCGCTGTCGGCCCGGCTCTCTATCATCGTGGCAACCTGACAAGAGGTAGAGCGCGTGGAAGCGACTTCACTGGAATTCCTGAAGCGACTGCTGGACACGCCGGGGCCAAGTGGGTACGAGGCGGCGGCGGCAAAGGTCTGGCGCGAAGAGGCAGGGCGCATCACCGAGGAGGTGAGCGCCGACATCCCGGGCAACTCGATCGCGGTGCTGCGGGGTGCGGCGGGCGGACCGAGCATTATGCTCGCGGGGCACATCGACGAGATCGGCGTGATGGTCACGCACATCGACGATGACGGCTTCCTGTACATCGACGGGATCGGCGGCTGGGACTCGCAGGTCCTGGTCGGCCATCGCATTCGGCTGTTGACCCGCAAGGGCGAGGTGCTGGGGGTGATCGGCAAGAAGCCGGTGCACCTGATGAAGGGCGACGAGCGGGAGAAAGTCTCGAAGCTGGCGGACCTGTGGATCGACACGGGCGTACGCGGGCGCGACAAGGTGCTCGAACTCGGCGTCCGCGTGGGCGACCCGGGGGTCATCGATTCACGTGTGCTCGAGCTGGGTGAGCGTGTGATCGTGAGCCGCTCGATCGACAACCGGATCGGCGCGTTCGTCGTGCTCGAGGCGCTGCGGCTGATGGCGCAGGGCGACCGGCCGGCTGCGACCGTCTCCGCGGTGGCGACCGTGCAGGAGGAGATCGGCTTCTACACGGGCGGCGGTGCTGCGACCAGCGCGTTCAAGCTGGAGCCGCAGATCGCGCTCGTGGTCGATGTGACCTTTGCGGCGGACGCGCCCGGGGTCGACAAGAAGGAGGTCGGCGACCACAAAATCGGCGGCGGCGTGGTGCTCACGCGCGGCTCGGCTTCCCATCCGCTGGTATTCGAGCGGCTGGCCTCGGTGGCCGAGCGCGAGGGTATTCCGTTCACGATCACCGCGGCGCCGAAGTATACCTCGACCGATGCGGACGGGATCTTCTTCTCGCGGGCCGGCGTTGCAACCGCGCTGATCTCGGTGCCGAACCGGTACATGCATTCGCCGAACGAGCTGGTCAGCCTCGACGACCTGGACGCGGCAGCCCGGCTGATTGCAGCATTCTGTCGCGATGTGAAGTCGGTCGAGGAGTTTCTGGCACCCTGACTTTGCCGCCCGCCCCTGTCGGGCTATCTTTCGCAGTCTTGAAGATCTACGACCTCAGTCAGCCGCTGGCGGAGAGCACGGCCGTTTGGCCGGGCGACCAGCCGTTCGCGCTTGCGTGGAGCATGCGCCAGGATCGCGGGGACAGCGTCAATGTCGCCGCGATCACGCTGAGCGTGCACACGGGCACCCACGCCGATGGTGCGTTCCACTTTCTGCCCGACGGCAACGTCGTGGCGGACGTGCCGCTCGAGACCTACATCGGCCGGGCGCAGGTGATCGATGCGCGCGGACACACCAGCCTGGATGAGCGGGTGCTCGAGTTGTTCGAGGTCGACGCGCCGCGGCTGCTGTTTCGCACGCGCGACGCGGTCGACGAGCGCCGGTTCCCCGAACAGGTCGCCGCGCCCACGCCCGCTTTTGCCCGTGCCCTCGCCGAGCGCGGGGTCAGGCTTTTTGGGACGGACGCGCCGTCGGTCGATCCGATCGAGTCGAAAACGCTCGATGCCCACCACGCATTCGGGCAGGCCGGCATCGCGATCCTCGAGAACCTCGTGCTGAGCGAGGTGCCGCCGGGGATCTACACGCTGGTCGCGCTGCCGCTCCGGCTCACGGACGCGGACAGTTCGCCGGTACGCGCTGTGCTGGTGGACGGCGACCCGCGAGAGCTGTGAAGGCGGACGAGGGACGGATGGCGCCGTTCGGCGAGATGGAGAGCGCATGACGGTACCGATCCAGATCCCGTGGGACCTGTTCCAGGGCAAGACCGCGGTCTGGTGCGAGTGTCTGCTGGCCGGGGCGAGGCGGGCGGTGCTGCTGCCGCGGCTCGACCCGATTTTCGCGCCGATGGAAGAGGATCCGGCGCGCGAGCAGCCGTATACGAAGCTCGACTGGCGGCTCGTCTCGCCGACCGAAGCCGACTGGGACCGGTACCGGGCGATGGTCGGCAAAATCGCCGGGCGCGCGCAGCTCCAGATGCATGTGCAGCGGGTCGAGAACGTGGCGCGCTGGGTCGGTGGCCGGCAGGTCGCCGTGCCCCAGTATCATATCTGGTTATACCGCGATGAGCCGGTCGGTGCCGCGCTCGATCGCCTGTACGAAGAGCTGGACCCGCAGCAGCGGCGCGGGCTCTGGCGCTGGCTGCTGGCGTGGACCACGCCGGCTCAAATCCACAACCCTTTTGTGTGAGGCAGACGTTCGATGTTCGATGGTTCGAAGATGGTCAAGCGGATCCAGGAAATGCGCGATGAGGGATACCTCTCGGACGCGATCCTGCGCGAGTCGGTCAAGGCGATCAAGGCATCCGATGACCGCTACAACTTCGTTGGCGTATACCTGCACAAGCCGGAAGAGAACCTGCTCTGGCTGCACAACTACGTCGGCGAGAGCACCGAGCACGCCAAGATCACCGTCGGTGAAGGCGTGTGCGGAACCGCTGTGGCGGAGCGCAAGGACCAGAACGTCGGAGACGTCTCGCAGGTCGGCAACTACATCGCGTGCAGCCCGCGTACGAAGTCCGAACTGGTCGTGCTGATTCGCGCCGGCGATGAGATTTTCGGGCAGATCGACATCGACGCGCGTGAGAAGGACGCCTTTCCCGCCGAGGTCGAGAGCAACGTGAAGCTCGCCGCCGACAAACTGGCGGAAGTTTTCGTCGCGGAACGGCGCCAGGCATAAAACGTTGATTCCCCGCGGTTTTCCGCGGGGAAACGGCTGCACCATTGGGACAGGTCAGGAACCCGGTCCGCGCGGGTTCCCCTTAGCGCCATCAAGCCGCCCTCCTCAGCAAGGTACAATGACGAGATACACACAAGTTGTCTCGTTGACGGGCGTGTGTCTGCTGCTCACAGCCTGTACCGAAAAGGCGGGTCGTTCGTCGAATCCGATGCTCACGGATCGTGTGCTTGACGAACTTGGCGCAGGGATCTGTCGGTGATCGGAGATCGCCGGCCTCGCACACTTGCAGTGCAGAACAATCGGGCGGTGGTTTTGCAACCCGGCCGACTCACCCGGTGGCAACTGGATCGGGATTCGATGATCGCGGCCCCCGTTCCCCTGTCGCCAAGCCTCGTCCCGTATGCAGCAGCACACGTCTGCGGCGGCAGACTGCTGGTAGAACTTCTGAGAAGTTGCTAGAGCATCGCGAATCCACTACCAGCCTGCCACGGACAGCCGCCGGATCAACACGTACGGAACGCCCTCCGGCGATTCCGCATGTGTGGCAACGCGCCGTCCCGGCAGCGCCGAAACCGTATACTCCGAGAGCCTGGCGCGCGCGACCACTCGCGCCGCGGACAGATCTATGACCTCGATCAGCGTGTCGAATAGATCGACCGGATTGAGCTGATCCATCCGAATTTCCACCGCGTCTTCCGGAATCCGGCTCCAGATCTCCCGCCAGGTCGACCTGGGGGTGTGGATAAAGAGCCAGAGCAGACCGTCCTCGTCGATGCTCACGTCCCGGATATGCGGCAATGGGGGTGTGGTGCGCGTCCCCAGGAGATTGATGGAGGGCTGCTTCCACCATGAGGGCTTCCGTACCAGGACACGGATCGGCTCGAAATCCTCGCTCCACTGGGTGAGTCGGTATATGGATTCTTCAGCCGCCCAGACTCGCCCGTCAGCCGTAAGAGCAAATTTGCTCCTGGGAGGCGACGCCGGGGGTAGAGACCTGTCCCGATTGTGACCGTTCGAAGAGCGCAGAATTTCGGCGATCTGCCCTGACAGGTCGATCAGATGAAGCGGCACGCCGAAAAGTTCGCGCGTCTGAATATTCGAGTTGAACATGACGCGATCGGGCCAGCGGATCGGGGTCGCTGTAGCCAGGACACGCGGTATCGAAATGGTGCGGATCGGGCGGAAGGCCGCGTCGAAGACCGTTGCCCTGGCCGCAACATTATCGACGACCAGCATCGAATCCCCGGGCAGCGGTGAGGGTACACCGCCGCCTTCGATCTCCCCGGGCCCGCCACCTCGCCGGGCCGCGCTCCGAAGGAACCTGCCGGTCGAATCAAAGATGAAGGGGACCGCGCCGGTGCCGACCCAGAACCGGTTCCTGCCGTCCACCGTCACGATGAGCGCCTGTCGCGGAAGCGCGCCTGGGCCGTCAAAATCGCCCAGGCGGGCGAGCTTCTGAGACACGATCCGGCAGCGCTCGCAGGAGACGTCGTTCGGAATCACCGTCTGCGCGTTCGCCTGCACAGTGAACCAGGTAACCGCAACTGCGACTGCTGCCAGGATTCGCATAATCTCACCCCATGATCCGGCAGGTTTGTGTGGCTGAAGTCGACAGCGCACGAAGCGGCGACGCCGATACCCCGTGAGGCAATCCTGAAAATTCGAGCCCCGGTGTCAAGCATGATCACAACGCGGGATCTTTGAAATCGACCAGCCACAGGTTACCGTACCGCCCCATGAGACCGCGTACCGTCCTCGCGCCGAACCCCTCGGCCATGACTCTCGATGGCACGCGCACCTACATCGTCGGCCGTGTGCGCACGGCCGTCATCGACCCGGGATCCAGCGACCCCGATCACATCGAGGCAATCGCAGCGCAGGTCAGCGGCGGCAACGTCGTCATCATCATCACACACGACCACCCGGACCATTCCGCGGGCGCGCATGAGCTGAGCGAGCGATTGAACGCACCGGTGCTACGGTTCGGGGACGGCTCACTGGCTGATGATCAGCTCATCGACACGGATGAAGGCGCGCTCATCGCGCTGCACACGCCGGGACACACGCCCGACCACATCAGCCTGCACTGGCCTGCGGCAAACGCGGTCTTCTGCGGCGACCTGATGATGGGAGGGCTGGATACCGCGCTGGTCGCGCCGCCGGAGGGCGCGCTCGGCCCGTATCTCGCATCCCTCGATCGAATCGGAAGTCTAGGTCCTGCTGTGATTTATCCGGCTCATGGCCCGCCGTTCGACGACCCGGCCGCAGCGCTGGCGCGCTACCGGGCCCATCGGCTCGATCGTGAGCGCCAGGTTGTTGTCGGACTGGAAGATAGGCCGCTTGATGAGGAAGGATTGATGCGCGTCGTCTACGGCGATACGGTCGAACCGGCACTGGTTCCGTACGCGCGCGCCGCGCTCCAAGCCTATCTGGAGCACCTCGAAGCGCGGAGGGTGATTCGTAAGTCATTGTCGGACTTGTGGATGCTCGTGTGAGCAGCGCCGGAACGATCGAACTCGACGAGGCCGTTGCGGCGAAGCTGCGCGGCATCGTCGGGGCGTCGGGCGTGATCACCGCGCCGGGGACGCTGCTGGTCTACGAGTCGGATGCGCTGGCGGCGTACCGCTCGCGACCGCGGGCGGTCGTTCTGCCGCGGAATACGGCGGAGGTCTCAGCGGTGCTGCGCGTGTTGTCGCGTGAGGAGATCCCGTTCGTGGCGCGAGGTTCAGGGACGGGACTGTCCGGTGGCGCGCTCGCGCTGGAAAACTCGGTGCTGGTATCGACGGCGCGGATGGACCGGATCCTGTCCATTGACGCAGCCAACCGACGGGCCCGTGTGCAGCCGGGGGTGATCAATGTCCGGCTCTCGAGCACGACGGCGGAGTTGGGTCTGTACTACGCGCCGGACCCGAGCTCGCAGTCGGTGTGCACGATCGGCGGGAACGTGGCGGAGAACGCGGGCGGCCCGCACTGCCTGAAGCACGGCGTGACCGTGAACCACATCCTGGGAGCGACAGTGGTGCTGCCGGATGGCGAGATTGTCGAGCTCGGGAGTCGTGGCGGCGAGGCGGTCGGGTACGACCTGCTGGGGCTGTTTGTTGGCAGTGAGGGCACGTTCGGGATTGCGACCGAGATCGATGTGCGGCTGTCGCGGGTGCCGAACCAGGTCGAGACGATGGTCGCGCTGTTCGACGAGATCGAGTCGGCGAGCCGTGCAGTGTCGGCGCTCATCGCGGCCGGATTGCTGCCTGCCGCGCTGGAGATGGTCGACCGTGAGGCTATTGTGGCTGTCGAGTCGAGCGCGTACGCCGCCGGCCTGCCCACCGATGTCGGGGCGCTGCTGATCGTGGAGTTTGACGGCGTCGGTCCGGGCGCGGCGCAGGATGCGCGGCGTGCGGTCGAGGTGTGCGAGGCGAGCGGCGCGCGCGAGGTACGGCGCGCCGAAAGCGACGAGGATCGGCAGCGAATGTGGTACGCGCGGAAGAAGGCGTACGGTGCGATGGGACGGCTCGCTCCCGATGTGCTCGTACAGGATGCGGTCGTGCCGCGCAGCCGTCTCCCCGAAGTCCTCGCCGAGGTCTACGCGATTGCCGCTCGGCACGGGATTCGGCTTTGCAACATGTTCCACGCCGGCGATGGCAACCTGCACCCGACCATCCTGTTCGATCGGCGCGATGAAGCGCAGGTGCGTGCGGTCGAAGCCGCATCGAAGGAGATGATGCGTGCGTGTGTCGAGGCGGGCGGCACGATTACCGGCGAACACGGGGTTGGACTCGACAAGCGCGAATACATGGATCTGATTTTCGACCAGCGCACGATGGAAGCGATGTGCGACCTGCGGCGTGTGTTCGATCCGCACACCCGGGCCAATCCGGCGAAGGTGCTGCCGGTGCGCGTGTGCCGGGAGTGGGCCGGTCCGGCAACACGCCGGGTCGAGCTCGAAGGCGCCTCCGATGCTTGATCTTCTGCGGCGTGAACTTGGTCCGCACGCCGTTTTTCTGGCGACACAGGAGTGGTCGGTTGCAGCGCGTCCGCCGATCGCGGTGCTTCAGCCGGAGCACGTCGATCAGGTCGCTGCCGTGCTCGGGGTGTGCACGCAGGAGGGCATCGCCGTCGAAGCAGCCGGCGCCGGGACGTGGCTTTCGCGCGGGCCGGCGTACGATCGCGATTACCTCGTGCTCTCGACCGCGCGCATGAACGATGTCATCGAATACGAGCCCGAGGATCTGACGCTTGGCGTGCAGGCGGGCATGCCACTGCACCGGTTGCAACAGTTGGTCGCGACGAATGGGCAGACGATTGCGCTCGATCCTCCAGGGCATCGGGACGCAACGATCGGTGCGGTGGCAGCGCTGGCGAGTGCGGGGCCGCTGCGCTGCGGCTACGGTACGCCGCGCGATCAGGTGCTCGGGCTTGATGCCGTCACCGGTGATGGCCGTGTGCTGCAGGTCGGCGGGCGGGTGGTGAAGAACGTGGCCGGCTATGATGTGACTCGGCTGCTGGTTGGCAGTCGCGGGACGCTCGCCGTGCTCACACGCGTAAACCTGCGGCTCCGACCGCTCCCACAGCACGACGTCACCTGGACGATCCCCGCCGATGAACCTGCGCAACTGCTCGACCTCGCGGACACGTTGTACGAAGCGCCGCTCGAGCCGGCCGCGGTCGAACTGCTACGAGATGGTAAGGGCTGGCAACTCGCTGTGCGGGTGCACGGCAACGGCGAGGCAATCGCACATTCCCGATCCGTGCTAACCGGTGCGGGTGCAGGTGTGACGGAGCTCTCAGCAAAGCATGCGCAGCAGTTCTGGCAGCAACTTCTAGACGCGGAAGCGGCGGCTCCGCTGTACCTGCGAGTCTCGCATTTGCGCACAGAATTGCCTGAACTGGTCAAGCGAGCAGCGGAATTGCTTTCGCTTTCGCAGAAGCGCGGAACCGCAGAGCAGGGTAGCCTCGGTGCTAACACACGAATATTGGTGCACGTGAACGATGGGATGGTGCGTCTGTGTGTCGATGCGGCAGCAAACGGTGACCGGGACGCGAACACGCTGGCCGCACGGCTGCGTGCGTTTCGCGATGCCGTAATCGGAATCGGTGCGACCGTGCTGGTGCCGGCGTTACCAACAGAAATGGACGGCGCGCTGCCGCGGCACAGTCCGATCGGCGATGAGTTGCGTCTGATGCAGGGCGTGAAGCGAGTGCTGGATCCCGCGGGCGTACTGGGGCCGGGGAGGTTTGTGTTGTGAGCGCGGCCACAAATCAGGCTCCACTTCGGAACGACGAGTTGAAAGGTCGCGCCCGGCTAACCGCAGTCGAAGACCGCATCCTCGCCTGCGTGCATTGCGGGTTCTGCCTCTCGGTGTGTCCGACCTACACGCGGCTGGGCGATGAAGCGGATTCGCCACGCGGCAGGATTCTGCTGATGCGCGCAGTGGAGGAAGGGCGGCTGTCCACGGAGGACCCGTACTTCCACAAACACATCGATCAGTGTGTGGGCTGTCGCGCATGCGAGCCGGTGTGTCCCTCGGGGGTGCAGTATGGCCTGCTGCTGGAGCGCGCACGTGCAACCATCACCGACACGGTCGGCAGCAGCGTTCCGACGCGCGTCCTCTTGTGGAGTTTCAGCAACGACTGGGCGCGCGCGGTGGTGGGCTTCGCGGGAAGGCTCTTCCGCTCGACGGGTCTGCCTCGCTGGCTTGCGCGTCGGCTGCCGAAACGCATGAATCGTGTGCGGTTCATGTTTGCGATGCTCGCGACAACGACGCCGTGGCGCGGCCTGCAACGCATTACACGAGGCGAATCGAAACTTCGAACCGCAGAAGGTGTTGCGGGCAGCCGCAGGCCGGTGGTCGCGATGCTCGATGGCTGCGCGCAGGATGCTTTTTTCCCGCACGTCAATCGTGCGACTGCGGAAGTGCTGGAAGCGAATGCGTGTGCGGTGCTGCGTGTGAGCAACCAGGGCTGCTGTGGCGCGCTGCACGCGCACAGAGGCCAGATCGACCGGGCGCGCGAGCTGGCGAAGCGGAACATCGCTTCATTTCAGGCGAGTGGTGCCGAGCGCGTGATCGTGAATGCGGCAGGCTGTGCCGCGGTAATGAAGGAATACGGCGAGTTGCTGGAGGACGATCCACAGTGGGGTGAGCGTGCACGCGAGTTTTCACGCAGCGTGCGCGATATCAGCGAATTCCTGATGGAGATCGGACCGGTTGAAGGCGAACCGGTACCGGTCCGGGTAACCTGGGACGCTCCCTGTCATCTGTGTCATGCACAACGCATTGTGCAGGCGCCGATCGATTTGCTCGACTCGATCCCGCAACTCGAACACGTTCCACTCGACCACGCCGATGAGTGCTGCGGCGGCGCTGGCATATACGGGCTGCTGCATGAAGAGCTCGGCGGACGAATTCTCGCTGACAAAGTAAACGCGATCCTGCGCACCGGTGCAGATGTGGTCGCGAGTGCAAACCCGGGCTGCATCATGCAGATTGGCGCGGGCATGATCCTGCAGGGCCGGGATGTGCCGGTCGTTCATGTAGTCGAATTGCTTGCAGAGAGCTACCGCCGACGTGCGGAGTAAGCTCGAACTGCGCCCGAATACGTCGGCCGGAACGACACCGCGCGTGAGCAGCATGATGTGTTCCTTTCCGGCGCAGCAGCCGGTGAAATGCGCGCGAGCATATTCGACGCGCGTGGAGGGCGTCACGACCGCTCCGGTGCGGGGTGTTTATGGAACTCCTGAATAGTTCATCAGAAAAACTGGGCAGTGTTGATGAGTGTTGCGTTGAGTGAAGTGCTGGGGGAGGATGCAGGAGCGGCGCGAGACCGTGTGCTCGAGCGACTGCGGACGTATGTCGAGCAGGAGAGCCCGAGTGGCGATGCAGATCGCATCGAGGAACTCGCCGCAATGATTGCACAGGATTTCCGTGCGGCGAATGCAAGCGCGGAAAGTGTCGATGCGGATGGCATGGGCGAACATGTGGTTGCACGGCTCAAGGGAATAACCGATGGTCCGCATGTGCTGGTGCTCTGTCACATGGACACGGTGCATCCGGTCGGCACACTCGCTAAGCAGCCTTTCGCGGTACAGGATGGACGCGCGACCGGCCCCGGCATCTATGACATGAAGGCCGGTATCGCGCTCGTCGTCGAAGCGTTGCATTTGCTTGCACGCAAGGGGAATCGGCCGAATCGTGATGTACGCGTATTGGTCACCGCGGATGAAGAAGTCGGATCGAACACCTCGCGCGCGCTGATCGAAGAATCGGCAGAGGGTGCATTCGCGACGCTGGTCATGGAGCCCTGTCTGCCGGGTGGGCTTGCAAAAAGCGCGCGGAAAGGTGTCGCGAGCTACAAGGTCGAAGTCATCGGTCGCGCGGCACACGCAGGCGTCGAACCCGAGAAGGGCATCAACGCGATCCACGAACTCGTGCTGCAGATCCCGCGTATGCTCGAGCTGGCGAATCCGGCCGCGGGTTCAACCGTGAGCGTCGGCACGATCCGCGGCGGAACGGCAGTGAACGTTGTTGCAGCGCACGCCCAGGCCGAGGTCGATGTGCGTTACGGCAGTGCCGCGGAAGCCCTGCGCATCGACACCGCGATGAAAAACCTCGCCTCGATCACCGGCGCCGAACTCCGCGTGCAGGTACAGGATGCGCGGCCGCCCCTCGAGCGGACCGCCGGGGTCATCGCGTTGTACGAGCAGGCACGCGCGATTGCGCAGGAGCTTGGACACGAGTTGGGCGAAGGGGGAACCGGTGGTGGCAGTGATGGGTGTTTTACCGCCGCATTGGGTATTCCAACGCTCGATGGGCTCAGCGCGGATGGCGGCGGCGCGCACGCGACGCACGAGCACATCCTGGTGGATGATCTTCCCTTCCGACTCGCACTCCTTACACGCATGCTCGAGCGCCTGTGAATAACTATACCGTACGCGAACTCCAGGGGGCCGAGGAACTCCGCGCGTGTGTCGCACTCCAGCGCGAGACGTGGGGCAGCGACTTTGCTGAGTTGGTGCCTGCGCCGGTTCTGAAAATCGCGCAGCGTGTCGGCGGGGTCGCAGCCGGGGCATTCGATGAGTCAGGTGCTCTGGTCGGATTCGTGTTCGGGATCACAGGTGTAGAGCACGGCGAACTCGTCCACTGGTCGGATATGCTGGCGGTGCGCGAACCCCTGCGTAACCGTGGGATTGGCGAACAATTGAAGCGTTACCAGCGCGAAGCGTTGCTGGCGCGTGGTGTCGGCCGGATGTACTGGACGTTCGATCCGCTCGAGGCGAAGAACGCGTACATCAACTTTGCGCGTCTCGGTGTAACCGCACGGGAATACATTCGCGACATGTACGGGGATTCGAGTTCCTTCCTGCACCAGGGCATCGGCACGGACCGCCTGGTTGCAGCGTGGGACCTCGGCAGCCGTCGTGTTGCGGAGCGTTTGGCGGGAATCGCGGATGCACCCGAATTGCGATCACTTCCCGAGATCAATCCTCTCGTTATTGAAGACGAACTCGCTTACACCGGCCGTCCCAATCTGTTGCTTGCAGAAGATCGAGCCGTCCTCCACATCCCGGCAGAGATTCAACGGATCAAGCAGATTTCTCCGGAATCGGCGGCAGAGTGGCGAACGGTAACGCGGGCAGCGCTGGAGTATTATCTCGGTAGCGGATACGAGGTAGCGGATCTGGTACGAGGCGAGTCGCACAGCTCCTACGTGTTGGCGCGCTTTACCTGATAGAGCGCGCGGTCGGCGGCATCGATCAATTCATTCGCATCGCGCATGCCCGGATGATACTCGGCGATGCCGGCCGCGAAGCCGAGCCCTTCGATTCCCTGCTGTGCAATCGACTCGTTGAACCGGTCGCGAATGCGCTGGATGAATACCGCGGTACCTTCCAGATCCGCATCCGCGAGCAGGACGAGGAATTCGTCGCCGCCGTAGCGGACCGCCAGGTTCATTTTGCGCGTTTCGGTCGCGAGCGCATCCGCGAACGCACGCAGCGCCTGGTCTCCGGCCAGGTGACCGTGTCGATCGTTGTAGTCCTTGAAGCCGTTTAGGTCGAACATGACGGCGACGAGCTGGCGGCCGCGGCGTGCGGCGGCGAACTCGCGCGAGAGATCACGGTCGAGCTGTCTGCGATTCGACAGGTTCGTGAGCGGGTCGGTCACGGAGAGCATGTGCACCTGTTCGAACAGCCGCGCATTCTCGATTGCAACCGCGGCCTGGTCCGCCAGAGCCTGGAGCAGCTCGAGGTCGTCCGGCGTGAAGGGGCGCTGACCGATGCAACTGAGCGCACCGAGGACATGTTCGCGGCAACGCATTGGTGCCGCGGCAGTCGGCGACCGACCGAGCACCGTACGACTGTCTCCGGAAATGAACGGGTCGGTGCTCGGGTCTGCCGTTGCGCGTGGCTCACGCTTCTCCACGACCCAGCCGGTAAAGCTGCCGTCCACAGGGAATTGCATCCCGATCACATGGTCAGGTAGCCCGACCGCGGCGTGCATGACCAGCGCGCGGCCGTCCTCCTGCAGCAGTTCGATCGCAGCCGCCTTCGTATTCAGCAGCCGACAGGTCCAGCTCGTCACCAGTTCCAGCGTTTCGTTCAGATCGGTGGAGCCGGCAAGCGCGGTGCTGACCTCGACCAGCGCACGCTTCTGCGCGAGTTCCCTGCGTGCTTCCGAATGCTGCCGGGTTGCTTTCAGCAGTTCGGTCATGCGCAGTGCGAGGAGCGAGCTGAGCAGCGCAAGCGAGATCGCCGTCGGTGCACGCATGATGTACCCGGCCGCCCCGTGTACGAGCGTCACCGCCATGAACACGCCAACCCCCGGCCCGATCAGGTGCCGGAGTCGAAACACTCCGGTCGACGCAGCCGCAGTAAGCGCCCCGGCATTGCGCTGGGCGTGCAGTGTCCCGAAAGCCAATGCCGCCCAGCCGCCGATCGTGCTGATCGCTTCCACCTGAGGCGTGGCAGCGATTCCGATTTTCGCAGCAAACAGCGCGAGCGCACCGATTGACAGCGCCGCTGCGCCGGAGGAGATGCCGGGAGCAGAACTCGCCGCAGGCGCGAGCAGCAGCACGGAAGCGAGCGCGAGGATCGCGGGGCCGGCGAATACCAGACCGGTGAGTAGCACGTTGATCGGCCCGCCCGCGAGCAACTGGCCTGCGGGCGTCCAGTGCAGGACGGCTGCAGTCGCGACAACCAGCACGATCGCAACATCGACCAGCGTCTCGAGCGTTGCGGCGGCACCCGCGTACAGCAGTCGAATCCCGGCGGCAAGCAGCAGCAGCATCGACAAGAAGCCGAGTGCATGCGACCACAGGCCCGAGCCAGGTCCAGCGAGAAAGAGCTCGCCCGTCGCCAGTACTGCGGCGGCCGCGATCTGCAGCCAGAGCGGACGATGAAACACCGGACCCGCCCAGGAATTCGAGCAGGCCGCGATGGCGGCGAGAAGCGGTGCACCGGCCACGATCGTCGCGGCAACCAGCGGCGCATCGTGTTGGACGACCAGAAATAGTGCAGCGATACCCGCAAAGCCGGGCAAAACCAGCCTTCCGATGACCTGACCCATCACGGGCGAAGCGGGCGGCGCACTTATTCGTGCACCGCCGGATGTCGGCGAAGAGTAAAGTTTCATTGTTGAGCGCTGGCCGATTTTCAGCGGATTGGGCCAGGTTGGACCGAAGATGCACGAAGCTAGCCCTCCAGCCTGGATTAGAACAGGCCCGCTTGCATTGCTCGGCTATGGCTTCAGGGCCTGGCCTCTCGCTGGATGCGCTCCCAGGCTTCGCGGATGTGCCGTTCGGTGGTCTTCAGGTTGCCAACCGCGAGGCGCAGTGCGTAGCGGCCTTTCGCCGACGTATGCGAGACGAACAGCTCACCCGAGCAGTTGAGCCGTGACTCCAGTTCGGTGTTGAGTCGATCGAGTTCGACCGGGTCGTCGACGCCTGGAGGGTGATAACGGAAGACCACCGTCGAGAAGTCGACGGGAGCTACGCGTTCGAAGTCCGGCGCCGCATCGACCCACCCGGCGAACAGTTTGCCGAGCCGGATGTGTTCGCGCAGTGCCGCCTGCAACCCCTCCACACCGAAGTGGCGAAGCACGAACCAGAGCTTCAGTGAGCGAAACCGGCGGCCAAGCGCGAGCCCGTAATCCATCAGGTTGCGCGCCTGTTCGCGTGTAGTCAGATACGCGGCGGTCAGACTGAACGCGTTGCGCAGTTGTTCCGGGTGACGCGTGTAGAGCAGCGAGCAGTCGACCGGCACGAACAGCCACTTGTGCGGGTTTACGACGAACGAGTCCGCACGTTCGCAGCCTTCCACGACCCAGCGCATCTCGGGCAGAATCGCGGCCGCACCGCCGTAGGCGGCATCGACATGCAGCCAGATCCCATATTCTCCGCAGATGTCCGCGATCGCTGGCACCGGATCGACCGCGGTCGTCGATGTTGTGCCGACGGTTGCAACCACCGCCATCGGTCTGGCGCCATCCCGCAGATCTGCTTCGATCGCAGCACGCAGCGCGCCCACATCCATCCGGTAATCCTCGTCGGTACGGATGCGTCGCACCGAATCGAGCCCGAGTCCCAGCGTAATTGCCGACTTGTGTGTGACGGTGTGGGCTTCTTCCGAGCAGTAGACGCGCAGCGGCGGAAGGTCGCGGCCAGCGATGCCGTGCTCTCGGATGCCGAGCCCGAGGGATTCGCGTGCCGCCGCCAGCGCATACAACGTGTTCGTCGATGCCGTGTCGCCGATTACACCTTCGAAGCTGTCGGGCAGACCGATCATCTGCCGGAACCAGTCGAGCGTGACTTCCTCGAGTTCGGTCGGCGACTGCCCGCTGATCCACACCATCGCGTTGTTGTTCAGCGCGGCCGCGAGTGTTTCACCGAGAATGCCGGGCGCAGAACCGGTGATTGCGAAATAGGCGAAAAAATCGGGATGATTCCACTGCGTCGTATTCGGTACGATCAGATTCCGGAAATCCGCGAGCATCGCATCCATCGACTCGCCATGTTGCGGCGGCGCGGCTGGCAGCGCGTGTTTTACATCGCCGGGTCGGGTGGGCGGAACTACTGGATATCGTTCAGGATCTGCCAAAAACTCCGCGATCCAGTCGATCACTTCATAGCCGTAGCTGCGGAACGCCTCGGGGTCGAGATCGAGTCCGGCTGTTTTCTCGTCGCTCATACGCATTTGCCATTGCAGGCGTGGTCATCCGGGAGCATCGTTCGTAAGCTAACCCGGCGCCCGGTCGAGCGGACAGAAGGGCCGAACCACCGGGACACGTACCTGCGGGTGTGGTCCACGACCATCGTTGAGCGCGCAAGCGCCACGGTCGTGCCGCACAACCCATGGCACGTCACACTACGCCCGGCCACTTACGCTTGCCGGGCAGTACCTGCAGGCACGCCACCGACGAGGCTGTTTCGATGCAGAACGGGATTTCGATGAAACGACTATTTGCTGTGATACTCTTCCTGGCAGGCTGTTCGACGAGCGCCGCGCCGCCGCCGGTGCAGCCCGCGCCGACGCGGTCGCCACTGGCATGGGTTGCGGATTCGATCATCCAGGCGTCTGAGCTGCGTCCTGCACACTGGGGCATTCACGTCTACGACCCGCTCCGCGACCGTGTCATCTACTCGTACGATGCCCAACGGCACTTCATCCCGGCCTCGAACACGAAGCTCGTCGTCACTACAGTCGCGATGGGGGTGCTCGGTCCGACCTATCGGATCGAGACGCCGATCCTCGCCTCGGTCGGCGCGCCCGACAGCACACCCGCCCGGGTGGTCCTGGTCGGCCGCGGCGACCCGACCTGGTCCGCGCGTTATCATGGCAGCGACTTCAAGGTGCTCGAGCAACTCGCAGACAGCATCGCCGCGCGCGGCATCAAACGCATCGGCGAGGAGCTCGTCATCGACGCGAGCTGGTTCGGCGAGGAGCGCTTGCATTCGTCATGGGAGATCGGCGACCTGCCCTGGTACTATGCGGCGCCGGTCTCCGCCGTCGCGATCGGTGAGGCAGCCGTCCGGCTGATCGTGACGGGAGCTCCCCGCGCCGGCGAAGCGGCCACGGTCACGATCGACGGCCCCTCCGGCGTGATCCCGATTCGCTCAACCGTTGTCACCGGTACTCCAGGATCGCGCGCCTCGATCGATGTGGACTACCAGGCCTGGCCCGACACCGTGCTCGTGACCGGCGGGATTGGAGTGAATGCGGCCGATACCAGCGACATCGCCGCACCGGATCCAGCGCGCTTCGCAGGCGCCGCCTTGGTGCGTGCACTCGAGCAGCGCGGCATTCGTGTACCCGCATGGCGCATCGTCCACGACTCCGCCGACGCCGAGCGCATCCGTTCCTCGGCGCCACGCCAGATCGCACTCTGGCAGTCCGAACCTGTGTCGGAGATCATTGCCGGCATTCTGAAGCCATCGCAGAACTGGATCGCGGAGCAGTTACTCAAGACGGTTGGCCGGGCAACCGGCGCGGGACCACGGTGGCAGGAGTCTGTCGGCGTGGAGCGCCGCTACCTCATCGACCGGGTCGGGCTCGATTCGACCTCGTTCTTCCTGCGCGATGCCTCGGGGCTATCCGCACAGAACCTGCTCACCCCGGCCGGGACCGTCGCACTGCTGGAACATACGCGACGCGCAGTCTGGGCCGACGACTACCGCGCCGCACTGCCCCAACCCGGGATGGCCGGCAGCACCCTGTCGCGCCGGCTGCTCGACCTTGAAGGCCGGCTCATGGCCAAAACCGGAAGCATCACCAACGTCAACACGCTCAGCGGTTTCATCGAAACCGTCGAGGGTCGCACCCTGATCTTCAGCATTTACACAAACTCAACCGGAGCTTCGGCGGCCGATGTGAGAGAAGCAATGGACAGGATCGTGCGCGCGATCGCGGAAACCCGCGGGCTCGATTAGCTCGGCCGAACTGCGATGTCACAGAAGTGCGGCCGGGTTATACCACCGCGGCCGCCTGCAGCGCCGCCTTGGTCGCGCGGTACCCCTCTTCCAGGAAATACTCGGTTTTTCCGAAGTCGAATGTGGAGTACGCGTCCAGATTCGGCCGAACGTACAACAGGCGCGGCCCACTCCAGGCCTCGAGCAACGCGCGCTTCCGCGCGTAGCCCATGATCTCCGTCACCCGGTGATGGATCGCGACCAGCCCGTTTGCGACCGTATCCTCGGAATCGCGTACGGGCCCGGCACTCGCATCAATCGCGATGATCGTGGTTGCCCCCCGCTCCGCCGCGAGCCGGATCGGCAGCGCATCGTTCACACCGCCATCCACGTAGTACTCGCCCCCGATCTCCGCCGGTGGATAGAACAGCGGAAGCGCGCACGACGCATAAACCGCATCGCGCAGTGATACATCGGTCCGCCCAGCAGCACCGAACCACACCGTTTCACCAGTTTCCAGATCGACCGCGTTTATCGAGACCGGGATGCGCAAATCCGAGTACTGCTCCGTCGGCAGCGAAAGCTCGATGTATCGGCGCAACGGAGCGTCCAGAAAAATGCTCGACTGCCGGATCCCGTTCAGCAGCAACGTCCACCGGTTCAGTGCTACGATATCCGGTTTCCTGAGCGCACGCGCCTGGTCGTACAACTGCTTCCAGTCACGCCCGCCTGAAATCGACGCAGCAACCAGCGCCCCGATACTCGTGCCGATCAGCTCCGAGACTTCAATCCCGCTCTCCGTGATCGCACGCCACGCTCCCGCGTGTGTCATGCCCTTCACCCCGCCACCACCGAAGACTACAAAGGTTCGCTCCACGGTTCCTCTCGAGTGAATCATCCACGCCCCATACCCATAGCCACACCCACACCCACACCCACACCCATACCCATACCCATACCAACACCCATACCCATACCCATACCCACACCCATACCCACACCCATACCCACACCCATACCCACACCCATACCCAAATTCCTGCAATCCTGAAATCCTGAAATCCTGAAATCCTGAAATCCTGAAATCCTGATTCCTGAATCCCGGGCGCCTCAACGGGTCGAACCCGGCCGGCCACAGCAACTCCGAATCATATGTCCAGCGCCGCACCGGGCCAATTCGGAAGGCAGGAGGACCGCGGCTTCGTTCAAGCGAACGGTTGAAACTGCGAGTCGCGGGCTGTCCGGGCAGGGAACAGCGGGGATCCGGGACTTTGGGATTAAGGCTTTCGGGTGTGGGTATGGGTATGGGTATGGGTATGGGTGCGGGTAGCGGGTAGCGGGTAGCGGGTAGCGGGTAGCGGGCGCGCGCATGAACATGAGCGCGGAGCAGAACGATTGACGGCTGCGGGGTAGAGGGGTACGTTACTTGATACCGAGAATCATTCTTGATTAGGACGACCGTACACCGGTCGACTTCAACGGGTTTTGCATGCACGAGCCACAGCTGAAAATCACGAATCTGCACGCGGTTATCGCCGAGGACGGGACGGAGATCCTGAAGGGGGTCAATCTCGAGATCGGGGCGGGTGAAATCCACGCGATCATGGGTCCGAACGGATCCGGGAAGAGCACGCTGTCGAAGGTACTGGCGGGGCATCCCGGGTACGAGGTGACGGACGGCGAGGTGCTGTTCAAGGGGGAGAATCTGCTGGAGCTAGAAGTGGATGAGCGCGCGCGTAGCGGGCTTTTCCTGGCGTTCCAGTATCCGGTCGACATCCCGGGTGTGTCGATCGCGAACTTTCTGCGTACGGCGCTGCAGTCACGCAGCCCGGACGAGGAGCTGGACATCTTCGACTACCAGGAGCAGCTCCTGGACCGGATGCAACTGCTGGAGATGGATCCTTCGTTCGCGGAGCGGAGTGTGAACGATGGGTTCAGCGGCGGTGAGAAGAAGCGCAACGAGATTCTGCAGATGGCGATGATGGAACCGGACCTCGCGGTGATGGATGAGACCGACTCGGGGCTGGACATCGACGCACTGAAGATCGTCTCGCATGGGGTGAACAAGTTGCACGCGGAGCGTCCGCAGATGGGCATTCTGCTGATCACGCACTACCAGCGGATGCTGGACTACATCAAGCCGGATTACGTACACGTGATGGTGAACGGGCGCATTGTGCGCTCGGGTGGTCCCGAGCTCGCGCACGAGCTGGAGCAGCGCGGGTACGAAGACTTCAGAGAGGCCGCTGCTGTAGCGGACTGAGGCGAAGGCGACGGCGACGGAGAAGTGAACACCGTCGCTCGCAGATTGTGGAATTTGTAAGCTGAAGAGCGCCGGACTGGTGACATGACGAGCAAATGCTCGCCGTCGCCGTCACCGTCGCCTATCCGAGGATATGCTATGCCACAGAACGAAACGATTGAGAGCCTGGGCCTTGAAGAGTACAAGTACGACTTCAAGGACGAGATCAAGCCGGTTTTCAAGGCGCAGAAGGGCCTGAGCGAGGAGATCGTCCGACAGATTTCCGAGCAGAAGGGTGAGCCGGAGTGGATGCTGAACTTCCGGCTGAAGGCGCTGGAAACGTATTACAGCAAGCCGATGCCGACGTGGGGTGGTGACCTCACCACGCTCGAGCAAACGCTGGACGACATCTACTACTACCTGAAGCCGCAGGAGCAGATGGAGCGCTCCTGGGACGATGTGCCGGAGGACATCAAGCGCACGTTCGAGCGGCTGGGCATTCCGGAGGCCGAACGCAAGGTCCTCGCAGGGGTTGGTGCGCAGTACGAGTCCGAGATGGTGTACCACTCGCTCAAGCAGGAGTGGGAGGACAAGGGCATCATCTTCGAATCGATCGAGGATGGGCTGCGCAAGCATCCGGAGCTGTTCCGCGAACACTTCTCGACCGTGGTTCCGGTCGCGGACAACAAGTTTGCGGCGCTGAACTCGGCGGTCTGGTCGGGTGGTTCGTTCGTTTACATCCCGAAGGGTGTGAAGGTCGAAATTCCGCTTCAGGCGTACTTCCGTGTGAACTCGGAAAAGCTCGGTCAGTTCGAGCGGACGCTGATCATCGTCGAAGAGGGCGCGCAGGCGACATACATCGAGGGGTGCACGGCGCCCGTGTACTCGACGGAGTCGTTCCACTCGGGGGTGATCGAGATCATCGTGAAGCCGAATGCGCGCTTCCGCTATGTGACGATCCAGAACTGGTCGCACAACATGTACAACCTGGTCACGCAGCGTGCGATGGTGCACGAGAACGGGACCATGGAATGGGTCGACGGCAATCTCGGCTCGAAGCTGACGATGAAGTACCCGTCGTGCTACCTGGTTGGCGAGGGCGCGCACGGCGAGATCCTGTCGATCGCGTACGCGGGTAACGGTCAGCACCAGGATACGGGTGGCAAGGTCGTGCACGCCGCGCCGAACACGACCTCGCAGATCATCTCGAAGTCGATCTCGCGCGGCAACGGGCGTTCCTCATACCGCGGTCTGTGCAAGATCCACGATGGCGCGACCAACGCGAAGTCGAACGTCGAATGCGATGCGCTGCTGCTGAATGACATCTCGCGTACGGACACGTTCCCGTACATCGAGATCGAGGAGCAGACGGCGAACGTCGGCCACGAGGCGACGGTGTCGAAGATTGGTGAAGAGCAGTTGTTCTACCTGATGAGCCGGGGACTGTCGGAAGAGGAAGCAGCGGCGATGATCGTGCGCGGCTTCATCGAGCCGATCTCGAAGCAGCTCCCGCTGGAGTATGCGGTCGAGTTGAACCGGCTGATCGAGCTGGAGATGGAGGGGTCGGTTGGCTAATGCAGTTGTGACGCGCGGGTTCGAAGTCGATCGCCGCGCGCTGGAACAGGCGAGTGCGGGCGAGGTCGAGTGGCTCCGCCAGCGTCGTCAGGACGCGCTGGCGCGCTACGAGGCGCTGCCCATGCCGACCCGCCAGCTCGAAGAGTGGCGTTACACCGATGTTTCGCAGTTCAAGCTGGATAAGGTTCGTGCAGTTGAAGTCGGCGCGCCGGATGAAATCCCAGCCCAGGCCCGTGCGCTGATCACAGCGCGTCAGACCTCGGGGCATGTAATCCAGGTCGACGGCGGCATCGCAGAGATTTCGATCGAGGAAGCGCTGAAGGCCAAGGGCGTGATCCTGGCGGACCTTGCGGTTGCTGCGCGCGAGCACAGCGAACTGGTGCAGCGTTATCTCGGGAACGTGCTGCCGGATGACTACAATGCATTCGCCGCACTCAACGCGACCATGTGGAGCGCGGGCGTGTTCCTGTACGTTCCGCGCGGCGTGCGCATCGAGCATCCGATTCGTATTGCGCGCTGGGTGACGCAGGACGGGGTCGCGGTATTCCCGCGCACGTTGATCGTCGCGGAGGAAGGTGCACACTTCGGGTTCGTCGAAGAGTTCGCATCGCCGGACTTCAGCAATCCGATGTTCTCGTGCGGTGCGGTCGAGATTCATGCGGGCAACAACGCGAATGTGCAGTACGTCGCTCTGCAGCGTTACGGCAAGGGCGTACGTCACATTTCGGCACAGCGCACCGTGGCCGGTCGCGATGCGAATCTCGACACGCTCGTCGTGAACCTGGGTGCCAGTGTGGCGCGTGTTGACCTCGCCGCTTCGCTCGAAGGGCCTGGTGCGCGCAGCGATATGCTCGGACTCTACTTCGCCCAGGGCAGCCAGCACTTCGATCACAGCACCCGGCAGGACCACAAGGTTCCGCATGCCACGAGCGATCTGCTGTACAAGGGCGCGCTGTACGACAAGTCGCGGTCGGTTTTCCGCGGCCTGATCAAGGTGTTCCCGAAGGCGCAGCGCACCGACGCATACCAGACCAACCGGAACCTGCTGCTCTCGAATCGCGCGGAAGCAACGTCGTTGCCGAACCTCGAGATCGAGGCGGACGACGTGCGCTGCTCGCACGCAGCTACGGTCGGGCACCTGGATGCGGAGGAGTTGTTCTACATCATGAGCCGCGGAATTTCGCGCGCACAGGCCGAGCGCCTGGTCGTGTTCGGATTCCTCGGAGAAGTGTTCGAGCGGTTGCCGCTGCCGGCCGTGGTCGATGAGCTGCGCGCCGCCATCGAGAAGAAGATCGGGTAGTGGTGGACGAATTCGTACCCATGGCTCGCCTCGAGGACTTGCGCGAAGGCGAGCCGCTGTCGGTGGAGACGGACGACGGCGAAAAAATCTGCCTGGTTCGCGTAGATGAGGAAACCGTCTACGCCCTCCAGGATCGCTGCTCACATCGTGATTTCCCGCTCTCCTCGGGGCGTATAGAGGACGGCCAGATCGAATGCGCCTGGCACGGCGCCCGCTTCGACATGGAAAACGGCAAGGCCTTGTGCCTCCCCGCAATCCGCCCGGTCAGAACGTATGAAGTGAAGATCGAAGACGGGCAGGTTTACGTCGCGGTCTGAACGGCAGGCGACGGCGAACTACAACGGCAGGTGACGGCGACGGCGACGGAGAAGATTGAGTGAGGTCGCAGCCATGATGTTCGGTTCTTGTTCTGTAGCGCGCGGCGCGTCGGAGTAAGAGGAAGCGTTCGGACTTTGTCGCCGTCGCCGTCACCGTCGCCTTTAGATCTGTCGTCACCGTCGCCTCTGAAGCTGCTGTCCCGTCTGCCTGATTTGTGAAAAATGAGGAAGCAATTTTGTCCACTACCATGACTCCGATCGATCCGGTCGCGCTGAAGCGTGACTTCCCCGTTCTGCAGCAGGACGTAAACGGCTTTTCCCTGGTCTACCTCGACACCGCCGCGACTTCACAGAAGCCTCAGTCGGTGATCGACGCAGTGAGCCACTTCTACGAGCACGACAATGCGAACGTGCATCGCGGTTTGTATGACCTGTCGCGGCGATCGACCGAACAGTTCGAGCTTGCGCGTCGCACCATGGCCCGTTTCATCAATGCCCCCGAACTGCGTGAAGTGATCTGGGTGCGCGGGGTGACCGAAGCGGTGAACCTGGTCGCTGCGACCTGGGGGTGGGACAACATCGGCGAGGGCGATGAGATCATCCTCACAATGCTGGAGCACCACTCGAACCTGGTGCCGTGGCAGATTCTCGCCCAGCGCAAAAACGCGAAGCTCCGTTTCATCGAAATCGACGATAAGGGCCGACTCCGCCTGGACCACTTCCGGCAACTGCTGAACGACCGCACGAAACTGGTCGCGCTGAACCACATTTCGAACGCGCTCGGCACGATCAATCCGATTACGGAGATCTGCGAGCTTGCGCATGCGCATGGTGCACGCGTGTTCGTGGATGGCGCACAGGGTACGCCGCACGTGCCGGTCGATGTGCAGGCACTCGGCTGCGACTTCTATGCGGTCTCCGGCCACAAGATGTGCGGTCCGATGGGCATCGGCGTGTTATGGGGCAGGATGGAGCTGCTCGAAGCGATGCCACCGTACCAGGGCGGCGGTGAGATGATCGATCACGTGGACCTCGAGCGTTCGACCTACGCGAAGGTCCCGCACAAGTTCGAGGCGGGCACGCCGGACGCCGCGGGTGCGGTCGGTTTGGCGGCCGCGGCCGAGTACCTGACCAATCTCGGCTGGGACCGGATCGCTGAGCATGAGGATACGCTCGTCGAGTACGGACTCGAGAAGCTGCTGTCCACTCCGGGCGTACGGCTGTTCGGCCCGACCGATCCGGCCGAACGGATTGCGCTGTTCAGCTTTGAGCTGGAGGGCGTGCATCCACACGACGTAGCGACTATCCTGGATGCGGAGGGCGTAGCCATTCGCGCCGGTCATCATTGCGCGCAGCCGCTCATGCGGCGACTGCAGGTGCCCGCGACCAACCGCGCTTCGTGCTACATCTATACGACCACGGAAGACATCGACCGCATGGTTGCCGCGCTCGGCAGCGCACGGGCGATGTTCGGGAGCTGAGTGTGGCAGAACCGGATCGCAGCACACCACCGCTTGCGTCGCTGTTCCAGCAACTGATCCTCGAGCATTACAAGAAGCCTCGCAACCGGGGTGACATCCCGGACGCGGACATCGTCGTGCACATGCGCAACCCGAGCTGCGGCGACGAGGTGCAGCTCATGGTGAAGCTGGGCGAGGATGATCGCGTGGCAGATGTGAAGTTCCAGGGGCACGGCTGTTCGATTTCACAGGCATCGATCTCCATGATGACCGGCCTGCTCTCCGGCAAAACGCGCGAAGAGGCGCTCGTGCTGGCTGAGCGCTTCACCGCGATGATGCACGGGGATGCGGACGCGGCGAAGGACAAGTCGCTGGGCGAGCTGCGCGCACTTGCGGGGGTGGCGAAATTCCCGGTGCGCGTGAAATGTGCCCTGCTCGGGTTCAACGCGCTGGAAGAAGGGTTGCGCCGACCGGACAGCAAGTGAGGAGAGATGGGGTCGAGGGCTGAACAGACCGCACTGCCGTTTATCGAAACGAACGGCAGGCCGCGTCGGGTCGCGATCATCGACGGAGTCCGCACGCCATTCGCGAAGGCGAACACGTTTTACAAGGAGATGACCGCCATCGACCTCGGCATCATCGCGGTCCGCGAAGCGTGGCAGCGCGCGGGTCTCGATCCGAAGGAAGTCGATGAAGTCGTCTACGGCACTGTCGTGCACTCGGTCGTCGCGCCGAACATCGCGCGCGAAGTCACGCTCGGCTCCGGGCTCCCCGCTACCGTGCCCGCACACACCGTTTCGCGCGCGTGCGCATCCGCCAACCAGGCCATCACCAACGCCGCAGAATCGATCTCCCGCGGTTACGCCGACGTCGTGATTGCCGGGGGCGCGGAAGTCCTGTCCGACGTGCCGATGCTGCTCGGCCGGCGGCTCCGCAACACGCTGGTCGCCGCTTCGAAGGCCAAAAGCCTCGGTCAGCGCATGAAGGTCCTCGCCGGCATCCGCCCCCGCGACCTCGCCCCGATTACTCCTGCCATTGCCGAACCGACAACCGGCGAGACCATGGGTCAGAGCGCCGAGCGCATGGCCAAGGAAAACGGCATCTCGCGCGAGGCGCAGGACCACTGGGCTGCACGTTCGCACCGGCTGGCCGCGCAGGGCACCGAGGATGGCCGGCTGCTCCAGGAGATCACGCCGGTTTACGTGCCGCCGGGATTCGAGGAGTTCATCGACCGCGACAACGGCATCCGCACCGACACGTCGGAGGAAAAACTCGCGAAGCTGCCGCCGGTTTTCGACAAACGATACGGCAGTGTGACCGCGGGCAATGCATCGCCGCTGACCGATGGTGCCTCTGCGGTCGTGCTGATGAGTGAGGAGAAGGCAAAGGCGCTCGGGTACGAGCCGCTGGGCTACATCCGGAGCTGGGCCTACTCGGCGATCGCGCCGAGCGGACAGTTGCTGCAGGGCCCGGCTTACGCCGCGCCGATGGCGCTCGATCGGGCGGGCGTGAGCATGAAGGACATCGAGCTCATGGAGATGCACGAGGCCTTCGCGGCGCAGGTGCTCTCGAACCTCCAGGCGCTCGACTCCGACGAGTTTGCGCGTCGCGAGTTGGGCCGGGACCGCAAGGTCGGCATCCCCGATGAGGACCGGATCAACGTGATGGGCGGCAGCATTGCGATCGGGCATCCGTTCGGTGCCACCGGTGGGCGGCTGACGATTACGCTGCTGCGCGAAATGCAACGCCGCGGCCAGAACCTCGGGCTGATCACGGTGTGTGCGGCCGGTGCGCTCGGCTTCGCGATGGTGCTCGAGCGGGAGTAGTCCGCGAGCGCTCCGGGATGGTGTCGGAAAGGGCCAGAGGCAGTGTGTGGATGCGGTCGTTCGAATCTGTCCGCGTGCACGCAGCGGATCAGCGGGTCGCGACCATTCCGGTGCGACCCGCAGCTCGTTACGACTTCAGCGTGGCAGTTGCAGCCTTGATCTCATCGAGGGGCGGAAACACGCCCGGGTTTTCGCCGACCCACGCATAGGCGATTCGGCCGCTGGCGTCGATCACGAAGGCCGCACGCTCCGAAACTCCCTTCAGACCGCCAAGGTCCTCACGCAGTACGTCGTACGCGGCGGCTGCTTCCTTGTTGAAGTCCGAGACGATCGGAAAGGTCGCGCTGGTCGATTCCGCGAATTTCTGATTCACGAACGGCGAGTCGACGCTGATTCCGACCACCTGCGCACCGAGATCGCTCCAACCCGAGTAGTCCTCCGCAATTGTGCACATTTCGGTCGTGCAGACACCGGAAAAAGCGAGCGGGAAAAACAGCAGCACCATCGGCCGGCCTTCCAGCGCGTTCAGATTTACCGGTTCACGAGGGCGAACAAACACGGTCGCGTCGGGGGCGCGATCACCAACCTTCAGAGCCATCATGTCTCCATTCACGTTGTGAGCAGCCGCAGTAGCGGCCGGGTCCGGCGATGTGCCAGATCGGGCAGGGCTTCGCACGGTTTCCGGTCTTGTTTATACCGTTTCGCGGTGCTGCTGTCGACTGGCCGAAGGCAGGCGCTGAAAAGTTCAAACCGCTTTACATGCACCGAAGTGGTGCCTAAATTCGGCCTCCCACGCCCTTCGAATCATCTGATTCCTCTCGTTAAGCATAAACAAGGCGGAATTCTGTGAGCGCGTTCCTCGATGCCGGCTGCCGTTGGCCGCGTTCTCTCACCCAAAGGATCCTGGCAGTGGTTGCGGGATTCGTGCTGGTGTTGAGTGGCTGCACCGAAGGTGATGCGGTAAGTCCAGGCGAACTTCGCCGGGTCGGACTGGGCCTGGCGCTCGATCCCAGCTTCTCCATGTCGGCGGCGCAAATTGTGGACGCCCGTGCGACCCTGATTATGGGCTCCGACACGATCGGCCCGAAATACGCCGATTCTGTAGCTGCGACCTCGGATCCGATCCGGGCCAGATTCGACTTCCCGCTCCCGCTGCCGGCGCGCGTGGATTATGCGCTCATCGAGCTGCTGAGTGCCTCGGGCGAAGTCGAATACAGTGCCCGATCTGCTGCGTTCGCCGTTGACGGGACCGGAGTAGCGACTGTCCCCAACGTACAGGCTTACCCGGGCCCCCTCGAATACCTCGATCTGACCGCCATCACGATCCAGGGTCGCTCCGAGCTGATGGAGGGGGACACGGCACACCTTCGTGTCGAAGCCGCGGGAACAGCGATCCGGGCGCACTGGCGCTCGCTCGACGAGAGCGTGGCTCAGGTCGACGCGAATGGCCTCGTCACCACGCTCCGGCCTGGTACAGCTCGCATCGAGGCCGCCGCGGGTCGGGTTACCGACACCGTGACGCTTAACATCGGCGCGAAGCTGACCCGGCTCGAACTGGCGCCCGGCGCGGTCACGCTGCACAGCTTCGGCGAGGTCGGCAGCTATGGCGTGCGCGCCTTCAATTCGCTGAACGAGGAGGTCCCGGCGCCTGCCGTGACCTGGAGCATCGAGCCGGCGACGGTTGCTGAGATGACCGCGCCCGGGCAGTTCCGCGCGCGGGCCAATGGCAGAGCCACGGTTACGGCCCGGACGGCAGATGGCGCACTGCAGGCGAGCGGCGAACTGATCGTCGAGCAGCGGGCCGCGGTTGTGGTCGTGACCCCGGGCTTCGCCGCGATCCAGGAGATCGGCGGGACGGCCGACTTCTCGGCGCGCGCAACGGATGCGAACGGCAACGAGATCCCGAACACCACGTTCACCTGGACCTCGGACAACGTGAATGTTGCGACCATCGATGCATCCGGGCGGGCGACTGCAGTCGCGCCAGGCACCACGCTCATCCGGGCGACGGCGCATGGGATCAGCGGTCAGGCTGATCTGACGGTCCCGAACCCGGTCGGTCGTGGTTCGATCAGGGGTCTGATCCAGAGTGCGACGACGGGCGGCCCGCTCTCCGGCGCCACCGTGACCCTGTTCCAGGGAGCGACCATGGTCGGTTCGGTTGTGACCAGCTCGAGCGGTGCCTACGAATTTACCGAACTGCTACCTGGCGAATATCACCTGAGCGCGCAGGCGAGCGGTTACATCGAGACGGACCGCAGTATCCAGGTCGGCGATGACGACGAGGTGATCGTCAACCTGGTACTTTCGCCCACCATCGCTTCCGGCCAGTTCCGGATTGTGCTTACCTGGGGCAGCACGCCCGAGGATCTTGATTCCTATCTGTTCGGGCCGGAGGACGGCGGCTGTTCGGTCATCTATTACGGGTGCGACAGTTCTATCCACGCCTCGCTCGATGTGGACGACACGGATGGATTCGGCCCGGAAACCATCACGATCACGCACCTGCTGACCAACGGCGAATACGAGTACATGGTGCACGATTATACGAACGGCTGGACCACGGGCAGCGTCGCGCTCTCGCAGTCCGGAGCGCGGGTCGAGGTCTACGGCAGTAATGGCAAGATCGCGGAGTACTCGGTCCCGTCCGGAATCGGCACACGCTGGGTTGTGTTCCGCATTGTGGAGGGCTCGGTGGTGCCGGTGAACACACTGGACGAGCTGCCCCCGATCAATTACACGCGCCCCGCCACGACCATCGATTCGCAGACTTTGAAGAAACCAGCGCGCGGTGCAGTGATGCGCAACCAGGTCCGTTGAGGAAATGATGAGAAAAACATCAGCGACCCGACACGCGCCTCGATTGGCGCTGCTGATTCCCCTGTTGGCCGGGTGTGCCGGGGCGGCACTGCAGACGCGACCCGAAGACATTGCGCGTTTGGAACAGCGGGCGGCGGCCGCGCCCGCGAGCAACGCAGCGGTGGAGCTGGGTCGAGCGTACTTCACCACCGGCCGCGCCGCCGATGCCGAACGCGTTCTGCGCGCCGCAATCGATGCGGGTGCGACCGACGGCAGCGCCTTCCTCTATTTCGGCCTTGCCAACGAGGAGCAGGAGGACTGGACCGAAGCGAAAGCGGCGTACGAGAAGTACCTCACGACCGGCACCGATGCGGGCATGCGCAACGAAATCCGTGCGCGGCTTCCATTGGTAGCACGGGGTGAGGTAAAGCAGCTCGCGAAACAGGCACTCGCGCGCGAGCAGGTCATCTCGCAGGAGCCGCCGACGCCCAATACACTGGCTGTGCTCCCGTTCCAGATCACCGGGCTCAGCGAGGAGATGCGTCCGCTACAGACCGCACTGGCCGACATGATGATCACGGATCTGTCCGTGACTCCGGGCGTCAAGCCGGTCGAGCGCGTCCGGTTGCAGGCACTGATGGACGAGATCCGGCTCGGTCTGGCAGGATTCGGCGAAGAAGTGACGAACCGCGCCGGCCGCATGCTGAAGGCGGAGAACATGGTGCAGGGCGCAATCGTCATGACCGGCGAAGAGCAGATCCGCATCGACGGTAGTGTTCTATTGACCGCTCAGCAGAGCAACCGTGGCACCTTCGGCGGGGAACAGAACCTCGAATCGATCTTCGATCTCGAGAAGCAGATCGTCTTCCAGATCTACGACCGCCTGGGCGTGAGCCTGACCCCGCAGGAGCGCGAGCGCATCCTGGAGAACCGCACGAGCAACCTGGTCGCGTTCCTCGCCTACGGACGCGGCCTCGATGCCCTCGATCGCGGTAACTACATCGAAGCGGCATCGCACCTCGGCGAGGCGACGCGACTTGACCCGAGCTTCTCCGCCGCCCGCGCGCAGCGCACCGAAGCAGCACAACTGCAGCAGGCGGCATCACTCGAGCCGATTGAGATCGCCAGCGCTGCCGGTGCAGCCCAAACCGCCGTGCCTTCGACTATGGCAAGTGCGGACCTGCTACGGAATACTGCTTCCCAGGTCAACTACAGTCCCGCCGACGGACTCATGGGCCAGGGGCGACTCAGCGAACCTTCGGCAGACCCGGGCAGGGGGGCAGGGCCCGCGGCAGATGGCGGAGTTACCGTGGTAAGAACTTTCATTGAATTCCTCATCTTGCTCGGCCGGTGAACAGGATGAAACGCACAATCATCACCGTGTTTGCCGGGATGCTTATGGTAGCGCCGGCTTCTGCACAGGTGGCGCAGAAGAGCCTCGGCGCAGGCGTTCACTTCCAGGGGTATTCGTTCGCTGAGGGGCTCGGAGTTGCCGCGGCCAACCTGTTCATGGTCCCGGTTGCTGTTGAATTGCCTCTTACCCGGACGTTGACGCTGGACGGCTACTCGGCGTACGCCCACGGGTCGGTCGAGCTGGAAGGGCAGGTCTTTACGATGACGGGCCCGGTGGACACGCGGATTCGCGCGAGCTGGGCCGCAACGCCCTGGGCCATCGTCACGGTCGGACTGAACCTGCCGACCGGCAATTCCAGCCATGATGCAGAAGAGGCGCAGGTCGCCAGCGTCCTGGCGACCGAGGTGCTCGGCTTCCGCGAAGCTTCATGGGGACTCGGTTTCGGCGCTACCACCGGCATCGCCACAGCGCGTCGCTTCGGGAACGTCGGGATTGGGTTCGGTGCGAGCTACCGCTACGCATCCGAGTACGAACCGCAGGCCGACACCGCGCTGAAGTACACGCCTGGCAATGAAACCCGCATCCGGCTCGGCTTCGATACGGACATCGGGACGAGCAAGCTGACAGGCGGGCTGACCTGGCAGAACTACGCGGCGAACCAGGTCGATGGCCGCAACCTGTTCCAGCCGGGACAGCGTTTCCGCGGCGACCTCGCCTATTCGTTCCGCGCCGGGCCGACCTCGAGCTGGACCGTCTTCGCCACCAACATCTGGCGGCAGCACGGGGATCTCACGCTCGAGGGAGTGAACGGGATCGCGCGCGACAGCACCACCGGCACCCAGAATCTGCTGGTGACCGGCATCGCCGGGTCCATGCGCCTCACTCCAACGCTCAGCCTCCGACCTTCGGCGGATGTGCGTCTCATCAGCCGCGAGGACCCAGGCAACGAGGGGTGGATGGCAGGGATCGGCACGGACGTGCCGCTTCGGTTTGCCGGAGCCGATGTCTTCCCTTCTGCGCGCCTGCTGTTCGGCAAACTGAGCGCAGGGGCCGACGAGAAGTTCAGCGCAAAAGGCGTCGAGCTCGGGTTATCGGTTCGTTTCTGAAGAAGGCTTTGCAGCCGGTGTGCTGATCGGAGGCGCTGCACGTTGTTCGAGTTCGGGGGTCCAACACACCGAATCTGCGTCCCTGACTGTTGCCCCGCGGCAGGTCCGCCGCTCTTGGCGTGCAGTCACGACAGAGCACCGCCGTAGCGCTGCCATGCGTCAGACTGCATGGTGCCTGCGCGTTCTATATTGGCGCAAGCGTCTGTCCAGTCGCCAAATGAATCACGCTGAACGAGCCGGGCACGGACGGTGCGTGTATCCCGGTTGAATCAGCCGGTCGCCACCACCAACAGGAGGAGCCTATTCGCACCTTGAGTGTCAGCCTTCTGGCCGTTGCGGCAATCGCGGCCAGTCTCGTTCTCTCTCGCGGCAAGCCCGAGAGAACGACGCCGGACGGGATGCATCCCGCGGACAAGAGCCAGCCTGCAGAGGAATCACTGGATGCAATTCGTGCTGCCGGCCTGTAGCTCCAGAAGGTCCAGGAAAAAACAACGCGCTCGAACATGTATCGATCGAGCGCGTTGTTTTTTTGGTACGGTGTGTGGCGTGCCTACTCGAAATGGACGCGGTTCTTCTCGATGTAGCTGGTCCACTCGGGTGGGACATCGCTGTCCGGGAAGATCGCGGTAACCGGGCACTCGGGTTCACAGGCGCCACAGTCGATGCACTCATCCGGATGGATGTAGTACTGGTCGCCACCTTCATAGATGCAATCAACCGGGCACACCTCGACGCAACTGGCGTCCTTGGTACCAATGCACGGTTCAGTAATGACGTACGGCATCAAGTCCTCCGAATTTTGGCAAGGGCAAAGCTACAGCGGGGTCGGCGTGTCGCAAGAGGGATCAGCGTCGAAGCCGATGCTTCTCGAACATATCACGCCAGCGTCCAAGGCGGCGTGCGAGCGCGGGGTCGGTCCGCTGGGCGACGGGGAGGTACACCTCCGTCGCGAGCTCGAAACCGGCGTGCCAGAACGCGCGGTCGCCGAGGTGCAGATGGCGCAGGTGGTCCAGTTGCTCTGCAACAGCAATGCGCGCGCCTGGCGGGTCCAGTGCGAGCAGGTCCTCGAGCAGTCGGTCTCCGGAGGTCCGCGGGTTTGGAATCGCTTCCACCAGCTCTGTGATCGCTGTTGATGGGAACTCGTCCAGTTGGGCGCGCAGCTCGAAATCCTGCGACTCCAGCAGTGCCGCCGCGGCGAGCTCGCCGGGGTCCCGGGTGTTGCAGTCCTGCCACAGGATGAGCACGGTCCTGCCGGGATGCAGGAGCCGGGTATCCTTCGCGGACAGGGTTGCGGCCCGCGGTTTCGTCGCCAGGAGGTAGGCGGTGTGCACGAGTTCCGCCGCCCCGGGAGCGATCAGGCCGCTGCGCATGGTATCGAGCAGCCGCTCCCCCATGGCCTCGGCTCGCTGGGCCGCGCTCAGGGCGTGCGGGGCAGCCATTTCGATTCGGGTGTGCCTGCGCGATGGTTTGCCAGCCGCGCCAGGGTGAACAGCAGATCGGAAAGCCGGTTGAGATACCTGAGCACAACCTCATCGACGTCGGTTTCCGTGCGCATCGCAACGACGCGGCGCTCAGCGCGGCGGCAGACACAGCGCGCCACATGCAGCGTTGCCCCACCTGGCGTACCGCCCGGGAGGATGAACGCCTTGAGCGGAGGGAGTTCCGCTTCGACCTGATCGATCCAATGCTCCATTTCCGCAACGCGATCGCGGGGGAGTTGCGGGATGCGGCTCCGCAGCCGATCGGCCATCTCGCCGCTGGCGAGGTGGGCGCCGATATCGAAGAGGTCGGATTGCAGCACCTCGAGTTTTTCGCGGATGGCTGCATCATCGATCTGCGCCGCCGCGAGTCCGATCACGGAGTTCAGTTCGTCGACATCGCCGTATGCCTCGACGCGGGTGGAGGCTTTCGAGACACGTTGTCCGCCGAAAAGGCCGGTCTCGCCCTGGTCGCCAGTCCGTGTGTAGATCCGGGTCATCGTTGCTCCACCCCAGCTTCCAGCAGCTCCAGAGTGCCATTGTCCGCATCGAGTCGGGCCATCACACCGAGCGGCACGGTAAAGTTGTGTTCTACGTGTCCGATTGGCAGATCCATGATCGCGGGGACGCCCAGGCTGTCCGCGACTTCGCCGAACAGCGCCTTCAGGTCGCGCCCGGGTTCGACATCGCCCAGATCGGTGAACCGGCCGAAGGCCAGGCCGGCAATGTCGTCGAGCAGCCCCGAAAGCCGAAGCTGCATCAGCATGCGGTCGATGCGATAAACAGGTTCGCTGATGTCTTCGAGAAACAGAATATGGCCGCGGGTGTCGGGAGCGAAGCGGGTTCCGCACAACGACGCGAGAATGGCCAGGTTGCCGCCGATCAGTGGCGCATCAGCGCTGCCGTTCCTGAGCGGCACGGGCTGCGGATCCCCGGGGCGCGCCAGCACACGCTGAGGTCCACCTTCGAACAGTGCAGCACGGAAGGACTGCTCGGTTTCCGGCGGGAAATCCGCGCCGGGGTGTGGCCCGTGGAAGCTGACGATCCCCGCCTCATGCAGCAGCATGAGCAACGCGGTATTGTCGCTGAAGCCGATGTACGGCCGCGGCCGTCGGCGCAGCCGGGCCAGGTCGATGTGTTCGAGCAGGCGGATCAGGCCGTACCCGCCGCGAATCGCCCACACCGCGTCGATGTCAGATCGATCGAAGGCGGCCTGCAGATCCGCGGCACGTACGTCGTCAGGCCCGGCCAGGTAACCGGTGCGCTGGCGCACGCCGGGGAAGAGCAGCGGCTCGAGCCCGAGTGCTTCGCAGCGCGAAACTGCAGCAGCGGTGCGTTGTTCGGTCACGCAGCCAGCAGGCGCAATGAGTGCGACTCGCGCCCCGGCGAACAGCGCGGGGGGGCGCACGCGACTTCGGCGATTCACGTTCAGTATGTTTCGGCTGACTCAGTCGTTGGTGGGCAATCCGATCGGAGCCGCAGGTCCGAAGGGAAGCCAGTAGCCTTCGAAAACGGGAACATAGATGAGGCCGTCCGGATCGGCTGCCTTCGGTATGTAATAATCTACGCCTTCGTACTCGCCGGCGCGGTTGAGGTCAGCAAGTTCGATGGCGACTGGCATCCCGTCCGGCTGATACGACTGGCCGGCATGAATGAGCGGCCTTCCCTGCGCATACCACTCGTAACGCATCAGATCGTAATAGATCCTATCCGGGCCTTTGGGTCGCGCGGCGCGATTCGCACCGTTGCCGACCGCTTCGGTTGCAGCGACCGGTACGTTCCCTGCCGACGCGGGTTCTTCTGCGTTGGCGCGCGGCTCGCGGCAGCCTGCAACCGCAAAAGCGCATGCTGCGATGATGGTCCACCTGCTATGCATTGGCCTCTCTCCCACTGACTACGGGAAGTGCAACGGCCATGCCCGCAACCGCTGGTCGCACAACTCTCTCCCGCATTATCTTGGCTGTCGGCTCAGCCCTGGACGGAGCATGTTATGGCGAATGAAGCGCACTCTTCTTCTGGCGAAGCGAATCGGCTCTACTGGTCGAACGAGGCATCGGTCGGCGAGATCGCCGACAAGCTCGGCATCTCGCGACGTGCCCTCTACGAACTGATCGAGCCACGCCCGTCCGGCACTGAATGCCCAAGGTGCCGCACCGAAGCCGTATTCGCAAACCGATCAGCCCTCGTATCCGGCACCGCGCGCTGCCCATCCTGTGATCTCGAAATCCAGGCCGAAACCCTCGCGGAATTGAGCACATCCAGCCCGGAACGTAAACCGCCGGTTCGGAGCAGGTTCGACGGGCACGATCTCGCGATTGGTGGCGCTGCGCTTGCCGGCGCGGCCATCGGCGCCATCGCCGCGCTGCTCATCACGCGCCGCCGCTGACGCGGTTGTGGACTCGGATACAGCCCCGCTTTCCGGGACTTCGCTGCCCAGCCTGCGGACCCCTGTCCCGGGTCCCGCATCCCGCGTGCTGGCCGCTCGTCTCGCCCGCGTCGAATCGGCCAACATCACCCGGCTCGAACCGGTCGCTCCGATTTTCTGGGCGAAAGCCCGCGGCGCGAATGTGCAGGACGCCGACAACAACATCTTCATCGATCTGACCGCAGGCTTCAGCGTCGCCGCCACCGGGCACGCCAACCCCGCCGTCGCGGACGCGATCGCCGAACAGGCGGGGACGCTGCCGCACGGACTCGGGGATGTCCATCCGTCGGGCCTCAAGGTCCGGTTGCTCGAGAAGCTCGCCGCGATCACACCGGGCGAACTCGGAATTTCGATCCTCGGCAGCGCCGGTGCGGAGGCAGTCGAGGCGGCACTGAAAACGGCCATGATCCGAACCGGCCGCCCCGGGTTGATTGCGTTCGATGGCGCGTACCATGGGTTGACCTTCGGCGCGTTGTCCGTCACGCATCGCGCGGACTTCCGTGCTCCATTCGAATCACGGCTCTACTCCGGCGTCCGGTTCGCGCCCTACCCCGAAACACCCACCGAGCTCAAGGCCGCACTCGCCACGGTTCGCGCCGCCTTTCGCGAGCAGGAACGGGCCGGCACACCCGTCGGGGCGATCATCGTCGAGCCGATCCAGGGGCGTGGCGGGATCCGCGTGCCTCCCGATGGATTCCTCGCAGGGTTGCGTGAACTCTGCGATGGCAACGATTGCCTCCTGATCTTCGATGAGATCTACAGCGGTATGGGTCGAACCGGCCGCTGGTTCGCGTGTGAACACTGGGGCGTAACTCCCGATGTGCTCACCCTCGGCAAAGCATTGACCGGGTCGGTTCCCGTGAGCGCCGCGGTCGGGACTCCAAACGCCATGATCGGCTGGCCACCCTCTCACGGCGAAGCGATTCACACGAGCACCTTCCTCGGCAATCCGATCGGCTGCGCCGCCGCCCTGGCCCAGATCCACGTCATCGAAACGGATCACCTGCTCGACCGCGCCAGCGAAATCGGCAGCGCCGTACAGGACCGTGTCGCGCACTGGTCGAGAAAATGGCCCGGCCTGGTCCGGGGTCGCGGCATCGGCGCGCTGCAGGGCGTGGTGCTGCCGCCGGGCGTGGCTGTACAGATCGCCGATGCCGCGCTCGAGAAGGGCGTGATTGTTCTCTGTGAGGGGCCCACCCTCGACGTGCTCGCCCTCACCCCGCCGCTCACGATCACGCCCGCACAACTGCAGCATTCGCTCGATGTCCTCGAGTTTTGTCTCCTCGCGAGCATGTGACCACCGACCCGAGGCCACCGCAATTCGACGCGCAATTCGGTGCTTTTTCCGGGGTCGGAACTGTCCGGATGCGGGTTTCCCGCAGGATACGCCCTCATTATATTGCGGGCTGCCTTAATTCGTTGAGAGATGGTTGCTTACGCGACTGCGGCGCAGCGGTTCCCGGAACGCGCAGGCGTTATCGTTTCAATTGCCTTTTACGCGCCGCGATTTCACCTTGGAGACTAGCGGGTGGCCGTTGAGACCGTACTGCTGACCGGTGCGACCGGGTTCGTTGGTCCGCACGTGGTCGAGGCGCTGCGCCCGCTCGTACGAATCCGCGCGCTCGTCCGCGATCTGACCCGCGCCGCACCCCTGGCCGCGAAGGGTGTGGAACTCGTTCAGGGTACGCTCGAAACCGCGAATCGAATCCCGGGTCTGGTTGATGGTGTGGATGCCATTGTCCACCTTGCTGCCGCCACGCGTGCGGCCAGTGAGCAGGCGTTCGAGCGAGCAAACGCGCTCGGAACAGGGGCGTTGCTGGAGGCGGCGCGCGCAGCCCGGCCGCGCACCCGGTTCGTTTACCTGAGTTCACTTGCCGCGGTCGGACCGGCGCGAAACGGACGGCCGGTCACCGCAGATGATGAACCGATGCCGTTGACGGCGTACGGCCGGACCAAGCTCGCGGGCGAGCGACTGGTCGCCCAGGCGGCGGGCCCGCTGGAGGTAGCGATTCTGCGCGCGCCGGCGGTGTACGGCCCGGGTGAACGCGACCTTTACGAGTTCTTCGTCATGGCAGCGCGCGGAATCCTGCCAGTCCCGACCGGCCCGGCGCGTCCGCTTCAGATGGTCCACGTCACCGACCTCGCGCGCGCGTTGGCGCTCTGTGCAACTGGAAAACCGGTGCGCGGCGTATATCATATCGCTGAGCCACAGGCGTACCTGTGGGAGCAAGTGGGCCGTTTGGTAGCGCGTGCCGTCGGAAAACGTGCACGAGTGGTCCGGATCCCCGGGGCAGCGATTGCTGCCGCAGGAGCGGTCAGCGAGTGGGTTGGCAAAATCAGGGGCCAGCCTGCGATCTTCAGCCGGGACAAGGCGCGTGAGCTGCTTGCCCCCGGCTGGTTATGTGAAACGGAAACCGCGCACCGGGACTTCGGATTCGTTGCGCAGATTCCGCTCGAGCAAGGTCTTGCAGAAACTGCAGACTGGTATCGGGCGAACGGCTGGCTGTAGAAGGCCAGCGGAATGTACGGAGATGGCATGAGCCTGTTCGAGAAGTGTTATCGCTACACGAAAGCCCGCGAAGTCATGGCGTCGGGCTATTACCCATATTTTCAACCGATCGAAGCTTCCTACGACACGGAGGTGTTGATCCGTGGTGAGCGGAAGGTGATGGTCGGGTCGAACAACTACCTTGGACTGACTCACCACCCCAAGGTTCTCGCCGCGGCGGAGGCCGCTCTCCACAAGTACGGCAGCGGCTGCACGGGCAGCCGGTTCCTCAACGGCACACTGGATCTGCACGAGCAACTCGAAGATCGTCTCGCCACTTTCCTGAAGCAGGAAGCCGCGCTGGTTTTTTCGACCGGATATCAGAGCAATCTCGGCGTCCTCGCCACGCTGGTCGGTCGTGATGACCATATCTTCTCGGACAAGCTCAACCACGCCAGCATCGTCGATGGATCGCGGCTCTCCTACGGGATCGTTCATCGTTACCCGCATGGCGATCTGCGCGCGCTTGAACGTGAACTTGCCCGCACGCCTGCAGACGCAGGCAAGCTGATCGTCACCGATGGTATTTTTTCGATGGAAGGTACGCTCTGCGACCTGCCGAAGATCGTTGCACTGGCAGAGTTCTATGGTGCCGAGGTGCTGGTTGATGATGCACACAGCTTCGGCGTGCTCGGCGATTTCGGTGGAGGCACGGCGCAGCACTTCGGGCTCGAGAATCGCGTGTCGCTCATCATGGCGACCTTCTCAAAGTCGCTGGCCAGCATCGGCGGTGTAATCGCGGGCCCCGAAGACGTTATTCACTACCTGAAGCACCAGGCGCGCTCGCTCATTTTCAGTGCGAGCATGCCGCCGTCCTCGGTGGCCGGTGTTCTCGCTGCCATGGATGTGATTGAAGAAGAGCCGGAGCGCCGCGAGCAGTTGTGGAAGAATACGCGCCGTATGCAGGATGGCCTGCGCAGCCTCGGCTACGACATCGGCAAGAGCGAGACGCCGATCATCCCCGTGCTGATCGGTGAGATCGACCGGATGCTGGCCTTCTGGAAAGAGTTGTTTGATGCGGGTGTGTTCACCAACCCGGTGACTCCGCCTGCGGTGCCGGACAACTCCTGCCGGCTGCGCATCTCGTGCATGGCGACACACACCGACGAGCAGATCGATTTTGTGCTCGAAGCGTTTGCCAATGTGGGCAAGCGCATGGCCTCGCTCTGACGATGGCCGAGACACTCGAGGTTCGTGCGGTCGGCAGTCGCACGGACCTCGACCACTTCATTCGACTGCCCTGGCGCATTTACCGCAACGATCCGCAATGGGTGCCTCCACTCATCGGGGATGTGCGGCGAGTGCTCGATCGTAACCGCCATCCGTTCCATCAACACGCTGAAGTCGAATACTTCCTCGCATGGCGCGGCAATGAAGTTGTCGGGCGCATTGTTGCGACCGTGAACCACGCGCACAACAACTTCCACGAGGATCAGGCAGGGTTCTTCGGATTCTTCGAGTCGATCGACGACCAGGCGGTTGCAAATGCACTGCTTCAGACGGCGGAGAACTGGTTGCGTGAGCGCGGGCGCGAGTCGATCTCCGGTCCGTTCAACTTTTCGACGAACGATGAGCTGTGCTCAGGCGGTGTGCTGATCGATGGCTTTGACACGCCGCCGGCCGTCATGATGGCGCACACGCCTCAGTATTACGCGCGGCTCCTCGAGCGGGCGGGTTACAGCAAGGCGAAGGACCTGCTGTCGTACTGGGTTGATGGGCGTAAAACGCCTGAGCGCCTTGTTCGCGCGCTCGAACGCTTCAGCCGCAACGAGAACATCAATGTCCGTTCGCTGAACGTAAAGGATTTCGACGGTGAGGTTGCGCGGATCAAGGAGATCTACAACGCTGCCTGGGAGAGAAACTGGGGTTTCGTGCCGATGACGGATGCGGAGTTCCAGGACATGGCGAACCAGTTGCGGCCGATCATTGAGCCGAGCCTGTGTCAGCTCGCCGAAATCAATGGTGAGCCGGTCGGATTTGCACTGCAGCTCCCCGATCTGAACCAGGCGCTCAGGCATGTGGACGGCAGACTCTTCCCGTTCGGCGTATTCAAGTTCCTCTGGTATAAGCGAAAAATTCAGTCGGTGCGAGTCATCACGCTGGGCGTAAAGCCGGCGTATCGAAAGCGCGGCCTGGACGCGCTGCTGATCACGCATGTGTATCGCGTGGATCAGGAGATGGGCCGGCCGCAGGGTGAGTGTTCGTGGATTCTCGAGGACAACGCCGAGATGCGCCATGGCCTTGATCGCCTCGGTGGGCACGTGTACAAAACCTACCGCGTCTTCCAGAAGCAGTTATCCGAGCAGTGAGTTTACATACAATCGAAGTGTCCGCGGCCCGCGCTGAACGTACGCCGCTGAACAGAGTGTTCGCGGCGTATGCGCTGATCTCAGGCATCGCCCTTCTGTTTCCGCACCGGCCGGCAAACTGGCTGTTGCTGCTGCTCGCGCATGGACTTGCGTTTGGACTGCTGGCTGGGGTTGGCCCGTTCCGTCGCCTGGTCGATAGCGCGCATGAGCGCTGGCCGCGCCTGGCTGAGTTTCTGGCCGACTGGTTGCCGCTGCTGCTGATCCCCGCACTTTATGCCGAGCTTGCGATTCTGAATGTGGCCGTCTGGGATGGTCACTACTTCGACGAGTGGATCATCGGCTGGGAGCAGGCGCTGTTCGGCTGGCAACCAAGCCAGGAGCTGGCTGATCGCTGGCCCTGGCTGTGGGTATCGGAGCCGCTTCATGCCGCCTATCTCTCGTACTACCTGATCATCTATGCCCCGCCGATCGCGCTGTACGCGATGCGCCGGAGGTCAGCACAACGTGCAGCGACGTTTGCGGTGATGCTCACGTTCTTTGTGCATTACCTCTTCTTCATCTATTTCCCCGTGCAGGGCCCGCGTTACCTCTTCCCCGCGCCCGATGGCGCCGTGGCGGGCGGGCCGTTCTACAACCTTGCGCACGCGTTGCTCGAAGCGGGGAGCAGCCGCGGGGCGGCATTTCCGTCCTCCCACGTCGGCGTGTCCGTAGCACAGACGGTGGCGATGATCGCGCTGCTGCCGCGTTGGGCGCCGGCGCTCGCGGTACTGACGATCGGATTGGCACTTGGCGCGGTTTACGGCGGCTTTCACTATGCGACCGATGCGCTGGTCGGCGCGCTGTTCGGCATCCTGATCGCGTTGCTCGCGCCCACAATCCGCAGACGGCTTTCCGGCCATGCAGCGTAGGGTCGCAGTCGGTTTCGTCATCCTGGTCGTCGCGGCGGCCGTTTGGTTCAGTGCCGCCGAACTGCTCTGGCCCGCGCGCGCGATGCTGGTTGTAATCACGGCCGTACTCCCCGCGGTCGCGGCCATTCAGGTGCGCGTGCTCACGCAGCTCGATCCTTTGCCGCGCATCACGCTCTACATCAACTCCATCCTGTCGCTCTGGATCCTCACCGCGATCACGATGATCGCCGCACGCGCAGCCGGATTCACGCCCGCTTTGATGGGGCTCCGAATGCCTGCTCCGGCAACAATGGCACTGTGGACGGTGATCCCGCTGGGTATTGCCGGCGCGGTCTATACCATCGTCAGGGCGCTCGGGTTGCGCGAATCGCGTGTTCTTACCGAACTCCTGCCACGGACCGGGACCGAAAAGGCAATTTTTGTTGCCGTCTCGCTCACCGCCGGTATCTGCGAGGAACTGATTTTTCGCGGGTTCCTTGTTGCGGCGTTCGCCGCTGCTACAGGTTCGCTCGCAATCGGTGTCGTGATCGGTGCGGTCGTGTTCGGCGCAATGCATTTCTACCAGTCCGCGGCCGGTCTGCTCCGGGCTACCGTGCTGGGCGCGGCACTCACACTGCCGCTGCTCTTCGCCGGTAGCATTTTCCCAGCGATCCTCGCGCACGTGCTCATCGATCTGATCGGCGGACTGGTTGTGCCGCGCAGATCAGCCGATCGAGGCGCACCTCTTGCACATCCCGGCGGCAATGAAGAAACCAGAGGACCGCCATGTGTTGTTTGAAGACGACGGCGTTCTGCGCATCGCAGCGGAAGATGTGGATCCCCGGGGATGGCAGTTGCTGTGCAGCGATGGCGGCGTGTTCGGAACCGTAACCGGCCTGGTTGCCGATCAGGAAAACCTCAGGATTTCCCACCTGGTCTGCGAAGTGTACAGCCCCACACCACACCAGGTACTCCTGCCCGCGCACTTTGCGCGTTTCGATCAGCAGACCCATAGCGTCATCTACGACGCGCTCGCACGAGCGGAAGTCGACCTGCTCCCGGATTTTTCCGGCCTGCCGATCGACCCGGCAGATGAAAACGAAGTTCTCGCGCTGCTCACAAACGACGAAGTTGCGCCGCAACCGGGTACCAGCCCTGTTCCACTCGTCGACCGTCGCCGGGGTGACCGCAGGCGCAGCTAGAGTTCGGCGGAGTCCCGCACCTCGCTGCTTTCAAGCGTGTCATACCCGTGTGAACATCCTCAAACAGCCGAGCCTCGGAAAAAAGTGCTGGCTTGTGTTGCGCACCTGCACGGCTGGAACCGGTCGACCCTTTTCTGCGTCAGGTGTATAAGTAGTTGCGCGTGCGCCGGTTGCCACGAACGCGCGATGTCTTGCCTCAACCGGTTCGCACGTTGAATCCATAGGAACACGGCTTGCGCTGTATGCAGGTCGTTCGCCGACGCAGGAGACGACAGCATGATCCTCCATTGCACGTTCGAAGAGCTTTCCGCGTTCAGCGCCGCGGCAGGACGTGTGCTCTCCGAATCCACAGAACACGGCGCCGCGGTCGCCGCGCCACCGGAGATCCTGGCCGAGCTGGAGACGCTCACGAATCGGCTGGACGGCGACATCAGTGTGATCACCCTCGCCGAACAGCGCGCTCTCCTGCGAGTCATCAATTTTGTTCTCGCTGACCTGCGGGTTCGCATGGATGCAGCAGTTCTGGAATACCATCCCGCAGGCGAAGCTGCGGTCCAGACCTACTTCGATTACGCGCACGTCCTTGTGCTGCAGGATCGCCTGCGCCGCATGGGCGAGCAGATGTCGGCTCTCATCGAATTGATGACCGGCGCCCCGCCGAACGAGATTTCAGCGAAACAGGTGGGCTTCCCGGATTGAACTGCCCGGCCGACTCTGATCCCCAGAGCCGGCCGTTCTGTTTCGTGCACAGTTTCTGCACCTTCCGCACGCTTCAAACTGATTGTCATCCAGGGAGGGAAATTTTATGCGCGTGTGGAAAGCACGATTCGCGTTGCTGCTGCTCGTACTCACGGTGGGCGCATGTTCACGGGCCGTCAGCGTGGGTTCGGAGTCCGGGGCGAACTACTCGATTCTCGTGGACAACAATGTCGGCCGGCAGATCACCGTCAGTTGGGATGACGGCAGCGGTACACAGAGGCAGCTCGGTACCGTGTCCGCCAACTCACAGGATCGGTTCATCGTCGTGAGTCCGGCGCGACCAAACATCACTGTGTACGTCCGGGACAATGCCGGCCGCAGCTACGGCCCGTACTCCGTGAGTCTCGCGCCAGGAACAACGCAGCGGGTCACGGTTCGCTGAATCGCCGCTCCGGGGTTCTGCTGCCGTTCCTGGTGGCGGCGGCTGTTGCGGCACCGGGTCCGGCTCCGAAATCGGCACGATCCGCCTCCGCAACAGCGGCTGGGCGAAACAACTTCTGTACCATCCTAAACTGTTGCATCACAATGAGTTGATGGGTTCCAGCGGGGGCTGGACCGGGTTATATTTGAAGCCGGAACTGCGGGGCAAGGCGGCCTGACCGCCAGACACGAATTCCCTGCCCACACACACCCGAACACGAAAGGACGATCGCGATGTCGCGATTTGAACCTGCGGTCCGGGCGCTGTGCGAGCATGTACGGCGACCCACGACAAAAAGACTGATGGCCGGTGTCGCACTGCTGGTGCCGGCGATCCTGATGGTAGAAGCGCAACAGCCCGACCGTTCGGGAGCGCGGCAGGCAACGGCGGATACGGCGGTGATCACGACTGCAGCCGAGAGTGCTGCGGCAGACTCGCAGCAGAGCGCGGTTTTCGAGGCCTGGCAGAAGAAGGAACTGGAACGGCGGAACGCCGAGATCGCGGCCGAGTTTGCGCGGGAATACAAGATCCCCGAGACGCTCGCGAAGGACATCCATGAAACGGCCAGCGAGGTCGGGATTTCCCCGAACGTCGCGTTCGGTCTGGTGCAGGCCGAGTCGAGCTTCCGTACGAAGGCGATCTCTCCGGTTGGCGCGGTCGGACTGACGCAGCTCATGCCGGCGACCGCGCGGTGGCTGGAGCCGGGTACCACGCGCAAGGACCTGATGGAGCCGCGCACGAATCTGCAGATCGGCTTCAAGTACCTGAAGCAGCTAATTGCCGATTACGACGGCAATGAGCGGCTTGCCCTGACCGCTTACAATCGCGGGCCGGGTACGGTGAATCGGCTGATTCGACGCGGACGCAATCCGGACAACGGCTACGCGGACAAGGTGCTGACCGGCAGGAGCGCCAAACACGTGGCATTGATGAACGCGAAGTTCGGAAAGTCGCGCCGCGGCTCGTGAGCCGCATCGGTAAAAAGTAGCCATTCGCGCGTGCGGCTCAGCACGCTGATCTATTGGTGCAAAAGGCGAAGATCCCGAACCGGGATCTTCGCCTTTTTGCCGTCCTGTGGCGAATTCGTGACCCGGAATTGTCGATGCGGTGCGTGTGTCGAGGCGGGTTCGTGAGCGGAGATAGCCCTGTACAGCATTTCTCAACACGCTTCAAGCCTGCATATTGCATCATCGCCCGGCGGATTTGTCCGGGGCAGTTGAGCCGGGCACCGCGCCGGTCGAATGCCCGCGTGGAAATCACCGTGATCTGGAGAAATGCATGTTGTCTCGGCGCTATTCAGTCCTGACAGCTTTACTCGTGGTCTTCACCGCCGCAGCTTCCGAGGTCAGCGCTCAGGGGCCGGTACTCGGCGCCAAGCTCGGCGCGAGCTGGTCGAACTTCAGCATCGACACCGATGAGGTATTCGAGCAGAGTAAGCTCACCTCGCTCATGGGCGGCGGCTTCATCCGCTTCGATCTCGGTCGGATCGGTTTGCAGCCCGAACTCATGGTGGTAACCAAGGGCAGCGAGGTCGAAGATTCGGAAGCGGATGTCAAACTGAAGCTGGATTATGTCGAAGTGCCGGTGCTGTTGTATGTGCCGCTGATGCAGTCGGGTGTGAGCCCGTATCTGATCGGCGGGCCGGCAGTGGCATTCGAGATCGGCTGTAATGCCGAAGCAGCCGAAGGGGGCGTCGAGGTTTCTGTCGAGTGCGATGGCGGAGACTTTCTGCCGGACCGCAAGAAGGTCGACCTGGGTGCGATCGCAGGAGCCGGTATTTCGCTGCCCATGGGCCCGGGCGCTGCCCTGGTCGAGGGGCGCTACACCTTCGGGTTCAGCAAGATCACCGAGGATGTCGACGGGTCCGCAAAGAACCGCTCGCTCGGCGTAATGGTCGGTTACTCGATTCCGCTCGGCCGCTGATCCGAATCTTGAATTAGCGTGAATACAAACGGGCCGGTATGAACTACCGGCCCGTTCTTGCCAGAAAGCGATCTCCGCCGATCGCAACGTGCGTTTGCGCTCAGCTATCGACTTCCATTCCGGGTGCCGACGGCGGCCTGTCTGGCTGGCAGGTGTCGCTCGAACAGTTCGAGGATGCGACGATACTCGTCGGTCCATGAGCTCGGCTCGACGAACCCGTGGTCCTCGACCGGGTAGACCGCCATCTCCCAGCCGGTTTTGCCGAGTTCGATCAACCGCTGCGCCAGGCGGACGACGTCCTGGAAATGCACATTGGTGTCGACCATCCCGTGTGCGATGAGCAGCGGGTCCTCGAGTCCCTCGGCGAAGTAGATCGGCGAGGACTGCTTGTAGGCGATGCTGTCATCCTGCGGCTGGTTGAGGATGCGGCCGGTGTAGCCGTGGTTGTAGTGCGCCCAGTCGGTCACGGAGCGAAGTGCCGCCCCCGCGCCGAACGACTTCGGCTCGGTGAATAGCGCCATCAGCGTGATGAACCCGCCGTAGGAGCCGCCGTAGATGCCGACACGGTCGGCCGGAATGCCCTCGCTCTCGCTGAGGAATTTCACGCCGTCAACCTGGTCGGTGAGGTCCTTGCCACCCATGTGCCGGTAGATCGCGGTCCGCCAGTCGCGGCCGTACCCGGCTGAACCACGGTAATCGATGTCCAGCACCGTGTAGCCACGCGAGGCGAGGATGTGATGGAACATGTACTCGCGGAAGTACGAGGACCACCAGTTGTGCACGTTCTGCAGGTACCCGGCGCCGTGCACGAAAACGACGGCCGCGCCATTCGACTGCGCACCGACATCCTTCGGCCGATAAATCCGTGCGGGCACCATCACGCCATCACGCGCACGGAACCGGATGATCTCCGGCGCAACCCAGCTATAGCTTTTCCATTCGGCAGTTGGCGAATCCGTGATCTTGCGGAGCTGGGCGCCCGCGCGGTTTTCGCCGATGTAGAGTTCGGGTGGCACGTTGCTGTACGAATGCACGACCGCGATTCGGCTGCCATCGGGTGAAACGGTCACATCCTGGCGCCCCGGCATGGTGGTAATGCGGGTCCGATTCCCGCCGTCGAAGTTCATGTGGTAGAAGTGCACCTCGTGCGGCGTGCCTTCGTTGGTCGAGAGATAGAAGCGATCGCGTGCCGGTGAGAGCTGCACGCTCTGCACTTCCCACTCGCCGCTCGTAAGCTGCTTCAGGCCGCTGCCATCACGGGCGACTGTGTACAGGTGCGAGAAGCCATCGCGTTCACTGGCAAAGTACACGCGGCCATCTGGCAGCCAGCCCGCGCAGCGACTCCAGAAATCACACGGCCCGCCGATCCAGGCGTTGTTGTTCTCCTGCACGAGCAGCGTAAGCGCTCCGGTATTCGGATCCGCCGCGTAGAGCCACTGGTTCTTGAAGTCCGAGCTCAGCGCGCTGACCAGCAGCGTGCTACCGTCCTCGTTCCAGCCGTGGGAGCGGACCGATCCGAGGATGGCCGGCTTCTTCTTGCCGTCCGCACCGGGCGGGTTGACCGTGGCTTCGACATCGAGCCAGCGGGTCTCGCCGGTCGCGACCGTGATGATGCCGAGCCGACCGGGGCCGGGCTGATCATCGCCGACCTTGGTGCGCACCTCCATCGGCTCGGTGTAGCCGCTGCGCGTGACCCAGTCGGGCACCATGGTACGGCGGCCGGTCTGCTGCATCCGATTGGCCTGAACGGCGACGAAGCGGGCAGTCGGGTCGGCGCTCACCGAGAGCACCCGCTCTTCACGTTCGAGGTATAGCGGCTTCGGCTGCCGGGCCTCGCGCTCCTTGCGACGCTGCTCCGCTTCTTCGCGCCGCGCATGTTCGAGCCGGATATGCTCGAACAGCGCTTTCTGCTGTTCCTCGAGGAATTTGTCCTGGCCCTCGGCAGGCTTTGGCTCGGCCGGCGCCGGGCCGCTGCGGATGTCGGTAAGCTGCCGCAGTGCGCCGCTGCTCAGCTCGAGCGCGAAAACATTGTTGTCACGTACGAAGAAGACCTGGGACGCATCGCGGTTGAAGCTGGCCTGCGATTCCGCGCCCCGCGTATCGGTCAGCCGGCGGACCGCGAGGCTGCGGCGGTCGACCAGAAACAGGTCGCCGTTGACCGAGGATACGCGCCAGCGCCGGTCCGGCGAGACATCGCCCGGCGCCATCAACACCGCCATTGAATCGGCCTGCTGGTCGGTCAGCTTTTCGGGCGAGCCGCCGGAAGCGGACACACGGTAGAACGCATCGGGTTCATGCCATGGGCGGCCGCCGGGCTTCCAGCGGAAGAAGACCCACTTGCCGTCGTCGCTCCACCGCACATTGTCCGGGGCCGAGCCGACCAGCTCCGGGCCGCGCATGATGTTCGGCACGGTCAGTTCGAACTGCGCCGTCTGCCCGACGACGCCTTCGGCCGCGAGGGCAAGCAGTGCAGCGGTGAGCCCAATCCTCAGGCGCATTCTTTCCTTCCTTGAACGTGAGGGACCGATTCAATGCTGCCAAAGCCAGCGCACGCGCTGGCGTGAAGCCGCAAACAAAAGGGCGTAGAAAAACAGAAGTGTTCCTGCCCGCGGGACGGACCAGACCTGGTGCGCGGCCGCGACGCCCGCCAGCGCGACCACGGCCTCGAGCAGCAGGCGTACTTTGCCGGGCACCGGCAGGACGATCATGTGTTTGTCACCGGGCGTGCTCGGGATCGCCAGGATCGCAACGGCCAGGATCAGCGCCAGCCAACCCCAGGCAAAGTAGATCGAGAGCCATGCGATGACTTCGAGAATGAAGCGCATCCCTGCGAGCGCCGGGGGTTCGCGGAACGTATCAGCCAAGCAGTCCTCACCCGTAAGCCGGGCCATGATCAAGACACGGCCACGCGCGCGAATGTATCAGTCGCCGAAGGAGGTCCCAAGTTCACGCGCGGTCAGAACGATGTTCGAGTCGACCGGAACGCGCTTTATTTCACTGATTGCGGCCTCGATCGGCACCGGCTGGATCTCGTCGTCGTTGATGGCGACCATCGTTCCGAAGTTGCTGTTGAGAACGGCGCGGACCGCTGCGGTCCCGAACTGCAGCGCGATATGGCGATCGAATGCGACCGGCGAGCCGCCGCGTTGCAGGTGGCCGAGCACCAGCGAGCGGGTTTCGCGTCCGGTCCGCTCCTGGATCTGTTTGGCCAGCCGATCCGCCAGCCCGCCATACCGCGCTTCCTTGCCCGGCCCGCCACTCTCGATGAGGCTGGCGCTGCCGTGCTGCTCGACTGCGCCTTCTGCGACCACGACAATCGCGAAGTTGCGGCCGACCGTATACCGCTCCTGGATCTTCTCACAGACCCGGTCCAGGCTGTACGGGATTTCAGGAATCAGAATGACATCGGCGGTCCCGGCCATCCCGGAGTGCAGCGCGATCCAGCCGGTGTGTCGACCCATTACCTCGACGACCATCACGCGCTCGTGACTTTCCGCGGTCGAATGCAGCTTGTCGATTGCTTCGGTCGCGGTCTGGACCGCGGTCTGGAACCCGAAAGTGACCTGGGTCGCAGCCAGATCGTTGTCGATCGTCTTGGGCACCCCGACGACAGGTAACCCCTTCCTGTACAGCATGTTCGCCATCCGCAGCGAGCCGTCGCCGCCGATCGCGATCAGCGCGTCGAATCCGTGCCCCCGGAACTTCTCGATGATCTCTCCGGATCGGTCGACAATGTCCCGCGTGCCGTCCGGCCGGGTGACCACCCACTCGAAGGGGTTGCCGCGGTTGGTCGTGCCGAGGATCGTGCCGCCCAGATGCGAGATGCCTCGCACCGACTCGGCAGTCAGCGGCTCCACACCATCGCCGTCCAGCAACCCGCCATACCCTTTCCGGATGCCGAACACTTCGCACCCGTGATGGAGCGCACTCAGCACCACTGCGCGGATTACCGCGTTCAACCCCGGCGCGTCTCCGCCACCCGTGTTTACCGCTATTCTGCGAATCTCGCCCATGTCCCCGTTCTGTTTGTCCCAGGTCCCTGAGGTGAATCAATCCTGCCGCCCAAGCCACGGCAAGGGCCGAACCGCCGAGAGTCTCCCCTGCTCCTGCGTCCGCGTGTATATTGAACCGGTTCGCGGCTGACAAGCTCGCGCCGAGTGGTCTCCCCCGGTTCTCTCCCGGCACTCGCCAGTCGGTTCTCCATGGAGGAGGTCCGTGAGGACGCTTCGTTTTCTTGCATCGCTTTTCCTGATTGTTTTCCCCGCGACGGCCGCCGCACAGGCGAAGCCCGTGGTTGCCGTGCTGCCCTTCGGCTTCGCCTCTACGTCTTCCGGCGTCGATACCGAGGCGCTTGGTTCGGCGCTGACCGACATCGTAATGGCCGAGTTCGGTAAGGCCGCGAACATCGCCCTGGTGGAACGCACGCTGGTCGAAGACATCCTGAAGAAGCAGAAGCTGCTCCTCTCCGGACGGGTGTCCGACGAGGAGGCGGTCCGGGCCGGACGCCTGCTGCAGGCGCAGTACGTGGTGGCCGGCAGCGTCCTGATGATCGGGAAAGAGTCGCAATTGAGCGTGCGCATCGTCGATGTCGAGACCTCGGGCCACGCCCGGAACGCCGGCCGACGCGGCAAGACGGACGAGTTGCTGTCCGTTGCCGAAGGGCTGCTCCGGGAGTTCACGACCGACCTGAACCTGCCGGTGCGAGCCCTTGCCCAGGCGCAGGTGGAAATACCGGCCGCGGCGACCCTGGCCTACTCGCGCGGGCTCGATTACGAGAAGCGCGGTCGAAAGCAGCAGGCTGCGGCGATGTATCAGAAGGCGCTCGAGCTCGCGCCGGGACATGCAGATGCGAAGGCAGCACTCGATCGTGTTCGATAACGGAGGTTTTCCCAGAATGAAACTGCAGAAGGCAGTCTTCGCGGGCATGCTGATCGCCCTTGCACCTGCGGTGCTGTCGGCCCAGGCCATCGAGTTCACAAGCGAACTCCCGCGCACGCTGGTCTTCATCCAGGAGAAGGGCGACGCCGGCGTGGCGACGCGCGATGTCGTGCAGTTCCTGCGCGATGCCAACTTCCCGCTGGTTGATCCCGCCCTCGCCTATACCGCCGCACAGCGCGACCTCGTGCAGAAAGCGCTGGCCGGTGATGAAGGTGCGGCTGTGCAGCTCGGCCGTGACTTCGGCGCACATGTGCTGGTGCTCGGCAAGGCCGACTGGGGCACGTCGAAGGATGCGCTCGATCAGAATCTTCAGACCGGCACGGCCGAGGTCGAGCTGCGGGCGCTTCGCCTCGATGCAGGCAAGGTGCTGAGCAGCTCGCGCGGCCGCGGGCGGATAATCGAGGCAACAGAACAGGCGGCACGGGCCGGCGCGATCCGTGACGCAGTCACTCAGATCGTTCAGAAGAGCGAATTCGTGGGTGCGCTGGCGAACAACTGGGAGGAAGAGCCGTGGTCGGCGCGCGGGTACTTCACGCCTGACCCTGGCTCGCCCGGGGCTGCGCTGCAGGCCCCTGCACCCCAGGGTGCTCCACGCCTCGCCATCATCCGCACCGATGTGCTGCCTCCGATGACCGGCGCTTCGCGCGGAATCGGCGTGATCAAGCGCAGTCGCGATGCGACCGTGAAGAACGACGTGCTGATCGATGGCATCGTAGTTGGCGATGTGGCGACAGTCGAAGTGGAAGGGGTTGCAGCGAAGCTGTCGGCAGTCGATGCAGCCGAGGCGCAGCAGCTCGGGGTGGACGCCGCCGCCCGCCGGTTCGAGGCGCGCGTTGCATTGCCGGCCACGAAGGATACGGTCACCGTGAAGGCAACCGGCCGGAGCGGTGAAACCGCGACAGCGACCGCGGCGCCGCGGATCGCACAGCGCTGGGCCGTGGTGATCGGTGTGGGTGATTACCAGGCAAGCGACATCACCGACCTGCGTTTCGCATCGAAGGATGCACAGGCGATGTACGATTTCCTGCGCTCACCGCAGGCCGGGTTCGATGAAGACAGGATCCTGCTGCTGAAGGATGCGCAGGCGACTGGCCAGGCGATGCGTGAAGCGCTGTTCGTGTTCCTGCAGAAGGCGAACTACGACGACCTGGTCGTAATCTACTACGCCGGGCATGGCGCACCCGACCCCACGCGACCGGACAACCTTTATCTGCTGCCGCACGATGCGGATACCAGGGCGCTCGCATCGACCGGCTTCCCGATGTGGGATGTGAAGACGGCGCTCCGCAGGCAGATCAAGGCGGAGCGTGTGATCGTGATCGCCGATGCGTGTCACTCCGGCGCGACCCGCGATGGCCAGACCAACCCGATCAATACGTCGTTCGAGGATCTGTTCACCCCGTCACGCCGTGTGATCCTCACGGCCGCCGACGACAATGAACTCAGCTACGAAGACACCAAGTGGGGTGGTGGCCACGGCGTGTTCACGTACAACCTGATCGAAGGCTTGAAGGGCGCCGCCGATGTGGACGGGAACGGGATAGTCACGTTTTCCGAAGCGTCGGAGTATGTGACCGGCAAGGTCCGGCAGGAAACGAACGGCCGGCAGACTCCACAGAAGAGTGGCCTCGGAGATATCCCGCTGGCGGAAGTCACGGCGATAAAGGCCGCCGCAGGCAAGTAGCAGGGTTTCCAACACGAACGGCTGTCACACGAGTGACAGCCGTCTCAGCAACTCATCCCCCCGGCAGAGCCTTCCGGATTACCTGGCGCCGAACAGATTCGAGCTGACCTGCGGCACGTAGGTCGCTCCCAGGAACGCGCCTGAGCGGTTGCCGTCGATCGAGAAAGTAACGTCGCACTGGTTGCCGGAGCGGGAGATTCGCGTGTAGCGACCCTCCATGTGCAGGCGCTGCGGAGTTGCCGGATCAACCATTTCCCCATCGAACTGGAATCTGTGCGTCGCGCCCAACTGGTGATCGACGTAGGAGTGCGAGAACGTGAACTGGCCGGTGCGTGGGTCCACATCAAGCCGGCCGAGCTCGACGGCCGGAATGCCGCCTGCCGGATCCACCGTCGCGAGCCGCGGCTGCATGTTCACATACTCCACGCCCAGGTGGGAATGCATGTCGTGTTCGACACCAAAATCCCACGACGCATCGGAGGGCTCGAAAGGCAGCTTTTCGATTTCACACGCCCCGCCGTCCTTTGTCTGCACGTCGAGGTAGGTGATCGACGCGTCGTAGTAGACGCCGAGGAACGGGCGGAGCCCTTGCGGTGCATGCGCGTACAGATCGACACCCGGGCCGGTCGCGCTATCCGGCATGCACCCGGTGGAGAAGGCTACCAGGGCAAGCAACGCGGCGGTTAGCTTGCGCCGCAACCCGAGCTGCTCCGCACGAACCGGAGTATTGCGTGCAGAAGAAGCCGCCGCACGGATTCCGGGATTGGCTACGATCGCAGTTGCGTTTGCTGCCTGGAAGTTCGTCATTTGGGCACCGCTTGATCAGATTGCTCGGGCGCTGCCTCCCGCCCCGTTCCAGCCGCATCAGTGCGGTTGGACGGCTGGAGATAAGGCAGAGGCTGTACCAAAGCCGTTTCCCGGAAAAAATCTGTTGTGTCCCAATGGTTTTTCGTGATCTTCGGCCTTCGCCTGCGACGCCGGAAACGTGTGCAGATATTGAACACTCCGGCGGCCGCGAACAGAAAGGCCGGCTCCTCGAGGAGCCGGCCGTCGGTTGGGTTTGCGAAGGGGTCCTGACGTCCGGCGCAACCTGCGCTGGCCTGCGCGAGTTGCCGGGGTACGCTTTCCTGAGCTTCGCTGACCGATAGTTTAGTGACAACGCAGGTTGCAGGATGACCTGCGGTAAACCAGGCCCCCGCTTCAACACCTGGCGAAACCAATGTCCAGATCCATTCTTGTGGTCGACGATGACCCGCAAGTCCTTCGTCTACTGGGCCGCTTCCTGGAGGGAGAGGGGTGGCGTGTGTCTTTGGCCTCGGATGCCGAGATCGCGATCGACCTGCTCGAGGCTGAGCGCCCCGACATGGCGCTTCTCGACCTCGACCTCGGCGGCACGTCCGGCCTCGACCTGATCCGGCACATGCGCAGGCATGACCCCGACGCCGTTGCGATTGTACTTACGGGATCTGCTGATGTGCCGGCGGCGGTTGAGGCCATGAAAGCCGGCGCTGAGAATTTCCTGACGAAACCCATCGAGCTGCCGCACCTGGACGCGGCGGTCGAGCGCGCATACGAGAAAGTTCAGTTGCGCCGGCGAGTGCAGGCAGGTCAGGACCCCGCGGTAAGTGCGTTCGGCCGGTCCCCGCTCATGCGCGACCTCCAGAACCAGATCGAACTCGTGGCCGAATCCGATGCGAGCGTGTTGCTGCTTGGCGAGACCGGCACCGGCAAGAGCTGGGCGGCTCGTGCAATTCATGAACGCTCACCGCGAGCGAAGGCCGCCTTCGTTGAGGTGAACTGTGCGGGGCTTTCACCGACATTTCTCGAATCCGAACTGTTCGGCCACGAGAAGGGCGCATTCACGGATGCGAAGGTGCAGAAGCGGGGGCTGTTCGAGATCGCCGATGGGGGGACGCTGTTCCTGGACGAGGTGGGCGATCTGTCCTCCGATCTGCAGCCCAAGCTGCTCACGGCGATCGAGTCACGCCGCTTCCGACGTCTCGGTGGCACGCGCGAGATCGCAAGTAACATCCGGCTCATCACCGCGACCAACCGGTCACTGGACGTCGAGGTAAAGGCGGGGCGGTTCAGGGAGGATCTCTACTACCGCATATCGGTCATGCCGATTCGATTGCCGCCACTGCGGGCACGCGGTCGCGAGGACATCCTCCACATGATCGAGGCGGTCATGGCCGATCTGCGGCGTAAGATGGGTCGTGGCCCGCAACGGATCTCGGCCGATGCGAGGAAGGCGCTGCTCGCGTACGCCTGGCCCGGTAACATTCGCGAGCTCAAAAACGTGGTCGAGCGGGCGCTGATCCTGGCGGCGCGCTCAAACGAGATCACGCCCGCGCACCTGCCGGTCGACGTAATCGAGGCAGGCGGCGCTGTGAAGCCTCTCGGCAATCCGCGGCTTTCACTGGAAGCCGTGGAGAAGCGTCACATCACGCGCGTTCTCGAGTATGTCCGCGGTAACCGCGCGAAGGCCGCGCGACTTCTCGGTGTCTCGCGCGGCACGCTGTATCAGAAAATGAAGCGCTACGACATCGAGGAGATCGGCGTACAGGAGGGGGAGGGCTGACTTCCCTCGCGGATTGCCGGCCCGCGGGCAAGGGTTCCGTGGACCGGCACTCCGAAGAGCGTTATAACTGGCGCCAGTCGTGCTCGAGCACGTTTCGGTAGACCTGCCCGTCGATGAGCACACGCACCAGATCCTGATCGAGCATGCCTTCCTTCGCCTCCATCTCAATGATCGAAAGCGCGCGGTCGGTTGGCAGTGCCCGTTTGTACGGGCGGTCAGATGCCGTCAGCGCGTCGAAGATGTCGGCGATGGTCATCATGCGTGTCTGGATCGGGATGTCCGGCGCGCGCACCTTTCTCGGGTAGCCGGTCCCGTTCAGCTTCTCGTGATGACCGTACGCGATGACCGCGAGGTTGCGCAGATCTTCGGTCCAGGGAATCTGCGTCAGAAATCGGTAGGTCTGCTCGACGTGGGATTCGATCTCGACGCGCTCCTTCTCGTCGAGGCTTCCCTTCGGGATCCTCAAAAAGTGCAGTTCATCCGGGGCGAGGTACGGGACCGTGCGGCCGTCCGGTCGCTCAAAGGTATGACTTGCGATTTCGTGCAGGATTCCAGCAGCCTCTTCGGGCAGAACCGATGGTTCGTTGGCCTTGTGCACCGCGGTCTGGAACTGGTCGATCTGCCGGAGCTCACGCTGGAACCGTTCCTCCAGTTGACGAAGCATCGTGTCTCCTGCTGAAGCGCTGTTCAGCAGGATGGCGCGCTGCCTGTAGTATTCCGACTCGGCGGTACGGCGGATCAGATCGAAGCGCGACTCCACGCGTTCCCAGAGATACGGTGGCAGCTTCTTCGACTTCACGAGTACTTCTTCACGTACGCCGACCTTGCCGAAATCGTGCAGCATGGCTGCGTAGCGCAGCTCGCGAATCTGCTCGCGGGTGAAGCGCACGTTCGCGTACGTACCGCTTCCCGCACGCTCCACGGCCTGCGCCATATCGGTCGTAAGCGTCGCGACGCGAATCGAATGACCGGCCGTGGTCGGGTCTCGCTGATCGATTGCGGTAACCGCAGCCTTTACGAAGCTCTCGAACAGGTGCTCGATCTGCGCATAGAGCTGCGAGTTTTCGATCGAAACGGCTGCCTGCCCTGCGAGTGACTGCACGAGTTGCAGTTCGCGCGCGGTGTAGGCAAGGACGTACGCATCGGCCGCCGCTTCGCTCGTGATTCTCGCGCTCGCATCACGTTTGCGATTGAGCAGTTGCAGCACACCGACCACTTCGTCGCGGTGATCGAGCATCGGTACGACGAGCATCGATTTTGTTCGGTAGCCGATACGTTCATCGAAGCTGCGGTTCAGGCTGTACGGCGCATCCTCCGGAATGTCATACGCATCGTCGAGCACCAGCGCCTCACCGTTAGCCGCGGCGTAGCCGGCGAGGCTGTTATTGCTGACCGGGAGCGTGAATTCGACGAACGGCAGGTCGGGCAGCGAATCGTTCACCGACCATTTGAAACGCAGCCGCGCGTTGCCTTCCTCATCCTTTTCCGTGAGGTAAAGGCTGCCCGCGTCGCTGCCGGTGAGTCGTTTCGCCTGGTCGAGAATACGATCGAGCAGGCGGTCGGGATCGCGCTCGGTCATGAGCGCCATGCCGATCCGGTGCAGCTCGGTCAACTCGTTGCGCGTGCGGGCAAGTTCCCGCTCCGTGCGCGACGCGTTCAACTGTGCGGCCGCGAGCTGATATGCGGTGCGCAGCAGACGGAGCTTTGACTCGTCGGTGCGGCTTTCGGCAAGCGAGAATGCTGCGGCATCGCCGAGTGCCTGTTCCGCTGCACCATCTGCGGCGACCAGCACTGTACCATGCTGCCGCTGATCGAGCAGCTCACGATCGCTGTCGAGCAATGTTGCATCGACGAGCACAACGATGGGCGGCCCATCCGGAAGGAAGCGGCCTATTTCGCGGATCGATGCCCGTTCGATCCCCCCGCGGTCGAGCGCTTGGGCGAGGCCTTCCAAATCGAACGCCGGGCTGTGCAGAAGCACACCCACCCGGCGTGAGGAATCCCGGTCAGGTCCAGCGACTGCGTCCTGCATCACCCCCCCGATTGTGCATCTGCGGCGGCAAAATGTTCTGCGGCGGCGTCAACGTACCCGATCGCGTCCAGAACTTCTCCGCGCAACAGGTGAAACGTGCGTCCGGCTGCACCGTTCCCGGCGAGCTGCTGGAGTGCCCGTTCGGCTTCGTAGAACAGGCCCGCGTCGCGGTACGTCAGTGCGGTAAGAAACAGCCCGTCCGACTGCGGATCGACACCTGCTGCGGTCAGGTCACGGAGCGCAGCGGCGAGCTGGCTGAAATCATCGGCGCTGATCACCCGGAACCGCTGCATCTGTGCGATCCGGCCACCCGCGGCGCCAACCGTCCACTCGTAGGTTGCACCCGGCATCAACGGCGCGGCGGAAAGCGGGTAGGTCCAGCTCGTGTCGTTCCCCGCATCGAACCGCTCGGGCTTCCCCCCGGCCGGCTCGACCCGCCGGACCTGCACCGTGTAGCCGCTTGCTCCCGGAATTGAGAACCAGGTGAAGGTCGGGCGGAGATCGATGACTTTGACCCCATTGCGCGGCGCCACCGGCACGGGCTCGCCCGCAATCGGACGGATCATTCCCTGACGGTTCGGCTGTGATCGGGCACTGGTTGTCGCGAGCTGCGCAACGGTACGAACGGTCTGTTCGAAGCGGCCTGCCGGCTTCTGCTCGACAGGTGCGCTGATTGTCAGCGAAGCGGTTACTGCTTCCATCCGCCCGGATTTGTGTAGCAGTCGCGCCCTGGCGCCGGTTGCGAGCACGACCTTGTCGCCCGCGAAGAGCTGGGCACCGACGCTGGCCGGAACAGTCGCTCCACCAGCGGCAGGCTGGACCTGAACCGATCCAACGACCTGAATGACGACTGCGGCGGGCTCGTCCGCAAGCCATGACCAGCCGCTCACCAGCAGTACGCCCGCGAGCACGGCCAGGCACGCGAACTTCGACATCGTGCGCGTACGCATCCTGTTTTCCTTTCGTCCGACCACCAAACCCGAGTGGCTACTTCACCTGTCTGCGTTCCACAAAATCCCAGTCCGCCGGCGGCGGATGGATCGCATACTCTTCACAACGCGCGAGGTACAGCGCTGAGGGCGTATCCCCCGGGTGCGCGTCGAGTGCTGCACGGAAGTACTGCAGCGCTAACTCGAAGTCACGGCGGCGGAATGTCTCGAGCCCCAAACGATAGTGTTCGAGCGCCTCACGCTTGTTTTCCGCAAGAACAGCTTCGGCCATGCCGAGCAGTTCGTAGACACGCATCGGCTCGCTCTTGCCGTATACGGCGAGCAGATCGAGTTCACGGACCTGTATGGCGTCACCGGCTTCCAGGCGCGTTGGTTCCGCGATGATGACACCGACGCCGTAGGTCTTGCACGCGGGCTCAAGCCGGGCGGCGAGGTTCACCGCGTCACCGAGCGCGGTGTAGTCGAAGCGCTTCTCTCCACCGATGTTGCCGACCACAGGGTCACCGGTATTGATGCCGATACGGACATGCAGCTTCGGCCAGCCGGAATCCTGCTCGAGCCACATACGGTTCAGCTCCTCGAGTCGGTGCTGCATGCGAAGCGCGGTGCGGCAGACATGGACCGCGTGATTCGAAAGTGGCGTCGGCGCGCCGTACAGCGCCATGATCGCATCGCCGATGTATTTGTCGAGCGTGCCGTGCTCCTCGAGCACAATTTCGGACATTTCGTCGAGGTACTGATTCAGCACAGCCACCAGCTTCTGTGGATCGAGCGCCTCGGACATCGACGTGAAGCCCGCAAGATCGCTGAACAGGATGCTGATGTGCCTGCGATCGCCACCAAGCTTGAGTCGCGATGGGTCGGCTACCAGTTCCTCCACGACGGCAGGCGAAACATACTTGCCGAACGCGCCCTTGATCATGCGCTTCTCTCGTCCTTCGACAACAGAGACGTAGCTGATGGATGCCAGGTACGCGAGCACAATGCTGAGGGTTGCGGCGACGATCGGGACGATAACGGTGGAGTCCTGAAACACGAGGAATGCCACCACGAATTCACCGCCGAAAAGCAGCACAGCCGCGCCGCCACCCCACTTCGCTCCGAACTGGAACGATAACAACGCGACTGCGCTGGCGAGCGCACACAAGAGCAGCAGGGACCAGCCGTTCCCGAGAGGTTTGGGAAACTCGCCGCTCAGCAGGTTCTGCAACGCATTCGCATGGACTTCTGCACCATAGGTCCAGCCGTACACTTCGCTTCGGGTGCCCAGCCAGTCTCCGCTGACCGTTGTATCGCGGAACTCGTAATAAGGGGAACGGAAGCGTTCCGAGTCATGAAAGCCACTGCCAAGGATCACAACTTTGCCCTCCACGCTCCAGGGCAAAGGGGCACCGAAATCCGCGAGCTGCTTGATCGCGAATGCAGAGATTGCGCGGAACGCACCGGCTTCGGACTCCGGCCGGCTCGGCGGGCCTACAAACCGGATTGGCAGGTCCTGGACAGCATCTCTGTCGAATTTTGCGTATCGGTCGGGTAGCCCGGGCAGATCCAGACGTTGCTTCTGTTCGGTTGCAGCCAGCAGCGAATCGAGGTTGAGTCCGCGGGCAACGGCGTAAAGTGCCAACGGGAAGCCGGCTATGAGGCCCGCCTCTGTGCGGACCGTGACCGCACCGTCACGAATTGTTTCGAACGGGGTGGGGAGATCCGCCGTGCCGATCGCCTTTGCGTGTTCCGCAAAATACTCGATCGGAGGTTTCCATTGGCGCAGCGTATCCAGGCCGGTGGTCATTCCGACCAGTACAACGTTGCCGGCGCGAGCGATCGCATCGCGCAATTTCACATCGCCGCTATCCAGCACGTTCAGCACGGGATAGAGCCGGTCGAGGTAGACGTCGAGGCCGATTGCGGCCGCGCCATTCGCGGCCAGGTAATCGATCAGTGTCGCGAGGTGCGCCCGTGGGTAGGGGGTGATGTACGGCCACTCTTCGACGGTTGAGCTATCAAACAGCACCAGGGTGACAGCCATGCTGTCGCGGGCGACGAGCGGCGCGGACCGGGTGCGGTAATCGATCAGCGTGTACTCGAGCTGACCGAACAATCCCTCAAAGAGCCGGGCAGTGGTCAGCCCGTACGACGTCAGCGCCGATGCAACCGCGATCAGAAGCGCGATGGAAACGCGGCGCAGTTGCATCGACTATTTCGAGATCGAGTAGACGACCGAGGCGGTCGCCCAGTTCCCGACCGGCAGCGGTCCGCCTGCAGCGCGAACACCGGCCGCAGCGCGCAGCGCACGCGCGACTTCCGCGGCCTGTGAGGCCGTGCCGCTGCTGAACGACAGCTTCAGCGGCTGCTCGGTCAGGAACGCGCGCACGATGCCGCGCCCCGCCGGCTCCAGCGCGCTGAACTCGTAACCCGCTTCGCGCATTCTGGCTGTAGGCAGCGTGACCTCCTGCCCCGCGGTCACGCGGTTGTTGCGTTCCGCTTCGTTCGGGTAGATCACCGTGACCGTGCCATCGGTGCCGAGATCGACGATCGTCAGGTAACCTGCACGACTGGAACGGGCGCGGAACTCGATCGCATCTCCGAGCTTGAACTCGGCGCGCTCGCCGGTGAAGCCGAAATCGAAAGTGAATGGGTGCGCCGGGTTCTCGAGGACGGCCAGTTGGTGTGCGGCCGCTTCGCGAGCGACCAGGTCGGCGATGTTTGTGGCCGCCGCGGAACCGGTTTCCTCGATCGTATGACGGACCGCGCCATCCATCCCGAGAACCACGTACCCGCTCTGCCGCGGCCGAACCAGGAGGTGCGCGAAGTCGGTGCGATTTTCGACCAGCTTCACGCCGGCCACTGCGCCCAGCGCCTGCGAAAGCGCCGGACGATTGGTTGCCGCGATGTCCGCGACGGACACACGCAGTTCCGCAGTTGGCTGAGCGAATGCTTCGAGCTTCGCGCGCGCGCCGGGCTTCACACTGCCGCGCACTACCTGCGCCGTCGCCTTCACGGCGTCGACTCCGGTGATCCGCAGTATTGCCGACCCTGCCGTATAGGTCGACCCGACGGTAAGCCCGGCGGCCGCACCACCACCGAGTTCAACCGTGTTGTTGTTTACCGAGAGCACCGGTACGAAGGCCTCCCCCGCGGTGCCGGCCGATTTGGCCGCGCCGAACGGCGTAAACGCCGGCTGCGTTTCCGCGCGCGAGATACTCGGCTGCTGTGCGAAACGCTCCCGCTTCATGTCTTCGGCGGTGCGCTCGAAGATGTCCTTATAGCTCGTGCCGGCGGGCGCCTGCCAGAGGTTCCTGAGCAGGCTGGTGGTGAACGCACCGCCAAAACGCGAAGGCGCACCATCTTCCCCAGGCCATTCCGCGTCGACCGCAACTTCACCGGCCTGTGCGGCGGCGATCTCGAGAATTTTGCTGTTCAGCGTTTCAGCCCTGGCGGCCGTTGCGTTGACCTGCCCCTCGGTTGCGTTCGCCGGCTTCGCGAGGTCGATGGTCGCGTCGCGGGCAAGTGAACGCGGGCGGGCAAAGGGAGTGACGGCGCGGGTACCCGTGCCCGCATGGCAGTTGTCGAGTACGACCGCGACGTTATCGGTCGGAATCGCGTTGAGCAGCGTGTTGAACTCGTCGTCCGGGATGTCCTTGTCGGCGTTGCCCTTGATCACATCGGCGGGGCAGATGGTCTCGTCGAGGCCATCTTCTTCATCGCCGTTTGTGTCCCAGGCCTGCGAGCCGTGGCCGGCGTAGAACACGACGACCAGGTCGCCCGGTTTGACCACGGACGGAAGCCACTGTCCAAGTTCGGTGGTGATGCGGTCCCGCGTGGCATCGTGATCGAGCAGCAGCCGGATGTTCTCATTCGGGAATCCGTACCGTGCGACCAGCACATCGCGGAAGCCGAGCGCATCGAAGCGCGCGCCCGGGAGGTCGCCGCCGATCTCATCGCCGAAGTTGATGTAATCGCTGATCCCGATGATCAGTGCCCAGGAGTTCGGCGCGGTACGCGTATGCGGCGCGAATGCCGCCAGCAGTGCGACCGTCGACAATGCGGCAAGGTGCCTGATTCTCACGTTCAGATCCCTCCGACCAGCAGTTCCTCGCCCTCGGCTGCCACGCCGACCTCGAGTGTCGAGCCGCGCCGGGCGATGTCGTCGCGCAGGCCCTCGAGTATCCGCGTCAGTTCCGCGTCCGTGCGTTCCGGAGCATGGTGAAACAGAAGCAGTTTGCCGGCACCCGCATTTTGCGCAAGCTCGACTGCCTGCGTGAAGGTGCTGTGGCCCCAGCCCTGGTGCAGGGAATACTCGGTCTCGGTGAACATCGCATCGTGAATCAGCAGGTCCACCCCGCCGAGAAAGTCGACCAGCTCGGCGTACGTCTGCCGCTGGTCGAGCGGGTAGTGTCCCCCGACGAGTTCGTTATCCGGGAAATAGCCGATGCTCGCGCCGCCGGATTCGATGCGGTACCCGTGTGTGAACCCGGGATGCCGAACGCGCATCGAGCGCACGCATGCCGACCCATCCTGCCACGGCTCACCGTCCAGGTGATGAAAACGCAGATCGGCTGAAACGGCCTGGAACGGGATGGGAAAGTAGACCGGCCCCATCTGCCCCGCGATCAGCGTCTGGATATCCGTATCGCCCTGCTTCGCCCCGTGCACCCGCAGACGTGACTCGGGGTTGTAGAGGGGCATGAAGAAGGGCAGTCCCTGGATGTGGTCCCAGTGGAAGTGCGTCAGGAAGAGGTCGGCGTCAACGACGCCGATGCGCTGACCCAGCGGCCGGATCCCGCTTCCGGCGTCAAAGATGTAGCGTGCACCCGTCGCGGTGATGACTTCCAGGCAGGACGTGTTGCCGCCGTACCCGATGGTTGCGGGTCCGGGACTGGGCACGGAGCCACGGGTGCCCCAACACTGGGCCCGCAGCGGTGCAGACACAGTCGACGCTTGCTGTTGCTCTTCCACAGAGAACCAGAAATGCGGAAACAGGACCGGCCTTCAGAGGCCGTTTCGGGGAACTCACGGGACAGACAAATTGCCATTCCGTCACTGTGTTTGCAAGCACACTTGAGCAGCCCGGTTGTGTGTATTCCAAGGCGGGACCCCTCCTGTGGGGTGCCGGTATGAGATAGATTGCCGAAGGCAGACATCACGGAGGAAAACGTGCCTGAAGACGTACAGACCGCACCCGCCCCGACCGAGAAGGATGTTCGGCGCGCGCTGCGCAAGGTGAAGGACCCCGAGCTCAACCTCGACATCGTCGTGCTCGGTTTGATCTACGGCATCGAGGTCAACGACCGACATGTCCATGCGCGGATTTCGCTGACGACGCCGTTCTGTCCCGCGGCGAACCAGATCGTCGAGGAAGCCAAAGCCGCGATCGAGAACGTCGGCGGGGTCGAATCGGCAGAGGTCGAACTGACCTTCGATCCGCCGTGGACGCCCGAACGCATCGACCCGATCATCCGCGCTTCTCTCGGGATCTAGACCCGGCCCGCTTTGCCGCGGTTGAAGTGGTCCGGTGTGTGCGCCCGTGATGCTGACTCCCTCGGATGCGGTGAGGAATGATGAAGTCCCGGATCAACGGTGCAGATTTGCACTGGCAGGAAGCCGGCGAAGGCGACGCCGTCGTCTTCATTCACGGGTTTCCCTTCCATTCAGGGCTGTGGACGGACCAAATGACGGCGCTGCCGGCGGGGTTCCGCGGGATCGCGCCGGACCTGCGCGGGTTCGGTGAATCCAGCGCGCCGGGACACGGCCCGCTCACAATGGACCAGCACGCCGATGACATCGCTGCAATTCTGGACCATCTCGGCATCGGCCAGGCGGTCATCTGCGGGTTGTCGATGGGCGGGTACATCGCCTTTTCACTGTTCCGGCGGCACCGCGACAGGGTCCGCGCACTGGTCCTCGCAGCAACCCGTTCCGCGGCCGACTCGCCCGAGGCAAAACAGGGTCGTGCGGCAATGGCGCGCGATGTCCTGAACCAGGGCACCAGCGCGGCCGTGCATGCGATGCTGCCGAAGCTGCTCAGCGACATCACCCCGAAAACCCACCCCGAGGTAGTCGACCGGGTTCGGGCTCTCATCGAGGCGAACCGCCCGGAGCCGATCGCACGGGCACAGGAGGGAATGGCGCTGCGCGCCGATTCGTCCGACCTGCTGCGCGAAATCGCTGTCCCGACGCTTGTGATTCACGGCGAAGATGATCTGATCGTGCCGAGGGGCGAGGCGCAACTGATGGCGCGCGGCATCCGAGGCGCGCGCATCGAACTGCTCGAGCGGGCGGGGCACATGGTAAACCTGGAGGACCCGGCCGCGTTCAACCGTCTGCTGAAGGAATTCCTTGAGTACCTGCCGCCGACGCTCGAGCTGAAGTCGTTCCAGCTCGGGCGCTAGCGGCGGCTTCTCAGCGGGATTTCGAGGAGCGGATCAGCTCGAGCTGCTCCTTCCCGCTCTCCGTATCCTCGGGCGGGTCGCTGCCGTCGGAAGGCGGGTCACTGCCGTCGGAGTCGCGGTCCCGTGCGACGCGCGCGACCTCAACCACGCGGTCGCCGCCCTCCATCGCAAGCATTCGCTTCCCCTGCGTGGCGCGCCCCTGGATCGGGATATCCGAAGCGGCCAGGCGCGTAGCCGCACCACTCGCGGAGATGATCATCAGCTCGTCGCCCTCGAGCACCTCCTTGGCGGCAACCAGCGGACCTGACTTCTCGCTGACATCGAGCGTGATCGTGCCGATTCCGCCACGCTTCTGCGCGGGATAGTCCGTGATGGCGGTACGCTTCGCGTAGCCGTTCTCGGTGACCGTGCAGAGCGTCGCTTCGCGACGGACCACAACCATACCGACAATGCCGTCGTTGGTACGAAGCTGGATGCCGCGCACACCCTGCGCGGTGCGGCCCATCACCGGCACATCGTTTTCCGGAAACCGAATCGCACGACCCTGCCGGGTGACCAGGACAACATCGCTCATACCATCGGAAAGCTGGACGTCGAGCAGGCTGTCTCCCTCCTGGACCCGGATCGCATTGATGCCCCCGGCACGGACGTTTGCGAACTGATCCAGCGCTGTCCGCTTGATGGTGCCCTCGCGGGTCAGGAACAGCAGCAACCGGTCGGGCGTGAATTCGGACACGGAGACGAGCGCGGCGATGTGGGCGTCGCGATCGATTGCGATGAGCTGGGCCAGCGCACGGCCACGGCTCGTGCGGCCACCCTCGGGCAGGCTGCTTACCGGCAGCGCATGCGCCTGTCCCGTGTTCGTGAAGAACACCAGCGTGTCCTTTGTCGACGCGACGAACACATGTTCGAGGAAGTCCTCGGCACTCTTCTCCGCGGCGAGCGCAGCTTTGCCCGCGCCGACCCGGCGCCGGTACAGCGCCATCGGTACGCGTTTGATGTAGCCGGCGTGCGTCAGAGTTACGACCACCTCCTCCTCGGCCACCAGGTCTTCGATCGAGAAATCGGCTTCGCCTTCGACGATGATGGTGCGACGCGCATCGCCGTGTTTGGCGACAACCTCATCCAGCTCCTTCAGCAGCAGATTCAACTGGCGCTTCTCGCTGGCCAGCAGCTTCTCGAGGTCTGCGATCTGCTTCTGGAGCGCAGCGAGTTGCGCACGCAATTCGTCGGTTTCGAGGCTGGTAAGTCTGGCGAGCCGCATGTTGAGAACAGCATCCGCCTGTTCCGCCGTCAGCTTCAACCGCTTCTGTAGCGCCGCAGCCGCTTCCGCGCGATCCTTCGACCGGCGGATGATGCGGATCACCGTGTCGATGTTGTCGAGTGCAATCAGCAGCCCTTCGACGATGTGCGCTTCCTTGCGCGCACGCTCCAGCTCGTACTGCGAACGACGCCGGATTACCTCGAGTCCGTGATCGCGGAAACTCGTGAGGAACTGCTTGAGATTGAGCTCGCGAGGCGTGCCGTCGTCAAGCGCAAGCATGATCGCACCAAACGTCGCCTGCAGGTGCGTCTGCTTGTACAGCACTGCAAGAATCGGCTTCGGCTTGGCATCACGCTTCAGCTCGATAACGATGCGCATCCCATCGCGGTCGGATTCATCCCGGATGTCGGCGATATCCTCGATCTTTCGCGAGCGCGCGAGGTCGGCGATCTGTTCAATCACGCGGGACTTGGAAATCCCGTACGGCAGCGCGGTTACGACGAGCTGCTCGCGACCGCCACGCTTTTTCTCCTTCTGTACCGCCGCACGCATGACGATGCGCCCGCGCCCCGTGCGGTACGCGTCCCGGATCCCTTCACTGCCGATGATGTAGGCCCCGGTAGGGAAGTCCGGACCCGGTACATACTGGAACAGGTCCTCGACACTGCAGTCCGGATGCTCGATTACGTGATGAACCGCCGCCGCAATCTCGCGCAGGTTGTGCGGCGGGATATTCGTCGCCATGCCGACCGCAATCCCGCTGCTTCCATTCACCAGCAGATTCGGGAAGCGCGCAGGAAGGACCTTCGGCTCGGTCCGCTGATCATCGAAGTTCGCGATGAAATCAACCGTGTTCCGATCGATGTCACGCAGCAGCTCCATCGCGACCGGCGTGAGCCGCGCTTCCGTATAACGGTACGCCGCCGCGTTGTCGCCATCGATCGAGCCAAAGTTGCCCTGCCCGTCAATAAGCGGATACCGCAGCGAAAAATCCTGGACCATCCGCACGAGCGCTTCGTAGACCGCCATGTCGCCGTGTGGATGGTATTTACCCAGCACATCACCCACGACCGCCGCGCTCTTCTTGTACGGACGGCCGGGCACCAGCCCCAGCTCATTCATCGCGAACAGAATTCGCCGATGCACCGGCTTGAGCCCATCCCGCACATCCGGGAGCGCTCGCTGCACGATCACGCTCATCGAATAATCGAGGAACGAATCACGCATCTCGTCTTCAATCAGCCGGGGCAGTACCCGCTCCCGGCGTGCGGCAATCGCCATCACCCTCCAATAGCTGCTTCGGTCCGGCGCCGGTTGCGCCGTTGTTGTTCAGTTTCGGTAGATCTTCGGGACCGCGTCAAGCTCGTGCGATATTAGTCGCCGAGATCCTCGAGCGCCATTTCGAATTCCCCCGCCATGGAAGGATGCCCGTGATGCCGGGCCTGCTCGATGCCGCGTTCGTAGGCACGGCGGGCTTCTTCGGTGCGGCCCTGCCGGACCAGCGCGGTGCCCAGGCGGCCCCAGGCGTTGCCCTCGTCGTCGGTCAGGGCGAGATACCGTTCCAGATGCGCGATCACCCGGTCGTTATCGCCGAGCTTTTCGTATTCGGCCGCGAGTCCGAAGTGGGCGCGTGGGTCACCCGGGTTCCGGGCGAGCATTCGCTCCAGTGCGTGGATCCGGTCGTTCATGCTGCCTTCGCTTTCGTGGCGTGGATGCGTTCGATCAGTCGTCGTGCATCGAAGGGTGCATGCACCTTCCGGTCGTTGTCAAAGAAGACATAGACATCGCGCTGCGCTCGATGTGGTGCTCTGTTCCCGGCGCGAACGGCATCGCGCGGCTCGCAGCCCCTCGCCCAGGTCCGGATTCGGCGTGCCCACCAGTCGAGCGATGCATCATCGTAGCCACTCGCATAAAGCTCTTCGGCTCCATGCAGCCGGATGTAGACGGTGGATGAGGTGACATCCTCCGCGTACGGCCATTCGCTTCCCGCCTCGGAGAGCACGAACCCACAATCGTGATGGCGCAGCAGGTCGATGAAATCGGGAACGAAGAACGTTTCATCGCGCACTTCGATGACGTGCCGGATGGGAAAATCGCGAGGGGAGCGCGCGTATGCCCGCCCCTGCAGCCGGTAGTCGTGCTGTCGTGCGAGTCGCGCGGCCGCGCGTGTGGTGCGAGGAAGGAGCCGGAGAAACGTGTCAAAACGCTCCGGGTCGAACCGCATGCGCGGAGGGAACTGCCAGAGCAGCGGGCCCAGCTTGTCCTCGAGCATCAGCACGCCCGAGGCAAAAAAATTTGCGAGCGGCACACGCACATCCTTCAGGGCTTTCATATGCGTGATGAAGCGACTGCCCTTCAATGCGAATCTGAAGTCGTCCGGCGTCGCGCGGTACCACTCTGCAAACGTTTCCGGTCGCTGCAACCTGTAGAACGTGCCGTTTACCTCGATTGCATTGAATTGCCGACTCGCAAACGCGAGTTCGTTCCGATGCGCGAGTCCGGGCGGGTAGAAGACACCGCGCCACCCCGGATAGGTCCAGCCCGATATGCCGATCCGTATGCTCAAGCGACCTCCGCTGCGGCTTTCTGCAGATCGGAAAAGAAGGGCATTTTCGGGGCCGTCGCGGCGCCTTTGGAAGGGCCGATCTCGCGTGTTGAAAAGCTCTCCGATGGGACCACCCGCTCCACAGTCCAAATGTTTGGCTTTTAATGACTTAGATCGTGTGGAGCAACGCCGGAAAAGTGGTGCGCCCCTTGCTATTCCCTGCAGGTGCAGGGGTGGCCCCGAACACCCCTTGAAATTCACGATCTCGCGGCTTCGCGAGTGACTTTATAGATGGGGTGTAGCGTGAGATTGCAAACTGTCGTCCTGGGCCTGCTGCTGGCAGGTTGTACAGCGGCCGGCACGCAACCCAAGGCCTCCGAACCACGGTCTTCAACGGGTCCTGGCGGCGAAGAAACAATGGTGACCAACGCAGGCCCTGTGGTGGTTGCACCGGAAGTTGTAGACGGGTGGCGTTTCCTTTATCGATTCATCACCGAAGTGGAATTCGTGCTTTGCCTTGAAGGCAAACGTGATGGCGGCAAGATCGTCATCGACGGTTTCCGGCTCGCACGTATGGAAGCAGCCAACATCAGCAGTGTACGCTACCAGCCATGCACGAGCGACAGATACATCGGGACCGCTCACAATCATCCGCCTGTAACGAACCTGCACTCCCTCTGCTACCAGTCCCTGCCGGACCGGCGCAGCTTCGAAGCGGACAAACGCGCGCAACTCGATATCGTGTTGTGTGGGGAAGACAAATTCCTCTGGGTCACGAGAGACAACGGCCACCAGCAGCAGGGCGAGGCGACCATCGTGGTAGCGGCAACGAGTCCGTGAACGTCATGACCGGGGCGGGCGGCGAGAATTCGCCTCCTGAAATCCCGCGGCGGTGAGCAATGAAGAAACGGGCCAGCGATCGAAATCACTGGCCCGTTGTTCTTGCCCTCAACACGGCTCATCGTGCCTGCGCGGCGACTTCGAGCTCTTCCGGCTCGCGTGGTCGGGTGAATGTGCTGATCAGGCCGCCGATAATCACGACGGCGCCCGCGCCGACCACATTGTGCCAGAGGAAGGATACGGAAGGTGCGCCGAAGCTGACGGCGGCGACGGTAGCCATGCCGGCCATCAGTCCGAAGAACGCGCCTGCAGCCGAAGCGCGCCGGGACATACCGAGCAGGAAGACACCCAGAATCGAGCCGTAGAAGAACGAGCCGAAGCGGTTGACCACCTCGATCAGCGACCCGAGGTTCGCGGCCCAGGTTGCGACCACGCAGGCGAACAGCCCCCAAAGCAGCGTGGAAACCTTGGAGACTCTGAGGAAGTGCGCATCCGACCCGGTTGGCCTGACCCATCGCCTGTAGAAGTCGATCACTGTAGCGGTCGAAAGCGAATTGAGTTCGGCCGCGACGCTGGACATTGCCGCGGCCATGATCGCGGCGATAAAAATGCCGATGAGCCCGATCGGCAGCTCATGCAGCACAAAGCGGGGGATGATGTAGTTCACATCGCGCGGCGACTCGCCGGTTACATCGGCCGCGAGTGCGAGCGCTTCGCTGCGTACTGCCTGCACCTGCTCCTCGGCTGCGATGAATCGCGTACGCGTCTCGATGTCCTGCGTCTCGGCAAGCGCACGAGCCGCCGCTTCGCGCGCGGTGAACGCGTCGCCGTGGCGCGTGACGAGCTGCTCGTATGCGGCAGGCTGCGCGGCCCGGACCTGCTGTTCATGCGCGGGATTGAACAGCAGCGGAGCCGGCTTGAACAGGTAGAACACAAAGACCAGTACGCCGACCAGCAGCACGAGCGCCTGCAGCGGGATTTTCCAGTACGCGCTCATTAGCAGTGAACTGCGCGCCTCGTCCACGGATCGCGCAGTCAAATAGCGCTGCACCTGGCTCTGGTCAGTCCCGAAATACGACATCATCAGGAATGTCCCGCCGATCAACCCGGACCAGAACGTGTACGTCTCGTTGAGGTTGAAGGAGAAATCGAAGGTCTTCATGCGGCCGGTACTGCCCGCAATCGTGAGCGCTTCCTGCGGGCTGACGGGAAGCTGGAGCAGCAGTACGACCACAATCGCGACGAGCGCGCCGACGATGAGCACCATCTGCTTCACATCTGCCCAGGTCACCGCCTGCACGCCGCCAACCATCGTATAGAGCACGGTGGGGATGCCCATCAACGCGACGGACCAGCCGATGTTCCAGCCGAAAATCGCCGAGAATACAACGGCCGGCGCGGCGATGATGGTGCCGCACGACATGCCGCGCGAGATCAGGAACAGGAAGCTGGTGAGCGAACGCGTTTTCGCATCGAAGCGGCGCTCCAGAAACTCGTAGGCGGTGTACACCCTGGCGCCGTGCAGGAACGGAACGAGCGTGACACTCAGAATGAGCATCGCGATCGGCAGCCCGAAATAGAACTGAATGAAGCGTACGCCGTCGGTGGCACCCTGCCCGGTGGTTCCGATCATGGTGACCGCAGACAACTGCGTCGCCATCACGGACAGGCCGACCGCCCACCAGGGCAGGCTCCGGTTCGCGAGGAAATACCCTTCGAGTTCACTGGTCCCGCGCGAGCGACGGATGCCGTCCCAGACAACGTAGCTCAGGTAGACAAAAACGATGGTCCAGTCGAGTAGATGCACTACGGCCTCGGGCAGGTTGGAGTCAGGAGAACGAGCGCTCGAGTAGCCACAGCACCAGCAGTGTGACCACCTGGATGCCGAGTACCTTGATCACTGCACTGCGAAACCGTTTGCGATCGAGATCGGGCGTGCTGTTGTTCATGAGTCCGCTCCACTGAAGAACTGTCGCGCGGCGTGCACGAGTACGTGTGCGCATTCTACCACACTGTTGAGGTCGACCCACTCCATGGGCTCGTGGGCACCCGCACCTTTGGCCCCAACATCGACGACGGGTATCCCTCGCTCCGCGAAAACTGCCGCGTCCATCCAGTAGGCTACCCCGGAGTCGCGCGGCCTCTTACCGGTGACATGCGTGACCGCATCGCGCACGCAACGCGCGATATGCGCGTCCGGTGAACAGGTCATCGGCGCGCGCGCAAACTCCAGTTCGACTTCGGCAGCGATGCCAAGGCCCGCAATCAGCTCACGGATTTCTTCCAGGACGCCGTCGGTGTGCTCGCCGGGAATCGTACGTCGCTCGACCTGCAGCGTGCATTCGGCCGCGTAGGTCGACCAGCCGGATCCGCCATGCACAACCGAGGGATGCATCGATGCCGGCCCGACCAGCGGATGCGTGCGTTTGCGCAGCACAGTTCGATCGAAATCATCGAGCGCAGCGATGATGCGCCCCATCTTTGCCACTGCACTCTCGCCCAGATCCCAGCGGCTGCCGTGCGCTGCGCGCCCCTGCGTGCGGATCCGGAACCAGACGAAGCCCTTGTGCGCGAGCACCAGCTCCTCGAGCCCGGTCGCCGTCGGCTCCGTGACGATGCACGCATCCGCCGGGTAGCGCGCAACAAAATGGTCAGCGCCGATGCTCGCGTACTCCTCGTCCGCGACCAGCGCCGCGAGTACACGGCCCGGTAGCGGATCCTGCGCCAGCGCGGCCATTGCCGCCATGATCGACGCGACGCCGCCCTTCATATCCACACTGCCGCGCCCGTACACGCGATCGCCTTCCACACGCGGATCGAATGCGGGGATCGTCATCCCGGCGGTTGCGACTGTGTCGAGATGTCCGCATAACACCAGCGCAGAGGCGCCGGTTCCCACCTCGCCGATGGCGTTGCAGCGCCCCGGTTCGATCTCATCGATCCAGGTGCGCACGCCATGTTGTTCGAACCACGATCGCACAGCGTGCGCAATCGCCTCCTCGCCGGTACCGGTTTCTTCCGGCGCGAGATGCGGATTCACCGACGGCGTGCGGATCAGCAGTTGGAGCAGTTCGAGAACCGATTCCCTCGACAGAGGATCGCGCATGGTTTTCACCCGGGTTGCGGTAATGGGGTATAATAGGCGGAACCTTCACTCAGCGACTACCCAATGCACCGGCTGAACCTCGAGATCCCGTTCACAGCACCCTACGCGCTTCGCCATCATTTCGACGAAGGCGCTACCATCACGCAGCGAGGCTTCTGGCTGGAAGGTACTCCCGTCGTCGTACGACTCTCGCAGGAAGCTGACGACGCCCCGGTCACGGCAACCGTGTATTCGGATCGGCCGCTCGAACCATTGCTGGCGAGACTGCGCGATGCCGCGGCCGCAATGATCTGCGCACAGGATGACCTCGCCGATTTTCACACAGCGGTGAAACGCGATGCCCGGCTGAAACGTGTGGCAGTTGCATTGTACGGGCTCAAGCCGCTCCGCATCCCGGACCTCTGGACGTCGCTCATGCGCGCACTGCTCGGTCAGCAGATCAGCATCGGCGCTGCGAGGGCAATTCGTAAAAAACTTGCGGAACGATTCGGTCGCGTGATCGAAGTGCCGGAAGGAACCGCCGCAGTGCTCCCCGACCCTCACACCACGCTTGCACTTTCACCGGACGACCTGCTCAGCCTCGGCTTTTCCCGTCGAAAGGTGGAGTACGCCCACACGATCGCGCAGGCGTTCGTTGATGGCGCAATCGACCCGCAGGCGCTGCGCGATGCCTCCGCGGATGAGATGATCCGCACCCTGTGCGCACTGCGCGGGGTCGGCGTGTGGACCGCCGAGTGCGCCGGGATCTTCTGCCTCGGACACCCGGACCTCCTCCCCGCCGATGACCTCGGCGTGCAGAAGGCGGTTGCCCAGCTTTACCGCCTGCCGGAGGATCCCGACGCGAAGGTGGTGCGCAAATACGGCGAGAAGTGGAAAGGTTGGCGCAGCTACGCTGCCGTGTACCTCTGGGCAGCGCGACGACACGGAGTGCTTGAGTCTCTATGATTCTCCGGTCGCTTTAAGGAGTAAGGGGCAAGCGTGAGGGTGAGGGTGAGGGTGAGGACAAGGGGGAGGAACCAGCCGATAAGGGAGACTGCAGGTAAATGTTAAGTCCTCAAGGAGTAAGGTGAGGGTGAGGGTCAGGTGCGAGGTGACCAGTTTTCAGGAATTCAGGAATTGAGGATTCAGGGGGTTTTCAAGGTCAGCCGTTGCGTCTTGGCGCGGACTGCACGCAATCCTGTGTAAATGGCCATGATTCGGGGTCTGTCGCGGGTCTGTCGCGAATTCTGTGTAAGTGGCCGTTCAAATTCACCCGAGACTGAGGATTACCAATGGTACGCGAGACACAGACTCCCCCGGTGACGTAAGAACCAGCCGCGCAGCCAGCAGCGACACCACGGATCCGCACTTGCGCAGCTCCACAGCGGAGCGCACGCGAACCCGGATCCAGAGCGCCGGAAATCCTCAACCTCCAGCCCTGCCCCCTGGATCCTGGTCACCTCACGCCTGCCTCTGCCTCACCTGACCCCTTAAGGACTTAACATTTACCTGCAGTTTCCCTATCAGCTCGTTCCTCCGCCTTATCCTCACCCTCATCCTCACGCTTGCCCCTTACTCCTTTAAAACCGAACCCTCACGTCAGAGGTTCAGCCCCAAGCGTTCTGGTTGCCATGCGGTCACAAAGCCTGCGATGGCCGATGCCGCGACGGCGTAGGGGGAGGCGAGGTAGAGTTGGCCGGGACCGGAGCGACCGGGGAAATTCCGGTTCTGCGAGCTGATCGTGACCTCATCGCGCGTGCGGCTGGTTCCCGGGCCCGCCGCGATGCAGGCGCCGCACCCCGGTTCGATGATTTCGGCGCCGACCCGCGCAAAGAGATCGAGGTAGCCGTTTTCCTGGCAGTATTGCTTCACTTCCTGCGAACCGAACTGGATGAACAGCTTCACGTCCGGGTGGACACGCTGGCCATTGCGGTCGGCATCGCCGAGCACGCGCGCGTACATGTCCATGTCTTCCTTCTTGCCGGCGGTGCAGGAGCCCGCGTACGCGACATGGATGCGCACCGGTTCCTCGCCGAGTTCATCAATGTACAGACCGTTGCCGGGGTCGCCGGGGGTGGCAACCATCGGGCGGATGGTCGATGCATCGATCTCGATGACCTTCACGTATTCGGCGTCGGGATCGGAGTAGAGGCCCTCGACCGACTGCTGCGCGCGGGCGCGGTCCATTCCGCGCTCACTGACCAGGTACTCGATCGTTTTTTCATCGGGCGCGACGATGCCGGTGAACGCACCGACCTCGGCGGCCATGTTGGTCATGGTCGCGCGTTCGTCGACGCTCAGCGCTTCCACCGCTTCCCCCGCGTATTCGATGATCTGGCCGATCGCATGGCCGTCCTTCACGTACGGATGCCGCAGAATCTCGAGCATGAAATCCTTGGCGGTCACGTTCTCCGGCTTCTGTCCGCGGATGATCACCTTGAACGATGGCGGCACGGAGACGCGCACATCCTTCGTGATCCACGAGTTGAAAATTGCGGTGGTCCCGACGCCGAATGCGATGCAGCCGATTGCGCCGGAGTGTGGCGTATGCGAGTCGGTGCCAACGATGACCTGTCCGGGCTCGGCATAACTTTCGAGCATCTTCGAGTGGCAGATCGCTTCCGAGCCGAGCCGGTAGCCCATGCGCTCGCCGTAGTAGATCACACCCTGCTTCTTCGCGAACGCTTCCTGCTTGTCCTTGAGCTGTCGCGCGACATCGAGCAACCCGAGTTGCACACGCTCCGGCGGCATCACTTCATGGAGGTACGTGAGATGATCGCGGAACATGATGATCGAATCCGGATCCGTCACACGTGCATCCGCGCCGAGTTTCTCCTCGAAGAAAATCGCCGCCATCGGCGAGACGTACTCGTGCGAGAAGCGGTAGTCCGTGCGTACGAAGCCGCTGTCGCCGGGGCGCACCCACGGCACGCCGAACCTGCCCGCGGCCGAGTCGACCACCCAGCGCGATGCGAAGATCTTCTCCGCGATCGTCATCGGTCGCGCGGATGCGTCGGCCTGCGACTGGGATGCAATCGGCGGAATTGAGGTTTTGCCCTGAAGCCGCGCCACGTTGTACTCGAACAGCCCGCCATATTCGATGATTTCGCGCGTGATCGAATCGACACCCGCGGTAAATGCCTCGAGCGGGATCTCCTCGCCATCGCGAATACGCTCGATCAGGGAGAAATCCGTGCTCGTCAGAATCCCGAGGTTCTGGCAGTTCTCGTTGTAGATACGCTCGATGTTTTCGGCGATCACAACGCGGATGCCCGCCATCAGTTCGGCGTAGGGCGATTGTTCGCGCGAGCTGCCCTTGCCTCGGCGTTTCCCGCTGACCGAACACACGAAGCCACCCTTCTTCACACTGCCGCGTGTCACGGGGAACTCGCCGCCTGCACGCAATCCGAGATAGGGGAACTGCCCAAGGGTCTCGTCGAAGTAGTAGCAGATGTAGGCCGGCGTGATTTCGTCCGTGGAGATCTGATCGCGCAGACGATCGCGCACCTCATCCGTCAGGACTAAATCCTCGCCGGCGAGCTGCCGCCGGATCAGATCGGCGTCGTCCGCAAGGAACAGCACGCGCCCGTCGAAACGGAGATGCGAGGGGCGTTTCTCAACCGGCAGTTTCAGAAGATCGGTCGACATTCGCTTCACCAGGGCTAGAGTCCGGGCAGGGTCTGCTGCGCCCACGAGCATGAGCTGGGCGACTTGCCGCAACAACGGCGAGAGTGTCGGCGTAATCTGCGCCACTTCCCCGGATGCCGACAAGCAATGCACCTTTTCCGGGCGCCGGGCAGTCCCGCCCGCCTGCAACAAACAGGCATTCATCGGCAAATGATTCTGACATTCACCGCAAACCCCTCGCTCGACCTGCTGTTCGTGGCGGACACGCTGGTTTGGGATGATGCGAACCGGGTGCCGATGCCGCGCAGACGACCCGGCGGACAGGGGATCAATGCGACCCGCGCCGCGCGCGAACTGGGCGCCGACAGCAGCGCGATCGCGCTGCTGGGCGGGCGGACCGGTGATGAACTCGAGCGCGATCTCCTCGCGGAGGGAACCTCGGTAATGCCAATACGCATCGGCGGCGAGACGCGCATATTTGTGGGCGCACACGAGGCTGCCACCCACCGCAGCCTGCTGCTGAACCCGCGCGGACCGACCATTGCGCCGAACGAGGTGGATCGGGCATTCACGGAGGTGTGCCGACTCATCGACGAGCTCAGACCGCACTGGTTTGCTGCCTGCGGAAGCCTGCCGCCCGGCCTGCCAGCTTCCTTCTACCGGGATCTCGGTGAACATGCGCGTGCGCGGGGCGCACGTTTCGTCGCGGACTGTGATGGTGAGGCACTGCGCCTTGCCGCTCCCGTCTGTGACCTGCTGGTGCCGAATCAGCACGAAGCACAGCGCCTGTGCGAAGCACGGATCGACACGCCGGAAGCCGCAATCAAAACGGCGCGCCAGCTTGCACGGGAGTACGATGCACTCGTCACGATCAAACTCGGCGCGCAGGGCGCGGTGCTCACGGACGGCACGAATGCGTTCAGCGCGTCGGCACACGCAAGGTCGACAGACGGCAGCGCCGTGGGTGCCGGCGATGCCTTCCTCGCCGCGCTGCTGCATGCGTTGGAACGTGCGCTTCCACTCGAAGCTGCGCTGACCGACGCGGTCGCCGCCGGAACTGCCGTGCTCTCGGGGCGCGGCAGTGCACTCTTCTGCTACGCAGACTTCGAACAGGTACGGACAACCGTGCGGGCCCGGCTTCATCCCTGAAGCCGGGCCCGCACTCGCGCCGACTGAAATGCCGTAACAGCAGCGCGCCGGTCAAACGACGCGGCTACATGCCGGTTGTATCGCGCACCGTATCGTTCGGAGTAGTGACGTCAATATCCGGCACGGTCACCGTCTTCGTGTCCGCGTTGATCTGCACACGTGCAGGATCAACATCGTAGGCGGGCAACTGACCTCCTTCGACTTCGACGTCCGGGAGATCGCCCTCTTCCGTCTGCTCGACCGAACAGGCGACCGGCCAGAGCGCCGCAAGCGGCACCAGCATCGCCGCCCTGAACAACTTCTTCATGCATATCCTCCTGCGAGTTCCAGAAAAACTTCCGCGCCGGAAAGGGCAACTTCCGGACCAAATCAGCGCAACAGCAGCGCTCTGGTCGTCCTGCTGGTCTGCCGCGACCCAGCCGGGTGGCCTCGGCTGGCACAATATCGGCAAGGTCCCGGCGAACAGCGCGATTCATAACAGGGGCCATCACACAAGAGATTGAGAACTTGAATGCACCGATGAAGCGAGTGCGCAGGTGCAGACACTCGACGTGCCGGCACTCGACGCGGAGGCTGAGGAATGCACGACCGCGAATCGCGATTACGCTGATGCACACCGGCGGGCTCGCACTGCTGCTGATGGCGTGTTCGACGGGAACGAGCGAACAGTCCGTGCAAGTCGAACGCACGGACAGCGCGCAGCGCGCTGAAAGCAGGTCCCAATCCGCAGAGAGGCCATCGCAACAGGTTGAGAACTCGCAATCGATGGAAAGCCCGACTCGATCTGCTGAAACGCGATCACAGGATACAGCATGGACAACTGGCGTGATCGATCGCACGTATCCCACCGCGGGAGCGGCGTTGCTGGAGGGTGTGCGCACAGCACGTCACGATGGATACGATCGCATCGTTTTCGACTTCGCCGGTTCGGAGGTCCCGTCGTATCACATCGAATACATCGATCGGCCGGTGCGCGCGTGCGGATCAGGTGAAGTTGTCGATCTGCCCGGCGATGCCTGGCTCGCCATCCGGTTCGAACCCGCAAATGCCCACGATGAACAGGGACGCTCTACCGTATCCGCGCGCGCTTTCGCTCCCGGACTGCCAACCCTGATCGAACTCCGCGCCACCTGCGACTTCGAAGCCGTGGTCGAATGGGTTGCGGCGGTTCGTACGCCCGCACGCTTCCGCGTCTCCGAACTCCGATCCCCCACCCGACTCGTGATAGATCTCCGTCGCTGAGCCTCTGGTCAGGGTACGCTAACATACAGGTTAAATCGTTTAATTGCAGAAATTTACCTTAGCTTGGTTAAGAAGATGCTTGACACTTGGCGCGACGGCCATCCATCTTAGCCGCCGCGAACGCTCAACCGCTGTGTTCGCGATCGATTTCGTCGCATAATTTCATCGGTGCTTGACACGAAATGTGGGGCGCTCCTACGTTTGCTGGCCCGTTTCAGCTCCTGCTGAGCGGGGGGAGTGCGCCTGCGTGCGCCGGACTCATGGGTTGGAAGTGCCCCGATCGGCATCTCCTCCGGTAGCCCTGAAGTCTGGCAGGTCGAGCGTCCGGAAACGGGCGGCGGATTCGGAGGCGCAAGCCAGGCAGGAGAGCGGTTTCTTACACCCTTCACGCACCCAGTAATGGGAGGAGCGGAATGAGAACACACAAGTCAGGTATTCTGGGACTCGCGCTGGTAACAGCGGTCCTGGCGGCCTGCGAGCAGAAGACTCCGATCGTCAACGTGGAAGTTCCCGTTGACTCGCAGTCTCAGCCAGTGACCGTGGAGATCGTCCCCGGCGCACTGTCGCTCAATGTCGGCCAGACCCGTCAGCTCACGGCGGTGGTCCAGGGCAGCACGAACCAGGCAGTGACCTGGTCGTCCGACAACCAGGCGGTCGCGACGGTTTCGGCCTCCGGTGTCGTCGAGGCGAAGGCCGTTGGTGCGGCCACGATCTCGGCAGTTTCGTCGGCTGATGCACGCGGCCGCGACGCGATCGAAGTGGTCGTCACGCAGGGCGGCGGTGAAGGTGGCGCGACCTCGATCACCATTCAGTCGGTCACTCAGGGCGCAACGCTCTTCCCGGTGGCCATCAACAACGTCCAGGGCCAGATCGACATTACGGCCAACGTGGACATCCCGGCGGGTTCGGGCGCGCAGAGCGTCAAGTTCTTCATTGACGACACGGAAGTCTGCGTCCAGGAGTTCTCGAACGGCACCGGCGAGAGCGCCGATGCGTCGGTTCCGGTCCCGGTGATCTGCAGCGTGAACACCGCTGCGTATGACTCGACCGCGAACGGTCTGGTCCCGCAGTTCCTGAACGGCGTCCACACGGTTTCGGCCAGCATCGTTGGCCCGACCGGCACGGAGACCGCTCAGACGACCAAGCAGCAGTACGTCTTCAACAACCTGAACTTCATCAACACTGACATCCAGTATGGCAACGGATGCGCATTCTCGGGCAATGATGCCGTGAGCGCGAATCCGGTTCCGAGTGTCGCGCCTGCGGGTTCGGTGTGGTGTGGTGGCAGTGTGACGGTCACTGCGCGTCCGGTGATCTTCAATCGCCAGGCAGCAACGGGCGACACGGCGTTCACCAGCCAGGCTGTCAAGAACGTAACGGTCAGCATGATCACGGCCGGAATCGGCGCCAACGGCGACTACGATGCCGACGGCGACCTGACCGACTGCGATCCGGTCAACGGCGGCAACCTGCCGAACTGCGCTCCGTTCACGGTTACGCTGACGGATGCCACGATCTCGAACGGCGCCTTCCAGGTAGTGTTCAATGGCACGACCAGCGTGAATGCAGCGACTCCTGGTGCCGCAGGCATCGAGGACCAGGTGCAGTTCCGGATTATGTCGCAGACGATCGGTGGCCAGCCTGGGCCGACCTGCATCAACCCGGACTTCACCACGAACACGCACAACACCGGCCGCCTGAACGCCAACTTCTGCGGTGCGAATGGCTTCGGCCTGAACGCTCCTGGCACGGCCTCGGCGCCGAACCAGGTGTATCGTGCGAACCCGGATTACCTGGACAACCTGGCCCCGCGTGCGACGTTCTTCACGCTGCCCGGCTACACCCAGGGTGACCAGACGCGTGCCCGTTACGTCAATGCGGCGTTCGACTTCACTGCCGCCGGCACAACGACCGCAAACGCGATCGTCCGCGGCACCGGCGTGATCCAGAACGACGTCGACTACGGTGTCGACCGCCAGAATGAGAACATCACGACCTGCCCGGCTGACGGCCGCGCATGCTCGTTCTTCAGCGTTGAGTTGCAGGACGGCAGCACGCACCGTATCGCAACCGGCGCGGACATTGACGCAGTCACGACCGAGAGCGAAACCAACAACGTGCTGAAGGTCAGCGCCACGCTGGTCGACGCGCTCGGCAACTCGGCCACGTACTTCCCGACGACCACGGCCCCGCTGGGCTCGGTTGTTACCACCAATGGTAACGCCGCGGCGGTTGCCCTTGTCGGTCTGGACGTGACGGCACCGACCATGACCGCAACGCACAGCGACAACGCGTGCGCCGGCAACACGACGCCGACGGCGAACTGCGTGTATCCGGATGCGGGCGGCAACCCGCCGACTGACACCTGGATCTACACCTTCCAGGATCTGGCCGGCGACGCTGGTTCGGGCCCGTCGGGCTTCTTCGCCAGCCCGGTCCGTGTGTGGATGACCCGTACGGCTGCTGGCGCGACCAGCAACGTGCTCGGCACGCCGAACGGCTTCGTGCAGGACCTCGACGGTGTGGTCCCTGTGACCAACGCCAGCAACATCGACGGATACTACCGCACCCGTGCGTGGGTCAATGACGCGGCTGCGAACCAGTCGAACACCACGAACGCGCTGGTCCTGCTGGATGCGACCGCGCCTTCGATGGGCGGTATCGGCAGCTCCTCGTCGATCGTTGGCTTCACCAACGTTTCGTTCACGGCTGACCTGTCGGACAACGTCGAACTCGGCGACCTGGGCGTGTACATCGGCTACGGCGTCTCGGGCTACGAGCTGCTGCACCAGCCGCAGGGCACGGTGAACTCGCAGAACCGCCTGCAGATCGGTGAGTACGGCGACGATGCGACCCCGGCCACCAGCTCGGCTCCGGTCACGGTTGTTCGCTTCATCCGCAGCATTGAGACGACCAACGCCGACGGCTCGGCCAGCGGCACGGTCACTCAGGCGACGGATGTGAACTACCTGCTGCGTGACGTCGCCGGCTTCACGGTCGGTGATGCGTGCCCGGCTCCGGGTGCGGCGGACAACACCGCCACGCTGAACTGCCGCCTCCGTTCGCTGAACATCACTGCGAATGTGGCGCAGGGTAACAACAACTTGGCGTTCCCGACGTTCGCTACGCTGACCTTCCCGTCGGACAACGCGTTCGCGATGGCCGGCCTGGGCCAGTTCCTGACTCGTGGCAACACGAACCCCTGGACGGCTCCGGCTGCCAACCAGAACGTCTGCAACCGCCCTGCGGGTGCGACGGGCTGCACGAACCCGCGCACGGTCACGCTGACCGCTACGGTCAACGGGCCGCAGGCGAGCTTCGCTCAGCCGTTCGCGGAGATTCGCTTCTACTACCACGACGCTTCGGGTCGTGAGATCCTGATCGGCACGGCGACCACCACGACGTCGATCGACGACGACGTGCTCGCCGAGCGCCGCTGGGTCTACCAGACCACCTGGACCCCGACCAACGTGCCGGTTGGCAACTACAACTGGTTCGCGGTCGGCGTGCACTCGAGCGGTTCCGCTCTGGTCACGCAGGATGCGGCTGGCACTGTGAACGTTCTGGCCAACTAACGTCCACAGCGCAGTAGAACAGATGGGCCTCGCAACTTCGGTTGCGGGGCCCATTTGGTATGTGAAAGACTCGGATTAAGAGAGCGAACCGCACAGGTTTCACAAGCAGCGCACTCCGTGAAGCACCGGGCGATGCTCCACGTGCGCTATACCGATGAAGTGCAGCTTTGAATCCAACGAGTCACCCGATCATTCCATCTGAACAACTGGGGATCGCATCGACGACAGCTACCGCCTCGCCACTGTACTGACGGCGAAACGCTTCCTTGCGAACAGGATGGAAGGACTCATTTATCGGAGCTTTGGCTGCGGGGATCTCCGGAGTCTGCGGGGGAGACGGTGGGGACTGCGCGCCTACACGAGCAAATGGGCCAGGCTCAGATCACATAAGCGTTTCCCTTGGCTTTCCGCGCCGGAAGAGGGGATTGATCCAGGCCCTTCTTCCAGCGCGTTTGATGCCCAACCCTTCGAAATTCGGCGAAGCAATTAGTTCGTTGAGGTGCGTGCACCGGCACGTGAAGGACCGGTCGTCAGCACATGGCCAGGTAAAGCGCCCGTGAGTTTCGCGCCGTCCACAACGAACTGGCCGTTGACCAGCACGAAGTCGATGCCTTCGGAGTGCTGATGCGGCCCCATAAACGTGGACCGGTCCCGGATGCGCGTGGGGTCGAACACGACGATATCCGCTGCCGCGCCGACGCGCAGCACCCCGCGGTCCTTGAGCCCCATGATCTGTGCAGGCAGGGATGTGGATGAGCGAATCGCATCTTCGAGCGAGAGGATTCCACGATCGAGCGCGTACTCCCTGATTTTGCGGGGATACGTGCCGTAGAAGCGCGAGTGTGTGCCGGGTCCGTCCTCAGGAAGCGCGATCCCGCCATCGGTTGTGGTGGCGACCCACGGCTTTGCAGCGTACGCCTCGATATCGAGCTCGGAAAGGGAAAAGCCTCGGATCCGACCGCCGCCCACCCGGTCGGCCTGCCCTTCGAACTGAATGACGAACGCGGCCTCGATCGGCTCGACTCCACGGGCCTTTGCAACCTGCGCCAGCGTCTTCCCGACCCACTCCTGGATCGGGTGGTCCATGATCATGATCTTTTC